>JAESGX010000014.1_pt1 | contig 595656 bp, 520 predicted proteins | sample 9269801 | NCBI WGS metagenome assembly JAESGX01 (sample SAMN16773122, study PRJNA677054) | algae metagenome | isolation source: Pleurocapsa minor GSE-CHR-MK-17-07R and co-occurring heterotrophs from wet... | place: USA: Lower Calf Creek Falls, Grand Staircase Escalante National Monument, UT ... | reverse complement strand
ACAACACGACCCGCCCACACACGAGCCTGAAGGGGCTCACCCCAGCAGACTTTGCAACCCGCCCCGCATCGGGGCAAATGGAGAACAGGCTCTGCTCATGAACGAGGGCATTTAGGGGGCAGGGTCACATCCGGCATCGCGAACTGCAGCTCGATCGGCGGATCACGCCGCGCCTGTTCCGCCAGCCGCGCCTTGACCCGCTCCAGCGCAGCGCCGGCCGCTTCCCGCTCGCCGGCCGTCCCGGCGCCGGACATCAGCGCCTCGATCTTGCGCAGCCGCGCCAGCAGATCGTCCTCGACCGCCATCTCCACCCCGACCCTCAACAAGCCGAGGCTAATCGCCAGCCCGCACACGAAAAATCGATCGCGACGCGTGTCAGCCGATGATCACCGTGGGGTCAGGACGACGGTTACGCCCACCCTGGCATGCCCAACGCACTGCACGGGACTGCTATCATCGTCGCTCGAGCGCTGGTGCATCTTCGTCGCTTGGCTTCGCGGCGCGTCGTCGGCTCCTTTTCAGGCGGCGATGTCGCCGGGATAGCTCCAGTCTGGAACACGCTGGCGCGCGATCAACCCCGCCATGACCACCGACACGTCGCGCAGGCGGAAGCCGAACTCCGGCGGCAAGACATGCGATAGCTTCTCGCCCTCCAGGTATTTCTTCAGCACGAAGTTGTACTGCCAGACCTTGAGCGCTCCCCGGAGCTCCTCGAACATGTGGAAGTTCCAGATCTTTAGCGGACCAACGCCGGCGGGGAACATGTCTTCAGCACCGTCGAGCATGGCAAGAGCGCGCTCCCGTTCACCTAGGCGGATCGTCAGGATGGCAGCCAGGCACCGCCCGATCCCGAGGTTGGTGAGGCATTGCGGCCAGGAGCTCATTCGCGCCGCGTAGTCGTTCATCGCCAGGAACTCATCGCGCGCCGCCGCGACATGGCCCCACTCGAGATGCGCATAGCCAGCCGCCAGATGCATCGAGGTGGCCCAGCGCAGTGCGATCCCAGTCGCCCGAACGCGCTGCCCCGGCTGGATCTCCTTCCAGCGGACGATAGCGCGCTCCACCTGCTCGCGCGGGAAGACGCCCTGATCGATGTAGCGGTATATGCCGACTACCGCGCCCGCCAGCCAAAGGTTCAGGTCCTCGCCCGCCATGCGCATCGCGCACGCCGCGCCATAGGCCTGCATCGCCGGCGTGGCGCAACGGAAGGCTGGATTTTGGAACAGATTGTAGAAGTCCTTCGGCGCGAAGCGCAGGTAGCGCAGCAGCCCCTTCTCCTGCAGCGCGCGCAGCGGCGGCACCAGCGTCTCTTGACCGTCAGCCCATTCGGCGACGATTCGCGTCTCGGATAAATCCTCGCTTGGGTCGAACGCGACCTCGAGCGTTGCCAGCACGCCGATCGTGGCGGGCTCGATCTGGCGAGCGCGTGCCACATCCTCGCGCACCACATTTGGTGGCAGCTGGAAGACCTGTCGGCCCCACTCGATCCGGAATGCGGCCGGCCCCTGGCCGGTGGCCGGATCAAGCGCCCAGGCCCCCACCAAGAGGCCCCGCTCGCTTAGCACCGCCTGCTCCCAGAACCCATCAACCCCCGGGCGGGCCGGCTGCGCGGGACCATTCGCGTCGCCCGTCAACTCCACATCGGTGGTATTGTACGATATATCTGCGGCACGATCACTCATCCTTGGACATGTAGTCCAAAACTGGATGTCCGAACCAGCGCGCACGTGCGTGCTGGACGACCGGCCGAAAGCGGGGACCCGCGCAAGATCCGAGTGCATCGCCTGTTTCGTTTGCGGAGCCGCGCCCTGAGCCTCACCCTGGGGATCAATCCGACGACGCCCCAAGTTTTTTGGATCGCTTTCGATCCGATTAGGCCGCCCGCTTCGCGGGGCCCGCCAGAGGTGGGCCGATCCTCGCCCGTGTCAGCGGCAACGCGCGGGTCTTCGCGGACGACGCGCCACTGCCGACGCTGGAAGACGGCCGTGGCCGGACCATGGACGGCCGGCTCTGGGCCTATGCCGTGGAAGACCGCGGCTGCCGCGGCACCGGACCGCCGGCAGTCGCCTACCTCTACGCCCCCGACCGTAAGGGCACCCGCCCCGCCACCCATCTCGCGGGCTTCCGGGGCGTGCTGCAGGTCGACGGCTATGGCGGCTTCAAGACGCTGGAGAGGAGACGCAACGACGGCTCGGTCGTGCTGGCCTTCTGCTGGATCACCGCCAGACCGCCCACCGCGCGCTGCAGATCGACGCCGGTCGGCGCTGGAGCCCGCTCTACATCCGCAGCCGGCAACTGCCGTGGTCCGCCGACAGCGGTTACCCAAAGCAAGCTGCTGTAGCCTAGTAATCTGAGCGGCGAGGAATAGGTGCTGATCGGTCCACTGATTCCGCCAGCTACGCGCACAAGCAGCGCGCGACTGGCGCAGTTCTCCGCTCTCCCCTAGATTGCTGTAGTGCCGAAGATTGAAGCGACCATGTCGCTGGACCCGACCTCCGAGATCAAAGATGCCTTCGCCGCGAGGCCGGACGATTTGGCGGAGGAAGCGACCCACGCCGGTGCCGCAACACCGGCGGGACAGCCCCTGGACCTCTCCGGCGGTTCGGCCGTGTTCTTCTTCTCGGCACCGGCGCTGCGCTTCAGCTCCGACGTCAACCTTTACCGCGGAGCTGAGATCGCCTTCCACATCAAGTACGCCGCCCTGCGCGGCGGCTTCGTGCTGAACGATAGGAAGGACAACGTCTGGGGGCAGGAAATCTTCGTCGAGGCGCTGGTTCCGGCGGGCAGCCACGGCATGCTCGTCACCCTCACTTTGAACACCGACGGGCCACAACTCACCTTTGCAAGCGGCGCCAACTTCCGCCTCGGCGAACGCTTCAACCTGTCTGGCGCCCTCCGAGTTGTGGCGCCGGACGTCGTGCCGACCGGCGAGGCGGCTTGTCGTGCCTCGGACCAACGCCAGGGCATCCCGACCACGGTGCGCATGGTTGAGAATGGCGGCGGCGGGCTAAACGTTGCGACCGATATAGCGATCCTCTCGTCCGTCGGCTTCTTTCTCGAAGGCTGGGCTGACGACCGGAGCTTGCCACTCGCCGGCATGACGGCGGTGGACTTGTTCGGCGCTGCGGCCTCCGCGTTGCCAGTCTACCGTGTGCGCCGTCCCGACGTGGACGAGGCGCTGAAACCCGGTGCGCCCTACGAGTTTGGTTTCTGGACTGCCGGTCTCGCTACGGAGTACACCAACTTGCAGGAACTTGCCCTCTCGGTCGTGGGGCAGGACGGCACCGGCGTACAGGTCGAGTTCGCTGACCAACGCCGCATGAGTTCGCGCGAATTCTTCGAGTTCCTGCTCATCCACTTCGGCCGCCGCGCCCTGCTCGACAATCGGGTCGCGCGCTCGTTCGCGGATCTCGACGCCGGCTACGGAGAAGTGCTGAGCGAGGTCCACAGGCGGGTCGCGTCTACCCGTTCGGTGGATTATGAGGTGAAATTTGGCACCGCCGGGCGAAATCCGAAAATCAGCTTAGTCTGCGTGCTCCACGGCATTCCCGACCTACTATACTTGTTGGTCTCCCAGTTCGGGCGCTTCGGTTCACTGGATATGGTCGAGTTTGTTTTCGTCGGCAACAGCCCTGAATTGGCGGAAGTTCTGATCCGCGACGCCGAGCTCGCCAGCTTTGTATTCGGCGCCAACGTCAAGTTGATCTTGCTGAACCAAAACACCGGCTTCAGCTACGCCAACAATATCGGCGTGAGCGCCGCCACCGCACGCCGTATAGCAATCGTCAACCCTGACGTTTTCCCGCGCAACGCCGAGGCCTTCGCTCACCTGCTGCGCCTCGCGGAGCAGGGCTTTGGTAACAACCTCGTCGGCGGCAAGCTCCACTATTCTGATGGCTCCGTGATGCACGAAGGCATGTATTTCGAGCAGGATCGCAAGCTGTCGACGCTCTGCCGCGCGCCTGTCTGGACGGTGGAGCATTTCCGGAAGGGCTTCGCCGACACCGCCTCGCTTGAGGTGCGGCCGGTGCCTGCGGTGACCGGTGCTCTGATGCTGATCGAGCGCGACCTGTTCGAGAGTATGCAGGGTTTCGACACCAATTTCATCTACGGTCATTATGAGGATGCCGACCTCTGTCTACGCATCCGCCGCGCCGGCGGGCGAGTGCTGCTCGACCCCGGACTCGCCTACTGGCACTATGAAGGGATGGGCTCGGTAAAGCGGCCGGAGCAAGCTGGCTCAGCCCTCTATAACCGCTGGCGCTTCTCCCAGGCATGGGGTGAGCGGCTCGGGGACGCGAACCATGCCTGAATCATTTTCCAGTCCGGCAGATACGCCGGGCGACTCGCACAAGGCGGCCACGCAAGAGGCCCGGTTGGCGTGGCAAGCGTGGCGAAGCGGCAGCCCATCCCGGTCGCCCAAGATCCTCTTCTTCAGCGTCTTCCACCCCGAACTCGTCCCCGGCGGCGCACAGCAGGCCGCCTACGAGTTGTTCCGCGGTGCGCGCGAGGCCGGCCTTGACGTCACGCTCCTCGCTTCCTGTGAGCCCACCATTGCGCCCGCTCTGTTCAAGCCGGGCGCGGTCATCACCGGCTTTGACGGCCGCCCGAGCGAGTACCTGTTTCTCTCAGACTCCTTCGAGCACAACTGGTACCGCAACTTAAATGCACGAGCTATCTCGTGGTTCGCCGAGTTCCTGCGCGACCAAAGACCTGACATCATCCACTTTCACCATTTCATGACGATCGGGCTAGATCTATTCATTGTCGCGCGCCGCGTGCTGCCCGAAGCGAAGCTCGTGCTAAGCTTGCACGAGTTCCTCGCGATCTGCCGCGCCAGCGGCCACATGGTCCGCCGAAAGGACAAGACGCTCTGCGATCGCGCCTCGCCGGTGCGCTGCCACCAGTGCTTCCCGGACGTCATGCCGGAGATGTTCCAACTTCGCGATGACTGGGTGCGTCATGCCTTCTCGGTTATCGACGAGTTCATCGCACCTACGGAGTTCGTCCGCCGCCGCTACATCGCCTGGGGCATGCCGGCGGAGAAGGTGCACACAGTCACCAACGCGCAGAAGGACTATTGCCGCAACGAATTCCGCGTGCCGATCCCGACCGAGGAGCGGCAAGTCCGCATCCCCAACCGCTTCGGTTTTTTCGGCCAACTGGTGGACGTCAAGGGCCTCGGCGTCGTCTTCGACGCGCTCGAAGAGTACAATTGTACTTACGCTGCGCCGATCACGCTCGACATCAACGGTACGAATCTGCAATTCGCCTCTGACGCCTTCCGCGAACGCTTTAGCGCGTTCATCGCCGAGGCGCGGGAGATGCGCCCGAAGATTCGTGTTGAGTATCTCGGCGGCTACTCGATGAGCGATCTCCCATCGCGCATGGCCCGCATCGACTGGACGATCATACCCTCCACTTGGTGGGAGGTATTCGGCCTCGTGCTTTCCGAGGCGTGGATGTTTCGCCGCCCGCCGCTGGTCAGCAACATCGGTGGCATCGGTGAGCGCGTCCGCCACGACGTGGATGGGCTGCTCTTCGACGTCGGCGACCATGTCCGCCTCGCGGCCACCATGCATCGCTGCGTGACCGAGCCCGGCCTGCATGCCCGTCTCGCCGCCGAATCGCCCGGCACACCGTCTGTGCGTGACGTGGTTCAGGCCCATTGCGCTGTCTACGGCATCGAGCTGCCGGGGACTGCTTGGCGCGTATAGTGTGACCCGTGCGGAGCGCCTTGCCAAAGGCGGTCTGAACCGCCCCGGGTTTGTCGGAGGCTCCAACTCCTGAGAGGCTGGAGCCTCCGACAAACCCGGGGCGGTTCAAGCTCTCAGAACACCCCTGTTATCATGCTGTGCGCTTATGATGAGAAAGTGCAGAAAAAGCCGATTTGAGACTTTTCCATTCGTCGGGCCCGGGCTGTCGGGCCGCACGGCTGCACCTGCGGGAGGGAAAACGCCTAGCCGGCCCGGGCGTGAGGCCAAGTTCGGCTTAGCCATTGAGCTGGTTTGGAGGCTCGGAGTTCTGAGGTATCCGTCCGGCGAGGGCCGCCTACCGCGGTTGGGCTGAACCTGTCCTGTGATCCTACGGGCGTTCTTTGGAGCGCTGTTAAGGACAGAGGCGGATGGCGGGATGGAAATCATCACTGGGGTCGAGCGGCGCCGTCATTGGCGGCCTGAGGAGAAACTGCGGATACTTGCCGAGTTGGACGAGCCTGGGACGAAGTTCGTCGACGTGGCGCGCCGGCACGAGGTGAGCCGTGGTCTGATGTGGCAATGGCGTGACGCGTGGCGGCGCGGGACGTTGGTGGCGCAGGAGGCGACCTTCGTGCCGGTGCGCGTCGTGCCGGAGTTGCCAGGGCCAGCGTCGCCAGCTGGACCGGCCGCATCTTTGCCCTGCGCCGGTCCGACTGGCGAACGCGACGTCCGGATCGAGATTGTGCTGCCGGATGGCGCCGCCCTGCGGGTTCCCGAGACGATCGGCACCACGGCGCTGCGCCGCGTGCTATCGGCGCTGCGCGGATGATCCCGGTCCCGTCTGGCGTTCGGATCTGGCTGGCGGTGGGCCATACCGACATGCGGCGCGGCATGAACGGCTTGGCGCTGCAGGTGCAGCAGGCGCTCGGGCGCGATCCCCATGCCGGCGATCTCTACGTCTTCCGCGGCCGCCGCGCCGACCTGGTCAAGATCATCTGGCACGACGGCATCGGCATGTCGCTCTACGCCAAGCGGCTGGAGCGCGGCCGCTTCCTGTGGCCATCGCCGGCAGATGGTTGCGTGGCGATCTCCGGCGCGCAGCTGGCCTACATGCTGGACGGCATCGACTGGCGGAACCCGCAACGGACCTGGCGGCCAGAGGTTGTCGGATAGCGCTCGGCACGGCGGCTTTTCCGCTGGCGCTGGCGCGTCGGCCGTGATTCGATTCACGCCGTGCCGACCGCGCCGGAAAGCCCGCTCGACGACATCGCCGGCCTGCGCGCCGCGCTCGCGACCGCGGAGTTGGCGCGGCAGGAGGCCGAGGCGCGGGCGACCGGCGCCGAGGCGATGGTGGCGCATCTCAAGCTGCTGATCGCCAAGCTCAAGCATGACCGGTTTGGTGCCTCGTCCGAGCGCAGCCGCAAGCTGATCGACCAGCTCGAACTGGAACTCGGCGAATTGGTCGCCACCGCCAGCGAGGACGCGACCAAGGCGGAGAACGCCGCGGGTAGTACCACGCCGGCCAACGGCACGGGCACCACGCCCCGCCGCCAGCCAACCCGGGCGCCGCTGCCGGAGCACCTGCCGCGCGAGCGTGTGGTGATCCCAGCACCCTCCGCCTGCCCCTGCTGCGGTGGCCGCCTCTCCAAGCTCGGCGAGGACATCACCGAGACCCTGGAGGTCGTGCCCCGGCAGTGGAAAGTGCTCCAGACCGTGCGCGAGAAATTCTCCTGCCGCTTCAGCGAGACCATCACCCAACCGCCCGCGCCGTTCCACCCGATCGCCCGCGGCCGCGCCGGGCCGCAACTGCTGGCGATGATCCTGGAGGCGAAGTTCGACCAGCACCTGCCGCTGAACCGCCTGAGCGAGATCTACGCCCGCGAGGGCATCGAGCTCAGCGTCTCGACCATCGCCGATTGGGTCGGCACCTGCACCGCGACGCTGGCGCCGTTGATGGCGCTGATCGACATGCACGTGCTCGCCGCCGCGCGGCTGCATGGCGACGACACCACGGTGCCGGTGCTGGCCCGCGGCAGGACCATCACCGGCCGGGTCTGGACCTATGTCCGCGACGACCGACCCTTCGCCGGGCCAGCACCGCCGGCGGCGATGTTCCGCTATTCCCGCGACCGCACCGGCGAGCACCCGCAGCGGCACCTGGCCGGCTACGCGGGCATCCTGCAGGCCGACGCCTATGCCGGGTTCAACGAACTCTACGCCGCCAGCCGCAAGTCCGGCCCGATCACCGAGGCCGCGTGCTGGGCGCATGGCCGGCGCAAGCTGTTCAAGCTGGCCGAGGTCGCCCGCGCCCCGCTTGCCGCCGAGGCAGTGCGGCGGATCGACGCGATCTTCGCGGCGGAGCGCAGCATCAACGGCCTGCGCGCCGAGCAGCGCATGGCCGTGCGGCAGCAGCGGATCGCCCCGCTCGTCGCCGAGCTCGAAACCTGGATGCGCGAACAACGCGCCCGCATGTCCCGCCACGCCGAGGTGGCCAAGGCGATGGACTACATGTTGACGCGCTGGGAGGCCTTCAGCCGCTTCCTGAACGACGGCCGGATCTGCCTGACGAACAATGCCGCCGAACGCGCGCTGCGCGGCGTGGCCCTCGGCCGAAAGGCCTGGATGTTCGCCGGCAGCGACCGTGGCGGCGAGCGTGCCGCGGCCATGTATTCGCTGATCGCCACCGCCAAGCTGAACGGCGTCGATCCCCGCGCCTGGCTCGCCGACGTGCTGGCCAGGATCGCCGATCACCCGGCCTCCCGACTGCACGAGCTGCTGCCCTGGCACTGGAAGGCAGCGCAGACCACTCCCACCGCCGCCGCTCACCACCCGCGGCCCTCACCGGATGAATACGTTCTGAGCGACAAGCAGGGCCCTTCTTCGAGTGCTTCGTTGGATGGCGTCCGCGGAGGTCGCGGAAATTCCATCATTGTCCGGGGAGTAGGGCTGGGGTGGCCATGTCGCCCTGTTCCTCGACGGCTACAACCACGCGCGCCGACACAGGGCCCTGAAGGGCATCATCCTACAAGGTCTTCTGTCGCCCATCTGCCGCGGGGCCTCACGGGACCAAACATCTGGTGAAGTGCCAACTGACTCAGCGCGGGTGTGTCTCGCGCCCGACGGCGCCCCATGCGTGCTCGATCGGCATCGGTGCCAGCTTCACCAGCTCAGAGACGTGCATTTGCCACTTGCCGAGAGCCGTGGCGACCTCTGGCGCATAGTCGTGCCGATCGTACGTTCGTTCCAGTGCCGATCTCGCCGATATGTGGTTCACCGCGGCCTCGGCATGTTCCCGCGGCACGCCGAGGCGCGCCATTCCGGTGCGGGCCGTACGACGGAGATCATGGAAGCGCCATGGTGGCATCTCATCCGTCACGCCGGCCTGCGCGCGCGACGCCGCGATGCGGTGATCGACGCGGGCCTTCAGCTTGGAGAAACCGCGCAAGCCTGAGCCGCGGTTGCGCCCAAACAGGCGGTAACCTGAGCCGATCTCGTTCTCAGGTAGCACGGCGCGTAGCTCCGATACGGCGAGGGCGCACAAGGGCAGGGTGATGGCGTTACCATTCTTCGTCCGGGTGGCGGGGATAGACCACCGGCCGCCGTCCAGGTCGAGCTCGCCCCATGCAACGTCGGCGGCTTCCATCGCGCGGCACGCGGTCAGGATCAGCCAGCGCAGGAAAGCGCGCAGCTTCGGGGGCTACTTCCCGGCCGCCCGCCACACCTCGATGATCTCCCCATCGGTGAGCGCGCGCTGCCGCGGTTCGGGAGCGGGGGCCAGCATCGCGGCGCCCTTCCGTGGCAGTGTAGTGGCGCGGCGATCCAGTCCTGCGCCTCCACGTAAGACAGGAACGAGGCCACGATGCGGAACATCGAGGACGCCATAGCCGGGGCGACCTTGCGTTTCGCCGCTACCAGCCCCGTCCAGTCGGCGCGGGTGGTCTCGTTCAGCAGCCGCTTGCCGATCTTTGGCTCGATCTCGCGCCGGGCAATCCGCGCCACCTCGGCGGCATATCGGTCCGACCATGGATTCTTGCCGTGGGCGCTCTTCGCCTCCTGCCATTCCGCGAGGCGTTCAGTAACGGAGCGTTCCTCCGCCTTGGCCTGGCGCTGGGCTCGTGCGGCCTGCTTCTCAGCCACGGGATCGCCACCGGCCTGTATGGCGGCGATCGCCCCCTGAGCTGCCTTTCTCGCGTCTCTGATCCCGAGGGCCGGCCAAGTGCCCAGGGTGGGGCGCTGGTGCTTCCCGTCGCGCCCAAGGACGCGCACGGACCACGCCGCGGTGCCCTTGGGCGTCATCCGCAGGACCAGCCTGCAACATCGCTGTCGCGGACTTCCAGGCGCCCCTTCGCCGGTGGCTTGATGGCACGCAAGTACGCGTCGGTGAGGCTTCGGCGCGCCTTCTTCGTGGGTGGCTTCTCCACGGGACCGCGCGTCGGGAGGTGCACCACTTTCGCCGCCCAAACCTTCGCAGCCATCGAACGCCTCGTTTCGATTCAGTTTGTTTGGTTCATCCGCGGGGGCAAATTTGGGGGCAACATGGGGGCAAATTGCATGCGCGATGCGGTGATACGGAGTGATACTGTTGTAAGTCAATCAGCGCTGGTTTTCAGAGGATTTTCAGAGGTGGGACCGCGCGGGGGAAAGACCGAAAAGAGCTAGTCCACGTATTAGTAATAAGTAGATCATCAGTTCAGATTCGCGTGCCGGCATCAGCATAATCAAGAACTTGGACCGTCATCGCGGCAATGTTGCTTTGTCTCTGATCGGACATTGACGGGTCGACTGCCCAGAAACGTCTGGAATGCGCGCGTCGGTTCGGCATGCGCAGAACCATCACGCTTCTGATCCGTGCTTTTAATGCTATGGGCAGAACGATACGGGGGGATACTCGCGTCGCACATGCGTCGCGTCATCGAGGCGTCGCCCCTGGGAGAGCGTGGCGGCGCGCTCGATCCTGGCGGTCAGGTTGCCGGGGTCGTCCGTCAGAATGGCATCGTAAGCGGCGAGAGCGTCGGCGAAGCGGCCCTGCCGGCGCGCCTCCCGCGCGTCAGCCAAGGTCGTCTGCGCCGACGTCATCATCTGCATCGTGTAGGGCCGGATGAGCCCTGGCCTCAAGTGCTTGCGCCGCGGAGGCACGGCACGTGGACACCTCCGGAAACCTTGATGGCAGTAGGCGCGGCGGTTGCACGCTGTCACATGGCGCGGTCCAGAACGCCGATCCGGCCGCGCGCCCGGCGCCGTCAGGGCCAAGCCTTCGCCACATACCCTGCGGCAACATCCCGCGCCCGCGCCGCCTCCGACCGCTCGCGCGGGTCGCCATGCCCCCCGCCGCCCGGCGTCGACATCGACACCGTGTCGCCAGCCTTCAGGACGTACTGTCGCTTCGGATCGACCCGCTCGCCATTGATCCTCAGCACCCCCGGCGCGCCATCCTGCCCGCCCTCGATGCCGAAGGCCGGGAAGATCGTGCGCTCGGCCAGGAAGGACACGGCGATCGGCGTGGGGGACCGGCTCTCCAGCAGGATCTCCTGCCCCAGCCCGCCGCGATGGCGCCCGGGGCCGCCGCTGTCCGGGCGCAGGCGCTTGTGGTGGATGCGGATGGGCGCGATGTGTTCGCTGATTTCGACCGCGGTGGAGGACACGTTGGACGGCCAGGACAGGCAGGAGATGCCGTCGCCATGCACGTTGCCGCCCATCCCGCCATTGAAGAAGAACATGTTGGCGTAGGGTTTTCCCGACGCGTTCACGCCGGACTGGTTCATGCCCCACATCGGCGACCCGCAGGCCGCCATCACGCGGTCCGGCACGACCTGGCCGAGGCAACCGAACACCAGCATCGGCAGGTAGTGCCCGATCAGCATGCGCGAACCGCCTGGCGCGGGAAATTGCGGGTTCACGATGCAGCCCGGCGGCGCGACGATCGAAATCGGCCGCCAGGCGCCTTCATTGTTCGGCAGGGTGGGGCTGGTGCAGACCTTCACCCCATACATCACCATCGCGTAAGTGTAGCAGAGCGCGCAGTTGATCGCCCGGTCCACCTGCGAATCCGTCCCGGTGAAATCCGCGGTGATGGTGTCCCCGGCGATGGTCAAGGCTAGCCGGATGGTGATGGGCGTATCGAGCAGCCCGTCGGTCTTGAGCTCGCTGCGATAGGTGCCATCCGGCAGCGCGGCGATGGCGGCGCGCATCGCCGTCTCGCAACGCCGATGGATCTCGGCAGCGAGGTCGGTGAGGTCCGCCAGCTGCGCCTGCTCCATCAGGACATGCAGGCGTTCCTCCATCAGGTCGAGCGCGACGACCTGGGCCCAAAGATCACCCATGGTCTGCTCGGGCGTGCGGACGTTCTGGCGGATCATTGCCACCAGCGTGTCGTCGGTCACGCCCGCGCGCATCAGCTTCAGCGGTGGGATCTGCAGGCCTTCCTCGAAGACCTCGCGCGGCTCGGGGCTGCGGATCTTGCCGCCGATGTCGGGCGCATGCGCGGTGCTGGCGCTGAACGCCACCACGCGGCCATCGCGGAAGATCGGCTTCGCCACGGTGATGTCGGGCAGGTGGCCGGTGCCGAGCCAGAGGTCGTTGGTGATCAGCACGTCGCCGGGCTGCAGCGTGTCGATCGGGAAGAAACGGATGAAGTGCTTCACCGTCTCGGGCAGCGTGCCGATGAAGGACGGGATGCTCTCCGTCGCCTGCACCAGCGACTGGCCGTCGGCATCGGTGACGACGCAGGAGAAGTCGTAGGATTCGCGCACCAGCGTCGAGAAGGAGGTGCGGACCAGCGCCGCCGCCGCCTCATCCACCAGGGAGATCAGGCGGCGCCAGAGGAGTTCCAACTCGACCGCGTCGAAGGTCCGGCTCATGCGATGCGCTCCGCCAGGATGGAACCGTCGGGCAGCACGGCGATGCGCGCGCCGGGGCCGACGATGAAGGTGCTCTCGTTCTCCTCGAAGACTGCGGGACCTTCGAGCTGCGTGCCGGTGGGCAGCGCATAGCGGTCATAGACCGGCGTGGTCACCGCGCCGCCTGCATCGGGGAAGTGGACGTCACGATGCCCCTTCAGCGCGACCGCGCCGCCACCCAGGCCATCGAGGCGCAGCGTACCGCCGGCGCCAGGCATCGGCGCGGAGACCGCCAGGCGCAGCGCGACGAACTGCGCGTTCGCGCCAGGCGGCGTTCGCCCGAACAGCACGCGGTACGCGGCTTCGAAGGCAGCCATCACCGCGTCACCCGTCAGCGGGTCAGGCAGCGCGACGGTGATCTCCGACCCCTGCCCGACATAGCGCATGTCGGCGAGCCGACGGACCTCGCGCCGCGCCAGGTCCGCACCCGTCGCGCCGACCACCGCGAGCGCATCCGCCTCCAGCGTCGCGAAGACCCGAGCGGCCTCCGCCCAATTCGCGCCGGCGAGCGGCGTGTTGAAGGACGCGACGCGGTCGATGCGCGCGGGCGCCATCAGCATGCCGATGGTGCTGCCCGCGCCGGCCCCGGGCGGGCAGACCACGCGGTTCACGCCGAGCTTGCGCCCGACATGCCAGGCATGGACCGGCGCCGCGCCGCCGGTCGCGAGCAGCGCATAATCCTGCGGCACGCGCCCACGCTCGGCGATGGCGACGCGCGCCGCGCCGGCCATGTTCTCGTTCACCACGTCATGGATGCCGAAGGCGCCGCGCGTCGCATCCAGGCCCAGCGTGTCGGCCAGTCCACCGAGCGCCGCGCCGGCCTTGCCCGCATCGATAGTCATGGCGCCGCCGAGGAAGAAATCGGCGTTCAGGTAGCCGAGCGCGAGATCGCTGTCGGTCACCGTCGGTTCCGTCCCGCCGCGGCCGTAGCAGACCGGGCCTGGCTGCGCGCCGGCGCTGTCCGGCCCGACATGCAGCGTGCCGAGTTCGCTGCGCCGCGCGATCGAGCCGCCGCCGGCACCGATCTCGATCAGCTCGACCGTCGCGATCTGGATCGGGAAGCCGGAACCGCGCAGGAAGCGCTTGGTGCGCGCCGCCTCGAAGCCCCAGGCCACCAGCGGTTCGCCGTCATCGACCAGCGCCAGCTTCGCCGTGGTCCCGCCCATGTCGAAAGCCAGCACGCGGTCGAGCCCGGCATGGCGGCCAAACCAGGCGCCCGCAAGCGCGCCGGCCGCCGGCCCGCTTTCCAGCAGTTGCACCGGCGCGCGCTTGGCTTCCGCCACATGCGTCAGCCCGCCATTCGACAGCATCAGGAACAGCCCGCCTGGAATGCCCGCGCCTTTCAGCGCCGCTTCCAGCGTATCGAGATAGGTCTCCGCGATCGGCCGTACATAGGCATTGGCAACCGTCGTCACCATGCGCGGATATTCGCGGATCTCGGGCGACAGCTCCGACGACAGCGAGAGCGACAGCGACGGGAAGCGCCTGGAGATCGCCTCCGCCGCCATGCGCTCATGTGCAGGGTTCGCGTAGGCGTGCAGGAAGCAGAGGGCCAGGCTCGTCACGCCCTCCGCGACCAGCGCCTCGACTTCGTGCAGCGCGGCATCGACATCGAGCGCGCGCTCGACGCTGCCATCGGGGCCGAGCCGTTCCAGCGCCGGTCGCCGCCAGGGCCGCGGCACCAGCGGCGCCGGCATCTCCAAGAACAGGTCATACAGCTCGTATTTCCGCTCGCGCGCGATCTCGAGCACATCGGTGAAGCCGTCCGTCGTCAGCAGGCCCGTCGCCGCGCCCTTCCGCTCGATGAGCGCATTGGTGAACAGCGTCGTGGCATGCACGACACGGCCGATCGACCCGGGCGAGATGCCGCCCTTCTCCAGCAGCCGGTTCAACCCGGTGATGGCCCCGCGGGATGGGTCGTCGGGTGTCGTGCTCTCCTTCCAGATCACCGCCCGGCCATCCCGTGGATCGAGGATGACCAGGTCGGTGAAGGTACCGCCAATGTCGATGCCGAGCGAAAGCGACGCAGCCATGGTGTTCCTTGGACGCGATGATGAAGCGGCGATACGGGAAGGACGGGTCAGTCGCCGCGGATGTTGTTGGTCGCGACCACCTGGCGCCAACGGGCGCGGTCGCGCTGGATGCGCTCGGCGAAGGCGGGGCCGGGCTCGCCGATCGGGATCAGGCCGCGCTCCATCAGCGTCCGTGCGGTCTGCGGGTCGCGCAGTGCGGCCTGGAAGATGTCGAATAGCCCGTCGCGGATTTCGGTCGGCAGGCCGGCGGGGCCGACCATGCCGAACCAGTTGTTGATCTCGAGCGTGGGGAAGCGGCCGGCCAGAGGCGCCAGTTCCGGCATGAGCGGCGTCGGCGCGGCCGCCGTGACGCCGAGGCCCTTGAGCTGCCCGCCGCGGATGCTGCCGGCGACCTCGGCGACATTCGCGACCATCATGTCGACCCGCCCGGCCGAGACGTCGAGCAGCGCCGGCGCGCCGCCGCGATAGGAGATGTGGTTCAGTGTGACGCCCGCCGCATTCGCGAACAGCAGCGCACCGAGCTGGTTGATCGACCCATTGCCCGACGATGCGAAGGTGGCGGTGCCATTGCGTTCCCGCGCATAGGCGATCAGCCCGTCGATGTCGTTGAACGGCGCGTTCGGTCGCACGACCAGCGCCATCGGTGTGCCGGCCAGGTTCACCACCGGCGTCAATTCCCGGTCGAGGTCGAAGGGCACCGGAATGCCGGGGATGGCGGGCGCCACGCTCATCATGCCCATGATGGCGCTGGCCAGGGTGTAGCCGTCGGGCGCGGCCCGCGAAGCGGCCTGCGCGGCGATGAAGCCATAGGCGCCCGAGCGCACCTCCGGCACTGTCGCGACGCCGCGGACGCGCTGCACGCCTTCCGCCACGACGCGGAACAGGATGTCGACCGCGCCGCCGGGCGGGTAGCCGATGAACAGGCGAATGGGCTGGGATGGCTGCCACGCTGCATGCGCGGCCCCGACCGGCATGGCCGCGAGCGCCGCGGTGGCCCCGAGCAGGGAGCGGCGCGGCAGGGAACGGAACGTGTCGGTCATGTGGCCTCCTTGGTTTGCCGTGTTGGCCAGCCTTCCCCTCTCGCCGGTTGGATCCGGCGGCGCGCGGGCGGCGCTGTTCATGCGCCGTCCGCATGGGCGGGGTGGAGCCCGCTCCGTGAGGATGAGAGTGTTCGGCGAATTGCGGGGGGTGGCAACCGAAACTCCCTCATGCCTTCATGACGGTTCGGCATGAAGTCCGGGTCTCGCCATGCGTCGCCACACACCGCCCACCGCCGCGCTCCAGGCCTTCGAGGCCTGCGCGCGCCACCTGTCGGTCTCCCGCGCCGCGGAGGAGCTGTACCTGACCCAGAGCGCCGTGAGCCGGCAGCTTGCGGGCCTGGAGGCGCTGCTCGGCGTGCGGCTGTTCCTGCGCGTGCGGCAGCGGCTGGTGCTGACGGCGGCGGGCGCCGCCTATGCGCCGCAGGTGCGCGCGGCGCTGGCGCGGATCGAGACCGCGACGCTGGAAGTCGTGGCGCATCAGGGCACCGGCGGGACGCTGACGATCGCCGTGCAGCCGACCTTCGGCACGCGGTGGCTGATGCCGCGGATGCCGCGCTTCCTCGCCGCGCATCCCAGCATCGTCGTGAACTTCCGCAACTACACGACGCGGCCGACGCCGCTCGATTTCTCGGCGGAGGGGGTCGATGCGGCAATGATGCTCGACGCCGGTGCGCGCCCTGGCATCGTCAGCCATCGCCTGGTGGCCGACTTGCGCGTGCCGGTTTGCGCGCCTGGGCTGGCCAGGAGCCTCGCCATCATCGCCGATCTGGCGCGGCATACGCTGCTGCAGCACTCGACACGACCGCGCGCCTGGTCGGATTGGCTGGCGATGGCAGGCGCTGTTGGCGTGGATGGCTTCCGTGGCCCGCAGTTCCACCACCATGCGATGGTCGCCGAGGCCGCCGCGCAGGGCCTGGGCGTTGCCCTGATGCCGCGCTTCATGATCGAGGAGGATCTGCTGCGCGGCCGCCTGGTCGTGCCCTTCGACCGGCCGCTGGATACCGGGGAGGGCTATGTGCTGGCCTATCCGGAGGCCTCGGCCGATCTGCCGGCGTTGCGGGCCTTCCGGGACTGGGTGGTGGCAGCGCGGCCAGGCATCACGCCAGCAACGCCATCAACGGCCGCACCGAAGGCGCCGCATCCAGCCCCCACACCGCGCCGATGATCGCGTCCGCGCGATCCCCCATCCCACCCAACGCCGCATTGTCGCGGAACTTCGCCTCCAGCTCCGCATCCGTCAGCGGCACCTCCAGGCTGCCGCGCGGCGTCGTCACGGTCCGCACAAGCTCCTGCCCATCGACCAGCCGCAGCTGCACGCGCGCCGCGCCGCGGGGCAGGCTTTCGTCGAGCTGCGCCACGACCGTCCCGCGAAAGCCTGCGAGCGCCGCATCGCGCACCGCCGGCATCTCGAACTCCGCCACGCCGGCGCGGCCCAGCGTCAGCGCGATGGCGGCGGCGTGGTGGATGCTGACGCGCGCATCGCGCTCGTTGCGGACCACCCGGTCGCCACGCGCCAGCAGCAGCGCGTCGCCGGCGACGACCACGCTCTCGATCCGCTGAGCGTCGCCGCCGATCGCCTCGCGCAGCGCCAGGCAGGCATCGATCACGGCATGGAACACGATGCCGGCGGGATAGGGCTTGTAGGTGTTGCGCGCCGCCTCCCACCGCGCCCCAAGCGCGCCCACCATCGCCACGGGATCCGCCGCATCGCCCGTCGCCAGCGCCCAGCCCAGCGGCCCCTCGATCGCGCGCGGCGCCGCCTCGTAGCCCGCTTCGGCGAACAGCGCGGCCAGCATGCCGTTGCGCGCCGCATTGCCGACCGCGACGTTCTTGGCGGCCGTCGGCAGGTTCTCGACCAGCCCGCTGGATTGGCTGGCGGCGATGCCGATCGCATGCGCGGTCTGCGCCGCGCTCAGGCCGAGCAGCGTCGCGCAGCCGGCCGCCGCGCCGAACACGCCGGCACTCGCGGTGATGTGCCAGCCGCGCGCGTAATGCCCGGGCGAGACACCAAGCCCGACCCGGCACGCCACCTCGATGCCGAGCAGCATGGCATGCAGCGCCGCGGCACCCGGCAGGCCGCGCTGCTCGGCAAGCGCCAACAACGGCGGCGCGACCGGCGCGGTCGGATGGATGACGGTCGCGAGATGCGTGTCGTCGTAGTCGAGCAGGTTGGACGCGATGGCGTTCACGAAGCTCGCCGCCATCGGGTCCAGCTTCAGGCCTTGCGCGACCACCGTCGCCGAGGCCGCACCGGAAAAGGGTCGCATCACCGCGAGCGCCGTCCGCACCGCCGGGCCCTGCGCGACCCCGATGGCGCAGCCCAGGTGGTTCAGCAGCGCGCGCTTCGCGTCGTGCTTCAAGGCGGCGGGCATGTCGGCCCAGCGCGACGCTGTGACGAAATCGGCCAGGGCCGTGCTCACCGGGGCCATCGGCGCCCCGTCAACCGGATCGGAATGGTTCATCGGCGGCATTTTCGCGCCAGTTTCGCCGCCGCGACAACGGCGCTCCGCCGCGCGGCATGGCGCCGCCATGCTGGCACCGGTGCGCGGTCCAGCCGCTCCGGCGCAAGGGCCGTCAGGCGCTGCTGCAGCGGCGCATCGACGCATGCGGTGTCGGCCGCGGTCGCGATGACCGACTTCCTTGCCTCGCTTGGCGGTGTGAAGACGCTCCGCACCGAAGCGGTGAAGGACGTCGTGTGCGGCCTGGCGAGGTTCGGCACCGGGAGCAGCCAGGTGCGGTGCGATGACGGGTGGCGACGCGTCGCGATCCTGCCTGGCATGCGGTCCTTCCCGGCGGCGCAAAAGCTGATGACCGCGGTATCGATATCATGCCGCAGTGTCCGCGCCATGCAACAGTAGCGAATGATCCATTACGCCTTGCGGCGATCCTGCGACCTGCATAGGTTACCGATCCCAGGGCCCAGCGAAGGGTAAGGCATGCAGGCAATGGCGCTGTCGGAACGCACCGCCCTGGTCACCGGCTCGACGGGCGGTATCGGCCTCGCCATCGCCGACGCCCTGGCCGCGGCTGGCTGCGCCGTGACGATCCATGGCCTGCTGCCCGCGGCCGATGGCGATGCCCTCGCCGGAAAACTCGCTGCACGCCACGCTGCGCGCGTTGCGTATCGCCATGCCGACCTCGCCACGCCAAGCGGCGTCGATGCGCTGATGGATGCGCTCGGCCCTGCCCCGGACATCCTGGTCAACAACGCCGTCACGCGGCATCTCCTGCCGATCGAGCAGATGACGCCCGCCGCATGGGATGCCGACCTCGCGGTGAACCTGTCCGCCCCCTTCCACGCGATCCGCCGCGCATTGCCCGGCATGCGCGCGCGCGGCTGGGGCCGCATCGTCAACATGTCGTCGGTCTATGGCCTGTTCGGCGGGGCAGGGCGGGTCGGCTACGTCACCACCAAGACCGCGCTGATCGGCCTGACCCGTGCCGTGGCGATGGAGACCGTGCAGGACGGCATCACCTGCAATGCGCTGTGTCCGGGCTCCACGCCGACGCCCGCGATTGACGCGCGCATCGCCGCCGAGATGGCGGCGCGCGGCCAGACCGACCGCGACGCCGCCGTTGCTGAGTTCCTCGGCGGCAAGCAGCCGACCCGGCGCTTCATCCGCCCCGCCGCGATCGCCGCCATGGTGGTCTTCCTGTGCAGCCCGGCAGGGGACGACATCACCGGCGCCGCCCTGCCGATCGACGGAGGCTGGACGGCGAGCTGAACCCGAACACACCAAAGGGAGGACACAAGAATGAATCGACGGAACCTGCTGACGGGCGCGGCCGCGATGCTGGCCGCACCTGGGATTGCCTCGGCGCAGGCCTGGCCGAACCGGCCGATCCGAATGGTCATTCCGTGGCCCCCAGGCGGCACCACGGACATCCTGGCGCGCATCATCCAGCCGCCGCTGTCCACCGCGCTCGGCCAGCCGGTGGTGATCGAGAACCGCGGCGGCGCCTCCGGTGCGATCGGCACGGCGGAGCTGCTGCGCTCCGCGCCCGACGGGCACAACATCGGCATCGTCACCAGCACGCTGGTCTCGGCCGCGCTGCTGACGCGCCAGCCCTATCATCCGGTCAACGACGTCACGCCCATCCTGCACCTGGCCGACGTGGCGAATATCCTGGCCGTGCATCCGAGCCTGCCGGTGCATTCGGTGCGCGAACTGATCGACTACGGCAAGGCCAACCCCGGCAAGCTGTCCTTCGGGTCGCCGGGCATCGGCTCGGCGGTACACATCTCGGGCGAGATGTTCAAGCTGATGACCGGCATCGACATGGTCCATGTGCCCTATCGCGGCGGCGGGCCGGCCATCGCGGCGTTGGTCGGTGGCGAAATCCAGATGATGTTCGGCAATGGCAGCTCGACCCTGCCGCATGCGCGCACGGGGGCGGTGCGGGCGCTTGGCGTCACTTCGGCGCAGCGCCAGCTCTATTTGCCCGACGTGCCGAGCATCGCCGAGGCCGCGCTGCCCGGCTTCAACATTGTGGAGTGGTACGCAGTGATCGGCCCGGCCGGCATCCCGGCGCCGGTGGTGGACCGGCTGAACCGCGAATTCATGGCCATCGTCGGCACGCCGGAAGGCCGCGCGCGGCTGCTCGACCTGGGTTCGCAGGTGGTGGGCGGCACGCCGGCGCAGATGGCCACGCTGCTGCAGGGCGACGTGGACAAGATCGGCCGCGTGGTGCGCGAGGCGCGGATCGCGGTCGAGTGAGCGGCCGCGCCCTGGACTGGCCGGGACGGGGCGCCGCATCGCGCCGGCTGCGACGGGCGCGATGTGGATATCCGGTCGATTCGGCCGGTATGACGGGCGTATCGCTGGAGGCGGACGGTACGACCCATGGAACACGGCATTCCGCCCGGCCGGGCGGCGGAAGGCAACGCACCGAAGCGCCGGGCGCGCCCCGGCGAGGGCGCCATCCGCATGCGCGACGTGGCCGAGCGTGCCGGCGTCTCGACCATGACCGTCTCGCGCGCGCTCAGCACGCCCGACCGCGTCTCGCCGGAGATCCGACGGCGCGTGGACGACGCCGTCCGCGCCGTCGGCTATGTGCCCAACCGGCTGGCCGGCAGCCTCTCCTCCAGCCGGTCGAAGGTGGCCGGCCTGGTGGTGCCGAGCATCCGCAACACGCTCTATGCCGACACCATCCAGGGCATTTCCGACGTGCTGGCCCGGCACGGCTACCACCTGATGGTCGCCGACAGCGCCTACAGCCCGCAGGTCGAAGAGGCGCTCGTCACTGCCTTCCTCGCCCAGCGCGTGGCGGGGCTGGTGCTGCACAACACCACGCATGCGCCGGCGCTGCGCGCACTGGTGCGGCGCGCCGGCGTGCCGGTGGTCGAGAACGGCACGCTGGCCGACGACCCGATCGACATGGTCGTGAGCTATTCCAACGTCGATGCCGCGAAGGCGATGACTCAGCACCTGGTGCGGCTGGGCTATCGCCGCATCGCGCTGGTCACGTTGCCGCAGGCGCACAATGTCCGGTCGCAGGAACGCCGCCGCGGCTACGCCGCCGCGCTGGCCGAGGCCGGGCTGCCGGCGGACCCGCGCATCATGCTCGAAATGCCGCCTGGCCTGGCCTCGGGCTGCGAGGCGATCGCGCGCCTGGAGGCCATGGCGCCGGCGGTCGATGCCGTGTTCTTCGCCGGCGACGTGCTGGCCGCCGGCGCGCTGCTGGAATGCCAGCGGCGCGGCCTTGCGGTGCCCGGGCGCATCGCGATCGCGAGCTTCGACGACATCGACCTGCTGCGCCACCTCAACCCGGCGATCACCACGGTGCGGCTGCCGCGCCTGGAGCTGGGGCGGCGCAGCGCGGAGATCCTGCTCGATCGCATCCAGGGGCGTTCGGACGAACGCATCCGCATCGACCTCGGCTTCGAGATCATCCAGCGCGCCAGCACCTGACCCGCACCACCCCGGAGACCGTCGCATGACCGACCCCGTCTACCGTGTCCTGGCCTTGCGCTACGCCAGGCGCGACGCTCGGCGTCACGAACACTTCATCGGCGGCGACCCGCACGATGCGCCGATGCCGATGGACTACTTCGTCTGGGTGGCGGTGAACGAGGACCGCGCCATCGTCATCGACACCGGCTTCACCGCCGAGGTCGCGGCGCGCCGCAAGCGCGAATACCTGCGCTGCCCGATCGACAGCCTGCCGCTGGTCGGCGTCGATCCGGACGCGGTGGAGGACGTCGTCCTCACGCACCTGCACTACGACCATGTCGGCAGCTTCCACAAATTCGCCAAGGCGCGCTTCCACCTGCAGGAGGCCGAGATGCACTACGCCTGCGGCCACTTCATGAAACACAAGAAGCTGCGCCATTCCTTCGAGATCGAGGACGTCGCCGGCATCGTCCGCATGACCTATGCCGACCGCACGGTCTTCCACATGGGTGACAGCGATGTCGCGCCAGGCATCACGCTGCACGCCATGGGCGGCCATTCCATGGGGCTGCAATGCGTGCGGGTGAACACCGCGCGCGGGCCGGTGGTGCTGGCGTCCGACGTCACGCATTTCTACGAGAACATGGACAGCAACCGGCCCTTCACGACCTGCTTCCATGTCGGGATGATGCTGGACGGCTTCGACCGCCTGCGCGCGCTCGCACCCAGCCCGCGCCATATCGTGCCCGGCCACGACCCCGAGGTGATGCGCCGCTACCCGGCCGTGCCCGGGCTAGAGGGCATCGCGGTGGAGCTGCATCGCGAGCCGTCAGGCTGACGCGCGCGCAGCACGGGATCGGCGCGACACCGTCGCCATCGCGGGCACCCTGGCCCGATCGAGTGATGTCACCCGGACGGTTTCTGTTCTAGCCTCGCTGCCATGACCCGACCGGCGACCCCCTGGATCGGCCTGTTCGACCTGTTCCGGATCGGTGTCGGCCCATCCAGTTCGCATACGGTCGGCCCCATGGTCGCGGCGTCCGCCTTCGTCGATGCCCTCGATCCCGCGTCGCCGGCCGAGCATCTGCGCGTCGAGCTGTTCGGCTCCCTGGCCCTGACCGGCAAGGGCCACGCCACCGATGCGGCCGTCATGCTCGGCCTGACCGGCGCGCGGCCCGACAGCATCGACCCGGACGACGCCGCGGCGGTGGTGCAGCAGGTGCGCGCGCAGCGCCGCCTGACACTGCCTGACGGCCGGCGCATCGCCTTCGACCCGCAGGCCGACATCGTGTTCCACCCGCGCGAGGCGCTGCCGCTGCACACCAACGGGCTGCGCCTCACGGCCCAGGCCGCCGGCCATCCCGACACGGTGCGGATCTACTATTCCGTCGGCGGCGGCTTCGTGGTCGACGAGCACGGCGCGCCGCTGGCGAATGCCGCGCCGACGCCGCGCGAGGTGCCGCATCCCTTCCACGACACCGCCGAACTGCTGGCCCGCGCCGAGGCCGCCGGCCTGTCGATCGCCGCCCTGATGCGCGCCAACGAGGCCAGCCAGCGCAGCGAGGCCGAGGTCTCGGCCGGCATCGCCCGCCTCCGCGCCGCCATGGCGGCCTGCATCGCGCGCGGTCTGCGGACGGATGGGGAACTTCCCGGCGGGTTGCGCGTGCGCCGCCGCGCGCCCGACCTGCTGCGCCGGCTGGACGCGCGCGCCCAGCTGAACGAGGCCGATCCGCTCGGCGCCATGGACTGGGTGAATCTCTGGGCGCTGGCGGTGAACGAGGAGAACGCCGCCGGCGGCCGCGTCGTGACCGCGCCGACCAACGGCGCGGCCGGCATCATCCCCGCCGTGCTGCGCTACCACGACCGCTTCATCCCCGGCGCCACCACCGCGGGTGCCGAGACCTTCCTGCTGGTCGCCGCGGCGATCGGCGCCATCATCAAGCGCAACGCCTCGATCTCGGGGGCCGAGGTCGGCTGCCAGGGGGAGGTCGGCTCCGCCTGCGCCATGGCGGCGGCGGGCCTGGCGGCGGCACTGGGCGGCACCAACGCGCAGGTCGAGAACGCCGCCGAGATTGGCCTCGAGCACAATCTCGGCCTGACCTGCGACCCGGTGGCGGGGCTGGTGCAGGTGCCCTGCATCGAGCGCAACGCGATCGGCGCGGTGAAGGCGATCAACGCTGCGCGGCTCGCGCTGCATGGCGACGGGCAGCACCTGGTCAGCCTCGACCAGGTGATCGCGACGATGCGCCAGACCGGCCTCGACATGTCCGACAAGTACAAGGAGACGTCGCTGGGCGGCCTCGCGGTCAACGTCGTGCAGTGCTGATTTTCGCTGCGCTGCGGCGCGGTTAAGGGTTCCAAAACCCGACCTCTGTTCAATTGCGGCCGTGGCGATGGCGCAGCGCCTCGCTCCCCTCTGGCCGCATGGATCGAGATCGACGTGGGCACCGCCGAACACATTGCTCCGCAGGACCTCGCCGCGCCGTCGCGGCCGCGGCGCCGCGCACTGATCGGGGTGGCGGCGGGGCTCGCCGCGCTGACCCTCATGGCCGGCGCCGGCGTGCTGCGCGGCGGGGCTGCGGGTGCCAGCGCCGTGGCCGACCCGCTCGCCGCGCGGGTGGCGCGCCTGGAAGTTGCGCTGGCGGCCGCGCGCGACGAGGCCGCCCGCGCGGCGGTGTTGCCGGCGGCTGTGTCCATCCAGCGCGCCGACGGCTTCATCGCCGCCGCGCTGCTGCTGCAATCCGCGGTCGGCACGCCGCGGCCCTGGCTGCGCGAATACCGGGTGATGGTCGCGCTCGCCCCGCCCGATGCGCTGCCGGGCCCGCTGGCCGAGGTGCTGCTCAGCCACGCCGCGCGCGGCCTGCCGACCGAGGCCGAACTGCGCGAACGCTTCGTCGCCCTCGCGCCGCAGCTGGTGTCGCGCGCGCCACGGCAGGGCGATGTCCTCGACCAGACCTTCTCGACCATGCGGGGCGTGGTCGCGGGCATTGGCCTGGCCTCGCCGCCGGCGCCATCGGACCAGGAACAGGCGATCGCCGGCGTGGCGCACCAGCTGCGTCGCGGCAACCTGGCGGCGGCGGTGTCCGATGCGGCGGCGCTTGCGCCCTCCCTGCAACCGCTGCTCGCCGGCTGGCTCGCCCAGGCCAGCGCGCGGCTCGCGGTCGAACAGGCCATCCAGGAGACGCTGCTGCGCGCCCTGGCGGCCCAGGTGCCACCGGCATGACGCCAAACCCCTTCAGAACGGAGGCATCCTTGCGCCACCTCGTCCTCGGCCTCGCGGTCGGGATCCTCCTGCTGGGCGGCGGTCCCGCCGTCGCGCAGGGCGGCATGACCCTGCGCGACCGCCTCGTGGTCGTCACCTCCTCCGCCACGGCGGGGCTGGGCGAACTGCTCTCGCGCAGTTTCGCCGAACGCTACGAAGGCACACCCGCGCCGCTATCCACCAGGCTGGGGTCGGTGCGCGCCATGGAGGCCTTCTGCGCCGGCGTCGGGCCGCAGACACCGGACCTCATGCTGCTCACGCGCCGCCTGCCGCGCGCCGTGGTGGAATCCTGCGCCGCCAATGGCGTGCGCGACATCATCGAGGTCCAGCTCGGTCTCGGCGCCGTGGTGCTGGCGGCGCGGCGCGGCGAGTCGATGCCCGGCCTGACGTCGCGCCAGGTCTTCGAGGCGCTTGCGGCCGAACGCCCGGTCGACGAGGAATTCGTGCCGAACCCGACGCGCGTCTGGGCCGACGTCGCCCCCGGCCTGCCGCGCAACGAGATCCGCATCATCCTGCCGGTTGCCGGCTCCGGCCCGCGCGCGCTGTTCGATGACCTGGTGATGGAGGCCGGCTGCCGCTACGTGCGCGACATCCGGCTGCTGTTCGAAGCCGCCTATCGCCGCAGCAAGTGCATTACCGCGCGCACCGACGCGCGGGTGGTCGAGGTCCGCTACAACGAGTTGGCCGCGGCGCTGCTCGCCGCACCGCCGGGCACGCTGGGGGCGGTCAGCTTCGAGCAACTGAGCGCGAGCGGCGGCAACCTGGTGCCGATCGCGCTGGACAATGTCCTGCCGACCGTCGCGGCCATCGGCAACCTCGACTACGAGCAGGCGCGCACCTTCTTCGTCTACGCCAAGCGCCAGCACAGCCGGAACCAGCAGGGCGTGGGCGTGGTGCGCGGCATCCGCGAATTCCTCATCGAGAGCACCAGCGAGCATGCCGGTGGCCCCGGCGGCTACCTGGCCATTGCCGGCCTCGTGCCGTTGGCGCCGGCGGAGCGCGCAGCCCAGCGCCGCATCGCCGAAGAATCCCGCCTGATGTCCCGCTGACCCGCCGCGCAACGGAGCCCCCCATGCTCGTCAAGGCCATCGCCGTCTCCGCTTTGCTCGCGCTGCCATCCCTGGCGCTGGCTCAACCTGCGCCACCGGCGCTGATCCCCGCGCCGTTGCAGGACCTGCCCTCGGATGACGGGCTGATAGCGCGCGCCGAGCGCCTCTGGGGTGGCGTGATGGACAGCTTCGGCATCGGCTTCGGCGCCGGCAGCTCCATCGCCCGCAACCACGCCATGGCCAGCGCGCACCAGCAGGCGCGCAGCGACTTCGCCTGGCTGATGGACATTGCCGGCTACAAGCTGAAGGAGGTCGAATCCTCCATCAGCCTGATCCCCGGCCTGTCGCTGACCTTCGGCCAGGCGCGCGAACTGACCGCCGCCGACCGCGACTATGTGGAGCGCATGCTGGAGCGCCACGCGCGGCGCAACCCGGGCCCGATCTCGGCGCTCCAGCGCACCATCGTGCGCGGCGTGATGGATGCCGGCGAACTGCGCGGCTTCGCGGTGGACAAGGTCGAGGTCACGCTGTTCCCGCTGCCGAGCGTGCGGTTCGTGCTCTCGCCCGCCGATGCGCCGCTGGGTGTTGAGGCCAGCCGCATCCTGCGCGCGATCGACCGGCTCAATCACCGTGTCCAGGCGATGTCCCGCCAGGGTGGGCCGAACGGGCGCCAGACGCTCGAACTGCCGGGCGCGGTGCCGCCCTCGATGCTGCCCACCACCGCCATCCACCACTGATCCAGCCCCCCATGCCGCGCCAGCACGGCGCAGAGCGCGAAAGGCAGAAGGCCCGATGAACGCGACGGACACGCCGCCCCGGCAACGCTTCGGTGAGCTCGTGAAGCTGCAGCTCCAGGGCCGCCGCTTCCTGGACCGCGACCAGGAACGCCGCCTGCTCGAGGAAGCCATCACCCGCTACGGGCTGACCCTCGACCAGGCGAGCGGCATGCTGCGCGGCGCCGCGCAGGAGGAACAGATCGCGCTGGAGGGCGAGCTCGGCACCTCCTCGCGAGAGCTGCTTCGCACGCTGGCCGACCGGCGGCAGCGCATCGCGCGCGAGGATTTCCGCCGTGCCGTCGCCTTCTACCGCGCCAGGGCCGGCGGCGGCGTGACGGAGCTCGAGGCGCAGAAGCGCGTGAAGCGCCTCATGGAGGAACTCGACCTCCAGCCGCGCCCGACCGGGCGGATCATCCGCTCGCGCCGGTGGTATCGGGCAATCGAAGCATGACCAGGAGCCTTGCCATGACCCGCATCCTCGCCTTCCTCGCCCTGATCCTGGTGGCCGCTCCGGCCGCCGCGCAGGCGCCTGCCGCCGTGCTGCCGCCGCCGGTGCCGGTCGCCACGCGCGTCGAGGTCGCGCCCGCGCTGCCGCGCATCTCGGCCGGCCATGCCGCCGCGTTGGGCGCGGGGATGTTCGTCGGCGCGCTGGCCGGTTCGGCGATGATCCATGGCGGTGCGCTGGCCGCGCTGATCGGCGCCGCCGCCGGCGTCACGGTCAGCCACTGGTACTGGACCGAACACCACGACGACGCCGACTGATGCGACAGCGGCCGCGCAGAAAGCGCCGGCCGCGTCACGACCAACCGAAGCGCCACGGAGGATCCGGGCCTTGGATATCCTGCTGCCCCATGGGCTCGCCTCCCTGCCGGCGCTGCTTGGCATGGCCATCGCCATCGCCGTGCCGGTGGCGATTGCGCTGCTGCTCGGGCGCGTCATGTACGCCTTGTTCACCCCGGCGGAATTCCAGGCCAATGCGGTGGTCGGCGCGGTCAAGTACGGCTTCGTGGTCGAGATCTACGCCGTGGTCGCCGCGCTGACCCTGGTGGGTGCCTGGGACACCTTCCAGACCGCGCGCGACACGCTCCAGAAGGAGGCCTCGGCGCTGTACATGCTGGCCCAGGCGGTCGAGACCTATGACGGCGCCAGCCTTGCCGACACGCGCGCCGAGATGCGCGCAGCCATCCGCGCCTATGCCGGCGCCGTGGTGGCGCATGACTGGCCGGCCATGCAGGCGGGACACGCCACCGCGGGGTCCGACGCCGCCTTCCAGCGCATGACGCGCGTCTTCCTCGATGTCGAGGGCCAGCGCACGGCGCAGCAGGCCCTGCAACAGAGCACGGCGGCCTGGCTCGCGCAGGCGGCGGAGGCGCGAATCGAGCGTCTGTCGGTGCAGTCGCGCACGCTGTCGGGGCTGATCTGGATGCTGGTGCTGACCGTCTCGGTCGCCGTCATCGCCTTCCAGTGGTTCTTCGGCGGCGCCTCGGCGGCGATGCACTACGCCATGGCGGCGGTGATCGCGGTGATCGTGGGCTCGGTGCTGCTGGTGTCGATCAAGCTGGCGTTTCCCTACGTCGGCGAGCCGGCGTTGCTGACGCCTGCCCCCTTCCTCGCGATGATGGACCTGCGCTGATGACCCCTCGCCCGTCAGTGCGCCGCGCGCACGCCGTAGCGCCAGCGCTGGAAGCCGAGCAGCGCCAGCGCGAACAGCCAGGGTCCGAGCCGCGCGGCGAACCAGCCCAGCAGGTGCGCGGTGTAGTGCACCAGCAGCGCGGTGTGCAGCACCAGCATCAGGAAGGCGAAGAAGGCGCGCCCGCGCGATGCGCCGTGCCACAGCCGCAGCGCCGTGATGGTGCCGTAGGCGAAGCCCAGCAGCGCCAGCCAGGCGAAGAAGGCCGCGGCCGGGCTCTCCCCGCGCAGGGCGTCCGGCAGGGCGGCGAAGGCGGTCGCATCGGGCAGCGCATGGGCACCGAGGAAGGCCAGCAGGTTCTCGCTCCAGGGGGGCTGGGCGCTCAGCACATGGCTGGGCAGGAACATCGCGCGGTCGGGTGCGGCCAGGATCAGCGCCAGGCCGAAGGCACCGCCGGTCGAGACCGCGAGCAGGCGCAGCAGCGGCACCGCCTCGGCATCGTGCGGCGCCGCGATGGCAAAGGCCGCGCCGGCGATCCGCGCCAGCGCCACGGCGATGCCCAGCGCCAGCAGCGCCGCCGCAAGCCCACCGAGAATCGCCCCGAGACCACTGTCCATGCCGCCTCCTTAATGTCTCGCCGGTTGATACTTGCTTGCCTGTTCTTGTTGCTGGCCTTCGTGTCGCCGCTGCGCGCCGAGGCCATCGCCGTCGTCCTGCCCGCCGGCGGCGCCTGCCGCATCCATGCCGCCCCCCCCGGCACCCACGCCGCCGAGGTCGCGGCGCTGGAGGCCGATGCCGCGCGGATCGGCGCCTTCGCCGCGCGGCTGCTGGCCGATGCCGCGGCGATGCGCCTGGGCCCGGCGCGCGAGGGCGTGCCCGGCTTCGGCGACTGGGCCTATGGCTGGGTCCAGAGCTACGTCACCTCCTATCGTATCCTGTGGCGCGGCGTGTCGGAACTGGCGCGATCCGTCGCCGCCGAGGGCGAGGTCCCGCTCGCCAACCGCATCGCCGAGGAAATGTCGGAGCCGATCCGCGCCGAATTCCGCAGCCGCGTGCTGGCGCCGGCGCTCGATGGCGGCAGCTTCGCCGCCGACCTCGCGCATGTCGGCGCGGCCGTGGATGCGGCGTGGCGCGCCGCGCTCGAGGCCAGCGCAGCGCGCATGGCGGCGCTACCCGAGGGCGCCGGGCCGGCGGACCACGGGCTCGACCTCGCGCAGGCGGGGCAGGCGGTCGCGCCCGGCATCCTGGCCTCCGCCCCGGCCGACCCGATGGCGCTGCTGGCCGAGGACGGCGCCGATGGCGGCACGGTGTTCCTGCGGTCGATGCGGCCGATGGCGGCGCGGCTGGGCGCGGTGGTGGTGCGGCTCAGCGAGGCCGGGTCGCTGGTGGCGGCGGGCGGCGGGCTGGGCTTCGCGGTGGCCGGCGTGCCGGGCACGGTGGTCGGGCTGACCGGCGGCATCGGCGCCTCCTGGGCGATCGACTGGCTGCTGAACCGGCTGGATGCCTCGTTGAACCGCACCGCCTTCGAGGCGCAGGCCATCGAGGCGATCGCGCGCGCCGAACGCCATTTGGCCGAGGGCTCCGCCGCGACGGTGACGACGGCGCTGCGGGTGCGCCTTGCAGCCCTGGCCACGGAGAGGGAATGCCGATGAGCGACACGACCGAAACCGCCGCGGCGCGGCCCGCGCCGGGCGATTGGACCGGCCTGGTCACGCTGGTGCTGGCCGCCTTGTCAGGGCTGTTCTCCGTGCTCGCGCTGGTGGTCGCGCTGCACGGCGCGCCGCCGCCGGTGACCGCCGCCGCGCATGCGGCAGCGCCGCCCTGGAATGTGCTCGCGCGGGCCGAGCCGCCGCTGGCGGGCGATGCGCCGCGCCTGCTGGTGGCGATCGAATTGCTGATGCCGCATCTGCCGCGCGCCGCACCGTTCCCGCGCGCCTTCGCGGTGGCGGTGGCGCTGGCCTCCGGCGATGCCGAGGCAACCCGGCTGCTGCTGCCGCTGGCCCCCGCGGCGGCCGAGGGCGCGCCCACGCTGCGCCGCCTGGCCGAGGATTTCGCCCCGGCGGCCGATGCCGCCGTGCTGGCCGAGATGGGCTTCGGCCCCGATGCCGGCTGGCTGGCGCGCCGCGCGGCGGCGACCATGCGGCTGGGCGCGTCGATGGGCGCAGCCGGCACGCCGGGGCTGGCGGCGCTGCGCGAGGCCGCGGCGCTGCTGGAGCGCGGCGATGCGGTGGCGGCCGAGGCGATCCTCGCCACGCTGGCGCCCGGCACCGCGGAAGCACTGGGCGGCTGGCGCGCGGGCTTGCACAGGCGCATCGCCTTGAACCAGGCGCAGGCCAGCCTGTCGGCGTTGGCGCTGGAGCGCGCCCAGGCGGTGGCGCCATGAGCGCGGAGCGCTTCGACTGGCGCGGCGTCGTCTCGCGAGCGCTGTTCTGCCTGTTCGTGGTCTTCGCGATCTACAACCCGTCGGGCACGTCGTTCCTGCATTGGGTGCTGTCGGGCTTCGACTGGTTCTGGGTGAAGCTCGCGAGCGGCGCGGCGCTGGCGGTGATCTGCATCGTGTTGTGGCGCACCACGATCGGTGTGCTCGGCGGGCGCGGCGTGGCGCTGGTGGTGGCATTCTGCATCGGCATCGGCATGACCGGGCTGCACCTGACAGGCGGCGCGCTGCTGGCCGGGGATACGCTGCTGCTGGGCATGCTGGCCAGCCTGTCTGGCGTGTTCACCGCGGGGCTTTGCTATTCGCACCTGCATCACCGGCTGGGCGGGATTTCGCATACGGAGGACATGAACAAGTGACGCCCACGACCGCGCCCACGGACGCCGCCGCGCCCACACCCGCGGCTGCGCCGCCAAGCAAGGCCGACGCCTTCCTGGTCAGCTGCATCGACCCGCGCCTGACCGACGACACCACCGTGCTGATGGCCGCGCTGGGCCGCACCGACCGCTACAGCGAGATGCGGATCGCCGGTGCGGCGTTGGCCGCGGTGGACCCGGCGCGCCCGGCCTGGGGCACGGCGTTGTGGGAGAACCTGGCGGCGTCGCGGCAGCTGCATGGCGTTCGGAAGGTGGTGTTCCTCAATCATCGCGACTGCGGCGCGATGCATATCTGGGCCGGGCGCCGCCTGGCCGACGACCCGGCCGAGGAACTGCGCCAGCACCATGGCGTGATGCAGCGCGCCGCCGAGGCGGTGCGCGCGCGCCACCCCGACATGACGATCGAGCTCAAGCTGATGGAGCTCGACGGCACCGCGCGCCTGCTGCCCTGCGCGGCCTGCGCGCCGACCGGCGGGTTGCGGGCGGAGGCTGTCCAGCCTGATGGGCGGGGCGGTGCCGCTGTGTCGGCGCGGGATGGCGCCGGCGGCATGGCGCAGCCCGATGGCCGCGTTGCCGCTTCGCCGGCCGGGGATACGGCCTTCGCGGAACTGGTGCGGCTGCGCGCCGCCCAGGGCCTGCTGGACCCCGATGCGGAGCGTGCGCTGCTCAGCGAAGGGGTGACGCGCCACGGGCTGACCGCCGACGCCGCGCGCGCCGTGCTGCAGCGCGAGGGACAGCGCAGCGGCATCGCGACCGGCGCCGCCGCCGCCGCCGAGGCCCGCGCCTTCCTCCGCGCGCAGGCCGACCCGCGCGGGCGGGTGGCGCGCACGGATGCGCTGCACGCCGCCGCGCTGTATCGCCGTGTCACGGGCCGTCGCGCCACCGAGGCCGAGGCCGCCCGCCAGGTCGCCGCGCTGATCGAGGCCGAACGCCTGGCGCCCCGCCCCGAGGGCGTGTTGCGCAGCACCACCTGGTATCGCCGGATGGAGCAGGCCTGACAGCCGGCGCCGGGGCATGCAGGGCGCCCCGGCGGTGGAGTGCGCGGGCCGACGCATGCGCCGGACGACGCATCAGCGAAATTCGCGTCGCGGTTCGGGCGATGGTGCCGCTTCGCCCCGGGTCGGCGCGACGTCCCTGGCCGCAGGCCAGCGCGCGGCGTCGTCCGCCGATCGCGACGCGCGCTACGCGCCCAGCCGAGCGGCAACCTCCGCATGCTCGGCGAAATCCGGCTCGGCACGTTCGTTCTCCAGGAACTCCGCGAAGGCACGGAACGACCCGCGCGCCGCATCCGGCCCGACCGCGCCCATGGCTTGCCAGAATCGCAGCAGGACCATCCAGGTGGCGCAGACATCGGTCTCGCAATAGGTCGCGACCTCGGCGCCGCGGCCTGCAGCCATGGCGGGTTCGACCTCGGCGCCGTGCATGCCGGCCTTGGCGGTCAGGCCGATCAGCGCCGCCGCCTCCGTCAATGACGGCATGGGCGAGGCGCGGAAGCCCGACAGCCGGTCCGCCAGGTCCAGGTGGTCGGTGCCGTAGCGATAGCCGTAGTTCCGCCCATTCGCCCCATGCAGCGCGGGCATCGGCACGCCCGTGGCCATCGCGCGATACCTCAGCACAGGCAGGTCGAAGCCGGAGGTGTTGAACCCCGCCAGGATCGGCGCCGGGCGGCCGGCCAGGGTGCGTTCGAACAGGGCCAGGATCTCGGCCTCCGGCGTGTCGCCCGTGTGGCGCGCGGCCAGGCGGCGGACGCGCCAGGGCTCGTCGCCGCCGTCGCGTTCGGCCACCAGCAGCGCCAGGCAGGCCACGGCGTGCAGCGGCACCTTCAGGAAGGCGGTGGCGGTGTCCTGGCCCTCGCGCGCGTAGCGGGCGCCCAGGCGTTGGCGCAGGGCGGCATCATCCAGGCCATCGGCCTGTTCGCCCAGCAGGGCGCGGCCGGCGACAAGGTCGGGCACGGTCTCGATGTCGAAGACGACGACGCGGTCCATGGCGGCCATCATGGCATGGGCGTCGGCGCTTCGTCTTGTGGCTGGTCCGATGCGGCGAGGCTGCGGGAAGGCCGGCGGTCGCGGAGCATCATCGGGTCGGCCGCAATCGTTCGGTCGGGCAAAGATCCCTGGGAAAACGAATGGCTGGTCCGATGACGACGGGCCAAAGGGGAGGGGAACGGGCCTAGCGGCGCCCCGCCAGGCGCAGCCCCAGCGCCGCGCAGAACGCCGCCAGCAGCAGCCAGAACGCCCCGAGGGCGGTCGCCGCGCCGAAGACATCCACTGCCAGGCCGGTCAGCAGCGGCGGCACGCAGAAGCCCAGATGCGCCACCAGGAACACGCCGGCCGCGGCGCGCGCGCGGTCGTCGCCGGAGGCTGCCTCACTGGCGCCGGCCAGGGCGCCGACGAACAGGAAGCCATAGGCGGCGCTGCCGACCAGTGCGCCGCCGGCCAGCAGCAGCGGCAGCGCGGCCCACAGCGTGCCCAGCACCACCAGCCCCGCGCCCGCCACCAGCACCGGCAGGCCGATCAGCGAGGACCGCCGCGCCGGCAGCCGCCCGATCGCCTGCTGCACCGCCGTGCCGGCCAGGATCATGAAGCACACCGCGATCGGCCCGAGGCGCGGATGGCCCGACGCGGCCAGGGCGCTCGGCACCGAGGTGATGGTCACGCCCGTGACCCCCCAGGCGGCGAACATGCCGAAGGACCCGGCGACGGTGCCGCGCGGGAAGGCCGGCAGGCGCAGCCAGGCGACGCGTTCGGTCGGCCGGCGGTCGGGCAGGCGCGCCACCACCACCGCCAGCACCGCCACGGCGGCGATGTGCAGCCAGAAGGTGACAGGCGGTTCGGCATCGCCCAGCAGCATCAGCGCGCCGAGCGTGGCCAGCGCCCCGGCTCCGTAGGACCCCGCGGTGGCGAAGGCGGTGACGCGCGCGGCCTGGCGTCCGGCCTCCGGCCCGCCGGCCAGTTCCGCCGCCCAGGCCGTGGCGCCGCCGGCAACCAGGCCGATGGCAAGCCCCTGCAGCATCCGCGCGACACCGAGCGCGACCAGCCCGGGTGCCACCACCAGCGCCAGAGTGGACAGCCCGGCCAGCAGCAGGGCCGCCAGCACGCAGGGCCGCCGCCCGATCCGGTCCGACAGTCCGCCGAGCAGCGGCGCGGTGACGATCAGTGTCGCGGCATAGGCGATGAAGGCCGCCGCCAGCCCCGAGGCCCCGCCGCCATCGCGCGCCGCATAGGTGGTGAACAGCGGCATCGCGAGGGTGGTCGAGAAGCCGATCGCGAAGACCGCCCCGCCGATCGCGACAACGCCAGGATTGATGGACACGCGGGCAGGATCGGGCGGCGCGCGGGGCGCGTCAACGGACCGGGTGCCGCGCCAGCGCGGCGATGGACCGGGCGCCGCGTCACCGCGGCGACGCGGGGGGTTCCGGCGCGCCGCCGCGCGGGGCAGGATCAATCGCATCGGTTTCGCGCGCAGCCGCCACACCGGGTCCCATCGAAGCGCGCTTCGACGGGTGCCCATCGGCTCTGCGCGCATGCCGGCCGGCAAGCCAGCCGGCATCAGTGCGGAGGAAGCAGCATGTCCAAGGTCATCATCACCTGTGCCGTCACCGGCGCGATCCATACGCCGTCGATGTCGGAGCACCTGCCGATCACGCCGCAGCAGATCGCCGAGCAGTCGATCGCCGCCGCCGAGGCCGGCGCGTCCATCATCCACCTGCATGCGCGCGACCCGATCGATGGCCGCCCCACGCCCGACCCGGCGGTGTTCATGCAGTTCCTGCCGGTCATCAAGCAGTCGACCGATGCGGTCATCAACATCACCACCGGCGGTGGCCTCGGGATGTCGCTGGATGAACGCCTGGCGGCGCCGCTGCTGGCGAAGCCGGAGATGTGCAGCCTCAACATGGGCAGCATGAACTTCAACATCGCGCCGTCGGCCGCGCGGGTGAAGTCCTTCAAGCACGACTGGGAGAAGCCGTATCTGGAAGGCACCACCAACTTCATCTTCCGCAACACCTTCCAGGATATCGAACAGGTGGTGGAGCGGCTCGGCAAGGCGCATGGCACGCGCTTCGAATTCGAGTGCTACGATGTCGGGCACCTGTACAATTTGGCGCATATGCTCGACCGCAAGGTGGTGGAGCCGCCGCTGTTCACCCAGACCATCTTCGGCATCCTGGGCGGCATCGGCGCGGAGCACCGCAACCTGATGTTCATGAAGGAGACCGCGGACCGGCTGTTCGGCGATGCCTATGTCTGGTCGGTGCTGGCGGCCGGGCGCCACCAGATGCCCTTCGTGACCATGGCGGCGATGATGGGCGGGAATGTCCGCGTCGGGCTGGAAGACAGCCTGTGGATCGGCAAGGGCCGCGCGGCGACGTCGAATGCCGAGCAGGTCTCCAAGATCCGCCGCATCCTGGAAGACCTGTCGATGGAGGTCGCCACGCCGGCGGAAGCGCGAGCGATACTGAAGCTGAAGGGCGGCGACCTGGTCGGGTTCTGAGGCGCCGGCCTGGCGGCGCCGATCAGGCCCCGGCGATGCGCTCCACACGCGTGAGCCAGCAGCCCGGCCGCGCGGTGTGGATGTTCACATAGGCCACGCGCGGGTCGTCGATCCGCGCGCGCAGCGCCGCCTCGGCTTCGTCGCCGGGCACCACCACGCCGAGGTCGTACAGGCACATCCCATCCGCATCGTAGTGGCGCAGGCTGACGATGCTGTTCGCCGTGACCGTCTCGGGCAGCGCGTCCTCGACCGCTGCGCCGCGGCACGCCTGCGCGTGCATGAAGACCGGCGAGGGCGTCCAGTACGGACCCTTCGGCAGCGGCAGGTCCCACGAGGCCAGCAGCATCGTCTCGCCCGGCCGGCCAAGCCGCAGGCAGGCGCGGCAGGGGAAGCCAGGACCATCGACGGTGCGGACACGCACCGCGCCGCCGCGATCGTCGCGTTGCGTGGCACGGAAGCGGGCGGCGGATTGGGCATCCATCGGGACGCAGCGGAAGCGTGGTGTCATGGCGCGATCCTGGTGCGGCGCGCTTCGCCGCGCCTTCCGCCTGTTGCGCCCACACGCGGCACCGCGCCCGCATCGTCTCCGATGCAGGCGCGGGCCAGCGCTTTCCCCCGGGAGGGCGTCGCGGCAGGGGGCTGCCAGCCGCGCGGGAGCTCACGCCCGCCGGGGGCGCGCAAGGCTCACCGCATCGCGGCGATGTCGATCACCTCGGTGGCGGGCAGGCCGGCCACCGCGCCGGTCGCGGTCGCCGCGCCGGTCTCGAGGTTCACCATGTGCAGCGTGCCGGCGGAGAGCAGGAACGCCATGTTGGCCCCGCCCTCGCCCGGCAGGATATCGAAGGCCACGCCCGGCGGCAGCGTCGCCGCCAGTTCGCGGCGCGGCTGCTGCACGCCGTCATTGGGCGGCGCCTGCAGGTTGAAGGTGCGCGTCAGCGTGTCGATGGTGTAGAGCGCCGTCGCGGTCGCGCCCGCCACGCTGTTGGTGTAGGCGCCCGCGGTAACGCGCGGGGCCTGCTCCGCGAAAGGCGTGCCGGGCGCATACTTCAGCTGGCCGTCGCGCACGGCCTCGCCGGTCTCGACATTCACGCGCAGGTTCACGCCGCTCATGCCCATCACGCGCAGGCGGTTGGCCATCGGGTTGAAGTCGATCACCGCGCGGCCGCCATGCTGGAATTCGGTATTGATGCGGCTGACCTGGGTGGCGCGGCCATTCGCGGGGTCGATGGTCACGATCTGCCCGCTCTCGGTCACGCCGTAGATACGGCCATCCTGCGGGCGCTGGTCGATGCCCATCACACGCCCATCGGCGCCGGTGATGCGGACGGGGGCGGAGGCACGGCGCGTCTCGCTGTCGATGCGGACCAGCGCATTGTCGGCGGTCAGGCCCAGCAGCGTGGCGGCCTGCAGCGGCGCGGCGGCCGCGACCATGCCGAAGGCGGCGAGCGTCAGGCGAAGGGGAGTCGTCATGGCGGTCTCTCCGTGGGTTGGAACGAGGCCGCCATCGGCCCCGTTGCCTGCCTTACGGAGCCGCGCCACGGATGGATGCAGCGGCGCGATCACGAAATCGCGCGCTCGAAAATTCAGGGTGCGGGCAGCACCACGATGGTCACGGTGCGCGACGGCGGTTCGGCCGACCGCGCGCGCGGGCTGAACTGCGCGCTGCGGGCCTCGGCGCGCAGCCGGTCACGCTCGATGCCGCGGGTGGACAGCGCCTGTGCCACCGCGCGGGCGCGCTCGGCGGCCAGGCGCGTGGAGGTGGTGGCCCCGCCCTCCTGCCCGGCATGCCCCAGCACGCAGGCGACGCGGTCGGGGTTGGCGCGCAGCACTTCCTCGGCGGCGGCGAGCGGGCTGCGCGCCGCTTCCCCCACCCGCGCGGTGCCGCGGGCGAAGGGCACGGAGAAGACGTCGTCCTCGATGCGTTCCGCACCGACGCAGTTGAAGGGGCGGATCTGCGCGACGGCCGGCGTGGCAAGCAGCGCGAGGGCCAGGACCATATGGATCATGCGAGCGTCCCGAAGACTGGAATTGCGACCCTCATCACCGCGGGCCAAACGCCTGCGGGGGCCGTCGAGCCACAACGCCGCAGCGCGGCGTCCGGCGGCCGCGGGCGCGAAAAAACCCTGGCGGCACGATGACAGCGCCCCTCCGCATCATGCCGCGAGCACCCCCGCCTGGCGCAGCCGCGCGATCAGCGCCGCCGCATCGCAGGCGGGGTGCGCGCCGCGCAGCTCGGCCTCGGTCACCGCGGGGCGGGCGACGATCCAGGCGGCGGCCTCGACCTCGGGCAGGGTCATGGCGACGATGCCGGTGGGCGTGCGAAGGCCGAATTCGTTGCCGCGCCTGACTGGCTTGGCGTCCGCCACCACGCGGAAGGCCGGGGCGGCGGGTTCGCCCGTGGCGCCCTCGCGCGCCGCCAGCAGGTCGTAGCCGCCGCGCTGGAAGCGGTAGTCGCGCACGAAGCCGGCCAGCACCTCGGCCACCTTGGGGTCGCGGGACAGGGATGCGAGCCGGTCGCCCAGCAGCGCGGCGCGCGCCGCCAGCGCCTCGGCCGCCGCGGCGCTGCCATCCTGGCGCGGCAGCGGCTTGCGGAATTCGGCATCGTACAGCGCGCGTTCCACCAGCACGTTCAGCACGTCCATGCCGAGCGGCGCGTGCACGCCATAGGCGACATGGACGGAGTTCGGCGCCTCGGCCAGCGCGTCGTGATACCAGCCGCGCGGCAGATACAGGATGTCGCCCTTCTTCAGGTGTACCTGCGCCCGCAGCGCGCCCTTCGCCTGGTCGTGCTGGTCCTGCTTCTGGCCGCGAAAGGCGGGGTGCGGGATCGGCCATTCGGCGCGGCCTTCCCAGATGTTCCAGGTCTTCTCGCCCTCGACCTGCACCGCCCAGACGTCGTGCGTGTCGTAGTGCGAATGGAACGCCTTGTGCGACTGCCATGAGATGTAGACGTTGGCCTGCGCCTTGCCGAAGCCGGCCCCTTCCAGCGCGTCCGAGACCGCCGCCAGGCCGGGCGTCAGGCTGTCCACGTCGTTCATCACGACCGAGGCGCCGCGCCGCACCCAGTCCTGCACCTTCGCCGCAATGGGCTGGAGCACCTGTGCGCCGTCGCGCGAGACCGCCTTCACGCTGTAGGCGGCCGGCGGCACCGGGGCACTGTCCAGCACCAGCTTCAGGCTGGTCTCGGTCCAGGCATGCGTCATGTCGAGCAGCCGGTTGATGCCCGCCCAGTCCAGCACCTGCGCGAATTTCTCCGGCGTGCCCTGGATGTGCAGCGGCGCGCGATCGAAATGCTCGGCCAGGAACCGCTCGGGCGTAACCGGCGAAAGAAGGTCCTGCAACGTCATCTTCATGCGGCGCATCCTAGCCTGGACGGCCGGTCTGCGTCAGCGTCCAGTCTGGACGCGACGGGTCCGCCCGGCGCAGGCTGCCGCGGCGGCGAAACGGAGGAAACCATGGCGAACGACATGCCGGGCCCGGCGGATACCACCCGCGCGGAGGTGTTGCGGGCGGCCGAGGAAGCACTGGCGCGCCTGGCCCCGGCCCTGCCGCACGATGCCGCCCGCCTCCTGGCCGACCTGCACGGCGCGGTCCCGACCGCCGAGCTCGCAACCGAACCGCCCGAAGCCCTGGCCGCGGCCGCCGCCAGCCTGTTCGCCTTCGCGCAGGACCGCACACCGGGCGCGGCCAAGGTGCGCGTGCTGCCGGCCGGCCCCGGCACCGGGCCGCGCCCGGTCGCCGAGATCGTCACCGACGACATGCCCTTCCTGGTCGATACCGTGCTGGCCGCGCTGGCGCTGCACGGCCGGGCCGTGGCCTCGCTGCTCCACCCGATCCTGCGCGTGCGCCGCGATGCGGCGGGACGGCTGCTCGCGATCGACAACGCATCCCCGGCGCGCGAGAGCATGATGCGCGTCACGCTCGGCGCGGCCGGGCCGGTGCTGTCCGGCACGCCGCCGCGCGGGATGGACGGTCTGGAGGAATTGGAATCCGCGCTGGTGCGCGCCATGGCCGATGTGCGCGCGGCTACCACCGGCTTCCCCGCCATGCTTGCCCTGCTGCGCGGCGCCGAGGCCGAGGTCACCGCCCCCGGCGGGCCGGATGCCGATGAGGCCGCTGCCTTCCTGCGCTGGCTGACCGAGGAGAACTTCGTCCTGCTCGGCCACCGCCGCTTCACCGTGGCGCCGGACGGGACGATCAGCGTGGTGACGGAGGAAAACCTCGGCCTGCTGGGCGACCCCGCCTTGCCGGTGTTTGATGCGCTACGTGACCTGTCAGCCATCCCGCCGGCGGTTCGCAGCGCGCTGTCCAATCCCACGCCCGTCACGGTCGCCAAGGCGAACATGCGCGCCACCGTGCATCGCCCGCAGCATGCCGACGTCGTGGCGACGCGCATCTTCGACGCGGCGGGGAATGTGGTGGGCGGGCGGCTGTTCCTCGGGTTGTTCGCGGCGGCGGCGTATAACCGCAACCCGCGCTCCATTCCGCTGCTGCGGCGCAAATGCGACACCATCCTGGAAATGGCCGGCGTCGAATCCGACAGCCATGACGGCCGTGCGCTGCGGAACATCCTGGACACCTGGCCGCGCGACGAGCTGTTCCAGGCGCCCGAGGCGGCCATCCTGGCGGGCGCGCGCCGCGCGCTGGACCTGACCATCCGCCCGCGCGCCGCGCTGGTCGTGCGGCATGATCCCTTCGAACGCTTCGTCTCGGCCATCGCCTGGCTGCCGCGCGACACCTTCGACACGCGGCTGCGCGAACGCGCGGGGCAGATGGTGGCGCGCGCCTATGACGGGCGGCTGTCGGCCTTCTATATCGCGCTGGGGGACGCGCCGCTGGCGCGCGTGCACTACATCATCGCGACGCGGCCGGGGGCGGTGCCGCAGGTCGATGTCGGCGCGCTGGAAGCCGCCATGGCGCAGGCGGCGCGCGGCTTCGGCGAACGCCTGTCGGAGGCGCTGGCGGCGACGCGCGGGGAGGCCGAGGCGGCGTCCGTGCTGGCGCGCTGGCGCGATGGCTTTCCCGGCGCCTATCGCGAGGATGCGACGGCGGGGCAGGGTGTCGCCGACATCCTGCTGGCGGAACGCGCGATCGCGGCCGGCGGCGCGTGCGCCGATGTGCAGCGCGCGCCGGGTGCGGGGGCGCGCTCGCTCACGCTGCGCCTGGCCAATCCGGCCGGCCCGCTGGCGCTGGCCGATGCGCTGCCGCTGTTCGAAAGCCTCGACCTGCGGGCCATCGAGGAACACCCGTATCTGCTGACGCCCGCGCAGGTGCCGCAGGTGGTGTTGCATGTCTATCGGCTCGAGGCCGGCGCCGATTGCCCGCAGGACCGCTTCGACGAGATCCTCGGCGCGTTGGGCGCGCTGCTGGATGGTTCGGCGGAGGCCGATGGCTTCAACCGGCTGGTGCTGCGCGGCGGGCTCGATTGGCGCGAATGCTGGCTGCTGCGGGCGATGTTCCGCTGGGTGAAGCAGGTCGGGTTTCCCTTCGCGCAGGCTTCCGTGGAAGCGGCGCTGGCGGCGCACCCCGAGGCCGCGCGCCTGCTGGTGGAAATCTTTCGCCGCCGCTTCGACCCCGCCGCAACGGATCGCGACACCGGCAAGGCCGAGGCCGCCTGGACCACGCTGCTGGAAGGTGTCGAGAACCCGGATGAGGATCGCATCCTGACCCGCCTGCGCGTCACGCTGGATGCGATGCTGCGGACCAACTTCTTCCAGGGGAAAGACTACCTGGCCTTCAAGCTGGACAGCGCGCTGGCCGGCGAGATGCCCGCACCCCGCCCCTGGCGCGAAATATTCGTGCATTCGCCGCGCATGGAGGGCTGCCATTTGCGCGCCGGCCCGGTCGCGCGGGGGGGGATCCGCTGGTCCGACCGGCGGGAGGATTTCCGTACCGAGATCCTGGGCCTGATGAAGGCGCAGCGGCTGAAGAACGTCATCATCGTGCCGACCGGTGCCAAGGGCGGCTTCGTGCTGAAGCACCCGCCGCCGATGACAGACCGCGAGGCCTTCCAGGCCGAGGGCATCGCTTGCTACCGCACGCTGGTGCGCTCCATGCTCGACCTGGCGGACAACTACCAGGGGACGGATGTGGTCACGCCGCCGGGTATCGTGCGCCGCGACGGGGACGACCCCTACATCGTCGCCGCCGCCGACAAGGGCACGGCGACGTTCAGCGACATCGCCAATGGGCTGTCGGCCGAATACGGCTTCTGGCTGGGTGATGCCTTCGCCTCGGGCGGGTCCGCCGGCTACGACCACAAGGGCATGGGCATCACGGCCCGCGGCGCCTGGGTGATGATCGACCGGCATTTCCAGGAAGTGCTCGGGCGGTCGGTGCAGGATGCGCCCTTCGACATGGTGGGCGTGGGCGACATGTCGGGCGACGTGTTCGGCAACGGCCTGCTGGTGAGCCGCCACACGCGGCTGCGCGCGGCCTTCGACCATCGCCACATCTTCCTCGACCCCTCGCCCGATCCCGAGGTGTCGTTTGTCGAACGCGAAAGGCTGTTCCGCCTGCCGCGCTCGTCCTGGGCGGATTACGAGGCGCGGCTGATCAGCGAGGGCGGCGGGGTGTTCCCGCGCAATGCCAAGTCGCTGCCGCTCAGCCCGCAGGCGCAGGCCATGCTGGGCATCGCCGCCGATCGCGCCGAGCCCGGCGCCATCATGCAGGCGATCCTGCGGATGGAGGCCGACCTGCTCTATTTCGGCGGCATCGGCACCTACGTGAAGGCTGCCACCGAGACGCAGGCGGATGCCGGCGACCGCGCCAATGACGCGATCCGCATCGACGGCGCGCGGATCCGCGCGCGCATCGTGGGGGAGGGTGCGAATCTCGGCGTGACGCAGGCGGGCCGCATCGAGGCGGCGCGCACGGGCATCCGCATCAACACCGATGCGCTGGACAATTCGGCCGGTGTCTCCACCTCCGACCACGAGGTGAACATCAAGATCCTGCTCGCGGATGCCGAGGCGGATGGCGTGCTGACCCGCCGCAACCGCGACGAATTGCTGCGCGAGATGACGGATGAGGTCGCGGCGCTGGTGCTGCGCGACAACGCCCAGCAATCCATCGCCGTCACGCTCGAAGCCATGGGCGGGGCTGAGGACCTGCCCGCCCAGGCCGTCCTGATGGATCGGCTGGAACTGGCGGGGCTGCTCGACCGCGCGGTGGCGGGGCTGCCCGATGCGGCCGGCATGGCGCGGCGCATCGGCGCGGGGGATGCGCTGACGCGGCCGGAAATCTCCGCGTTGTTGCCCTTCGCGAAGCTGTGGCTGACGGATGCGCTGGCGGAGTCGTCGCTTCCCGATGAACCGGCGCTGCTGCCGGCGCTGATGGCGTATTTCCCGCAGCCCTTGCAGGCGGGCTACGCGCTGTTCGCTGAACGCCACCGGCTGCGGCGCGACCTGGTGGCGACCATCGTGGCGAATGCCGTGGCGAACAGGCTGGGCTGCGCGGCGCTGGCGCGGCTGACCATGGCGGCCGACCCGGTCGCCGCCTGCCGCGCCGCGCTGCTCGCGGCCGAGGCCTTCGGGCTGGAAGCGGCCTGCGATGCCATCGACGCGGCCGATGCGCCGGCCGAGACGCGGCTCGGGGCGTTGCTGTCCCTGCGGCGCTTGCAGGAGGCGGCGGCGCAGGACCTGCTCGCCGCGCCGGCGCAACCGCTCGAGGAGGCGCTGGCGGCACTTCGGCCGGGCATTGCCGCGCTGGCGGCGGCCGCTTCCGCACATGCCGCACCGGCGGCGGGGCTGCCGGCGGATGCCGGGCTGCTGGCGGCGGCGGCACCGCGGCTGGCCGCCGCACCCGCGGTGGTGCGCCTGGCCGGGCGGGCCGGGGTGGATGCGGCGGCCGCGGCGGCGGCCTGGGGCGAGGTGGAATCGCGCTTCGCACTCGATGTCCTGCGCGGCGCGATCGCCGCAGCACCGGCACCGGGCGCCTTCGGCCCGCGGGCACGCGCCGCGCTGGCCGAGGAGGTTGGTGCCAGCCAGGCCCACCTGGCCGCCATGCAGTTGCGCGGCGAGGCGCCGGAGGCCGCGCATGTCGCCGCACTGGTGCGCGATGCGGCCGGCGCGCGCGACCTGGCGGCGGTGACGGTGGCGGTGCGCGCGCTGGCGCGGGTCGGTTAGAGCAGATCCCGATCCGGCGAAGATGCTCGCGAAAACGGTGCTAGGCGGCGTCCTCGCAGATCATCGCGGCACCCTTCTCGCCGATCATGATGGTCGGCGCGTTGGTGTTGCCGGTGGTGAGCGTCGGCATCACCGAGGCGTCGATCACCCGCAGCCCGTCGAAGCCGCGCAGGCGCAGGCGGCTGTCCACCACGGCGTCCGGCCCCTCGCCCATGCGGCAGGTGCCGACGGGGTGGTAGATCGTGGTGCCGTATTGGCGGTTGAAGGCGAGCATCTCGTCATCCGACGCGACGCCCGGCCCGGGCAGGATTTCCTGCACGCTGTGCCGGGCGATGGCGGGTTGCGCGAAGATGTCGCGCACCATGCGGATGCCGGCGGCCAGCAGGGCCTGGTCCGATCGCGCCGAGAGGTAGTTCGGCCGGATCGCCGGCTTCTCGAACGGGTCGGCCGAACGCGCCAGCACGGACCCGCGGCTGTCCGGCTTCACCGGGCAGATGGCGCAGGTCATGCCGGGTTCGGATTCAAGCACGCCGAAGCTGCCGAGAGCGTAGGAGGCCGGCGTGAAGAGCAATTGCAGGTCGGGGCTTTCCAGCCCCTCGCGCGATCGCGCGAAGACCTGCGCGGTGGTGACGCCGAAGGTCAGCGCGCCATTGCCGCGCAGGACGAAGCGCGCGACCTCGCCAGCCAGGCGGAGGCCGCGCGCGAGCTGGTTGGTGCTGAGCCCGTCCTTCACGCGATGCTGCACGCGGGAGACGAAGTGGTCCTGCAGGTTGGCGCCGACCGCGGGCATGTCGGCCAGCACATCGATGCCGAGCGCGCGCAGGTGGTCGGCCGGGCCGATGCCTGACACTTGCAGCAGATGCGGCGAATTCACCGCGCCGCCGGACAGGATGGTCTCGCACGCGGCAGTGATGCGGTGCAGCGCGCCGCCCTGGCGGTATTCCGCGCCGTTGCAGCGGCGGCCGTCGAAGGTCAGGCGGGACACCTGCGCGTTCGTGACAACCCGCACGCGGTCGCCGGCGGCGCGGAGGTAGGTGCGCGCGGTCGACCCGCGCCAGCGCCCGACGCGGGTCATCTGCGAATAACCGACACCTTCCTGTTCGGCGCCGTTCAGGTCGGGGCGGAAGGGGTGGCCGGCCTGCTGCGCGGCCTCGATGAAACGGTGGGTCAGCGGCAGGATGGTGCGGTAGTCCTCGACCTGGAGCGGGCCGTCGGTGCCGCGGATCGCGGGGTCTCCGCCGCTGCGGTAGGTCTCGGAGCGGCGGAAATGCGGCAGCACGTCCTGCCACGACCAGCCGCGGCAGCCCATCTGCGCCCAGATATCGAAGTCCACAGGATTGCCGCGGACATAGAGCATGCCGTTGATCGACGACGTGCCGCCCAGCGTGCGCCCGCGCGGCCAGCGGATGGCGCGGTCATTCACCGCCGCGTCGGGTTCCGCGACATAGCCCCAGTTCATCAGCGACTGGTTCTGCAGCAGCTTCAGCATCCCCGCCGGGATGTGGATCCAGGGATGGCGGTCCTTCGGCCCGGCTTCGAGCAGCGTGACGCGCGCGCCGGTCTCCGACAGCCGCGCCGCGACGACGCAGCCGGCCGAGCCGGCGCCGATGACGAGGTAGTCGGTATCCATCGCGTGACCTCCAGGCCTTCGACCTAGGCGCTGAAATCCATGCCTTCGAAGCGGCCGAGCGCATCCCGCATGTCGGCCGGGATCGGTATCGGGCGGCGTGTCGCCTGGTCGGTCAGTACCCAGACGATCTCGCCGGTGGCCAGCAGCGTGTCCTCGCCCTTCGGGAAGATCGCGGGCTGGAACGCCACGGATGACCGCCCGATGCGTGTGCATCGCGCGCCGATGTGGATCTCGGCACGTCGGCCGACAGCGATCTTGTATTCCACCAACCCGCGGACGACGTGAAAATCCGCGCCGGGCACGCGCATCTCGTCGGAATAGCCGGCGGCGCGGATGTAGTCCGACACAGCCTCGTCATACCAGGTCAGGTAATGCGCGTTGAAGACGATGCCCTGGGTGTCGAGCTCGACGTAGCGGACCTTGTGTTCGTAGAAGAAGCGGAAGTCGGCGCGGGTCGGCAAACCCGCGCCCGCGCCGTCCGGCATCAGCCCCGCGCCGTCTTCACCGCGGCCGTCGCGGCCTGGCACATCAGCCCGACCTCGTTGGCGATGGTGACCAGCTTGAAGCCCTTCTTGATCATCTTGTTCGCATAGGCCGGCGAGCCGTTGTGCAGGCCGGCGGCGATGCCGCGCTTGGACGTCTCGGCCAGCAGCTTGTCGTAGATGCCCAGGATGAAGGGGTCCTCGACGTCGAGCTTCGGCTCGAGGCCATAGGAGAAGGACAGGTCCGACGGGCCGACATAGATGCCGTCGATGCCCGGGACATCCAGGATCTTCTCGATGTTCTCGATCGCGGTCTTGGTCTCGATCATCGGGATGACCAGGATCTCGTCATTCGCGGTCTTCTGGTAGCCGCCCGAGGACCCGTAGGCGCCCGCACGGATCGGGCCGTTGGAGCGCGTGCCGGCCGGCGGGTACTTGCAGTACTGCACCAGGGCGCGGGCTTCTTCCTCGGTATTCACCATCGGGCAGATGACACCGTACGCGCCCGCGTCGAGCACCTTGCCCACGATGCCGGGCTCGTTCCACGGCACGCGCACCATCGGCACCACGCCCGAGGGCTGCATGCCCTGGAAGCAGGCGACGCAGGACAGGTAGTCCTGCACGCCATGCTGCATGTCGACGGTGACCGAATCCCAGCCGCACTTGGAATACATCTCGGCGCTGAAGGCATTCGGGATGGCGAGCCACCCGTTGACCACGGCCTTGCCGGCCTTCCACGCTTCCTTGACCGCATTTGCCATGGCGCCGTTTCCTCTGTGCTTGGCTGCTATGGCAGGGACGCTAGGACGGGGTCCGGGGCGCGTCAAACGCACGGCTGGACGGGCTGGCATGCGCGCGGCAGGGTGAGGCGCATGGCCGACTGGACCGTTTCCTCCGAGACCGGCGAGCTGACCGATGTGCTGGTCTGCCCGCCGGATCACTACCGCTGGATTCCCACCAACAGCATCGTGCGGCGCACGCTGTCCGGCGCGCAGCAGCCTTCCGCGATGGCGCTGGCGGCGCAGCATGCGGAGCTGGTGGACGCGCTGCGCCAGGGTGGCGCGCGGGTGCATGTGCTGCCGCCGGAACCGCACCTCCCCTACATGGTCTACACGCGCGATTCCGCGGTGGTGACGCCCTGGGGTGCGGTGCTGTGCCAGCTCGAACGCCCGCAGCGGCGCGGCGAATATGCGGGCGTGATGGATTTCCATGGCGGGGCGTTCTGGCGGAAGTCCAGCGCCGGCACGCTGGAAGGCGGCGACATCCATATCCTGAAGCCAGGTGTGGCGGTGGTGGGTGTCTCGGGCGGGCGCACCGATCTGGCGGGTGCCGAGCAATTTGCCGCCTGGCTGCGCGCCGAAGGCTGGGAGGTCCGCATCGAGACCTTCGACGAGCACTTCCTGCACCTGGACGTGCTGTTCTGCCTCGCCGCACCAGGCCTGGCGGTGGCGTGCCTCGATGTGCTCGACCCGGACTTCGTCGCCTGGCTGGCGGGGCATGGCATCCGCTGCATCGACGTGGCCTATCGCGACGCCATGGCGCTGGGGTGCAACATCCTCGCACTCGGGCGCGGCAAGGTGGTCTCCGCGCGCGGATCGGCCACGCTGAACGCCGCGCTGCGGGCCGAGGGGCTGGTCGTGCTCGACCCCGACCTCTCGCTGTTCACCGCGGGCGGCGGCGGCCCGCATTGCCTGACTGGCCCGCTGCGGCGGGAGGAGTGACCACCATGACCACCACCCCGGCCGAGACCGTCATCGCGGCCGCGCGCGCCTTCCTGGGCGACCGCCTGAGCACCAACGCCAGCGTGCGCGAACAGCATTCGCGCGGCGAGGACACCACCACGCCCACGCTGCCCGACGCCGTCGCCTTCGTGGAGACGACGGAAGAAGTCAGCCGTGTCCTCGCGCTGTGCCACCAGCATGGCGTGGCGGTGACGCCCTTCGGCGCCGGCACTTCGCTGGAAGGCCATGTGAATCCGGTGCGCGCAGGCATCTCGCTCGACCTGTCGCGCATGAAGGCGGTTCTGGAGTTGAACGAGGAGGACATGGATGTCCTCATCGAACCCGGCGTGACCCGGCAGGAGCTCAACGCCTTCCTGCGCGACAAGGGCCTGTTCTTCCCGGTCGATCCCGGCAGCCACGCGACCATCGGCGGCATGTGCGCGACGCGCGCATCGGGCACCAACGCCGTGCGCTACGGCACCATCCGCGAGAACGTGCTGGGCCTGGAAGTCGTGCTGGCCGATGGCCGCGTCATCCAGACCGGCGGGCGCGTCCGCAAGGCGTCGAACGGGTACGACCTGACGCGGCTGTTCATCGGTTCCGAGGGCACGCTCGGCGTCATCACCAAGGTCAGGCTGCGCCTGCACGGCATCCCGGAGGCGATGAGCGCCGCGGTGTGCCAATTCACCACGCTCCAGACGGCGGTCGAGACCGTCATCACCGTCATGCAGTCCGGCATTCCTGTCGCGCGCATCGAATTGCTCGACGAGGACCAGATGGAGGCCTGCATCCGGTATTCGAAGCTGGAAGGCTTCGCGCCGCTGACGACGCTGTTCCTGGAATTCCACGGCAGCGAGGCCTCGGTGAAGGAACAGGCGGAAACGGTCGAGGCGATCGCCACCGACCTCGGCGCGCAGGGCTTCACCTGGGCCACGGATGCCGAGGCGCGCAACCGGCTGTGGCAGGCGCGCCACGATGCCTATTGGGCGGCGGTGGCGCTCAAGCCCGGCCATCGCGGCATCACCACCGATGTCTGCGTGCCGATCTCGCGCCTGGCGGAAGCGGTGGTGCAGGCGAAGGAGACGGCGCTCGCCTCGGGCCTGACCTCGTGCATCGTCGGCCATGTCGGCGACGGCAATTTCCACTGCCTGATCCTGTTCCCGGAAGGCGACCAGGCAGCGCTGGAACAGGCCTGGGCGCTGGACCGCGCCATCGTCGCGCAGGGCCTCGCACTCGGCGGCACCTGTTCGGGCGAGCACGGCATCGGCATGGGCAAGCGCGAATTCCTCGAACAGGAACACGGCGCCGAGGCGCTGGCCGTCATGCGCGGCGTGAAGACGAGCCTCGACCCGCGTGGTATCCTGAATCCGGGGAAGATGTTCAGGAACTGACGGCTTGGATCTGCTCGGGCTTTCCGTCCTCGCGCTGGCGCTCGGGCATGTGTTTTCCAATGCGGTTCGCACGGTGCCGGCGATGGCGGCGGATGTGCTGCAACGCGACCTCGGCCTGTCGGCGGAGGGGCTCGGCGCGCTGACCGGCGCGTTTCCGGCGGCCTTTGCGCTGGCCATGCTGCCGGTGGGCGTCGCGCTCGACCGCTATGGCGTGAAGCGCACGGCGATCGCGCTGCTGGGCGTGGCGGCGGTGGGGTCGCTGCTGGGCGCCGTAGCGACCGGGCCGTGGTCGATGCTGGCCGCGCAGGTGGTGCTGGGCGTCGGGTGTTCGGGGATGCTGATGTGCCCCATTACCTACGCGGCCAAGAACCTGCCGCCGCAGAAATTCGGGCTCTGGGGCGGGGTAATCCAGGCCTTCGGCAACACCGGGATGCTGCTGTCGGCGAGCCCGCTCGCGCTGCTGGTGGACCATGCCGGCTGGCGCGCGGGCTACGTGGCCTGCGCGCTGCTGGCGCTTGGCGCGCTGGCGGCAGTCGCGGCCATCGTGCGCGAACGCGTTGTGCCCGCGCAGGTCCGCCGGTCGGTCGCCGAGGATGCGCGCGACGTGATCACGTTGGCCTTCTCGCGCGAGATCCGCGGCCCGGTGGTGATCGCCTTCGCGTCCTTCGCCGCCGTGCTGGGCGTGCGGGGGTTGTGGGGCGGGCCCTGGCTCATGGAGGTGAAGGGCCTGCCGCGCGTCGAAGCCGGCCACGTGCTGCTCGTCTGCACCATTGCCCTGATCATTGGCCCGGCGGTCGCGGGGCTGCTGGAACGGCGCTTCCAGGCGCATCGCCGCGCCCTGCTGGTGGTCGGGCACCTGGGTGGCGCCGCGATGATCGCGCTGATGGTGCTGGGCGGCGCGTTGGGCTGGGGCGTGGCGGCGGATGCCTTGCTGCTGGCCGGCTTCGGGCTGCTGATCTCGTTGCAGGTGATCTGCTTCGCGCTGGTGCGCGCGGCGGTGCCGCCCGAACGGGTTGGCCGCGCGCTGTCGGCGATGAACATGTCGTTCTTCGGCGGCGCGGCGGTGTTGCAGGCGGCATCCGGCGCAGCGGCCGCGGCGGGCGGGATCGGCGCGGCGCTGATGGTCTTCGCGGTGCCGCTGGTGGCCTGCACCGTGGCCTTCCTGCGCCTGCCCGGGCCGCGCTGACCGGATAGCCGCGCCGCCTGTCCGCCTTTGCGCGCGACGTCACGGCTTCTTCACACGTCCTTCATCCAGCCATCGCAGAGGCCATGGCACGCGCTGCCCGTCCGTCATCGGGAGACAGCCATGATCCTCCGTCGCACCGCCCTTGCCCTGCCTGCGCTCGGCCTGCTGCCGCGCGCCGCCGCTGCCCAGGCCGACTGGCGCGGCAGCCTGCGCGAAGTCCGCTACGGCATGATTTCGGTCGAGAACGAGCGTGACGCCATTGCCCGGTTGCAGGGCCTGTCGGCCTACATGACGCAGTCGCTCGGCGTGCCCTTCCGCGTGTTCCGCGGCTCCGACTACGCCGCGGTGGTCGAGGCGATGCGCTCGGGCCATTCCGAACTCGCCTATCTCGGGCCGGCCTCCTATGGGCTGGCGCGCCGCGTGATGGGCGAGAGGGTCGCGCCGATCTTCCGCTACATCGACAATGCCGGGCTCGATGGCTACCACTCGGTGATGATCGTGAAGGCCGACAGCCCGGTGCAGCGGCTGGAGGATCTGCGCGGCAAGACGCTCGGCTTCAGCGACCCGAACTCGACCTCCGGCTTCCAGGTGCCGGGCTGGTTCCTGCGCCGCCAGGGCATGGACCCGGCGACCTACTTCTCGCGCACCGGCTTCGCCGGCAGCCACGAGCAGAACGTGATCGCGGTCATCAACGGCACCTACGACGCCGCCGTGGTGGCGTATTCCAACGAGGACCGGAACACCTTCCAGCGCATGGTCGAGAAGGGGATGATCCCGGCCAACTCCGTGCGCGTGATCTGGCGTTCGCCGCTCATTCCGAACAGCCCGATCGTGATCCGCATGGACCTGCCGGAAGCCTTCCGCCGCGACGTCACCGCCGCCTTCGCCGCCATGCCGGAACGCGAGCCGCAGGCCTTCCGCGAGATGTCCTCCAATGCCCGCGGCCTGGCGCCCGCGAAGCACGAGGACTACCTCGACATCATGGCGATCCTCGAGGAGAACGCGCAGCGGCGCCGCGAACGGCGGTCCTGAGCGTGAGCGCCGGCGTCGTCCTCGCGGTCGAGGGGCGCTGGCGCGCGGCGCGCTCGCGGCAACGCTGGCGTTTCGCGCTGGGCGCGGCCGCCTTCGCCGCGGCGGTGGTGGCCTCGGGCTGGATCGGCGAGGTCAGCCTCACGCGCCTTGTGCGCGGCCTGCCTCTGGCCTGGGACTACATCCAGCGCACGCTGCCCGACATCGCGTGGAACACCGCGGGTGCCGACATCGCCTATTGGATGTGGGGCTTCCGCGACTGGGTGGCGCTGCTCGGCGACACGCTGCTGATGGCCTATGTCGGCACGGTGCTGGGCGGCGGCGTGGCGCTGCTGCTGTCCTTCCCGGCGGCCGCCACGTTGGCGCCTGGTGCGGTGGTTCAGGTGGTGCGACGTTTGCTGGAATTCATGCGGACCGTGCCGACGCTCGTGCTCGCGCTGATCTTCGTCTACGCCTTCGGCCTGGGTGCCTTCGCCGGCGTGATGGCGATCGCGGTGCATACCGCCGGCGCGCTCGGCAAGCTGTTCGCCGAGGAACACGAGAATGTTGCGCTCGGCCCGGTCGAGGGCGTGCGCGCCGCCGGCGGGTCCTGGGCGGCGCAGATGCGCTTTGGCGTGCTGCCGCAATCGATGCCCGGCGTGCTGTCCTACGGGCTGCTGCGCTTCGAGATCAATGTGCGGGAGGCCAGCGTGCTCGGCATCGTCGGCGCCGGCGGCATCGGGGAGGAGCTGTATCTCGCGGTGCGGCAATTCGAATACCAGGACATCTCGGCCATCCTGGTGCTGATCCTGCTGACCGTGATGGCCATCGACCTGCTGTGCGGGCGGCTGCGCGCGCGGGTGCTCGGGGCGCGCGCGGCATGAGGCGGATCGGCGCGACACCGCTCATCTTCGGCCTGGGCTTCGTGCTGCTGCTGGCCGGGCTGTGGCGCATCGATGTCTCGCCGGAGCGAATCTGGGCGGGGCTGTCGCGGCTCGGCTGGCTGGTCGCGCTGATGTGGCCGCCCACGCCCGGCGGTGCCTTCGCCGACCTGGCCTATGCGCTGGGCGAAAGCATGGCGATGGCGTTTCTGGGCACCGTGCTCGCGGTCGCGGCGGCGCTGCCGCTGGCGCTGCTGGGTGCGGGCAACGTGGTGGGCAGCGCGCTGCTGCGGTTTTCGGTGCGGCGCGTCTATGACGGGCTGCGCGGCATCGACACGCTGATCTGGGCGCTGATCTTCGTCTCCGCGGTCGGGCTGGGGCCCTTCGCCGGCATCCTGGCGCTGGCGGTGCCCGACACCGGCACGCTGGCCAAGCTGTTCAGCGAGGCGCTTGAGGGTGCCGACCGCCGCCAGGTCGATGCCGTGCGCGCGGCCGGCGCGGGGCGGCTGCTGGCGGTACGGATCGGCCTGCTGCCGCAGGTCGCGCCGGTCATGCTGTCGCAGGTGCTGTATACGCTGGAATCCAATGCGCGGTCGTCCACCGTGCTCGGCATCGTCGGCGCCGGCGGCATCGGGCTTGCGCTGTCCGACCGCATCCGCATCAACAACTGGGACGAGGCCGCCTTCATCATGCTGATGATCCTGGCGATGGTCGCCGCCATCGACTTGGCCAGCCGGACCATCCGCCTGCGCCTGATCCGCGCCTGACTTCCGCAGGCCGGGAAATCCGGTCTAAATGCCGGGATGATCCGTTCGATCCTGGTCGCCCTTGACGACACCGAGGGCGCGCAGCGTGCGCGTGACCTCGCCATCGACCTGGCGCGCCGCACGGGGGCCGCGCTGACCGCCGCCACCGTGCTCGACTGGCCGCATGTGCGCGACGCGCACGAGGCCGTGCCCGCCGGCGCCGCCGCCTTCAAGGAGCGCCGCGACGCCGCCCGCGCCAGGCGCGCCGAGGAGGAGGCCGACGCCGCCTTCGCCGCCTGCGCCGCCGCCGCCGGCGATACCGCCTTCGCGCGGCTGCGCCTGACCGACGCGCCCGAACCCGCGCTGCTCGCCGCCGGCGCGGTGCACGACCTGATCGTGATCGGCCGCGATTCCACCCTGGGGCTCGAGGAGAACCCCGACGGCCTGGCGCCGGTGATCGAGGCGCTGCTGCATGACGGCGCGCGCCCGCTGCTGGTGGTGCCGCCCGGCCCGCCGGTTCCCGCTGGCGGCGTGCTGGTGGGCTATGACGGGTCCATCCCGGCGATGCGGACGGTCCAGCTCTTCGCGCTGCTGGGCCTGGCGTGCGACCGGCCGGTGACGGTGCTCTCGGTGGGCGATACGCAGGCCGAGGCCACCCGCCTTGCCGAGGACGCCGCCGGCTACCTGCGCGCCCACGGGATAGCGGCGCAGGCCCTGGCGCTGGCCGGCGCGCGCCCGGTCGATGCCCTGCTGGCGCAGACCGCGTCCATGCCCGCCAGCCTGCTGGTGATGGGGTCTTTCGAGAATTCCGGCCTGCGGACGCTGTTCACCGGGTCGGCCACGAAGCGCTTGCTGCACGCATCGCCATGTCCGGTCTTTGTTGCACATTAGCGACGCACCCGGTCGCGGGGATCATGGCCGGAACGTGGCACGCGGTGCTTGACTGGCGCATGCTGCAACGCGACATGACGCTCCGCATGGTTCTGGATACCCCCTGATGCTGCGTCCCCTCGCCGGCGCGATCGCGCTGATGCTGGCCGCGACCCTTCCCGCCACCGCACAGTTCGGCCCCCAGGGGCCGCCGGCGGTGGGTGTCCAGGTCGCCGAGCGCCGACCGATCACCGAGACCATCGAATTCGTCGGCCGGGTCGAAGCGACCGACCGCGTGAACATCCGCGCCCGCGTCACCGGCTTCCTGCAGGAACGCCTGTTCCGCGAGGGCGGCGACGTGACCGAGGGCGAGGTGCTCTACCGGCTGGAACGCGCGCCCTTCCAGGCGCAGGTCGAGCAGGCCCAGGCCAACCTGGCCGGCGCCAATGCCACGCTGGAGAATACCCGCGTCGCGCTGTCCCGGGCGCGGGAACTGCGCCAGTCCGGCACCGGCACGCAGGTGGCGCTCGACAATGCGCTGGCGCTGGAGCGCACCGCCGCGGCCAATGTGCTGGCCGCCGAGGCCGCCGTGCGCGTGGCGCAGATCAACCTCGGCTATACCGAGATCACGGCGCCGATCGCCGGGCAGATCGGCCGGTCGGTGCTGGCAGTGGGCAATGTGGTCGGGCCGGATGCCGGCACGCTCTCCACCATCGTGAGCCAGGATCCGATGCGTGTGGCCTTCGCGGTCAGCCAGCGCACCGCGCTCGAGATGCGGAACCGCTTCGAAGGGCGCGGCGGGCCGGCGGCGGTGGTCGTCCGCATCCGCACCACCGATGGGCGGCTGTACCCCGAGGCTGGGCGGATCGACTTCGTGGACAACCAGATCGACCGCAACACCGACACCATCCTGGTGCGCGCGCTGATCCCCAATCCGATCCGCCAGGTGGACGGCCAGGCCTCGACCGTCTCGCCGCGCGAATTGGTGGATGGCCAGTTCGTCGCGGTGGTGGTCGAGGGTGCGGAGCCGGTCATGGCCATCACCCTGCCGCGCGCCTCCGTGCTGCAGGACCAGCAGGGTGCCTTCGTGTTCGTGGTGGGCGACGGCAATGTCGCGACGCGGCGGAACGTGACGCTGGGCCGCTCGACGCCCGAGCGCGCGATGATCGAGGGCGGGTTGCAGGGTGGCGAGAGCGTGGTGGTCGAGGGCCTCCAGCGCGTGCGCCCCGGCCAGCCGGTGAACCCCGCGCCGGTCGAGGCACCAGCCCCGCCGCGGCCGGCAGCGCAGCCTCCGGCGCGGGGCTGAGAGCGCGTGTTCTCCGCCATATTCGTCGACCGGCCGCGCTTCGCGATCGTCATCGCCATTGTCACCGCGCTGGCCGGCGCGCTGGCGATGATGCGGATCCCGGTCTCCCAGCTGCCGGACATCGTGCCGCCGCAGGTGTCGGTCACCACGCGCTTCCCGGGTGCATCCGCCACTGTCATCGAGCAGACGGTCGCGCAGGTGATCGAGGCATCCGTCAACGGCGTGGACCGCATGATCTACATGCGATCCAACAGCGCCAATGACGGGTCCTACAGCCTCAATGTCTCCTTCCAGCTCGGCACTGATCCGGACCTCGCGACCGTCAATGTGAACAACCGCGTGCAGGCGGCACTGGCGCGCCTGCCGCAGGAAGTGCAGCGCCAGGGTGTGACGGTCCGCAAGCAGTCCTCGGCGGTGCTGCAGTTCATCTTCCTGTATTCCGAGAGCGGCGCGCATACGCCGATCTTCCTGTCCAACTACGCCACCATCAACATCGTGGACCGCCTGGCGCGCGTGGCGGGCGTGGGCCAGGTCAGCCTGTTCGGCGCGATGGACTACTCCATGCGGATCTGGTTCGAGGTGGATCGGCTCATCAGCCTCAACCTCACGCCATCGGACGTGGTGGCGGCGATCCAGGCGCAGAACGTGCAGGCGCCGGTGGGGCGCCTGGGCGGCCGGCCGGTGCCAGATGACCAGCAATTCCAGATCAACCTGGAAACGCGAGGCCGGTTGTCCACGCCCGAGGAATTCGGCGAGATCCTGATCCGCGCGAATGCGGACGGCTCGGTGCTGCGCGTGCGCGACGTGGCGCGCGTCGAACTCGGCGCCGCCAGCATGGACACGGAAAGCCGCTTCGACGGAAAGCCGGCGGTGACCTTCGGCGTCTACCTCCAGCCCGGCGCCAATGCGGTGACGGCGGCGGAAAATGTCCGCCAGACCCTGGCCGACATGCGGACGCGCTACCCGGAGGGCGTCAATCACCGCGTCTTCTTCGACACCTCGGACTTCGTGAACGACACGATCCGCGAGGTCATCAAGACCCTGATCGAGGCCTTCCTGCTGGTGGTGGTGGTGGTGTTCCTGTTCCTGGGGAACATGCGCGCCACCATCATTCCGACGGTGGCGGTGCCGGTCAGCCTGGTGGGGTCCTTCGTGATCCTGCTGGCGCTGGGCTATTCGGCCAACACCATCTCCCTGCTGGCGATGGTGCTCGCCATCGGCATCGTGGTCGACGACGCCATCGTCGTGGTCGAGAACGTCGAACGCGTGATGGAGGAGGAACCCCACCTCACCCCCGCGGAAGCCACCAAGAAGGCGATGGCGCAGATCACCGCGCCGATCATCGCCATCACGCTGGTGCTGCTGTCGGTCTTCGTGCCGATCGGCTTCATCCCCGGCCTGTCGGGCGAATTGTTCCGGCAGTTCGCGGTGACCATCAGCGCGGCCATGGTGATCAGCGCGGTCAATGCGCTGACACTCTCGCCGGCCTTGTGCGCGGTGTTCCTGCGCCCGCATGCCCATGCCGGCGGGCATCGGCCGGGCATCATGGGGCGCTGGATGCGCGGCATCGACTGGGTGCGCGACCGCTATGCCGGCGTGGTCACGCGGCTGGTGCGCGTGTCCGTGCTGTCGCTCGTGCTGACCGGAGGCTTCTTCTTCGGCATCTGGGAGATGTCCAAGATCACGCCATCGGGCTTCCTGCCGCAGGAGGACCAGGGCGCCTTCTTCGTGCAGGTGCAGCTGCCGCAGGGTGCCTCGGTGTCGCGCACGCGCGAAGCCGTGGTGCAGGTCGAGGAGATCCTGAAGGCCATCCCGTCGGTGCAGGGCACGCTGGCGATCGTCGGCTTCTCGCTGATCGATGGGGGCGCGCAGTCCAACTCCGCCTTCCTGGTGGCGCGGCTGAAGCCCTTTGCCGACCGCACCGATGCGGCGATGTCGGTGAATGCGGCGATCGGGCGCGTCTTCGGCGAAGGCCAGGCGGTTCGCACGGCGAATGTCTTCGCCTTCAACCTGCCGCCGATCATTGGCCTGGGGACCGGCGGCGGCTTCGAATACATCATGCAGGACTACGAGGGCCGGCCGCCGGCGGACATGGGCGCGGCGATGCTCGGGCTGATCGTGGCGGCCAACCAGGACCCGCGGCTGGCGGCGGTATTCTCCACCTTCAACGCGACCAACCCGACGCTGTTCCTCGACCTGGATCGCGAGAAGGCGCAGGCGCTGGGGCTGCGGATCTCGGACGTCTTCGCCACCTTGCAGGCCACGCTGGGCGGCTTCTACGTCAACGACTTCAACCTGTTCGGCCGCACCTGGCAGGTCAACCTCCAGGCCGAGGCGGCCGACCGGCGCGACGTGGACAGCATCTGGCGCATCCACGTGAGGAACACGCGCGGCGAGATGGTGCCGCTGCGCGCGGTGGCCGACGTGCAGACGCGCATCGGGCCGCAGACCATCTTCCGCTACAACAACTACCGCGCCATCTCGATCAACGGCGCGCCGCGGCCGGGCGTGTCCTCGGGCGATGCGCTGGCGGCGATGGAGACGCTGTCTGCGCGCGTGCTGCCGCCGGGCTATGGCTATGAATGGACCGGCACGGCGTATCAGGAGAAGCTGGCATCGGGGCAGACTGTCATCATCCTCGCGCTGGCGGTGATGTTTGCCTACCTGTTCCTGGTCGCGCTGTATGAATCCTGGGTCATCCCGATACCGGTGCTGCTGTCGGTCGCGGTCGGCGTGCTGGCGGCCTTCGGCGCGCTGTGGGTGGCCAGCATGCCGCTCGATATCTACGCGCAGATCGGGTTGGTCGTGCTGATCGCACTGGCGGCGAAGAACGGCATCCTGATCGTCGAATTCGCCAAGGAGAAGCGCGAGGAAGGGCTGTCGATCCGCGACGCCGCCATCATGGGCGCGCGGCTGCGCTTCCGCGCGGTGATGATGACGTCCATCGCCTTCATCCTGGGGCTGGTGCCGCTGGTGTTTGCCTCGGGTGCCGCGATGCTGTCGCGGCGCGCGGTCGGCACGGCGGTGTTCGGCGGCATGATCGGCGCGGCGGTGATCGGCATCTTCGTGATCCCGATGCTCTATGTCGTGTTCCAGTCGATGCGGGAGTGGGCGAAGCGGATGGTTACGCGCAAGGCGCCGGCCGAACACGCATAGCTCGGGAGCGCAAAGCGCGACCGCGCCCAGACCATCAGCCGCCCCCGGCGCGCCAGTGCGTGGCGCGAAGGCGAGGCGGCCGGACGGCCGGCGCCCGCCGTCTGAGGGGCAGGTAAAGACTCCCTTCCCCCCTTCCCATCCTTGCCCCGCATCGCAGATGATGCGGGGCAGTACACCAAGGGAGACCCAGGGCATGGCGAAGTTCGGCCTCAGCCAATCCATCCGCCGCGTCGAGGATCCGCGCCTGCTCAAGGGCGGCGGCAGCTACACCGATGATATCGCGGTCGCCGGCCAGGCGCAGGGCTATGTGCTCCGCAGCCCGCACGCCCATGCCCGCATCACGGGCATCGACACCGCGGCGGCGAAGGCCATGCCGGGCGTACTCGGCGTCTGGACCGGTGCCGACCTGGCGGCGGCCGGGCTCGGGACCATGCCGTGCCTCGCGCCGGTGAAGTCGGCCGACGGCACGCCCTGCGCCGATACGCCGCGCCGCGCGCTGGCCGAAGGCGTCGTGCGCCATGTCGGCGACCCCGTCGCCTTCGTGGTGGCCGAGACGATCGACCAGGCCCGCGACGCCGCCGAGGCGATCGAGGTCGACTACGACGTCCTGGCCGCCGCCACCGACCTCGCCACCGCCACGAACCCCGGCCAGCCGCAGGTCTGGGCCAGCGCGCCGAACAACACCTGCTTCGACTGGCATGTCGGCGATGCGGCGAAGACCGATGCGCTGATCAAGGGTGCGGCGCATGTCACGCGGCTGCGCGTGATCAACAACCGCGTGGTGGTCGCATCGATGGAGGCGCGCGCCGCGCTGGCGGACTACGACGCGGCGCGCAGCCACTGGACGCTGTCGACCAACACGCAGGGTTCCTGGCTGGTCCGCAACATCCTGGCCGATGCCATCTTCAAGGTACCCAAGGACAGCTTCCGCGTGGTCACGCCCGATGTCGGCGGCGGCTTCGGGATGAAGCTGTTCCTGTACCCCGAGCACGTCCTGACCTGCTTCGCCGCGCGCGAGCTCAAGCGCGCCGTGAAGTGGAATTCGGAACGCACCGAGGCCTTCCAGTCCGACACGCATGGCCGCGACAACGTCACCATCGGCGAGTTGGCACTCGACAAGGATGGCAAGTTCCTCGCGCTGCGGACCAAGAACTGGGCGGGGATGGGGGCGTATCTCAACACCTTCGCGCCCTTCATCCCGACCGGGGCGGGCACCAAGGTGCTGGCCAGCGTCTACAATTTCCAGGCGATCCACGCGCAGGTGATCGGCGTGGTGACCAACACCGTGCCGGTGGATGCCTATCGCGGCGCCGGCCGCCCGGAGAGCAACTACCTGGTCGAACGCTTGATCGACACGGCAGCCCGCGAAGTGGGCATCGACCGCATCGAGATCCGCCGGCGCAACATGGTGCCGTCCTCGGCCATGCCCTACGTCTCGGCCATGGGGCAGCGCTATGATTCCGGCGAATTCGCCAGGCTCATGGACAGCGCGATGGCCAATATTGACTGGGCCGGCTTCCCGGCGCGCAAGGCCGAGGCGGCGAAGCGCGGGAAGAAGCGCGGCATCGGCCTCGCCTACTATCTCGAAGCCACCGGCGGTGCGCCGACCGAGAACGCCGCGGTGAAGTTCACCGATGACGGCTATGTGGATGTCTATGTCGGCACGCAGTCGACCGGGCAGGGGCACGAGACCGCCTATGCCATGATGACCAGCCACGAGCTCGGCGTTCCGATCGACAAGGTGCGCGTGAAGCAGGGCGATTCCGACAGCCTGCCCGATGGCGGCGGCACCGGCGGCGCGCGCAGCCTGTATTCCGAGGGCCAGGCCATCCTGGTGACCACCGCATCGGTGGTCGAGAAAGGCAAGCAGGCGGCGTCGGAACACCTCGAAGCCTCGGTCGCCGACATCGAATTCGCCCCGCGCGCGGGCGGCTTCACCGTGGTCGGCACCGACCGGTCTGTCGGCATCCTGGAACTGGCGGCGGCGCAGCGCAGGCGCGCGGCGTCGGGCATCGAGGCCACGCTGCTCGACGCGCAGGAAACCGCCGAGATCAAGTCCCACACCTTCCCCAATGGCTGCCATGTCGCCGAGGTGGAGGTCGACCCCGAGACCGGCATCGTCACCATCCCGCGCTACATCGTGGTGGACGATGTCGGCCACGCGCTGAACCCGCTGATCGTGCGCGGCCAGGTGCATGGCGGCGTGACGCAGGGCATCGGCCAGGCGCTGATGGAACGCACTGCCTTCGACGCCGAATCGGGCCAGCTGCTGAGCGCGTCCTTCATGGACTACGCCCTGCCGCGCGCCGAGGACCTGCCCCCGATCGACGTGGATCTGATCGAGGTGCTCTGCGAGACCAACCCGATGGGCGTGAAGGGCGCGGGCGAGGCCGGCGCGGTCGGCTCGCCGCCCGCGGTCATCAATGCGCTGGTCGATGCGCTGGCTGATGCGGGCGTCGCCACCATCGACATGCCCGCCACGCCCGAGGCGGTGTGGAAGGCGCTGGAGGCCGCGCGCGCCGCATAGGGTCAGCGTCGCGCATGGGCGTCACGCCGAAGGCGCGCATACGTACGACGCCGGTGGTCCGGCGAGTCCAGCACGCTGGCCGCCGCACGCATGGGGGCGCGGAATGCCGGCACGAAAAAAGGGGCGGCTCCCTCGCGGGGGCGGCCCCTTCCCGTTGCCCGCGCCTCTATTGCAGCGGGACGGTGACGTTGGTGACTTCGCACAGGTTCACGCCGCGACGCTCCTGCGGCTGGCCGCTGTCGTAGACGAAGCGGATGTCATACATGCACGGGCCTTCCGGCAGGCGCACGGCGAAGACCGCGCCCGGCGCGACCGTGTCGGCGCCCAGGCGGTCCGGGCCCCAGTTCTGGTCGGTGGTGAGCGAGGCGAAGACCTGCATCACCGTCTGCCGCCCCTGGTTGACCAGGTTGAAGGACGGGTTGCCGCTCGGCCCGGCGGCGGCCGGCGGCGGGCCCTGCGGGCGCTGCTGCTGCTGCCCCGGCGCGCCCTGCTGCTGGCCGCGGCCGTCGAAGGCGAGCTCGTTCACATTGCACAGGTTGATGTTGCGGCGTTCCTCGGAGGGGCCGCCGGCGCGTTCATAGACCACGCGCACGTCGTAGATGCATTCGCCCTGCGGCAGGCGGATCACGAAGGACCGCCCGGCCTGGATGATGTTGTTGCCGAGCCGATCCTGGCCCCAGTTGCTGTCCGATGACGGGGAGGCGTAGGCCTCGTAGATCACGCGGTTGCTGCGGTTCACCATGTTGAAGGACGGGTCGCCGGTCTGGGCCTGGGCCGAGGCGGCAAGCCCGCCCATGACCAGAAAGGCCGCGGCGGCGGCGGTGGCCAGGCGTCGCATGAGCATGCTGTGCTCCTCCGTGTTTGCCGGGCAGGGCGCCCGTCCGTTCCGGCGATGAGGCTAGCCGAGGCAGGCCATCCGCGCCAACCGCCCTGGATCACACCCTGCGAAGGGCTTCAGTCGGGGCCACCCTCGGCCTCGGCGCCCAGCACAGCTGCGCGGGTCGCGACATGGCGCAGCGCGGCATCGAGGGCGGCGCGCTGGTCGGGCGGCAGGCCGGCGGCAAGCTCCGCCTCCAACGCGCGCGCGCGCGGCACGATGGCGTCGAACACCGCCCGGCCCGATGGCGTGAGGGCTAGCGGTTCGACCCGCTGGTCGCCGCGATGCGCGACCCGCCGCAGCAGCCGCCGCGCCAGCAGCCCGGCCACCGCGCGGCTGACCTTCGCCTTGTCCATGCCGGTGCGCGCGCGCACCGCCGCCGCGCTGGCCGTGCCATCCGCCCCCACCACGGCCATGACGCGCCATTCGGCGATGGTCAGGCCGAATTCCTCCGCATAGCGCCGCGCGAACAGCCGCGACACCAGGTTGGATGTGACGGACAGCCGATACGGCAGGAAGGCATCGAGGTCGAAGCTTGACATTGGTTTCATCTGAAACCATCTTGCCTCCCGACGCAAGCGCCGGAGCAGACGCCATGACGCGCCAGTACATCCCGTTTCCGCGCAGCGAGGGGCTGTCCTCCCGCCAGGCCCATGCCGACCTGCCCGAGGGCACCTTCGAACGCGAACTCGGCAAGGAGGGCTTCTTCGGCCCGGCGACGCACATGCATCACCGCCATCCGCCAACCGGCTGGACGTCGTGGGAAGGCCCGCTGCGCCCGCGCGCCTTCGACCTGGCGAAGATCAACGCCGAGCACGCATCGCCGTGGGACGCGGGCGAGATCCTGTTCAACGCGAGCGTCCGCCTGCGCCTGTGGCGCGCGCCGGCGCGCATGGACCACCTGGCGCGCAACGGCGACGGCGACGAATTGCTGTTCATCCACCAGGGTGCGGGCGACATCTTCTGCGACTATGGCCGGCTGCCCTTCCGAGCCGGGGACTACGTGGTGCTGCCGCGATCGACCATGTGGCGCATGGAATGCAGCGCGCCGACGGTCGCGCTGCTGGTCGAGGCGACGGGCTCCACCTACCAGCTTCCCGACCGCGGCATGGTCGGCAAGCACGCGGTCTTCGACCCTGCCATCCTCGCCACGCCAAAGCTGGACGAGGCCTTCCGCGACCAGGCGCAGGGCGAATGGGCGGTGCGGATCAAGCGCCGCAACGCGATCTCGACCGTGACCTATCCGTTCAACCCGCTGGATGCCGTGGGCTGGCACGGCGACCTGTCACCCGTGCGCCTGAATATCGAGGACATCCGCCCGCTGATGTCCCACCGCTACCATCTGCCGCCGAGCGCCCACACCACTTTCGTGGCGAACCGCTTCGTCATCTGCACCTTCTGCCCGCGCCCCTTCGAGACCGATCCCGGCGCGCTGAAGGTCCCCTTCTTCCACAACAACGACGACTACGACGAGGTGCTGTTCTACCACGCCGGCGACTTCTTCTCGCGCGACAACATCCATGCGGGGATGATGACGCTGCATCCCTGCGGCTTCACCCATGGCCCGCACCCAAAGGCCCTGGGCAATGCCTTCACGCCGAAGAAGCCGGCAACCGACGAATACGCAGTGATGCTCGACACGCGCGATGCGCTGGATATCGGCGAGGCCGCGAGCGGCGTCGAATGGGGCGACTACGCCTATTCCTGGAAGGCCGGCCCGGCGCCCGCGAAGGCGGCGGAATAATCGCGGCGGACGCGCACCCCGCCAGCCGCGGCCAAATCAGGTAAAGCGCCGCAACGCTTCCTCGAGCGACGCCAGCGCGCTGCCCAGCGCCGCTGACATGGCCTGCGCCGCCTGCTCGGGCGTCGGCGCCGCCGTGCCGCCGGCCAGCGGCGCGGTGCCGCTGCTGACCATCTGGCCGACCAGCCGGCTGCCATTGCGTTCATCGACCAGCAGCATCGTCAGTTCCGCCACCGCGCGGCCTTCGCCCTGCATGGCGGCGAGGCGCGTCACCTCCCCCTCCAGCACGTAGTCCGGTGTCACGCGCGAACCGGGCGCCAGGATGGCGGCGAACAGCCGCGCATCGATCAGCCAGCGGCGCAGCGCCTGCTCGGTCGCCTCGGCCGGCGGGGCGGCCCATTCGGCGTAGAAATCCAGCTCCTCGGTGCCATCGGGGCGGATGGTCCGCAGGTTGCGCGCCTCCATCCCCGCGCCGGCGCGGATGGTCCGCACCAGCAGCGTGCGGCGCGCGCGCCCCTCGGCGCCGGGCGGGCGGCGCGGCTCCAGCGGAAAGCGCCGCGTCTCGACATAGGGGCGGTCGGGCAGCACGGAGCACCCGGCCAGCAGCGGCAGGACGAGCAGCAGGCGACGATGCATCATCAGCGGCGATCCCGTGGCGGTGGCGGCGGTGCGCCGAACAGCGATTGCGATGGGCTGCGGCGCAGCGCCTCGGCGGTGTCGCGCAGGCTGGATGCCGTGGCGCGCAGGTCGCGCAGCAGCGGGCCGAGGTCGGCCTGCGCGTCGCCGGTGGTGCCGCGCACCGTCCGCAGCGCCAATTCCAGGGAGGCGATGACCGCCGGCAGCCGCGCAACGGACGCGCGCAGGTCGTTCGCCGCCTGGCCGATGCTGGCGGCCGCGCCGGTGATCTCCGGGCTGGCCAGCAGCGCCTGGGCGGATTCGCCGGCGGCGCCGATGCGCGACGCGGCCTCGCGCAATTCACGCACGGTGGCGGCCAGGTCGGCACCCTCGATCGCGCTGCGCAGCGCGACCATGGTCGCCGCCGCCTCGCGCAGCGTGGTGCCGAGGTCGCCCTCGCCACCGACCTGGTTCCGCAGCCCCTCCACCAGTTCGGTTGCGGCGCCGACCAGCGCCCGCAGGTCGAGGTCGGCAAGCTGCGTCATCACGCGCTCGGCCGCGCTGGTCACCTGGGTGATGGTGGATGGCATGGACGGAATCACCGGGAAGCGGGGCGTCCAGGGCACCTCGATGGGCGGGAAGCGCGACGGGTCGGGCACGAAGTCCACTTCGAGATACGCCAGCCCCGTCACCCCGGCCGAGGCCACGCGCACGCGCAGCCCCGCGCTCACCGCGGCCTCGACGGACACCAGCCCGTAGCGGTCGGGATCGACCGCGAAGCGGACCAACACCAGGCGCGCGGTGGTGTCCTCCGAATCGCGCGCCACGGCGCGATAGGCCACCGAGACCAGCCCCAGTTCGGTCACCCGCCCGACCGGCACGCCGCGGAAGCGCACCGCCGCGCCGACATCGAGGCCGGCGACGGATTCGCGCACATAGGTCTCGAAGATGGTCCGTTCGCCGCGCAGCGAGCCGGAGGTCAGGAACAGCACGAAGCCCACCGCGACGGCGGCGCCGACCACCACCAGCGCACCCACGCGGAAATACAGCGAACGCCCGGCCTGGGCCATGTCAGGCGGCCTCGCGCCGGAAGAAGGCGCGCACGGTGGGGTGGTCGCTCTCGTCGCGCAGGCGCTTCGGATCGCCCTGCGCGATCATGCCCTGCGCGTCCTTGTCCAGCATGATGCAGCGGTCCCCGATCGCCAGGATGGATTGCAGTTCGTGCGTCACCACCACGAAGGTGGTGCCGGTGTCGCGCGCGATCTCCTGGATCAGCTTGTCGAGCCCGGCCGAGGTGATCGGGTCGAGCCCGGCCGAGGGCTCATCCAGGAACAGCAGCGGCGGGTCGAGCGCCATGGCGCGCGCGATGCCCGCGCGCTTGGCCATGCCGCCGCTGATCTCGGCCGGCAGCCGCGCCGCGGCGTCGCCCAGGCCCACCAGGCCGAGCTTGGAGCGCGCCAGCGCCAGGCGCGCGGGGCGCGGCAGCCGGGTGTGTTCCTCGATCGGCAATTCGACATTCTCGGCCAGGGTCATGCTCCCGAACAGCGCGCCGGACTGCCACATGACACCGATGCGCTGCAACAACGCGCGACGGGCCTGATCGTCGGCATCGGCGAGTTCCTCGCCCAGCAGCCAGGCGTGGCCGGCGGCCAGCGGCACAAGGCCGATCAGCGCCTTCAGCAGCGTGGACTTGCCGCAGCCCGACCCGCCCAGGATCACGAAGATCTCGCCGCGCTTCACGTCGAAGGTCACGTCCTTGAAGATGGTGCGCCCGCCGAAGGCGACGGCGAGGTTCTCAGCGCGGATGACCGGCTCCGCCGCCGGTGGCGCGTTTTCGTCGCGCGGCCGATTCAGCTCTCCGGGCCCTTCGGCCCTCCGACCATCGGACACGCTCAGATCCCCAGCCGGAAGAACAGCACGGCAAACACGCCATCCATCGCCACGATGGCGACGATGCCGCCCACCACCGCCGCCGTCGCCGCATCGCCCACGGCGCGCGGCCCGCGCCCGGCCGACAGCCCCGCGCGGCAGCCGATGCCCGCGATCACCACCCCGAAGCAGGCCGCCTTGAACAGTCCGCCCGCCAAATCCCCCAGCGACAGCCATTGCTGCAACTGCCCCTGCACCGCCGCCCAGGGGTAGCCCAGCGTGCTCATGATCAGCGTCATGCCCGCCAGCCCCGCCAGCGACATCAGCAGGGCCAGCACCGGCATCACCAGCGTGGCCGCGACCAGGCGCGGCAGCACAAGCATCGCGGTCGGGTCGATGCCCATGATCTTCAGCGCGTCCACTTCCTCGTTCACCGTCATGGTGCCGAGTTCGGCGGCGAAGGCCGATCCGGTGCGCCCGGCCAGCACTACCCCGGCCAGCAGCGGGCCGAGTTCGCGCAGAAGTGATATGCCCACCAGGTTCGGCACGAAGACCTCCGCCCCGAAGCTCCGCAGCGCGATCGAGGACTGGTAGGCGAGGATCACGCCGATCAGGAAGCCCAGCAGCAGCGTCAGCGGAAAGCCGCGGGTGCCGACCTCGTCCAGGTGGCGCAGCAGGTCGGACCAGCGCATCAGGCGCGGGCGCGCGAGCACGCGGCCGGTGGTGATCACGGCTTCGCCCAGGAAGGCCACGCCCTTCAGCGCATCGCGCCCGCGGCCCACCGTGGCGCGGCCGATGGCAGTGATCGGCCGCCAGGGCGGCGGCGGGGCGGGTGGCGGCGCGGCGACCAGGGCGCGGCGGGTGCGTTCCAGCACGGCGGCGACTTCGCGGTCGGCGCCGCGTTCCTCGGCATCGGGCGCGGCCTCGATCAGCAGCACCGCGCCGGCGGAGTCGAGCGATTCCAGCCCGGCAAGGTCCAGCGCACCCACCGGCCCATCCGCGCCGGCCGCCATGGCCGCCGGCCACAGTCGCGCCGCCGCCGCCGCATCGAGGCGCCCCGCCACGCGCAGCACGCGCGTGCCGGATTCCTCCAGCGTGTCGAGCGTCGCGTCCGTCGCGCCGGTCAGGGTGCCATCCATCGGGGGCATTGCACCCGTCCGAGCCGCGAGGGCAAGCCCTATCCTGGTCAGCCGCGCAGCGTGTGGATCAGCACCGCGGCGGCGACCGACACATTCAGGCTCTCGACCGGCCCGGCTGCCGGCAGCGTCACGCGATGCGTGCAGGCGGTGATGGTGGGGGCAACCAGCCCGGCTTCCTCATTGCCCAGCACCAGCAGTACCGGCGCATCCGGCGGTACCGCGGAGGGCGGCACGCCGCCGCGCGCCACCGCCGCCACGCTGGCGAATCCGGCGGGCAGGGCGCGCAGCAGCAGCGGCAGGTCGGTCGCGCGGAACACCTCCAGCGCCTCGAGCCCGCCCTCGGCGGTGCGGAAGGCGGCGTCGGACAGGCCGGCCTGGCGCGGGTCGTTCGACAGCACCAGCGCGCGGCAGCCAAAGAAAGCCGCCGAGCGCGCGATGGCGCCGAGGTTGTGCGGATTGCCCACGCCATCCAGCACCACGGTGACGCGGGATGCGCGCACGGCCTCGGGCAGGTCGCGCGGGTCGATCGCCGGGATGGCGCGCGGCAGCGCCAGGGCGACGATGCCGCCATGGTGCTGCGTGCCCGCGATGCGCGCGAGGTCGGCGCCCACCACCTCCCGGTAGGGCCGGCGCATGCGCGCGAGCGCCGCGCAATGCGGCCCGGCTTCGCGCCGGCGCTCGGCGGTGTGGAACAGCCGCATCACGTCCTGCGGGCGGCGGGCGAAGAGCGCTGCCACTGCGGCGGGGCCGCAATGGCGGTCCAGATCCTCGGCGCGGGTCACGCGGCGGAGAGATCGAGCAGGCGGCGGTGCAGCGCCTCGGGGATATCCACGCCATCCTGCGCGGCACGCGTGGTGAGCGAATCGCGCCGGCTGCCCGGCAGGCGCACGCCATCCTCGGCCTGCATGGCCGTCACGAAGGCCTCGATCCGGTCCGCGAAGGCGCCGGCGCCGGCCAGCGCGCCGGGGTCCACCACCAGCAACGCCTGGCCCAGGCGCGGGCGGTTGCCCTCGTCGGTGAAGAAGCTGTCGGCCTCGAAGCCGAAGGCCGCGCCGGTGAGGGCGCAGCACAGCAGTTCCACCACCATCGCCAGCAATGCGCCCTTGCTGCCGCCCATCGCCAGCATCGCGCCGGAAAGCGCGGCATTCGGGTCGGTGGTCGGGCGGCCCTCGGCGTCCAGCGCCCAGCCTTCGGGGATGGTGCGGCCTTCCTTCGCCGCCAGCATGATCTTGCCGCGCGCGACCTCCGACAGCGCCATGTCGATGACCAGCGGGGCTGCGTCACGGCGGGGGAAAGCGGCGGCGATAGGGTTGGTGCCCATCAGCGGCCGCCGCCCGCCCGGCACCGGCATGGCGGCCGGCGAATTGGTGAAGGACAGCGCCACCAGCCCCTGCTGCGCGAGCCGCGCCACCGGCAGTCCCATCGCCCCCGAATGATGCGAATTGGTCACGCCCGCGATGGCGATGCCATGCGCCCGCGCGCGCCAGGCGGCTTCCGATTCCGCCAGGGCCAGCGCCGGGTAGGCCAGGCCGTGGCATGCATCGACCAGCACGGCACCGCCGCGTTCATTGACGATGCGCGGCGTGGCAGCGCCATCCGCGCGCCCGTTCCGCAGGAAGGCTGCGTATTGCGGCACGCGCGACAGGCCATGCCCGGCCTGCCCGGCCGCTTCCGCCGCGGCCAGGGCGCGCGCGGTGGCCGCGGCCATGGCGGGGTTGGCGCCGGCGGCCGCGAGCGCATGGCGCGCCAGGGCCTCGGCTTCAATCAGTGTCAGTCTCATATCAATCCGCGCGCAGCCCCGCTTCCTGTATCAGACGCGCCCAGCGCGCGGTTTCTGCCGTCACGAAGGGCAGGGATCGCGCGCGGTCCCATGCCTCGACCGTGAAGCCGCCGTCGCGCGCGCGGCGGCCGACATCGGCGTCGCGAATGGCGGCCAGCGTATCCGTCTCGATCTTCGCGAGGATGGGCGCGGGTACGGCGGCCGGCACCATCATGGCGGTCCAGTTGGTCATCTCCAGCGTCGGCTGGCCGGCTTCCTTCACCGTCGGCACATCCGGGATCAGCGGGTGGCGTTCGGCGGACGTCACCGCCAGCGCACGCAGCCGCCCGCCCTGGATCTGCGCGATGCATTCCGGCAGGTTCGACACCATCACATCGAGGTTGCCCGCCGCTAGGTCGGTGACCGACGGCGCGCCGCCGCGATAGGGCACATGGGTGATGTTGTCCCCCGCGCCCGCGGCCCGGCGCAGCAATTCCAGCCCCAGATGCGGCGGCGAGCCATTGCCCGAGGTCCCGCCATTCAGCCGCCGCGTCTTCGCCTGCTGCACCAGGTCGGCCAGCGTGCGTGCGGGGTTCTTCTCGGCATTCACCACCACCACCAGCGGCAGCGAGCCCAGCACGCTGACGACCGTGAGGTCACGGCGGAAATCGAAAGGCGCGTTCGGGAACAGCGTGGCGTTCACCGTATGCGTCATGGTGATGGCCAGTAGCGTGTAGCCATCGGGCGCGGCCTTCGCGACCGCATCGGCGCCGATCAGCGCATTGCCGCCGGCGCGGTTCTCGATGACCACGGGGCGCGACCAGATCTCGGACAGCTTCTGCCCGACCAGGCGGGCCATGATGTCGGTCAGGCCGCCGGGCGGGAAGGGCACGACATAGCGCACAGGCCGGTCGGGAAAGGGCGCCTGCGCCAGCGCGGCGGCGGGCAGCAGCGCGGCGGGCGCGGCAAGCAGATGGCGACGATGGATCATGTTTATGGCCTCCCGTGATTGGTCTTTGTCGGAAGGCTAACGCGGATCGCGCAAAGGGCAAACGGCGCGGCGCCCCACATCGCGGGGCGCCGCGCGGCGCGTCATGCGCTTTCGTACAGGCGCGTGAGCGAGAATTCGCGGTGGCCGAGGATCTCGGCGGCCGTGAACTGCCCGTCCGCGGTGCGGATGATGCAGTCGATCAGCGCCTCGCCCGCCTCGTCCATGTTCATGCGCTTCTGGAGCAGGCCGGTGACGTCCACGTCCACATGCTCGGACATGGTCCGCATGGTGCGCGGGTTCGCCGTCAGCTTGATGACCGGCACGATGGGATTGCCGATCACGTTGCCCTGCCCGGTCGGGAAGGTGTGCACCGCGAAGCCCGAGGCCGCGCAAAGCGTCACCATCTCTGCCGCCGCGGACGACGAATCCATGAACCACAGCCCCGGATGCGTCGGCTCCTCGGCCTTGTCCAGCACGCCATCGACCGTGCACTTCTTGCCGATCTTCTGGATGTTGCCGAGCGCCTTTTCCTCGATGGTGGTCAGGCCACCCTCGATGTTGCCCTTGGTGGGCTGGCTGTCGGACAGGTCGGAGGTCTTGTTGGCTTCCACGATCGCCTGGTAGCGGTCGAACATCCGCATGAATTCGGCGCGGATCTCGGGCGTCTTGCAGCGCGCCGCGACCAGGTGTTCGCCACCCGTCAGTTCCGTCGTCTCGCCGAAGACCAGCGTATTGCCGTTGGCCCAGAGCTTGTCGAAGGAATCGCCCACCGTCGGGCAGGAGGCCAGGCCCGACGTCGTGTCCGATTCACCGCACTTCGTCGACACCCACAGGTCCACCATCGGCGCGCGGGTCTTCTTCAGCGCGGTGGCGTACTTCACCATGCGATAGGCAGCCCGCGAGGCGGCCGCGATCGTGTTGATGTCGCCATTCTGCTCGATCGCGAAGAACTCCACCGGCTTGCCGGTCTTGGCGATGCCCTCCGCCACCTTCGACGCCCAGCCGAGCTCGATGCCGATCACCACCACCGCGGCGACATTCGGGTTGCAGCCGGTGCCGATGATGGTGCGGAAATGCAGGTCGAGGTCGGCGCCGAACTGCAGCCGCCCATAGGCATGCGGGATCGCCAGCGTGCCCTGGATGTTGCGCGCCACACCCTCGGCCGCCGCGTTGGAAATGTCGTCCACCGGCAGGATGAGAACGTGGTTGCGCACGCCCATCCGGCCATTGTCGCGGCGCCAGCCTTCGAAGGTGGCGCTCTTCAGGTCGATGCCCATCTCACCACCGCTTCGTCTTGACGTTGTGCACATGCAGGTGTTCGCCGGCGCCGATGTCGGCCACGGCCTTCCCGATATCCACCCCGTACTTGATGATGGTGTCGCCCTTGGCGATCGCCTTGATGGCGACCTTGTGGCCGATCGGGATGTCGGACTTGGCCGGGAATTCGATCATCCGGTCCTGGTCCATGATCCAGCCATTCAACGTCTGGCCAGCCTTGATCCCCTCGACGACCACGACACCGGCGGAATCGCCCTCGTCATGAACGCAGAAATGCACGGTCATCGTGCGTGCTCCTCCCCGAAAACAGTGGGGCGGACGCTAGAAGGGGGCGCGAGGCGGGTCAAATGCGAGAGGGCGCTGCCCTCTCGCGCTCTCCCGCCAGGGGGCTACGGCCCCCTGGACCGCGATCAGTTGAGGGGGCGTTCGTCGGCGATGGCCTTGCCGTCATTGGGCAGGGTGCCCGGCGGCACGACTTCCACCAGGCCGCGCAGGCGTGTCACCGCCGCCAGCGACGCGGCCAGCGCCTCGGCCATCGCGGCCGGCGCCTCGGCGCGCAGCGTCATGACATCCTGCTCCGCCACGCGCGTCACCACTAGGCGCAGCCGCCCCACCCCCGGATGGCGCGCGGCGATCTCGGCCACCTGCTCGGGGCGCACGAACATGCCCTTCACCTTGGCCGTCTGGTCGGCGCGGCCACGCCAGCCGACGATGCGCGTATTGGTGCGCCCGCAGGGGGACGCGCCAGGCAACACCGCCGAAAGATCGCCCAAGGCCAGCCGCAACACGGGATGCGCGGGGTCCAGCACAGTCACCACCACCTCGCCGACCTCGCCATCCGGCACGGGGTCACCGGTGCCGGGGCGGACGATCTCGACCACCACCTCCTCCGCCACCACCAGCCCCTCGCGCGCCGGCGTCTCGTAGGCGACGCAGCCGAGGTCCGCCGTGCCGTACATCTGGAAGGCGTCGATGCCGCGCGCGGAGATTTCGGCTTGCAAGGACGGCGGGAAGGCCGCGCCCGAGACCAGCGCGCGCTTCACGCAGGACACGTCGCGCGCCCCCGCCGCATCGAGCAGGATCTTCAGGAAATCCGGCGTCCCGACATACCCCGCCGGGTGGAACGCCGCGATCAGGTCGAGCTGCGCCTCGGTATTCCCCGGCCCCGACGGGATCACCGCGCAGCCCAGCGCCCGCAGCCCGCCATCCATGATCCAGCCGCCCGGCGTCAGGTGGTAGGAAAACGTGTTCAGCGCCACGTCGCCCGCACGGAACCCCGCTGCAAAGAAGGCGCGCGCCATGTGCCAGGGATCAGCCCCGGCGCGCTCGCCCTCGAAGATCGGCCCCGGCGAGGTGAACAGCCGCGCGAAAGACCCCGGCGGGTCGGCGATGAAGCCGCCGAAGGGCGGGTCCGCCTTCTGCGCTGCCGGCAGGTCGGCCTTTCGCAGCACCGGCAGCCGCACAAGCGCCGCGCGGTCCGTCACTGCTGCCGGATCCAAACCCGCCAGGCGCGCGGCTTGGGTCGGCGCCCGCATCGCGGCCGCCACCACCTGCGGCAGCACCGCTGCCAGCGCCTGCGCGCGCGTTCCGACGTCGCGGATCTCCAGCGCGTCCATGTGGTCGGCCATGACCGTCCTCCCTGCCCGCGGGGCTTCACCGTCCCCGCCCGCCATGGCACACCATCGCAGCACGCGCAGCGGGAGGGAAACATGGCCGGCGTCTTCTACTACGATGGCACCTGGACCACCGAGGAACCCAGGGTCATTGGCCCCATGGACCACGCCTTCTGGCTGGGCTCCGTCATCTTCGACGGCGCGCGCGCCATCAAGGGCTGGGCGCCGGACCTCGAACGCCACGCCGCGCGCTGCGTAGCGTCGGCGAAGTCCATGCTGATGAAGCCGACCAAGACCCCCGAGGAGATCGAGGCACTCTGCCGCGAGGGCATCCGCCGCATGGGTCCCGACGCGGAACTCTACGTCCGCCCGATGTTCTTCATCCGCAAGGGCCTGGGCGCGGCGCGGCCGGACCCGGACAGCACCGACTTCATCCTGTCGGTGTACGACAGCCCGATCCCGCAATGGGCCGGCTTCTCCGCCGTGATGGCGCCGTTCCGCCGCCCTGCGCCCGACATGGCGCCGACCGATGCGAAGGCGTCGTGCCTGTATCCGAACGGCGCGCGGGCCTCGCACTACGCAGCAGCCCAGGGTGCCGACAACGCGGTGATGTGCGACGCCCTTGGCCATGTCGCGGAATTCGCCAGCGCGAACCTGTGGTACGCCAAGGACGGCCAGGTCATCACCCCGGCGATCAATCACACCTTCCTGAACGGCATCACCCGCCAGCGCATCATGCGCCTGTTCCAGGACGCCGGCGTCACGGTCCACGAACGCGCGGTGAAGCCCGCCGAGCTCGATGCGGCCGACGAGATCTTCTCCACCGGCAACTACGCCAAGGTGCAGCCCTGCACGCGCTACAACGGGCGCGACATGCAGATCGGCCGGTTCACGACCCAGGCGCGCGACCTGTACTGGCGCTGGATGGAAAGCGCGCCGAAGGTCGTGTGATCCATGACGCGGCAATGATCGCCTCGATACAGGCTGCTGCTTCCCGCGGGATTGCGCCTTTCGCGGGCAGCGCGCGCCGGCCGCTGCATCGCTTGTGATCGCCGGCGACGCGCAAGCGCGTCCCGCTGCCGTGCCACCCGATGGACACCCCCGCGCCACGGGTGTTGGATTGCCTCGCTGACCTGCGCGCCGGGCGCGCCGGTCGCGACGGAGCAACCCGCATGGCATCCCCGCGCAAGATCCGCCTCGGCGTCTCGATGATCGGCATGGGCTACCACCTGGCAGCCTGGCGGCATCCGCAGGCCTCGGCCGGCGGCAACATGGAATTGCAGCACGCCGTGCGCGTGACGCAGGCCGCCGAACGCGGGCTGCTCGACATGGCCTTCCTGGCCGATGGCGTCGGCATCCGCTTCAACGACGTGCCGAAGGGCGCGCTGTCGCATACCTGCAAGAACGTGCAGTTCGAACCGCTGACGCTGCTGAGCGCGCTGGCGATGGTGACGCAGCATGTCGGCCTCGTGGCCACCGCATCGACCACCTACAACGAACCCTATCACATCGCGCGGAAATTCGCCTCGCTGGACCATATCAGCGGCGGGCGGGCCGGCTGGAACGTGGTGACCAGCGCGACCGACATGGAGGCGCAGAACTTTGGTCTCGTCGGCGCGCCCCCCAAGACCGGGCGCTACGACCGCGCGGTCGAATTCGTCGAGGTGGTGAAGGGCCTGTGGGATTCCTGGGAGGACGACGCCTTCGTCCGCGACCAGACCAGCGGCCTGAACTACCACCCCGACAAGGTCCATGTGCTGAACCACGAGGGAAAGCATTTCCGCGTGGCGGGCCCGCTGAATGTGCAGCGCACGCCGCAGGGGCGGCCCATCATCGTGCAGGCCGGGGCTTCGGAGGATGGGCGCGAACTCGCCGCCGCCACCGCCGACGTTGTCTATGCCGCAGCGCAGACGCTCGCCGATGCGCGCGCCTACTACACCGACGTGAAGCGGCGCATGGCGAAGTACGGGCGCGAGCCCGACCAGCTGAAGATCATGCCCGGCATCATGGCGGTGCCCGGACGCACGCGGCAGGAAGCGCAGGACACCTACCAGGTGCTGCAGGACCTGGTGCAGCCCGTGGTCGGACTGGGTGCGCTGGCGAACTACCTCGGCGACCTGTCGGCCTACGACCTGGACGGGCCCGTGCCGGAACCCGCGAACGGACGCGACCACAGCCGCGGGCAGATTTTTCTCGACATGGCGCGGCGCGGGAACCTGTCGATCCGCCAGCTGTACCTGTCGATCGCCGGCGGCAACGGGCATCGTACCGTGGTCGGCACGCCGGCCGATATCGTGGATGCCATGGAGGAATGGTTCCACGGCGATGCGGCGGATGGCTTCAACCTGTTGCCGACCTGGCTGCCCGGCGGGCTCGATGACGTGGTGGACCAGGTGATCCCGGAAATGCAGCGGCGCGGGCTGTACCGCACCGCATACGAGGGCACGACTTTGCGCGAAAATCTCGGGCTCGACTGGCCGGAGCACCCTGCCGCCGCGGCGCGGCGCGTGGCGGTCGCGCAGGCGATGGGGAGTGCTGCACAATGATCCGCGCCGCAATCGCACTGGCCCTGGCGCTGGCGACGCTGCCGGCCGACGCGCAGACGCTGCGTATCGGCATGAAGGCCGCGGTGGATGGGTCGGACCCGCACCAGTCCTACTCGCCCAACCGCAACGTGCAGATGCATGTCTACGAATCGCTGGTGAACCAGGACCAGTATCTGCAGCCGCTGCCCGGCCTCGCGGAATCCTGGCGCATCATCGACGACACCACCTGGGAATTCCGCCTGCGCGAGGGCGTCACCTTCCACGACGGCACGCCGCTGACCGCCGCCGATATCGCCTTCTCGCTGCGCCGCGCCGCCGATGCGCGCGGCCTGCGGACCTACAGCGCGCAACTCCGCAGTTTCGTCTCGGTCGAGGAGGTGGATGCGCGCACCGTCCGCATCCGCACGCGCGGGCCGGCGCCGCTGCTGCATGTGAACCTGACCACCATCATGATCGTCTCCGCCGCCGCAGTGGGTGCGAACGCGACGGAAGACGATTTCAACGGCGGCCGCGCCGCGGTCGGCACCGGCCCCTATCGCTGGGTGCGCTTCACCCCGGGCAGCGACGTCACGCTGGAACGCGCGCCGCGCCACTGGGCGGCGCCGGAACCGTGGCAGCGCGTGGTGTTCCGCTTCATCCCCAACGACAGCGCGCGCGTCTCCGCACTGCTTGCCGGCGATGTCGATGTCGTGGATGCGGTGCCGCCGGCGCTCTATGGCCGCGTGCGGTCGGACCAGCGCTCCCGCCTGCATACCGCGACATCCGCCTTCAACCTGTACATGTACATCGACAGCGGGCGGGAGCGTTCACCCTTCGTGACCGGCGCCGATGGCCAGCCGCTGGATCGCAACCCGCTGCAGGACCGGCGCGTGCGCCTGGCGCTGTCGCATGCCATCAACCGCGCCGCGCTGGCCGAACGCGCGATGGAAGGCGGTGCCGAGGCCGCCGGCCAGATCGCGCCCGAGGGCTTCATGGGCCATGTGCCCGGCCTGGCGATCCCGGCCTTCGACCCCGCCCGCGCCCGCGCCCTGCTGGCCGAGGCGGGCTATCCGAACGGCTTCGGCCTGACCATCCATTGCACCTCGGACCGCTTTGCCGGCGACAGCCGCACCTGCCAGGCGGTCGGCCAGATGCTGACCGCGATCGGCATCCGCACCGAGGTCGAGGCGGTCCCCTCCAGCATCTTCTTCCGCCGCGCCAATCGCGCGCCGGCGGCGGGCGGGCCGGAATTCTCGGTCTCGATGTCGATGTTCGCCTCGACCACCGGTGCGGCGTCCGAAGGGATGAACAACATCCTGCGGACCTACAATCCGGCGCTCAGCCACGGGCCGGCCAATCGCGGGCGCTATTCCGATGCGGTGCTCGACGGGCTGCTCGGCCAGGTCGAAGGCGCGATGGAGGATGCGCGGCGCGAGGACCTGACCCGCCAGGCGGTGCGCCGCGTCATGGACGAAGCGGGCATCGTGCCGGTCTTCTTCGTGCGCTCGGGATGGGGCACCGCGCGCAACCTCACGCTGGTCCCGCGCGGGGACCAGTACACGATGGCGACCGGCATCCGGCTCGCGCGCTGAAGGAAACGGGCATGTCCAAGAAGCAGTTGAAGCTCGGCGCCTTCCTGAGCGTGCCGGGCAACCACCTGGCAGGCTGGCGCCACCCGGATGCGGCGGTGGAATCCGACATGGATTTCGGCTGGTACATGCGCCTCGCGCAACTCGCCGAGAAGCACCTCTACGACACCATCTTCTTCCAGGACACGGTGGCGGTCGGCGGGTCGGATGCGCTCAAGGCCGGCGACCTGACTCGCACGCGCCTGTCGCGCATCGTCAAGCTGGAACCCACGGCCTGCCTGGCGGCGCTGGCCATGGGCACGACCCATATCGGCCTGGTTGCGACCGCCACCACCACCTTCAACGAGCCCTACAACATCGCCCGCCGCTTCGCGACGATCGACCACATCTCCAACGGCCGCTGCGGCTGGAACCTGGTGACGTCGCAGATCGAGGACGAGGCCGGCAACTTCAACCTCGACACGCATGTGGATCACGCCGCGCGCTACGAACGCGCGATCGAATTCTACGAGGTGGTGGCCGGGCTGTGGGATTCCTGGGAGGCCGACGCCTTCCTGCGCGACAAGGAGAGCGGCGTCTGGTTCGACCGCGAGAAGATGCACTTCCTCGACCACCACGGGGCGCATTTCAACGTGCGCGGGCCGCTGAACGTGTCGCGCACGCCGCAGGGGCGGCCCGTGGTGGCGCAGGCGGGTTCGTCCGAACCTGGGCGGGAACTGGCGGCGCGCACCGCCGACGTGGTCTTTACCGCGCAGACCGAACTGGATGCGGCGCGCGACTTCTTCGCCGATGTGAAGGGCCGCACCGCGAAGTACGGGCGCTCCCCGGACGACATCAAGATCATGCCGGGCATCACGCCCGTGATCGGCCGCACCATGGAGGAAGCGCGCGAGAAGTACGACCAGCTCCAGTCGCTGCTGCCCGACGATGTCGCGCTGGCGGCGCTGGCGCGCTTCACCCGCGGCATCGACATCTTCTCCTACCCGCTGCACGGGCCGATGCCCGACCTGCCGGAGGCGAATTCCGCAAAGTCCCGCCAGAAGCTCATCATGGACATGGCGCGGAAGGGGAACCTGTCGCTGATCCAGACCGCGCGGTCGGTCTCCGCCGCGCAGGGCCACCGCGTGCTGGTCGGCACGCCAGACTACATCGCCGACGAACTCCAGGAATGGCTGGAGAAGGACGCCGCCGACGGCTTCAACGTGATCTGCAACTACTACCCGAAGCCCTTCGAGGAATTCTCCGAGCTGGTCATCCCCGAACTCCAGCGCCGCGGCATCTTCCGCACGGCGTATGAAGGCACGACGCTGCGCGAGAATCTCGGCCTGAGGGTGCCGGAGAACCGGCACACGCTGGCGCGCCGGGCGCAGGCGGCGGATTAGGCCGGCAGGCGCGCCGGCGCCGCGCCCACCATCGCCTCGCGCGGGATACAGTTGGCGAGGCGCGCCTCATCCCAGCCCTCGGTGCCCGCGGGGCGCATCGGCAGCACCAGGTATCGCATGTCGGCATTGCTGTCGTGGACGCGCACGCGCACGCCGTCGGGCAGCGCATAGCCAAGCTCCGCCAGCACCGCGCGCGGTTCGCGCACGGCGCGCGCGCGATACGCCTTGCTGACATACCACCAGGGCGGCTGGCCGAGCAGCGAGCGCGGGTAGCAGGAACACAGCGTACAGACCACCAGGTTGTGCAGGTCGGGCGTATTCTCCAGCACGACCAGCTGCGCTTCCTTGATGGTGAAGCCGACCTCGGCCGCCGCCGCGCGCCCGTCGGCCAGCAGCCGTGCGCGGAAGCCGTCATCCACCCAGGCGCGGGCAATGATGCGGGCACCCCATTCGCGCTTCGGCGCGGACAATTGCGCGATCAGCCGATCGACGTCGCCTGGTTCCAGCACGGCGCGTTCGAGCAGCAGCCGATGCAGCGCCTCGGTCATCAGCGCGTGGTAGTCGGTGCCCGACGCCCCTTCGCAAACGCGCATCGATCAGCGCTCCACCGGGGCCAGCCAATGGTCGTGGATCTCGATCTCCAGGTCGTCCCCGGCCGGCGCGTCGGGGAAGATCGCGGCGCGCGAAATCCGCACGCGATACAGGTCGACCGCTGGCAGCCCCGGGCGGCCATAGGCCAGCTCCTCGGGATTGGCGAAGGCGCCGCAATGGCGTTCCACCGCGCCCTCGGCACCGCGCACGTAGTGCGGCACGCGCACATGCCCGGCCTTGCCGAGGTCGAGCACCCGCACGCGATCCCCCGTCGCGAAGCGCGGCATCATGCGCGCTCCACCGTCATCGCCGCGTGGTCCACGCGCTGGCCCCGCGCGGCGGCGATCGTGTCCATGCGTGACAGCGTCTCGGCCAGGGGCACGATGCCCTTCTCGTCCAGCAGCCGGGCAAAGGCGGCGACGCGGCGTTCGTAGAAGCCGAGGCCCTCATACAATTCCTGGCCCATCGTCTCGAAGGTGCGGCGCAGTTCGTCCAGCGTGATGTTGCGGTGCTTCTGCTGGATGGCGTTGCGCAGCGCCTCGGACAGCATGGCCCATTCGGCTGGAACCGGGTCGCGGTGGTCGACCGGCCCGGCCTCCAGCCCGCCGATGTCGTGGTAGCCGCGTGGCGTATTCATGTCGGCCAGGATGGCGTCGCGCTGCCCGGTGTCAACGCTCGGGCTGCACGCCCATGGCGCGCACCAGGTCGCGGATGGCGACGATCTCGGCCTGCAGCCGTGCATTGGCGGCCTCGGGCGTCTGCTCCGCCTCGGGGAAGATGTCGGTGCCGAAGGATGCGAAGCGGGTGCGGATCGCCGGATCCTTCAGCACATCGCGCAGCGCGGCGTTCAGGCGCTCGACGATCGGCCGCGGCGTGCCGGCGGGCGCGTAGATCGCGTTCCACAGCAGCAGTTCGAAGCCCGGGAAGCCCGCTTCGGCAAAGGCCGGCACGTCGGGGAGCGCATCGAGCCGCCCGCGCGTGGTGACGGCGAAGGCGCGCGCCGTGCCGCCGCGCACCTGCGCCAGCGCGGTGGTCGACAGGTCGCAGATGGTATCCACGCGCCCTGCCATCATGTCCTGCAACGCTGGCGCGCTGCCGCGATAGCCGATGTCGTTGAAGGTGACGCCCAGGCGATGCTGGATCATCAGGCTGCACAGATGCACCGCGGAGCCGATGCCCGAATGCCCCATGTTGAGGCGTTCCCCCTGCGCGCGCATCCAGGCGAGCAGTGCGGGCGTGTCGGCAGCCGGCAGGTTGGGGCGGCCGATCAGCACCAGCGGCCCGTAGTTGATGAGGCCGATCGGCGCGAAGGCGGTGGCGGTGTCGTAGGGCAGGGTTTCGTACAGTGCCGCACCGCCCGGCAGTGCCAGGTGGTTGAGCAGCAGCGTGTACCCATCCGGCGCGCTGCGCGCGACGCGCGCCGAGCCGATCGTGCTGCCCGCGCCGGAGGTGTTCTCCACCACGAAGCGCTGGCCGAGCCTGGCGGACAGTGCCTCCGCCACCACCCGGCCGGTCGTGTCGCTGGGCCCGCCGGGCGCGAATGCCACGACCAGCGTGACGGGGCGGGACGGGTAGGACGGGTCGGCCAGGGCCGGCGCGGCGAACAGGCCAAGGATGGCGGCAGCGAGGCGGCTGAGGCGCATGGCGGGGATCCCGGCGGTTTGCCGGAGCTTTGCAAGACGCGCGCCACTGAAGGCGCTGCAGCAGCAGGCCCATGCTGGTACCCCGCCTTGCCCGCCCACGGATGCCGTCGCTTCCTTGCCTTCGCCGGGCTGCCGGCGGCCCGCGCTGCGTCGCGCCGGTTCTGCGCGCTAAGGCCGGTGCAGCTCCGCGCGCTGGCGCGTGACCGTCCGCCGCCCGCGCTTGAACGCCATCAGCACCGGCGCGACCGTCCGCAGCGCCATCTCCGGCGTCTCGGCGTCCAGCACCACCAGGTCGGCTGGGTTGCCGACCGCCACGCCGTAGTCGTCCTGGCGCAGCAGCCGCGCGGCATTCGTCGTCGTCATGTCCCAGACCGCGCGGACCTCGCTGTCGGACCCGCGGTTGGTGACGATCGCCTGCATGTTCGCCTGGCGCAGCAGCTGCCCGTCGCCGAAGGGGGTGAAGGGGTTGAGGATATTGTTCGACGCCACCGTGCACAGCACGCCCTGCTCGGCCAGGCGGTTGGCGTCCACCACGTTGCGCGGCGCATTCGCCTCGACATGCCGCCCGCCCAGGAACAGGTCCGTCGCGGTCAGGATGGTCGCCGCCACGCCGGCATCCGCCATGCGCTTCGCAACCTTGTCGAGCGCCGGCCAGGGCATCGCCGCCAGCTTCGTGACATGCCCCACCGCGACGCGCCCGCCCCAGCCGTATTTCTCAGTCAGGTCGCAGACCAGCAGCGTGTCCAGTTCCTCGGCCGAGGTGCCGCTGTCGAGGTGCATGTCGATGTCCACGTCGAATTCGCGCGCCATCTCGAAGACGCGCCTGATCTGCGCGGCGCGGTCGCTGTCGTAGTTCGGCGCCGCGCCCACCACGGTCGCGCCGTTCTTCAGCGCCGCGACCATCAGCTCATCCGTGCCGGGATTGTTGGTCAGCCCCTCCTGCGGCATCACGCAGATCTCGAGGTCGATGGCCCAGCGGTATTTCTCGATCAGCGCGCGCACGCCCTGGATGCCGCGCAGGCCGACCTTCGGGTCCACCTCCGCATGGGTTCGCATGCGGGTCGCACCATGCAGGATGCAGTTCTCGATGGTGCGCGATGCGCGCTCCGTCACGTCCTCGATGGTGAAGCTGTGCTTGACGGCCGAGACGGCCTCCATCGCGCCGTGCGGGAAGCGCTGCCGGCCGCAGTCGCAGCGCGCCAGGATGCAGGATTTGTCGAGGTGGATATGCGTCTCGACGAAGCCGGCGCTGACCACGCGCCCCTCGCCTTGCGCTTCCTCGGGCGCGGCTGCCTCGATCCGCGGCGCGATGGCGGCGATGCGCCCGCCTGCCACGCCGATATCCATCGCCGGGTCGCCCGGCTTCGCATCGGGCAGGCGCACATCGCGCAGGATCAGGTCGAGTTGCATGGCGGTCTCCGGCAGCAGGTCACGGATCGAACCACGCGCGCCGCGCAGCGTCCATGGCGTGGCGCTTGCTTGCACCGCGCCATCCTGATCCCATCCTGCCGGAGGCTCCCATGACCCACGCCACGCGCCGTGCCTTGCTGCTCGCCGCCGCCACCTTGCCCGCCGCGCCGCGCATTGCGGCAGCGCAGGCCTGGCCACAGCGCCCCATCCGCTGGATCGTGAACTTCCCGCCCGGTGGTGCGGCCGACATCCTCTCCCGCACGCTGGGCGAGCATTTCGGCAATCGCCTCGGCCAACCCATCGTCATCGAGAACCGCCCAGGTGCGGGCGGCATGCTCGGCGCCGACATCGTCGCCAAGGCGCGCGGCGATGTGCACACGGTGATGATCTCGTCTGCCGCCTCGCACGGCATCGGGCCGGTGCTCTATCCCAACGTGCCCTACGACCCGCTGGCCGATTTCACGCATATTCATTCGGTCGGCACCTTCCCTTCGGTGCTGATCGTCGGGCCGAATGTCGCGGCGGCGAATGTCGCGGAACTGATCGCCCTGGCCCGCGCGCGTCCCGGTGAGATCACCTACGGCTCCGGCGGCAACGGTACGATGAACCACCTGATCGGCCAGTTGCTCGCGCGCGCCGCGGGCATCGACTTTACGCACGTGCCCTATCGCGGCTCTGCACCCGCCATGACCGACGTGATGGGCGGGCAGATCCCCGCGCTGATGGAAAGCGTGCCGACCGCGATGGGCAATATCCGCGGCGGCCGCATGCGCCCGCTCGCCACCAGCGAGGTCGAGCGCAGCAGTGCCCTTCCTGACGTGCCGACCTTCGCCGAAGCCGGCTTCCCCGGCGTGACGTCGACGAACTGGTTCGGCTTCTCTGCCCCCGCCGGCATCCCGCCCGAAATCGCCGCGCGCTGGGAAAGCGAGATCGCCGCCGCCCTCGCCAGCCCGCCGGTGCGCGAACGCTTCGCCTCGATCGGCGTGCGCCCCGGCACGCTCGGCGCCGTGGCCTATACCGCGCTGATCCGCGAGGAGCTCACGCGGTGGCGCGAGGTGATCCGCGCCGGCAATATCCGCGTGGACTGAACGCGCTCACCCCCGCCTGGCGGCCCGCATCGCGGCCACCGCCAGCGCGGTCTTGACCACCGTGCCCGGCACGAACAGCACGAAGCCCGCGACCAGCGCGCGCTCCCAGCCGACGAAGCCCGACAGCCAGGCGACACCCGGCACGAAGACCACCAGATGCGCCGCGCTCAGCACCAGCGCCTGCCGCGCCAGCCCGCGCCCGGCGAACCCAGCCAGCCAGGCTGCCGGCAGGAAGCCCAGCAGGTAGCCCGCCGTCGGCCCGGCCAGCGCCGCGATGCCGCCCGCGCCATTGGCAAAGACCGGCAGGCCAACCGCCCCTTCGGCCAGATACAGCGTCACGCTCGCCACCCCCAGCCGCGCCCCGCCCAGCGCCCCCAGCAGCAGCACCGCCAGCGTCTGCAGCGTCGCCGGCACGGGCCACATCGGCAGGCTGACCTGCGCCGAGGCCGCCAGCACCCCCGAACCCAGCAGCGCCATCCCCCAGAACCGCGCCGAAGCCATACCGCGCGAGGCGGTCGTCACACCCGTCGTCATGTCGTTCATTCCCCTCTACGGCGTCAGCGCGCCCGTTTCGCCCCGCGCCACCGCGCCGAACACCAAGTCGTTGTGCGCGCCGGCGGCCGGGCCGGTCCAGCGCACCATCTCGCGCGGCGCCACACCGTCGAAGCGGAAGGGTGCCGCCGGATGCAGCACCTGGCCGAGCAGCGGGTCCGCCACCTCCATCACCCAGGAGCGGTCGCGGAAATGCGGGTCGGTCGCGCAATCTGCCATGTCGAACAGGCGCGAGCACGGCACCTCGGCTGCTTCCAGCACCGCCTCGGCGGTCGCGGCATCGCGCCCGCGGGTCCAGTCGGCGATGGCGGCGTCAAGCTCCGCCACGTTCGCGCAGCGCCCGGTATTGGTAGCGAAGCGCGGGTCCTCCGCCATCGCCGGCTTGCCGATGGCCGCCATCAGCCGCTTGAAGATCAGGTCGGAATTGCCGGCGATGCACAGCCACTTCCCATCCGCGCAGGGATAGGTGTTGGTCGGCGCCGCGGTCTTGATCGCCGCGCCCTGCGGCTGCCGCACCCAGCCGAACAGCCCGTATTCCGGCAGCATGCCTTCCATCAGCGAGAACACGGACGACACCAGGTCAACGTCCACCACGCGGCCCTTCGCCGCCGGGTCGCCCTTCACCTGCCAGCACGCCGCGACAACCGCCATGGCGCAATACATCCCCGCCAGGTCGTCGCTGATGGACACCCCGCAGCGCGGCGGCGGGTAGTCAGTCTGGCCCGGGTTCGCGGTCAGGTGGCGCAAGCCCCCCATCGCCTCGCCGATCGCCCCGAAGGCCGGCTTGTCGCGATACGGCCCCTCCTGCCCGTAGCCGGAGATGCGCCCGATCACCAGGCGCGGATTCGCCGCATGCAGCACATCCGGCCCCAGCCCGATGCGCTCGAGGTAGCCGGCGCGGAAATTCTCCACCAGCGCATCGGCACGCTTGAGCAGCGCCAGCAGCTTCTCGCGATCCGCCGGCTTCTTGAGGTCCAGCGTGACGGACAGCTTGTTGCGCCCATGCACGCTGAACCACACGGCGTGGCCATCCACGCTGCTGCCCCAGCCGCGCACGGGGTCGCCATCGGGCGGTTCCACCTTCACCACCTCCGCACCCAGGTCGGCCAGCAGCCGGGTGGCGAAGGGCGCGGCGATGTAGTGGCCGAGCTCGACGATCTTCAGCCCCGCGAGGGGCAGCTTCTGGGCCTGCGTCATGGCCCCACCCATACGCCGGAATGCGCCTGCGGAAAATCGCGCGGCGGGAAACGCTTCGGCAAGTATCGCGGACGCACATTCAACCCAGGGGCGCCGCGGCGTCCTTGTCTCCCTCGTGGCGCGGGTCCTCCCTCCCGCCGCTCCTGCCTGGCGCGCCGGGCGGATCAACTCCGGGGGCGGGGCCGTCGTCGGTTCTGCCCCCATCCTTTCCCGGAGCCTCGCCTCACTTTTTCGGCCCGCGCCGGCGGATCGTTGCTGAATTGCACGGCCCGAGGCCGCTACGCTGCGCCGCACACATCCCGCGGGAGCCGCACATGACGCCGGACCAGACGCTGATCGTGCAATCCACCTGGAAGCAGGTCGTCCCGATCGCCGATACCGCCGCCACGCTCTTCTACGACCGGTTGTTCGAGATCGACCCCACCACCCGCCCGCTGTTCAAGACCGAGACCCTGCCGGAGCAGAAGCGCAAGCTGGTCACCATGCTCAACACCGTGGTGAACGGCCTGTCGCGCCCCGAGCAGATCGTCCCCGCCGCCGAGGCGCTGGCCCGTCGGCATGTCGGCTATGGCGTCGCGTCGGAGCAGTACGACAGCGTCGGCGCCGCGCTGCTCTGGACGCTGCGAAAGGGCCTGGGCGAGGCCTGGACGCCCGCCGCCGAGGAAGCCTGGACCGCCGCCTACACGATGCTGTCGGGCGTGATGCGGCGCGCCGCCGCCTGAGCGCCGCGGCGGCGCCACGCCGCCGCCATCGCCGCCGCGCAGATTTCCCCCGATGGCCGTTTTGCGGCAGGGTCGCGCTCGCGCGCGGAGCAAGGCGCGCCAGCGACGTTGCGCGACAGGCCAAGGACGGACCCGCATGACCGACGATGAATCCCTCGCCCGCGCCGCGGGTCTCGGCGCCCCCTGGCAAGGCCGCGAGGCCGAGATCGCCGAGGCGACCGCCCATGCCCGCCGCCTGGCCGCCGCCTTCCCCCGCCCGGCGAATGAAACGGCCGAGCCCATGCCCGCCTTCGCCGTGCCCCTGCCCAAGGCCGCCCGCGCATGACCGCGGCCGAGGACATGACCCTGGCCGAGGCCTCGGCCGCCATCCGCCGCAAGCGCATCTCCCCGGTCGAATACCTCGACGCCCTGCGCGCCCGTTTCGATGCGCTGGAACCGCGGCTCAACACCACGGTGCGCCCCCTGTGGGACGATGCGCGCACCGAGGCGCAGAAGGCCACGCGACGCATCTCGCGGTCGGGCCCGCGTTCGGCCATCGACGGCCTGCCGGTCGGGCTGAAGGACATCATCGACCTCAAGGGCCATCCCACCACCTGCCATTCGCGCCACCTGCTGGACAATGTGAAGGCCGCCGATGCGGCGGTGGTGGCGCGGCTGCGCGCGGCCGGCGCGGTGTTCCCGGCCAAGCTCGCGACGCATGAATTTGCCATCGGCGGGCCGGCCTTCGACCTGCCCTTCCCGCCGGCGCGCAACCCGTGGAACACGGCGCATCACCCGGGCGGGTCGTCGTCCGGGTCGGGGTCGTCGGTCGGGGCGGGCATCCTGCCGGCGGCACTCGGCACCGATACCGGTGGGTCGGTGCGCCACCCGGCCAGCCATTGCGGCATCGTCGGCATGAAGCCGACCTACGGCCTTGTCTCGCGCCGTGGCGTCTTTCCGCTGGCCTTCACGCTGGACCATGTCGGGCCGATGACGCGCGACGTGGCATCCAACGCCATGCTGCTCAACGCCATCGCCGGGCATGACGCGGCCGACCCCGGCAGCGCCGCGGTGCGTGCCGAGAACTACGCCCGCGCGCTGAAGAAGGGCCTGCGCGGCCTGACCATCGGCTTCGTGCGCCACTTCCACGAGACCGACCAGCCCGCCACCGCCGAGGTCGCCGCCGCCATCGACGCCGCCGCGCGCGTCATGTCGCGGCACGGCGCCAAGGTGAAGACCGTCACCCTGCCCGCGCTGGGCGACTTCGCCGGCGTCAACCGCGCCATCCTGATGAGCGAGGCCGCCGCCATCCACGGCCACTGGCTGCGCGAGGCGCCGGACGGCTATTCCAACCTGACGCGCAAGCGCCTGGCCCCTGGCCTGTTCGTGCGCGCCGAGGACTACGTGAACGCCCAGCGCCGCCGCCGCGAACTGGTCGCCGCGGTCGAGGCCACGCTTGCCGACTGCGACCTGCTGCTGACCGCCAGCAGCATGGACCCCGCCTGCCGCATCGACGACCCCGAGGCGGTCGAGATCACCTATCCCCGCCAGGCCCGCACGCCCTTCAACGTGACCGGCCACCCGGCGCTGACGCTGATGTGCGGCCTGTCGCAGGCCGAAGGGCTGCCGCTGTCGCTGCAGCTGGTCGGGCGCTTCTTCGGCGAGGCCACCATCTACCGCGCCGCCGCGGCGTATGAGGCCGCGGCGCCGTGGAAGGACCGGCGGCCGGCGCTGTGAAGGTCATCGGCCTGCACCGGGACGCGGCCGCCGGTTCGCGGCCTGCCGGCTCGCGGCTGGGCCTGCGTGGCGCCGGGCCGTGGTCGGGGCGTTGCAAGCCACCCGGCCGCGCCGACAGCCTCGCGGGAGGCCGGCCCGCCGGGACATCCTTCCCGGGCCGCCGCGCGCTTGCGCTGCGACGTCCTGCCGCCCGTCACCACCCCGCATCCGCGCCGCGCCGCAGGCCCGGCCCATGAGCCCCGACGGCAGCGTGCTGGCGCCGGCGACCGCGCGTCGCACCCTGCCGCCCTCGCGCCTGCGCCGCGCTGTGCGCGGGGCGGCCGTGCCCGTCCTGCTGTTCGTCGCGGCGCTGCTGCTGCGCGCCTTCTCCTTCGCCCCGGCGGTGATCGACACCGACGAAGGGCTCTACATGCTCCAGGCCCGCGAATGGCTGCGCGGGAGCTGGCCGCTGGTGGGCGTGTGGGACATGCACCCGGTCGGTGCGCCGGCGCTGTTTGCCGCCATCATGGCGCTGCTGGGCGACGACATCTGGGTGCCGCGCCTGCTCGGGCTGCTGGGCACCTGGGCGACCGCCTGGGGGCTCTATGCCATCGTGCGCTTCGCCGCGGCGCCGCCGGCGCTCGGGCTGGCGGCCGGGCTGCTGTACCTGGCGCATGCGACGCTGCTGGGCGGGCTCGCGACCAATACGGAAGTGCTGTTCACGCCGCTGACCACCTGGTCGATGGCGCTCGGCCTGCGCGCCGCGCGGCGCGCGCTGGAGAATGGCGAACCGCCCCCCTTCGCCAAGGTGGTGGCGATGGGCCTGATGGTCGGCTTCGCGCTGGCCATCAAGCCGGTGACCTTCTTCGAGGGTTCGCTCGCCTGGCTGCTGCTGGTCGGGCCGGCGGCGTGGCGCGGCCTGATCTCGTGGCCGCGCGTGGCGCTCTATGCCGTGGCCTATGCTGTGATCTGCGCGACGCCGACGCTGGCCTTCGCGGGCGCCTATGCGCTGCGCGGCGCCTTCGACGCCTTCCTGCTGGGGTCCTTTCTGGCGCCGATGCGCTATGCCGGCGCGCGGGTCGGGCTGCTCGATGCCGGGCGCTACACGCTGATCGCGGCGATGATCCTGCTCTGGGCCTTCGTGCTGCTGGTGCCGGCGCTGTGGCGCCCGCGGGTGCGGCGCGGGCCCGTGGCGCTACTGCGGCGGCTGTGCGTGGTGTGGTTCGCCGTCGCCACCTGCGCCGTCATCATGCCGGGGATGTACTTCCAGCATTATTTCCTGATCTGGCTGCCGCCGCTGTCGCTGCTGGCGGCACTCGGCGCGCGCAGGCTGGCACGCGCGGCGCGGCCGGGGCTGGTGGTGGCGGCCTTTGCGCTGATCGTGGGCGGGGTCGCGGTGGATGCCTGGCGGTCCTCCACCGTGCCGCGCCTGTATGGCGCGATCGGCCTGACCGGCCCCGACCCGGTGCGCGAGGTGGCCGACGCGCTGCGCCGCGAGATCGACCCCGGCGACGCGGTCTGGGTGGTGAACTACCACCCCGCGCTCTACGTGCTGGCCGATGCCGGCCTGGCGACGCGCTACGCCTTCCCCGCCCAGCTGGTCGGCCCCTACTGGAGCGTGACCGGCATCGACCCGAACGAGGAAGTGGCGCGCATCCTGGCCACCACGCCGCGCGCCATCGTCATCGACCGCGGCTGGTGGCCCAATGTCCGCCCGCGCATCGCGGCGATGATCGAGGAAGCGCTGGCCGAGAACTACGACCTGGCGGCGGTGGTCTGGGAGGAACGCGGGCCGGTCGAGGTGTGGAGACTTCGCTGATCGCCGGAGTCGATCAGCTGTTTTCTTGCGTCCCTCAAACGGCGGGCGCCGGCCATCCGGCCGGCTTGCCTTCGCGCCAAGCACTGGTGCGCCGGGCGCCGCTGCCGGTCTGGGCGCGGTCGCGCTTCGCGCTCGCGGATCGCTTGCGCGATCCGGTGCTTTTGTGGCCCTCAGGCGGCCGCCGCCTCAGCGCGGCGGCCGATCCGCCAGCCCCACCCCCAGCGCCACCACCGACAGCGCCAGCCCCGCCCCGAAGATCGCGGCGTGGCTCTCCCCGGTCGCGCCGAACAGCGCCGCCATGGCGAAGCCGGTGATCGCCTGCGCCACCGCGAAGCCCACCGTCACGCGCACCCACAGCACGCCGGCCTCGGCCCCCGCGCGTTCGCGCGCCGCCGCCAGCGCCACCGAGGTCACCGCCACCGCCGCGATCCCCGACAGCACCGCCGTCGCCGCCAGCCCGCCCAGCCCGGGCAGCAGCGCGCAGCCCAGCGCCACAACCTGCAACGCCAGCGCCGCCACCATCGCGCGCCGCCCGCCCAGCCGATCCGCCAGGGCCCCGCCCGCCAGGCTGCCCGAGACCGCACCCGCGCCGAACAGCACCCAGGTCAGCCCGCCGGCCGCAACCCCCAGCCCATGCCCGCGCGCCGCGAGGTCCGCCAGGTAGACCATCGGCGGCACCAGCCCCGCCCCCGACAGCGCATAGGCCACCACCAGCGCCACCGCCGCGGGTACCGCCGGGCGGTCGCGCCGCGGCAGAATCGGCGGCGGCGCCGGCCAGTACCGCCGCGCCGCGACCCACAACACCAGCGTCAAGCCGGACAGCCCCAGCCACGCAAAGACCACGTCATGCCCGGCCAGCACCGGCACCAGCAGCGCCCCCAGCGTGATGCCCGACCCCACGCCCAGCAGCACGATGCCGCCGGCCAGACCGCGCCGTTGCGGAGCGACCACCGCCTGCACCGCCGGCCCCGCCAGACCCATCAGCACGCCGCCGGCAATCCCGGCCAGGCCGCGCCAGACGGCAAGCCAGGCCAGCCCGCCATTCCACGCGCAACACGCCGCCGCCAGCACCGCCAGCAGCATGCCGGCATCCAGCGCGCGCGGCACCGTCACCGCACGCGCCACGCTCCGCGCCAGCAGCACACCCGCCAGATACCCGCTCAGGTTCACCGCGCCCAACAGCCCGGCCTGCGCGCCATCCACCCAGCCCGCCGCCACCAGCGCCGGGAACAGCGGCACATAGGCGAAGCGCGCCAGCCCGATCCCCGAGCAGGTCGCCGCCGCCCCGGCCAGCGCCGGCGCCAGCACGCCACGTGTCGTCACACTGGCCTGCCGCGTTCAGTGCCCCAGCCGCGCCGCGCGGATGGCCCGTCGCAGCCGTGCCACGCCCGACCGCGGGTGGCCGGCCTCGCACAGCCGGATGCCGTCCTGCGCCAGGCTGCGCGCGGGTTCGCTTCGTGCGCCGGGCATCGGCGCCAGGCGCTGCGCGAGCTCCCGGCAATAATCCGGGCTGTCGGTGGTGACGCGTGGCATCGGCTCCGCCCCCGTCGCGAAAGCGGGTGCGGCCACCACCAGCACGAAAATCGGCAAGCGGAGCATGCCGACCAGCATCGCAAAGGCCGCCTCGCGCCCCGGTGTCCAGGCGATGACCTCGCGGTCATGCGATCCCAAGCCGGATGGTCGCGCGCAGGCCCGGCAGCGGCGCATCCGGCGCGGCGTCCTCCAGCAGCAGGTCGCCGCCATGCAGGTGCGCCACCGCCCGCACCAGCGACAGCCCGAGCCCCGACCCTGGCGTGCCGCGCGACGCATCGGCGCGGAAGAACCGCTCCCCGGCGCGGGCACGGTCGAGCGGCGACAGGCCCGGCCCAGTATCCTCGATGACGATGTCGATCCGCTCGCGCCCCGGCGCACGCGCGCTGATCCGCACGTTGCCGCCGTCGGGCGTGAACTTCAGCGCATTGTCGATCAGGTTGCCCACCGCCTGCGCCAGCAGGTCGCGATCCCCCACCACATCCAGGCGCGCCGGCAGGTCTATCGCGATCGTCTGCCCGCCGCTCTCCGCCACCGCGCCGTAGAATTCCGCCACATCGGCCAGCACGGGCGCGAGGTCGAGCGGCGCGAAGGCGGCGCGGCGCGCGCCCGCCTCGGCCTCGGCGATCCGCAGCAGCGCGCCGAACACGCGCGTGATGTGGTCGAGGTCCGCGATCCCCTGCTCCATCGCCGCGCGCAGCCCCTCGGCGCCGGTCTGCTCGCCCAGCGCTTCCTCGAGCTTGGCGCGGGCCCGCGCGATCGGTGTCCGCAGGTCATGCGCGACGGAATCCGACACGCTCCGCACGCCCGCCATCAGCCGGTCGATGCGCTCGAGCATGTCGTTCATGCTGCTGCCCAGCCGGTCGAATTCGTCGGCGCGCAGCGAGATCGGCACGCGGCGCGACAGGTCCCCCGCCGCGATAGCCTGCGCGGTCAGCGCGGCCGGCCGCAGCCGCATCTCGACGGCGCGGCGCAGCACCGCGGCCCCCAGCAGCGCGAAGACCGCCGCCGCCACCGCAGCCCAGGCGAGGCCCTCGGCCAGCAGCGTCCGCAGGGTCTGCTTCTCCGCCACGTCGCGCCCGACCACCAGGCTGTAGCGCTCGCCCAGTTCGATCGCATAGAGCCGCGCCTCGATCCGCGCGCCCTCGCGCTGCACCGTGCCGAAGGTCCAGCTGGCCTCGGCCGCCAGCCCGGGTGGCCAGCGATCCAGGTTGCCCGCGAGCCGCGCGTCATTGGCATCGAGCAGCAGGTAGATCGCGGTGCCCTCGACGTCGGACGCCAGGCGGTCGGCAATCGCCTCGCTGACTGCGCCAGGCCCGGCCTCGCGCCAGCGTTCGATCAGGCCGAGCGCATCGGTGCGGATCGCGGCATCGGTCTGCCGGTCGAGCGAACCGGCGGTCGCGTACCACAGCACCAGCGCGAACAGCGCGGTGGCGCCGATGAAGATGCCGGCGAAGAGCAGCGCGAAGCGGAAGCCGGCGCTGCGAAGAAAGCGCAGCATCCCTTCCCAGCCGCCGATCGCCTCGCCGCGCAGCAGCGGCGGGCGCGGCAGGGTGCCGCCCTCAGGCACCGGGCTGGCCGGGGGCGCGCATCCTCACGCCTCGGCGCGGATCATGTAGCCGGCATTCCGCACGGTATGGATCAGTGGCCGGTCGAAGCCCTTGTCGATCTTCTGGCGCAGCCGGCTGACATGCACGTCGATCACGTTGGTCTGCGGGTCGAAATGATAATCCCACACCTTCTCCAGCAGCATGGTGCGCGTGACCACCTGGCCGGCATGGCGCAGCAGGTGCTCCAGCAGCCGGAATTCCCGCGGCTGGATCTCGATCCGCTTGCCGGCGCGGGTGACGGAACGCGCCAGCAGGTCCATCTCGAGGTCCGCGATCTTCAGCCGCGTGGTCGGCGCGTCCATGGTCGGGCGGCGCGCCAGCACCTCGACCCGCGCCAGCAATTCGGCGAAGGCGAAGGGCTTGACCAGGTAGTCGTCGCCGCCGGCCTTGAGCCCCTTCACCCGTTCATCGACGGCACTCAGCGCCGACAGGAACAGCACCGGCGTGCGGTTGCCCTGCGCGCGCAGGGTTTCCACCAGTCGCACCCCGTCCACCCCGCCGGGCAGCATGCGGTCCAGCACCAGGATGTCGAAGGGCTCGGAGGCCGCAAGGAACAGCCCGTCGCGCCCGTTGCCGGCGTGTTCGACATTGTGCCCGGCCTCGGCCAGGCCCTTGCGGACGAAGCGCGCGACCTCGGCATCGTCCTCGACCAGTAGAATTCGCATCGCGTGGTTCCAGCGCTGGCGCGCGCCCATGGCGGGCGTGACGGGCGCAGCCTACAGGGCAGCGCCGGAAAGGGCGAATGCCCCGGCGCGTCAGCTTTCGCCGGGCCGGCGGCCGATCTGGACCGCGATCTCCTGGCTGCGGCCGGCGCGCTGGAGCGTCAGGCGCACCGTCTCGCCCGGCGGCAGCACCGCCACGCCGCGCACCAGCGCGCGGGATGTTGCGACCGCCTCGCCGTTCAGCGCCGTCACCAGGTCCCCCTGGCGCAGCCCGGCGCGCGCGGCGGGGCTGCCGCGCTCGACCCCCATGATGACGGCGCCGCGCTGCCGGCGGCCCTGTTCCTCGGCATCCGAGACCATCACGCCGAGCCAGCCGCGATCGACCCGCCCGCCGCGCAGCAGCGCCTCAATGACCGGCCGCGCCAGGTCCGAGGGCACCGCGAATCCGATGCCCGCCGAAGCACCCGAGGGCGAGTAGATGGCCGTGTTGATGCCGATCACCTCGCCCTGCATGTTGAACAGAGGCCCGCCGGAATTGCCCGGGTTGATCGGGGCGTCGGTCTGGATGAAGTCGTCGAAGGGCCCGGCGCCGATGTCGCGCCCGCGCGCCGAGATGATCCCGCTGGTGACCGACCCGCCCAGCCCGAAGGGGTTGCCCGCCGCCATCACCCATTGCCCGACGCGCATGCTGCCCGAGGCACCGAGCGAGACGGCAGCCAGCGGCGCGCGCGGCGTGATCCGCAGCAGCGCGATGTCGGTCAGTTCATCCGCGCCGATCAGCCGCGCGATGTAGTCGGTGCCGTCCTGCGTGGTGACCGTCACCCGCGTGGCGTTGCCGACCACATGCCCGTTGGTCACCACGATGCCCGAGGGTTCGATGATGAAGCCCGACCCCGAGCCCTGCACCAATTGCCCGCGACGGCCGCGTTCGACCGGCCCGCCGCGCGATTCGCCCGCAGTCTCGCGGCTGGTCACCTGGATGCTGACCACGGCGGGCAGCACGCGTTCGGCGAGGTCCGCGAAGTCGGGCAGGCTGCGCTGTGCGGAAGCCGGCGGCGCGCAGGCGGCCAGCGCTGCCGGCAGCAGCAGCGCGAGGCGGCGCGGAACGGTGCGCGAATCGGCGAAAGGCTTGATATGTGTCACGTTAAGCAATCTGCGCCTGCCATCCCGCCCATTCAACCCGAAGCGGCGGCGGGGTCCTCCGGCCAGGCGTGCCTCGGGTAGCGGCCGCGCATGTCGCGCCGCACATCCGCCCAGCCGCCCTTCCAGAAGCCGGCCAGGTCGCCGGTCACCGCCACGGGCCGGCCAGCGGGGGAGAGCAGCGCCACCTGGAGCGGCACCCGCCCGCCGGCTAGCGGCGGCATCGCCGCCAGGCCGAACAGATGCTGCGCGCGGGCCTCCAGCGTCGGCGTGTCGCGCGCATAGTCGATGGCGGCGGAGCGCCCGCCCGGCAGCGCGATGCGCGTGGGCAGCGCGGCATCGAGCGCACGGCGGCGGTCCCAGGGCAGGGCATCGAGCAGCAGCGCCGTCAGGTCCAGCGCGCCGAGCTCCGCCAGCCGCGTGCGGCCATGCAGCTGCGGCGCCAGCCAGTCGCGCACGGTGGCGGCGAGCGTGGCGTCGGACAGGTCGGGCCAGGTGTCGCCCTCGACGCGGCGCATCCAACCGATGCGCGCCTGCGCCTGGCGCGCGGCGTCGGTCCATTTGAGGTCGCGCAGGCCGCGTTCGGCGGCGGCATCGGCCAGCGCGGCGGCGACCGCGGCGGGGTCGGCATGGGGCAGGGTGGCTTCCTCCAGCACCAGCGGGCCGAACATCAGGCGCCGGCGCGCCACCACCGCGCCGGCGCGGGCGTCGAAGGCCGCACCGTCCTCGCGGCGCAGGCGTTCAGGGAAGCGGGCTTCCAGCACCGCGCGGTCGATCGGCGCGGCCATGCGGATTCGCGTCTCGGTGCCTTGCAGTTCCAGGTCGGCCACCGCCAGCAGCGCGGCGCGCGCCAGCGGGTCGGTGGCGGGCAGGCGCGCGCCCTGGCCAGACGCCAGGCGGAAGGCGCCATCCATGGTGCCGCGCTTGGCCGCGATGCGGTCGGGGAAGCCGGCGGCGAGCAGCGCGCCGGCATCGCCCTGCGCCTCCACCTGGCCATGCACGCGCAGCCGGCGCCGGTGCAGCGCGGCGGCGCGGCGGATGCGGTGAATCGCACCCGCATCGGCATCGCCGCGGTCGCGCCCATGCAGCAGGTCAAGGCGCAAATGGATGTCCGACGGTGCCTCGCGTCCCCGAATCGGGTCGCGTTCCTCCAGCAGCGCGGCGATGTCCGCGGCCAGCGCGCGTTCCCCGTCATCCGTCGCCGCCAGCATCATGCGGGCAAGCCGCGGATGCGTCCCAAGCCGCGCCATCCGGCGCCCGACATCGGTGATGCGCCCCTGGCCGTCCAGCGCATCGAGGTCGCGCAGCAGCGCCTGCGCCGCCTTCACCGCGCCCGAAGGCGGCGCATCGAGGAAGGCCAGCGTCGCCGGATCCGCGCCCCAGGCGGCGCAGTCCAGCACCAGGGAAGACAGTTCCGCCTCCAGCATCTCCGGCCGGTCGGCCTGCGGCAGGCCGCGATGCAGCGCTTCGGTCCACAGCCGGATGGCCACGCCCGGCGCCTGGCGCCCGGCGCGCCCGGCGCGCTGCTCGGCCGCCGCCTTGCCGATCCGCAGCGTCGCCAGCCGCGACAACCCGGTCGCGGCATCCAGCCGCGGGGCGCGCCGGAAGCCGCCATCCACCACGATCCGCACGCCGGGCACGGTCAGCGAGGTCTCGGCGATCGACGTCGCCAGCACCACCTTGCGCCGGCCATCGGGCGCGGGGTTCAGCGCGATGTCCTGCTCGGCCGGCGGCAATTCGCCATGCAGCGGCACCACCAGCGCATCGAGGCCGGACAGGCGCTCGGCCGTGCGCCGGATCTCGCCCCAGCCGGGCAGGAAGGCGAGCACATCGCCCGGATGGTCGCGCAGCCCGTCGCGGATGGCGCCGGCCATGGCCTCGGGCAATTCGCGCGTGTCCTTCAGGTCGCGGGTGCGGTACTTCACCTCGACCAGATAGGCGCGGCCGAGGCTTTCGATGACCGGGGCGTCTTCGCCCGGCCCGCTGCCCATCAGCCGCGCGAAGGCTGCGCCGTCCAGCGTGGCCGACATCGCCAGCAGCCGCAGCTCCGGCCGCAAATTCGCCTGCAGGTCGAGGCAAAGCGCCAGCGCGATGTCGGTGTCGAGGTTGCGTTCATGCGCCTCGTCGAACAGCACCGCCGCCACGCCATCGAGCCCCGGGTCGGATTGCAGACGGCGCACCAGCAGGCCCTCGGTGACCACCTCGACGCGCGTGCGCTCGGACACCAGGCGGTCGAGCCGCGTCGCCAGGCCGATGGTGCCGCCGGGCTGGCCCTCGCCCAGCATGTCGGCCATGCGGCGGGCTGCCGCGCGGGCGGCGACGCGGCGCGGTTCCAGCACCAGGATGCGTTGGTCCGCCGCCCACGGCTCGTCCTTCAGCACCAGCGGCACCAGCGTGGTCTTGCCCGCACCCGGCGGGGCCACCAGCACGGCATTGGGCGCGGCGCGCAGCGCGGCGGTGAGGCGCGGGAGCGCCTCGGCAACCGGGAGGTCGGTGATCATGCCGGCCCCGTCTAGCGCGCGGCGCGGCGATCCGCGATGGCGGACGCCGCTGGCATCATCGCGCGGGCATCGCGAGACGGGCCGCACGCGCCGCCGTCGCGCGTGGCGCGCAGGCCACGAGGCGCCATGAACCGCTGCGTTGATCTTGCCGTCGCGTCACGGCATCGCGATGGTTGCGCCAACGTCACCACGCCCCCGACAACGGACGGAGCCGGACCCTCATGCGCCACCTTCTCGGCCTTGCCCTTGCGCTCGCCTGCATCGGTGCGCCGGCCGCGCGCGCGCAGCAACCCGCGCAGCCAGCGGGCGAGACCATCGTCATCCTCGACATGTCGGCCTCGATGTGGGGGCGCATCGGCGACCAGACCAAGCTCGAGATCGCGCGCGAGGCGGTGCGCGGCATGTTCTCGCGCTTCCCGGCCGGCAGCCGGGTCGGGCTCATGGCGTATGGGCATCGGCGCGCCGGGCAATGCAGCGACATCCAGGTGCTGTTCGAACCCGGCCCGGTGGATGCCGCCGCGGCCGGCCAGGCGCTGGACCGCCTGACGGCGCGCGGCCGCACGCCGCTGACCGAATCGGTCCGCCAGGCCGCGGCGGCGCTGCGCGTGCGCGAGCGCGGCGGCACCATCATCCTGGTCACCGACGGCATCGAGACCTGCGACGGCGACCCCTGCGCCCTGGCCGCCGAACTGGAATCGGCGAACGCATCCTTCACCGCCCATGTCGTGGGCTTCGACCTGCGGACGGCGTCAGAACGTGCCCGCGTTGCCTGCATCGCCGAGCGCACCGGCGGGCTCTTCGTGCCCGCCGCCAATGCCGATGAACTGGCCGGCGCCCTGGCCCGCACCACCGAGGCGCGGCCCGCCCCCACGGCCCCGGTCGCGGCCCCGCGCGGCGTCGGCCTGCGCGCCACGAACGGCCCCGGCGGCCCGACCCTGGCCGAGGCCACCTTCACCGTGCTGCGCGAAGGCGAGGAAACGCCCGTCCATGAAGGCGCCGCCGCGCGCCTGCCGCTGGCGCCGGGCCGCTACGTCGTCACGGGTTCCACGGCCGACCGCATCGGCACCGTCACCGCCGAGGTGACCGCGACCGGCCCCGCCGAGATCGTCGTCCCGCTGGCCGATGCGCTGCCCCGCGCCACAGTCACGCCCGCCCGTGCCAGCGTCGATGCCACCACCACGGTCGAGGTCACCTGGACCGGCCCGAACGAGCCCGGCGACTACCTGGTCATCGCCCCCGCCACGCAAGGCCAGGAGGAACCCGAGACCCGCCACTACGCCTATGCCCGCGACGGCAGCCCCGCCACGCTGCGCGCGCCCGGCGTGCCAGGCGCCTACGAGGTGCGCTACGTGCTGGCCCGCGCCGCGCGGCCGATCGGGCGCGCCGCCATCACCATCACGCCGGTCACCGCGACCCTCGCCGCCCCGGCCGAGGCCGCCGCCGGCAGCCCGGTCGCGGTGCAATGGACCGGACCGCGCGCGCCGGGTTCCTGGATCGGCATCGTGCCGGCGGGCGCGCCGCCCAGCCAGTACCTCTCGGGCGGCTTCGTGTATGTCGAGGACGCCGCGACCCCGCTCACCCTGACCGCACCGGCCGCGCCCGGCGCCTACGAGATCCGCTTCGTCGAGGGCATCGACGGCACGCCGCTGGCCACCCGGCCGCTGGCGGTGACCGCCGCCACCGCGACGCTGGATGGCCCGGACAGCGGCATGGCCGGCAGCCCCGTGACCATCCGCTTCGCGCCGGCCTCGGCATCGCAGGGCAGTTTCATCGCCATTGTCGCGCCGGATGCCGCCGCCGCCGACTATATCCAGGGCTCCTGGGCCTATGCCGAGGACGGCGAGGTCGCTTTCCACCTGCCGCCGACGGCCGGGCGCTACGAACTGCGCTATGTCCTGGTCGCACCGGGCAATGCAGAGGTCATCCTGCGCCGGCCCATCACCGCCACGCCGCCGGCCGCGACGCTGACCGCGCCGGCCACCGGTGCCGCCGGCACGCCGATGACGGTCGCCTTCACCGGCCCGCGCGGCCGCGCCGACTACATCGCCGTCGCCGCGGTCGATTCCGCCGGCGACCAGTACATCACCTACTTCACCATCGCCGAGGCCGCGCAGGGCGAGATCACCCTGCCCGAGGAGAAGGGCACCTACGAACTGCGCTACGTCATGGGCGCGGCCGATGCCGCGAATGCGGTGATCGCCCGCCAGCGCATCACCGTGCACTGATGCGGCGGCGCGCGCCCCCTCGTCGCGGCGCGCGATCCGCCCGATATGGCAGCGCATGATCCGAGCCGTCGCCCTCGCGCTGTCCCAACTCGACGACCCCGCCTTCCGTCGCCCCTTGCTGTGGGGCGTGCTGGGTGCCGCGCTGTCCATTGCGCTGCTGGTCTGGGGCGCCATCGAGGGCGCGGCCTGGCTGGCGGGCGGCACCGGCTGGCTGTCCTGGCTGGCGCAGGCCGGTGGCGGGCTGGCGGCGTTGGTGCTGGCCTGGTGGCTGTTCCTGCCGGTGGCGGCGGCCATCGCCTCGCAGCTGGTCGAACCGGTCGCGGCGGCGGTGGAACGCCGGCACTACCCGCATCTGCCGCCGCCGCGCGGCGCCTCGGTCGCGGCGCAGATCGCCTTCGGCGTACGATTCGGGTTGAAGCTGCTGGGCTTGCAACTGGTGTTGCTGCCGCTGCTGTTCGTGCCGGTGGTCGGATTCGTGCTGGCGGTGATCGTTTCGGCCCACGCGCTGGGGGCTGGCATGGTGCAGCAGACGGCGCTGCTGCGGATGGACGGGCCACAGGCGCAACAGGCCTGGCGGAGCCTGCGCTGGTCGGGCTGGGGCCTGGGCCTGGTGCTGGCCGCGATGGCCCTGGTGCCGTTGCTCAACCTGCTGGTGCCGGTGGTCGGCACAGCCGCTAGCGTGCATCTGTTGCAACGAGCCACAAAGACTTGATGAACCGAATCCTGGGGATAAGCCGGGCTGCGTCGTTGTGGCCGGCTTCAAACGCGTGCTAGCCCCATCCGACCGAACGCAACAGCCGGGAATCGAGGGGAACCGACATGTCGATCTTCCGCCGCAAGGATGAGACGGGCCAGCCCGAGACCACGCCGGCCACGGTGCCGGTGTCGCGCGATTCCGACCTCGCCATGCCGCCCTTCCGCCCGTCTGGGGTGGCGCTGCCCGCGGCCGCCTCCGGCCCGGCCGCGCCGAAGCCCAATGCCGCCCCGGCGCCGGCTGGCGGCGTGGCGCGCGTGCCGCCCACCCCCGGCGCCAGCCCGGCCGGCGCGGCTCCCGCGCGTGGCCCCGCGCGCACCGAGGCTGCCGAGCGCCGCACCCTGCTGATCGGCAAGGGCATCAGCCTGCAGGGCACGGTGACCGAGGCCGAGAAGCTGGTCATCGAGGGCACCATGGAAAGCCAGTTGCTGCAGGCGCATGAATTGGTCATCGGCCATTCCGGCGTCTTCAAGGGCGAGGTCCAGGTCGAGGATGCCGAGATCGCCGGCGTGTTCGACGGCACCCTGACCGTCAATGGCAGCCTGACCATCCGCGCCACCGGCCGGGTGCTCGGCACCGCGCGGTCGCGCCGCCTGTCGGTCGAGGATGGCGGACAGCTCTCCGGCAAGATGGAGATGATCACCGGCGACGCCCCGCCCGCCGCTGCATCGCCCCGCCTGGCGCCGGTGCCGGTGCCCGCCCGCACCACCGAGCCCGCCGACGCCTGACGAACCCGCCGCGGGCGCGCCCGATGGCCGGTCTGCGCCGCGTCCTGCTGCTGCCGGTGCTTGCCCTGGGCTGCGCCGCGGATAGCGGGGAGGAAGCCGCGGCGCTGATGCAGCAGGCCTTGTTCTCGACCCAGGCGAGCCTGGCGATGGCCGGCGGCGCGCCCGCGCCGCGCGGCGGTTCGCCTGCGGGCACGGCGGCGCCTGCAAGCCTGGCTGCGCCAGGTGCCGCGACGCAGCCTGCCGCCATCCCTGCCGCCATCGTGCCCGGCCCGCGCCGGCGCGGCGGCGCCCCGCCCGCCGCGGCCGCCGCACTGATGGGCCGCAGCGCCGCCCAGATGCGCGACATGCTGGGCGACCCCGCGCTGCGCCGCGCCGAGGGCGACGCCGAGATCTGGCTCTATGAGGCCCCCGCCTGCCGACTCGACATCGTGCTCTACCCGCAGGGCGGCGCGCTGGTGGTGGCCCATGCCGCCGCGCGGTCGCATGGCGCGGCGCAGGGCATGACCGAGGCCGCCTGCCTGTCGGCTATCGCCAACGCACCGTCCACCCTGCCCTGGGGCGATCCGGGGCGACGGGCGTGATGCCGCCGGCATGAGGGGCTTGGCGTTGGCGGGTCAGCGCGCGCGTGGCGCGGCGTGCGACCCGCTCGCCTCCGGCGACACATCGGCCCCGCGCGCCTCCCGCGCGACCTATGCCCCGCGCGCCTCCCGCGCGACCTATGCCCCGCGCGCCTCCCGCGCGACCTATGCCCTGCGCGCCTCCCGCGCGACACCCGCCCCATGACCGCCTGGCTCGACGCCTTCGTGCCGGCCTTCGCGCTGCTCGCCCTCGGCGCGCTGCTGAAGCGCCGCCTGTTGAAGGACGACACCGTCTGGGCCGGCATGGAACGCCTGATCTATTGGGTCCTGCTGCCCTCGCTGATCGTTGCCGCGCTGTCGCCGCTCGACCTCGCCACGCTGCCGCTCGGGCGCATCGCCGGCGCCATCTGGGCGGCGCTGGCACTCGGAACCCTGGTGTCGGTGCTGCTGGCGCGCGCCATGGCCCTGCCGCATCCGGCCATGACATCGGTGCTGCAGGGCGGCATCCGTTTCAACAACCTGATGGGGTTCGCCATCGTCGGCGCGCTGTTCGGCGCCGAGGGCATCGGCTTCGGCGCCGTCGCAACCGGCATCATCGTGCCCTTCGTGCAGACCGTCACCACCCTGGCCTTCGCCTTCGACGGCAAGCGCGGGCCGCCGCGTCCGCTCGCCATCCTGCGGCAACTGGCCTTCAACCCGCTGCTGCTGGCGGTGGCGATCGGCTTCGGCATCGCCGCCCTCGGCGGACTGCCGGCCGGGCTGGCGCCGACCGTGCAGACGCTCGGCCGCGCCTCGGTCGCGCTCGGGCTGCTGTGCGTGGGGGCGGCGCTGTCGATGCAGTCCTTCTCCGACCGCATCCCCGTCCAGGCCGCCACCGGCGTGCTGAAGCTGGTCCTCATGCCGGCAGTGACCTGGGCGCTGTGCACGGCACTCGGCGTGCCGCCGCTCGCCACCGCCGTCGCCGTGGTGTTCATGGCACTGCCGACCGCCGCCACATCCTACGTCATGGCACGGGCGCTGGGCGGGGACGCGCCACTGATGGCGGCGATCACCACGACCGAGCATATCGCGTCGATCATCACCCTGCCGATTTGGGTGGCGCTGGTGGCGCCTTAGCCGAGGGGCCAGCCCCTCGGACTCCCCGCCGGGGGACAGTGTCCCCCGGACCCGCCGGCTATACGCCAAGCAAAAGGGGCAAGTCCGACATCAATGAGAACGGCACGGCGCCATGGGCAGCCAGCACACCGGCCGGCGTCTCATGGGCGAAGCCGAAAACCCGGCAACCGGCAGCCATGCCGGCACGCACGCCAGGCACGCTGTCCTCGATGACCACGCAGTCGGCGGGCGCGGCATCGCAGGCCGCGGCCGCCGCCAGGTAGATGTCGGGCCAGGGCTTCGGGCGGTCGACATCCTCGAAGGAAAACACCCGCTCGGCGAACACTGTCGCCAGGCCCAGCGAACGCATCTTCGCCATCAGCTCCGCCCGCCCGGAATTCGATGCCACCGCCACCGCAACGCCCGCCGCGGCCACGGCGCGCACCGCCTCGGCCGCGCCAGGCACGGCCGGGGTGCGGCGCGTCATCTCCTGCGCGATCAGGTGCGACAGCGACTCGACCCAATCCGCCGGCAGCCGGCCCACCCGCGCCTCGATGCGCGGCACCATGTCGGGCAGGGCCATCCCCAGGAACGTCTCGCGCGACTGCGCGGCGGTCATGGGCCAGCCGAGCGCGGTGAGCTGCTCGGCCACCAGCGTGTTCACCATCATCTCGCTGTCGGCCAGCACGCCGTCGCAATCGAACAGCACCGCGCGCGGACGGCTCACGCCGGTTCCTTCACCCTCGCCGGTGCCTCGGCCCGCGCCTTGGCATGCGGGCAGTCGCCATGCTGCTTCGGGCATTGCCGCCCGCCGGCGAAGGAACACAGCGCCCGCCCCGACCCCAGCGCGCCACGCGCCAGGTCGGCCAGCGCGGCGATGAAGGCCGGGTCGGAATTCTGCGCCGGCACGCGGAAATAGCCGGGAATGCCGAGGTGATCGGCCTCCTCGCGGTACTCCACGTCCAACTCCACCAGGGTCTCGGAATGTTCCGACACGAAGGCGATCGGGCAGATCAGGATCGCCACCTTTTCCTCGGCGGCGCGCGCGATCTCATCCTCGGTGGAGGGGCCGATCCACTTCTGCGGCGTCACGCGGGACTGGTAGCAGACCAGGTGGTCGAGCCCGTCGATGGCCAGCCGCTCCACCACCGCCGCCACGGTGCGTTCGACCTGCCATTGGTAGGGGTCGCCGGCGGCGACGATGCTCTCGGGCAGGCCATGGGCCGAGAACAGGATCCGCAGCTTCACATCCGCCGGCAATTCGGCGCGCGCCTTGGCGTAGCTTTCCTGCACCAGTCGTGCGGTGGCCGCGGCGAAGCCGCCATCCGAATGCCAGCAGCACAGCGTGGTGGTGGGCACCGACAGCCCGGCCTTGCGGCAGGCCTCGTCCCAGGCGGCGATCGAGCTGCCGGTCGTGGTGGTCGAGAATTGCGGATAGAGCGGAAACAGCAGCACCTCGTCCGGCGCCCAGGCCTTCACCGCCTGGACGGCGGCATCGGACATCGGGTGCCAGTAGCGCATCGCGACGAAGGACCGCACCTCCATCCCCGGGTCATGGGCCAGCGCTGCTTCCAGCGAACGCCCCTGTTCCTCGGTCAGATCCAGCAGCGGCGACCGGCCGCCGATCACGGCGTAGTTCTCCATCGCCGGCTTGGTACGCCGCCAGGCGATCAGCCGGCCCAGCCAGGGGCGGATGAAGCCCGGCACGCGCAGGATGGCCGGGTCGGTGAACAGGTTCACCAGGAACGGGCGAACGCTCTCCGGGCGGTCGGGTCCGCCCAGGTTGAACAGCACGATGGCGACGCGGCGCTTGGTCATGGCTGCGACCGACATGCCCCGCCCCGCGCCCGCGTCAAGGCCCGGCGGCCCGTCAGGCATTCGCCATGGGGGCCATGGGCGGCTGGCCGCGGCGCTGCTGCCACAGCTGCACGAAGTCGATCGGCGCCAGCAGCACCGGCGGGAAGCCGCCATCGCGCGTGATGTCGGCCAGGATGTTGCGCGCGAAGGGGAACAGCAGCCGCGGGCATTCCACCAGCAGCACCGGTTCCATCATCTCCGGCGGCACGCCGTTCAGGGTGAAGATGCCGCAATAGACCAGCTCGGCGATGAAGGCGGTGGCGCCGGCGGTGGTCTTGGCGTCGGCGCGGATGTTCAGGGAGATCTCGTAGGTCTCCTGGCCTTCCTGCAGCCGGCGCGCCTGCACATCGAGCGCGATGTTGATCTGCGGCGCGTCGCGCATGGTCAGGTAGATCTCGGGCGCGCCCGGGACCTCGAAGGACAGGTCCTTGGTGAACTGCAGGTTCAGCACCACGGGGCCGGTCGCGGGGGCGGCGCCGCCATTGGGGGCGCCCGGGGGGGCGGGCTGGTTCTGCTGGTCGGACATGTCGGGCCTTTCGGAGCGGACGCGGCGGGCACGCCTGGCGGTCGCCGGGGCGGTTAGCACGCGGCGCGGCCGGGCGGCAAACCGCGGATGGCATGGCGGGCGAAGACTCTCGCGCCGCCACGCCGCGCGCGCCTAGTCTGGCGTCGGAACGGCCCCGCGCAAGGTGGCCGCCAGGGAGAGGAACACCGCATGAGACCGACCGTCATCGGCCGCCGCGTCGTGCTTGCCGCCACCGGCGCCCTTGCCGCGCCCCGCCTGGCCGCCGCGCAGGATGCCTGGCCCTCCCGCCCGGTCCGCTACATCAACCCCTATACCGCCGGCGGGCCGACCGACACGCTGTCGCGCCAGCTCTGCCAGAAGATGTCGGAGCTGTCGGGCCAGCAATTCGTCGTCGAGAACCGCACCGGTTCGGCCGGCATCGTCGGCAACCAGGCGATCGCGCAGGCCCCGCCCGATGGCTACACGCTGGGCTTGGGGGGCATCGCGACGCATGCGATCGCGCCCACGCTCTATGCGCGCCTGCCCTTCGACCCGCAGCGCGACTTCAGCTTCGCCAGCGGCATGTGGCAGCTGCCCAACCTCCTGGTGGTGAACAACGACATCCCGGCGCGCAGCGTGCCGGAGCTGATCGCGCATCTGAAGGCGAATCCGGGGCGCTACGCCTATGCCTCGGCGGGGTCGGGCACCACGCTGCACATCTCGGGCGAGCTGTTCCGCGCCATGGCGGGGGTCGAGATGAACCACATCCCCTATCGCGGCAGCGCGGCGGCCTATCCGGATATCATCGCCGGGCGGGTCCACATGATCTTCGACAACATCCCGGGCGCGCTGGCGCAGGCGCGGGAGGGGCGGGTGCGCGCGCTTGGCGTGACGTCGCGCGCGCGCAGCCCGGTGGTGCCGGACACGCCGGCCATCGCCGAGACGCTGCCGGGCTTCGACATGGCGTCCTGGACCTGCCTGTGCGGGCCGGCCGGCATCCCGCCCGCGGTGGTGGCGCGCATCTCGGCCCTGGCGCGCCGCGCGCTGGAGACCGAGGACCTCAAGCGCGCCTATCTCGACCAGGGCGCGACGGCCTGGCCGACCACGGCCGAGCAGATCGCCGATTTCCGCGCTGCCGAGGAAGCGCGCCTGGCGCCCATCATCCGGGCGTCGGGCGCCAGGGTGGACTGACGGCCTGGCGCCTCAGCCGGCGTCAGGGCAGCCCACCACCACGCGCTGCTGGGTGCGCACGCCCTCGAGCGTCTGCACCCAGCGCGGGTCCGACGTTGGCGGGGTCAGCAGCCGCGCGGCCTGGGCGAGGTCCGGGCAGCGCTGGTCATCGGCGCCGCAGGATACCGAGACGCCGACCAGCCGCGCGCTGCCGCCATGGAAGCGTGCGCTGGCATTGCCCGGCACGTCGCGCAGCAGCGTGTCGGCCTCGGCGCGCATCAGGTCGTTGTCGGGGCAGATGCTGGCGCGCGGCGTGACCGAACGGCGGTCGTACAGGGCGGCGAGCAGTTCCTCGCGCCAGCCGTTGCGCTGCGCCTGGGTGTTCGCCCCGCCCGCGGCCAGCGCCGCCTGGCCGGCCGAGACGGCGCAGTCGCGGTAGCGTGCGCGCTGGTCGGCCGGCGCGGTGGCGGCCTGGCGGCGGCAGGCGCGCGCGCGCAGGGCCTGGGCCTCGGCGCAATCCTTGTCGGCGGCGCCGGTGCAGGCGGCGATGGTCGCATTGGCGACGGTGTCCCAGGCGTTCTGAGCGGCGGCCGCGCTCAGGCTGGCCAGTTGCTGGGCGGCGGGCGTCGCGGCGGCGGCGGCGGCCGCACCGGCAGCCTGGCCGGCCGGTCCGCCGACCGCCCCGGCCACCGCGCCCGAAGCCGCGCGCCCGGCGGCCCCGCCCGCGACGGTCGCGGCCTGGTCGCAGCCGGCGAGGATGACGAGCCCCAGCAGGGCTCCGAAGGCAGGCAAGGATCTGGTCAAGGGCGGTCTCCCGGGTTGGCCGGAGGCTAGCGCAGTTTCGCCGCCGGTGAACATGCGCCAGCGCGTTGACAGGATCGGCATCGCCTGTTGTCGGCGTGCCTGCCCGGCGGCAGGCTGGCCCCCTGGCCTCAGGAGACCCCGCCCATGCCCCGCCACGCGCTTCGCGTCCGTCTCGGCGCCACGACCTATCGCGTCGAACGCCCCTGGGGCGAGGTGCCGACCGGCCAGGGCGCACCCAGCGACGTCGCCTGCGACGCGCAGGGCCGTGTCTATGTCCAGCTTCGCCAGGACCCGATGACCGATGCCGAGGCGCCGGGCGTCGTGGTGCTGGCCCCCGATGGCCGTCGCATCGCCGCCTGGGGCGCGGCGGAGATCGCCGATGGCCACATGCTGTCGGTGCATCCCGATGGCCGCGTCTTCGTGGTGGATCGCGACGCGCAGGAGATCATCATCTTCTCGGCCGAGGGCAGGCGTCTGGGCGGCATCGGCAAGCGCCATGCGCCGGGCGAGCCCTTCAACGCCCCCTGCGATGTCGCCTTCGGCCCGGATGGCAGCATCTACGTCGCGGATGGCTATGCGGCGTCCGTGGTGCACCGCTTCAGCGCGGAAGGCACGCCGATGGGCCGCTGGGGGCGCGAGGGCACCGGCCCCGGCGAATTCTCCACGCCGCATTCGGTCTGGGTGTTGCCCGATGGGCGCGTGACCGTGGCCGACCGAGAGAACAACCGCGTGCAGGTCTTCACGCCCGATGGTGCATGGCTGGCCGACTGGCGCGGCAACCACAAGCCCATGAGCGTCCATGGCGGCCCCGATGGGGGGCTGTATGTGACCGACCAGGTGCCGCAGCTGTCCCTGCTGTCGAAGGATGGCGCCATCGTCGGGCGCTGCCGCCCGGTGCTGAACGGCGCGCATGGGATGTGGCGCGCGCCGGATGGCTGCATCTTCCTCAGCGAGCAGACGCCCTCGCGGCTGACGCGGCTGGTGCCGGACTGACGGGCGCGCGGCTCAGTTCACCGTGATCCGCGCCTCGCGCACCACGCGCGCCCACTTCGCGGATTCAGCGCGCAGGTAGGTCGCGAGTTCCTCGGGCGTCGAGGCCACGCCATCGGCACCCGCCGCCGCCAGCCGGTCCTTCACCGCCTGCTGCGCCAGCGCGTCGCGGATCGCGGCGTTGAAGCGCGCGATGGCGGGCGCGGGCGTGCCGGCCGGCGCCATCACCGCGCCCCAGGAGGTCGCCTGCGCGTCGGGCAGGCCGATCTCGGCCATGGTCGGCACATTGGGCAGCAGCGGCGAACGCCGCGCGCCGGTGACCGCCAGCGCGCGCACCCGCCCGCCCTGGATCTGCCCGATCGCCGAGGGGATCTGGTCGAGCATCATCTGCACATTGCCTGCCACCAGGTCGTTCAGCGCCGGCGCGCTGCCGCGATAGGGCACATGTGTGATCTCGACGCGTGCAGCGAGCTTGAACAGTTCCGGCACGGTATGCGTGGACGACCCCGCCCCGGCCGAACCGAAGGAGATCCGCCCGGGCTGCGCGCGCACCAGGGCCAGGAATTCCTGCGCGGTCTGCGCCTGCACCTGCGGGTTCACCACCAGCACGTGGTCGGTGGTGAAGGCCATCGAGATGGGTGCCAGGTCGCGCAGCGGGTCGAAGCCGAGCGTGGAATACAGATGCGGGTTGACGGTCAGCGTGCCGGTCGTGCCCATCAGGATGGTGCTGCCATCCGCCGCGCTGCGGACCACGTTCTCGACACCGATATTGCCGCCGGCGCCGGTGCGGTTCTCGACCACCACGGGCTGGCCGAAGCTCTCCTGCATGCGTTCGGCGAGCACGCGGGCGACCACGTCGGTCGCACCACCGGCGGGGAAGGGCACGACGAAGCGCGTTGGCCGCGTGGGTGCCCATGGGGCCTGCGCGCGCGCCACGGCGGGGGCGAGCAGCGTGGTGGCGATCAGCGTGCGGCGCGTGGCGGTCATTGGTTGTTTCTCCCGGGTGTTCGTTGGTCAGCAGAAGGCGTGGCGGGCCTTGATTTCGCGCAGGACCGTCTCGGGGTCCTGCGCCCACCAGTGGTTGGACAGGATTTCGACCTCCACGCCGCCGATCCAGCCCGACGCCTCGGCCATGGCACGGATGGCGGGGATGTCGATGACGCCCTCGCCCGGCAGGCCGCGGTCGAAGACCAGGTCGGTGGTGGGCGATTTCCAGTCGCAAACATGGAAGCCGGCGATGCGGCCCTTCGCACGCGCCATCTGCCGCGCCAGGTCGGGGTCCCACCAGACATGGTAGACATCGACCGCTACGCCGGTGCCCTCGCCGAGTTCGTCGCACAGGTCGAGCGCCTGGCCGAGCGTGGACAGCACGCTTCGATCCGCGCAGGTCATCGGGTGCAGCGGTTCCAGCGCGATGGTCACGCCGGCGGCGCGGGCCTCGGGCAGGATGGCGTGCAGGCCGTCGCGGACGATGGCGCGCGCGGCGGGCAGGTCCTTCGACCCAGTGGGCAGGCCACCGCAGACCATCACCAGGCAATCGGCGCCGATCGCGTGGGCTTCGGCGATCGCGCGGCGATTGTCGTCCAGCGCGCCGGGGAGATTGAACATGCCGCCGCGGCACAGGCCGGTCACCTTCAGCCCGGCGTCGCGGATATGACGCGCGGCGGCGTCCACGCCCATGGCGCCCAGCACGTCGCGCCAGGGCGAGATGCCCGGAATGCCATGCCGCGCGCAGGCCTCGATGCACTGCGCGAGCGTCAGCGCCTTCACCGAGATGGTGTTCAGCGACAGCGGCCCAGGCGCGCCCATCACGCGACGCCGTGCAGCGCGAGCAGCGATCGCATGCGCGCCACCGCCATGTCCGGGTCACGCAGCAGCCCGGCCTTGTCAGCCAGGCGGAACAACTCGGAAAAATGCTGGATGGAGCGCGTGGATTGCTGCCCGCCCACCATCACGAAATGGTCCTGGTGGCCGTTGAGCCAGGCCATGAAGACGACGCCCGTCTTGTAGAAGCGCGTGGGGGCCTTGAAGATGTGGCGGCTCAGCGGGACCGTCGGCGCCAGGATGGCGTGGAACGTCGACAGGTCGTTGCGCGACAGTGCCGCCAGCGCGCCCCCCACCGCGGGCGCGATCGGGTCGAAGATGCCGAGCAGCGCGTCGGAATGGCCGTGCTCATCGCCGGCGATGAGTTCGGCGTAGTTGAAGTCGTCGCCGGTATACATGCGAACGCCGCGCGGCAGGCGGCGGCGCATGGCGATCTCCTTCTGGTCGTCCAGCAGGGAGATCTTCACGCCATCGACCTTGTCGGCATGGGCGTGGATGACCGCCAGCGCGGTCTCCATCGCCGCCATGTGGTCGTGGTTGCCCCAGTAGCCTTCCAGCGCGGGGTCGAACATCTCGCCGAGCCAGTGGATCACCACGGGCTGCTTCACCTGCGACAGGATGCGGGCATAGACGCGCTCGTAGTCCGCCGGGGACTTCGCGGCCTTGGCCAGCGCGCGCGAGGCCATGAGGATGATGCGCCCGCCCATCGCCTCGACGGCTTCGCATTGTTCTTCGTAGGCGCGGATCACGTCGTCCACGGTCACGTCCGGGCCGGGCGTCAGGTGGTCGGTGCCCGCACCGCTCGCCATTACCGCCCCGGGATGATCCTGCATCGCGTCCAGCGAACGGCGGATCAGTTCCTGCGCGCCCGTCCAGTCCAGCCCCATGCCGCGCTGCGCGGTGTCCATGGCTTCGGCAACGCCGAGGCCGAGCGACCACAGATGCTTGCGAAAGGCGATGGTGCGGTCCCAGTCGATCTTCACATCGAGCCAGGGGTCCTGTTCCGCCAGCGGGTCCGCGACCACATGCGCGGCAGCGAGGGCCACGCGCGGGAAGGGCGGTGTCGCTTTCGCGAAGACGCGCGGCGGGCTGGTGGCGAAGGCTTCGACGGCCGCGCCATTCGGCAGGTTGATCACCGGCATCGGCGTCACGCCTCCAGCTTCGGCAGGTCGATCCAGCGGCGCTCGGCCCAGGACTTCAGCCCGGCCTCGGCGAGCTGCACGCCCTTCGCACCGGCCATCAGGTCCCATGGATAATCGGCGCGTTCGCCCGCGACGTGCTTGAGGAATTCCTCCCACTGCACGCGGAAGCCGTTGGGGAAGTCCTGCGTGGTGGGCACTTCCTGCCAGCCGGCGAAGAAGTCGATGCTCTGCGGCTGGTCGGGATTCCACACCGGCTTCGGCGTCGCGACGCGCGACTGCGTCCAGCACTTGTGCAGGCCGCAGATCGCGGAGCCATGCGTGCCGTCCACCTGGAAGGTCACCAGGTCGTCGCGCCGCACGCGTGTCACCCAGGATGAATTGATATGCGCGATCGCCCCGCCTTCCAGCTGGAAGGTCGCATAGGCCGCGTCATCCGCATCCGCGACGTAGGGCTTTCCGTCCTCGCCGATGCGCTCGGGGATATGCACGGCACCGAGGCAGGACACCGCCTCCACGTTGCCGAACAGATTGTCGAGCACGTAGCGCCAGTGGCACAGCATATCCAGGATGATGCCGCCGCCCTCTGCCTTCTTGTAGTTCCAGGACGGCCGCTGCGCCGGCTGCAGGTCGCCCTCGAAGACCCAGTAGCCGAATTCCCCCTTCACCGAGCAGATGCGCCCGAGGAAGCCGGAATCGATCACCATCTTCAGCTTGCGAAGCCCGGGCAGGAACAGCTTGTCCTGCACCACGCCGTTCTTGATGCCCTTTTCCTTCGCCAGCTTCGCCACCGCCAGCGCATCGGCCAGCGTGTCGGCGGTCGGCTTCTCGCAATAGATGTGCTTGCCGGCGTTGATCGCCTTGGTCAGCAGCCCGGCGCGCATCTGCGTGGTGGCGGCGTCGAAGAAGATCTCGTCCTTCGGGTCGGCCAGGCAGGCATCGAGGTCCGTCGACACGCGCGAAATCCCATGCGCCTTGGCCAGCGCCTCCAGCTTGCCGCGGTTGCGCCCGACGATCACCGGGTCCGGCATGATGGTGTCGCCATTCGCGAGCTTCACCCCGCCATCCGCGCGGATCGCCGCGATGGAGCGGATCAGGTGCTGGTTCATCCCCATCCGGCCGGTGACGCCATTCATGATGAGGCCGATGCGGCGTTCCGCCATGTGTCGAATTCCCTACGAAAGCCAGCGATGGAGATTGTCGCGGACGAAGCCATCGTCCGTCAGCGTCGGGTAGCGTTCGGCGACCGCGGTCAGCAGATCGGCCTGGCCGGGGGAGAGCGCCTCGTGTTCATCCAGGCACCAGATGCCTTCCAGCAGCCCCTGCCGGCGCAGGATTTCATGGCAGCCGGCGATGACGCCGTGGAAGTCGTGCGCCACGTCGAAGACAGCCGCGTTCATCTCGGTGACGGCGGCATCCAGCGCCAGCAGATCGGCCGGGATGTCGCCTTGCACCGCCGCGCAGCGCGCCTGCAGTTCGACCGCCGCACGCGTCCACACGCTCCAATGGCCCAGCAGCCCGCCCACGATCCGCAGCGTGGTCGGCTGGCCGCGATGCACCAGCGTGAAGGGCGTCAGCAGGTCCGCCACGATGTGGTCGTCATTGCCGGTGTAGAGCGCCACGCGATCCTGCGCGCCCGCTTCCAGCACACCGCGCAGCACATCGAGCGTGGCATAGCGGTTGAACGGCGCGATCTTGATGGCGACGACATTCTCGATGGCCGCGAACCGCCGCCAGAAGGAGGCCGACAGCTTCACCCCGCCCACCGCCGGCTGGAGGTAGAAGCCGAACAACGGCATCTCGGCCGCAACCGCCTGGCAATGCGCGACCATCTCGTCTTCCGATGCGCCCCTCCAGGCCGCCAGCGACAGCAGCACCGCATGGTAGCCGAGGGCGCGCGCAAGCTGCGCCTCGGCCACCGCCTGCGTCGTGCGGCCGATGGCACCCGCCACCAGGATCGGCTGGCGTGCCTGCTCCGCCGCCGCCTCCACCGCGATCCGCAGCACCGGTTCGAACAACCCGGTCTCGCGGATGGCGAATTGCGTGGTGTGCACACCCACCGCCAGCCCGCCCGACCCGGCATCGAGGTAGTAGCGCGACAGCGCCTTCTGCCGGCGCGGGTCCAGCGCGCGGGCTGCGGTCAGCGCCAGCGGATGCGCCGGAATGGCGCAGCCCGCGCGCAACCGCGCCCCCAGGCCTTCCGGCCAATCCTGCCAACGCAGGCCCACGGCGTTTCCTCCGCAACCAGTAACCAAGCGGTTACCTTCGCCCGCGGCCGCCTGCAGGTCAAGCCGGCAGGGAGGCCAGCGGCAGCCCCAGCGCGGCCGCCACGGCCGGATGCGTCACCGCCCCCGCATGGACGTTCACGCCCGCCGCCAGGTGCGGATTTTCCACCGCCGCGCGCGGAAAACCCTTCTCCGCCAGTTGCAGCGTGAAGGGCAGCGTCGCGTTGTTCAGCGCCACCGCGGAGGTGCGCGCCACCGCGCCGGGCATGTTCGTCACGCAGTAATGCACCACGCCATCGACCACGTAGGTCGGCTCGGCATGCGTGGTCGGGCGCGAGGTCTCGAAGCAGCCGCCCTGGTCGATCGCGACATCCACCATGACGCTGCCCGGGCGCATGCGCGACACCGTCTCGCGCGACACCAGCCGTGGCGCGGCTGCGCCGGGTACCAGCACCGCGCCGATCACCAGGTCGGCGTCGAGCACCGCGCGCTCCAGCGCATCGCGCGTGGCGAACACCGTATCCACCAGCCCGTTGAATTCGATGTCCAGCGCGGCCAGCACGCGCGGGTTGCGGTCCAGCACCGTGACGTTGGCGCGCATGCCATTGGCGATGCGCGCCGCGTTCGACCCCACCACCCCGCCGCCGATGATCGCGACACGCCCCGGCGGCACCCCCGGCACGCCCGACAGCAGGATGCCCGCGCCGCCGGCCTCCTTTTCCAGGCAGCGCGCACCGACCTGGACGGCCATGCGCCCGGCCACCTCGCTCATGGGTGCCAGCAGCGGCAGCCCGCCCTGCGAATCCGTCACGGTCTCATAGGCGATAGCGGTGCAGCCGGACGCCATCAGGCCTTCGGTCTGCGCGCGGTCGGGCGCCAGGTGCAGGTATGTGAACAGCACCTGCCCCGGCTTCAGTCGCGCCCATTCGTGGGGTTGTGGTTCCTTCACCTTCACCACCAACTCGGCCTCGGCGAAGACCGTCGCGGCATCGGGCGCGATGCGCGCGCCGGCGGCGATGTACGCCTCGTCCGGGAAGCCGATCGCGGCACCCGCCTGCGTCTCGACCAGCACCTCATGCCCGTGCAGCACCAGTTCGCGCACCGACCCCGGCACCAGGCCCACCCGGTATTCGTGGATCTTCACTTCCTTCGGGACGCCGACGCGCATCGCTGCCTCCTCATTCCACCGGCAGGAAGATGAACACGACCGCCGCGACCAGGCACGCCCCCGCAGCCAGGAAATTCCAGCGCAGCGTCTCCCCCAGGAACGTCACCGAGAACACGCCGAACACGGCGATGGTGATAACCTCCTGCATGACCTTCAGCTGCTGCCCGGTGAAGGTGCCATAGCCGATCCGGTTGGCCGGCACCGCCAGGCAGTATTCGAAGAAGGCGATCCCCCAGGACACGAGTACCGCCAGCCACAGCGGCCAGGACGGCGCCTTCAGGTGGCCGTACCAGGCGAAGGTCATCACGATGTTGGACCCCAGCAGCAGCAGCGGGGTGACGATCCAGGGGTTCATGGTCTCTCCGTGGGTGCGGGCGGCGGCAGGCGCCGCAGCAGGAACAGCATGATCGCCATGGCCGGCAGCGCCGCTGCCGTGGTCAGCAGGAAGAACCACGTCCAGCCCATCGAGGCCGCGAGCACGCCACCCGACGCCCCCAGCGTGCGCAGCGGCACCGCCGCCAGCGAGGACAGCAGCGCATATTGCGTCGCGCTGAAGCTGCGATTCACCAGGCCGGACAGGTAGGTGAGGAAGGCCGCATCCGCGAGCCCGTCGGTGAAGTTCTCAACCCCCACCTGGGCGAACAGCATCGGGATATCGCGCCCGCCCCCGACCAGCGTGAGATACATCAGGTTCGACAGCATCTGCGTGATCCCGGTCAGCACCAGCGCGCGCCCCACGCCGATCCGCCCGACCAGCCAGGCGCCGCACACCGCGCCTACCAGCGTCGCCGCCAGGCCAAACACCGTGCCGACCGTGGCGACGTCTTCGCGCGTGAAGCCTTCGGAGCGGTAGAAGGGCGTGACCATGATGCCGGCCAGCGCCTCGCCCAGCTTGAACAGCGCGACGAAGGCCAGGATAGCGAACCAGTAGCGCCGACCGGTGAAGTCGATGAACGGCCCAACGACCGACAGCCGCATCCGCGCCCGCCAGCCGACCGGCGCGACCACCGGCGCCGGCGGCTCGCGCCCCGCCAGCGTCGCGACGATCCCCACCAGCATCAGCATCGCCGCCACGCCATAGGCGATGTGCCAGCCGACATGGCCCACCAACAGCAGCGTGCCCGCGCCCGAGGCCAGCAGCCCCGCCCGGTAGCCCCACACATAGGCGGTCAGCCCCCAGGCCTGGTCCTGCTCGGATTCCCCCATCATCTCGATGCGCCAGGCGTCGATGACGATGTCCTGGCTGGCCGACAGGAACGCCACGGCCACCGCCAGCACCACCGTCATGGTCGCCCCGCCGGACGGGTCGGTGGCGGCCAGCGCGGCGATCGTCGCCACCAGCGCCACCTGCACCACCAGCAGCCAGCCCCGCCGCCGGCCCAGCACGGGCGGGCGCACCGCATCCAGCGCCGGCGCCCACAGGAATTTGTTGGCATAGGCAAGGCCGATCAGCGCCGTCAGGCCGATCTCGGCCAGCGACATGCCGCTTTCGACGAACCACTGGCGCAGCACCTGCCCGGCCACCAGCGGCAGCGGCACTGCGGCCGCGAAGCCCAGGGCGAGCATGATCGGCAGCCGCCGGTCGGCCCATCGCGCATGTGACGAATCGGACATCGCGCGCAGGCTGGCAGAAGCCCAGCGGCCCCGCCAGCGCGCCGGGCTTGCCCCGGGCCCCGCCGCCTGGGCAGTATTGTCACGGGAACGAGGGGCAAGGGGCCGCGCATGAACCATCTGATCGAACGCGTGAAGGGCATGGCGCTCGCGCCGGCGCAGGAATGGCGCAAGATCGCGGCCGAACCGATCGAGCTCGTGCCGGTCTTCACCCGCTACGTGATGATCCTGGCCGCGATCCCGGCCATTGCCGGCTTCCTGCTGCTGCTGTTCTTCGCGCCCGTCGCCGCCTTCACCATGGCGATCGTGGGCTACATCCTGACCCTGGTGGGCGTCTTCGTGACGGCCAAGATCATCGAGATCCTGGCGCCGAATTTCGGCGGGCAGCCGGATGCCGATGCGGCGCTGAAGCTCGCCGCCTTCGCACCGACCATCGCCTGGGTCGCGGGCGGGGCCATCATCATCCCGATCCTGGGCGGCATCGTTGCGCTGATCGGCGGGTTCTACGCGCTGTACACGCTGTATCTCGGCGTGCCGATCATCATGCGCGTGCCGCAGGAAAAGGCGCTGACCTTCACCCTGGCGGTGATCGGCGTGGCCATCGTGGTGAACATCGCGGTGCGGCTGCTGACCGGCGTCTTCGTCTAGACCGACTGCCGGTGGCGCGGCCTGCGCCGCGCCACCGGCCGGCGCGCAACCTGCTCGTCCGCGGCGCGCGGCGGTGACCGCTCAGCGCAGCGGCATCCGCGCGACCCAGGCCGCTAGGCCCGCGGTCGCCGCTGCCGCCAGGCCGAACACCGCGCCATACCCGCCGGCGTGCAGCACCGCGCCGAAGGCCAGCGCCCCGACGCTCTGCCCCAGGAACAGCGCCATCGCGAAGGCCGAGACCGCGGTGGCGCGGGCCTCCGGCAGCGCCTCGGTCGCGCGCGCCTGCAACACGCCGTGGAACATGTAGAAGGCCATGCCCAGCGGCACCTGCAGCAGCGCCACCACCCACCAGTCCGGCGCCAGCGCCAGCCCGCCCAGCGCCGCCGCCAGCAGCGCCCCGCCGCCGCCCACCAGCCCGCGCTCGCCCAGCCGCGCCACCAGCCGTTTCGCCGTCCGGGTGTAGATGAAGGCGCCGATCCCGAAGCCCGCCACCACCAGGCCGGCCCGGCCGGGCGATAGCCCGAAGCTCTCGATCAGGAAGGCGCCGATGAAGGGGAAGGCGCCGCCGAACAGCACCGCGCCATCCAACGCCGCCGCGCCCATCAACCGCCGCCCCGACGCCGCGCGCAGCAGCACGCCGTATTGCGACAGGCCCAGCCCGCGCACCGTGCCGCGTTCCGGCGCCGCCCGGCGCAGCATCAGCGCCCCCACCACCAGCGCCAGCGCGGCCAGCACCAGGAAGGACGCGCGCCACCCGGCGAACTCCGCCACCACGCCCGACAACGGCCCGACCAGAAGCTGCGCCATCACCATGCCGGTCAGGAACCGCCCGATCGTCACCTGGCGGTCCTCATAGGGCACCGCATCGCCGATCCAGGCGATGGCCAGCGGGATCACGGCCCCGGCCACCAGCCCCGTGCCGGTCCGCAGCACCACCATCGAGGTCAGGTCCCACGCCGCCGCCGAGACCGCCAGGCCGACGCCGTAGAGCACCAGCGCAATCGCCGCGACCCACACCTTGCCGAAGCGGTCGCCCAGCGGCCCGGTCACCAGCTGCCCGGCGCCATAGGCCAGGCTGAACCCCGCCACCACCGGCGCAATGGCCGCCACGCCGACGCCGAAATCCGCCGCCAGCAACGGCAGCAACGGGTCCATCAGACGCATCCCGCCACCCGCGGCAAAACCGGCGAGCGCAAGGAGCGGGAGCAGGGCGAGGTCGGGGCGCAAGGTGAGGGCATAGGTCGCGGGTTGCTGCGCTGCGTCAAGGTCGCGGCCAGGGGGCGCCGCCCCCTGGACCCCCGCCGGGGAGGCAGTGCCTCCCCGGACCCCGCCGTGAATGGGGTGGGGAGAGGGAGGGGCATGGCGCGCGTGTCGCGTCGGGGGCACCGACGAGCCCCTCCCTCTCCCCACCCCATCAAATCCGCGGGTCTGGGAGGCCGCAGCCTCCCAGCGGGGGGTCCGGGGGGCAGGCCCCCCGGTGCGCCCTCGGCGAACCGGCGCTACCCTCCCCAACCCCAGCCACGCAGGACCCCGCCCCATGGCCGATACCATCGACGGCGCCGACGACCCGCTCGCGGCCGTGCTTGCCGCCACCGAGGCGGCGCGCCCCATGCAGGGCGCCAGTGGGTCCGAGGCGCAGGCCCTCGCCAAGGTCGATGCCATGATTGCGCTGATGCAGGCCGCGATCCGCAACCACCCGCGCTTCGCAGCACTCGAGGCCGCCTGGCGGTCGGTGCATCGCCTGGTGGACGCGCAGGATGACGGCCCGGTCGTGGTGAAGCTGCTGCCGGCGACGATGCGCGACATCGTCCGAGACCAGCGCGCCGTGCAGGACCCCGAGGACAGCGACCTGGTCGCCTTGCTCTGGCACGAGGGCATGGGCGCGGGCGAACCCTTCGGCCTGCTGCTGGCGGATATGGCCTTCGGCGGCGGGGCCGAGGATGTGCAGGCGCTGCGCGGACTCGCCGCCGCTGGCGCCGGGGCCTTCGTGCCGGTCGTCGCGCATGTGGCGCCTGATCTGCTGGACCTCGATGACTGGTCGGCGCTGCCGGGCAAGCGCGACCTGGCGCGCGTGCATGAAGGCCCGCGCCACATCGCCTGGCGCAGCCTGCGCGACAGCGAGGAAGCACGCTTCCTGGCGCTGGCCGCCCCGCCCGTGCTGACCTGCGGCGGCCCCGGCGCGCCGCGCTGGACCGGCGGGGGCTGGGTGCTCGCCGCGCGCATCACTGCTGCCTTCCGGCGCGAGGGCTGGGGTGCGGCGATCGAAGGGCGCGAGGACGGCACCGAATCCGGCCTGCCGCCCATGGGCTCGGTGCCCACCGCCTGCGACCCGGCCGAGGGGCAGGAAAAGGCGCTGGCCGGGCTCGGCCTCACGCTGCTGGTGCCGCGCGGGGCGGACCGCACCGCCGTGCTGGCGGCACCGACGCTGCACAAGCCCCCGCGCTTCCACGCCGCCGCCGCCAACGCGGATGCGGCGCTCGCCGCGGGCCTGCCCTGGGTGCTGGCGACCGGGCGCGTCCTGCAGGCGCTGGCGCTGCGTGCGCGATGGGAACTCCAGCGCGGCCGCGGCAAACCCGCCGCGCTGGATGCGCTGAACGCCTGGCTCGCCGGGCTGGCCGGCCCCGACGGGCCGCTGGCCGAAGCGCGCGCGGAACTGCCGGAGGATGGCGTGGTCGCGGCGCGCCTGCGCGTGCGGCTGGCCCAGGGCACGCCGGCGGCGGCGCATCGGCTGGCGCTCGCGCTGCCCTGACGCGCACCGCACGACAGGCCTTGCCCAAATGTAACAGGAAGGCGTTATCTACCGCGTGCGATTGCAAAAAATGGGAGTGACCGCGCATGGCCCCGAAGCTCGCCGCCGAGTTCATCGGCACTCTTTGGCTGACACTGGGGGGCTGCGGCGCCGCCGTGCTGGCCGCCGCCTTCCCGGAGGTCGGCATCGGGCTGCTCGGCGTGTCCTTCGCCTTCGGGCTGACGGTACTGACCATGGCCTATGCGATCGGGCATGTCTCGGGCTGCCACCTCAATCCCGCGGTGACGCTGGGCCTGGTGGCCGGCGGGCGCTTCCCGATGGCGCAGGCGCTGCCCTACATCTTCGTGCAGGTGCTGGGTGCCATCGCCGGCGCGGGAATCCTGTACATGATCGCCAGCGGCAAGCCGGGCTTCGAGGTCGGCGGCTTCGCGGCGAACGGCTTCGGCGACCACTCGCCGGGCAAGTTCAGCATGAACGCCGCGCTGATCACCGAGGTGGTGATGACCTTCTTCTTCATCGTCATCATCATGGGTGCCACGCATGGCCGCGCGCCGGCCGGCTTCGCGCCGATCGCGATCGGGCTGGGGCTGACGCTGATCCACCTGATCAGCATCCCGGTGACGAACACCTCGGTGAACCCGGCGCGCAGCACCGGGCCGGCGCTGGTGGTCGGCGGCTGGGCCTTGCAGCAGCTCTGGCTGTTCTGGGTGGCGCCGATCATCGGTGCGGTGATCGCCGGCGTCGCCTCGCGCACGCTGTGGCCGAACAGCCGCCCGGACATCGAGGGCCAGTGAGCGCAGCGGGCGAGCGCGGGCCGCTCGCCCATCGGCTGCTGATGGGCGTGGTGGTCCCGGCCACCAACGTCACGACCGAGGCGGAGATGGACGATCTCCGCCCACGCGGCGTGGTCAACGCCACCGCGCGCATCGCCAACCCGGATGCGCGCGTGGCCGGCGATGCCGATGCGGCCGTGGTGCGCGCGGCGATGGTGGGCGGGCTGATGGGCGCGCTGGACACGCTGGCGCCGGCGCGGCCGGACCATGTCGCGATCGGCGTCATGGTCGAGAATTTCGTCGGCGGCGCGGCGGCCGGCGATGCGCTGCTGGCCGAGGCCGCAGCCCGAATCGGCTGCCCGGTGACGGCGCCGACCCATGCGACGCTGGCCGCGCTGGCGGCGCTGGGTGTGACGCGGGTGGCGCTGCTCACGCCCTTCTTCCCGGCCGGCGACGATGCGGCGCGGGACTTCCTGGAACGGGCGGGCATCGCGGTGCTGCGGGTGGTCGGCCTGCGCGCGCCGGGCCCGGCGGCGATCGCGCGGGTGCCGCTGGACCGGCTGCGCGCGGCGGTGCGGGAGCTCGACGGGCCGGATGTGCAGGCGGTGGTCCAAGTTGGCACCAACCTGCCCTTCGCCGGCGTGGCGCGCGCGGCGGAAGCGGAACTCGGCAAGCCGGTGCTGGCGACCAACCCTGTCACCTACTGGCACGCGCTGCGGCGTGCGGGGATCAGCGACCGGGTCGCGGGGGCAGGGCGGCTTTTCGCGGCTGCCTGAAAGCTGCCGAGGCGACCTGGCGCATGGGCGGGCCGGGTGGGGCGTCGCGGCTGGCCGCGCCAAGCCAATGAAGCGGCTGGCCGCGCCAAGCCAATGAAGCGGCTGGCCGCGCCAAGCCAATGAAACGGCTGGCCGCGCCGGGCAAATGAAACGGCTGACCGAGTCGAGCGACGTCAGCGGCTGGTCGCGCCGCGTGGCCTCAGCTGCCGGCCTCGTCGTCATCCTCGACCATCGCGGCCTTCAGCTGGTCGGTGCTGATCAGCAGGATGCGGCGCGCATCCAGGATCTGCGGCGCTTGGTCCTGCAACGTCTCCCAGCGCGCCTCGACCGCATCGAGCGCGGCGTCGAGGTCGGGGAAGGTCTCGGTCTCGGGCGCGGCGGAGCCGGCGCGCCAGCGAAGGTGAACGGGGCCTTGGGTGGTCATCGGGACATCGCTGCATGAAGGGGTGGGCCGTCGCCGGCGGGCCGGCGGTGCATGGATAGGCGGGAAGCGGTGCGCTTGGCAAAGGGGCGCCACGCCTCGTCAGCGCCGCCACCAGGCGGTAGGAACGCCGTCGAAGCATCCATCAGGGGGAACCAGGACATGGCACAACGCGGCAAGACGGCGCTGATCACCGGCGCGGGGCGCAATATCGGGCGCGCGGTGGCCCTTGGCCTGGCGCAGGATGGCTTCGACGTGGTGGTGAACGGATCCTCCGACCGCGCCGCCTGCGACCGCGTGGCGGATGAGGCGCGCGGCTTCGGCGTGGCGGCCGAGGTGGTGATGGGCGACATCGGCAGCGCCGCCGAATGCGCCCGCATCGCCGCCGCCGCCATCGCGCGCTTCGGCGCGGTGGACGTGCTGGTGAACAACGCCGCGCTGCGCCCCCAGGCGCCCTTCCTGGAGATGAGAGAGGAGGATTGGCGCCGGGTCATGGCCGTGGACCTCGATGCCGCGGTGTGGCTCAGCCGCGCCTGCCTGCCCGGGATGGTCGCGCGCGGCTGGGGGCGGGTGGTGAACTTCACCGGCATGAACGCCATGCATGGCTATGCCGGGCGCGCGCCGGTCAGCGTCGCCAAGCACGGGCTGTGGGGCCTGACCAAGGCGCTGGGCAAGGAATTCGGGCCGAAGGGCATCACCGTGAACGCCATTTCGCCCGGCCCGATCGCCGCGGATGACGAGGCCGGCGAGCCGCTCTCGGCCTATCGCCAGGCGATCGTGGCGCGCGTGCCGGTGGGGCGCGAGGGGCTGCCTGTCGAGGTGGCGGCGGTGCTGCGGATGCTGGTCTCGGATGGCGGTGCGTATGTGAACGGGCAGATGCTGCAGGTGAATGGCGGCGCGGAGACGTAGTTTTTTGCCCCTCAGACGGCGGGCGCCGGCCATCCGGCCGGCTTGCCTTCGCGCCCTGCGCTGTCGCGCTGAACGCCACTGACGGTCTGGGCGCGGTCGCGCCGTGCGTTCCCGGATCGCGCCCTCGCGCGATCCGCTTGTCGCTGGCGCCCCGCCTTACCCGACGCGCTCGATGCTGCCGTCCAGGTCCATGATGGCGGTCACCACCCGCAGTTCGGGGTGGCGGCGCGCGACCTCGGCGCGGAAGGCGGCCAGCGTCTCGCCCTGGAGGGCGGTCTCCTGCGGGCGGGTGGCCAGCGCGCCCTCCCCGAAGGCGAGCTTGGCCGCGCCGCAGTCGCGATGCGTCATGGCCATCACCTGGCGGATGCCGTGCAGTTGGACCGTGACGTCGAGGTTGTCCCAGAAGGCGGCATGCCAGGTGGCGAAGCGCGGATGCACCGCGCCGATCGGCCCGCCGGCGATGGTGAACTGGCTGTAGCGGTCGCGCAGCCCGTGCTCGGACATCCAGAGGAAGCTGCCGGTGGTCAGGCGCGGGTCGATGCAGTTGAGCAGCATCGCCTCGAAGCGCCCGGTGCCGGCCTTGGCGCCGCGCGCCAGCCCGGCCGCGGCGATCAGCCCGAGCAATGCGCGCCGCCCGGCATGCGCCGAACAACCGCATCCGGGCGGGAGGGTGTGATGCGGGGTGGCGTCGGTGCAGCTTCGCATGGGACCCTCGTGATGCAGCGCGGTGGCGCATCGTGCGGGGGCCGGTCTTAACCCGGCGTTGCCGGGCGCCGCACAATCAGGGCGCGGCGTCGGCGGTCTCGAGTGGGGCGACGTCGTCGTCGTATTCGCGCGCGGCCAGGCGGTCCGCCGGGCAGGCGGCGGCGCGGCGCTGCAGGAAGGCCGCGCGGTGCAGCGCATAGGAATCGAGCGCCTGTGCGTCGATCTGCTGCAACTCGGCATGGAATGCGGCATAGCTCGTGAACAGGTCGCCGGCGCGCCAGCCCAGGAACAGCTCCGGCCCCATGGCATGCGACAGCGCCGTGCCGGTCGCGACCATGGTGGAGGCGTCGCGCAGCGTGGAGGGACCCAGCAGCGGCAGCACCAGGTAGGGGCCGCTTCCGACACCCCAACTGCACACCGCGTCCGCCGGCGCCATCGGCCGGCGCGCGAAGCCGAGGGGGGCCGCCGCATCCGTCGCACCGCCGAGGCCGAGCGTGGAATTGATGCCGAAGCGCAGCGCCGCATTGCCGGCGCGCGGCAGGTCGCCGGCGACGATGGCGCTGATCGCGGTGATCGGCTCGCCCAGGTTGGCAAAGACATTCGCCACGCCCTGCCGCACGCCGGGCGGGGTGTAGGCGACATAGGCGTCGGCCGCCGGGCCCAGGACGTGCGACTGGAGCACCTGGTTCAGCGCATGGATGCGGCGGTTCACCGGCTCCAGCGGATCGGGCGCGGCCTGCGCGGGCAGTGCGGCGATCCCGGTGGCCAGGGCGATCAGGGGCAGCAATCTGGTCATGCGAAGCATCCGGTCCGCCTTTGTCCTGGGCGCAGCCGATCCCGCGCCGCGTTTTCCGGCCGGACTGGGCAGATGGTGCCGCGCGCTACGCGCCGCACGGGAGATTTAGTATATTTTTGGTTAACGCGGAACCGAAATCTGAGACGGCCTTGCGATCCGTCGGCGCCGGCCCGCGCGACCACCTGCGGGCACAACGGACGCACGGCCGGCGGGTTGCCGTGCGGCGCGGTAACCTCGTGGTGAAGCCAGCCATGCCAGCCTGTCGGCCCTTCGGAGGCCGGCGCCCGCCATGCATGCCCTGCTGTTCCTGCACGACCAGCCCTCGACGCTGGTCTATGCCGTCTTCATGGCCACGGCCGGCGGTGCCGCCGCGCTGGCCTGCCTGCTGTTCGCACCGCTGGTCCGCGCGCCGCAGACCAAGGAGACGCTGGATGTCGCCATGCGGACCACCGGCGCCATCACGGCGGCGCTGACGCTCACGCTCGCCTTCTGCGCGGTGCAGGCGCGCGGCCAGATCACCGAGGCGCAGCGCCTGGTGCAGGCCGAAGCGACGGCGATCTCCGGCCTGGTCCGCATGGCCGACCGCATGGGCGAGCCCGGCCGGGCCCTGCTGCCGGCCATCGCGTCCTACCTGGCGGAGGTCGATGGCACCGAGTTCCGCGCCATGGCCCGCCACGGCCGAGACGCGACCACGCAGATCCATGCGGAGGCGATGGAGAACACCGTCTATGCCATTGCCGCGACGCTGCCGGCAGCCCTCGCCACCGACCTGATCGACCAGGAGGACCTGGTGGAGGCGGCGCGCGAGGCGCGGCTGAACGCCGCCTCGGCGGCGCTGCCGATGCAGTTCTGGGCGCTGATCCTGATGCTGGGCGGGCTGCTGGTGGCAACCGGGCCGCTGTATCCGGCGCGCGCGCATGTGGTTGTCATGCTCGGCATCCAGGCGGCGGCGCTGGGGGCGCTGGTGGCCTTCGTGTTCCTGATGGACCAGCCCTTCCGCGGCGAGATCACCGTCTCGGCCGAACCCTATCGGTCGGCGGAACGTGGCCTGGCGCATCGCGCCGCGGCGCTGCGTCCGGTCAGGCAGGCAGGACCGTGAACGCGATCGCGGCGCGGCGCGGCCCGCGGCTGGCGGCGCTGAGCGGCATGGGTGGGCGGCTGCTGCTGTACCGGGACTGCATCCGCATCGTGCGGCACGGCCCGTGGTTCACCGCGGTGAACCTGCTGCATCATGTGGAACGCGAGATCGAGACGACGATCCTGCTCGACCGGCTGGTGGCGGTGCACCTGGTGCGGTCGCTGCTGCTGGTGCAGTTCCTGCGCTTTACCTATGCGGGCGCGCCGGTGCCGACCGGCCACTACCTGCGCGATGCCTTCGCGGAGAATGCGTTCCTGTTCTCGCTGGTGGACAACCGGCCGCTGCTGGCGATGAAGGCGCGCATCGTGGATGCCGCGCGGGCACGAGATGCGATGCTTTGACGCCACGCCGTGCGCTCCCGAATCGCGCGGATGCGCGATCCGGGAGCGCACGGCGCGACCGCGCCCAGACCAACAGCCGCGCCCGGCGCACCAGTGCGTGGCACGCAGCCAAGCGGCCGGAGGCCGCGCCCGGCGCCTGAGCGCACGGAAGAATAAACGGATCGCGGAGCGATCCGGGAGCGCAAGGCGCGACCGCGCCCAACCCATCAGTCGTGCCTGGAGCGCCCGTGCATGGCGCGCAGCCAAGCGGCCGGAGGCCGCGCCCGGCGCCTGAGGGCGAAAAAAGCAAACGGATCGCGCGGATGCGCGATCCGGGAGCGCACGGCGCGACCGCGCCCAGACCACCAGCCGCGCCTGGCGCGCCCGTGCATGGCGCGCAGCCAAGCGGCCGGAGGCCGCGCCCGGCGCCTGAGGGCATCAAAAAAAGGGTTTTGAGCGGTCTTCACCGCTCACAACGAATGAAGACGGTGCTCGGATGGGCCTGTTCGCCCACATCCACCGCGGGGCGTTCGCCGCTTGGGCTTTCGCGCATCACCGGCGTGACGCCGCTGCGGCGCAGGAAGTCGATCGCCTCGGTCCCCTTCACCGCGAAGTTCACGTTCTGCGGGATGTCGCCGGTCCGCTGCGCGACGCGCGCGGCGTTCAGCTTGGACACGATCACGCCGATCACATGACCCTGGCGGTCGAGCAGCGGCCCGCCGGAATTGCCCTGCTGCACCGGCGCGCTGATCTGGAACTGCGTCGGGTTGTCGTTCAGCCCGGCCAGCGCGCTGACCTCCCCGGTGGTGAGCGTGGGGCCGGAGGACAGCAGCCCGGCCAGCGGAAACCCATAGGTCACCACGCTCTCGCCGCGGCGCACGGGGTTGGCGCGGAAGGCCAGCACCGGGCCGGGGCTGCCGGTCACGCGTACCAGCGCCAGGTCGCGCCGCGCATCCTGGGCGGGCACCTGGCCAGGCAGGCTGCGGCCATCGGCGGTCCGCACCAGGATGCGCGCGCAGCCTTCGATGACATGGTGGTTGGTCAGCACCTGCTCGGGCCCCACCACGAAGCCGGTGCCGGTGGAGGCGCGGGCATTGGGGTTGGGCCGCGGCCCGGGGCGGGCGCCGGGCGCGATGCCGGGGCCGGCCGCGGCCTCGCGCGGCAGGGGCGCGGGCTTGCCGTCCGGCGTGGTGGAGTCGCGCCGGGCCGTGGGCGGCGGCGCGGCGGTCGGCGGCAGCGCCATGGCCACGGTGCGATTGGCGCAGATGTCGGCGTTGCGGCGGACCACTTCCTGCCCGCCCTCCAGCACCATGCGAAGGTCGAACTGGCAACCGGCGCTCTCGGAGGGGCGCAGCGCGAAGAAGGCGCCGGGGGCGAGCGGACCGCGGTTCAGCAGGTTGCCGCCCCAGTCCGCCCGGCCGCTTCGCACGGCATGCAGCGCGGTCGCGGGCGCGGACGTGCGGTTGACCACCCGGAAGGGTTCGCTCTGCGCGAGCGCCGGCGGCGCGGCCAGGGCCGGCAGCAGCCATGCGAGGATCAGGAAGCGCGCCATCGGGACCATCATGTCGGGGGCGGATGCATCGGAGTCAATCGCGCGCAGCCATCGCGCCCGTGGCGCGTACACCCATCGCGCCCGTGGCGCGTAGACCCATCGCGCCCGTGGCGCGTAGACCCATCGCGCCCGTGGCGCGTACGCCCATCTCGCCCGAGGCGTCGCCATCGCGCGCACCCGCCCCCCGCCACCCGTCCCGGGGCGGTCGCGGCGGCATGCTTTGCTTCCGCGCGTTGACGCCGCTGCGCCGCCTGCGGGGCCGGGTGGGCGAAGGCGCCGCGGCGCGGCGTCCCGTACGGGTTCGCTGAACGGTCAGCGCCGCGCCGGGGGCACGGGTGTGGCTGCGCCGGCATCGGGCGCGAGGTCGACGGACCGGGTCGCGCAGACATCGGCATCGTCGCGCCGGATCTCGGTGCCGTCCTGCAGCATCAGCCGGACATCGAAGCGGCAGCCCGCACCCTCGCCCAGGCGCACCGACAGGAACTGTCCCGGCGCCAGCGGACCGCGGTTGAGCAGGTTGGCGCCCGCGCCCGCCTGCCCGGCGCGCGTGACCTGCAGCGCCGTCGCAGACACGGCGGCGCGGTTGTAGAACCGCACGGGTTCGTTCTGCGCGGTTGCCGGCAGCACCCAGCCGACGATCGGCAGGGCCAGGAGCGCGGTACGCCTCACGGCCTGCTCCGGCCGGGCGCGGCGGGCGGCGGCGCGGCTGGCTCGGCCGGCGGTGCCGGGTGGAGCGCCATCGCCACCACACGTTCGGCGCAGACATCGACATCGCGGCGCACCGCCTCGCGCCCGTCGCGCAGCACCATCCGCAGGTCGAACCGGCAGCCGCCGCCTTCGCCCAACTGCACCGACAGGAAGGCGCCCGGCGGCAGGAACTGGCCGCCCAGCAGGTTGCCGCCCCAGCCCGTCGTCCCGCTCGGCGCCAGGAACAGGCCTGTCGCGCTAAGCGGGGCGCTGTTTTGCACGCGAACCGGCTGATTCTGCGCCACCGCCGGCGGAACGGGCAACAGCACGGAAACCAGCGGCAGGAGGAACGCGCGTTTCATGTCCTCTCCATGTCGCGATCCCGGCAGGGGCTGTCAATCGGATCGTGCCGTCGACCGACCCCGCGCCGCTTGACCTTCCCATTATGGGAGCCCCCACATGACGGTGGTCATGCCCGAAGCACCCATCCCGCAATCGCGCCTTCTGCTGCCCGTGGCGGGCATGACCTGCGCCGCCTGCGCCGGCCGGGTGCGGCGCGCGCTGCTGAAGGTGCCCGGCGTCGCGGCGGCCGAGGTGAATGTCGCATCCAACCAGGCGGAGGTGGTCGGCGACGCGCCGGTGGCGGCGCTGGCCGAGGCGGTGGCGCGCGCTGGCTACCAGGTGCCGGAGGCGCGGATCGACCTCGCGGTCGGCGGCATGACCTGCGCGTCCTGCGTGGGGCGGGTGGAGCGCGCGCTTGCGGCGGTGCCCGGCGTGCTGGCGGTGCAGGTGAACCTGGCGACCGGGCGGGCGCGGCTGCGTGTGCTGGCCGGGACGCCGGATGCGGCACTCGGCGCGGCACTGGCGAAGGCCGGCTACCGGTTGGCATCGGCCGACCACGGAGCGGACGCTGACCCGGATACGGCGCGCGAGACGCGCGACCTGCTGCTGGCGGCGCTGCTCACCGCGCCCTTCCTGTTCGGCATGGCCGGCATGGCGCTGGGCCGCGACTGGATGCCGGGCGGCTGGTGGCAGGCGGCGCTGGCGACGCCGGTGGTCTTCGGCCTGGGCGCGCGTTTCTGGCGGGCCGGCTTCGCCGCGCTGCGGGCAGGCAGCGGCAACATGGACCAGCTGGTCGCGATCGGCACCGGCGCCGCCTGGGGGCTGTCGATGGTGCTGCTGCTGCGCCATGGCGGCGACCATGCCCATGCGCTGTATTTCGAAGCCGCCGCGGTGGTGGTGTTCTTCGTGCTGCTCGGACGCCGGCTCGAGGGTCGCGCCAGGCGCGCGACAGGGGCCGCGATCGCCGCCCTGCTCGACCTCGCGCCCCGCACCGCACGGCGGATCGAGGAAGGGGCGGAGCACGACGTTCCGGCCGCTGCGCTGATGGTCGGTGACCTGGTGGTGGTGCGCCCCGGCGAGCGCATCCCGGCCGATGGCGTGGTCCGCGAGGGTCGTTCGGGCGTCGATGAAAGCGCGCTGACCGGCGAGAGCCGCGCGGTCGAGAAGGACCCCGGCGCGGCGGTCTCCACCGGCACCATCGCGCTGGATGGCCGGATGGTGGTCGAGGTCCGCGCTGTCGGGCAGGAGACGGTGCTCGCGCGCGTCGCGGCGCTGGTGGCGGCCGCGCAGGCCTCCCGCGCGCCGGTGCAGAAGCTGGTGGACCGCGTCAGCGCGGTGTTCGTGCCGGTGGTGATGGGCATTGCCGTGCTGACGCTGGCGGGCTGGCTGCTGGCCGATGCGGGGGTGGAGCAGGCGGTGATCACCGCGGTGTCGGTGCTGGTCATCGCGTGCCCCTGCGCGCTGGGCCTGGCGACGCCGGCGGCGATCATGGCAGGCACCGGGGCGGCGGCGCGCGCCGGCATCCTGGTGCGCGACATGGAGGCGATCGAACGCGCGCAGGGCGTCACGCTGGTGGCCTTCGACAAGACCGGCACGCTGACGGAAGGCAGGCCGCGCCTGGCCGCGCTCCATCCGGCGGCGGGGGTCGAGCGGGCCGAGTCACTGCGCTTGGCGGCGGCCCTGCAGGCGGGCAGCGAGCATCCGCTGGCGCGCGCGGTCGCGGCGGCCTGGGCGCAGGAGGCGAGCGAAGGGCCGCGGGGCACGGCCACCGAGGCGGATCGCGCGATGCGGCCAGCCGGAGAGGTCGCGCCATTCGCCGGGCAGGGCATCCCTGCCGTGCGAAGCGCCGCCGCCATGCAGGGCGATCCCGCGCGGCCTGCGCAGCCGCCGCCGGTCCAGGATTTCCGGGCGCTGCCCGGCCGCGGTGTCGAGGGCGTGTTCGAGGGTCGGCCGCTCGCCCTGGGCAGCCCGCGCCTGCTGGCCGAACGCGGCGCCTCCGCCGGGGGGCTTGCCGCCGTCGCGACGGCCGAGGCCTCCGCCGGGCGTAGCCTGGCCTGGCTGATCGAGGGCGAGCGCGCGCTGGCGCTGCTGACCTTCGAGGACGCGCCCAAGCCCGGCGCCGCCGCCGCCATCGCCGCGCTGCATGCCGCCGGGCTGCGGACCGCGATGCTCAGCGGCGACCTGCGCGCGGCGGCCGAGGGCATCGCCGCACGCCTTGGCATCGACGACGTCGCCGCCGAGGTGCTGCCCGCCGACAAGGCCGCGCGCGTCGCGCAGTGGCAGGCGCAGGGCCAGCGCGTGGCGATGGTGGGTGATGGCGTCAACGACGCGCCCGCGCTGGCGCAGGCCGACCTTGGGATCGCGATGGGCACCGGCACCGATGTCGCGATCGCCGCCGCCGGCATCACGCTGCTGCGCGGCGACCCCGCTTTGGTGCCCGCCGCGATCGAGGTGGCGCGCCGCACACGGGCGAAGATCGGCCAGAACCTGGCCTGGGCCTTCGGCTACAATGTCGTCGGGCTGCCGCTGGCGGCACTGGGGATGCTGTCGCCTGCGGTGGCGGGGGCGGCGATGGCGCTGTCCTCGGTCAGCGTGCTGGCATCCGCGTTGTGGCTGGCGCGGTGGCGGCCGCGGGAGGCGGCGCGATGAACATCGGCGAAGCGGCCGCGGCGTCGAATGTCTCGGCCAAGATGATCCGGCATTACGAGGCGATCGGGCTGCTGGCCGCGGCGCGCAGCGCCAATGGCTACCGCGTCTACGGGGATCGCGAGGTGGCGGTGCTGCGCTTCATCCGCCATGCGCGCGACCTCGGCTTCCCGCTGGAGGATGTGCGGCGACTGCTCGGCCTGTGGCATGACCGCCAGCGCGCCAGCGCGGAAGTGAAGACGCTTGCGCTGGCGCATGTCGCGGCGCTCGAGACCAAGGCGCGATCCCTCAACGCCATGGCCGACAGCCTGCGCCACCTGGCCGAGCATTGCCACGGCGATGCGCGGCCCGAATGCCCGATCCTGGACGACCTCGCACGGAAGGAATGACGCCATGACGACCCCCACCATCACGCTGAAGGTCGAGGGCATGACCTGCGGCCATTGCGCCCAGGCCGTGACCGCCGCGATCGAGGCGAAGGACCCGACGGCGAAGGTGGTCGTGGACGTCGCCGACGGGACGGTGAAGGCGCAGACCATCCTGCCGCGCCACGTCGTATCGATGGCGGTGGAGGAGGAAGGCTACGCCGTGAAGGCGTAGCGTCTCAGTTGCTGCCGCCATCCACCACGAAGTGCTGCGCCGTGACCATGGCGCTGTCGTCGGCGGCCAGCCACAGCACCATGCGCGCGATGTCGTCGGGCATCACCGCGCCCTTCAGGCATTGGTTCGCCTGGCTGCGCGCCTCGGCCTCCGGCGTCAGCCACAGCGCCTTCTGGCGGTCGGTGTGGACCCAGCCGGGCACGACCTCGTTCACGCGGATGCGGTCGGGGCCGAGGTCACGCGCCAGGCCGCGCGTCAGGCCGCGCACCGCCGCCTTCGCCGCCGTATAGGCCGGCATCCCGCCGGCGCGGTTCATCCAGGAGATCGAACCGAGGTTGATGATCGACCCGCCACCGGCGCGGCGCATCATCGGCACCACCGCCTGGGCGCAGAAGAAGTGGTGGCGCAGGTTGGTCGCCATGCGTTCGTCCCAGTAGTCGGGCTCGACCGTTTCCAGCGCGTGGCGGTCGTCGCGCGCGGCGTTGTTGACCAGAACGGTGATGTCGCCGGCCTGCGCCACCGCCGCGCGCAACGCCGCGATGTCGCGCAGGTCGCAGGCGATGAAGGCGGCACCCGTCCCCGCCGCCGTCGCCGCGCCGGCCGCCACGTCGAAATCGAGGAAGGCCACGCGCGCGCCCTGTTGCGCGAAGCGCGCCACCATCTGTGCGCCGATGCCCGATGCGCCGCCGGTGACGACCACGCCGCGCCCCTTCAGGCTGGGATAGATTGCGTATTGGTCATCCATGATCGTGCCCCCCCCTTGCGGCGCGGAAGATTGACACCGCGCGACGCCGGCGGCGACCATCCCCGCGGGAGACCAACCAACAGGAGAGTGCTTCATGTTCAGGCGAGCCCTTGCGGCCGCGTTCGCCCTGCTCTGCGCCAATGGCGTCGCGCAGGCACAGTCCAACATCCCGAGCCCGACGCTCGATGCCGTGCGCGCGCGCGGCACCCTCAACTGCGGCATCCATACGGGCGTCGCCGGTTTCGCGCTGCCCGACAGCCGCGGCGTGTGGCAGGGCTTCGACGTCGACATGTGCCGCGGCCTGGCGGCAGCCATCTTCAACGACCCGTCGAAGGTGCGCTTCATCCCGCTGTCGTCGTCCACGCGCTTCACCGCGCTGGGTTCGGGCGAGATCGACGTGCTGTTCCGCACCAGCACGCAGACCATGCTGCGCGACACCACGCTGGGGCTGCGCCACGTCACGACGTATTTCTTCGACGGGCATGGCTTCATGGTGCGCGCCAATGCCGGCGTGACCCGCGTGCGCGACATGGGCGGCGCCACCATCTGCCTGATCCAGGGCACCACCAATGAACAGGTGACGGCCGACTACTTCCGCTCGGTCAGCGTGCAGTTCCAGCCGGTGGTCTTCGAGCGCACCGACCAGGCCGCCGCGGCGCTGGTGGCCGGACGCTGCGACAGCTTCGGCACCGATGCGTCGCAGCTGGCGGGCGTGCGGGCCTCGATGCCCAACCCGGCCGAATGGACCATCCTGCCCGAGCGCTTCAGCAAGGAGCCCTACGGCGCCTATGTCCGCCGCGGCGACGACAACTGGTATGACATCGTGCGCTGGTACACCACCGCGGTCATCGAGGCCGAGGAACAGGGCATCACCGCCGCCAATGCCGAGGAACAGCGCCGCACCAGCGTGAATCCGAACACGCGCCGGCTGCTCGGCGTGACGCCGGAGCTCGGCCAGTCGCTGAAGCTCGACCCGGCCTGGGCCTACAACGCCATCCGCGCCATCGGGAACTACGGCGAGGTGTATGAGCGCACCATGGGCGAACGCACCTCGGTGGCGCTGCCGCGCGGGCCGAACAACCTGCACACCAATGGCGGGCTGCTCTACGCCCTGCCGATGCGTTGATACCGGCGGCCCGCCGGTATCAGGCGTTTTTGCGACCCTCAGGCGCCGGGCGGAACCCTCCCGGTTCCTTGGCTTCCGCCGGACTCCCGGCGTCGTGCGCATGCACGCCTTGGGCGTGACGCCCATTCGGGCGCTCGGCACGAGTCCAGCGACTCGTGCCGCTGGCTCTAGCTCCTGCGCGGCGTCGGGCGCCAGTCCGGCGCCGCCAGCTCGAACCCCGCGAAGTCGAAGGCGGGGCAGACGGTGCAGCCCACCAGCGTCCAGCGCCCGAGCGACACCGCCGATTGCCACCACCCCTTCGGCACCATGGCGAACAGCCGCTGACGCCGCGAGAGATCGGGGCCGAGATGCACCGCCTCCGCATCATGCCCGTCCGGCGACATGGTCAGCGCCAGCGGCCCGCCGGCATGCCAGTGCCAGCCCTCGGCCGCGTCCACGCGGTGCCAGTGGCTGAATTCATCCGCCGCCAGCAGGAACAGGATGGCGGTGCCCGCGCCGCGCGACCCGTCGGCCGGCGCGTCGCGCCAGGTCTCGCGGTAATGCCCGCCTTCCGGGTGGGGCGTCAGGTCGAGCGCGGCGATGACCTGCGCGGCCGTCACCGACGGGTCGCGCAGGTCCACCATCAGCCGACCGGCACGGTGCGCGACAGCGGCGCCAGCTTCGACACCTCGGCGAACCAGGCGGCCAGCTTCGGATGCGCCTCGCGCCACGGTTCCGCGGCGAAGCGGAAATCGAGGTAGCCCAGCGCACAGCCCACGGCGATCGCGCCGATATCGTCGAGGCCCACCGGCGGGCCGGCCTCCAGGACGGCCAGCGCCCGCTCCACCGCCGCCTTCTGCCGCGCGTCGAAGGCCTTGCGCGCATCATCCTGCGGATGCGGCATCGCGAGGCGCCGCGCCACCGCCGCATCCAGGATGCCGTCGGCGGCCGCATGCATGATCTGCGCGCGCAGCCGCGCCGCGCTGCCGGTCGGCGGGAACAGCGGCGGCGCATCGCCCAGCGTGTCGAGGTATTCGCAGATGACGGGGCTGTCGTAGATCGCGGTGCCGTCCTCGGCGACCAGCGCGGGCACCTTGGACAGCGGGTTGCTGGCCAGCAATTCGGCCGGCGAGACATGCGGGTTGGTCGCCACCGTGGTGATCTGCCCGTCGATGCCGCGCGCGATGGCGCAGGCCATCACCTTGCGGACATAGGGGCTGGCGGGGGAATGGTGCAGCTTCATCCTGGCGTCATCCTCAACGGAAATTGTCCTTGGCGGCGCGGATGCGCGCGAGCGTCGCGACATCCGCCGCGCGCAGGAAGGGGTTGGCGTCGTTCTCCTCGCCGATGGTGGTCGGCAGGCTCGGCACGCCCTCGGTGCGTTGGCGCGCGATCTCGGCCGCGCGGGCCTGGAGCGCGGCGTTGCCGGGCTCGACGGTCAGGGCGAAGCGGGCGTTGCTCTCGCTGTATTCGTGGCCGCAGCAGACCAGCGTCTCGGGCGGCAGGGCGGCCAGCAACTGCAGGCTGTGGAACATCTCCGCTGGCGTGCCCTCGAGCAGCCGCCCGCAGCCCAGCGAGAACAGCGTGTCGCCGCACAGCAGGATGGCGCTTTCGGGCAAATGGAAGGCGATGTGGCCGCGGGTGTGGCCGTCGCTGGCCAGCACATCGACCGGCTCGCCGAACAGGTCGAAACTCTCGCCCGGGCTCACCGCGTGGTCGAGGGCAGGCAGCCGATTCGCGTCGGCCGCGCCGCCCACCACGGTGCAGCCATACCGCGTCACCAGGTCCGCCACGCCGGCGACGTGGTCGCCATGGTGGTGGGTCAGCAGGATGGTGTCGATCCGCCCGCCCAACGCCTCGGCGGCGGCGATGACGGGGCCGGCCTCGCCGGGGTCGCAGACCGCCAGCCGGCCATCGGCGGCGCGCAGCAGCCAAGCATAGTTGTCCGACAGGCAGGCCACCGGCGTCACGGTCAAGGGCATCGGTCCATCCTCCGGCAAGGTTCGGGCCATCCCAACCCGGCCCGTGGCGCCCTATATCCACCGCATGAGCGGCGAGGTCCACGGGCTCGGAACATTCTATGCGTCGGCGCGCGGCGCCGCGGCGGGGCGGCTGCTGTCGCAGCGGCTGCGCCGCGCCTGGCCGCGCCTGGCCGGGCAGGCGCTGCTGGGCATCGGGCACGCCGGCCCCTACCTGGATTTGTGGCGGGGCGAGGCCGCCCGCTGCATCGCCCTCTCACCCGCCCAACTGGGCCTGGCGCGGTTTCCCGCCGATGGCCCGGCCAGCGCCCTGGTCGCGGAGGAGGATGCGTTGCCCTTCCCCGACCTGTCCTTCGACCGCATCCTGCTGGTCCATGGCCTGGAGATGGCCGAGAACGCCCGCCGCCTGCTGCGCGAAACCTGGCGCATCCTGAAGGATGACGGCCGGCTGCTGGTGGTCACGCCCAACCGGCGCGGCCTGTGGGCGCACACCGAACACACGCCCTTCGGCCACGGCCAGCCCTATTCGCCCCGCCAGGTGTCGCGCCTGCTGGCGCGGCACATGTTCCATGTGGAACGGCGCGATTCGGCGCTGTTCACGCCGCCCTGGGGGCCGTTCCTGCGTGCCGGGGCGGGGTGGGAAAGGCTCGGCCACGCCGTCTGGCCCGCGCGCTATGCCGGGCTGGCGATCGTGGAGGCGGTGAAGGACCTGGCCTCGGCCACGCCGGCGGGCGCGGGCGCGGTCGGGCGCCGGGTGCTGGTGCCGGCCTGACAGGGGGCCTTGCCGTCGTGCCGCGCCCCTGCGATGCACGCGCTTCGCCCGACGGAGAACCGCGCCCCATGACCCCCGCCCAGAAGACCGCCCTCGAGGGCGTGTGCACCGCCACCCTGACCACCGTGCTGCTCAAGAAGGGCGTGCGCTTCTGCTACATCGCGGGTTCGCGCCCGATCGTGCCGGGTGCCGGCAAGCGCATCGTCGGCCCGGCCTTCACGCTGCGCTTCACGCCCACGCGCGAGGATCTCGCGACGGTCGATTCCTGGTCCTCCCCCCGCTCCACCCGCGCCGCGATCGAGGAGATGCCTGAGGGCTGCGTCGCCGTCGCCGACGCCATGGGCACCACCGCCGCCGGCATATTCGGTGACATCCTGTGCGCGCGCATGGCCAAGAAGGGCGTGGCCGGCCTGGTGACCGACGGCGTGCTGCGCGACGGCGCGGGCGTGATCGGCACCGGCCTGCCGGTGTTCTGCCAGGGCTACGTGGCGCCGGCCTCGGTCGCCGCGCTGAACTTCGTGGGCTGGCAGGAGACCATCGGCTGCGGCGGCGTCACCGTCATCCCGGGCGACATCATCGTGGCCGACCAGGACGGCGCCGTGGTCATCCCGGCGGCGATGCTGGACGCCGTGGTGGAGGCCGCGGTCGAACAGGAACGGCTGGAAGCCTGGATCATGACCGAGGTCGAGCGCGGCGTGCCGCTGCCCGGCCTGTATCCGCCCAACGCCGAGACCAAGGCGCGCTACGAGGCGACGCGGAAGTGACAGCGCGGCGCGCGCGGCACCCGCCCACGCGCGCCGCCTGTTCCAGCACGTTGCGGTTCGCGCGTGCTGTTCCAGCACGATGCTGGACGGCGTGTTATTCCAGCACGACGCGCGACGGCGTGACGATCACGCCGTTCGACCGGCCATTGGCCGCGAAGGTCTCGATCCGCGTCGCGTAGCCCTGCGCGGCGACCATGCCGGTCGGGATGTCGATGGCGATGCGCGCGAAGATCGCCACGCGCGCCTCCGATTCGCCGCCGCGCAGCCGGCCGGCCAGTTCCACTGCGCAGCGCGCCACCAGCACCGGGCGCCCTGCCAGCGCCGCGGTGCCCTCCGGCCGGCAGGTGCCGCCGCGTGCCGACCCGGCGATGGGCAGCGCCACGTCCTCGCGTGGGGCGATGCGGCGGCGCTCCAGGCTGAGTGTGGCGAATTGTTCCCGCCAGGCCGCCACCAGCCCGTCGCGCGCGGGGTCGGGCGGGGCCGGGGCGCCCTCGGCGCCCAGCGCGGTGAATTCCGCCAGCCTTCCGTCGGTGCCGCGCAGCGCCGAGACGCGCAGCCTGAGCTGGTCCTGCACCAGCGTCAGCCGCATCCCCCCGGGTTCAGGGCGCGCCTCGGCCACCGTGAGGCAATCGCGCTGCGCCGGGCGGCCGGGGCGGGTGGCCTGTTCGCGGCACAGCCTGCGCCACGGCCCCCAGGCGCTGCCGCCGATGGCCAGCGGCGCACTCAGCGGGCGCACCGCGCCATCCAGCGCCAGCACCGGCGCGGCGGCGCGCCAATCGCCCTGCTGCGCCGCGGCCGGCGTGGCCGCCAGCAACAGCCCGACGGCCACGCGCTTCATTCCAGCGATTGCCGCGACGTCCCGCGGATTTCGCGCCGAGGGTCGCCGCCGGCGGCCTCCAGCACCATGAAGGACGCATAGCCATGGGCCAGCACCATCCCGGTCGCGACATCGATGGCGAAGCGTCCGGCGGTGTCGATGCTGAGCTCGCGCCCGGCCGTAACCTGTCCGCTCGCACGCCCGGTGCAGGTGGCGACGATGGCCCGGCGGTCGCGCAGCCGTGTCTCGCCCTCGGCGCGGCAGGCGAAGCCGCCGCCCTCCACACGAATATTCGGCGTCACCCCGCCCAGCGGCAGGGGCAGCACGAAGGGCGCATCGGCGGCGATGGTGGTGCGCTCCATGCCATTCGCCTCGATGACGGCGCGGAACACGGATTCCAGCATGGCCAGCTGCGGCGCCGGGGGTGCCGTAACGCCTTGCGGGATCGTGATGGAAACCGGGCCGACCCGCCCGCGCGCATCGCGCGTGGTCGCGAAGGCTATGGCCTGGGCGGGGCCACGCGCCTCGGTCCGCAACGCCAGGTGCCAGGTGCCGGCCTCCTCGCGTGCCGTCTCGATCGCGACGCAGTACGGTTCGTCGGGCACCGGCGTGTCGCTGCCCGGGCGCAGCATGCCGCGCCAGACGCACATCCGCCGGAACGGCCCCCAGCCGGTGGTCGCGACCTCGACCGGCGCCAGCAGCGGCGTGACTGGCGCCTCCAGCGGGACCGCGGGGGCGCGGGCGATCAGCGCCGCGCTATCCTCGGCGCGGCTGTTCGGCGCGGCCAGCAGCAGCGCCAGCAGCAGCGCGGCGCCCAGGCGCGGTTTCGTGAAGCGCACCGCCAGTCCGGCGCCGCCGCGGCCATCGTGAATGATCATGCACCACCCTATCCCACCCCGGCATGGCGCGGCTAGAAGGTCCGGCATGAGCGGCAACGGCATGGATGCGGTGCGCGAGGGGCTGGCACGCGGCCTCGCGCGGTTCCTCGCGCCCGCGCGCCTGCCCGATGGCTATGCGCCCGCCTTCGCCACCGCCCCGCGCGGGCAGGTCTTCGACCTCGCGGCCAATGCCGCGGCGGCCGAGGCGCTGGCGCATCCGCTGCTGGGCGGTGCCGAGGGCGCGCTCGACCTGCTGCTGTCCCTGCAGGGCGAGGGTCGTGCGCCGCGCACGCTCGGCCCCGCGCGCGTCACGGTCGAGGACGAGGCGCCGCAATCCTTCGACATCCGCACCCCGCATCACCACTTCACCGGCAACCTGCTGCGCGGCGAGATCGCGCAACGCCTGCACGGCGAGGACGGCCCGCCGGCCATCCTGCATGGCGGCAACCTGGTCGAATTCACCTGGCGCGGCCGCAAGCACTGCCTGGATGTCGAGGACGCCATCGACACCACCGGCATCGAGGCGGTGCCCGGCGGCGTGGTGCTGTTCCACGAGGGCATGGTGGCCGGGCAGGGCCGCTTCGCGCGCGGCGCGACGCGCGACCTGGCACGCCTGCGCTACGCCTATGAACTGCGCGCCGACAGCCCGGCCGTGCTGCTGAGCGTCACGCTCACCGCGTTGCCCGGCATCACGTTGGAGCGTGTGCGGATCACCAGCGCCTGCGACGCCATGAGCGACCAGGGCTTCGCCACGCTGCTGCTGGGCGAGGGCGCGGCCGCGCAGCGCATCGACAGCCCGGCCGGCGACAACGTCACGGTCCAGGACGGTCCCGTCGCGCGTTACGGCGCGGTGCAGGGCGGGCCGGCGCGCCGGGCGCTGTCGCTGGCGATCCGCCCGCTCGGCCCCGCCCCGTTGCTGAACGTGAAGGCCAGCGGGCCCGAGCCGCGCCGCCTGCACTGGCTGCTGGCGCGCCATGCCGGCGCGCAGCTGCAAGGTGGCGATGCGCTGGTGGCGCGGGAGGAACGGCTGGTGCTGCGCGGGCTGGACGCGCCGCTGGCCGCCCCGCGCGGCTGCGATGCCGCCTGCGCCGCGCCCGCCGGCGCGCTGGCGCTGGCCTTCGCCACCCATGCCCGGGCGGCCGATGGCCCGCGCGGCGCGGCGTTGCGCGCGGCGGCGCAGCGCGCGCTCGATGCCTTCGATGCCGCGGGCGCGACGGTGCTTGACCTCGCGCAGGCGCTGATGGCGGCGCGCAGCGCCCCGCTGGAGGCGGCCTTGCTGGCAATGCAGCGCGATAGCGGCGTGTTCCGCGACGACGGCGATGCGCCGGCGCGCGCTGGCGACCATGCGGCGGCGCTGCTGGCGCTGGCGCGGCAGGACCGCCCGCCCGAGCAGGCGCTGGCACGCGGCATCGCGGCGCTGGGCCTGGCCACGCTCGACGGCCCGGTCGATACGCTGGCGCTGCGCGGCGAGGGCAATCCGGCCGCCGTCGCGACCGAAGAACTGGCGCGGCTGCTGCGCGCCCTGCGCGCCGTGCAGGCGGCCCGCGCCGCCGGCGCGCTGGCGCTGCCCGAGGATGCGGCGCGCCGCCTGGCCTTCCTGGCCGCGACCGCGACAACCCTGCTGCAAGGCCGCATCCGCCCCGAGGGCGAGGTGCTGGTGGTGGCGGGCGGTCCGCCCGGCACGGCGCCGACGCTCGGCGCGCAGGCCGCCGCGCTGGCCGCGCTGCTGCCGCCAGAGGCAGCGATGACGAGGGCCGCAGCGTGAGCAAAAGCCAAGGTCGGGGGAGCGAACTCCCCCGAACCCCCTCCTTTTTTTGGCACCTTGGCCCTGACGCACCAACGGCCAGAAAGCGGTGGGGGATTCGGGGGAGGTGTCCTCCCGCGTTCTTTCTTCTTTTCTTCCTGCTGTTCGCCTGCGCCGCCCCGCCGCCGGCGCCGGTCGTGATCGAACCCCCGCTCTCCTACCCGCCCAGCGCGCGCGACCGCATGCTGCGGATCGCCGCCGCCGAATGGGAGGAATGGGGCCGGCAATCCTCCGACGCGCCACCGCGCATACGCGAATCCGATGCGGCGAATTTTCCGCGCGTGCTGGCCTATTGGCGCGCGGTGCCGGAAGGCGAGGCGCCGATCGCGCGCAACCGCGCGCGCTACCGCTGGGGCAGCGCGGATACCTGGCGCGAACCGGCCTGGTCGGCGGCCTTCATCTCCTTCGTGATGCAGGGGGCGGGGGTGGACCGGCGGGAATTCCCATCTTCCGCCGCGCATGCCTTCTACGTCGATGCGCTGATCCTCGACGCCCAGCGGTTTCCGGCCCTCGCCCCCTTCATCCCGCATGAGGTCGCGGATCGCGCGCCGGAGGTCGGCGACCTGGTCTGCGCGGACCGGTCTTCGCGCCCGATCTCGTCCTGGCGCGAGCGTGCGGCGGACCGCGGGGCCTTCCGGCCCACGCATTGCGACATCGTCGTGCGCGTGGCCCCCGGCGTGGTCGAGGCGATCGGCGGCAACCTGCGCGATGCCGTGACGCTGGCGGTCATGCCGACCGACGCCACCGGGCGCCTGCTGCCGCGCGGCCGCGGCGAACCGCGCTTCTTCGCCGTCTTCGAGAACCGCCTGGGGCGCCTGCCGCCCTTCGCGCCACCACCACCAGCCAATGGGGCACCGCCATCGTGACCGACCTGTTCTCTCCCTTCACCCTGCGCGGCGTCACGCTGAAGAACCGCATCGGCGTCGCGCCCATGTGCCAATACTCCGCGAAGTCGGATGGCATCCCGACCGACTGGCATCTGGCGCATCTGGTCTCGCGCGCGGTGGGTGGCGCGGGTGTCACCATCGCCGAGGCCACGGCCGTCACGCCCGAAGGGCGCATCAGCCCCGGCGACCTCGGCATCTGGTCCGACGCGCATGTCGCGCCGCATGCGCGCCTGGCCGCGGCGATCGCGGCGGTGGGCTCGGTGCCGGGCATCCAGATCGCGCATGCTGGGCGCAAGGCCTCGCGCAACGCGCCCTGGCTGCATGGGCCGGCGGATCCGTCCTGGACCTGCCTGGCGCCCTCGGCCGAGGCCTTTGGCGACTTCGCCGTGCCGCAGGCGATGACCGAGGCGCAGATCGGCGCGACCATCGCCGACTTCGTCGCGGCGGCGAAGCGCTCGGTGCAGGCGGGCTACCGCTTCATCGAGATCCATGCCGCGCATGGCTACCTGATGCACCAGTTCCTCAGCCCGCTGTCGAACCGCCGCAACGATGGCTGGGGCGGGGATTTCGATGGCCGCACGCGCATCGTGACCGAGACGGTCGCCGCCGTGCGCGCCGCCATCCCGGGCGACATGCCGCTGGCGATCCGCGTCTCCCACACCGACTGGGTCGATGGCGGCTGGACCACGGAGGAGACGGTGGAACTGGCGCGCCGCGTGAAGGCGCTGGGCATCGACCTGGTGGATGTGTCGTCCGGCGGCAACGACCCGCGCCAGAAGATCACGCTGGTGCCGGGCTACCAGGTGCCGGGCGCGGCGGCGGTGCGCGCGGCGGGCGTGCCGGTCGCGGCGGTCGGCCTGATCACCGAGCCCGAGCACGCGCAGTCGATCCTGACGGACGGCAAGGCCGACCTGATCTTCCTGGCGCGCGAGCTGCTGCGGAACCCCTACTGGCCGCTGCACGCCGCGGCGAAGCTCGGCCGCACCGAGGCGTTGGGCATCCCGCCGCAATACGACCGCGCCTGGGGCACCTACGGGAAGGTGCACATGGACATGGCCATCGCGCAGCCGCAGCCGGCGCTGTGACGGGGCAGGCCCACGCACGCATCAGCGTGATCCGCTTCAGTGGATCGCGCCGTAGCCCGTGCCTGAGCGGCTGATCCGCCGCTCAGGCGTTCCGCCTTGGCGGATCGGGCGCTAGGATCGCATCCGCAACGGAGGAGGCGCGCCCATGGCGGAGATCGACGGCGTCCGCGCCCTGTTGACCGGCCGCCCGCGCCCGGTCGGCTGGGCCGAGCGGCGCGCCCGCATCGAGGAGGTCGCGGCGGCTGACCCGCCGCCGCCCGGCATCGCCTTCGCCCCCACCACCATCGCCGGCATCCCCGCCGAATGGTCCGAGGCGCCGGGTGTCGATGCCGCGCGCGTGCTGCTGTTCCTGCATGGCGGCGGGTATTGTTCGGGGTCGATCGTCAGCCATCGCACCATGGCCTCGCGCGCCGGCGCGGCGGCCGGGATGCGTGCGCTGGCCCTGCAGTATCGCCTGGCGCCGGAGCATCCCTTCCCCGCCGCGCTGGACGATGCGCGCGCCGCCTTCGCGGCGCTGCTGGCCGAGGGCTTCCGCGCGCAGGACATCGCGGTGGGCGGCGACAGCGCGGGTGGCGGGCTGACGCTCGCGCTGATGGTGGCGCAGCGTGAGGCCGGGCTGCCGCTGCCGGGCTGCGCCTGGCTGGCCTCGCCCTGGGTGGACCTCGCGATGACAGGGGCGAGCATGGACGCGAAGGATGGCGTCGATCCGCTGATTCATCGCGGCTACCTCGAGGAATTGTCGGCCGCCTATCGCGGCGGCGTGCCGGCGGATGATCCGCGTGCCTCGCCCCTGCACGCCAACCTGCGCGGCCTGGCGCCGGTGCTGGTGCAGGTCGGTTCGGCCGAGACCCTGCTGGACGACGCGGTGCGGATCGCCGGCCGGCTGGGGGCGGCGGATGTGCCGGTGCGGCTCGAAATCTGGCCACACATGATCCACGCTTGGCCGCTGTGGTCGGCGCGCCTGGCGGATGGGCGGCGCGCGCTGGCCTCGGCCGGCGCCTTCCTGCGCGCGCGGGGGTTTCCCGAGGCGGCGGCAACAGCGTAGCCTCCTGTCAAAGCCAGGGAGGACACCATCATGCGGACAGGATTCATTGCGGCGGCGCTCGGGTTGGCACTGACCGCCGGCGCCGCGGCGCAGGACGCCTTCCCGTCGCGCACCGTCACGCTGATGGTGGCCTATCCGCCCGGCGGCAACACCGACCTGATGGCGCGCGCGCTGCAACCCGAACTCACGCGCGCGCTGGGCCAGACCGTGGTGGTGGTGAACCGCGGCGGCGCGGCGGGGACGATCGGGTCCGCGGAACTCGCCCGCGCGCGGCCGGACGGCTACACCATCGGCATCACGCCGAACAACCCGATGACGGCGCAGCCGCATGCCATCGCGCTGACCTACGGGCTGGACAGCTTCCGCTTCCTCTGCCGCGTCTATGACAACCCGCAGGTGGTGATCCTGGGGCGCAACGCGCCCTTCAGCGACTTCGCCGGGCTGGTCGCGCATGGGCGCTCCGCGCGCGAGGCGCTGGTCTATGGCGCGCCCGGCAATGCCAGCACGCAGCACATCCTGATGGCCGCGCTGCTGAAGCGCGCGAATATCGAGGGGCTGATGGTGTCCTTCACCGGCGCGGGGCCGATGAGCACGGCGGCGCTCGGCGGGCAGATCCAGGCCTTCATCGAGGCATCGTCGATCCCGGCCTCGACCGGGCTGACGCCCATCGCGGCGGTCTCGGCGCAGCGTCTGCCCCATCTGCCGAACGTGCCGACGGTGGCGGAGCTCGGCTTCCCGGTGCAGGGCAGTTCGCATGGCGGGCTGATCGCGCCGGCGGGCATCCCGGACGCCGCGGCGGCGGCGATCGAACGCGCCTGCGAAAGCGCCGTGGGCAGCGAGGGCTTCCGCGCCACCGCGCAGCGCCTGGCCTCCGTGCCGGCCTTCCTGCCGGGCACCGCCTTCCGCGACACCTTCGCGGCCGAGAGCGCGGCGAATGAGGGGCTGCTGCGCGACCTCGGCCTGCTTCGCGCACGCTGAAGCGGGCGGGCTTGCCGGTGCTTGCGCGGCGCGGCCATCCTGCGCCGCCAGCAACCGGAGTCCAGGACATGCCCGCCTACCTGATCGCCAACATCACCGTGCAGGACGCTGCCGGCTTCGAAGCGTATCGCGCCGCGGTGCCGGCCGTCATCGCGCGCTTCGGCGGGCGCTACCTGGTGCGCGGCGGCGCCATCGACGTGAAGGAGGGCACGCCCGGCCTGAACCGCCTCGTGATCCTGGAATTCCCCGACATGGCCACCGCGCGCGCCTTCTACGACAGCCCCGACTACGCGCCGCTGCTGGCGATGCGCCTGGCCTCCACCACCGGGTCCGTCGTGCTGGCCGAGGGCATGGCCGCGTGACCATCGATGCGCTGGTGCCGTGGTACCCCTGGGTCAAGACGATGCACCTGCTGGGCGCCTTTGCCTGGATGGCGGGGCTGTTCTACCTGCCGCGGCTGTTTGTCTATCACTGCCAGGTGGCGGCGGGTTCGGCGCAGTCGGAGCTGTTCAAGGTGATGGAGCGCCGCCTGCTGCGCGCCATCATGAACCCCGCGATGATCTGGACCTGGGGCTTCGGCCTGCTGCTGGTGCTGACGCCGGGCGTGGCGGATTGGGCCGCGGGCTGGTGGTGGGGGAAGGTCGCGGGGCTGCTGACCATGACCTGGTTCCACATGGACCTGGCCGCGGCGCGCAAGCGCTTCGAACGGGACGCCAACACGCGCAGCGAACGCGGCTGGCGCATCATGAATGAGGTGCCGACGCTCGCGCTGATCCTGATCGTGGTGATGGTGATCGCGAAGCCGTTTTAGTGTGCCCTCAAGCGCCGGGCGCCGGCATTCGCCGGCTTGGCTTGCGCGCCGTGCACTGGCGCGCCGGCGACGGCGGGCGGGTTGGGCGCGGTCGCGCATTCGCGCTCCCGGATCGCTGCGCGATCCGATTTGTGTCTGCCCTCAAGCGCCGGGCGCCGCAATGCGGCCTTGGCTCGCGCGCCGTGCGCCGACGCGCCCGGCGCGGCTGATGGCCTGTGCGCGGTCGCGCCCTGCACTCCTGGATCGCGCGAGCGCGATCCGCAGGGGGCGTGGGCAGCGGGGCGCGCCCTTGCAGCCACCCCGGCCCCATCGCATATCCATGGTTGACGGGCGGCGCCGGCCTTCCTAGGGTTCCGCCGCTTCCCGCCTGCGGCGCGGGGTGCCTCGCGCCTTGAGCCGCGACTTCTTCCTTCCTTCCTTTCGGGACATTGCCCCTCGCGCCGTTCCTCGGCGCCGATCCGGGCAGGCAGGCATCGGCTGTCATCGCCGCGCCCGCGGGAACGTCCCGGCCAATCCCCCGCTCTCTCGGACGCCGTCCAGGATCCTATGCACCTCTCCGAACTCAAGGCCAAAAGCCCCGCCGACCTCCTCGCCTTCGCCGAGGAGCTGAACGTCGAGAACGCCTCGACACTGCGCAAGCAGGACATGATGTTCGCCATCCTGAAGACGCTGGCCGAGAACGACCAGGCGATCTTCGGCGAGGGCACGCTCGAGATCCTGCCCGACGGCTTCGGCTACCTGCGATCCCCGCAGGCGAACTTCCTGCCCGGGCCCGACGACATCTACATCTCGCCCGCCCAGGTCCGGCGCTTCGCGCTGCGGACCGGGGATACGGTGGAAGGCCAGATCCGCGCGCCCAAGGACGGCGAGCGCTACTTCGCGATGTTGAAGGTCAACAACATCAACTTCGAGCCGCCCGAATCGCTCAAGCATCGCATCAACTTCGACAACCTGACGCCGCTATACCCCAACCGCCGGCTCAAGATGGAGAATCCGGAGGTCGAGAGCGTCGCGAAGTCCGCCACCAAGGACAACACGCACCGCGTGATCGACCTGATCGCACCCATCGGCATGGGCCAGCGCGCGCTGATCGTCGCCCCGCCGCGCACCGGCAAGACCGTGATGCTGCAGAACATCGCGAAGTCGATCAGCGCGAACAATCCCGAAGTCTTCCTGATGGTGCTGCTGATCGACGAGCGGCCCGAGGAAGTCACCGACATGGCCCGCACCGTGCGCGGCGAAGTCGTGGCCTCCACCTTCGACGAACCGGCCACGCGCCACGTCCAGGTGACCGAGATGGTGCTCGAGAAGGCCAAGCGCCTGGTCGAGCACAAGCGCGACGTGGTGATCCTGCTGGATTCCATCACGCGCCTGGGCCGCGCCTACAACTCCGTCGTGCCGTCGTCGGGCAAGGTGCTGACCGGCGGTGTCGACGCGAACGCCCTGCAGCGCCCCAAGCGCTTCTTCGGCGCGGCGCGCAACATCGAGGAAGGCGGCTCGCTGACCATCATCGCCACCGCGCTGATCGACACCGGTTCGCGCATGGACGAGGTGATCTTCGAGGAATTCAAGGGCACCGGTAACAGCGAAATCATCCTGGACCGCAAGCTGTCCGACAAGCGCGTCTTCCCGGCCATCGACATCACCAAGTCCGGCACCCGCAAGGAAGAACTGCTGGTGGATCGCGGCACGCTGTCCAAGATGTGGGTGCTGCGGCGCATCCTGAACCCGATGGGCACGCAGGACGCGATGGAATTCCTGTCCGACAAGCTGAAGTACAGCAAGACGAACCAGGACTTCTTTGATGCGATGAACACCTGACGGTGTTCTGCGCGTCCGCATCGTCGGGCGCGCCTCCGGCGTGACGCGGTGAACGCCTGACCGGCGCGCGGCACGGGCTCTCCCGCCGTCGCGCCACCCCTACCGCGGCAAGGGCCGCAATCGCTCGATCGCCCGCGCCAGCGCCGCATCCGCGCGGCGGGTGTCGCCGGTGGCCAGCGCCTGCTCCGCCACCGCCATCTGCGCGCGCATCTGCGCCACATGCCGCAGGCTCGGCACCGCTTCCGCCATCGCCTGCGCCACCGCCAGTTCCTCGGCCGCACGCGCGCGGCGGCCGCGGATCCAGTCATCCTCCCCGCAGCGGACGCAGATGAAGCTCCGCGCCAGCCGCAACTGCCCGGCCAGCGCGCGCGGGTCGGGCGGCCCGCGTCGCGCCGCGACACGGCCCTCGGCCTCGATCGCGAGGATCGCCGCGTCGATCGCCGCCATCGCCTCCTCCTCCTCCTGGCTTCCCAGCACCTCGATCCCGTGCCGTACCTGGCGCATCGCCGGCACCGCGCCGGGCAGGGCCGGGGCCGCCGCGATCATCTCGCGCGCCCTCTCCAGCCCGGCGCGGCCCATCATCGACCGCCGCGCCGGGTGGTTCACGCCCGTTCGCTCCATGTCGTCATCGCAGCGCGCACACAGCATGGCGCGTGCCAGACGCAGCTGCGTGATGACCCCACGCGCATTCGCTGGCGCGGCCGCGGCTGCGCCGACGGTCTGCGCCCACGCGCCACGGCCCGCCGCCAGCACCGCGAGTCCCCCCGCCAGCACCGCCCGCCGCCGCGCCACGCCAACGCCGTCCGCCATCGCCGCCGCTCCCGCGCCCCCGCGCAGCCTATCCCCTTGCGCCCACCCCCGCGACGCCCACAAAGGAGACACCATGACGCCCCACCCGGACCCCGCCGCCGAGATCCTCCGCGCCACCCTGTTCGCCGCCCGCGCCCATGCCGGCCAGGCGCGCAAGGGCGCGGCCGCCGAGCCCTATGTGAACCACGTAATAGAGGTCGCCGGCATCCTCGCCGAGCACGGCGCGCCGCTGCCCGCCACCCTGGCCGGCCTGCTGCACGACACGGTCGAGGACACCGACTGCACCCATGCCGACCTGGTCGCCGCCTTCGGCGAGGAGGTCGCGGCCATCGTCGCCGAGGCCACCGACGACAAGTCGCTGCCCAAGGAGATCAGGAAGTCGCTGCAGGTCTCCCACGCGCCGAAGAAGTCGGATGCGGCGAAGCAGCTCAAGCTGGCCGACAAGATCTCCAACCTGCGCGCCATCGCCGACAGCCCGCCGGCCAATTGGAACCATGCGCGGCGCACGGAGTATGTCGGCTGGGCGGGGCGCGTGGCGGCCGGCTGCCGGGGCGTGAACCCGGCGCTGGATGCGCTGTTCGAGGACACCTACCGCGCCGCCCTGGCGCGTTTGGCGGAGGAGGCCGGCCGCTAGGGTATCGGCCGCGCAAACCGAATCGCTCAAGGGGGAAACGATGCTCGCTGAAGCAAGGGACAAGCGGCATTGGCGCGAGCCATTTCGCGCGGCAACAGCTTTGGGCGCCTGCCAATTGCTCGAACCGATTGCTTTTGCCAACGTCTCGACTTCGCGATCGGACCCGCCTGAGCGCGTAACGCTCCACCTGCCCTGGCCCGAACTGCCGCACACGGCCGGGCGAGCGGTCCCGGCCGCAATCGCCACCCCCCGATAGACGCGCGCGGGGCCGCATGGCACCTTCCGCCCTGCATGCTCTCCATCCCCGCCAGCCGCCCCAATGCCTATACCGGCAGCCCCCTCGACCGTGCCGGCGAGAAGCGCGACGACGCCGAGTTCATCGCCGCCGCGCTGAACCATCCCGACACGCTGTTCACCCCGGTGTGGCGCGCGCGTTCCCTGATGAAGGGCGTGGCCGATGGGCACCCGGAGGCCGTGCTGCTGACCGGCGCGGCCGCTGAATCCGTCCGGATGGCCGATGGCCCCTGGGCTTTCCTTGGCCTGTGGGAAGGCCGGCCGGTCTTCGCGGTGGATTGCTCGACCGCCGATGACCCACTGCCCTTGCTGCCCGACGGCATGGGCGCCTTCACCGACCTGCGCCAGGTGGCCGGGCTGCTGCCGGCGGGCGAGGCCAGCGTGCTGGCCCATGCCCGCGGGCTGATGCACTGGCGCACCAAGCACCGCTTCTGCGGCATCTGCGGGTCGCGGTGCGAGCCGCGCAGCGCCGGGCATGTCATGGTCTGCCAGGGCTGCGGGGCGCAGCATTTCCCGCGCACCGACCCCGCCGTCATCATGCTGGTGGTGCGTGAGGACGCCTGCCTGCTCGGCCATTCGCACCGCTTCCCGAACACCGCGATGTATTCGACCCTGGCCGGCTTCGTGGAACCGGGCGAGAGCCTTGAGGAAGCCGTTCGCCGCGAAGTGAAGGAGGAAGCCGGCATCGATGTCGGCGAGGTCTGGTACCATTCCTCGCAGCCCTGGCCCTTCCCGTCGTCGATCATGCTCGGCTTCCATGCCGAGGGGCTGTCGGAGGACATCCACATCGACCACGACGAGCTGAAGGATGCGCGATGGTTCACGCGCGACCAGATCCGCGATCACCAGGCGCTGGGCTTCTCCCTGCCGCGGGCGGATTCCATCGCCCGCCGGCTCATCGAGGATTGGATGGGCGCATGAGGCACGCGCTGCCGCTGCTCGCGCTGCTTGTGCTGGGCGCCTGCCAGCAGGGCGGCGTCTGGGCGAATGTCCCGCGCGACGACAGCCCCGACGGCCAGGCCTGCCGGCGCGAGGCGGAGCAGGACCCCGAGGTGCGCCGCATCGCGCGCACCGCCGCGTCCGGCAACCCCGCGCAGGATGAGCGTGTGCGCGAGGAATTGCTGGTGGCGCTGCCGCGGGCCTGGCGCGCCTGCATGACGCGTCGTGGCGCGCTGCCGCCCGGCGGCGTGGAACAGGTGCGCCGCACGACCTTCTGATCCGTCGGTCGCGGCTTCGACCGTCTGGAATCGCCAGCGCCGGCTTTCAGGCGGCGGCCATCCGCACGCCTTGGCCGGATGCCCCGCGGGAAGCCGCGCCTTCAGGCGATCGCCTCGGCCTCCACCTCGACCTTGAGGTCCGGGTTGGCGAGGCCAGCCACGATCAGCAGCGTGCTGGTCGGCGCATGCCCGCCCAGGAATTCGCCGCGATGGCGCCGCCAGGCCGGGATCACCTGCGGGTCGGTCAGGAAGACCGTCATCTTCACGATGTTCGCCGGCCCCATGCCATGCGCCGCCAGGATGGCGCCGATATTGGCCAGCGCCTGCGCCGCCTGGTCGCCCGCATCGCCCAGCACCGTGCCATCCGGGGTCACGCCGACCTGCCCGGAGATGACCAACCGCCGCCCCGCCCCTTCCACCAGGCAGGCCTGGGAATAGGGCGAGGAGGGCGTCGGCGCGCCGGGCGGGTTGGAGAAGGTGAGCTGGGCCATGGCGGGGTCCTCCCGGTGGTGCGCCGCCGGCGGCGGCGTCAGATGTCCAGCGCGGCCGGTCCGGGCGGCGGCGGGGCCGGGGCGGCCTCGGTCCCCGACGGCGTCGGCGGCGCCAGCGCGGCGCGCAGGTTGCGCCGCAGCTGGTATTCGAATTCCACGTTGAGGTCGGCGCCGGCGGCGCGGACGATCTCCTCGGCGGCGCGGGCGCGTTCGGCGGCATTGCCGGCCGGGCGCACCGCGGCGCGGCGCACCTCGGCCTCGGCGAAGCCGGCCGGCGCGCCGTCCTCCCCGCGCAGGTCCAGCCGGCAGCGCAAGGTGCAGGACAGCCTTTCGGTCGCGTCGGCGAACACACCCCCGCCGGATGACGGTTCGCGCGTCAGCGAGGCGATCAGCACGCGGAACCGCGCCACGCCCGGCCCGCCGGCGGCGGAGAGCCTGTCCTGCGCCATGACCCGGACGACATCGGCGGGGTTGAGCGGCGCCGGCGGCATCACGCGCGTCGCCGCGGGGTCGGTGGCGGGCTGGAACTCGACGCGCCCGACCAGCAGGCGCAGCGGCAGAAGGTGGCTGTAGGAGGGCGGGCCGGCGGGCATCGGCGGCGGTTCCTCGCCGCCGCCCGCGCAGGCGGCGGTGGCGAGCAGCGCACCCAGCGCGGCGCGACGCGGCAGCGCCACCGGCTCAGCCCTCGGTGCCGCGCAACTCGGCGCGGTCGAAGCGGAAGCCGAGGTTGCAGAATTCGCAGGTCATGGTGATGGTCCCGTCCTCCGCCATGTGGTCGAGGTCCTCCTCGCCGAACCCCGCCAGCACGCCGGACAGCTTGGCACGCGAACAGCGGCAGCCATAGGACAGGGCGCGGGCGCGGTCGAGCGCCAGGCCCTCCAGCGAGAACAGCCGGTGCAGCAGGCGGTCGCCGGGCAGGGCATCGTCCAGCATCTCGGCATCGGTGAGCGTGCCGGCGAGCGCCAGCGCGGTGCGCCAGGCTTCGTCCTGCGCGTCGCGGTCCATCTCGGCGCCGAGGCCGCCCTCGCCGGCGACGCGTTCCAGGATCAGCGCGGCGGCGCGCCAGCCGGCATCGGTGCGCGCGCAGGCCAGGTGGACATGGGTCGCGATCTGCTCGGAGGTGCGGAAATAGGTGCCGGTCATCTCGGTGAGCGTCTCGCCCTCGATGGCGACGATGCCCTGGTAGCGCTCCATGTCGGGGCCCTGGTCGCAGGTGAAGGCCAGGTAGCCCTGGCCGAGCAGCGCGGCGGCGGCGGGCGCATCGCTTTCGGCCAGCAGGGCGGCCAGGCGTTCGGCATCGGCGCGGGCATAGCCGCGCAGGGCGCCGGCATCGGTGCAGTCGGCCAACAGCATGGGCACCGGCCCGTCGCCTTTGGCCTGCAGGCTGAACGACCCGCGGAACTTCAGTGCGGCCGCCAGCCCCGCGGTCAGCGCCAGCGCCTGGCCGGCGAGGGCGGTGACGGCGGGGTGGGTGTCGTGGCGGGTCAGCAGCGCATCGGCGAGCGCGCCGAGCCGCACCAGCCGCCCGCGCACCGGGCGGTCATGCAGGTGGAAGGGCTGCACGCCGCGCGGCACCACCAGGTCAGGCACCGGGGGGCGGTCGTGGTTGAGGAAGTCGGGGGTGGGGGAGGGATCGGTGGGGCTGGACACCCGGCCCAGATAGGGCGTGGGCGGGGCGACGTCCACGGTTGGGGTCGGCTTTAGGACTTTAACGCTTTAGGCGGGCAGTTCAGGAGCGGCCCGGGACCGGGGCCGCCACGCCGCATGAAGAGGAACGCGCCGGGGAAGCCCAATCCGCGGAGCGGGCGCCCAAACGCCCGAATCTCTGGACAGTATCGCAGACTATTTTCCTAAACGCAAGCGCCTTCAGCGGCGCCGCTCACCCCGCTCCCAGTGCCCACAACAACACGCCCTTCTGCGCGTGCAACCGGTTCTCGGCCTCGTCGAACACCACGCTTTGCGGGCCGTCCATCACCTCGTCGGTGATCTCCTCGCCGCGATGCGCCGGCAGGCAGTGCATCACGATGGCATCGGGCGCGGCCTTCGCCAGCAGCGCTGCGTTGAGCTGGTACGGCGCCAGCAGGTTGTGCCGCTGCGGCGCGCGGCCTTCCTTCTCGTCCGACATCGATACCCAGGCGTCCGTGACCACGCAGCGCGCATCGCGCACCGCCGCGACAGGGTCGTTGGTCAGTTCGATGCGCGCCCCCTGCGCGCGCGCCCATTCGACCAGCGCGACCGGCGGCGCCAGTTCCTTCGGCGTCGCGATCCGCAGCACGAAGCCGAAGCGCGCCGCCGCCTGGATGAAGGATTGCGCGACATTGTTGCCATCCCCCGTCCAGGCCACCACCTGGCCGGCGATCGGGCCGCGATGGTCCTCGAAGGTCATCACGTCGGCCATGATCTGGCAGGGGTGCGAGATGTCGGTCAAACCATTGATGACCGGCACCGTCGCGTGTTCCGCCAGTTCGCGGATCTTCCGCACATCGTCGGTGCGGAGCATGATCGCATCGACATAGCGCGACAGCACGCGCGCCGTGTCCTTCGGCGTCTCGCCGCGGCCCATCTGCATGTCGCGCGACGTCAGCACCACGACGTCGCCGCCCAGCTGCCGCACGCCCACTTCGAATGACACGCGCGTGCGGGTGGAGGGCTTTTCGAACAACAGCGCCACGGTCTTGCCGGCGAGCGGCTTGCCCGCAACCTCCCCGCGCTTGGCGCGCGCGCCGAGGTCGAGCATCCGGCGCAGCGCGGCACCGTCGAAATCCATGATCTCCAGGAAGTGGCGGGGGGCGCCGGGCCCCCCACCGATCGGCTTGAGCGCTGCGCTCACTTTGCCGCCACCTGCGCCTTCGACGGCGTGAGGCGGCGGCAGGCGCGGTCGAGGAGTTCGACCGCCTCGTCCGCATCGGCCTCGGTGATGATGAGCGGCGGCGCCAGGCGCAGCACGTTCATCCCGGCCGCGACCGTCAGCAGGCCCTCGGCGACAGCCGCCGCCTGCATCTCGCCATTGGAGACCGCCGGCGTCAGCTTCAGGCCGCACAGCAGCCCGCGGCCGCGCACGGCTTCCACGACCGACGGATGCTTGACCACCAGGCCTTCGAGCCCGCGCCACAGATGCGCCGAGACGCGCGCCACGCCATCGAGGAAGCCCGGCGCCAGCACCACGTCCAGCACCGCATTGCCCGCCGCGCTGGCCAGCGGATTGCCGCCATAGGTGGACCCATGCGTACCGGGCTTGAGGTACTGCGCGACCTTCTCCTTCGCCAGCACCGCGCCCAGCGGGAAGCCGCCGGCGATGCCCTTCGCCGCCGACATGACGTCGGGTTCGATCCCGGCCCATTCATAAGCCCAGAGCTTGCCCGTGCGCCCCATGCCGGACTGCACCTCATCGAGCGCCATCAGCAGCCCGTATTCGTCGCAGACCGCGCGGATGTCCTGGAGGAAGCGGTCGGGGCAGGGGCGCACGCCGCCCTCGCCCTGCACCGGTTCGATCATGATGCCGGCGGTCTTCTCGCTGATGGCCGAACGCAGCGCGTTCATGTTGTCGAAGGGCAGGTGCTGGAAGCCCTCCAGCGGCGGGCCGAAGCCGGCCAGGTATTTCTCATTCCCGGTGGCCGCCAGCGTGCCCAGGGTGCGCCCGTGGAAGGCGCCCTCGAAGCACAGGATCTCGTAGCGTTCCGGGTGGCCGGTTTCCGCATGGTATTTGCGGACGGCCTTGATCATGCCTTCGTTCGCCTCGGCGCCGGAATTGCCGAAGAAGACGGAATCCGCAAACGACGCCGCGACATGGCGCGCCGCCAGCTTCTCGGCCTGCGGGATGCGATACAGGTTCGACACATGCATCACGCGCCCGGCCTGGTCGGCGATGGCCTTCGTCAGATGCGGGTTGGCATGGCCGATGCTGCTGGTGGCGATGCCAGCGCCGAAATCCAGGAATCGTCGCCCGTCATCCGTCCACAGGCGCGCACCCTCGCCCCGCTCGAAAGCAAGGTCGGCACGGTTGTAGGTCGGCATCAGGGCGGGAATCACGATGGAATCCACTCTCCGCAAACTCCCCGGGCGCACTCGCGGTCATCGCGGCACTGACGCGGGAAGGCGGCGAGACTAGCCGCAAGTCCGGGCGGAACGGAAGCCGGGCGGTGAAGGCGCAGCGGGGGGCCAGCCCCCCGGACCCCCCGCTGGGAGGCGACCGCCTCCCAGACCCGGGGTCAAAAGGGCAGGTTTGGCGGAGGGGCATGGTGTGCGTATCGCGCAAGGCGCACCGACGAGCCCCTCCGCCAAACCTGCCCTTACGTTCACGCGGGTCCGGGGGCACGTATGCCCCCGGCGGGAGGGTTCGGGAGGGCAGAGCCCTCCCGAGGCGCCCTTCACAGCCCAGGGCTGCTCGGGTCCCGCCGCACGGGCGGGTTGGTGCCCAGCGCGCGTTCCGCGCCGGTGCCGCGCGGGTTGGCGGCGGTGCCGTCGCTCTGGCCCGGGTAGGCGCCGGACATGTTGGTGCCGGCGGCGCGGTCCACGGCGCGGCCTGCGGCGGTGCCCGGCGGGTTGGCGCGGGTGCCGTCGCTCTGCGCCGGGTAGGCGCCGGATGCGTTCGTGCCGGCGGCGCGGTCAACGGCGCGGACGGGCTCGACGTTCGACGTCGGGTTGCCGCGCTGGTCGCAGGCGACAAGGCCGCCCATCAGCAGGACAGCAATCGCGGCGCGGGGAAGAAGGGACATCGACGGGGGCTCCTTGGTTCGTCTGATGTCCCTGCAACGCGCCGTGTGACGGAAGGTTGCGGTGCGATCAGGCGGGGTCGCCGGTATCCGCGACCAGGCCGGCGGCCTCGATGCCGGCGATGCAGCATTCCTCGTCCTTGGGCGAGGCATCGCCGCTGATGCCGACGGCGCCGAGCAGGATGTTGTTGGCGTCGCGCACCAGCACGCCGCCGGGCACCGGCACGGCGCGGCCGCCGGTCAGGTCGGACAGGGCGTTGGTGAAGCCCGGCATGGCCTGGGCGCGGCGGGCGAGTTCGCGTGTGCCAAAGCCCATCGCGAGCGCGCCGAAGGCCTTTCCGGTCGCGATCTCGGGCCGCAGGATGGAGGCGCCGTCCTCGCGCTTGGCGGATTTCAACTGGCCGCCGGCATCGAGCACCACGACGCAGAGCGGCAGCAGGCCGAGCGCGCGGCCCTTGGCGAGGGCGGCGGTGGCGATCGACTCGGATTGCGCGAGCGTCAGGCCGTTGATGGCGGCGGGGTGGGCGGGCTGGGGCATGGGTGGTTCCTCTCCGAAGCATGCGCGATAGGCCGGGCGCCGCGGCCTGTCCATGCGCCGGCGATTCTGCGTGCGTCGATCCGTACCGGTCGCGCAACATCGTGCCGTCGCCAGGGAGCGCATTGGAGCACGAGCACCGCGCAGGGCGCGCTGGCCGATGAGGACGTCACCCTTGGGGCGAAGCACCAGTCCGAGCGCGACTATGCCGTGGTGGTCGCCGGCCTGCAGGGCGAGGCGATGGCCGGGCGCATCCCGAACGGACCGGGGCGCGCCGGCGTCGCCGTTGCGGGGCGCGAGGGCCGCGCGCTCAGCCTGGAGGGCGGCGTGGCGGTCGCCGGCCATGACGGCTTCGCGTCGTGCGGGGCGAATGGCGCTGCCGTGGTGTTCAAGCGCACGCAGCCCGATGCCGGGCCGGGGAACGCTGGGCGCCCGGCGCTGGCGGCCGGCGGCGACGGTTCGGTCGCGATCGCCTTCGAGGCCGCGCACGCGCAGGTTGGCGGCACCGCGCTGGCCTTCGCCCAGCAAGGCGGGTTGGTGCGCGGCGGACCGGGATCGGTGCTTGTGTCGGTGTGGCGGATCAGCGAGACCAGCCGCGCCTTCGTGGTGGGCCAGGTGTTGCCCCTGGCCAATCCCGGGGATGTGCCGGTCGCCGGGGTGCAGCCGCTCAACCCGGACGTGTGGTACCGGGTGGACGGGCAGGGCCGCTTCGTGCCGGCCTGAAGCGGCGCGTCAACGCGGCGGCGTCGGGGCCGGAACCGGGGCGCGTTCCCCGGCGGTCGAGGTGCCCAGCATGCCCTGCGGCGTCGTGCCGGTCGCGTCGGGGTCATGCGCGTGGCCCACGGCGGAGCCGTCGGTGCCGCGGTTGACCGCGTGCGGGCTGTCGGTGCGCGGCGGGTGGTTGGCCGGGCCGGCATCGCGGCCGACCGCCTCGACCTGGCCGGGCTGCGGCCCGCCCGCCTGCGGCGGCGTGACCGGCTGGGCCAGCGCCAGCCAGGGTAGGCACAGCAGCCCCGCGGTGGTGATCATGCGAATGACGGACATGGCGTGGCCTCCCCTTCCCGGGGTGCAACGCCTTGAAGGCGCCACAGTTGCCGGCCTCGTCAGCGAAACCGCGCCGTGGCAGAACCGCGCCATGGCGGACCCACCGCAGGCGAATTCCCCGCGCGGGCGGCGCGCCCCGCGCCCTGCTGGCCAGGCGCCCTCCGCATCCCGCCTGCGCGAGGCCGCGCTGCTGCACCTGGCGCGCTATGCTGCCACCGAGGTCGGGTTGCGGCGCGTGCTGGACCGTCGCATCGACCGCTGGGCCCGCGCCGCCGAGGCCGAGGGCCAGCCGCGCGAGCAGGTGGGCGTCGCCGCCGCCGCCGCGCGCGCGGCTGCGATCGAGGTCGCGCGCGCCATGGTGCAGGCCGGGGCGGTGGATGACGCTGCGTTTGCCGCGAGCCGCGCGCGCCGGCTGGCGCGGACGGGGCGGTCGCGGCGCGCCATCGCGGCGCATCTCGCGGCCAAGGGGGTGGATGCGGAGGCCGCCGCGGCCGCGCTGCCGGAGAACGAGGACGCTGAGCTCGACGCCGCGCTGGCCTATTGCCGGCGCCGCCGCATCGGACCTTTCGCGCGGGAGGCCGAGGATGCCGATGCGCGCCGCAAGGCGCTGGCGTCGCTCGCGCGCGGCGGCTTCGCGCATGCGGTCGCGCGGCGTGCGCTGGCGATGGAGCCCGAGGTCGCACAGGACCGGCTGATCGCGGCGCGGCAGGCATGATGCAGGACGCCCCGCTGGTTGAGCCGCGGCCGCAGCGGACGGCGCCGGTGTGGCGCGACGCTCCGGCCCGGGCGCGCGCGGCATGAGCGGCGCACGCGTCGTCTTCACCCGCCATGGCGTGCTGCGCGGCGTGCGCCAGGCAGTGCCGCTTGTAATCGGCACCTTCCCCTTCGGCCTGGTGGTGGGGGTGATCTCGGACGCGAAGGGGCTGTCGCTGCTCGAGACCTGGCTGATGTCGGGGCTGGTGTTCGCGGGGTCGTCGCAGCTGCTGGCGCTGGAATTGTGGACCGACCCGGCGCCGATCCTGGGGGCGACGCTGGCCGCACTGGTGGTGAACATGCGCCTCGCGCCCATGGGCGCGGCGCTGGCGCCGTGGCTGGATTGGCTGCGCGGCATTCGGCTGTGGGGCACGCTGGCGACGCTGGTGGACCATTCCTACGCGCTGTCGGCGGCCGACCAGCGGCGCGGCGGGCGGGATGCGGGGTTCCTGCTGGGGGTCAGCCTGGCGCTGTGGTTCTTCTGGATGATCGCGGTGGCGGTCGGCCATGTGTTCGGCGCGGCGGTGCGGCTGCCGCCGGGACATCCGGTGTTCTTCGCCGCGACGGCCACCTTCTGCGCCATCCTGGTGCCGGTCTGGCAGGGGGTGCGGCGGGATCTGCTGCCCTGGGGGCTGGCGGCTGTCGTGTCGCTGCTGGCGTGGTCGGCGGGGCTGGCGGCGCCCTGGCCGCTGCTGGCGGGTGCGCTGTGCGGCGCGGCGCTGGGCGCATGGCTTGAATTGCGGCGGGCGCCATGACGCTGCGGATGGATGTGCTGCTGGCGATCCTGGGCATGGCGCTGGCGACCTACCTGTGCCGCGCCGGCGGCTATGCGCTGTTCCGCGCGTTCCGCCCGCCGCGGTCGGTCGAGGTGGCGTTGCAGCACCTGCCGGGGCCGATCTTCGTTGCTTATGTCGCGCCGGCGCTGGCGATGCAGGGGGCCAAGGGCTTCGCCGCCGCGGCGGTGGTGGTGGCGGTGCAGGCCGCCACGCGCAACCTGGCGGCGGCCATCGGCGCCGGGGTTGCGGCGATCTGGCTGTTTGGGATGGTTGTGTAGGCGCTATTGCGCGGGGGCTGAGGCCGGTACCAGCGTGATGGTGATGCCCCCGGCCGGCGCGGTTTCAGGCCCGCGCACGCGCACCGCGACGGCGGCGGCCACGCCATCGGCATCGAGCACCGTGATCCGGTAGGCGCCGGGGCCGGGCGGGGTCCAGGCGACCTCGCGCCGCGCGGGTTCGCTGCGGAGCGGCGCGCCATCCACCAGGAAATGCAGCGGCCGGCGCCCGCCCGCCGCGCGCAACACCACCGGCCCGGCGCCATCGGCCAGCGCCGCGCCGGGCGGCGGGAAGAGCAGACGCAGCCGGTCCGCCGGGGCTGATTGACGCGGTGCATCGGCCACCACGCGCATGCCCTGGCGCGGGGCCTCGGGCAGCAGGGCGAAGACCCGCGCGAGCACCGGCAGCGCGCCCTGCCGGCCGGTGGCGCCCGGCATGGCCGTGCCGTCGGGCCGGCCGATCCAGACACCCGCCACATGCCGCGCATCGAAGCCCAGCGCCCAGGCATCGCGCCCGCCCCAGGAGGTGCCGGTCTTCCACGCCACTCCCGCCGGCCCGCCGCCGGGGAAGTTCTGCACGAGGATGGCGGCGACGGCATCCGCCGCACGGCGTTCGAGAACCTGCTGGGGTTCATCCGGCGTGCCGGGGGTCAGCCGCAGCGGCCGCGCGCGGCCGTGGTCGGCCAGCGTGCCGTACAATGCGACCATCTCCCGCAGCGTCGTTCCCGCACCGCCCAGCGCCAGCGGCAGCGACGCATCCGCACCCGGCGGCAGTCGCGGCGCCGCGCCTGCCGCCTTCAGCGCCGAGGCAAACCGCAGCGCGCCGACCTGCTCCAGCAGCGCCACCGCCGGCAGGTTCAGCGACATCCGCAGCGCCTGCGCCGCCGTCACGCGGCCGGCGAAGTCGCGCGAGAAATTCTCCGGCGCGTATTCGCCGAAATGCCGCGGCAGGTCGGCCACGATGGTGCCCGGCGAGGCCACGCCCCGTTCGAACGCCATGGCATAGAGAAACGGCTTCAACGCCGAACCCGGAGACCGCACCGCCCGCGTCAGGTCCAGCGCCCCCGCCCGCGATTCCACACCCCATTCGCCGCCGATCAGCGCACGCACCTCTCGCGTCTCGACATCGGCCACCACGATCGCCAACGCGGCACGGTCGGGCAGCGTGGCCACGACCTCCGCCGCCAGGCGTTCCGTCGCGCGCTGCAGGGACGCATCCAGCGTCAGCGTCAGAGTGCCCGTCGCACCGCGTGCCATCTCGCGCGACAAATGGGGCGCAAGGCGAGGCATTGGCTGCCGGCGATCAGGCATGGCGGCCGCCATCGACAGGTCGCGGTCGGCCTCCGACATCCCCGCCGCCGGCCCGCCACGCCGCGCCAACACCGCATCGCGCGCCGCCCGGGCCGCATCCGGGTGCCGGTCCGGCCGCAACGCCGCCGGCCGCCGCGCCAGCGCCACCAGCAGCGCCGATTCCGCCGCATCCAGCCGCGCCGCCGGCCGCCCGAACCACGCCAGCGCGCCCGCGCGCATGCCCTCGATATTCCCGCCCTGCGGCGCCAAGGTCAGCCAGATGCCAAGGATCTCATCCTTGGAAAACCGCGCCTCCAACTGCAACGCGCGAAAAATCTCGATCGCCTTCGACCGCAACGTCCGCGGCCGCGGCTCCAGCAGCCGCGCCGCCTGCATCGTCAGCGTGGACCCACCCGACACCACCCGCCCCGCCCGCACCCACTGCCCCGCCGCCCGCACCAGCGCCAGGACATCCACCCCCGGATGCTCGCGAAACCGCCGATCCTCCGCCGCCACCAACAACTCGAGCAGCACCGGCGACACATCGCCCACCCCCGTCCGCAACCGCCACACGCCCCCGTGCGCCGGCAACACCGACAGCGTGCGCCCCTCACGGTCGAACACCTCGACCCCCGCAGCACGCAGCCTGGTCATGTCCGGCGGGGCGATCCTGTCGAGCGCCAGCACGGCGAGGATGACGGTGACAGCGATGAGGAAGGCGGCGCCGGCGCGTCGGGCGGCGGTGGAGGGCTTTGCCCTCCCCCGGACCCCCTCCCACCAAGGGCTTAAGGCCCTTGGAACCCTCGACTTGATCGGGGGATTTGGGGAGGGGCAGGGCGTGACCGTCGGATCAGGCGGCACCGACGATGCCCCTCCCCAAATCCCCCGATTCAAACCCCGCGGTCCAGGGGGCCGTAGCCCCCTGGTGGGGGGAGGTTCGGAGGGGGGCAAAGCCCCTCTCCGTCACCAGCCGCGCAAGGCGCGCCTTCCTCACGGCAGCACCGTGATCCTTGCCGTGTTCTGGCGCGCGAAGATCCCCGGTCGGTACATATCCTGGGCTTCGCCGCCGGGGAGTTCGAAGGTGCCGGGCGTGACCGCGCGCAGGCGGACGGCGATGCGGGCGAAGGGGCGTTGGGGGGTGATGGTGACGGCGGCGGCGTAGCGGTCGTCGAGTGCCGGTTGGCTGTCGACTTCGGTCAGGGTGCCGAGCCAGGGCATGCCGGAGAGGTCACCGGCCGGGAGGCGGGTGGCGATTTCCCAGCCGGCGGGCAGGCCCTGGATCAGCATGGCCTCGTGGCGGTCGTTGGTTTCGCTGCGGAGTTCCATCAGCAGGATGAAGGACGCGTTCTGGCGCAGATCGTCGAGGTTCAGCGGTTCGCCGTTCAGGGCGAAGAAGCGGCGGGTGACGCGGAAGCCCTCGCGCGCTGCGGGCAGCGCTTCGCGGGCGATGCCGTTGATCGACACCGACTGCCAGACCGGGGTGGAACCCAGGTTGCGCGCGGTGCCGGGGCCGGTGAGGGAGGCCATGACCACCGGGCGCGGCGGCAGGGCGGAGCCGTTCACCGCGACGGTGGCGGCGCGGTTGCCCTGGCCCAGCACCTGCGCGGCGAGCACGGCCCAGGATTGTTCCTGGGTGCTGCTGCGCTGGGGGGTGAAGTCCGCGCCGGGCAGGGTGGACATGACCTGGTTCAGGCGTTCGGGCAGCAGGCCGGATTCGCGCAGCAGGGTGGTGGTGGCGAGCAGGTCGCGCTGGGCGCTGCCGTAGTCGTAGAACCAGAAGCGCCGGCCGGTGGCGGCGAGGGCGGCGGTGAAGGCCTGCTCGGCGCGCGCGGTGTCGCCGCCGCGCGCGAAGGTGGCGGCGAGCTGCGCGCGGGAGAGCTGCGTGGGCAGGTCGTTGAGCGCTTCCATCAGGCGGCGGGCGGCGCCCAGGCGCACCTGGCCGGCCAGCGCCATGGCGTGCAGGCGATAGGCCTGCGCGGCGCGGTCCTGCGGGGTGTCGCCGCCGGCATCCTCGATGGCTTCATCGAGGAAGCGCAGGGCTTCGCGCAGCGCGCCTTCCGGCACGGTCGCACCGGCGGTGCGTGCGCGGACCAGGGCTTCCACCGCGAAGGGCGTGAGCCATTGCTGGGCCTCGCCGCTGGCGCTCCACATCGCGAAGGAACCGTCGAAGCGCTGGCGGTCCAGGATGGAATCGACGGCGCGTTGCAGGCGGATGGCGCGTTCGGCGCTGCTGTCTTCCGACATGCCGGCGGACAGCGCGAGGGCGCGCGAGGCGGATTGCTCGAGGCAATGGAGCGGGAAGTCCTCCACCGCGCGCAGCATGCCCGCCACGTCGTAGCGCACCGCGGCGCCGAAGGATGCGCTGGCGCGCCAGGCATTCTGCACGAAGCGGTCGATCGGCGGGTTGAGCGGCAGTTCGACGCCGGGCGGCAGTTCCACACCGGCCACTTCCGTCACGCGCGGGCGGGAGGAGCGGATGGTGATGCGGCTTTCGCGCTCCACGCGGAAGCCGTTCGGGCCGGTGACGGCGATCCGCAGGATGCCCTCGCCGCCTTCGGTCGCGCGCAGGCCGGTGAAGGGCTGCGCGCGTGCGCCGGTGGCGAGCGTCGCCGCCAGGCGCGTCGGGCCGTTGATGGTGAGGCCGCCGGTGGCGGTGATCTCGGCGGCGATCTCGCCGGCCGGCAGTTCGATGTTGTGCAGCAGGACCGACAGGCGGGCCTCGTCGCCCGGTGCGAGGAAGCGCGGCAGCAGGGCCTCGGCGACCACCTGGTCGCGCACGGTCATCGGCTTCGCGGCGCTGCCCACGCGCGTGCCTTCCCAGGCCACGACCATCAGGCGGAGTTCGCCGGCGAAGTCGGGGATGTCGAGCGGCACCATCGCCACGCCGTCCGGCCCGGCGCGCACGACGCCGGAGAACAGCGAGACCAGGCGCTGCGGGGGTTGCAGCGCGTCGGCGGCGGCATCCTCGTCGCCGCCCTGGCGCAGCAGGGCGAGTTCGCCCTCGGCGGGGGCGATGAGGCGGCCGTAGTCGTCGCGGATATCGACGCCGAGGCGGCGGCGCGACAGGAAATGCGCGGCCGGGTCCGGGTTGGCGAAGTTGGTCAGGCGCAGGATGCCCTCATCCACCGCGGCGAGGGTCAGCAGCACCTGGCCGCCGGCATTGGTCACGCGCACCGGGATCTCGACGCGCTGGCGCGGGCGGATGCGTTCGGGGGATTCGATCGCGACACCGAGCGTGCGCGGCGCGGGGTCGAGGCCGACCCAGGCGAGGCCGAGGCCGCGGCCCGCCTGGCCGTTGCGGGTCTCGCCGGCGCGGAAGACAGTCACGGCCACATAGGCGCCGGGGCCCCACGAGGCATCGACGGGAATCTCGACCTCGGTGCCGGCGGTGGTCACTTCGATCTCGCGCAGCGCCACCAGCCGGTCGGTCATCACGGCGACCGAGGCGCGACCGGCGAAGGGCGGGGTGATGCGGATGCGGGCGTTCTCGCCGGGCGCATAGGCGCGGCGGTCGGCGGCGATGTCCACGCGGTCGGGGATCTCCGCGGATTCTACGCCGGCATAGCCGGAGCGGAAGCGGATGGAGGTGATGCCGAGGCCGTTGGCATCCGACACTTCCAGCCGGTAGCGGCCGAAGCCGAGCGAGCGTGCGAAGCGTGTGGGCTGCGCCGCGATGACACGGATTTCCTGGGCATCGACCGGTTCGTCGCGCCACACCGTCTCCCAGCGCGCGATGGACCCGCGCACCACGATCCGCCAGTTCGGCCGTTCGCGCACGAGGCGCACGCGCAGCGTGGCGGGGACCGCTGCGCCCTCGGGCGAGACGGCGGCGATGTCGAAGGCCGCTTCGCCACCCGCATCCACGGCATCGCCCTCGAAGGCCGGGCGCACGCCGACCAGCGTGGCGCGGGCGCGGACCGGCACGGTGAAGCGCGTGCGGGTTTCACGCCCGCCGGGTTCGCTGACCGAGACGCCGACCTCGGCGCGCACCGGGCGCGTGGTGTCGGGCGGCTGCGGCAGGGTGAGCGACAGCGTCGTCGCGCCCTGGTCGTTGGTTTCCGGGATTTCGAAGGGGATCAGGTCGGGGGCGAATTGCTCCTGCGCCAGGCCGAAGCGCCAGCCGCGCCAGGCTTCGAAGGGCTCGGGGTCGTGCACGAGGCGCAGTTCGGCGGTGCCGGTCAGGCCGGCGCCGGGCGCGCCATACAGGAAGCGGGCGGTGACGGGGATTTCCAGCGTCCGGCCGGGCACCAGCGGGCCGGGGACGGGGCCGGCATTCACTTCCAGGCGCTCGGGCACGAAGGCGTCGACACGGAAGGTGGTGCGGCCGATCGGCGGCGCGTTGGGGTCGGTGAGGGCCTCGATCACCCATTGGCCGAAGGGGGCGCCGGCGGACAGGCGCAGCGGCCAGGTGATGGCGCCGCCATCCTGGCGGGGCGGCACGATCTCCTGCGCGACCTGGCCGTTCGGGCGGCGCAGCCGCAGGCGGATCGGCAGGTCGAGCGGCTGGCCGGCGGGGTCGCGCACCAGCACGCCGGCATTGACCGTCTCGCCGGGGCGATAGATGCCGCGGTCGAGCCACAGGAAGGCATCGACCGGGCCGGGATGCGCGCGACCGGTGGCGCCACGGTCCGACAGGTCGAAGGAGGCGGCTTCGAGCGACAGCGCGGCGATGTCGTCGGTCGTCTCGGCATGTACGGCGACGGGCGCCATGGGTCCGGTGCCGCGCATCAGCGCGACCGGGAAGCGCACCAGGCCGTCGTCGCCGGTGCGCGCTTCGGCCAGGATTTCGTTGTTGCGGGCCATCAGCATGATGCGGAGGCCGGTGGTGAGCGTCGCGGATTGCAGGGAGCGCGCCTGCACCGCCAGCCCATCGGCGCCGCGCCAGGCGGTCAGGCCGATATCGGTGACGAAGAAGGGCAGGGCGGCGGTCTCGCCGCCGCCGCGGCGCGATTCATCCTGGCGCAGCACCAGCAGGTAGGCGCCCGGGCCGGCGGAGCGCAGCACGTCCGGCAGCGGCAGGATGGAGCGGTGCGTACGGTTGGGCTCGACGCGCTGGAGTTCGGCGCGGCCTTCCCACAAGACGCGGCCCATCTCGTCGCTGAGGTTCTGCGCGGACCAGGATTCCAGGCCCTCGCCCGGCGTCCAGTCGCGGCGCAGCGGCACCAGGTTGCGCTCGGCCACGCGCACGATCCGCATGGACATGCCGGTCACGTTGACGGTGGCCACGCCCACGCGGGGTTCCTGGCCGCGCGGCAGGATGAAGGCGGAGGTGTCGAAGGCGATGCGCGGGTCGCGGTTGGGCACGGCGATGCCCACGGCGGTCTCCTGGCGCAGGTTCTGGCGGTCCTCGCCGGGCAGGCCGGCGCGCAGGATCACGCGCGTGGTGGCGCCCCAGGGCAGGCCGGCGACGCAGAGCAGGTCGCCCTCGCGTTCCACCGCCAGGTTCGGGATGGGCGGGTCGGCGCGCACCCAGTCCTGCGGCTGCCAGTCGGTGCGGCGCGCCGGCGGGTTGGTGAAGGCGATGCAGGCGCGGGCGGGGTCGGCATCGGCCTCGGGCGTCACGCGGCGCACCAGCATGCCGGCGGCGCGGCGGGCGGCTTCCAGGCGCTGCTGGTGCTCGGGGCTGTCGGCGCGTTCCAGGATGGCTTCCAGCGCCTCGATCTGCTGGACGGGGCGGTTGAGGCGGCGCAGCGCTTCCGCGATGACCATCAGCGGCGCCACCTCCGGTTCGCCATAGGAGGCGAGCTGGAAAGCGCGCCAGCCGGCCTGCAGCGCACGCTGGTTGTTGGGCGGGTTGGCGGCGAGCTGCGCCTGCGCCAGCGACAGCCAGTGATTGGCATTGGGCTGGCCCATGCCGATGCGTTCTTCCCAGGCGGCGGCCGCGGCCGTGTAGTCACGGCGGCCTTCCGCCTGGCCGGCGCGCAGTTCTGCCGCCGCGCGCTGCTGCGGGGAGGCGCCGGCGGGGAAGCGGCGCGTCATCTCCTGCTGGTAGGCCCCGGCATCGCGCCCCAGCCCCGGCAAGTCGAAGGATTGCGCGGCGGCGAGGCCCGGCACGAACAAGGCGAGGAGCAGCAGCAGGCGGATGAGGCGCATCTGGGGCGTTTCCAGTCGTGACGGTCGACGCGGCACTATGGCACGCGGCGCGGCGCCGCGCATGTGACGAGAGCGACACGGATGCGGCACCGGATGAAGGGCTTCAGGCGCCGCCGCGCGGCCTGATCGCGCCAGGCCGCCGCGGCTACCCGCTGCCGCCTTCGCGCGCTGGGCGTCAGGCGGTGTCGCGCAGGACGGCGGCGAAGGTCGCGGCGGCGGCCATCAGGTCGGCGGTGTCCATGGCCTCGTGCGGGTTGTGGCTGCCATTCGCGTTGCGGATCAGCAGCAGGCCGGTCGGGATGCCTTGTGCGGCGAAGTTGGCGGCGTCGTGGCTGGCGGGGGAACCGAGCGGCATGGTCGCCACGCCACCGCGCGCGGCGGCGGCTGCGAGCGCGGCCTGCAGCGCCGGGTCGCAGGGGCCGACCGGTGCGGCGTTGCGCGGGCCGAGGTCGATCGCCACGCCACGCCGCGCCGCCACGGTCGCGACGATGGCGTGCAGGCTCTGTTCCAGCGCGGCGAGGTGCGCGCCGCCGTAGGCACGCAGGTCGAGCGACAGGGTGAAGTCGCCCGCGACCACGGTGAGTTCATGCTTCGTGGTGTCGGTGTGGAAGCGGCCGATGGTGAAGGCCATGGCGCGGCCGGCTTCCTCCTCCTCGGCCCACAGCGCGTCGAGCGCGGTGAACAGGTCAGCACCCGCCAGCGCGGCGTCGCGGCGGAAGCGGCGGGGCAGGCCGACATGCGCGTCCTCGCCGGTGATGCGGATGGCGGCATGGCGGATATTGCCCGGGATGCCGGTGCAGATGCCGATCGGCACGCCGGCTTCCAATAGGGATGGCGCCTGTTCGATATGCGCCTCCAGGAAGCACCGGATCGGACCGTGTGGCAGCAGGCGCGTGCCGGGTGCCAGCGCCGCCGGGTCGCCGCCGCAGCGGGCGATGTGCTGCGCCAAGGTGAGGCCGGTATCGGCGCGGCGGCGGTCCAGTGCGTCCGGCGGCAGGATGCCGAGGGCGGCGCGGCTGCCGATCAGGCCGAGGCCGAACCACACCGCTTCCTCGCAGCGGAAGGCGGCGATGGTGATGTCGGCGCGCGGGGCGAAGCCTTCCGCCTTCAGTGCGGAGACGGCGGCGAGGGCGGCGACCACGCCGGCCGCGCCGTCGAAGTTCCCGCCATGGCGCACGGTGTCGAAATGCGAGCCGAGCAGGGTTCGCGGCGCGCTGCGATCCGCACCAGGCCAGGTGAGATACAGGTTCGTCGCGGCATCGCGCGTGATGTCGAGGCCCAGGTGCTCCGCTTCGGCGATGGCCAACGCATGCGCGGCGTTCTCGCGGTCGTCGAAGGCGTGGCGGGTGATGCCCGGCGGGTCGGCGCCGATCCTCGCCAGCGCATCGAGCATCGCCTGGACGTTCACGCGCCGAGTTCCCCCAGCACCTCGGCCGTATGCTGGCCCAGCGCCGGCGCCAGCGCATGGAAGTGACCGAGGCCGGGCAGCATCGGCAGCGGCACCTCGCCCAGCTGCGGCTGCGCGATGCGCGTGGCGGCGCCGGTCGCGACCACATGGTCGTTCGCCAGCCAGTCGAGCGGCGAGTTCACGCGATCCGCCAGCAGCCGCGCGCCTTGCAGCCGCGTGACCCAGTCCGCGGAGTCCCGCTTCGCGAAGGCGGCGCGGACGATGGCGTAGAGCACCTCGCGATTCTCCCAGCGCAGGGGGAAGGAGGTGAAGCGCGCATCGGTCTTGGCGTCGGGGATGTCCAGCACGTCGCAGATGGTCAGCCATTCGGCTTCGCGCACCAGCGTCACCATCACCCAGGAACCGTCGGCGGCCTGGTAGGCGCCCGCCGGCGCATTCGGCGGCGCGGCGGATTTGCCCTGGTAGCCCCATTCGCCGATCTGGTGCGTCAGCAGGTTCGCGCCGGCGGCCATCAGCGACATGTCGATGATGCGCTGGCGTGGCGCTCTGTCCTGCAGGCGTGCGGCGAGGGCCACTTGCACGGCGGCGAAGGCGTGGATGCCGGTGGCCATGTCGACGATGAAGGGGCCGGTCTTGTGCGGTGCGCCATCCGCGCCGGCATTCAGCGCGACGAAGCCGGAGAAGGCCTGCGCCACGGAATCCGTGCAGGGGCGTTCGCGATACGGGCCGGCCTGCCCGAAGCCGGAGATCGACAGGCACACGGCATCCGCCTTGGCGTTCTCCGGGCCGAGGCCGATGCGCGCGGCCACGCCGGGGCGGAAGGCCTCGATCAGCACATCGGCCTGGGATGCCAGCTTCGCGGCGGCGGCGCGGCCTTCATCCGACTTCAGGTCGAGCACCACCGACCGCTTGCCGCGGTTGAAGGCGACCGTCATCACCGACACGCCATCCTTCGCCGAACCCAGGCCGCGCGACCAGTCGCCCTCGGCCGGTTCCAGCTTGATGACGTCGGCACCGCAGGCGGCGAGCATCATGCCGCAATAGGGACCGGCGATGCCCTGGCCGGCATCCAGGACGCGAATGCCCTTGTAGGGGCGCATCGCCTCGTTCATCGCGTTTCCTCCTCAGCGTTTGTGGGCCTATCCTGACCGGAACACGCGACAAGGGAAGGGGATGCCATGAGGATCACGCGACGCGCGGTGCTGGCCGCCACGCTGGCGACACCGGCCCTGGCACAGGATTGGCCGACGCGCCCGGTGCGCTGCATCGTGCCCTACCCGCCCGGCGGGCCGACCGACCTGGTGGGGCGCGTGGTGGCGATGCGCGCGCAGCAGGAACTCGGCCAGCCGCTGGTGATCGAGAACAAGCCCGGCGCATCCGGCACCATCGGGTCCGCCGAGGTGGCGCGTGCCGCGCCCGATGGGCAGGTGCTGCTGGTGAATGCGTCCGCGCATGTCATCATCCCGCATATCAACCGCAACATGCCCTATGACGCGCTCAACGACTTCACGCCCATCACCAACATGGGGATGGTGCCGCTGGTCGCGCTGGTGAATCCGCGGCTGCCGGTGCGGTCCCTGCGCGAGTTGGCGGATCATGCCAAGGCCAATCCGGGGCGGGTTTCGTATGCGTCGTCGTCGATCGGCGGGGCGCAGCACCTGGCGGGCGAGATGTTCAGGCAGATCGCCGGTGTGGATATCGTGCACATCCCCTATCGCGGCGCGGGGCCGGCGATCCAGGACCTGATCGCGGGCAATGTGCAGGTGATGTTCGACAGCGTGCCGGCCGGCGCGGGCGCGGTGCGCGAGGGGCTGCTGCGGCCGCTGGCGGCGCTGAACGCGCAGCGCATCGCGGTCTATCCGGATTTGCCGACGTCGGCGGAGGCCGGGTTCCCCGACCTGGTGATCTCGACCTGGTATGGCTTCTGGGCGCCGCCGCGCACGCCGGCCGCCATCACCGAACGCATGCAGCGCGCGGTGGCGGTGGCGGTGCAGGACCCGGCGGTGCGTGCGCGGCTCGCGACGCTGGGCGCCGACCCGGTGGCCGATACGCCCGCCGCCTTCGACGCCTTCTGCCGCAGCGAGTCCGCCAAGTTTGGCGCCATCGTGCGCGCCGCCAACATCAGGATGGAATGATGCGCGCTGTCGTCTGCGAATCCTGGCGCGACTTCGACGCGCTGGAACTGAAGGACATCGCGCCGCCGCCGATGCGGCCGCGCGGCGTGCGGATCCGCGTCGCCGCCGCCGGCGTGTCCTTCGCGACGCAGCTTGTCGTGGCGGGCAAGTACCAGCGCCGACCGCCGCTGCCCTTCGTGCCGGGCACCGAGGTGGTCGGCACGGTCATCGAAGCCGCGCCGGATGCCGAGGCGCCGCCGATCGGTACGCGGGTCTTCGCCGTTCTCGACTGGGGCGGCTATGCCGAGGAAGCGGTGGCCGACGACATCCATGTCGTGCCCATCCCCGACGGGCTGGCGATGGAACCGGCGGTGGCCTTCCCGATCTCCTACCCCACCGCGGGGTCGGCGCTGCTGTGGCGCGCGCGGGTTGCGCCGGGCGACTGGGTGTTGGTGCAGGGGGCGGCGGGCGGCGTCGGGCTGGCCGGCGTCGAGATCGCGAAGGCGATGGGCGCGCGGGTCGTGGCGCGTGCCGGCGCGGCGAAGCACGAGATGCTGCGCGCGCGCGGCGCGGATGTGGTGCTGGACAGCGCGCTGCCGTTCCGCGACGCGGTGCTGGACGCCACCGGCGGCGTCGCCTGCGTGCTGGACACGATCGGCGGGCCGGCCTTCGACGAATCGCTGCGCTGCCTGGGCGATGGCGGGATGCTGGTGGTGATCGGCTTCGCCGGGGGCGGCATCCCGACAGTGGCGGCGAACCTGCTGCTGCTGAAGAATATCGGCGTCGCGGGCGTCAATTGGGGCACCTATATCGGCTGGTCGCCGGGCGACAACCGCCTGCGCCATGCGCCGCGCGCGAAGGCGCTGTGGTCGCAGCTGATGGGCTGGTGGCAGGACGGCGCGCTGCGGCCGGAGGTGCATGCCGCCTTTCCGCTGGACCAGTTCCGCGAGGCGATGGCGGAACTGCGCGAACGCCGCAGCGCGGGCCGCGTGATCCTGACGCCGTGAGCGGCGCGCGCGATCATCGCGGCATCGCGCTGATCGTCGCCTCCGCGCTGTTCATGCAGAACCTGGACAGCGCGGTGCTGGCGACCGCGCTGCCCGCCATGGCGCGCGACCTGGGGGAGGACCCGGCGCGGCTGGGTGCGGCGATCACGTCCTACCTGGTGGCGCTGACGGTGTTCATCCCGTTCTCCGCCTGGATCGCCGACCGCTTCGGGGCGAAGCGGGTGTTCATGCTGGCGATCCTGGTCTTCGTCGCGGCATCGGTGCTGTGCGGACGCGCGCAAGGCCTGGGCGAACTGATCGGCTTCCGCATCCTGCAGGGCATGGGCGGGGCGATGATGGTGCCGGTGGGTCGGCTGCTGCTGCTGCGCGACGTGCCGAAGAAGGAGATGCTGTCCGCCATGGCGTGGCTGACCATGCCGGCGCTGCTGGGGCCGGTGACGGGGCCGCCGCTGGGTGGTGTGCTGACCGACCTGTTTTCCTGGCGCGCGGTGTTCTGGATCAACGTGCCGATCGGGCTGATGGGCTTCGTGCTTGTCGCGTGGAAGATCCCGGCGGTGGCGCCGACGCGGCCGGGGCCGCCGGATTTGGTGGGGCTCGCGCTGACCGGTGCGACGCTGGCGCTGGTGATGTTCGGGATCGAGACCGTCGGGCGGCATGTCGTGCCGGGGTGGGCGTCGGTGGCGGCGCTGGTGCTGGGCGTTGCCGCCGGCGTGCTGGCGGTGCGGCACATGCGCGGGCGGGCGCGGCCGGCGGTGGATCTGTCGCTGTTCCGCATCGCGACGTTTCGCGATCCGGCGGTGGCGGGCAGCCTGTTCCGTACGGGGGCAGGGGCGGTGCCCTTCCTGATCCCGGTGATGTTGCAGATCGGCTTCGGGATGAGCGCGTCGCAGTCCGGCTTCGTGTCCTTCGCCACCGCGCTGGGGGCCTTCGCGATGAAGCCGCTGGTGCGGCCGCTGCTGAAGGTCACCGGGTTCCGCGCGGCGCTAATGGGCAATGGGGTGGTGGCAGCGGCGGGGATCGCGGCGCTGGCGTTGTTGACGCCCGCCTGGCCGGCGGCGGCGATCTTTCTGCTGCTGGCCGCCGGCGGGCTGGCGCGCAGCCTGCAGTTCACCGCGCTGAACACGCTGGCCTTCGCCGATGTGCCGAGCGAGCGCATGTCGGGCGCGACGGCGCTGTATGGCACCTTGCAGCAATTGTCGCCGGCGCTGGGCGTGGTGCTGGCGACGACCACGCTGGAGGCGTCGCTCGCGCTGTCGGGGCGCGGCGCGCTGGCGGTGGCGGATTTCTCGGCGGGCTTCGTGGTGGCGGCGGTGGTGGTGGTGGCCTCGGTGCCGCTGCATGCGCGCCTGGCGCCAGATGCGGGCGCCGAGGTGTCGGGGCACCGGGGCTGAGCGATCACCCGTAAGGCAGGCGGAAGCCCGGTTCGTCCCACTGCATCGCCGCGAGCTTCCCGCTGGTGGACAGCGTGATGTAGGCGGTCCGCATGTCGGGGCCTCCGAAGCAGATATTGGTGGGCATGCGTTCGGGCATCTTCACCACGCGCAGGATGTCGCCGGCGGGGGAGACCGTGGTGATCTCGCCGGAAACCAGGGTCGCGACGATGATGTTGCCCGATGCGGCGATGGCGATGGAATCGAGCCGCCGGTAGCCAGGGAACTGGCAGATCACGCGCCCGCCATTGGAGGACGGCCAGGGGTCCTTCTTCAACCGGCCGGGGGCCTCGACGTCCCAGGCCCAGAGACGGCCGGTCTCGGTCTCGGCCACATAGACCGTGCGCCCGTCCGGGCTGATGCCGATGCCGTTGGCGCCGCCGAAGATCGGGAAGGCCGCTTCCACCGCGCCGCTGCCGTCGGCCTTCGCGTAGTAGGCACCGCCATGGTCGCGGTCGCGCGCGCGGACCTTGCCGAGGTCGGAGAACCAGAAGCCGCCATGGGCGTCGAACATCAGGTCGTTGGGGCCGCGAAGGGGGCGCCCATCGATGGCGCGGATCAGCGTCTCGACGGCGCCGGTAGCGGGGTCCACGCGTTCGATGCGGCCGCCGGAATAGTCGGCCGCCTGGAAGCCGGGGCGCAGCAGGCCGGGTTCCTCGTGCCAGGAGAAGCCGCCATTGTTGCAGACATACAACGCGCCGTTCGGCCCCAGCGCCAGGCCGTTCGGCGCGCCGGTCACGGTGGTGATGGTGGATTTCGTGCCGTTCGCGGTGACGCGGGTGATGCGCCGGGCCTCGATCTCCACCAGCGCGACGGAGCCATCCGGCATGCAGACCGGGCCTTCGGGAAAGCGCAGCCCCTCGGCGAGGATACGAAGGTCCGGGGACTCGACGGTGACGGTCATGGCGCTTCCTTCCCTATGCTTGGCGCGATGATGGCGCGGCGGGCGCGCGCTGCGAAGCCTTGACGGCGCGCCCTACCCGCCGGAGCGTTGCGCCATGACCACGCCCGATCCCGTCACGCTGTCCGTCCTCGACAACCGCTTCCGCGCGATCGTGGAGGAAATGGGCGAGGCGATGCTGCGGACCGCCTATTCGCAGATCCTGAATTCCTCGCGCGATTTCTCGATTGCGCTGTGCGATTCGCGCGCGCGGCTGCTGGCGCAGGCCGACCACATCCCGGTGCATGTGGGTGCGATGCCCTTCGCCGTGGAAGCGGTGGTCGACGCCTTCGGCGACGCGGTGCGCGAGGGCGACATCTACCTGCTGAACGACCCCTATCACGGCGGGTCGCATCTGCCGGACCTCACCATCATCGTGCCGGTCTTTGCCGAGGGGCGGTTGCTGTTCTGGTCGGTGGTGCGGGCGCACCACACGGATATCGGCGGCGGCACGCATGGCGCCTACAATCCCGCGGCGACCGAGATCTTCCAGGAGGGGCTGCGGCTGCCGCCGATCCTGCTGGGCCAGGGGCGCGTGGCGCGGGCCGACCTGGTGCGGATGATCGTGACCAACACGCGCCTGCCGCGCGAGGTGCGCGGCGACCTGATGGCGATGATCGGCGCGGCGCATCTGGGCGAGAAGCGGCTGCACGCGGTGGTCGCGAAGCATGGCGCGGCGCTGGCGGATGCGGCGGCGGCCGGTATCCTGGCGCTGTCGGAGGCGCATGCGCGGCGCATCATCTCGACCTGGGTGGATGGGACCTGGAAGGGCGAGGCGTTCCTCGATGATGACGGCTTCGGGCAGCAGGACATCCCGATCCGCGCGACGGTGACCAAGCGTGGCGATTCGATCACGGTGGATTTGTCGGACTCCGCGCCGCAGGTGCCCTCCTTCCTGAATTCCTCCTGGCCGAACACCGCGAGCGCGGTGCGGATGGCGATCGCCTTCCTGCTCGACCCGGAAGTCGCGAAGAATGATGGCTGCTTTCGGCCCATCGAGATCATCGCGAAGCAGGGCAGCATTGTCTGGCCGCATGAGGGCGCGCCGGTGACGATGTGCACCTCCCACTGTTCGAACGAGATTGTGGAGGCGGTGGTGAAGGCGCTCGCCAATGCCTGCCCCGAACGCGCGATGGGCGGCTGGGGACGGCGCTTCCGCGTGGCGATCAAGGGCAGCGATGCGCGGCGGCCGGGGCGGTCGTTCGTGTGGCACCTGTTCCATGCGCGGCCTGGCGGCGGCGGGTCGTCGAAGGGCGATGGCTGGTCGACTGCGGGTGAATGGCATTCGGCGGGCGGGCTGAAGTTCGGGTCCGTCGAGATGGCGGAGGCGCGCTTCCCGCTGTTCTTCGCGAAGCACGAATTCAGGCCCGGCAGCGCGGGGGATGGCACCTATCGCGGGGGGCTGGGTGGCGAGCTGGTGATGCGGCTGGAGACGGATGGTCCGTCGGTCGCGAATACCGCCGGCGATGGCGTGCGGTATGGCGCGGCCGGGATGCTCGGCGGGCATGACGCGGCGCCGCATCACTACACGTTGAACCGTGCTGACGGGACGTCGCGCGATCTTCGCACGAAGGAGGTCGGGATTCCGCTGGCACCCGGCGACACGCTGCATGTGCGCGCGGGTGGCGGCGGCGGATGGGGGCCGCCGGAGAAACGCGACCCGGCGGCGCGCGTGCGCGATGCGGCGGAGGGGCTGCTGTGAGCGCCTTCAGGATTGGCGTCGATGTCGGCGGCACCTTCACCGACGTGGTCTGCGTCGCCGCCGATGGCACCACCACGCTGGCCAAGGCCGCGTCCACACCGGCCGACCAGAGCGAGGGTGTGGTGGCCGGCCTCGGCGTGCTGGCGGAACGCCTCGGCCTCGCGCTGCCCGACCTGCTGGCGCGCACGGAACGCATCGTGCATGGCACGACGGTCGCGACCAATGCGCTGCTGGAGCGCCGCGGCGCGAAGGTGGCGATGCTCACCACCGAGGGCCATCGCGACGTCATCGAGATGCGCGAGGGGCTGAAGCCCGAGCGCTACGATTTGCGCCTGCCCGCCGCGCCCGCCCTGGTGCCGCGCCGGCTGCGCTTGCCGGTGCGCGAACGCATCCGCCCCGATGGGCGCGTGGAACAGCCGCTGGATGCCGCGTCGCTGGACGCCGCCATCGCCACGCTGAAGGCCGAGCAGGTCGAGGCCGTCGCGATCTGCTTCCTGCATGCCTGGCGCGACGACGCCCATGAACGCGCAGCAGCCGAGGCGGTGCGCGCCGCGCTGCCCGGCGTGTTCGTCACCACCAGCGCCGAGGTGCTGCCGCAGATCAAGGAGTTCGAACGCTTCTCGACCGCCTGCGTGAACGCCTATGTCGGGCCGGTGGTGTCGCGCTATCTCGCGCGGCTGCGCGGGCGGCTGGACAGCGCCGGATACAGTGGCCCGGTCTTCGTGATCCTGTCGCATGGCGGTGTCGCGCCGGTCGAGGAAGCAGCGCGGCTCGCCGCCGGCACAGCGCTGTCCGGGCCGGCGGGTGGTGTCGCCGCCGGTGTCGCGCTGGCGCAGCGCGGGCTCGGGCAGGACCTCATCACCTTCGATGTCGGCGGGACCTCGACCGACATCGCGCTGGTGCAGGATGGCGAGGCGGCGCTCGGCCGCGGGCGCACCGTGGCGGGCGAACGCATCGCGCTGGAGAGCCTGGATATCGTCACGCTCGGCGCCGGTGGCGGGTCGATCGGCCATGTCGGCGCCGGTGGGACGTTGCAGGTGGGGCCGCGCAGTGCGGGCGCGGTGCCGGGGCCGGTGGCCTATGGGCAGGGCGGCACGGAACCGGCGGTGACCGATGCCAACCTGGTGCTCGGCTACCTCGATGCCGGAAATTTCCTGGGCGGTGCGCGCAAGCTGGATCGCGACGGCGCGCTGGCGGCCTTCGCAAGGCTGGGCGCGGCGCTCGGCATCGACGCCATGGCGGCGGCAGAGGGCGTGCATCGGCTGGCGAATGTCCGCATGGCCGATGGCATCCGCGTCGCGACCGTGCGGCGCGGCGTCGATCCGCGCGACTTCACGCTGCTCGCCTTCGGTGGCGCGGCGGGGCTGCATGCCAGCGCGGTGGCGCGGGAGTTGGGTGTCACGCGCGTCGCGGTGCCGGTGTTTGCCGCCGGGCTGTCCGCCTGGGGGATGCTGCACACCGACCTGCGCTACGAGATGGCGCGCAGCGAGATCGGCACCGGCGGCGTGCCCGAGGATGACGCGCTGCGGACCATCTGGGCCGGGCTGGAAGCGGAAGGCCGCGCGCGCGTCGCCGCTTGGTTCGGCGGCGCGGTCGAGACGAAGCGCGCCGCCGACATGCGCTATGGCGAACAGGTCTTCGAGATTGCCGTGCCGCTCGAATCCGTGCCGTGGGACACGCCGGGGTTGAAGCAGCGCGTGACGGATGCCTTCCACGCCCGCCACGAATCGCTGTTCACCTACGCCCTGGATGGTGAGGAGGTGGTGCTGGTCAATGCGCGCCTGGCGGTGGTCGGCCGGCTGCCGCCCATGCCGGTGCCGCCGGCGGCTGAGGCGCGCGATCCGGCCGCGCCCTTCGCGACGCGGCGCGCACGGCTCGATGGCGCCGAGGCCGACTTGCCGGTGCTCGACTTCGCCGCGCTGGCGGATGGCCAGGTCGTTACCGGCCCCGCCATTGTCGAGAGCGACACCACCACCGTGCTGCTGCTGCCCGGCGACCGCGCGCGGATGGATGCGCGCGGGTGGCTCGATATCGTGCTGCCCGCCGACGCCGCGTGACCGGCGCGCCCCGCCACGACCACGGAGGATCGCCCGTGTCCGACTGGTCCCCCCCGCCCGGCCATGGCGGCCGATGGATCCTCGCCTGCATCGGTGGGGCGGCGATCGGCCTCGCGCTCGCCGCGGTGTGGAATGCCGTTTTGCTGCCGGCCTTGGCGCCGGGGCTGGGCGGCATGGCGGCGCCGCTGCTGCAGGCCGGCGGCGGCGCGGTGCTGGGCGCGTGCCTGGGCGCTGCGCAGGGCGCGGTGCTGCGCCGCGCCTATGACGACCTGTCGCTCGGTGCCTGGGTCGGGGCCACCGCCCTGGCGGGGTATTTGACCGCGCTGGTGGTCGGGCTGGTCTATGGCGCGCTGGCGCGGCAGGCCGGCAGCATGCCCATCGAGCTGTTCGTGCTGATGGGCGCGGCGCTGAAGGGCGTGGTGGGCGGGCTGCTCTACGGCCAGGCGCAGGGGCGCGTGCTGGACCGCGTGGTGGCCGACCGCGCGTCCTGGACGCGGGTGGTCATGGTCGGCTTCATGCTGGGCGCGCTGCTGGGCAGCATGCGCTGGCTGGTCGGGCCGGCGGCGATGGACCCGGTGTCGCTGGTGATCGGCGGGCTGGTCGGCGGGGCGCTGGAGGGGTTGGCGCTCGGCCTGGTGAGCGCCGGCGCCTTCCGCTTCATGCCGCCTCGCGCAGGTCGGCCAGTGCCGCCGTGAGGTTCTCGCGCGCCCGCGCCTCGTAGATGCTGGCGAGCCGCGTGCGGAAGATGGCGGGGGCTTCGAGGAAGCGCGCCAGCACCGCGCCGCGCCCGGCGCGCCAGCGTGCTTCGTCCACCGCCGCGTATTCGCGCCGCAGGAAGCCGGTGTTCCGGGCGAAGACCTCGGGCGATTCGCCGAGCGGCGTCAGGTCGAGGTCGAGCAGCCGCTGCACGCGGCAATCCGTGCCCGCATAGCCCAAATGGTCGGCGGTGGCGCGGATGGCCTCCCGCGCCCAGGCGGTGTCGCCCGGCACCAGGGCGGCCAGCAGCGCGGCCGAGGCGTCCTCGTTGTCCTTCGCCATCGGGTCGTAGACCGCGTCGTGGAACAGGATGGCCAGCGCCAGGTCGCGGTCGGCCGGGTCGCCGCCATGCAGCAGGTGGCGCAGCCAGAGCAGCCCGACATGGGCGTCGTCGTGATAGGCGCGGTGGGGTTCGCCGTAGCGTCGGCGCAGTTCCGCCACCGCCGCAGCCGACAGGTCGGCGCGGGCCAGCAGCGCGCCGAAGCCGGCGCGGCATTGGTCCAGATCCTCGGCCAGCGCCAGCGCCGAGCCTTCGCGTCCCTTGGTCATCGGTTCAGCCTTCCCGACGCAGCAGGATGCGCCCGCCGGTGTCCTCGAGGAGCAGCATCCCGTCGGGTTGCAGGACGTAGCGATAGGTTTCGCCCGGCAGCATGCGGATGGGCGTGCAGCCGACCAGGCCGCAGGCGCGGCGAGGTGCCCAATCCTCGATGGTCAGGCGCAGCCAGGGGTCGGCGCCGGCCAGGGTCCAGTGGCCGGAGACGGTCATCGCCCGGCCATCGGGGCCGCGGTCGCGGCGCGCGAAGCGGCCATCGGGCTGGAGAGTGATCTCGACCGACTGGCCGCCTTGCGCGGCACGCCAGGTGCCGGCCAAGGGGTTGGCCTGCGCCAGGCCGGGGAGGATCAGGAGGGCCGCGAGGATGGCGGCGCCGAGACGGGATGACATGCTGCGCTCCGGGGTTCGGAAACCCTACGCGCGGACCATGCGCGCGGATGCGCGGGCGGGCGCTGAATCGATTCACCCGCTGGCGAAGGCCCGCCCCAGCGGGGCCAGCGGGGCGGTGTCGATGCCGGCCATGTGCAGCAGGGCGGCCATGCCCAGGGCGGCGCTGTCCAGTACCGGGATGCCGAGTTCCGCCTCGAGCGGCGCCATGCAGGCGAGGCCGGGGAGGTTCGTGCTCCAGATCAGGATGGCGTCGGGGGCGGATTCGGCCGCCAGGGCGCGAACAGCGTCCATGATGGCGGTGTCCGGCACCGCGGCGGCGGAGAGGTTGTCCGGGCAGCCCAGGCCGCGCGTGGAGAGGGTCGTGATGCCCTCGGCGGCGAAGCCCGCGGCGTGGGCGGTGGCCTCGGCGGCGGCACCGGGCATCACCAGGGCGATGCGCCGCGCCGCCAGGCGGTGCAGCAGCGCGACCGTATGGAGGGCGGTGGTGGTGGCGGGGCAGCCGGCCTCGGCGGCGAGGGTCGCGACCAGCGCGCGATCAGTCGGCAGACCGAGTGACGCGCCGCGCGTGCCGTTCCAGCAGACCGCCGTGACGCCCGCATGGCCGAGCAGCCGCGCGGCGGTGGCATAGGAGGGCGCATCATAGGCCCCCGCCGGCTGGCCGCTGCCATCCGGCGCGTAGGAGATGCGGGCGACGCAGCCGTCGACGCCCGGCAGGTGCCGCAGGATGGCAGCTGTGGTGCGTTCGACCACGCGGTTCGAGGAGGGCAGGATGGTGCCGATGGCGGTGCGGGACATGGCGCCATCATCGGGCACCGGCGCGACCGTGCAAGCGCGCCGCTGAACCACCATCCGCCCAAACGGAATCGTTCGAGCGGATGATGCTTGCTAATTCAAGGGGCCAGGGGCGTCGAAGCGCGCCATGGCAAGCGGAAACGGCTCCAGGTCGGCTACTTCTTGCCGGTGAGGCCGAGCTCGCCCTCGATCTCGCGGATGCGCGCGAGCAGCGTGGTCCGCATCGACGGCGAGGCGTGCGGCTTCAGCCCCGCCAGGGTTTCCTTCAATTCGCGCAACAGCTTCTCCTTTTCGCCGCGGCTGCGCTGGATGGGGCGCGCGTCGGAGAACTGGCCTTCCCGGCTTCGCATGGTGCTTTCCTTTCTGGATTGGGCCGCGCCTGTTTCGGCGCGGCCAGGCGGGTCAGATGTCGAGCATCAGACGCCGCGGATCCTCGATGCTTTCCTTCACGCGGACCAGGAAGGAGACGGCTTCCTTCCCGTCCACGATGCGGTGGTCGTAGGACAGCGCGATGTACATCATCGGGCGGATCTCGACCTTCCCGCCGACCGCCATGGGGCGATCCTGGATCTTGTGCATGCCCAGGATGCCCGACTGCGGCGGGTTCAGGATGGGGGTGGACATCAGCGAGCCGTAGATGCCGCCATTGGTGATGGTGAAGGACCCGCCGGCGAGCTCGTTCAGCTTCAGCGACCCGTCGCGCGCCTTCTTGCCGAAGCTTGCGATGGTCTTCTCGATCTCGGCGAAAGACATCTGGTCGGCATCGCGCACCACCGGCACGACCAGGCCGGACGGCCCGCCCACCGCGATGCCCATATGGACGAAGTTCTTGTAGACGAACTCGTCGCCGTCGATCTCGGCGTTGACCGCCGGGAATTCCTTCAGCGCGGCGACGCAGGCCTTCACGAAGAAGGACATGAAGCCGAGCTTCACGCCGTGCTTCTTCTCGAAGGCGTCCTTGTATTCGGTCCGCAGCGCCATGGCCGCGCCCATGTCCACCTCGTTGAAGGTGGTGAGCATGGCGGCGGTGTTCTGCGCTTCCTTCAGTCGGCGCGCGATGGTGGCGCGCAGGCGCGTCATCTTCACGCGCTCCTCGCCTTCCTCGGGGGCGCGGGCGGGCTTGGGCGCGGCCGGGGCAGCGGCGGCAGGCGCGGGGCGGGCCAGGTAGTCCAGCACGTCGCCCTTGGTGATTCGGCCGTCCTTGCCGGTGCCGGCACCGACCGCGGCGGCGGTCGCACCGGTCTCGGCCATCATCTTGGCGGCGGCGGGCAGGGGTGCCACGCCCGGCGCGGCGCCCTGGGCAGCGGCCGGCGCGGAACCGGACGGCGCGCCGGGCACGGCGACCGGGCCGGTCACGGCGCGCGGCGTCTCGACATGCGGCATGGCCGGAGCGGCGGCGGGCTTTGGCGCGGCGGCGGCGCCACCCGCGGCGATCGACCCGAGCACGGAGCCGGGGCCGACCTCGGCACCCTCGGCGGCGGCGATGGCTTCCAGCACGCCGGCGGAGGGCGCGTTGACCTCGACCGTGACCTTGTCGGTCTCGAGTTCCACCAGCGGCTCGTCGGCGGCCACCGGCTCGCCGGCCTTCTTCAGCCAGCGCGCCACGGTCGCGGAGGAAACGCTCTCGCCGAGCGTGGGAACCAGGATGTCGGTCATGTCTGCCGTCCGTTGATGGTCTTGTGGCGCGTCACAGGCCGAGAGCCGAGCGCACCAGGGCTGCCTGCTGCTGGGCGTGGATGCGCGCCAGCCCCGTGGCCGGGCTCGCGGCGTCCTCGCGACCCACGTAGTCGGGCCGCTTCGCCTTGATGTCGAGTGTGCGGAGCACCTTCTCGATGCGCCGATCCATGAAGGTCCAGGCCCCCATGTTCTCGGGTTCTTCCTGGCACCAGACGACGTCCGCGTTCTTGTACGGTGCCAGGGCTTTGGCCAGGCTGGTGGCGGGGAAGGGGAACATCTGCTCGATCCGCACGATGGCGACGTCGGTGATGCCCTTCTCGCGCCGTTCGGCCACCAGGTCGTAATAGACCTTGCCGGTGCACAGCACGACGCGCTTCACCTGTTCGTCCGGCGCGATCGCGTCGGCCTCGGGGATGACGTAGCGGAAGGCGCTGCCGGGGCCGAATTCGGCGATGCTGCTGACCGCCAGCTTGTGGCGCAGCAGCGACTTCGGCGTCATCACCACCAGCGGCTTGCGGTAGTTCGCCTTGAGCTGGCGGCGCAGCGCGTGGAAGTAGTTGGCCGGCGTGGTGAAGTTGCAGACGCGGATGTTGCGCTCGGCACACAGCTGCAGGTAGCGCTCGAGCCGCGCGGAGGAATGCTCCGGCCCCTGGCCCTCGTAGCCATGCGGCAGCAGCATCACCAGGCCGGACATCCGCAGCCACTTGGTCTCGCCCGAGGCGATGAACTGGTCGATGATGACCTGCGCGCCGTTGGCGAAGTCGCCGAACTGGCCTTCCCACAGGACCAGCGTGCTCGGGTCCGCCAGCGTGTAGCCGTAGTCGAAGCCGAGCACGCCGAATTCCGCGAGCAGCGAATTGAACGCCTCGAACTTCGGCTGCCCCGCGCGGATGTTGTTGAGCGGCACGTATTCGGACTGGTTCGCCTGGTCGATCAGGTAGGCGTGGCGGTGGGAGAAGGTGCCGCGCTGCACATCCTCGCCCGACAGGCGTACGCGGTGGCCGTCCAGCAGCAGCGTGCCGAAGGCCAGCGCCTCGCCGGTCGCCCAGTCGATGCCCTCGCCGGAATCGATCGATTGCTTCTTGGCTTCGAGCTGCCGGATGATCTTGGGGTTGGCGTTGAAGCCGTCGGGCACGCGGCACAGGGCGGAACCGACCTCGCGCAGCGTGTCGAGCGGCACGGCGGTGTCGTGCAGCTTCTCGACCTCGTCGCCGGCGCCGGCCGACTTCAGGCCCGACCAATGGCCTTCCAGCCAGTCGGCCTTGTTCGGCTTGAAGGATTGCGCGGCCTCGAAGGCGTCTTCCAGCGTGGCGTTGAAGGCGTCGTACATCACCTTGGCCTGCTCGGCGGTCAGGCTGCCCTCGCGCACCAGCTTTTCCGCGTAGAGCGTGCGGGTGGTCCGCATCTCCTTGATGCGGTTGTACATGATGGGCTGGGTGAAGGCGGGCTCGTCGCCCTCGTTGTGGCCGTGGCGGCGGTAGCAGACGATGTCGAGCACGACATCGGCGCCGAACTGCATGCGGAATTCGGCGCACATGCGCGCGCAGAACAGCACGGCTTCCGGGTCGTCGCCATTGACGTGCAGGATCGGCGCCTGGATCGCCTTGGCGACGTCGGTGCAATACAGCCCCGAATAGGCATGCGCGGCGACGGTGGTGAAGCCGATCTGGTTGTTGGTGATGATGTGGATGGTGCCGCCGGTGCGGTAGCCGATCAGCTGGCTCATCGCCAGCGTCTCGTACACCACGCCCTGGCCGGCGAACGCGGCGTCGCCATGCAGCAGGATGCCCATGACGGAGCGCCGGCCCTTGGTGTCGCCCGCCATGTCCTGGCGTGCGCGCACCTTGCCCGCCACCACCGGATCGACGGCTTCCAGGTGCGAGGGGTTGGGCTGCAGCGACAGGTGCACCATGCGCCCGCCGATCTCGATGTCGGTGCTGGTGCCCAGGTGGTACTTCACGTCGCCCGAGCCCTGCACGTCGTCAGGGTTGGCGCCGACGCCCTTGAACTCGGAGAAGACCTGGAGATAGGGCTTCCGCACGGTGTTCACGAGCACGTTCAAGCGGCCGCGATGGGCCATGCCGATCGCCACCTCGGTCACGCCGAGCGGCGCGGCGGTCTCGATGACGGCTTCGAGCGCCGGGATGGTCGATTCGCCGCCCTCCAGCCCGAAGCGCTTGGTGCCGACGAATTTCCGCGCGCAGAAGGCCTCGAAGCCCTCGGCTTTGGTCAGGTCGGCCAGCAATTCGGTCTTGGTCGCGACGTCGAAGGCGGTCAGCCAGGGCGCGCCCTCGATCCGGCGCTGGATCCAGGATTTCTGGTCGGGGTCCTGGATGTGCATGAACTCGACGCCGATCGGCCCGCAATACGACGCGCGGCAGATCGCCATGATCTCGCGCAGGGTCGCGGTGTCGCGGCCCAGCACCATGTCGAGGAAGATCGGCCGGTCCATGTCGGCTTCGGTGAAGCCGTAGGTGCGCGGGTCCAGTTCCGGATGCGCCTTGGGCGCGGTCAGGCCCAGCGGGTCGAGTTGCGCCTCCAGGTGTCCGCGCACGCGGTAGGAGCGGATCAGCATCAGCGCGCGCAGGCTGTCGAGCACCTGGCGGCGTGCGGCCTCGGCGCTTGCGGGCTGTTCCGCGCCACGACGCGCGGCGGGTGCGTCGGGATCGGGGCCGAAGGCGCCGCGCAGGCGGGGCGCCCAGGACGCGCCGGTGGCGTCGGTCAGCACCGACCGCGCCTCGTCGTTCAGCGCTGCGAACAGCTCGGCCATCGACGGATCGACGCTGTCGGGCTTCTCGGCCCAGCGGGCGTAGAGGTCCGCGAGGTACGCGGCATTCGCACCGGTCATCGCGGTGGCGAGGACGTCAACTCCGGCCATTGTCTTCTCCGTGCCGACGGGCGGCGCCGCCGGATGTCACGCTCGGGTGGTCTCAGATGCGGGTCGCCGCCGCCCCTGGGGTCAGGATGCGGCGGCGTGGCTTAACATAGGGCGGATGGCCGCTTTGTGGCAGGGCTTTCGCCCTGCCCGCGCATCAACCCTTCAATGCCTTCACCATGGTCGACCCCAGCGCGGCGGGGCTGTCGGCCACATGGATGCCGGCGGCCTTCATTGCCTCCATCTTGGCCTCGGCAGTGTCCTTGCCGCCCGAGATGACGGCGCCGGCATGGCCCATGCGGCGCCCCGGGGGCGCCGTCGCGCCGGCGATGAAGCCCACCACCGGCTTGTTCGGCTTGCCGGGGGCGAAGTTCTCGCGCTTGAGGTATTCGGCCGCCATGATCTCGGACTGGCCGCCGATCTCGCCGATCATGACGATCGACTTCGTTTCGTCGTCCTTCAGGAACAGTTCCAGGACGTCGATGAAGTCCATGCCCTTCACCGGGTCGCCGCCGATGCCCACGCAGGACGACTGGCCGAGCCCGGCCGCGGTGGTCTGCGCCACGGCTTCGTAGGTGAGCGTGCCCGAACGCGACACCACGCCGACCGACCCGCGCTTGTGGATATGGCCGGGCATGATGCCGATCTTGCAGGCTTCCGGCGTGATGACGCCCGGGCAGTTCGGCCCGACCAGGATCGACTTCGACCCCGACAGCGCGCGCTTCACGCGCACCATGTCGAGCACCGGGATGCCTTCCGTGATGCAGATGACCAGCGGCACCTCAGCGTCGAGGGCTTCCAGGATGGCATCCGCCGCGAAGGGGGCGGGGACGTAGATGACGGAGGCATTCGCCTGCGTGCGCGCCACGCATTCCGCCACCGTGTCGAAGACCGGAAGGTTGAGTTCCGGGTGCATGGTGCCGCCCTTGCCGGGCGTCGTGCCGCCGACATAGGTGCTGCCATAGGCGATGCCCTGCGAGGCATGGAACGTCCCCTGGGCTCCGGTGAAGCCCTGGGTCATGACGCGGGTGTTCTTGTCGACGAGAACGGCCATGGTTCAGGCGCCCTTCACGGCAGCGACAACCTTCTGCGCCGCGTCGGCCAGGTTGTCGGCGGGGATGATGGCAAGGCCGCTTTCGGCCAGGATCTTCTTGCCCAGGTCCACGTTGGTGCCTTCCAGGCGCACCACCAGCGGCACCTTGAGGTCGAGGTTCTTGCTCGCCACCACGATGCCCTCGGCGATCATGTCGCACTTGGCGATACCGCCGAAGATGTTGACCAGGATGGCCTTCACATTGGCGTCGGAGGTGATGATGCGGAAGGCCTCGGTCACGCGGGCCGCATTCGCGGTGCCGCCGACATCGAGGAAGTTCGCCGGGCTGCTGCCGTACAGCTTGATGATGTCCATCGTCGCCATGGCCAGGCCCGCGCCATTCACCATGCAGCCGATCTCGCCATCGAGCGCCACGTAGTTCAGGTCGTGCTTGGTGGCGTCGAGTTCCTTCGGGTCCATCTCGCTGTCGTCGCGCAGCGCTTCCAGATCCTTGTGGCGGTACAGCGCGCTGTCGTCGAAGGACACCTTGGCGTCGAGCGCGACGATCTCGCCGGCGCCGGTCACCACCAGCGGGTTGATCTCGACGATCATGCAGTCGAGTTCGACGAAGGCGCCGTACAGCGCGGTCACGAACTTGGTGAAGGAGGCGACCTGCTTGCCCTCAAGCCCGAGCCCGAAGGCCAGCTTGCGGCAATGGAAGCCGGAAATGCCCGCGGCCGGGTCGATCGCGACCTTCAGGATCTTCTCGGGGTGGTTCTCGGCCACCTCCTCGATCTCCATGCCGCCCTCGACCGACGCCATGATGGTGACGCGCGAGGTGTCGCGGTCCACCAGCAGGCCGAGATACAGCTCGCGCGCGATGTCGCAGCCGTCCTCGACATAGACGCGGGAGACGACCTTGCCGTCCTCGCCGGTCTGCTTGGTGACCAGCGTCTTGCCGATCATCGCCTCGGCGGCGGCGCGCACATCCTCGATCGACTTCACGACGCGCACGCCGCCCTTGCCGTTCGGGTCGTCCTTGAAGCGCCCGGCACCACGCCCGCCGGCATGGATCTGCGACTTCACGACATAGACCGGGCCGGGCAGCTTCTTGGCCGCGGCCACCGCCTCGTCGGCCGACCAGGCCACATGCCCGTCGAGTACCGCGACGCCGTAGCGGCGCAGCAGTTCCTTGCCCTGGTATTCGTGGATGTTCATGCCGGGGGGTTCCCTGAAACGGGGCGGACAGGAAAACGGCCCGGCATCGCTGCCGGGCCGGGGTGGATCAGCCCACCAGCTTCTTCGACGCGTCGATCAACTCGCGCACCGCGCCGCAGGACTTGTCGAAGGCGGCCTGCTCGTCGGCGTTGAGCTCGATCTCGACGATGCGCTCCACGCCGCCGGCGCCGATCACCACCGGCACGCCGACATACATGTCCTTCACGCCATACTGGCCGGTCAGCCAGGCGGCGCAAGGAAGGACGCGCTTCTTGTCCTTCAGGTAGGCTTCCGCCATCGCGATGGCCGAGGCCGCCGGGGCGTAGAAGGCCGAGCCCTTCTCCAGCAGCTTCACGATCTCGCCGCCGCCATTGGCGGTGCGGGCGCAGATCGCGTCGACCTTCTCCTGCGTGGTCCAGCCCATCTTGATCAGGTCGGGCACGGGGATGCCGGCCACCGTGGAATAGCGGGTCAGCGGCACCATGGTGTCGCCATGGCCGCCCAGCACGAAGGCGGTCACGTCCTCGACCGACACGTTGAATTCCTGCGCCAGGAACAGGCGGAAGCGGCTGGAATCCAGCACGCCGGCCATGCCCACCACCTTGTTCGCCGGCAGGCCGGACTTCTCGCGGAACACCCACACCATCGCATCGAGCGGGTTGGTGATGACAATGACGAAGGCGTTCGGGCAGTGGGTCTTCACGCCCTCGGCCACCTGCGCGATGACACCGGCGTTCTTGGACACTAGGTCGTCGCGGCTCATGCCCGGCATGCGCGGGAAGCCGGCGGTGATGATCACCACGTCCGAACCGGCGATGCCGGCATAATCACCGGTGCCTGCCATGGCGGAATCGAACCCGTCGACCGGGCCGGACTGCATGATGTCGAGCGCCTTGCCCGCCGCGACACCCGGGAAGACGTCGAACATGACGACGTCGCCGAGTTCCTTCAGGCCGATCAGGTGGGCGAGCGTGCCGCCGATATTGCCGGCGCCGATCAGCGCGATCTTCTTGCGGGCCATAAGGACTTCCTCGGGTCTGGTGCAGTGCGAAAAACGCGGCTGCTACCTACTCCGGGGCCCGGCCGCCGGCAAGGCTGGCCTGTTACAGCGGCATGCAGCGGACGATGTCGCTGTGCCCGTGGGCCAGGGTGGCGAGGGTGCCGGTGGGGCAGCCGCGCGCCTGTTCGTTGGTGGCGGGCTCCAGCCCCCCCTGCCAGGACACGGTGCGGCGGCTGGCGGCGCAGTTGCGGCCGCGGCAGGTGGCGGCCGCCTGCTGCCGGCCACCGGCGCGGCTGGCGGCCTGGCGCGTGCCGCGGGCATTGCGGGCGCGGGTTGCCTGGGTCTGGCGGGTGTTGGCCTGCCGGTTGGTCGCCTGGCGGGTCGCCGCTGGGCGGGTTGTGGCCTGGCGGCTTCTGGCTTGCCTGGTCGTCGCCTCGCGCTGGCGGGTCGCAGCCGGGCGGGTTGTGGCCTGGCGGCTTGTGGCTTGCCTGGTCGTCGCCTCGCGCCGGCGGGTCGCAGCCGAAGGCCGGCGTACGGCGGTGGCCCTTGTGGCCGCGGCACGATTGGCCTGCGGCGCGCCCTGCCGGGCCTGTGCCTGGTCGCGCGTGCGGGCCTCGGTCGGCGCGGCGCTCCAGAACAGGCAGGCGAGGACGATCAGGGCGCTGGCGACGATCCGCATTCCGAAGGCCTCTCGTATCATTTCACGGCGTTACAATGGGAGCTTAACACATGATCCGGCTCGCGGGGAAAGGGCTGGCCGACCACGCTTGCGCGACCTGCCCGTGCGGCAGGGGCGGTCGATCCCGTGGGAACGCCCTGTCGATGACCCTGTCTATGACCGCGAGCACGGCCTGTGCCGGCGCTTCGTCAGGTCAGGTGCGGCAGCGCCAGATAGGCCTGCGACTGCATCTCGACCAGGCGCGAGGCGGTGCGTTCGAACATCGCGGCGTTCTCGCCGCGTTCGTACAGCCGGTCCGGCACGTCCTGCGCGCTGGCCACCAGTTTCACGCGATGTTCATACAGCGTGTCGACCAGCGTGATGAAGCGGCGCGCCTTGTCGAAATTCTCGGGCCCCAGGCGCGGGATGCCGTCCAGCACGATGGTGTGGAAATGCGTCGCGACCGCCAGGTAGTCGGCCGGGCCGAGCGGGCGGCCGCAGATCTCGTCGAAGCCGAAGCGCGCCACGCCGCGCGCGGCCTGCGGCACCGCCACCGCGCGGCCGAGCAGCGTCAGGGTGGTCGGCGCGGCCTGCGTGTCGCCGGTCAGTTCGGCGAAGGTGGTGTCCAGCGCGCGCTCGGCGCGGCCATCGGGCGGCACGTGCCAGGTCGGCAGGGCGCGGATGCGGTCGCGCCGGTAGTCGCGCGCCGATTCCAGCACCAGCACATCGAGCCGCTTCTTGATCAGCGCGATGAAGGGCAGGAAGGCGTCGCGCCCGGGCTTGCCGCGGAACAGGTCGTCCGGCGTGGTGTTGGAGGTCGCGACCACCACCACGCCGCGGGCGAACAGTGCTTCGAACAGGCGGCCGAGGATCATGGCGTCGGCGATGTCGTGCACCTGGAATTCGTCGAAGCACAGCAGCGCGGCCTCGGCGACGATGGAATCGGCGAGCGGCGGGATCGGGTCGTGATCGTGGATGTCGGTGGGCGCGGGGGCATCGGCGTCGCGCATTTTCCACGCATGGATGCGCCGGTGGGCCTGCTGCATGAACTGGTGGAAGTGCAGGCGCTTCTTGCGCGGCACCTCGGCTGTTTCGAAGAACAGGTCCATCAGCATGGACTTCCCGCGCCCGACCTGGCCGACCAGGTACAGGCCCATCGGCGCGCCCGCGGGCGCTTCATCGACCGCCTTGCGGCGGAAGAAGCGGCCGAGGAAGCCGCCGGTATCGGGCGGTTCGGTGCGCGGGTCATAGCCGCGGGTGCGCCGCCAGAGGTCCTGCAACTGCGCGGCCGCGTGCTCCTGCGCCGGGTCGGCGGTGATGGTGCCGGCCGCGATCAGCGCGCGCAGCGCCGGCAGCGGGCCTTCGGAAGGGCGGGTGGAGGACAGGCCGGCGGCGGGGCCGGCCGACGCGTCCGGTGGTGGCGTCATGGGGCGGGACGCTTAGCCCGTGCGCCACCGCCCGACAACCGCCGCGGGATGAGTTCACGCCCGCATCCCGGCGGGCCGCCAACGCTCCAACCCCTGCGGATCCAGGCTCGTCTCGATCCGGGAGCGCGACTGCGCGACCGCGCCCAGACCCTCAACCGCGCTGGGCGGGCCAGCGCATGGCGTGAAGGCAAGCCGGTCGGACGGCCGGCGCCCGCCGCCTGAGGGATCAATCCCGCTGCGACAGGTAATGTGCCAGCGCGCCGATCTGCTCGTCGGTCAGCCCGACCACGGCGCCGTTCATCTGCGAATCGGCGCCGACGCGAATCCCGTCGCGGTATTCCGCCATGGTGCGGGCCAGGAAATCCTCCCGCTGGCCGACCAGGCGGGGCACCTGCTCGCGCCCGGTCAAGGACGGCAGGTGGCAGACCGCGCAGTTGCGCGGGCCGATCAGCGCCTGGCCGGCGGCGAACAGCGCCTCGTCGCGCGGCCGGCGGTCCTCGGGCGGGCCGGGGGGCAGGGAGGCGAAATACGCGGCCAGGTCCTCGATGGCGCCATCGGCCATGCCCTCGGCCACGGCGGTCATGGCGGGCACCTGGCGCAGGCCCTCGCGGAACAGGATCATCTGCGTGGTGACGAACAGCGCCGGCTGGCCGGCGAGGGAGGGCGTGCCCTCCATGGCGCTGCGCCCGTTCTCGCCATGGCAGGCGGCGCAGCGCTCCGCCGCCATCACGGCCCCGCGGGCGGCATCCTGCGCCGCCGCGGGCAAGGCAGCGGCGGCGCCGAACAGCGCCGCCGCCAGAAGTCCCGGCAGCCTCACCGGCGATAGGTGATGCGGTAGATCGCACCCATCTGCTCGCCCGAGACGAGCATCGAGCCGTCGCGCAGCACATGTACCTCGACCGGCCGGTCGGCGAAGGTCTGGGCGGCGTCGTTGCGGAAGCCGGTCAGGAATTCCTCGACCCGCGCCACGTTGCCCTGCGCGTCCAGGTGCGCGACGACAACGTCATAGCCCGACAGCCGCGAGCGGTTCCACGACCCGCGACGGGCGATGAAGGCCATGTTGCGATACTGCTCGGGGAACATGGTGCCGGTGTAGAAGCGCATGCCGAGCACCGCGGTATGCCCGCCCAGCAGCGCCGCCGGCTGCGAGAATTCCGAGCAGTTGCGCCCGGCATTGAATTGCGGGTCGCGCCAGTCGCCGAGGCAATAGGGGAAGCCGAAATCCTCGCCGGTGCGGCGCACGCGCAGCAGCGTGTCCTGGGGCGCGTCGTCGCCGGCCCAGTCGCGGCCGTGGTTGGTGGCCCACAATTCACGCGTCACGGGGTGGTGCGCGAAGCCAACCGAGTTGCGAACACCGCGCGCCTCGATGCGCCGCCCGCTGCCATCGGGGTTGAAGGAGACCAGCAGCGCGAACTTGTCGCGGTCGGTGTTGCAGACGTTACAGTTGACGCCGACGTTGGTGTAGATGCGCCCATCCGGGCCGAGCGTGGCGAACTTCCAGTGGTGGTTGCCGCCGTGCTCCTGCTCGGTCGGCAGGGCGAAGGCGGCGGTCAGGTCCACCGGCGCGGGCGGGTTGTCTAGGTTCGCCTCGATGTTGTCGTAGCGCAGCACGCGGTTGACCGCGAAGACGAACAGGCTGTTGCCGACCATCACCAGGCCGCTGGGCTGCGGCAGGCCCTGCAGCAGGGTGCGCGTGCGCGTCGTGCCGTCCGGGTTGCGGCTGATGGCATAGACGCGCCCGATGGCGCGCGTGCCGGCGAACAGCGTGCCGTTCGGGCCTTCCGCGATGGCGCGCACGCCGGGCATGCCATGGGCGAAGACCTCGGCCTGGAAGCCCGGCGGCAGGCGGATGGCGCCGACCGGAACCTGGTCGCGCGGGGTGACGGTCAGGCGCGCGGCGTGGGGGGCGAGGGTCGAGCCCTCGGGCCGGCCGACCGCCCAGCCGGGCACCGGTGCGGCCGCTGGTGCCGGGGCTGGCGCCTGGGCCAGGGCCGGGCCGGCCAGCAGCGCGGCGGCGAAACTCAGCAGGATGCGTCGTGAGGACATGGTGTTCTCTCTCCCTGCCGCCCGTGGACGGGCGTGCTGGCGGCATCGAAGGACGGATCGGCGGGCGCTGCAAGCGCAGGTTGCAGGGTAGGCCTGGACGCCCGTGCGCGGGCGGCGGAGTGTCGGGCGGATGGATGGACTTCTTGGCCCGCTGCCGCCGATCGGCGCGATCCTCGGCATTGCGGGTGCTGCCCTGGCGGGCGGGGTGTCGCGTGGCTTCTCTGGCTTCGGGGCGGCGCTGGTGTTCGTGCCGCTGGCCTCGGCGGCGGTGGGGCCGCAGGTGGCGGTGCCGGTGCTGGCGCTGATGGAATGCGTGGCCTGCCTGGTCTTCCTGCCCAATGCCTGGCGCCACGCCGCGCGGCGCGAGGTCGCGGCGATGTCGGCGGGTGCGATCTGCGCGGTGCCGCTGGGCGCGATGATCCTGGCCGCCAGCGATCCCGTCGCGCTGCGCTGGGTGATGACCGCGCTGGTGTTCGTGGCGGTGGCGGTGCTGGCCTCCGGGTTGCGCTATCGCGACGCGGGGTCGGTGCCGCTGACGCTGGGCGTGGGCGCGGCGGGCGGGCTGATGAGCGGTACCGCCATGCTGGGCGGCGTGCCACCGGCGGTGTTCTGGCTGGGGCGCAATGCGCCGGCGGTGGTCGTGCGCGCCAACATGAACCTGTACTTCGCCGTGCTGACCATGGCGGTGACCGCGGCCTTCCTGTGGCGCGGCCTGGTGGGTGGGCAGACGGTCTGGTTCGCGCTGGCGGCGGCGCCGGCCTACGCGGTGGGCCTGCGGGCCGGGTCGCTGCTGTTCCGGCGGGCCAGCGATTCGGGGTTCCGCGTCGCCGGCATCGTGCTGATCCTGGTGGCGGGCGTGCTGGGCATGCCGCTGTGGGATGGCCTCACGGGCCGATGATGCGCGCGGCCGCGACAATGGCGGCGATGCGGTCATTGGCGGTGGCGCCGCCTTCGACGGACGCCACCGCCTTCGCCTCGGCCGCGCGAATGGCGGCGAGGCGTTCGAGAACCTGCTGCGCGCGGTCCAGCGGCACCACCACCACGCCATCGGCATCGCCCACGATGATGTCGCCGGGCCGGACATGCTGGCCGCCCAGCGTGACCGGCGCGCCCACCACGCCCGGCCCATTGGCGGCCGGGGAGGCCGGCATGATGCCGGCAGCGAACAGCGGCATGCCAGCGGCGGCAATGCCGGCGCGGTCGCGCGCCAGGCCGTCCGTGACGAAGGCGGCCACGCCCTTGTTCTTCATCATGCCCGCGACGATGTCGCCGACCACGGCGGTGCCCGTGTAGCCATCATTGGCCACCACGATGACATCCCCCGGCTGCGCTTCGGCCAGCGCGCCGAACACGCCCACCACATCGGCCGGGTAGGACAGCGAGGTCAGCGCCGGACCCACGAAGGCCGCATTGTCCGGGTCCATCGGCTTGATGCGGTAGTCCAGCGCGCCGCGCCCATCCATCGCATCGGCCAGGTGGGAGGTCTGGGCGCCGCGAAACGCCTCGACCAGCGCTGTGTCGGGCCGGGCATGACCGCGATGGATGGTCAGCATGGGCGGGTTGTCGAGCATGGCGCGTCCTCGGGTTCTGTTGCGCGATGCTTGCGCGCGAGGCGGGGCGCGTCCAGCCGGTCAGCGGCGCGCCCACAGCATGGCGGCGGCGGCCAGTTGCAGGGCCAGCGCCGCCGCGCCGACCGTCCAATCCCCCGCGAGGTCCCGCAGCAGGCCGAAGATCGCCGGCGCGAAGGCATAGAAGGCCTGGTTCACCGCGGTGATCAGCGCCACCACCGCGGCCACCTGCGCCGCGGGCCATTCCGCCTGGGCGATCAGCGGCGGCAGCGAGAGCAGGTTGCCGATGCCCAGCCCGAACAGCACGCAGGCGGCGATCATCCACGGCGCGCTGGTGCCGCCGGCCGCCAGCAGCGCCAGCGACCCCGCCGCCTGCACCAGGAAGTTCAGCATCGCCGCGCCGCGCCGGCTGGCCTCGGGCGGCAGCAGCCAGCCGGCGGCGGTGCGGCCCAGCACGGCGCAGACCGTCGCCAGGCTGAGCGCCCAGCCGGCGCCATTCACCCCCAGCGCCGGCGCCATCAGGGAATAAAGCTGCGACAGCAGCCCCATCTGCGCCACCAGCCCCAGCGCGAAGGCCAGCGACAGGCTGCGGAAGGCGGGCTGCGACCACAGCGACCCGGCCGGCCCGGCCGCGGCGCGCGGGGGAGGGGGCTCCGCGCCGCCATCCGCGTGTTGGCCGAGGGCGCTGGGGTCCGGCCGGAACCAGCGCCCCGCCACCGGCCAGAGCACCGCCATCCCGACCGCCGCGATGACCAGCGCCGCCGCCTCGAACCCGAACCCCGAGATCAGCGCCGCCCAGAGCGGCACGAACAGGATGCCGCCCATCGACGCGCCATTATAGGCCATGGCGAGCGCCGCCGGCCGCCGCCGGTCGAACCAGCGGCTGATGATGGCGTTGATGGCCGCCCCGCTGGTCATCGCCCAGCCCGCCCCGGTCAGCAGCGCCGCCGGCACCAGCCAGGCGGGCGACGGCGCAAGCGCCCAGGCGGCGACACCCACCCCGGACAGCACCACCCCCGCCCGCACCATCGCCACCAGGCCGAGGCGCGCCTGCACCGCCGGCAGCCGCGCCACCAGCAGGGCGCTGGCCAGGAAATGCAGGGTGATGGCGCCCGACACCGCCGCCACCGACCACCCCCGCCCGGTGCTGAGCGCCGCCAGCCACACCCCCGGCCCATAGAAGCCGATGCCCCAGGCGAAGGCCGCCAGCGCGAAGGCCGCCCAGACCACCTGCCAGCCGAAGAAGCGTTCCGCCATCGCGCGCAGCCTGCCACGAAGGGCGCGTTTCGCGCGAATTCCGCGCCACGCTCGGTTGCGGTGCGACAAACGCCATGTTAAGCGCCCGCCGCCGCCGGGAGTACGCTCCCGCGCGGCCATGACCCTTGGCGTATCCGCCGGATGCGCCGCACAAAAGGACCGGGATCGCTCGTGGCCGCCGAGACCATCCAGACCGTCTCCCCCTCCTCCCCGAGCCCGGTTGGCGCCGCTGCGCGCTATGCCCAGGCGCTGCTCGGCCTGGCGGACGACCTTCGTCCGACTGAGCCCGGCGCCGTGGACCGCATCGCCGGCGACCTCGAGGGGCTGTTCGCGCTGTGGCGCGACGACGCGGATTTCCGCGACTTCATCGCCGACCCGCGGCTCGATGCGCTGAAGCAGCGCGCCGGCGCCTTTGCCGTGCTCGACCGCGTGGGCACCGGCACCGAGGTCCGCAACCTGGTCGGCGTGATGATCGTGAACCGCCGCCTGTCGGCGCTGCCCGCGGTGGCGCAGGCCTTCGGCGCGCTGCTGGCCGAACGCCGCGGCCAGCAGACCGCCGACGTCACCACCGCGCATCCGCTCAATGACACGCAGCGCGCGCAGATCGTCGCGCGGCTGACCGAGGCCGGGCATTCCGGCGTGCGGCTGTCCGAGAGCGTCGATCCGTCCATCCTGGGCGGGCTGATCGTGAGGATCGGCTCGCGCCTATACGACAACAGCATCAAGTCCAAGCTGCAGCGTCTGCAGTACGCGATGAAGGGGGCCGCCTGACCATGGATATCCGTCCTGCCGAGATCTCGGAGATCCTGAAGGCGCAGATCGCCGGCTTCGATGCCGAGGCGAATGTGGCCGAGGTCGGCACCGTGCTGACCGTGGGCGACGGCGTGGCCCGCGTGTACGGCCTGCAGAACGTGATGGCCGGCGAGCTGGTGGAATTCCCCTCCGCCGGCGTGCGCGGCATGGCGCTGAACCTCGAATCCGACAATGTCGGTGTGGTGATCTTCGGCAACGACCAGGGGATCCGCGAGGGCGACACCGTCTCCCGCACGCAGTCGATCGTGGACGTGCCGGTGGGCAAGGGCCTGCTGGGCCGCGTGGTCGATGCGCTGGGCAACCCGATCGACGGCAAGGGCCCGCTGGTCGATGTGACGCGCACGCGCGTCGAGGTGAAGGCGCCGGGCATCATTCCGCGCAAGTCCGTGCACGAGCCGATGCAGACCGGCATCAAGGCGATCGACAGCCTGATCCCGATCGGGCGCGGCCAGCGCGAGCTGATCATCGGTGACCGCCAGACCGGCAAGACCGCCGTCATCCTGGACACCATCATCAACCAGAAGCCGATCAACGCTTCGGGCGATGAGTCGAAGAAGCTGTACTGCATCTATGTCGCGGTCGGGCAGAAGCGCTCCACCGTGGCCCAGCTGGTGAAGACGCTGGAGGAGCAGGGCGCCCTCGAATATTCCATCATCGTGGCCGCCACGGCGTCCGACCCGGCACCGATGCAGTTCCTGGCGCCGTATTCCGGCTGCGCGATGGGCGAGTTCTTCCGCGACAACGGCATGCACGCGGTCATCTTCTACGACGATTTGTCGAAGCAGGCGGTGGCGTATCGCCAGATGTCGCTGCTGCTGCGTCGTCCGCCGGGCCGCGAGGCGTATCCGGGCGACGTCTTCTACCTGCATTCGCGCCTGCTCGAGCGTGCGGCGAAGATGAACGATGATTTCGGCGCGGGGTCGCTGACGGCGCTGCCGGTCATCGAGACGCAGGCGGGCGACGTGTCGGCGTACATTCCGACCAATGTCATCAGCATCACCGACGGGCAGATCTTCCTGGAGACGGAACTGTTCTACAAGGGCATCCGCCCCGCGGTGAACGTCGGCCTGAGCGTCTCGCGCGTGGGCTCCGCCGCGCAGATCAAGGCGATGAAGCAGGTTGCCGGCAAGATCAAGCTGGAGCTGGCGCAGTACCGCGAGATGGCGGCCTTCGCGCAGTTCGCCTCGGACCTCGATGCCACGACGCAGGCGCTGCTGGCGCGCGGCGCGCGGCTGACGGAACTCCTGAAGCAGCCGCAGTACAAGCCGGTGCCGGTCGAGGAGCAGGTGATCGCCCTGTTCGCCGGCACGCGCGGCTACCTGGACCGCATCACGGTGGCGCAGGTCGGCGAGTTCGAGAGCCGGCTGCTGGCCGACCTGAAGGCGCGTTCGCCCGACATCGTCGAGGCCATCCGCAACGACCGCGAGATCAAGAAGCCGACCGAGGACAAGCTGGTCGCCTTCCTGGACGATTTCGCCAAGTCCTTCGGCTGATCAGGGCAGAGCGCAGGAGAGCCACGGATGGCGAGCCTCAAGGCGCTACGCATGCGGATCAACAGCGTGAAGTCCACGCGCAAGATCACGCAGGCGATGAAGATGGTGGCCGCGGCGAAGCTGCGCCGCGCGCAGTCGCGTGCCGAAGCCGCGCGCCCCTATGCGGAACGCATGGAGCGCATGCTGGCCTCCCTGGGCGTGGCGGTGGCGAACCAGCCGGATGCGCCGAAGCTGCTGGTGGGCACCGGCGGTGACGCCGTGCACCTGCTGGTGGTGCTGTCGGGCGACCGCGGCCTGGCCGGCGCCTTCAACACGAATATCGGCCGCTTCGCCCGCACCCGCATCCGCGAGCTGGAAGGCCAGGGCAAGACGGTCAAGGTGCTGGCCGTCGGGCGTAAGGGCGCGACCTTCCTCAAGCGCGAATTCGGTTCGCGCTTCGTCGGCGAGATTTCCTTCGCCGGCAAGAAGACCGTGGGCTTCGAGGATGCGGCTGAGGTCGCGGCGACCATCACGCGCATGCTAGAAGACGGCGAATTCGACGTCTGCGCGCTGCTGTACAACCGCTTCCGCAGCGTGATCGCGCAGATCCCGACCGAGCAGAAGCTGATCCCGACCGCGCTGCCTGAGGTCGATGCCGATGCCGACGTCGCGGCTGGCCCGCAGGCGCAGTACGAATACGAGCCGACCGAGGAAGAGATCCTCGCCGCGCTGTTGCCGCAGAACCTGGCCGTGCAGATCTATCGCGCCGTGCTGGAGACCAATGCCGGCTTCTACGGCAGCCAGATGCAGGCGATGGACAATGCCACGCGCAATGCGGGTGAGATGATCAACAAGCTCACCCTCAACTACAACCGCACCCGCCAGGCCAACATCACCCGTGAGCTGATCGAGATCATCTCTGGAGCGGAGGCATTGTGATGGCGCGTGCACCGAAGAAGAAGTCCGATGCCGCCGAGGCGGCGCCGATCGAGCAGGGGATTGCCATCGTGAAGAACAATGTCGGCAAGGTCACGCAGGTGCTGGGCGCCGTCGTGGACGTGCAGTTCCCGCAGGACCTGCCCAACATCCTGAACGCGCTGACCGTCAAGATCGGCGATCGCACGCTGGTGATGGAAGTGGCGCAGCACCTGGGTGAGCGCACGGTCCGCACCATCGCGATGGACAGCACCGACGGCCTGGTGCGCGGTTCGGAAGTGATCGACACCGGCGCGGGCATCTCGGTGCCGGTCGGCCCGGGCACGCTGGGGCGCATCCTGAACGTGATCGGCGAGCCGATCGACGAGCGCGGCCCGGTACCGCACGACAAGACCTACACCATCCACCGCGAGGCTCCGGCCTTCGACGAGCAGGCCACCGCCGCCGAGATCCTCGTCACCGGCATCAAGGTGATCGACCTGCTGGCGCCCTACCTGAAGGGCGGCAAGATCGGCCTGTTCGGCGGCGCCGGCGTCGGCAAGACCGTGACCATCCAGGAGCTGATCAACAACGTCGCCAAGGGCCATGGCGGCGTGTCGGTCTTCGCCGGCGTGGGCGAGCGCACCCGCGAGGGCAACGACCTGTACCACGAGATGGTCGATGCCGGCGTCATCAAGCTGGGCGAAGGCACCACCGAGGGCTCCAAGGTGGCGCTGGTCTATGGCCAGATGAACGAGCCGCCGGGTGCGCGTGCGCGCGTGGCGCTGTCCGGCCTGTCGATGGCGGAATACTTCCGCGACGAGCAGGGCCAGGACGTGTTGTTCTTCATCGACAACATCTTCCGCTTCACGCAGGCGGGCGCGGAAGTCTCGGCGCTGCTGGGCCGCATCCCGTCGGCGGTGGGCTATCAGCCGACGCTGGCGACCGACATGGGCGCGCTGCAGGAACGCATCACCAGCACCAAGAAGGGGTCGATCACCTCGGTGCAGGCGATCTACGTCCCGGCGGACGACTTGACCGACCCGGCGCCGGCGACGTCCTTCGCGCACCTTGACGCGACCACCGTGCTGAACCGGTCGATCGCGGAACTCGGCATCTTCCCGGCGGTGGACCCGCTCGACTCGACCTCGCGCGCCATGGACCCGCGCATCGTCGGCGACGAGCACTACAACACGGCCCGCGAAGTGCAGAAGATCCTGCAGACCTACAAGTCGCTGCAGGACATCATCGCCATCCTGGGCATGGACGAGCTCTCGGAAGAGGACAAGCTGGTGGTGGCGCGCGCGCGCAAGATCCAGCGCTTCCTGTCGCAGCCCTTCCATGTCGCGGAAATCTTCACCGGGACGCCGGGCGTCTTCTGCAAGCTGGAAGACACCATCCGGTCCTTCGCCGGCATCGTGAAGGGCGAGTTCGACCACCTGCCGGAAGCCGCCTTCTACATGGTCGGCACGATCGACGAGGCGGTGAAGAAGGCCGAAAGCCTGAAGGCCGCGGCGTAGTTTTTGTTGAGCCCTCAGGCGCCGGGCGCCGGCATTCGCCGGCTTGGCTTCGCCGCCTTACTGGCGCGCCTGGGGGGTGAGGCTTATGGGCGGCGCCGGCCGCTGTGCGGCCGGATTCGGCAAGGGCGCGCGGCCTTGGCGCGGGCGCCTTGGCTGTGACGGCGTCGGCGTCCTCGCTTGTTTCGATGGGGCGCGGCACGCCCGCTTTGATGTCCTAGGGGTTTGCACGGATGGCCACCTTCCAGCTCGAATTCGTCTCCCCCGAGAAGCTGCTGCTCTCGCGTCCGGTGGAGATGGCCCTGCTGCCCGCCGCCGATGGCGAGATGGGCGTGCTGCCCGGCCATGCGCCGATGATCGTCGCGCTGCGTGGCGGCGTCATTTCGGTGCGCGAGGGCGGCGCCGAGACCGAAGCCCTGTTCGTCCCCGGCGGCTTCGCCGAGATCACGCCGACCCGCGTCACCATCCTGGCGGACGAGGCGACGCCGGTCGCCCAGCTCTCGCGCGCCGATGCCGAGCAGCGCGTGCGCGATGCCGAGAAGGCGCTGGCCGACCTCAACGCCGAGGGCACCACGCCCGAGCGGCGCGACGCCGCGATGGCGCGCGTGCTCTCCGCGCGAGCCATGCTGGCCGCGGCGCAGGCCGCCTGACGCGACCCGCGCGGCCCTGCGCGGCGGGGCCATTCGGTGCCGGGCGCTCTCCCGGCTTCCGTTCCGCCGCCAGTCCGGCAAGACTGCCCTTCAGGACGTCGGCGCGCAGCCGAGTCGCCTGGCCTTCACGCCTTGAATCCGCCACGCCAGCACCGAAGATTGGCCCCTGCCCAATACGCTGGGCGGGTTCCGCCCCGGCGAGGGAGTACGCATGAAGCACTGGCATATCGATGAGGTGGGCTGGGACCGCTTCGACCCCTCCAAGGTCGATCCGGAGATCGTGCCGCTGGTCAAGGCGGCCGCGATGGTCGAGCGCAATGCTGCCGACTACGTGACCTACCTGTCGCGCGTGTTCCACGACGACCCCGACTTCAAGGCCGCGGCCGAGCATTGGGGCGTCGAGGAGACGCAGCACGGCGACGCGCTCGGCCGCTGGGGCGAGATCGCTGATCCGGGTTGGGACTTCCAGGCCGCCTTCGCGCGGTATCGCGCCGGCTACAAGGTGCAGCTCGATGCCGATGCGTCGATCCGCGGGTCGCGCAGCGGGGAACTCATCGCGCGCTGCATGGTCGAGACCGGCACCTCGTCGTATTACACCGCGCTGGCGGAGGCGACCGACGAGCCGGCCCTCAAGCAGGTCTGCAAGCTGATCGCCGCCGATGAATACCGGCACTTCAAGCTGTTCTACGACCACCTGAAGCGCTACCTGGCGCGGGAGAACCTGTCCTTCCCGCGCCGCCTGCGCGTCGCCCTCGGCCGCATCGGCGAGAGCGAGGATGACGAGCTCGCCTACGCCTTCCATTGCGGCAACGAGCCCGAGGGCACGCCCTACGATCATGACCGCTGCATCAGCGGCTACATGGGTCGCGCGATGGGCTTCTACCGCTTCCACCATATCGAGCGCGGCATGGGCATGATCTTCAAGTCGATCGGCCTGGAGCCGCGCGGGCGGATGGCGGGCGTCGCGGCGAAGGGCGCCTGGCGGCTGCTGCAATGGCGGCGCGAGCGCTACCGCCAGGCGATCCGCCGCGGCGCCAACGAGAACGCCGCCGCGCGCGCGGCCGCCGCCTGACAGACCGGTAACCTTCCTGCGATTCGAACCCGGCACGGGTCGAATCGCCCGGAACCGGCGAAGTCCCCTGGCCCCTTTCCTGACATTCCGCGTGGTTTGAGAAAAAAATTCGGGCGGCGCGCGATTTTCGCTTTGCGCGCCGATCCGCCGGCCCTATACGGCCGGCCTAGACGCAGTACGCACGTGCCTCTGGCCCCCGGCCTTCCCGGCCAAAGGGTTTACGCAACGACGTCAAGCGTTCTGGCAACCCCGTCCGGCGCCAGCCGGGCGGCCCACTCTGGTCGCTGGTTCGTTCGACCGTTTCGTTAACCTAGGGCCGTCGCCTGGACAGGCGGCCCGCCGGAGCCTGGAAAGGTGCGGCGATGACCCCGAAGATCGCTGGCTATTTGCGCGACCACGCGCCTGCGACGCCGTGCCTCGTGCTCGACGTCGATCGCGTCGAGCAGAATTATCGCGCGCTGAAGGCGGCGCTGCCGCTCGCGCGCGTCTACTACGCCGTGAAGGCGAACCCGGCGACGCCGGTGCTCTCGCGCCTGACCGGGCTGGGGTCGTCCTTCGACGCCGCCTCGATCGAGGAGATCGAGGCCTGCCTGGCTGTCGGCGCCGAGCCGGCGATGATCTCCTTCGGCAATACGGTGAAGAAGGTCTCGGCCATCCGCGCGGCCCATGCGGCCGGCGTGTCGATGTTCGCCTTCGACAGCGAGGCGGAACTGCTCAAGCTCGCCAAGCATGCGCCGGGCGCCCGTGTCTATTGCCGCATCCTGGTGAAGAACGAGGGCGCGGAATGGCCGCTTAGCCGCAAGTTCGGCTGCGAGCTGGACATGGCGCGCGACCTGATGGTGCAGGCGGGTGAGCTCGGCCTCGACCCCTATGGCATCTCCTTCCATGTCGGCAGCCAGCAGACCAGCACTGCGGCCTATGAGGGTGCGATCGCGCGCGTGGCGATGCTTTTCACCGACCTCAAGGATGCCGGGGTGAAGCTCCGCATGGTGAACCTGGGCGGCGGCTATCCGGTGCGCTACCGCGCCGAGGTGCCGGGCATCGACGATTTCGGCCATGCCATCATGGGCGCGATGACCCAGCATTTCGGCAACGACCTGCCCGAGATGCTGATCGAACCCGGCCGCTTCATGGTGGGCGATGCCGGCGTGGTGTCGGCCGAGGTCGTGCTGGTCTCGCGCAAGGGCAAGGACGATCCGGTGCGCTGGGTCTACCTGGATATCGGCCGTTTCGGCGGCCTGGCGGAGACCGAGGGCGAGGCCATCAAATACGCCTTCCGCACCCCGCATGACGGCAGCGCGGAAGGACCGGTGACCATCGCCGGGCCGACCTGCGACAGCACCGACACGCTGTATGAAAAGTCAAACTACCGGCTGCCGGTGGCGCTGGATTGCGGCGACCGGGTCGAGCTGCTGTCCACCGGCGCCTATGTGACCAGCTACGCCGCGCAGAACTTCAACGGCTTCAAGCCGTTGGCGGAGCACTATATCTGACCCTCAGGCGGCGGGCGGCGGCCATCGGGCCGCCCTGCCTGCGCGCCCAGCACTGGCGTTCGGGCGGCGACTGACCGTCTGGGCGCGGTCGCGCTGTGCGCTCCCGGATCGCGCGAGGCGCGATCCGACGGGTTGTGGTCCACGCGAGGCGGATTGTGTCGCCGCGAACGGACGGTCCCGCGTGGCGCGATCCGAAGGATTGGCGACTGGCGGCGGCACTGACGGATGGCCGCCTCGGCGGCGCCAGCCGACCCTGATGATGCGGCGCCGCCACGTTCCAGTCGCGGGTAGGGGCGCAAGGTGTTGGCGAAGTGCCGGGACCCCGTGCAGCACCGGGTCGCCGGCAACTGCCGCCGCCGACGACGCCCTGGCCGTGCGACAGGCGGGCCGCGTTGCCGGCAGGCTGACCCTGGCGGCAACCTCGCCCGATACTTTTCCTTTCCACCGTGCCGCATGCCGGATACGCTGCGGCCATGGACAGCATAGACCGGAACATATTGGTCGCGCTCCAGCATGATGGCGCCGCGGGCCTTGCCGAACTCGCCAAGGTCGCCGGGCTGTCGGTCTCCGCAACGGCCGAGCGGGTCAAGCGGCTCGAGGAACGCGGCACCATCCGTGGCTGGCGTGCGGACCTTGACCCGGCCGCCGTCGGCTGCCCGCTGCTGGCCTGGGTGTTTGTCGCGCTGCGCCCCACCACCACCGACCAGAAGTTCCGCGAATCCCTGCTGCCGCTGGAACCCGTGCTGGAATGCCACGCGGTCTCGGGCGCCTGGTCGTATCTGCTGAAGCTGCGGGTGGCGACGCTGGCCGACCTGGACGCCTTCGTCGCCGGCGATTTGCGCCGCCGCGGCGGGGTGGAACGCACCGAGACCGTCCTGGCGCTCGCCACGCTGAAGGAAACCGCCATCCTGCCCGTCGCCCCCGCCGACGACGACGAAGAGTGACGCGGGCACCCCGGCGGGTGCAGGGTGCAGGCATGAGCCGACGTCAGCTGGAGGTCACACCCGACCTGCTGCTTCGCGCCTATGGCGCGGGCGTCTTTCCCATGGCCGAGAGCCGGCAGTCGGATCGGCTCTATTGGCTCGACCCCGCGTTGCGCGGGGTGCTGCCGATCGATGCCGGCTTCCATCTGCCGCGGCGCCTGAAGCGCACGGCGTTGTCCGGGCGCTTCGCCGTGACCGCCGACCGCGACTTCGCCGGCGTGATCCGCGGCTGCGCCGAACCCGCCCCGGGGCGCATGGACACCTGGATCAACCCCGAGATCGAACGCCTGTTCCTGGCCCTGCACGCCCGCCGCGCGGCGCATTCCGTCGAGTCCTGGCAGGATGGGCGGCTGGTTGGCGGGCTCTATGGCGTCGCACTCGGCGGCGCCTTTTTCGGGGAGAGCATGTTCTCGCGCGCCACCGATGCGTCGAAGGTCGCGCTGGTGCATCTGGTGGCGCGGCTGCGGCTGTGCGGCTTCGTGTTGCTGGATACGCAGTTCCTGACCTCGCATCTGGCGCGCTTCGGGGCGGTCGAGATCCCGAAGGCCGACTACAAGCGGCGCCTGGCCGATGCGCTGGAGGCGCCGGCGCGCTGGCATGCCGAGATGCCGTGGGAGGCGGTCGTGGAGGAGGTCGAGGCGATGCGGGGCGCAAGCGCGGATTGAAGCGCCCCGAGCCGGACCGCCAATCCAGGCGTTGCGGAGGCTCCGCTTGCGCCCGCTACCGGATCAGCCCCCCCATCGGGCTCGACGCATCCGCCTGGTAGTTCACCGGCATCCGCCCGGCCAGGAACGCATTGCGCCCGGCCTCGACCGCCGCCTTCATCGCCACCGCCATCCGCACCGGGTCCCTGGCATGGGCGATGGCGGAATTCAGCAGCACCGCGTCGCAGCCCAGCTCCATGGCCTTCGCTGCATCGGACGCCGTGCCGATGCCCGCATCGACCAGCACCGGCACCTTCGCCTGCTGCTTGATCGACCGGATCATGAAGGGATTGGTCAGCCCCAGCCCCGAACCGATCGGCGCGCCCAGCGGCATGATCGCGACACAACCGAGGTCTTCCAGCTTGCGCGCCGCCACGGGGTCGTCGGCGCAATAGACCATCACCTCGAACCCGTCGGCGATCAGCGCCTTCGCGGCTTCCATCGTGCCTTCCATGTCCGGGTACAGGAAGGGCGGGGGCCCCAGCACCTCCAGCTTCACGAGGTTCCAGCCGCCAGCCTCGCGCGCCAGGCGCAGCGTGCGGACGGCGTCGTTCGCGGTGTGGCAGCCGGCGGTGTTCGGCAGGTAGGTGTAGTCCTTGGGCGAGACGAAATCCTGCAGCATCGGCGCGCTGGCATCGGACAGGTTCACCCGGCGCACCGCCACGGTGACGATCTCGGCGCCCGAGGCCGCGATCGCCGCGGCGGTTTCCTCCAGCGACTTGTAGCGGCCCGTGCCCACGATCAGGCGCGAGCGGAAGCGGCGGCCCGCGACCTCCCAGCTGTCGTCCAGGGCGGGGGTTCCGTCCATGCTCTCAGCCTCCGCCGATGAAATGCACGATCTCGAGCCTGTCGCCCGGGGTCAGTGCCACGCTGTCGTAGGTCGAGCGCGGGACGATCTCCTCGTTGCGCTCCACCGCGACCTTGCGGGTATCGAGCCCGATGGCGCGCAGCAGCGCGGCGACGGTGTCGCCCGGCGCGATGGCGCGCGGCTCCCCGTTCACGGTGATGGCGATGGGCTGGGTCATGCTGGCCCGGAATGTGGCGAAGCCGGGGGGGGGCTGCAAGCCGGCCCGGCGCATGGCTGGCCAGACCCCCGCTTGCCCCCCGGAAACACCCCGTGCTAGCCCATCGCGCCCCATCACCCGGTAAAACGCCCGTGACCCCGCCCCTGATCGCCGTGCTCAACGGCCCGAACCTGAACATGCTCGGCATCCGCGAACCGGAGAAATACGGTTCCTCGACGCTCGACGATGTCGAGGCGCTGTGCGCCGAGGCCGCCGAGGAATACGGCCTGGCGATCGACTTCCGCCAGACCAACTCCGAGGGCGAGCTGGTCACCTGGGTGCAGGAATGCCGCGGCCGCGCCGCCGGCATCATCATCAACCCGGCGGGCTATACCACCACCTCGATCGCCACGATGGACGCGCTGCTGGCCGTTGGCCTGCCGGTCATCGAGGTGCACATCACGAATATCCACCGCCGGGAGGAATTCCGGCATCACAGCTTCATCTCGAAGGCGGCCGTGGGGGTGATCTGCGGGCTGGGCGTGCAGGGCTATGCGCTCGCCATGCGCGCCATGGCGGACCTGGTCGAGCAGGACGGGGAATGATGGGCAACTTCATCGAATTCGACGCCGCCGCGATCCGCGAGCTGGCGCAGATCCTGCGCGAGACCGACCTCACCGAGATCGAGCTGGTGGACAAGGATGCGCGCCTGCGCGTGGTGCGCCAGTCGATCGTCGCCGCGCCGGTCGCGCAGCATGTGGCTGTCGCGGCGCCGGTCGCCGTTGCGGCGCCTGTCGCGGTGGCCGAGGCGCCGGATGCCGACCATCCCGGCGCCGTCACCAGCCCGATGGTGGGCGTGGCGTATCTTTCGCCGGAACCGACCGCCGCGCCCTTTGTCGGCGTGGGCTCGAAGGTCGTGCAGGGCCAGACGCTGCTGCTGATCGAGGCGATGAAGACCTACAACCAGATCAAGGCGACGCGCGCGGGCACGGTCACGCGCATCCTGGTCGAGAGCGGCACGCCGGTCGAATACGGCGAGCCGCTGATGATCGTCGAATAGGTTGACGGCCCCCATGTTCGGCAAGGTGCTGATCGCCAATCGCGGCGAGATCGCGCTCCGTGTCCATCGCGCCTGCCAGGAGATGGGCATCCGCACGGTGGCCGTGCATTCCACGGCCGACGCGACGGCGATGCATGTGCGGCTTGCGGATGAGAGCGTGTGCATCGGCCCGCCTGCCGCGCGCGATTCCTATCTGAATGTCGCCGCCATCCTCTCCGCCGCGACCATCACCGGCGCCGATGCGGTGCATCCCGGCTACGGCTTCCTGTCCGAGAACGCGCGCTTCGCCGAGATGGTCGAGGCGCATGGGCTGAAATTCATCGGCCCGTCGCCCGACCATATCCGCATGATGGGCGACAAGATCGCCGCCAAGGATGCGATGCGCCGGCTCGACGTGCCGCTGGTGCCTGGTTCGCTGGGCGCGCTGGACACGCTGGAGGAAGCCCGCGCGGTCGCCGAGCAGGTGAAGTATCCCGTGCTCATCAAGGCCGCGGCCGGCGGTGGCGGGCGTGGCATGAAGGTGGCGCGTTCGGCCGATGAGCTGGAGGAAGCCTGGCGCGTCGCGCGTGGGGAGGCCAAGGCCGCCTTCGGCGACGACAGCGTGTACCTGGAAAAATACCTCGACCGCCCGCGCCACATCGAATTGCAGGTGCTGGCCGACAGCCATGGCAACGTCGTGCATTTCGGCGAGCGCGACTGCTCGCTGCAGCGCCGCCACCAGAAGCTGGTCGAGGAAGCCGGCAGCCCGGTGCTGACCGCGGCCGAGCGTGATGCGCTGGGTGCGCGCGTGACCGCGGGCCTGTCCAAGATCGGCTACCGAAATGCCGGCACGTTGGAATTCCTGTGGCAGGACGGGCAATTCGCCTTCATCGAGATGAACACCCGCCTGCAGGTCGAACACCCCGTCACCGAGATGGTCTGCGGCATCGACCTGGTGAAGGAACAGATCCGCATCGCGGCGGGCGAACCGCTCGGCTACACGCAGGCGGACATCGCGTTCTCCGGCCACGCCATCGAATGCCGCATCACCGCGGAAGACCCCGAGACCTTCGCCCCCAGCCCCGGCCGCGTCACGACGTATCACGCGCCGGGCGGGCTGGGCGTGCGTGTCGATAGCGCGCTGTATTCCGGCTATACCGTGCCGTCGCACTACGACAGCCTGGTGGCGAAGCTGGTGGTGCATGCGCCGACGCGGCGCGAGGCCATCGGCCGCATGCGCCGCGCGCTCGGCGAGATGGTGGTGGCCGGCATCCGCACCACCCTGCCGCTGCACCAGGCGGTGATGGACGACGCGGAATTCCAGTCCGGCGACTACACGATCCATTGGCTGGAACGCTTCGTCGCGTCCCGCCAGGGCTGACCGCATCCCGCGCCGGGGACGACCCTGGCGCGCATCGCGATACGGTGGGGACGGCCCTGCAACAGGCACCAAGGGGACCTGTGATGGGATGGATCTATCTGGTGGCCGCAGGGCTGCTCGAAATCGGCTGGGCCATCGGGCTGAAATACACGCAGGGCTTCACGCGGCCGGTGCCGACGGTGCTGACCGTGGCCAGCATGGTGTGCAGCCTCGGCCTGCTGGGGCTGGCGCTGAAGACGCTGCCGCTCGGCACAGCCTATGCGATCTGGACGGGTATCGGCACGGTCGGGACCGTCATCCTTGGCATCATCCTGTTCGGCGAGGCGGCGACCGCGTTCCGCCTCGCCTGCGTAGGGCTGATCCTGGCCGGGATCGTCGGGCTGAAGCTCGCGACCCCGGCCTGACCGGCGGTCAGCGCGCCGGTCGCGCGCTCATGGCCGTGGTGCGTTCGTCCATCCGCGCCTCGTAGGTGATGCCGCGGCGCGTCGCCCAGAAGTTCACCAGCTGGTACAGCGGGATCATCGCAACGTCGTCCACCGTGACGATGCGTACCGCCTGGCGCAGCAGCAATTCCCGCTGCTCATCGTCCAGCGTCGCGGCCGCGCGGTCGGTCAGCGCATCCAGCGCGGGGTTCGAGAAGCGCGAATTGTTCGATGCGCCGCGCCGGCGCTCACGGTCGTAGGTGCCGAAGATGTTGACCAGCATGTAGGACGCCTCGCCGGTCACGCTGCCCCAGCCGCCCAGGCGCATGTTGAATTCCTGGCGTGAATTGCGCGCGGCGTAGCTGGCCCAGGGCAGCGCCTGCACCTCGGTCCGCACGCCGATGCGCGTCCACATCTGCGCCACCGCCTGGATGGTGCGCGCGTCGTTCGGATAGCGGTCGTTCGGCCCATGCAGCGTGATGCGGAAGCCCTGCGGGTAGCCGGCTTCCGCCAGCAGGCGCCGCGCACCGTCGGGGTCGAGCGCGGGCACCGGCACGTCCGGGTTGTAGCCGAAGGATCCCGGCGGCAGCCATTGGCCGGTGGGGCGCGCGGTGCCCTCCATGATGCGTTCCGCCAGCGCGACGCGGTCGATCGCCATCGACATGGCGCGGCGCACGCGCACGTCGTGGAACGGGTTGCGCGGCAGCGGCCGGCCGTCATTGTCCGTGACGAACAGCGGGTCCTCGATACGGTTGAAGTTCGACATCAGGTAGATCAGCCGCAGGCCCTGGATCTCGTGCAGGCTGACGCGCGGCTCGCGCCGCAGCCGAGCGAGGTCGGATGACGGCACCTGGTCGATCACGTCCACATCGCCCGCCAGCAGTGCCGCGGTGCGCGCCGCGTCATTGGCGACGAAGCGATAGGACACCCGCGCCCAAGGCTGCGCGCCGGCCCAGTAGGAGTCGTTGCGCGTGAATTCCGTGCGGTCGCCCGAGCGGTAGGAGACCAGCCTATACGGCCCGGTGCCGATCGCCGCGGTGCCGGCATTGTACTGGTCGGTCTCGGCCCCTGCGCCGGCATGGCGCGAGATGATCTGGATCGAGGCCAGCTCGGTCGGCAGCAGGGGATGCGGCGATGCGGTGTGGAAGCGGATGGTCTGCGCATCCACCACCTCGACGCGCGTGATGGCGCGGATCAGGCCGGAGAAGGTGCCGGGGCTGTTGCGCACGGTCGGCACGCGGCCGATCGTGAAGGCGACGTCGTCGGCGGTGAAGTCGCGCCCGTCATGCCACTTCACGCCCGCGCGCAGCTTGAATTCCCACAAAGTCGGTTCGACTGCGCGCCAGGATTCCGCCAGCATTGGGCGCAACCGCGCCTGCGAATCCTGTTCCACCAGCCGGTCGAACATGTGCTGCGTGAGGCTGATGTTCGGCGAGGCATTGTAGAAATGCGGGTCGAGCGAGGTCGGCGAGCCGCCGATGCCGATGGTGAGGGTCTGTGCCGCGGCATGGGCGGCGCCGGCGGCGACCATGATCGAGGCAAGCAGTGCGCGGTGTGCGGGCAGGCGAGGCATTGCGATGTCTCCGGCGTCTCGGATGGCGGGTCGCCAGCCTAGCGGCGGCCCAGGCGGGCTGCTACAACCGCAGCCAGGAAAGACGCCTCGGGAGGCTCGGGATGAAGCGGATGGGACAGCGGCGGGCGAATGCCGCCATGGTGGTCGCGGCAATGGGCGTCGCGCTCGCGGCCGGGCCGGCGGCGGCGCAGACCGCCACGATCGCGGTCGGCGCGCCGGTTACCTCGATCGATCCGCATTACCATCAGCTGTCGCCGAACAACGCGGTGTCGGACATCATCTTCGATCGGCTGGTGAATACCGACGATCGCGCGCGCATGATCCCCGGCCTCGCCACCGAATGGCGCGCGGTGGAACCGACCGTGTGGGAATTCAAGCTGCGGCCGAATGTGCGCTTCCACAACGGCAACGCCTTCACGGCGGACGACGTGGTGTTCACAATCGGGCGCCTGCCGAACGTGCCCAACAGCCCGTCCTCCTACGCGGCCTATGCGCGGCCGATCGCGAGGATCGAGGTGGTCGATCCGCTGACCGTCCGCTTCCACACGCGCGAGCCCTATCCGTTGCTGCCGCTGGACATGACGAATGTCCGCATCATCGACAAGGAAACCGCCGAGAACGCGGGGACCGAGGATTTCAACGCGCTGCGCGCGGCGGTCGGCACCGGCCCCTATCGCGCCGTCGCGCACCGCATCGGCGACCGGATCGAGTTCGAGCGCTTCGCCGAATACTGGGGCACGCGCGCGCCGTTCGATCGCGTGAACTACCGCATGATCACCAACGACGCGGCGCGCACCGCGGCGCTGCTGGCCGGTGACGTGGACCTGATCGACCAGGTGCCGACCTCGGACCTGGCGCGGATGCGCTCCGACAACCGCGTGCGGATCGCGGAAACCACGGGGCTGCGGCTGATTTTCCTCGGCCTCGACCACCTGCGCGCGGCGAATGAGAATTCGCCCTTCATCACCGACAACAACGGCCAGCCGCTCGGCCGCAACCCGCTGCAGGACGTGCGCGTGCGCCGCGCGCTGTCGATGGCGATCGACCGCCGCGCCATCGTGGACCGCATCATGGAAGGTGCCGCGACGCCGGCCAACCAGTTCCTGCCCGAGGGCGTGGTGGGCTTCGTTGCCGACCTGCCCGCGCCCGCCTTCGATGCCGACGGCGCGCGGCGCCTGCTGGCCGAGGCCGGCTATCCGCAGGGCTTCCGCATCACGCTCAGCGGGCCGAACGACCGCTACATCAACGATTCCCGCATCATCCAGGCGGTCGGCCAGATGTGGACGCGCATCGGCGTGCGCACCGCGGTCGAGGCGCAGCCCTGGACCACCTTCGTGGGGCGCGCGGGCCGGAACGAATACTCAGCCTTCCTGATCGGCTGGGGGTCGAACCCCGACGGGTCGCATCCGCTGCGGAACATCATGGCGACCGTAAACCGCGATCGCGGCTGGGGTGCGTCCAACCGCGGGCGGTATTCCAACCCGCAGGTCGATGCGCTGCTGCTCGCCTCGCTGTCCGAACTGGACGAGCCGAAGCGCCAGCAGCAGATCGTGGACGCCATGCGGATCGGCATGAGCGAAGTCGGCGTGATCCCGCTGCATATCCAGACCAACATCTGGGCGGCGCGCCGCGGCTTCGAGTTCACGCCGCGCAACGACGAACTGACGCGCGCGCAGGACCTGCGCCCCGCGGCGCGCTGAGCCGGGAGATCAGGCGATGACGGTCTACCTCGTTCGGCGCCTGATCCAGGCGCTGTTCGTCGTGCTGGCGATGTCCGTCATCGTCTTCGTGGGCATCTACGGGATCGGCGACCCGGTCGAGATCCTGATCAGCCCCGACGCCGACCAGATCGAGCGCGAGCGCGCGGTGGCAGCGCTCGGCCTCGACAAGCCGCTGTGGGAACAATACCTGCTGTTCCTGGGCAATGCGCTGCAGGGCGACCTGGGGCGGTCCTTCGTGTTCAACGAACCGGCCCTGAAGCTGATCCTGCAACGCATGCCGGCGACCATGGAACTGGCCTTCGGGGCGATGTTCCTGTCCATCATCATCGGCCTGCCGCTCGGCCTTTATGCCGGGCTGCGGCCGAATTCGCCGGTCAGCAAGGGCATCATGGCGGGGTCCATCCTGGGCTTCTCGCTGCCGACCTTCTGGGTCGGGCTGATGCTCATCATGGTGTTTGCGGTCCAGCTCGGCTGGCTGCCGTCCACCGGGCGCGGCGAGACCTGCTCGGTGCTCGGCTTCGTCGGGCTGCAATCCTGCAACGAGGGGCTGCAATGGTCCTTCCTGACCTGGGACGGGCTGCGCCACATGGCGATGCCGGCGCTCAACCTGGCGCTGTTCAAGATCAGCCTGGTGATCCGCCTGACGCGCGCCGGCGTGCGCGAGACCATGCTGATGGACTACGTGAAGTTCGCCCGTGCGAAGGGCCTCAGCCCATCGCGCGTGACCTTCGTGCACGTGTTCAAGAACATCCTGATCCCGGTGGTGACCGTGGTCGGGCTTGAGCTCGGCTCCACCATCGCCTTCTCGGTGGTGACCGAGAGCGTGTTTGCCTGGCCGGGCATGGGCAAGCTGATCATCGACAGCATCAACGTGCTCGATCGGCCGGTCATCGTCGCCTACCTGATGATCATCGTGCTGCTGTTCATCACCATCAACCTGATCGTGGACCTGACCTACTCGATGCTGGATCCGCGCGTGAGGCTGGAGAGCAAGGGCACATGAGCGACGTCACGCTGAACGGCGCGCCGGCCGCCGCACCCGCCAAGGTCGAGACGCCGTTCCGGCGCTTCGTCTCGGAATTCTGCGAATCCAAGGTCGCCGTCTTCGGCGCGCTTGTGTTCTTCGTCATTGCGCTGATCGCGATCTTCGCGCCGTGGATCGCGCCGCAGGACCCCTACGACCTCGCGCAGCTCGACATCATGGACGGGCGCATGGAGCCCGGCACGGTGGGCGGCGCGGGCTTCACCTATTGGCTCGGCACCGACGACCAGGGCCGCGACATGATGTCGGGCATCATGTACGGGCTGCGGATCTCGCTGATGGTGGGTGCCGGGTCCGCACTGATCGCCTGCGTGGTGGGTGCGTCGCTCGGGCTGCTCGCGGCCTATGCCGGCAAGAAGACCGACACGGTCATCATGCGCCTGGTCGACCTCCAGCTGTCCTTCCCGTCCATCCTGGTGGCGCTGATGATCCTGGCCTTCCTGGGCAAGGGCATCATGAACGTGGTCATCGCGCTGGTGATCGTGGAGTGGGCCTATTACGCCCGCACCGTGCGCGGCACGGCGCTGGTGGAACGCCGCCGCGAATACATTGAGGCCGCGCAGTGCCTCGCACTTCCCACGCACCGCATCCTGTTCCGGCACCTGCTGCCGAACTGCCTGCCGCCGCTGATCGTGGTGGCCACCATGCAGGTGGCGCGCGCCATCGCGCTGGAAGCCACGCTGTCCTTCCTGGGCCTGGGCGTCCCGATCACCGAGCCCTCGCTCGGCCTGCTGATCGCCAACGGGTACGAGTACATGCTGTCGGGCAAGTACTGGATATCCTTCTATCCCGGCATCGCGCTGCTCATCACCATCGTGTCGATCAACCTGATGGGCGACCAATTGCGCGACGTGCTGAATCCCAGGTTGAAGAAGTGAGCATGTCCGCAGCGACGATCGTCGCGCCGTCGGGCGCGCCCACCATCGAGGTCCGCAACCTCCAGACCCACTTCTTCACCCGCGCCGGCGTGGTGAAGGCCGTCGACGACGTCTCCTTCACCGTGCGGCGTGGCAAGGTGCTGGGGCTGGTCGGCGAATCCGGGTCCGGCAAGTCGGTCACGGGCTTCTCGATCATCGGGCTGGTGGATGCGCCCGGGCGCATCGCCGGCGGTTCCATCCTGTTCCAGGGCCGCGACCTCGCGAAGCTCAGCGAGGAGGAGATGCGCGACCTGCGGGGCAACCGCATCGCGATGATCTTCCAGGACCCGATGATGACGCTGAACCCGGTCCTGCGGATCGACACGCAGATGATCGAGACGGTGCAGGCGCACAAGAAGGTCAGCCGCGAGGAAGCCCGCCAGCGCGCGCGCGACACGCTGGGCATGGTCGGCATCCCGTCCCCGGATGAACGGCTGAAATCCTACCCGCACCAGTTCTCCGGCGGCATGCGCCAGCGCGTGGCCATCGCCATCGCGCTGCTGCACGAACCGGAACTCATCATCGCGGATGAACCGACAACCGCGCTGGACGTCACCATCCAGGGGCAGATCCTGGCCGAGGTTCAGAAACTCGCGCAGACCACCGGCACGTCGCTGATCTGGATCACCCACGACCTGTCCGTGGTGGCCGGCCTCGCGGACGACATCGCCGTGATGTATGCGGGCCGCATCGTCGAGAAGGGCACGGTGGCCGAGGTGCTCGACCGCCCGCTGCATCCTTATACCTCGGGGCTGATCGGCTCCGTGCCGTCGCGCAACAAGCGGGGCGAGCCGCTGCGCCAGATTCCCGGCATGACGCCCTCGCTGCTCAACCTGCCGCCGGGCTGCGCCTTCCGCACGCGCTGCCCGCGCGCCGCCGAACCCTGCATGGCCGAACCCGCGATGCGCGAAATCCTGCCCGGGCGCGAGGCGCGCTGCTTCCTGCCGCTCACCTCCGCCGAGGAGCAGGCGGCATGAGCGCGATCGATTCCGGCGCGCCCATGGTGGAACTGCGGGGCATCTCGCGGCGCTTCGAGAAGAAGCTCGACTTCGCCGGCCGGATCGCGCGCAAGCTTGGCGCGCCGGTGCGCGAGGAGATCGTCCACGCGGTGGACAAGGTGGACCTGACCATCCGCAAGGGCGAGGTGGTCGGCCTGGTCGGCGAATCCGGCTGCGGCAAGTCCACGCTCGGGCGCATGGTGGCGGGCATCCTGCCGCCGTCCGACGGCATGATCCTGCGCAACGGGACCGACATCCTCGACCGCACGAACGCCGCCGCGCGGGAGATGAAGCTGCGCACGCAGATGATCTTCCAGGACCCCTACGCGTCGTTGAACCCGCGCATGCGCGTGGCCGACATCGTGGGCGAGGCGCCGCTGGTGCACGGCATCACCACGCGCGGCGGCTACGAGGCCTATGTCGACGAACAGATGCGCCGCGCCGGGCTCGACCCGGCCTTCAAGCGGCGCTACCCGCATCAGTTCTCGGGCGGGCAGCGCCAGCGCATCGGCATCGCGCGCGCACTCGCCGTGAAGCCCGACTTCATCGTCTGCGACGAGGCCGTGGCCGCGCTCGACGTGTCGATCCAGGCGCAGATCCTCAACCTGTTCATCCGGCTGCGGGGCGAGCTCGACCTCACCTACCTGTTCATCAGCCACGACCTCGGCGTGGTCGAACACATCTCCGACCGCGTGGTCATCATGTATCTCGGCCGGGTGGTCGAGGAAGCGCCCTCCGAGACGGTCTTCGCGCAGCCCAACCACCCCTATACGCAGTCGCTGCTGGCATCGGTGCCGCGGATCGAGAGCCGCAAGCGCGCCTTCTCGGTGGTGAAGGGGGAAATCCCCTCGCCGTTGAACCCGCCGCCGGGCTGCCATTTCCACCCGCGCTGCCCGCATGCGATGGAACGCTGCAAGGTCGAGGTGCCGGTGCTGCGCGAAGTCGCGCCGGGCCAGCGCAGTGCCTGCCACCTGAACGACGCAGCCGCCTGATCCAGGTCGATGAGCGAGCCCGATCCGGTCGATCCGTCGAACCTGTTCCAGGCCATTCATCGCGCCGACCCGCGCTTCCGCCCGCGCCGCATCTTCGATGTCGGCGCCAATATCGGCCAGACGGTCGCGCGCATCCGCGCCGTCTATCCACATGCCCCCATCGACGCCTTCGAACCGGTGGCCGCGACCTTCGAAAGCCTCGCCGCCGCGACGGCGGATGACGAGGCAACGCAGGTCCATCGCCTGGCGCTCAGCGCCCGCCCGGGTGTGGCGGTCATGTCGGCCACGCCCGGCAGCCAGCAGAACCGCGTGCTGCCCGCCGGCTCCGCACCGCCCGCCGCGCCGCAGGAACAGGTCGAGCTCATCACCGGCGACCAGTTCTGCGCGCGAAACACCATCCGCGAGGTCGGCATCCTCAAGATCGATGCCGAGGGCCACGACCTCGATGTGCTGGTGGGCTTCCACACGATGCTGGCGCAGCGTCGCATCCACTACGTGATCGTCGAATGCGGCATCCTGCCCAGCAACCGGACGCATGTGCCGCTCTGGCGCCTGACCGGCTTCCTGTCGCCCTGCGGCTACGAACTGGTCGGCCTGTATCCGGCCAACCTGCCACGGCGCGTCGGCGTCGGCCCGGACAGCCGGCCGAGCGTGCGGGGCATGCGCTACGGCAACGCGATCTTCGTCGCCGAGCCATGGCCGAGGTCGCAGCCGACGCCGCCATCCTGACCCGCCTTCACCGCGCGCGCACCGCCGCCACGAACCCCGCGGCACCGACCACGCCCACCGCCACCAGCAGCCACGGCACCAGCCCGTAGCCGCCCATGCCGTCCCATAGCAGCGCCAGCAGCAGCGGCGCGCCGGTGCGCGGCAGCACCGAGAAAGCCGACAGCGCGCCCTGCACCGTCCCGTAGCCCTCGCGCCCCAGGATCTCGACCGTGCCGGCCGCGCGGATGATGACCATCAGCCCGTCCGCCACCGCCCAGGCCAGCACGAAGACGATCGCGAGCGCCAAGCTGGACGGCCCGGCCGCCAGCGCCAGCATGGCCACCGGCACGAGCAGCGCCGCGAAGGTGCCGACCTGGCGCAGGCTGGCCCGCCGCCCCGCCGCGAACAGCACGGCGCGCGCCGCCACCTGGGCCGGACCATGCGCGGCCGCCAGCAGCAGCACCGTCGCCTCGGGCCAGCCACGTTCGCGCAGCAGAGGGATCAGGTGCGCGCCGAGCCCGGTGGCGATGAAGGCCGTCGAGGAAAAGCACACCGCCAGGCCGAGGAATGCACGGTCGCGCAGCCGCTCGGCGATCGGCACGCGCGGTGCGGCCGTGGTGGCGGACGTGGGCGGGCGCGTGTGGCGCAGCATCAGCACGGTGGCCAGCGCGCCGCAGGCCTGCATCGCCGCCAGCGCCTGCAACGCGCCGCGCCATCCCAGCGCGCCGATCAGCAGGTCGGTCAGCGGCAGGAAGACCGTCGCGGTGAAGCCGGTGACGAAGCTGATGATGGTGATGACGCGCCGCGCATCGCGCGCCTCCGCCACCACCACGGCCATGGCGATGGTCCACAGCCCCATCGCCTGCGCCACGCCGATCAGGATCCAGATGGCGAAGAAGGCGGCCGGCGTGCCGACCAGGCTCCAGGCCACCAGCAGCACCGCGGCGGCGGCATTGGCGATGCCCATCAGCCCGCGCGCGCCATGCCGGTCGAACCATCGCCCGGCCGGCACCGCGGCCAGCCCGGCCGCCAACAGCCCGGCGGTATAGGCGCCGTTCAGCATCACCCGCGACCAGCCGAGCTCGGCCTCCATCGGCCCGACCATCAGCGGGAAGGGGGTGAACATGGTGCCCCAGCCGACCAACTGGGTGCCGGCAATGCCCCAGATCAGGGCGCGGTCGGACAGGCCCTGGCCGCTCATGCGGAGCGCACGAAGGTTTCACCTTCGTGCCCCTCATTCGCCGGGCGCCGCGCATCCGCGCGGCTTGGCTTCGCCGCACAAGCGGCGGCGCCCATTCGGGCGCTCGGCCCTTCGGGCCGCAGGTCCGAGCGTCGTGCGCCAGGAATCACACCGTGAACTGTTCCGCGATGATGCGTTCCGACAGCCCGTGATCGGGGTCGAACAGCAGTGTCAGCGAGACGTCGCGCGCCTCGCGCACCTCGACGCGCGCAACGTCGCGGACTTCGGTGTAGTCGGCCACGGCGGCGACCGGGCGCTTGTCGCGCTCCAGGATCTCGAACACCACCTCGACATCGGCGGGCAGCAGCGCGCCGCGCCAGCGCCGCGGGCGGAAGGCCGAAATGGGTGTCAGCGGCAGCAGGTTCGCCCCGAGTGGGACGATCGGTCCGTGTGCCGACAGGTTGTAGGCCGTGCTGCCGGCCGGCGTGCTCACCAGGATGCCGTCGCAGATCAATTCCTCGAGCCGCTGCTTGCCGTCTACCAGGATGCGGATCTTGGCGGCCTGGCGGCTTTCGCGCAGCAGCGAGACCTCGTTGATGGCCAGCGCCTCGACCGGGGCATCGCCATTGCAGAAGGCGCGCATCCGCAGCGGGTGCAGGGTCGAGGCCTGGGCGGCGGCGATGCGTTCGGGCAGGTCGTCCTCGCGCCAGTCGTTCATCAGGAAGCCGACCGAGCCGCGGTTCATGCCATAGACCGGCGTGCCGCGTTTCATGAAGCGGTGCAGTGTCTCCAGCATGAAGCCGTCGCCGCCGAGTGCGACGATGACATCCGCGCTGTCGGGTTCCGCCGCGCCGTAGCGCGCCGCCAGGGCTTCCTGCGCCGCCCGCGCCGCCTCGTTCTGCGCGGCGAGGACGGCCAGGCGCGTCACGTCGCGGCCCGCGCCCGCGCGGCGTCGCGGTGTTCCAGCAGAGGCATGCCGGCGCGCACGCGCTCGGTCACCGCGCGGTCGATGCGCGCGCTGGCCCAGCCCACGCCGTCGCTGCATTTCGCCACCACATGGCCCCAGGGGTCGGCGACCAGGGAATGCCCGTAGACGCTGCGCGCGGCGCCGCGTTCTTCATAGGTGCCGTAGGATGCCGCGGCGATGATCCAGCACTGCGTGTCGATGGCGCGCGCGCGCAGCAGCGCCTCCCAATGGTCCTTGCCGGTCTGCAGCGTGAAGTTGGACGGCACCAGGATGGCCTCGGCGCCGCGCCGGCGCAGTTCGACGTACAGCTCGGGGAAGCGCATGTCGTAGCAGATGGTGCAGCCGAAGCGGACGCCGCCGGCCTCGAACAGCGCGAGCTCCGTGCCGCCGCCATACAGCGCGCTTTCGCGATACCCGGTGCCGTCGGGGGCGGTGATGTCGAACAGGTGGATCTTGCGGTAGCGCGCGATCTCGGCGCCGTCGGGGCCGAAGACCAGCGTGGTGTTGAACAGCTTCTCGCCGCCATCCTCGATGATGGAGCCACCATGCACGGTGATGCCGTGGCGGCGCGCGAGGCCGCGCAGCATCTCGTAGGCCGCACCGCCCTCGCCGCCCGGCGCAGGCAGCACCTCGGCCGCGGCGCGACGGCTTTCGCGCCCGCCGCCGAGGTTGGTCCAGGTCTCGGGCAGCGACACCAAACCGGGGCGGTCGGCGGCGATGGCGGCCTCGATCAGCCGCGTCGCCTCGGCAAGGTTCGCGGCCTTGTCCGACCCCTGGTTCATCTGGATGACGGAGATGTGCATTCTTTTGACCCTCAGACGGCGGGCGCGGCCCATCCGGGCCGCTTGCCTTCGCGCCATGCGCTGGCGTGCCAGGGGCGGCGGGCGTGTTGGGCGCGGTCGCGCTGTGCGCTCCCGGATCGCGCTTGGCGCGATCCGAAGGTTTGTTTGACGCTCAAGTGGCAGGCGCCGGCCATCCGGCCGCCTTGCCTGCGCGCGATGCACTGTCGTGCCGGGGGCGGCCGCTGGTCTGGGCGCGGTCGCGCTGCGCGCTCCCGGCCCAAGGCAGGGACTCGGGCCGCAGGCCGCGGTGTCGCTCGCCCGCCGCCCGCTGTCCCGTCACGCGCCGCGATCCGCGCGGGGCCAGTCGAGCCGCGGCTCGTTGCGGCCGCGCACCACGCGCGCGGCCGGGGGAGGCACCGGCGGTGCCAGGCTGGGCTCGGGCGCCGAGACGCGCGGCTCGCCGCGCCGGGGCGGGGCCACGTAGTCTTCCTCGACCACCGTCCGCGACGCCACGCCGGGCTGGCGCAGCAGGGTGCGGATCTCGGTGCGAAGGTCGGCCAGCTCGGCCTCGATCGCCTCCAGGCGCGATTTCACGCCGAATACCGAATAGGGCATCGCCAGGAAGGCCAGCACCGAAACGCCGATCGCGACAAGGATCACCAGCCCGACCCAGCCGGGCAGTCCCGGGATGGTCAGGCGGTCGGCCAGGGTGGTGAGCGTGTCAGCCACCGGTCATGCTCATGTGCCGCGCCACGGCGGGGGATTTGCGCCGGCGGTCGATCACGAAGTCATGCCCCTTCGGCTTGCGCGCGATGGCGTCGCGGATCGCCTGCGCCAGCGCGGCGTCATCCACGCCGGGGTCGCGCAGCAATTCGCGGAACTCCGCGGCATCGTCCTGGCCCAGGCACATGAAGAGCGTGCCGGTGCAGGTGAGGCGCACGCGGTTGCAGGATTCGCAGAAATTATGGGTCATCGGCGTGATGAAGCCGATGCGCCGGCCGGTCTCCTTCACGGTCACGTAGCGCGCGGGGCCGCCGGTCGCGTAGTCGGTGTCCTCCAGCGTCCAGGTCTGGCGCAGGCGGGATCGAACCAACGACAGCGGCAGGTACTGGTCGGTGCGGTCCTGGCTGATCTCGCCCATCGGCATGGTCTCGATCAGGCACAGATCGAAGCCGTGCTCGCCGCACCAGGCGACCATGCGGTCGAATTCGTCCTCGTTCACGCCCTTCAGCGCGACAGCGTTGATCTTGATGGCGAGCCCGGCCGCCTTGGCGGCGAAGATGCCGTCCAGCACCTGCTCGATCTTCCCCCAGCGCGTCATGGCGGCGAAGGCGGCGGGGTCCAGCGTGTCCATCGAGACGTTGATCCGCCGCACCCCGGCGGCGAACAGGTCGTCGGCCATCTTCGCCAGCTGCGTGCCGTTGGTGGTGATGGTGAGCTCGCGCAGCCCGCCGGCGCCGATCCGCGCCCCCAGCGACCGCACCAGCGTCATCACGCCCTTGCGGACCAGCGGCTCGCCGCCGGTCAGGCGGATCTTGTCGGTGCCCAGCGCGATGAAGGCGCCGCACAGCCGGTCGATCTCCTCGAGCGACAGGATTTCCCGCTTGGGCAGGAAGGTCATGTCCTCGGCCATGCAATAGACGCAGCGGAGGTCGCAGCGGTCGGTGACCGATACGCGAAGGTAATTGATGCCGCGCCCGAAGGGGTCGGTCAGGGCGGCCGGCGCGGGGGGAAGTGCCTGCATCACCGGGATTTGGGGCCGGAGGGGCAGCCGCCGCAAGCCCCTTTCCCACGGCGCCATGGCAGGGCTGCGCGGCGCCCCACGCGCTACCCGAACAGCGCGAGCCCGCCCGCCACAAGCAGCACGCCCATGGCGAAGGGCCGGTACATGCGGTCCGGCACCACCCGGAACAGCCGCGCGCCCACCGGCACCGACAGCGCCATGACCGGCAGCAGCACCGCCAGGCGCACCAGCACCGGCAGGTCGATCAGCCCGCCGAGCAGCGGCGGAAACACGGAAATGATGGCGATGGTGGCGAAGAACAGGATCAGGTTGGCGCGGTGGCGCTTCGCCTCCTCCAGCCCGGCCAGCAGGTAAAGGATGACCGGCGGGCCGCTCATGCCCGTGGCGCCCTTCAGCAGCCCCGCCGCGGTGCCGACCGCGAGGTTGAGCGGCAGCGGCCGCGACCCGTGGTAGCGCCAGCCCGACATCAGCAGCAGCCCGAATACCAGCACGAAGCCGCCGATGAAGCGCCGCAGCGCATCGCCGTCGGCGGTCAGCAGCACCCAGGCGCCGAGCGGCGTCGCAACCGCCGCCGCGCCGCCCAGCGGCAGCACCACGCGCCGGTCGGCATCCTTGATCGCGCCGGGCAGCAGTTGCACCGAGACCACCAGTTCCATCAGCAGCATCACCGGGATGCCGGCGCGCGGCCCCCACAGCAGCGAATAGACCGGGGCCAGGATCACCGCCGTGCCGAAGCCGGAATACCCGCGCATGATGCCGGCGACGGCAGTGGCCAGCACCGCCGCCACCAGGCGCCAGTCGAGCAGCACCGGGGTGGCGGTCTCGACCCAGCCGATCACCGCCGGTCATCCTCCACCAGGTCGAGCACAACCACCGCGGCGTTGATCAATACCTTACCGGCGTGCTCGAAATTGACGGTAATGCGATCACCCGTGACGGACTGGACCTGTCCGATACCCCAATCGGGCCGTTCCGGAAGGCGCACACGCATGCCTGGTTCAATGAGGGCGTTCACGGGATGATGGATGTCGGCCGACCGGCGCTAAGATGGCGTAAGCATCGCAGAGGATACTGTCTCAGCCCATGACGCAAGGGATGTCCCGGGCCATGCCCTCGATACCGCCGCTGTCCGACCTGCGCCTGGCGCGGTTGGTCGGCCTTCGCCTGTGCCACGACATCAGCGGCGTGGCCGGCACCGTGGGCAATGCGCTCGAATTGCTGGACGGGGCGGGCGGCGAGGCCGCCGAGCTTGCGTCCGATGCCGCCGGGGTGCTGCGCCGGCGGCTGCTGCTGTGGCGCGCGCTGCTGGGCGGGCAGGGGGAATGCGCGCTCGGCACCGTGCTGGGGCTGGCGGCCGGCGAGATCGCCGGCGGGCGCGCCAGCGCCGATGCCGCGACGCTCGATGCCGGCGTGCTGATGGCCGAGGAGGTCGTGCCGGTGCTGCTGACCGCCGTGCTGCTGGGTGGCGAGGCGCTGCCGCGCGGCGGCGTGGTGCGGGTCCTGGGCGACCCGCAGCGCGAGTTGGCGATCATGCCCGAGGGGCCGCGCGCCGCCTGGCCGCCGGCGCTGCTGCGCGCGGTGGCCGGCGCGCCGCTGGCCGGCGAACCCACGGGGCGGGAGGTGCTGTCGCTCTGGCTCGCGGCCACCGCGGCGGCGGGCAGCGTGCGGCTCAGCCTGGCGATGGCGCCCGGCGAGGGCTGCGGGCCGTTGCTGCTGAGCATCGGCGAATAGATCCCCTGAGCGCGGCGGGCGGTCGGTGCACGAGCCGGCATCGATCGGCGCCGCGCTTTACGGATTCTTCGGTCCACCGCCCGCATCCTGCCCCGGCAAGCACCCCCGGGGATGGCGATGGACGATCTGCTGGCCGATTTCCTGACCGAAACACATGAGGGACTGACCGCGCTCGATGCCGCGCTGCTGCGCCTGGAGCGCACGCCGGACGACCAGCCGACGCTGTCCGAAGTGTTCCGCCTGGTGCACACCATCAAGGGCACCTGCGGCTTCCTCGGCCTGGCGCGGCTGGAGGCGGTGGCCCATGCGGCGGAGAACGTGCTGGGGCGCTACCGCGAGGGCTCGCTGCCGGTCACCGAGGCGGGGATCAGCCTGATCCTTTCCTCGCTCGACCGCATCAAGGCGATCGTCGCCGGGCTGGAGGCGACCGGGGCGGAACCGGCCGGCGACGACGTCCCGCTGATCGCCGCGCTGAACGATGCCGCGGAGGGGCGCATCGCCGCCGCACCGCCGCCGGCCCCGGCCGCGGTGGCCCCGGCCGAAGCGCCACCCGAGCCGCTGGCCGAACTGCGCCCCGCCGCGCCTGTCCCCGCCGTCGCGGCCGCGCCGCCCGAATCCGCCCCCGCCGAGGGCGCCGGCGGCATCGCCGCGCCGCAGACCATCCGCGTCGCGGTCGATGTGCTGGAAGACCTGATGACGCTGGTCAGCGAGCTGGTGCTCACCCGCAACCAGCTGCTGCAGCTGGCGCGCGGGCATCATTCGGATGCCTTCGCGGTGCCGCTGCAGCGGCTGTCGCACATCACCTCCGACCTGCAGGAAGGGGTGATGAAGACGCGCATGCAGCCGATCGGCAATGCCTGGGCGAAGCTGCCGCGGCTGGTGCGCGACCTGTCGCACGAACTGGGCAAGAAGATCGAACTGGACATGCGCGGCGCCCAGACGGAACTGGACCGCCAGGTGCTGGAACTGATCCGCGACCCGCTGACCCACATGGTCCGTAATTCCGGCGACCATGGGCTGGAAACCCCGGAACAGCGCCGCGCCGCCGGCAAGCCCGAGACCGGGCGCGTGCTGCTCAACGCCTATCACGAAGGCGGGCACATCATCATCGAGGTCGGCGACGACGGGCGCGGCCTGCCGGTCGAACGCATCCGCGCCAAGGCGCTGGCGAATGGCCTCGCGACCGAAGCCGAACTGGCCCAGATGAACGAGCGCGAGGTGCTGCGCTTCATCTTCGCGCCCGGCTTCTCGACCGCGCAGCAGGTGACGTCGGTGTCCGGCCGCGGCGTCGGCATGGACGTGGTGAAGACCAACATCGAGAAGATCGGCGGCACCGTCGAACTGGCGTCCAAGGAAGGGCGCGGCACCACCTTCACCATCAAGATCCCGCTCACGCTGGCGATCGTGTCGGCGCTGATCGTCGAGGCCGGGGGCGAACGCTTCGCGCTGCCGCAGATCGGCGTGGTGGAGCTGGTGCGCGTGGCGGCCGGGGGCGCCAGCGCGGACGGCGCCCCGCGCATCGAACGCATCAAGGACGCCCCGGTGCTGCGCCTGCGCGATCGGCTGCTGCCGCTGGTCTCGCTGGCCGGGCTGCTGCGCCTGCCGGCCCCGGCCAGCGAGGCCGAGGGCTTCGTCGCCGTCATGCAGGTCGGCGGGCAGGCTTTCGGCATCATCCTCGACCGCGTCTTCGACACCGAGGAGATCGTCGTGAAGCCGGTCGCGCCCATCCTGCGCCACGTCACCATGTTCAGCGGCAACACCATCCTGGGCGACGGGTCGGTCATCATGATCCTGGACCCCAACGGCATCGGGCGCGCGTCCGGCGTGGGCGCCGATGCGCCGACCGAAGATGCGCGGCGCGCCGCCAATGCCGGCACGGGCATGCGGTCGAACGCCAGCGCATCCCTGCTGCTGTTCCGCGCTGGGGACGAGACGCCCAAGGCCGTGCCGCTCGGCCTGGTCGCGCGGCTCGAGGATATTCCCGCCGACCGCATCGAGATGTCGGGCGCGACGCCGGTGGTGCAGTACCGCGGCGCGCTGATGCCGCTGGTGCCGGTCTCGCCCGGCTGGATGCGCCCGGAAGGCGCGGCGCGCCAGGCGGTGCTGGTCTTCACCGAGAACGACCGCGCCATGGGGCTGATGGTCGACGAGATCCTCGACGTGATCGACGAGAAGCTGGACATCCAGCCGGGGTCCGGGCGCGCCGGCTTCATCGGTTCCGCGGTGATTTCGGGCCGCGTGACGGAGGTGCTCGACACCGCCTGGTGGCTCTCCCAGGCCGGCGAGGACTGGTTCCGCAACGCCCGCCCGGCCGCCGCCGGCGCCACCCGCCCACGCCTGCTGATGGTCGAGGACAGCGCCTTCTTCCGCCACCTGGTCGTCCCGGCCTTGTCGGCCGCCGGCTACGAGGTGATGGCGGTGGACGGCCCGGCCGCCGCGCTGCGCCTGCGCGAGGAAGGCCACGCCTTCGATGCCGTGGTCTCCGACATCGAGATGCCGGACATGGACGGCATTGCTTTCGCCAAGGCGCTGCGCGCCGGCGGCGCCTGGGAAGCCATGCCGCTGATCGCGCTGTCGTCGCGCGCCGAACCCGCCGACGTGGCGCGCGGGCGCGATGCCGGCTTCACCGACTATGTCGCGAAATACGACCGCGAGGCGCTGCTGCAATCGCTGCAGGACTGCCTCAGCGCGCCGCTCGCGGCCTGAGGGAACACGAACCATGGAACAGATCGCCGCCGCCCCCGCGCCGCGCGCCGCCCCGCCCGTGGGCGCGCGCCCCGACGCCGAGGACGATGTCTTCCTGACGCTCACCGTCGCCGGTCAGGGCTGCGCCGTGCCGGTGCTGCTGGTGCGCGACGTGCTGGGCCCGCAGGCCATCACGCGCATCCCGCTCGCCCCGCCCGAGATCGCCGGCAGCCTGAACCTGCGCGGGCGCATCGTCACCGCCGTGGACCTGCGCCTGCGCCTCGGCCTGCCGCCGCGCGAGGGTGCCACCGCGCCCATGAGCGTGGTGGTCGAGCAATCCGGCGAACTGTATTCGCTGCAGGTCGATGAGGTGGGCGAGGTGGTGCCGCTGGCCGCCGCGGGCTTCGAGCCCAACCCGCCGACGCTCGACCCGTTCTGGCGCGACGTCTCGCGCGGGGTGCACCGGCAGGAAGACCGCTTGGTCATCGCGCTCGAGATCGACCGCGTGCTGGCGATCGGCTGAGGGAGCGACGCAGATGACCCGCACCTGCCTGGTGGTGGATGACAGCCTGGTGGTCCGCAAGGCCGCGCGCCGCATCATCGAGGGCCTCGGCTTCACGGTGAGCGAGGCGAAGGACGGGCAGGAGGCGCTGGACGCCTGCCGCGCCAAGCTGCCCGATGGCGTGCTGCTCGACTGGAACATGCCGGTGATGGACGGCATCACCTTCCTGCGCGCGGCGCGCGCGGAATTCGGGCCGGACCATCCGCGCATCGTGCTCTGCACGACCGAGGCGGAGTTCGCGCGCATCATCCAGGCGCTGGAGGCCGGGGCCCAGGAATACGTGATGAAGCCCTTCGACGCCGAGATCATCCGCGACAAGTTCGAGCAGGCCGGGCTGCTGGAGCCCGCCGCATGAGCCTGCCGCCGCCCTCGGGCGCGGAGGTGCGCGTGATGCTGTGCGACGACAGCGCCACCGCGCGCACCATCCTGCGCCGCCTGCTGGAGGCCGAGCCCGGCATCCGCGTGGTGCACCAGGCGGCGGATGGGCGCGCGGCGCTGGAGGCGTTGCCGGTCGCGCGGCCGGACGTGGTGCTGCTCGACCTCGAAATGCCGGTGATGGACGGCATGACGGCGCTGCCGCTGATCCTGAAGGCGGCGCCGCAGGCCGCGGTGATCGTCGCCAGCGCGCTGACGCAGCGCGGCGCCAAGGCGGCGATCGCAGCCCTGGCTGCCGGCGCGGCGGACTATGTGCCGAAGCCGCAGGGCGCCGCGGGCGGCGCGGCGGACCCGGCCTTCAAGGGCGAACTGATCGCCAAGGTCCGCGGTTGGGCACGCATGAAGCGGCAGGAGAAGGCCGCACCGTTGCGCGCCGCCGCGCCGCCGTCGCCGCGCGCCGCGGTGGCCGGGAAGTTCAGGCCGTCGCTGGTGGCGATCGGCTCCTCGACTGGCGGGCCGCAGGCGCTGGCAGCGCTGGTGAAGCGCCTGCCGCGCCTGCCGATGCCGATCGTGATCGTGCAGCACATGCCCACCGGCTTCACTGCCATGCTGGCCGAACACCTCGACAAGATGGGCCCGCATCGCTGCGCCGAGGCGGTCGAGGGCGAGGCCCTTCTGGCCGGGCGCATCTACCTGGCTCCGGGCGACCGGCACCTGCTGGTCGAAGCCGCGGCGGCCGGGCTGCGGGCGCGCATCACCACCGGCCCGCCGGAGAATTTCTGCCGCCCCGCCGTGGACCCGATGCTGCGGTCTGCCGTGGCTGCGCTGGGCGGGCGCGTGCTGGCGGCGATCCTGACCGGGATGGGCCATGACGGGCTGGAGGGCTGCCGCTTGGTCGTGGCGGCCGGCGGCACGGTGCTGGCGCAGGATGAAGCCAGTTCCGTGGTCTGGGGCATGCCCGGCGCCGTCGCGCGCGCCGGCCTGCCCGCGCTGCTGGCGCCGCCCGAGGCGCTGGCCGAACGCATTGCCGCGCTGGCGGCCGAAAGGGTCACGGCATGACGCCCGACAGCTTCAATTTCCTCGCCGGCCTGGTGAAGCAGCGTTCGGGCATCGTGCTGACCGCCGACAAGGGCTACATGCTGGAAACCCGCCTGGCGCCGATGCTGCGGCGCGACGGCATCGGCACGCTGGACGCGCTGGCGCTGCGGCTGCGTGCGCCTGGCGCAACCGCCCTGGCCGCCGAGGTGGTCGAGGCGCTGACCACCAACGAGAGCTCCTTCTTCCGCGACGGCAAGCCCTTCGAGCACCTGAAGAAGCTACTGCCGCGCCTGGCCGCTTCGCGGCCGCCGGGGCAGACCATCCGCGTCTGGTCGGCGGCGTGTTCGTCGGGGCAGGAAGCCTATTCGATCGCCATGACCGTGCTGGAACTGGGCGCGGCGCTGGGCGGGCGGCGGGTCGAGATCATCGGCACCGACCTGTCGCGCGAAATGCTCGAGCGATCGCAGGAGGGCATCTTCACGCAGTTCGAAGTGCAGCGCGGCCTGCCGGTGACCATGCTGGTGAAGCACTTCGTGCAGGACGGCACGCGCTGGCGGGTGAAGCCCGAACTGCGCGCCATGGCCCGCTTCCAGCCCTTCAATCTGCTGGACGACCCGCGCGGGCTGGGCCGCTTCGACATCATCTTCTGCCGCAACGTGCTGATCTATTTCGACGCGCCCACCAAGACGCGCGTGCTGGCCGCGCTGGCCGGGCTGCTGCCGCCCGACGGCGTGGTCTATCTGGGCGGGGCGGAGACGGTGCTGGGGCTGACCGAAAGGCTGGTGCCGGCGCCTGGCGAGCGCGGTGTCTACGAACCGGCGCGCCCGGCGGCGCGCAGCGCGTAGCCTATACCTCGGCCGAAAACGCCTGGGTTCGGACCAGCCGGGCATAGAGCCCGTCCTGCGCCATCAGCTCGGCGTGGCGGCCCTGCTCGACGGCGCGGCCGGCCTCCATCACCACGATGCGGTCGGCGTCGCGCACGGTGGCCAGGCGGTGGGCGATGACCAGCGTGGTGCGCCCGGCCCGCAGCCGCGCCAACGCCTGCTGCACCAGCGCCTCGTTCTCGGCATCGAGCGCGCTGGTGGCTTCGTCCAGCAGCAGGATGCGCGGGTTGCGCAGCAGCGCGCGGGCGAGCGCGATGCGCTGCCGCTGCCCGCCCGACAGGCGCGACCCGCCCGAGCCCAGCACGGTGGCGTAGCCCTGCGGCAGCGCGGCGATGAAGTCGTGCGCGGCGGCGGCGCGGGCGGCGTCCTCGACCTCGGCGCGCGTCGCCTCCGGGCGGCCGGCGGCGATGTTGGCCTCGGCCGTGTCGTCGAAGATCACCGCATCCTGGCCGACATAGGCGATGGCGTCGCGCAGGGAGGCGATGGCAACCGAGCGGATCTCCGCGCCATCGATCAGCAGGCGGCCTTCGGTGGCGTCGTACAGGCGCGGGACCAGCGCGATGGCGGTGGATTTGCCCGCGCCGGACGGGCCGACCAGCGCGACCGTCTCGCCCGGTTCGGCGGCGAAGGTCAGGCCGCGCAGGGCGGCATCGGGCACGGCGCCGGTGCTGTCGCTGGCATAGGTGAAGCCCACGCCTTCGAAGGCGATGCGCCCGCGCCCCGGCGGCAGCGGCGCGGCGTCCGGGGCGTCGAGGATGTGGCGCTTCTCGTCCACCACGGTGAAAACGCGGGTCAGCCCGGCCAGGCCTTCCTGCAACGCGGCGTTCAACGACCCCAGCGCGCGCACCGGGCGGGAGGCGATCAGCAGCGCCGCCACGAAGCCGGTGAATTCGCCGAGCGTGCCCGCGCCGCTCGCCACCCTCCAGCCGACGAAGATCAGCACTGCCGCGACGGCGAAGCCGCCCAGCGCCTCCAGCAGCGGGTCGAGCGAGGCGCGGGTGCGGGCGATGCCGTACAGGCTCTCGCGCAGCCGGGCAAAGAGGCCGGCGGCGCGCGCTTCCTCGGCGGCTTCCAGGCGATAGGCGCGCACCACGCGGGCGGCGCCGAAGGACTCTGTAAGCGCGGCGGCGGCCTCGCCCACCCGTTCCTGCATGCCGCCCGAGGCGCGGCGGATGCGCTTGCCGAGCTTGAGGATCGGCACGACGGCAATCGGGTACAGAACCGCCGCCACCAGCGACATCTGCCAGTCGAGATACACCATCGACGCCACCAGCCCGACCACGGTCAGCGCATCGGCGATGGCGTTGATGGACTTGGTCAGCGCCTCACGGATCAGCGCGGCGTCGGTGGTGAAGCGGGCGGCGTGGCGGGCGGGGGCCTCGCGCGCCACTGAGGCCAGGTCGGCGCGGGTCAGGGCGCGGAACAGGTCGTTCTGGATGGCCTCGATCACGCGCAGCACGACGCCCTGGATGGCGACCGCCTGGCCGTATTGCGCGGCGGCCTTGAGGCAGGTGACCACCACGATGACCAGCGGGATGGCCCAGAGCACGTCCTGGCGGCCCTCGGTGAACAGGTCGAAGGATTGCTGGATGACCACGGGGTAGAGCGCGGTGGTGGCGGCGACGCCAAAGGTGCAGGCCAGCGCGACCGCGATGCCGCGGCGCTGATGCGCGACATAGCCGCGCCAGAGGCGGGCCAGCAGGGCGCGGGCGGAGGTGTCGAGGGCAGGGGCGGCGGCCATGGGGGCGGGGCATAGAGCGTTTTGGCGGCGGGCGGTATGGGGCGGGGCGTCGTGGTGCGCCGGGCACCCGCCGGCTGTCACATTAACGGTCTTGCAAGGCGCGGCGCCGCTATGCTAGTTCTTGTTTCGTTCCGGTGAAGGCGGCGGGGCCGGACCCCCACTCATCCCCCGAGTGCGGTCCCGTCGCCGCCCCCGGTGCCGCTGCCGGCGGGATCCCCCTTGTCGTCGGCAAGGTCGGCACCGGGGCCCGTGGTGGCAATGCGGCGTGCGAGTTCGGCGAGGCATTCGTCGCGGGTGGCGGTGCAGCCGCCAAGACGCCACCATCGGCGAACCCCCGACAGCAGCACACCCATTGCAGGCCCAGGCGCGACGCCGCGCGCCGCCAGGTCGGCGCCGCTGAGTGGAAACTCCGGCAGCGGAATCTGCGCCGCCAGGGTGCGGGCGGCAGCCCAGTGTTGGGTCTCGCTGCCGCCGCGACCGAAATCCTGCAGGGTGAGCGACCAGTCAGCGAAACATCGCAACAGCGACTCGTCTCGAAAGTTTCGATCTGCGCCGGACAGGACCCAGGCGGCCGCGCCGGCAGGTCTGTCATGCGGCGGAGTCAGCGCCCGGCCCCGGCTTGCCCGCGCGGCGGCGGCATCCATCGCCAGCAGGTCGAGGATGCGACGTTCCTCCAAGGACGCCTTCAGTCGCTCGGCAAGTTCGAGCGGTGCGTCGCGTTCAGGAAGCAGGGCAACCAGGCGGGGCCAGGGATCAGGTCGCGGCGCAAAGGATTCCAGGCGCGCCAGCGCGTCGAGGTCGGCCTGCGCGCCGACCACCGCCCCCAACACCCCCGTCTCCGCCATCAACCCCACCGCTGCCACCGGGTCCGGCACCGACAGGATGCGCTTCAACTCCATCCACACCCGTTCCGCCGACAGCCGCGCCAGCCCCGGCACCGCGCGCCGGATCGCCGCCACCGCCGCCGCATCCGGCGCCCCTACGCCATAGCGCGCCTGGAACCGGAAGAACCGCAGCGCGCGCAGATAGTCCTCCGCCAACCGCGTATCCGGGTCACCCACGAAGCGCACGCACCCGGCCGCCAAGTCCTCGCGCCCGGTGAAGTAGTCGAACAGCGCGCCGTCGGGGGCCAGCGACATGGCGTTGATGGTGAAGTCGCGCCGCGCCGCGTCCTCGCGCCAGTCGGTGGTCCATTCGACCGCCGCGTGGCGGCCGTCGGTCAGCACGTCGCGGCGCAGCGCGGTAACCTCGACAGGCGCGTGATCCAGCACGGCGGTGACGGTGCCGTGCGACAGGCCGGTCTCGAACACCTTCAGCCCGGCGGCGCGCAGGCGGGTGGTGATGGCCTCGGGCGGCAGGGGGGCGGCGACGTCCACATCGGCGCTCTGGCGCCCCGCCAGCGCGTCGCGCACGCAGCCGCCGACGGCACGCGCGCCGGGCAGGGCGGCCAGCACTGCCGCGACGGCGGGGGAATCGAGGAAGGCGGGGCGGGGGATGATCGCGGCCGGCGCGTCGGTCATCGCCGTTCGGCTTCGCTGGGCGGGATGTCGCTGCGTTGCAGGTGGGCGGGCACGTAGTCGCGGCTGTGTTCCATGCTGCGCGACAGCCCGAACCAGATGGCGCCGCCCAGCATGAGCACGACGCCGATCGCCGCCAGCACCAGCAGGATGGTGCTGGGTTGGGTCGAGGGATTGGCGCGCCGCCACAGCCCGTAGGCGGCGAACGGCGTCAGGAACAGCAATGCTTCGATCAGGTAGCCCACGCCTCAGGTTTACCCCGTGTTCGTGTGTGGCAAAGCGCCTTTCGCTGTCAGTCCCCAGGTTCCAGAAAAAGGAGGGGGTGCGGGGGAGTTCCCTCCCCCGCTCTTTTGCGGACGGCGCCCGGACTGGCGCCCGCTTCGCGCAGGTCGCGGATGGTGGCCGCCCGGTCCCGCTTGGCGAGCCGTCGCCCGTCCGCGTCGGTCAGCAGCGGGTGATGCGCGTAGTCCGGCGCGGGCCATCCCATCAGGTGTTGCAGCAGGCGGTGGAGGTCGGTGGCGGGCAGCAGGTCCTCGCCGCGGGTGACGAGCGTGACGCCCTGCAGCGCGTCGTCATGGGTGACGCAGAGGTGGTAGGAGGCCGGGATGTCCTTGCGCGCCAGCACCGCGTCGCCGAAGCGCGCCGGGTGGCAGGTCAGGCGCTGGCCGTGCTCGCGGCAGGTCAGGGGCGCGTCGAGCGTGGCGAGCGCCGCTGCCATGTCGAGCCGCAGCGCGTGGGGTTCGCCGGATGCGATGCGCGCTGTTCGCTGGTCCGCCGAAAGCCGCCGGCAGGTGCCGGGATACAGCGCGCCGTCCGGCCCGTGCGGCGCGGATGCGCTGGCGGCGATCTCGCGCGCGATGTCGCCGCGGGTGCAGAAGCAGGGGTAGAGCAACCCGCGCGCCGCCAGCGCATCCAGCGTGCGGCGATACTCCGGCAGATGGTGCGACTGCACCCGCACCGGGCCATCCCAGTCGAGGCCTAGCCAGGCCAGGTCCTCCAGGATGGCGTCGGTGAAGTCCGGCCGGCAGCGGGTGGGGTCGATGTCCTCGATGCGGAGCAGGAAGCGGCCGCCGGCGTCGCGCGCGGCGCGCCAGGCGGTCAGTGCCGCATGGGCATGGCCGAGGTGCAGCAGCCCGGTCGGGCTGGGTGCGAAGCGGGTGACGGTGGTTGCGCCCATGCTGCGTGCCGGGTAGCGGGCATGGGCGGCGTATCGCAAGAGGGGACCGGCGGCATGGTGGAACTGGACGGGCCGCGCTTCGGCCCGGTGGGCGGCGGCGCGCCGGATGCGCTGGTGGTGCTGGTGCATGGCCTGGGCGCCGATGGGGTTGACCTGATCGACCTGGCGCAGATCTGGGCGCCGGCGGTGCCCGGCGCGGTGTTCGTGGCGCCGCATGCGCCCGAACGCATCGAGGGCCTGCCCAATGGCCGACAATGGTTCGCGCTGTGGGACCGGTCGGAGGCGCAGCTGCGCGCCGGTGTGCAGGCGGCCGCCGCCGCGCTCGGCGCCTTCGTGGCGGCGGAGGCGGAGCGCCTGTCGATCCCGCCCGACCGCGTGGCGCTGATGGGCTTCAGCCAGGGCGCGATGACGGTGCTCGAGGCCGGGCTGCGCGGTGCGGTGCCGGATGCCGCCTGCGTACTGGCCTATTCCGGCGGGATGATCGGCGGCGATTCCCTGGCCGAGGAGATCGTCGCGCGCCCCGCCGTGCTGCTGGTGCATGGCGAGGATGACGAGGTTGTGCCCGCCGCCGCCTCGCGCGCCGCGGCCTCCGCGATGGAGGCGGCCGGCGTGCCGGTGCGCGCGGTGTTCCGCCCCGGGCTGGGGCATGGGCTGGATGATGTCGGCCTGGCGGCGGGGGCGCAGGTGTTGCACGGGCTGCTCGGCGGCGCATGACAACGCGTTGAAACCCGCCGCGTCCCGCCCGCGCGGCGCTTGCGGGTGCGCGCCGCGCATGTCATGCATGCAGCGTTTTCGCGGCGGCGCCACTGTATCTGGGGCCTTACCGCCGGGTCAGGCCCCCAGGTCTAGATGGCGCGTCTCTGAAAGGAGCGGCGCTTGCCTGACGGCGGACACTTCATCGGCGGCCAGTCCTATCCTGCGCTCGTGCTGAACGCGGATTTCCGCCCGCTGTCGTATTTCCCGCTATCCGTCTGGGCCTGGCAGGATGCCATCAAGGCGGTGTTCCTCGACCGCGTCTCGGTGCTGTCCGAATACGATGTCGAGGTGCATTCGCCGTCGATGGCGCTGCGGCTGCCCTCGGTCATCGCGCTGAAGGACTACATCCCGGCGGCGCGGCGCCCGGCCTTCACCCGCTTCAACGTGTTCCTGCGCGACCGCTTCGAATGCCAGTATTGCGCGGAGGGGCGGCCGACGCATGAACTCACCTTCGACCACGTGATCCCGCGCTCGCGCGGCGGGCGGACCAGCTGGGAGAACGTCGTGACCGCCTGCGGGCCGTGCAACCTGCGAAAGGGCAACCACATGCCGCGGGAATGCCGGATGATCCCGCGGATGGAACCGCGCCAGCCGACCTCCTGGGAATTGCAGGACAATGGGCGGGGCTTCCCGCCGAACTACCTGCACCAATCCTGGCGCGACTACCTTTATTGGGACAGCGAACTGGAGAATTGACCGCGCCGGCCGTTCTCCCGTGCTGGCCGGCATGGTATGCGCCGGTCGCAGGAAGAAGGACCACGCCTGCGCCATGACGCGCCCCGCCCCCGCCCGGGACATCGTGCCGCGTGACCTGCGCTTCGGCGTGCAGGAGCATGCCGACCGCGCCTGGTTCGGCGGCAACGAGATGCTGTCGATGGTGGTGGACGCCTTCGCGGTCGCGCTGCCGGAGGGCGAACGCTTCTTCATCCGCTCCCTCAAGCACTACGCGAAGGACATCCCGGACGAGGATATCCAGGCCGGCATCCGCGGCTACGCGCTCCAGGAAGCGTTCCACACGCGCGAGCACGAGGGCTACAACGCCGCGCTGCGGCGGCTGGGCTACGATGTGGACCGCATGGAGGCACGCTCGGCCAAGCTGCTGGGCAATCCGCGCTTCGGGCCGGTGCTGCGGCTGTTCTCCACCTGCGCGATCGAACAGGCGACCTACAGCCTGTCGCGCTTCATCCTGAAGCGGCCGGCGCTGATGGCGCGCGCCGCGCCGGCCTATCGGCGGCTGTGGCAGTGGCATGCGCTCGAGGAGATCGAGCATTCCTCGGTCGCGCTGGCCGTGCTGCGGCGCGCGCCGATCGGCATGGCGCCCTGGCAGCGCTACGTCACGCGCGTGGCGGTGCTGAACTTCGTCTTCGCGCAGATGACCTGGTTGGCGCTGGCGAATGTGATGACGATGCTGCGGTCCTCGCGCGGGCGCGTCACGGCGGGGGATATCCTTCGGCTGGGCTGGGTGCTGCTGGGGCGGCCGGGCTTCCTGTATTCGCTGGTGGTGCCCTACCTCGCCTTCCTCAAGCCGGGCTATGCGGGCGGCGGCGCGGCCGATGCCGCGCTTGTGGAACACGGACGGCGCGTGGTCGCGCAGGACATGCCCGCCGCCCCCGTGCCGGCCTGATGGCCAACGCCATTTTCGCGCGGATGCTGCGCGCGACCGAGCGCGGCGCCTATCCGGGCCTGCGGCGCGCGGCGTGGAAGGGCACCTACACCGCCATATCGGGCCTGTGGCGCCGGCCGCGTTGGCGCTTCATGAACTACGGCTACATCCCGCCCGGCGCGGCCTTCGCGCTCGATGTGGCGGAGGAAGCCGAACGCGCCTTCATCGGCCTGTATCACCAGGCGGTGAACGGGCTGGACCTGGCGGGGGCCAAGGTGCTCGAGGTCGGTGCCGGCCATGGTGGCGGCGCCGCCTGGATGGCGCGGCATACCGGCGCGGCGCGGGTGGTCGGTATTGACCTGTCGCGCGCCACGGTGGCGCGGGCGCGGGCGCTGAACCGCGATGTCCCGCGCCTGGAATTCCAGCCCGGCGATGCCGAGGCCATGCCCTTCCCCGACGCCGGCTTCGACGTCGTGGTGAACATCGAATCCTCGCATTGCTACGGCAGCATGGACCGCTTCGTGGCCGAGGCGGCGCGCGTGCTGCGCCCGGGCGGCGTGCTGAGCTGGGCGGACATGCGCGGCCCGGCGATGATGCCGGCGCTGGAGGCCGCCTTCGCCCATCCCGCGCTTGAGCCGGTCGCGGCGACGGAACTCAATGCGGGGGTGCTCGCCGCGCTCGATGCCATGGAGGCCGACAAGCAGGCGGAGATCGGCCGGTTCGGCCCGTTCCGCGGCATCCTGAATGAGTTCGCGGCGATGCGCGGCTCCACGCTGCGCGGCACGCTGGAACGCGGCGAGACGCTCTACCTAGCCAGGCGCTACCGCCGGCGCTGACGGGCCGGCCGCGCGGTAGGCGCCCATGCCATCGCCCAAAGTCGCGTTGTTCGCTTCGCGCAGGCGCGCCGCCGCCTCGTCATACAGGAAGGGCAGGAAGGCGTAGCGCACGCCGGCGGTCACCGGCAGCGCCTGGTGCAGCAGCGAGCAGGAGAACACCACCGCGCCACCGGTCGGCGCGCGCCAGGACCGCCGCCCGTATTCCGGGAAGCGCAATTCGCCGCCGGCGAACTCCTCGGCATTCAGGTTGATGGTGACGGCGAAGCGGCGATGCGCGGTGCCGCCCGTGGTGTTGTCGCGATGTGCGGCGAAATGCCCGCGCTCCGCGGAATCGTAGCAGGCGACGATGTAGCGCTCCATGCGCGTGGCGTCGAAATGGTGCACGCGCTTCAGCTCGGGCACGATGCGGCGCAGGATGCGCGCGCGGGTCGCGCCCCGCAGGCCCTGGTCCTTGATGGTGCAATCGCTGCGCCGCTTCATCGCGGCGTCGAAGACACCGACGGTCTTGCCGTTCTCCTCGCGCATGAAGCCCGACGGGTTGCCGCCCTGCGCCTGGTAGTAACCGATCAGCGCGCGGCACAGCTCGGGTTCGAAGATGCGCGGCAACACCAGCACCGGCGGCGGGATCTCGGTGCCGCCATGCGTATCGGGCGGCGGCAGGTCGGCGAGGCGCGCCATCATCGCATCGTGCTGCGCCAGCGGGCGCGTCTCGATCACGCGCAGCATGGGGTCGAGCAGCACCCAGGCCGGCGTGTAGATCGGTGCGCCGCCATCCGGGGCCGGGCGCACCACGCCGGCCTCGCGCGCCACCGCGCCATCCAGGTCGAACAGGAAGCGGATGCCGGGCAGCGACGGCTCCAGCCGGCCCTCGGCACGGTCGGCCGCGTCGGCGCTGATGCCGAAGAAGCACAGCGTCCCATCGTCGAAGCGCGCGCGGTGCGCGGCCACGGCGGCCAGCGCGGCCTGCGCGACAGGCTGGCCCGACGAGCCCAGGAAGGCCAGCAGCACATACCGCCCCGCCACCGAATGGAAGGCGTAGCGAGGATTGTCCGTGGAAGGCAGCGTGAACCAGGGGCAGGGATCGCCGGGCAGCAGTTTCATGGCGCTGTCGATACCATGGCCACGCACGGCGCTTCCAGGCTTCAGGCCACGCTCACCCGAGCCTCGGCCCGCGCGCTGCGCCCGGCCTCGTCGGTCCAGGTGAAGTCGAAGGCGCTGGTGCGCTCCATCCGCACGAAGAACACGTGGTACGGGTTGGCCGAGGTGCCGTTGCGGAATTCCGCGGCCAGCAGCGTCTCGCCGTTCATCCGCACCAGCAGGCGGGTCAGCATGTCGCGGCGCGCGCCCGGCTGCTGCAGGCCGGTCTCCATCGGGTGTTCGATCAGCGTGCGGATTTCGATGACCTCGCCGGCGCGGGCGGAGCGCGGGATGCGGATGCGGGGCTGGGACAGCGTGCTCATGTCAGGCAGCCCCCGGTGGTGACGCGCACCTCGGCGGTGGCGCGCTTCACGCGGCCGTCGCTGTGCTGGGCGAGCACGATGATGCGCTGTGCCTCGGCCAGGCGGATGCGGGTCTGCACCTCGGCGCGGGCGAGCAGCGGCGTCAGGCGGAAACCGGCGATGCCCGGCGTGGGGTTGGCGGTGGCAAACACATGGATGGCGGTGACGTGGTCGGCCGCTGTCATCGGGCTTTCGGCCAGGATGGCGATGGGGACCTGGCCGCCATTCTCGGCCGTGGCGGGCGCGCGCAGCACGATGCCGCCATCGGTGATGGGGGCATCGCCCACGGCGTCGCGGATGGCGGCGGCGAGCGCATCGTCGGTGCTTGCGGCGGCGCCCGCCGGCAGCAGCGCCAGCGCCAGGAAGCTGCGTCGCGTCGTCATCAGGCGAACATGGATCGCGTGATGCTGTCGTACCAGGCGTCGGCATAGAGCGCCTCGGCCCGCCGCTGTTCCGGCAGGTCGCCGCGCGGGGAGATGCCGCCGGAATTGGGCACTTCCGCGACCGCCGTGCCATCGGCGTTCGGGCGGAAGATGTTGACGACCGAGATGCCGTACTCCGCGCCGACATGGCTATAGCAGGTGTTGAAGTAGACCGGCTCGGGCGGGGTCTGGCCGCGATGCAGCGCGACGGCGCTGGCCACCGCCTGCTTCGCCGTGGTGTTGGCGACGAAGCCGGATTTCGGCATCGGGCCGGGGATATTGGCGTCGCCGATCACGTGGATGCCGGCGGCGGCGCGCGATTCGAAGGTGCGGGTGTTCACCGGCACCCAGCCGGTGTCGTTCGCCAGCCCGGACTCGATGGCCAGCGCCGCGGCGGATTGCGGCGGGATGACGTTGGCGACGTCCACCTTGTGGCGGGTGCCGAATTCGGTTTCCAGCACGCGCTCGCGCACATCGACCTTCACGACCTTGCCGTCGCGGTTGCCCGGCACCCATTCGATCATGCCGCCATACAGCGCGCGCCAGCCATCCTGGAACAGGCCCTGCTTGCTGAAGCCCTCCTTCGCATCCAGCGCCAGGATCTTCGAGCGCGGCTTATGGCGCTTCAGGTAGTGCGCGATCATGCTGATCCGCTCGTAGGGGCCGGGCGGGCAGCGGAAGGGGTTGGGCGGGATGGCGAGGCCGACCACGCCACCATCCGGCATGGCTTCCAGTTGCCGGCGCAGCAGCAGCGTCTGCGTGCCATCGGCGGGGATCCAGGCGTGGGGCATGGTGTCGGCGGCGGCCTGGTCATAGCCCTCGATGGCGCCCCAGCGGATGGCGATGCCGGGCGACAGGATCAGCCGATCGTAGGCAAGGGTCTGCCCGCCGGCCAGGCGCACGGTTTTCGCCGCGGCGTCGATGCCCGCTGCGCGGTCATGCACCACCGTCACGCCGCGCGCGCGCAGCCCGTCATAGGAATGGGTGATCTGGCCGATCTGCCGCTCGCCCGCCAGCAGCAGGTTGCCATAGGGGCAGGTGACGAAGCTGCGCTGCGGTTCGACCAGCGTGACCTGGACATCGGGGTAGGTGCGGCGCGCGAAATTCGCCGCCGAGGCGCCGCCGAAGCCACCGCCGATCACCACCAGGCGCATCGCCGCCTGGGCGCGCAGCGGGACGGGGGCGGCGAGGATGGCGCCGGCGGCCAGCAGCGCGCGGCGCGGGACGTTCGTGGTCATGGCGCGGCCCTCTCAGCGGATGCGGGAGAAGTGGTCGGCCACGGCGGCGATCTCGGCCTCCGTATAGCCGCGGGCGATGCGCCCCATGATGGTGCCGGGGCGCTCATTGGCGCGGAAGGCGAGCATGGTGGCGACCAGCTCGGCCCGGTCGCGCCCGGCGATGGCCGCGGCGCCGGGGCCGCCCTTGCCGTCGGGGCCATGGCAGCCGAGGCAGCCCTCGGCGGCCAGCGGCGCCTGCGCGACCGCCGTCATCGGCAGGGTGGCGAGCATCAGGGCGAGGACGGAACCCGGCAGGGCATGGGGCCGCATCTGTGGTGTCTCCCGGCAAGCGCGTGACGCAGCGCAAATTGCCGATTTCGCGAGCCCGTCCAAGCAAAAGGTTTTGCGGCTCCGGCGCCGGGGCGTGGCGCAGGTGCCATTCTCCGCGGCCGGGTGAGCGGGAGGCGGATTTCGCCCGGCGGCCGGCGCGATGCGGCAGGCCTGCCCGGGTGGTTCGCCGGTTACGCCGCCAGCCCGAGTGCCGGGCGCAGCCGGATCCCCACCCAATTCCCCGCCAGCGCGGGGACGATCCACCCCCAGCCATGCAGGCTGCCCGAGGCGATCCCCGCCACATAGGCGCTGATGTTGCACCCCGATGCCACGACCGCGCCCACCCCCAGCAGCAGCCCGCCGACCACCGAGGCCAGCGCATGCCGCCAAGGCATCGTGAGCCGCGGCGCGAAGCGCCCGGCCAGCGCCGCCGCCAGCAGCGCGCCGGCCATCAGCCCGAGGTCCATGACCGTGACGCGGTCGGACAGGATGGGGCGCAGGAAGGCCTCGGTCCGCGTAGGGTCTTCCCAGAAGGGCCAGAAGGCCGGGTCGTCCCAGCCGAGCGTCTCGATGGCGCGCGACCCCCAGAGCGGAAACGCCGCGGTGATCACCCAGGGCCGCCCGGCCAGCCACAGCGTGGCCAGGTTCAGCCCCGCCAGTGCCACCGCGCCCCAGAGCAGCGGCCACGGCCCGCGCAGCAGCCCGCCGCCGTTCCAGGGCACCGGCGCCGCCACCCCATGCCGGCGCCGTTCCGCACGCCAGGCCGCGAGGCCGGCGGCGGCCAGCAACGCGAGGCTCAGCGCCACCGCCGGCCACAGCCCGAGCAACGCCGGCAGCGTGACCACGGGCAGCGCGGGCAGGTCGGTCCAGGTGTCCGACTGCCAGGCGGCGAGGGTCGCGCCGGCCACGAAGAAGGCCAGCGTGAGCAGCATCCGCAGGCTGCCGCCGCCCGCGGTGTAGAGCGTGCCTGACCCGCAGCCGCCGCCGATCTGCATCCCCACGCCGAACAGGAAGGCGCCGACCACCACGGCGACCCCCAGCGGGAAGACAATGCCGCGCACCGGCGCACCCGCCAGCGTGCCGTGTTCGATTGCCGGCAGCATCGCCATGACCAGCAGCCCCAGCATGAAAAGCTGCGCCCGGAAGGCCGCGCTGCGGCGGTGCGCCAGCAGCGCGCGGAAGCCGCCGGCGAAGGAGAAGGTCGCATGATACAGCGCGACGCCCAGCGCCGCGCCCAGCCCCCACAGCGCGGCCTGGCGCCAGCCGTGTTCTGCCCCTAGCCACGCGGCGCCTGCCGCCAGCAGCACAACGCCCAGCAGGATCGGCGCGCGCGCCGCGGTCACGCCGATGCGCGACCGGGCATGCCGGCAGCCCCGATGCCGAGGGCGGCACCGCGCGTCACGTGGCTGGCGCCCGCGCGGTCGGCGACCCGGCTGTCGCGGCCCAGGACGTGCGGGCGAGGACCATGAGGGCAGGGTGGCGTCATCGGCGCTGGATGCAGGCGGCCGGGCGCCTCAAACCCGTTCGCTGATCCGGATGGCCACCTTGCAGCCGGCCTTGATGGCGGCAGAGAGCAGGCGATAGGCGGGCGCCTGCTCGGCCTCGTTCTCCAGGCCGATGTCGCGGTGTTCCAGCTCCTCGGCGCGGAACTGGGCGATGTGGGCCTTCAGCTCGGCCTCGTCCTCGCCCAGCGCGTCCTCCTGGGCGCGGTAGTGCTCGTCGATGGCTTCCTCGACCGCCACGGTGCAGGCCATGGCACCCCGGTGACCGAGCAGCGCGGTGGCCGCGCCCAGCGCGAAGCCCGCGACGTGCCAGATCGGCAACAGCGCTGTCGGGCGCACGCGGCGGCTCCCGATCAGGCGGGAGAAGGTGTCGAGGTGGACCTGCTCCTGCGCCTGCATGTGCTCGATCATCGGCCCGTATTTCGTGCGGCCAAGCACCGCCAGCTGGCCCTGGTAGATGCGCTTGGCGCCGTATTCGCCGGCGTGGTCCACGCGGATCGCGCGCTCGACGTATTCGCGCGGGGTGGGGTCGCCGGGCAGGCGGGTCTCGCCGGTGGTGCGGGTGGTCATGCGGGTCGTCCTTTCCGGGCCAGTGCCAGGGCCAGCAGCCCGAGCGCCAGGCCATAGATGAGGTTCATCGCCGCCATGGAAAGCGGCAGGCCTGGGATCAGGTAGGTGGCGGCGTCGCAGGGCTTGCTGGGCGCTGCCGCCAGGCCCCGCAGCATGTCGTCGATCGACATCGCCGGGCCGGCGGTGGGTGCGACGCAGCCGGGCAGGGGGGAGGGCCACCAGCCTTGCTCGACCCCCACATGCAGCCCGGCGACCGCCGCCGAGGCGAAGGCGGCGAGCCCCGCCAGCGCCAGCAACACCACGCGCGCCCGGCCGGGCAGCATGACCGCCAGTGCCGCGAACCCCGCCGCCACCCAATAGGGCCAGCGTTGCCACAGGCACAGCGCGCAGGGGGCGAGGCCCCACCAGGTCTCGCTGGCCAGGGCGAACAAGGGTGCGGCGGCGGCGAGGAGGAGGACCAGGATGGCGTGGACCATGGCCGTGATGTCGCGCGGCCGGGCCGGCGGTGCAAGCCGCCCGGCGCCGCCTGGACCCGCCGGGTCGCTGCGCCTAGCCTTTCCCCACGCAACGGGGGAAGCGAGGCGATGCAAAAGCTGTGGGGCCGGGCGAGTTCGTCCAATGTGATGAAGGTGCTCTGGGTGCTCGATGAGCTCGGGCTGGACTACGAACGCATCGATGCCGGCGGCACCTTCGGCCGCACGCGCGAACCCGCCTACCGCGCCATGAACCCGATGGGCCTGGTGCCGACGCTCCAGGAAGACGATGGCTGGGCGCTGTGGGAGAGCAACGCCATCGCGCGCTACCTGTGCAACACCCATGCGCCCGGCGGGCCGCTCTACCCGGCGGACCCGCGCGCCCGCGCCGAGGTCGAGACCTGGATGGACTGGTCGCTCGGCCATGTCACCGCGCCGATGGTCACGATCTTCTTCACCCATATCCGCATCCCTGAACCCGACCGCGACTGGAAGGCCGAGGGCAAGGCGCGCGAGGATTGCGCCCGGCTGTGGAAGATCGTGGACGCGAAGCTGGCCGGACGGCGCTTCCTGTGCGGCGACGACCTGACGCTGGCCGATATCGCGCTGGGTTGCTGGGTGCATCGCTGGCACGTTCTGCCGATCGAGCGGCCCGACCTGCCTAACCTGGCACGCTACTACGAGGGGCTGAAGACCCGGCCGGGCTTCACCACCCACGTCGCCCTGCCGCTGGAATGACCCGAGGGAGGACAGCATGACCCAAACCACCACCAGCCACGCCGCCGAGGCCGATTTCCAGCGCGGGCTGCGCGCCTTCTTCGAATACCGCGACCTGGGTATCGCCAAGGCCACCGGGGGCGCCTTCGGCGCGCATGTGATCCGCGGCATCCCGGGCGCCCATGCGGCCGGCGCCTGGCATACCCATGACCTGCCCTTCCAGATGTTCTTCGTGCTGAAGGGCTGGGTGAAGTTCGAATACGAGGATATCGGCGAGAAGACCTTCCACGCCGGTGACAGTTGCTACCAGCCGCGGCTGGTGAAGCACCGCGAGATCGCGCATTCCGAGGATGTCGAGATCCTGGAGATCACCGGCCCGGCGGAATTCGAGACGAAGGAAGTGGCGGGGCCGGCCGGCGCAGCCGCGGCGGAATGACCAGGCGCGGGCGGCCGTGCACGACGCAGCGCGGCGGGCACCCGTGCCGCGCCGGTTCGCGACACGCATCGCGTTCGGATCGTGTGGTTCCCCACGGCGGGGTTCTGCTCTAGGTTCCCGCCCCGCCGTCCCGGGGCCACGCCGGGGCGGCGGGATCGCGGGCGTGGCGGAATTGGCAGACGCGACGGGCTCAAAATCCGTTTCTGGCAACAGAGTGTCGGTTCGACCCCGACCGCCCGCACCAGCGATTCGATGCCAGCTGATCCAGATGCAGAGGTTCCGGTTCGGATCCACGCGGGTCGGACCGCCCCTTGCCCTCGACGATGCGGTGCGGGGTGGTCAATGCCTTCCCGATATGCAGCCGACCGGCAGGATCGAGCACCGCCATGTCGGTGCAGGTGCGCCCGCGCGACCGTTCGCGGTGACGCTGCCCGCGCCGGGCACCTCGTCGGCAGTTCACATGCCGACGATCTGGCGCACCCCGGGGTCATCTGCCGCTTCGGTGTGCAGCGTGTCGGTGCGCGCAGGCAGTTTCCGGGTGGCCAGGGCTTGCCGGAGCGGCCGGGGCGGGGTTCTCATGCCGCGGTCACATCCGTTCCTGGGAGAACCGCGCCATGGGCTTCCGTCGACTGCGTGCCGCGTTGCTCGCTGCGGCCGTCGCAACGCTGCCCATCGCGGCGGCACCGCTGCCTGCCGCCGCGCAGCAGCGCCCCCTGGTCTGGGGCGACACGCTGCCGGCGACGCTCGACCCGCACGCCATCTTCGACGTGCCGAGCCAGTTCGTGCTGCTCAATGTCTATGATGGGCTGTACCGCTACCAGGCCAATCCGCCGCAGCTCGTGCCCTGGCTGGCGGAGAGCCACACCACCAGCGCCGATGGCCTGACCTGGGACTTCACCCTGCGCGAGGGCATCAAGTTCCAAGACGGCAGCGACATGACCGCCGAGGACGTCGTCTATTCCTTCCGCCGCCTGCTCGCGATGAACCGCGCGCCGGCCGCCGCCTTCTCACCGGTGCTGCGCGCGGAGAATGTCACCGCGACCGGGCCGCGCACGGTGCGCTTCGTGCTCTCGAGCCCCTATGCGCCGTTCCTGGCGGCGATTCCCCTGGTCGCCATCGTCAACCAGCGCGCCATCGCGCCGCATGTTGCCAACAATGACTGGGGCGCGGCATGGCTGGCGGTGAATGGCGCGGGGTCGGGCGCCTATCGCGTCGATCCCGCCACGTACCAGACGCGCGTCTCGCTCGATCTCGCGCGCTTTCCCGGACACTTCATGGGCTGGTCGCACAATCAGCGCCCGATCGACACGGTGCGCGCGCGACCGGTGATGGAGACCTCGACCCGGGTGCTCGCGCTGCTGCGCGGCGAGATCGACGCCACCGATTCCTACCTGCCGACCGACCAGGTGGAGCGCGTGGACCGCAATGCGCGCACCCGCGTGGCCCGCGACGAGAGCATGCGCGTGTTCATCATCCGCATGAACAACCGCAAGCCGCCCTTCGACAACCGCGACGCCCGGCTGTGCTTCGCGCATGCCTTCAACTACCAGGGCTTCAACGATGTCGTGCTGCGCGGCCTGGTGGTTCGCAACGGCGGACCGAACCCCAACAACCTCTGGGGCAATCCGCCCGACCTCGTGCCCTACGCCTTCGACCTGAACCTGGCACGCCAGCATTGCGACCGCGCGCGCGCCGCCGGCGCGCCGATCGGGCGCGAGATCGAGATCCACGTCCAGAACGAGCTCGAGCAGACCGTGCAGGCCGCGCAGATGTTCCAGGCCGACCTGCGCCGCGTCGGCATCAACCTGCGAATCGTGCCCAACACCTGGGCCGGCATCACCGGCGCGACCGGCCAGGCGCAGACCACGCCGGACATGTGGGTGCACTGGGTCTCGACCTATTTCGTCGACCCCGAGAACTGGGTCGGCCAGATGTACGACAGCCAGTTCCACGGCACCTGGAAGGCGAGCGCCTGGTACTCCAACGCCGAGGTGGACAGCCTGCTGCGCCGCGCGCGCGCCAGCCTCGACCGCGCCGAGCGCGAGCGCCTGTATCAGGAGGCGACGCGCCAGGTGGTCGCCGACAGCCCGGACATCTGGGTGTACAACACGCTCAACCTGCGCGGGCTCGCGCGGCGGGTGCAGGGCTATTCCTTCTCGCCGGTCGGCTCGGGCGGGGAACTCCGGCTGATGTCGCTGGAGAACTGAGTGGCGCGCTACATCCTGCGGCGCGTGCTGCTGGCGCTGCCGGCGCTGCTCGGGCTGGTGGTGCTGACCTTCGTTCTGTCGCGTGTCGTGCCGGCGGACCCGGCCGCGACGCTCGCGGGCGACGCGGCGACGCCGGCGCTGATCGCCGAGATCCGCGCGCAGTACGGCCTCGACCGGCCGATCCTGGAGCAGGCGGTGATCCATCTCCGCCAGGTGCTGACCGGCGATTTCGGCCGCAGCGTCTTCTCCGGCCGCCCGGTCGCGGAGGAAGTGCTGCAACGCCTGCCGGCCACGCTGGAACTGACCTTCGCGGCATTGTTCATCGCGACGGTGCTCGGCGTGCCGCTCGGACTGCTGGCCGCACTCCACCACAACGGGGTGATCGACAATCTGGTTCGGGTGCTGTCGGTGGGTGGGCTCGCCGTCGCGTCGTTCTGGCTGGCCATCATGCTGCAATTGTTCTTCTCCATGGAACTCGACATCCTGCCGTTGCGCGGGCGCGTCGATGTCGCCATCGGCATGCCGCCGCGCGTGACCGGCTTCGTGCTGATCGACAGCCTCATTGCCCGGCGCTTCGACATCTTCGTCGATGGGTGCCGGCACCTGGTGCTGCCGGCGGTCACGCTGAGCCTGCCCGGGCTTGCCACCATTGCGCGCTTCACGCGCTCCGGCGTGCTGGAGACCTTGCAGAAGGATTTCGTGCTCTACGCCCGCGCCGCCGGCTACGGCCGCGTGCGGCTGGCCGCGATCTACGTGCTTCGCAACGCGGTGACGCTGGTGGTGACACAGGTCGGGCTGCTGTTCGGCGCGCTGATCTCGGGCGCGGTGGCGGTGGAGGCGATTTTCGACTGGCCGGGCCTTGGCACCTACGCCGTGCAGGCCATCCTGTCGGCCGACTACAAGGCGCTGCTGGCCGTCACGCTGGTGGTCGGCGTGGTCTATGCCGTGGTCAACGTGCTGGTCGACGTCGCGCAGGTGGTGATCGACCCGCGCGTGGCGGAGCACGGGCGATGACCGCGCTGCGTCTGCTGCTGCGCGACCGCGTCGCCGCCCTGGGCGGGCTGATCGTGCTGTTCGCACTGGTGGTCGCGGTCTTCGCACCCTGGATCGCGCCCTACCCCGACGACGCCTTCGAGAGCCACATCATGCAGCGGCTGCGGCCGCCCTCGGCGGCATTCCCGTTCGGCACGGACAATCTGGGGCGCGACATCCTCTCGCGCGTCATCCTGGGCACGCGCAATGCGCTTCTGGTGGCTGTCGCGGTGGTGGTCGCGGCCATGGCGATCGGCGTGCCGATCGGCCTCGCGGCCGGCTGGCGGGAAGGCTGGCTGTCCGAGACGCTGATGCGCGTGACGGACGTGTTCCTCGCGGTGCCGCAGCTGATCCTGGCGCTCGCCCTGGGCCAGCTCATCGCACCGGGCATCGGTGCCGCGATGGTGGCCCTGGCGCTGACCTACTGGCCGTTCTTCGCCCGCACGGTCTTCGCCGAGACGCGCCGGCTTCGCGGCGCGCTGTTCGTCGATGCGCTGGCCGGCATCGGCGCCAGCCCCGCGCGCATCCTGTTCCTGCATGTGCTGCCGAATGCCGCGCCGGCGGTGCTGGTGCGCGCGACCATCGGCATGGGCTTCACCATCCTGACCGCGGCGATCCTGGGCTTCCTGGGCGTCGGCGCGGCGCCGCCCTCGCCGGATTGGGGGCTCGCGGTGTCCGAGGCGCGGCAGCATCTGCCGGAAGCCTGGTGGTTTCCGACCTTCCCGGGCCTCGCGATCCTGCTGCTGGTGCTGGGCTTCAACCTGTTGGGCGACGGGCTGCGCGACGCCGCCGATCCGCGCCTGCGAAGGTCGCGCCGATGAACCCGCCGGTCCTGCAGGTCGAAGGCCTGGCGGTGCGGCTGCGTGGCGAAGGCGGCGTGGCGGAGATCCTGGACGACGTGTCGCTCAACGTCGCGCGCGGCGGCACGCTCGGCGTGGTGGGCGAGAGCGGTTGCGGCAAGTCCACCCTGCTGCGCGCCATCCTCGGCATCCTGCCGCGCGGCGCCGAGACACCGCGCGGGGCGATCCTGTTCGAAGGCCGCGACATCCTGTCGGACCGGGCGGAATCGGCGCGCGGCCGCATCGGCTTCGTGCCGCAGGATCCGTACCTGTCTCTCAATCCTGTCTTTCGCGCGGGCGACCAGATCCTGGAGATCATGCGTCGCCATGCGAAGGGATCGCGCCGCGATCATCGCAACCGCCTGGTCGACCTGTTCCGCGCCGTGCAATTGCCCGACCCCGAGGCTGCGCTGCACAAATATCCGCATCAGTTCTCCGGCGGCCAACGCCAGCGGCTGCTGATCGCTGCGGCGCTCGCATGCGATCCGGCGCTGGTGGTGGCGGACGAACCGACCACCGCGCTCGACGTGACGACGCAGCGCGAGATCCTGGCGTTGCTGCGCTCCCTGGTGGCGGAGCGCGGCCTTTCGTTGTTGTTCGTCACGCACGACTTCGGCGTCCTGGCGTCCGTCTGCACCGAGGTTGCGGTGCTCTATGCCGGGCGCGTGGCGGAAGCCGGCCCGACGCGTGCGGTATTGGATGCGCCGCGCCATCCCTACACGCGCATGCTGCTGGCGTGTCATCCGGATCGCGCGACGGATCTGGCCGGCATCCCCGGCACGGTTCCCGCCGCGACGGCGCAACCGACAGGCTGCCGCTTCCATCCGCGCTGCCCCATCGTGCATGCGGGCTGCGCCTTGGAGGCGCCGCCGATGGTGGCGCTCGGTGCGGGCCGCGCGGTGGCCTGCCCCTGGCACGAGGCCGCCCTTGCCTGAGATCCTGGGTGCCGCCGGACTGATCGTGGAACTCGGCGCGCGGCGCGGGTTGCTGCGGCACCGCGCCGGTGTGCGTGCGGTGGATGGCGTCGACCTTTCGATCCATCGGGGCGAGACCTTCGGCATCGTCGGCGAGAGCGGCTGCGGCAAGACCACACTGGCGCGCGCGCTGCTTGGCCTGCAGCGCGAGAGCGCCGGTGAGATCCGGTTGGAAGGACGCGTCGTCTCGGGCCTCGATCCGCGTGCGGCGCGACGTGCGCGTGACGCGGTGCAGTACGTCCACCAGGACCCCGGCGCCGCGCTCGACCCCTGGTGGCGCGTCGGCGCGACGCTGGCCGAGGGCCTCGCGATCCATGGCGTGACGGACCCCGCGCAACGGCGCGCGCGCATCGCCGAGACGCTCGCCGCCGTCGGCCTCGATGCGGCGATGGCGGAGCGCTATCCGCATGAACTCTCCGGCGGCCAGCAGCGACGGATCGGCCTCGCGCGCATCCTGCTGCTGCGGCCCAAGGTCGTGATCCTGGACGAACCGACGGCGGGGCTCGACCTGTCCGTGCAGGCGGCGGTGCTGCGGCTGCTGGGCGACCTGCGCGCACGATTCGGGCTCACCTACGTCTTCATCTCGCACGACCTATCGGTGGTGCGGCGCGTGTGCGACCGCGTCGCGGTGATGTACCTCGGCCGCGTGGTGGAACACGGCAGTGCCGCGACGCTGTTCGCGGAACCGCGCCACCCCTACACGCGCGCGCTGATCGCCGCCGCGCCGCATCTGGATGGGCGCGACAGCGGGCCTTCCCTGCCCGGCGACCCGCCCAGCCTGCGCGCCATCCCGCCCGGCTGCCGCTTCCACCCGCGCTGCGCCGCCGCGACAGACGCCTGCGCCCAGCGTGAACCCGCGCTGGAGGAGGCCGGTCCTGCGCGCGCCGTCGCCTGCCTGCGCTGGCGCGACCTGGTGCCCGAGACCCCCGGCCGCGACGCCGCATGAAGGCCTGCCGATGACGCTCTGCGACCCCGTCACCCTCGAGATCATCCGCGGCGCGGCGCGCGCCGCGCAGGCCGAGATGGAGGCGCTGCTCGAACGCACCGCCATGTCAGCCTTCATCCGCGAGAAGAAGGACTTCTACACCGCGCTGTTCGATGCCGAGGGCGCCATGGCCGTCGGCAGCGACCTGCCGATCTTCGGCGACATCGTCGGCCCCGTCGCCGAGCACTTCCCGATCGACACGATGCGCGAGGGTGACCTGTACTGGTACAATGACTGCTACGGCAGCCGCGGCGCCGTCTCCCATTCCAACGACCAGGTCTTCCTTGCCCCCGCCTTCCACGAAGGCACGCGCATCGGCTTCGTGATGGGCTGGGCGCATTTCTCCGACATCGGCGGATTGCGGCCCGGCTCCATCAGCCCTGACGCCACCGATCACTTCCAGGAGGGCATCATCGTCCCCCCCGTGCGCCTCATGCGCGGCGGCGAGACCAACACCGACCTGCTGCGTACCTTCTGGCGCAACAGCCGCTTCCCCACGCAGTCGCAGGGCGACACGCGGGCGCTGATGGCGGCCGTGCGGCTGGGCGAACGGCGCCTGGTCGACATGGCCGGCCGCTTCGGGCGGGACGTGCTCGCCGATGCCTTCGCGCAGCTTCTGTCACGCACCGAGGCGACGGTGCGCGCGCAGCTGACATCCATCTTCCCCGTCGGCACCACGCGCTTCGCCGACACCATCGACAGCGACGGCCAGGGCAGCGCCCCGCTCACGCTGCGCCTGGCGCTGACGCGCACGCCGGACGACCGCTTCATCTTCGATGCCACCGAGACCGACGACCAGGCGGCCGGCCCGGTGAACCTGCTGATGCACCCGGATGTGCCGGGCATGGCGCTCGGCCTGTACGTGCTGCAGGACCATCCCGGCCAGGTGCTGAACGCGGGCGGGCCGCGCGCGATCGACGAGGTGCGCCTGCGCGAGGGATCGCTGCTCGCACCGCGCGCGCCGGCACCGCTCGGCCTGCGCGGCCTGACCATGATGCGCCTGCTGGCGGCGATGCATGGCCTGGTCGCGGTGGCGCGCGGCGGGAACGCGCCCGCCGCGCATTCGGCCTATGTCGTCATCGCGCTGCGCGGCACCGCCGGCGGCAAGCGCTTCCTGCTGAGCGACGGCATTGGCGTGGGCTATGGCGCGCGCCCCTTCGCCGATGGCACCGACGCGGTGTACTTCGTGGCGCAGGAAAACTACCCGGTCGAGTTCATGGAGCTTACCTATCCGGTGCGCCTTCGCGCCTATGGGCTGAACCTCGATTCCGGCGGGCCGGGACGCTACCGCGGCGGCTGCGGCGTGGTGCGCGAATTCGAGGTCCTGGCCGACGAGGCCATGGTCGCGATCCGCATCGACAGCGTGAAGAATCCGCCCTGGGGCGTGGCGGGCGGGATGAATGGCGGCTCCGGTCGCGCCGTGCTCAATCCCGGGACGCCGCGCGAAAGGAGCCTGGCGCCGCTGTCGGACGGCACGATGCTGGTCAGGGGCGATGTGCTGCGTATCGAGACCGGCGGCGGCGGTGGCTGGGGCCATCCCTTCGATCGCCCGATCGCGGATGTGCTGGCCGATGTCCGGGGCGGCTTCGTCAGCAACCACAGTGCGGCGCGCGACTACGGCGTGGTGATCCGCGACGGCGCGCCGGATGCGGCGGCCACCGCAGCGCGCCGCGCGCAGCGGCCGTCATCGGGGTTGTTCCATCGCCGGGAGTATCGCGATGCCGTCGCGTGACAGCGCATCCCTGATCGTTGCCGTCGACATCGGCGGGACCTTCACCGACGTCACGCTGCAGGACACGGCGACCGGCGAGGCCTGGACCGCCAAGACGCCCTCCACGCCGCGCGATCCGTCCGAGGCCTTCATCACCGGCGTGCACCTGGCGCTCGCTGCGGCGGGACGCGAGCCGGGTGCGGTCAGCCGCGTCCTGCACGGCACCACCGTTGCGACGAACCTGATCCTGGAAGGCAAGACCGCGCCGACGGCACTGCTGACGACTGCGGGCTTCCGGCATGTGCTCGAGATCGGCCGCGCCGACCTGCCGCGCCGTGACAATCTCTGGGCCTGGGTGAAGCCGCGCCGCCCGGTGCCGCCGGCCCTGGTCTTTGAAGCGGCCGGGCGCATCGCGGCCGATGGCAGCGAACTCGCGCCGCTGGACGAGGGCGCGGTGCGCGCCGCTGCGCATGCCGCGCGCGCGGCCGGCGTTTCGGCCATCGCCGTCTGCCTGTTGCATGCCTTCGCCAACCCGTCGCACGAACGCCGCGCGCTCGCGATCCTGGCCGAGGACGTGCCTGACCTCGCGCTGACCGCTTCGGTCGATGTGTTTCCGGTCGTGCGGGAATACGAACGCAGCATGGCCGCGGTGCTGAACGCCGCCGTCATGCCGGCCATCTCCACCTACATCGCGCGGCTGGAGGCACGGCTGCACGATGCCGGCATCGCCGCGCCGCTGTTGCTGATGAAGTCGAACGGCGGTGTCGCGGGGGCCCGCGCGATCCGCCGCGCGCCCGCGCAGACGGCGCTCTCGGGCCCCGCCGCTGGCGTGGTCGGCGCGCGGGCCGTCGCCGCGGCGGCAGGGGTGGCGGACCTCGTCACCGTCGATATCGGCGGTACCAGCGCCGATATCTGCCTGATCGCCAGGGGCGAGATCGGACTGACGCAGACCGGCCGCGTCGGCCCCTGGCCATTATCGCTGCCGATGGTTGACATGGTGACGATCGGCGCTGGCGGCGGGTCGCTCGCACGCGTCGGGTCCGATGGCGTGCTGAGCGTCGGCCCGCAGAGCGCGGGCGCCGATCCGGGGCCGGCGAGCTACGGCCGCGGCGGGCTGGAGCCGACGGTGACCGATGCCCATGTGGTGCTGGGCCACCTGCCGCCGGCGCTGCTGGGCGGGCGCATGGCGCTCGACCCGGCGCTGGCCGAAGCGGCGGTGCGGCGGGTGGCGGACCCGCTGGGCCTCGATGTCGCGCAGGCGGCTCGCGGCATCCTCGCCATCGCCGACAACGCGATGGTCGGCGCGATCAGGGTGGTGTCGGTCGAGCGCGGGCACGATCCGCGCGACTTTGCGCTGGTGCCCTTCGGCGGCGCGGGGCCGCTGCATGGCTGCGCCATCGCCGAACTGCTCGGCATCCGGCGCGTGCTGGTGCCCCCCGCGCCGGGCGTGCTGTGCGCGCAGGGCCTGCTTGCCGCGGACCTCAAGGCGGAGTTCGCGCGCAGCATCGCCGAGCCGCTGGACCGCGCGGACCCGGCGCGGATCGCTGCCGTCTTCGCCGACCTCGAGCAGGACGCCGCTGCCTGGTTCGAGCAGGAGGACGTGGCGCCGGCGGACCAGCGCCAGCGGCGCGTGGCGCTCATGCGCTACGAGGAACAGGGGCACGAACTGCCCATCCCCTGGCCGGCCGGCGATGCGCCCGTCGGGCTCGGTGCCGCCTTCGCGGTCGCGCACCGTGCCCTCTATGGCTTCGACCTGCCCGAGGTCGGGATCGAGGTGGTGACGCTGCGCGTCGAGGCCGCCGGCCTGTTGCCGGCTCCGGCACGGCGCGCGCCTTCGGGCGGCGATGCCGCGCGCGCCACCATCGGCCGGCAGCGCATCCTGCTGCGCGGCGGTGCCGTCGAGGCAGCGGTGATCGACCGCGGCCGCCTGGCCATCGGCGCGACGCTTGCCGGGCCTGCCATCGTCACGCAGCTCGATGCCACCACCCTGGTCGGCCTTGGCTGGACCGCGACCGTGGACCCCTCCGGCGCGCTCATGCTGGCGCGGGATTGACTGCGTGGGTCCCTGGCCGGGGCGGACGCGTCGAGCAGCGCTGCCGGATCGACCTCACGCATCACGCACCGCATCGCGGCGACCGGCGCGGCCAGGCCGATCCCATGCATGCCATGGCCCGCGCCGTGCAGCGGCCAGCCGTCGGCCGGCCCGCATTGCGCGGGCAGCGATGGCATGCGCGCAGGGCCGCCGGCCGGCAGCGCGATCATGCGGGCCGCAGCACCCCGTCCTCCATGACCAGGCGACGGTCGCAGGCGTCGAAATGGTCGTCGTCATGCGTGACGGCGAGCACGGCCAGCCCGTCCGCCTTCATCGCCGGCAGGATCTCGCGGTAGAAGCGGCGGCGGAAATCGGGGTCCTGGTCGGCGGCGAATTCATCCAGCACCAGCACCGGCCGGCGTTCCAGCACGGCTACGATGAGCGCGAGGCGCTTGCGCTGCCCGACCGACAGGTCGACCGTCGAGAACGCCCCGTCGCGCAGCGTGACCTTCGCATCGAGGCCGAGTTCGCGCAGCAGCCGGCGCGCCCGCGGCGCCTCGCTGGCCGGCACGCCCCACAATTGCCGCGCCAGGTGGAAGTCCGAATGCACCACCGCCATGACCCGTCGCAGCGAAAGGTCGCCCGGCGGGAGGTCGGTGCCGTTCAGCGCCACCACGCCGCCCTGCGCCGGGTAGAGCCCGGCCAGCACCTTGATGAGCGTGCTCTTGCCGGCGCCGTTGCCGCCGGACAGGAACAGGATCTCGCCGCGGCGCAGATCGAGGTCGATGGGCCCGATGCGGAAGCCCGGCGCGTCGCCCGCACCGGCATGGCGATACGACACGTTTCGCAGCTGCAGGGATTCGAAGGCTGGCGGTGGCGCATCCTGCGGCGGCGGCTCGGGCGGCAGCCGCGCCAGCTCGGCCTGGAGGTCGAGCAGCCGCGCCGCCGCCGTCTCCGCGATCGCGACCGTTGTGACGCCCTGCAACAGGCTGCCGATGGCCCCCAGCACGAACAGCAGCACCATCGCCGCCTTCGCCACCGTCGGCCCCGCCAGCCCCCAGGCCGGCAGCACCCACACCATCATGCCGAGCAGCAGGAAGAACATCATCTGCCCGAACAGCGTCATGCCGCCGATGCCTTCCTGCGCCTCCCGCCGCGCGGTGGCGGCGCGCGCGCTGAGGGCCTCCACATGCTCGCGCAGCGCCTCGCTGCGCGCGGCGTTCTGCTTGACCTGGCCGGCGCCGCGCAGCGCGTCCTCGATCCCTTCCAGGGCCTCCTGGTCCTTGCCGGCGGACAGCGCGAGCTTCGCACCCATCACCTGCAACCGGCGCAGATACGCCATCGCCGCCAGTGTCACGCCGATGGTGCCGAGCACGAAGGCGAGCTTCGAGAGCATGAACAGGTAGATCACCGCGAACAGCAGCTGCAGCGCCGCTTGCGCCGCGCTGACGATCGGCACGGCCGAGGCCGAGATGGCCTGCACATCGCCCGACAGGCTCGCCACCAGCCGCGCGCGGCCCAGCGTCTCGAAGGTCGCGAGGTCGGTGCGCGACAGGCGCCGCAGCAGCCCCAGCCGCAGCCGCGACAGCACGGCCTCGACCTCCATCGCGGTGACCCGCGCGACATGGATCTGGCAGCCGGCATAGACAGAAATGGCGGCCAGCAGGATCACCAGGTTGCGAAGCGGATGATCGCCCCCCGACTGCCCCACCGTGCCCAGCACCGCGAGGATCGCGGTATTCGCGAGCCCCGCCATCGCCGACAGCGCCAGCAGGGGCCAGACCGGCACGCGCAGTTCCGGCCCGATCAGGGCCCAGAGCCGCAATCCGCCGCGCGGTGCCGGCGCATCGGTCATGGCAGGCCGCCGCGGCGGCGTGCGGCGCGGCTGTGCACCGTGGGGTCATACAGATCGACGGGCAGGCCCAGCGCCTCGGCCGTGAAGCGCCCGATCGCCAACAGCAGCTGGTAGGACGCGACCGCCGCGTCGTGTTCGAGCCCGATCTGCGCGCGCCGTGCATCGTACAGGGATTCGAGCTGCCCCAGCAGTTCGAAGGTGCTGCGCGCACCGAGCGCCGCCTGCGCCTGCACCCCGTCATAGGCCGCTTGCGCGATGCGGACCTGCAGCACGCTGATGCGCGCCGCCGCGGTGGTGCCGTTCCAGATGGCGAAGGCGCGGCTGGCATTTTCGATGGCGTCGCGCCGGGAACTCACGGTGTCCCAGCGGCTTTGCTGCGCCTGTTCCTGCGCCTGGCGCACGCGCCCGATCGCAAGGCCGCCCTGATACAGCGGCACGGTCAGGTTCAGCGTCACGCCCCAGGTGTTGGACCGCTGGTCGGGGATGGTCAACCCGTAGTCGCGTCCGCCATTCAGGGACAGCGACAGGCTCGGCAGCAGGTCGGCGCGCGCCACGCCGATCTGCGCGCGCGCGGCGCGTTCGCGGAAGGCACTCGCGATCACCACCGGGCTGTTGGTGTCGGCCAGGCGCTGCACGGTGGCGATGGTGTCGGGCAGGCCGGGCGGGCGCGGCGCGGGTGCGAGTTCCGCCGGCGGCGACCCCACCGCGGCGACGTAGCTGGCGATCGACGCTTCGAGCTGGCCTTCCTGCGTCTGCGTCTCGGCGCGCGCCGCGAGGTAGCGGCTGTTCGCCTGGTCAACATCGGGCTGCGTCAGCTGGCCGGCGCGCATGCGGATGCCGATCTGCTCATACTGCTGTCGCGTCACGGTCTCCTTGTCGCGCGCCACCAGCAGCAGCGCGCGATCGCGCAGCACGTCCTGGTAGGCGGTGGCGGCGCGCAGCAGCACCGATTGCTCGGTGCCGAGCAGGTCGGCGCGCCCCGCGAGCACGGTGGCCTCGGCCTGTGCCACCTGCGCCGGCGTGCGCCCGCCGCTGTAGATCGGCTGCTGCATCTGGATGCCGCCGGACACGGAATTGGTCCTGGAATCGAAGATCGGCCGGCTGACGGTCTGCCCGGTCTGCCCGCCCGATCCATACAGCTGGATGGTCGGCAGCCAGCCGGCGCGCGCCTGGCCGACCTGTTCGTCGGTGGCGCGCAGCCCCGCGCGCGCACCCTGGAGGTCGGAATTGCTGCGATACGCGTTGACCAGCGCATCGCGGAAGGTCTGCGCCGCGGCGCCCCCGGGCAGCAGGACCAGCAGCAGAAGCAGCATGCGCGCGCGCATCAATGCCCTCCGGTCGCCGGATGTGTGGGATCGGTGACCAGCGGTACGCGCCGGCGCCGCGACAGCAGCGAATAGACGGTCGGGATGACGAACAGGGACACCAGCGTGCCGAAGGTCAGCCCCGCCACGATCACCATGCCGATCTGCGCGCGGCTGGCCGCTCCCGCGCCGGTCGCGAGCACCAGCGGCAGCGCGCCCAGCACGGTTGCCACGGTGGTCATGATGATCGGGCGCAGGCGCATCGCCGCCGCCTCGATGAGCGCGTCCTCGAAGTCACGGCCTTCGTCGCGCAGCTGGTTGGCGAATTCGGTGATGAGGATGCCGTGCTTGGCGATCAGCCCGATCAGCGTGATGATCCCGATGCCGCTGTACAGGTTGAGCGACCCGCCCATCCACAGCAGCCCGACCAGTGCGCCACAGATCGCGAGAGGCACCGCCAGCAGTACGATGGCGGGGTCGCGGAAGCTCTCGAACTGCGCGCTCAGCACCAGGTAGATGAACACGATCGACAGCAGGAAGACGGTGCCGAGGTCGCTGGTGCCCTGTGCCGTCGCGGCCGCGCCGCCGGCGGCCTCGATCCTGACCGTGGCGGGCAGCACCGCCCCGGCGATGCGGATCAGCTCCTCGGTCGCATCGCCGGCATTGGCCCCGGGGCGCAGGTCGGCGCCAAGGGTCGCGCTGCGCTGCCCGCCGGTATGCGACAGCACGGCCGGGCCGGGCACCTCGGTCGCCGTCACCAGCGAACCGAGCGAGACCGGCGAATCCGCCCGTCCGCGCAGATACACGCGGTCCAGCGCGCTGGGGTCGCCCTGGAGGTCCTGCGGCAGGTCCACGATCACGTTGTAGACCGCGCCGCCATAGTTGAAGGTCGACGCCCGGTTGCCGCCCAGCAGTGCCTGGATGGTGGTGCCGACGGAGGAGACCGGCACGCCGAGGTCGGCCGACAGCAGGCGGTCCACCTCGACCACCACCTGTGGCGTGTTCATGACCAGGTCGCTCGTGATGTTCGTGACCTGGGTGGCCTGCGTGGCGGCGGCGGCGCGCAGCGTCTCCACCGCCTGGGCCAGGGTGGCGTAGTCGGCATTGGTCCGCAGCACGACCTGCACCGCCTGGCCGGCCGCGCCGCCGCCCAAGCCGCCGGCCGAGAACACGCTGGCCGCGACGCCCGGCAGCTTCGACAGCCGGTCCATGATGCTGGCGGTGATCTGCGTGCTGCTGCGCGTGCGCTGCGACCAGTCGCGGAATACCACGAAGGACAGCACCTGGTTGGGCAGCGGCGTGCCGACCAGCACCAGCGCGTCCACCACCTCGGGCTGCGCGCGGAAGGCGGCCTCCGCCTCGGCCGCCCAGCGCGACAGGTAGTCGAGCGACGCCGTGGTCGGCCCCTGCAACTGGATCAGCGCATAGGCGTCGTCCTCGACCGGCGCTTCCTCGGCGGGGATGCTGCCGGCCACCTGCGCCGTGCCGATGATGCACAACACGCACAGCACGCCGACCACCCACCGCCGCCGCAGCAGCCAGCGCAGCATCCGCGCATAATGGGCGGCCAGCCATTCGAGCATGCGGTCCATCCGCTGCGCCCAGCCGCCGGGCTTCTTGGGCCGCACCAGCCGCCCGCACAGCATGGGCGAAAGCGTGCGCGCCACGAAGCCGCTGATCAGGATGGTCGCCGCCAGGGTGAAGGCAAATTCGCGGAACAGCTGGCCGATCAGCCCGCTGACCAGCCCGACCGGGGCGAAGACCGAGGCCAGCGTGATGGTGGTGGCGATCACCGCGAAGCCAACCTCCTCGCTGCCGCGGAAGGTGGCGGCCATCGGGTCCATGCCGCCATCGACCAGCCGCTGGACGTTCTCGACCTCGACGATGGCGTCGTCCACCACCAGGCCGACGGCGAGGATCATCGCCAGCAGGCTGAAGATGTTGATGCTGAAGCCGAACATCTTCATCACGAGGAAGGCGCCGATCAGCGAGACCGGGATAGTCAGCAGCGCAATCACGCTGGTCCGCAGCGATCCCAGGAAGACCACCACCACCGCCAGCACCAGCAGCACGGCGACGATGACCGCCTTGAACACCTCATCGACGCTGGCCTGCACGAAGATCGAGGTGTCGAAGGCGATCGCCACCTGCATCCCCGGCGGCGCGGCCGCCTGGAGTGCCGGCAGCATGGCGCGCACCGCCTTGCCGATATCGAGCGGATTGGCGGTGGATTGCGGCACCACCCCCACCGCGACGGCGGTCTGCCCGGCATAGCGGATGGCGTTCGCGGCGGTGTCCGGGCCGACCATGGCGGTGCCCACATCGCCGATGCGGATCTGGAAGCCATCCTGGCCGCGGCGCAGCACCAGCTGTTCGAACTGGTCGGGCCGGTTCAGCGCGGTGCTGACCAGCACCGAGATGATCTGGTCCTGGCTGCGGAACTGCCCGCCCGGCACGTCCACATTCTGCGTCGCCAGCGCGGTCGTCACGTCGTCCACCGTCACGCCATGGCCCGCCATGCTGAGCGTGTTGAGGCGGATGCGGATGGCGTATTTCCGGTCCCCGATCAGCTGGTTCTGCGCCACGCCGGGGATGTTCGACAGCATCGGCAGCATGGTGCGGCGAACCGTGTCGGTCACCTCCATCGCGTCGCGCCGCTGGTCGGAGAACGACACATAGAGAACCGGCTGCGCGTTGCCCGCCGCCTGCGACACGCTGGGCGCGAGCGCGCCCGCCGGCAGCAGCCCCACCACCTGGCCCATCGCCGCGCGCACGTCGCTGACCGCATCCTGCGGCGCCACGCCGACCGCAAACGTCAGCTGGATCGAGCTGAGCCCCTGGCGGCTCGTGCTTGTCATGGTCGCGACACCCGGCACGGCGGCCAGCGCCTGTTCCAGCGGTGAGGTCACCTGCGATTCCACCAGCGCCGGCGCCGCGCCGGGGAACACGGTGTCCACCGAGACATTCGCCATCACGAAGTCGGGCAACTGCCGAACCTGCAAGGTAGTCAGCGCCCAGAGCCCCAGCAGCACCACGATCGCATTGATGACGATGGTGAAGACCGGCCGGCGGATGCAGAAATTCGAGAGATCCATCAGCCACCGCCGGCGGGCGCGGCCGCCGCTGCGGGCGTGCCCGCCGCCGGCGCGGCGGTCTCCTGCACGCGGTCGCCGTCGCGCAGGCGGAAGGCGCCGACGGTGACGAAGCGCTCGCCCGCCTTCAGCCCGTCGCGGATCTCGATCATGGTGTCCTGGTGCGCGCCGAGCGTCACCGCGCGGCGCACCGCCAGGCCGTTCTCGACGACATAGACGAAGCTGCCCACCAGTTCGCGCACCAGCGCATCGGCGGGCACGACCACCGCGTTCTCGCGTGTCGCGAGTTGCAGCACCACCCGCACGAACAGCCCGGGCGTCAGCCGGTCGCCGGGATTCTCGATCTCGGCGCGCAGCAGCACCGATCGCGTGTCGATGGAGACCGAGGTATCCACGAAGGTCAGTGTGCCCGGCCCGAGTTCCTCCTGGATGTCGGGAATGTCGAGGCGCACCGGCATGCCGGGATGCAGCCGCGGCAGATAGCGCCCGGCGACGCGGATCTCGACGAACAGCCGCGAGCGATCCTCGATGGTGACGATCCGGTCGCCGGCGTTGAGCATCGCGCCCTCGTCGACATACCGCGTGCCGAGCGTGCCGGCGAAGGGGGCGCTGAGCGTGGTCAGGTCGAGCTGGCGTTGATTGACCAGCACGGTCGCCTGCGACGACGCCACCGTGCTCTGCGCCTGCTCCACCGACTGCGTGCTCTCGAGGCCGCGCCGCGCCAGGTCGGTCACGCGGCGCAGGTTCTGCTGGTCGGTCTGCAGCCTGGCGCGTGCGGCGGTCAGCTGCGCCTGCGCCACGCTGTCATCCAGTGCCGCGAGCGGCGTGCCCGCCTCCACCGTGCTGCCGTCGGTGAACAGGATGCGCCGCAGCGGCGCAGCCTGCGGCGCGGTGATGGTGACCAGCAGGCGCGGCCGCAGCGACCCATAGGCCGGCAGCAGGTCCACCACCGTCGCGGTGCCGGCCGGCGCCGTCTGCACGGGGATGGGCGCGACGCCCGGCGCGGCCGCCGCGGGGGCCGGTGCCGCGCCCGTGCTGATGCGATGGTAGTAGAAGCCCCCGCCGCCCAGCGCGACGACCACCAGCACCGCGATGAGTGCGCGCTTCATCGCGGCCCGCCGCCGCGCGGTGGCATGGCGCGGCCCACCGCCTCAGGCCTCGATCCCGTGGCGCCGGAGTGCCGCGACAACGAGGTCGAGCACATGCTGGCGCTGTTCGTCGGGAAAGAAATGCCCGCCGGGCAGGCTGGCGCTCTCGACCCCCGCGGTTGTGCAGTCGCACCAGGCGGCCAGGCCCTCGGGCGTCGTCTCGGCGTCGTCACGGCCGTCCAGCACCAGCACCGGGCAGTCGAAGCGCGTCGGGGCAGGGCGGTAGCTCGCGATCACGGCGAAATCGGCCCGCAGCATCGGCACCAGCAGGTCGAGCAATTCCCGGTTCGCCAGCACTTCGGGCGGCGTGCCGCCGAGCACGCGCAACGCATCGAGGAACGCGGCCTCCGGCAGGTCGTGCAGGGGGGCGCGCGGGCGCGCATGCGTCGGCGCGTCGTGCCCGGCGGCGATGAGCAGGCGGGGCGCCGGCAGGCCCTCCGCGCGCAGCCGGTGCACCAGCGCATGGCCGATGCACGCGCCCATGCTGTGCCCGAAGACCGCGAAGGGCCGGTCGAGCAGCGGCGCGATCGCCGGCACCAGCGCATCGAGCAGCGAATCCATGCGCGCCAGAGGCGCCTCGCCGAAGCGCCGTTCGCGTCCGGGCAACTGGATGGCCAGCGCCTCGATCCCCGGCGGCAGCAGTGCCGGCCAGGCGCGGTAGGTGTTGGCGCCGCCGCCGGCATGCGGCAGCAGCAGCAGCCGTGCGCCGAACGGCCCCGGCCGGGGGTCCGGCACGGCCCAGCGCGACGCCGCCGCACGCGGATCAGGGGCGAGGCTGGTCATCGCGCGGCGTGATCATGGGCAGCGGCAGCGGGTGTGCGGGCGCCAGCGGCTGGCTCGGCAGGATCGACGGGCTGCCGATCCGCGGGCCGGGCACCAGCCCGGGTGCGGGTGGCGTGGCCGGTGCCGGCGTCGCCGCCGGTTCCGGCCCGCCGGACGGGTTCAGGATGACCGGCAGCCCGTCGCGCCCGCCGATGATGACCAGCCGGCTGCCGGGCGACTGCGCCAGGTGCAGCGTGGCGTCGATGCCGCGCCAGCGCAGGTACTGTTCGGTCAGGTTGCCGCCGACGATCTGCTGGAAGTCGCGGATGCCGGCGGCCTCGATGCGTTTGCGCTCGGCCTCCAGCCGTTCGCGCTGCAGCCGGAAGACGAATTCCTGCGACAACTCGTTCTCGATCATCTTGCGTTCGATGGCGGATTGCAGCGCGGCCGGCAGGACCACGGCGCGCAGCAGTACGTCATGCAGGGTGATGACGCGCACCACCGGCACGCCGCCGATCTGCCCTTCGGTCGACCATGCGGCGATGATGCTCTCGATGCGGTCCTGCACGTCGTCGCGCCGGCTGCTGTAGAGCGTCTCGGCGGTGAAGCTGCCGACCGCGCTGCGCAGCGCGGCGCCGACCTCGGGGCGCACGATCACGTTCAGGTAGTCGGGCCCGACCTGCTGGTGCAGGATGCCCGCATCGGCAGCCTGCACCTGGTAGCGATAGGTCACCTCGGCGGTGACATGGACGCCCTCGGAGGACAGCGCCGTATAGGTGTGCGTATCGGTCTGGGTGCGGACGTTGTAGACGTAGATGGCGTCCCACGGCCACTTGACGTGCGTGCCCTCGTCGAAGATCCGGTCGGTGCGCGTGCCGCCGCCGAACCGACTCCAGATCACCCCGACCTCGCCCGGGCCGATCGCGAAGATGGCATTCGGCATGATCGCCGCCAGCAGCAGGAAGCCGCCCGCCATCCAGATGGTTATGGCCATGGCATTGCGGTCGATGAACGCGCCGAAGCTTCCGAAACGCCTCACGCCGTCGGCTCCTCAGGGGTGGGGCGGCCCGCGGGCGTCAGCACCTCTAGCCTCCCGTCGCGCAGGATGTAGCAGCAATCGGCCGTTGCGAAGTAGCGATCGTCATGGGTGGCGCAGAGCACCGCGCAGCCGCGCCGCCGCAGCGCCGGCAGCACGTCCTCGTAGAAGTGCCGGCGGAAGGATGGATCCTGGTCCGCCGCCCATTCGTCGAGAATGACGACCTTCGGGTTTTCCAGCAGCAGCGCGACGATGCCCAGGCGCTTGCGCTGCCCGCCCGACAGCGCGAGGCCCTCCCATGCACCGTCCGGTCGCAGCGAGACCTTGCCCGCCAGGCCGTATTCGCGCAGCAACGCATCGAGCACCGCCGGGTCGGGGTCGATGCCGTAGGATCGACGGAACAGGTGCATGTCGGAGAACACGCTGCCCACGCGGTCGCGGTAGGTCTGCCGGTTGGCCGGCGTGATCGCCTCGCCGCAATACAGCAGCGCGCCGGACTCGGCGGGCACCAGGCCGGCCGCGATCCGCAGCAGCGTGGTCTTTCCGCTGCCATTGCCGCCGGCGATGAACACGATCTGCCCCGCCGCCACATTCAGATCCACTGGCCCGACGCGGAACAGCGGCGCCCCCGCTTCGTCCCGCCAGGTGTAGCTGACGTCGCGCAGCGCGATCGCCGGCGGGCCGCCCGGCAGCGGGTCCTGGCCGGCTTCCTCCGGCCGCAACCGCGACGAGAGCGCCTCGAGGCTGCGCGCAGCCTCGTCGGCCACGGCCAGCACCGGGATGGACTGCACCAGCAGCGCCACGCTGCCGGCGGCAAAGAGCAGGGCCGTGACGGTCTGCTGGCGCGTGCCCGCATCGGTCTGCACGAGCAGCGGCAGCCCGAAGACCAGCAGCGCGAGACAGAGGTAGACGCCGGTCTGCACCGCGACGGCGCCCGCCGCCGCGCGGCCATCCACCGCGCCGCGCGCCGCTGCGGCCGCCTGGCTGCCCTGCGCGATGGCGGCGTATTGCGCCGCGCCGCGGCGCGCGGATCCCTTGGCTTCCTTGAAGCCGTCGAGCAGCCCGGCGACATCCACGAGCACGGCGCGTTCGCGTGCCACAGCGGCGTCCAGCGCCTCGCGGTCGCGCCGCGCGCGCCAGGCGACGAAGGCGGCGATCACCGCCGCCATCGCCAGCAGTGCCGCGAATTCCACCGGCGACAGCCACAGCAGATAGAGCAGCGTGAAGACGATGAGCAGGGCCGCGCGCGTGCCCAGCGACAGGGCCGTTGCCGCCTGGCTGATCGCCTGGCTGTCGCGGGTGATGGCGCCATAGGCCTCCGCCGGCTTGAGGCGCATCAGCGAGGCGAAGCCGGCGCGGCGGATGGCGTCGAACAGCTGCATCCGCAGCGCGTGAACGACGCCCTCGACCTCCCGCGCCAGACCCCGGACGGATCCCCATTCGGCGACCGAGTAGATCAGGATCGCAACCAGGAACAGCACGAGGCGCAGCGCATCCGCCCGTCCGGTCTGCACGGCGTCGCTGGCCACCGCCATGACCAGCGCGTTGCCCAGTCCGGCGAAGCCCGCCAGCACGCCAAGGCGCGCCAGCCGCCGCGCCGAATGTCGTTGCAGCAGGGCCGCGAGCGCCACGCCTTCAGGTTGCCGGCGGTGCGTCGCGGCGCGGGCCGAACACATGGATCAGGAACAGCATGATGACCGGCGTCAGCACCAGGGAGAACAACGCCGACATCACGAAGCCGAGGCGTGTGCGGCGCCCGCACATCCCCACCAGTGCACACACGATGAGGTAGCCGCCAACAAGGATGGCTGGGCCGAACGCCATCGGGATGGGTCCCACCAGAGCGTCAGGCGGCAGCGCTGGCCGGCACCGGGGCTTTGGCCGTGGCCGCATAGCGCGCGCGCATCCGGTCGATGTCGATGTCGAGCAGCGTGCCGCCGCCCTCGAAATGCTCGAGGAACAGGCGGCCCATGGCATAATTCGCCGCGCCCGCCGCCATCGGCATGGTCACCATGCTGAGGAACGGACCGACGCCCGGGATGGCCTTGTACCAAACGCCCGCCAACCCGCCGACGCCCATCGCCGCATTGAACGGGAACAGCCCGCCGAGCAACGAGGAGATGATCGCCTTGGTCCGCACGGTCTCGAACGGCACGCCGTACAGCCGCGCGAGGTCGCGCACCATCTTCAGTTGAACACCGCTGATCGCCGCGAGGTCGAGCAGCGGCACCGGGATCACCCCCGCGCCGGCCGACCACCACGACATCCTGCGGACCAGCGCCTCGCCTGCCGCGAAGCGCTCGGCGCCCGCCAGCATCGGCGCATCCTGCGGGAGCATCGGCGCATCCTGCGGCGCCTCGCCGCCGGCGCGGGCGTTCACTGCTTCGCTGTCGCTCATGTCCGCTCTCCGGTCCCTGGGCCTGCGCTGCGGCCGCTTCTGATCCATGGTCGTGAAGCCCAATGATCTGATCGGGCAACCCTAGTCGCCGGCATGCGTCTCGGTCAATCATCGAACCGATCGCATCGCTGCGGAATGTGCGCCCAGTATGTATCTCCCATGACAGAGTAACTTCCCGTAACGGCGCCGATCAACGCGTCGTCGGGTGTCAGCCCCTTCCTTGACGCCTTTGCGGCTCCTCTGCTCTCATCCGGTACGAATGAGCCATGCGGACGTTTGGGGTGACTTATGGATGAAGATGAAGACACAATAATATTTGAAGTCGTGATCAACCATGAAGAACAGTATTCGATCTGGCCCGCGTCAAGCGAGCCGCCGGCTGGGTGGTCGCGCGTGGGAAAAGCGGGTCCGAAAGCGGAATGCCTGAGTTTCATCAACACGGTCTGGACTGATATGCGACCGCTGAGCCTGCGGCGCGCGATGGCCGACGATCGTCAAGGTTGAAGTGAAATCGGCATGTTCCCGGCGGCACGGTCGTACGATGCGCGAGATGAAAAAAAGCCCCCGGCGACGTACTGATCGGCCGTTCGCGAGCCAACATCGTGCTTGACCTGTTGAACCGATATTCGCACGGCTTCGTCGCCGTGCCCGTGGTGCGCGCGCTCGACCGCCGCAACGTCTTCGCGATGCTCGCGGATCGCCCTCGGTCATTGCCCGATATCGTCGCGCTGGGCGGGCTCAATGCCGGGCACGCCGCCGCCGCCTTCGACCTGCTGCAATCCCTCGGCTGGGTCGCGCAGGATGGCGCCGGCCTGCTGCGCCTGCTGCCAGCGGCGCGGCCGGCCGCGGTGCCGGATGCGCTGCTCGATGCCTATGCCTGCGACTGGTCGCGCCTGGATCGCGCGGCGCTGGCGGTGCTCGAACGCTTCACCCCCGCCATCCTGCGCCGCTGGAACAGCGATGCCGAACTCGCCGACCAGCTCTCCGGCGCGCTGGCGCTGCCGCTGGCGAACGGGCCTGCGCGCCTGGCGCTCGCCGCCGGCACCGCGCAGGGACCGCTGCTTGCCGCCTTCGCGGCGCTGGGCTGGACGGCCGCGGATGGCGCACCGACGCCACTCGGCGCCTTCGTGGCCGAACGCGGCCAGGTGACCGGCGCCGCCGGCTCCTATGCGCCGTTGCTGCACGCCATGCCCATGCTGCTTGGCGGCGATCCGCAGGAGGTGATGCGCCGCGACGCCTCCGGTGCCGAACGGCACCTCGACCGCACCGCCAACGTGATCGCGAGCGGGTTCCAGCACGGGCGCTATTTTGCCGACCTCGAAGCCGTGCTGGCGGCGCTGTTCGATACGCCCGACCTGGCCGCGCAGCCCGTCGCGCTGGTCGACATGGGCTGCGGCGACGGCACGCTGCTGCGCCGATGCTGGGAGACCGCGCTGCGGTCGCGGCGCGGCAGTCACCTGGCCACGCATCCGCTGCTGCTGGTCGGCACCGACTTCAACACCGCGGCGCTGGAGGCGACCGGACGCACGCTCGCCGGCCTGCCGCATCTGCTGCTGGAAGGCGACATCGCCGACCCGGCGCGCCTGATGCGCGACCTCGCCGCGCGCGGCGTCGATCCGCAGCGCGTGCTTCACCTGCGATCCTTCCTGGATCACGACCGCCCGGCGGTGCCGCCGCGGGCGGACTGGTCGGCGCGCGCCGTCGACGGCGACCGCTGCATCGTCGTCGCCCCCGATGGCGCGCTGGTGCCGTCGGGCGCGGTCATGCAGTCGCTGGTCGAACACCTGGGCGCCTGGCGCGCCGCGCTCGGCGCGCATGGGCTGATGATGCTGGAGGTGCATCGCCTGCCGCCCGCTATCGTCGCCCCGCGGCGCGACGACACCGAGGCGCCGCATTTCGACGCCTATCACGCTTTCTCGGGCCAGCAGTTGGTGCCGGCGGACAGCTTCGTGCTGGCGGCCGCCGAGGTCGGGCTGTTCGGCGACCCGGCGGCCTTCCGCAAGTACCCGCGCATCCACCCGTTCGCGCGCATCCAGTTGCAGCACCTCAAGCCGCAGCCCTGGCGGGTGCGCGCCGCGCGTCTCGCCGACCTGCCGGCCCTGCTGGCGCTGGAGGAGGCGTGCTGGCCCGAGCCCGCGCTGCGCCACGACGGCGCCACGCTGTCCGCCCGGCTTTCCCGCCCGCGCGCCATCATGGTTGCCGAGCAGGACGGCGCGATCCTGGCGGCATTGCACGTTCAGCGGATCGCCTCGGTCGACGTGCTGCGCGGCGCGCGTTGGGGTGGCCTCGATGCGCTGCACCACGAGGATGGGCCGGTGCTGCAGCTGCTCGGCCTGATGGTGCGGCCGGACGCGCAGGATCGCGGGCTGGGCGATGCGCTGGCGGATTTCGCGCTGCAATGGGCGGCGCTGACGCCGGGCGTCGAGGCGGTGGCCGGCCTCACCCGCTGCCGCGACTGGAACGGCACCGGCGACTACGCCGCCTGGGCGACGGCGCGCGGCGCCGACGGCCTGCCGCGCGACGCGACGCTGCGCTTCCATGTCGGGCGCGGCGCGCGCGTGGTGGCGCTGGTGCCCGGCTACCGCCCCGAGGACACCGCCAATGCCGGCCACGCGGTCCTGATCGCCTATGCGTTGCAGCCCGGCGAAGCGGCGGCACCGTCGGTGGCAGAAGCGGCGGCGGACCTGCCCGCCCGGGTCGCCGACTGCGTGCGCGCCGTGATGCGCGCCGGCGCCGATCGCTTCGACGCGGGCCGCGCGCTGCGCGACCTCGGGCTCGACAGCGCCGACCTGCTGGAACTGCGAACGCTGCTCAACAGGCGGCTGGGGCTGCGGCTCGAGGCGTCGTTCTTCTTCGACCACCCCTCGCCGGCGCGGATCGCGCAGGCGTTGACGCCGCCGGCCGCCGGGCCTGTCGCATCGCCGGCGCCGCCGGCCGCCCGGCCCGTCGCCCTGCCGGTTGCGCCGATGCGTGCCGCCGCGGCGGGCGCCGCGCCGTTGCGCCACGCACCCCCGCCTGCGCCCGACAGCGCCATCGCCATCATCGGCCTGGCCTGCCGCCTGCCCGGCGCGCCCGATGCCGACACGTTCTGGCGGCTGATGGACGAAGGCCGCGATGCCACCGGCCCGGTGCCGCCCGACCGCTGGGCCGCCACGCCCGGCGAGCGCGGCGGCTTCCTCGACGATGTGGCAGCCTTCGACCCCGCGGCCTTCGCCATCTCCGCGCGCGAGGCGCGCAGCATGGATCCGCAGCAGCGCCTGCTGCTCGAAACCCTGCTCGCGGCCATCGAACATGCCGGGCTCGACCCCGATGCGCTGCGCGGCAGCCAGGCGGGGGTGTTCCTCGGTCTGTTCGCGCAGGATTGGGAACGCAGGCTGCTGGCCGCCGGGCAGCCGCCGGACGGGCATTTCGCCACCGGCACCAGCAATGCCATCGCCGCCGGGCGGCTGGCCTATGCCTTCGGGCTGACCGGGCCGGCGCTGGCGGTCAACACGGCCTGTTCGTCGTCGCTGGTCGCGGTGCACCTGGCGGCGCGCAGCCTGCGCGCGGGCGAATGCCGCCTGGCCTTCGCCGGCGGCGCCAGCCTGCTGCTGATGCCCGACCTGTCGCGTGCCTTCGCCGATGCCGGGATGCTGGCGGCCGATGGCCGCTGCCGCCCCTTCGACGCCGCCGCCTCCGGCTATGCGCGGGCGGAAGGCGTTGGCCTGGTCGCGATGAAGCGGCTGGCGGATGCGCTGGCCGATGGCAATCGCGTCCTGGCGGTGCTGCGCGGCAGCGCGGTGAACCAGGATGGCGCCAGCAACGGCCTGACCGCGCCGAGCGGCGCCGCCCAGCGCGCCGTGATCGCCGCCGCGCTTGCGGATGCGGGCCTTGCGCCCGAGGAGGTCGACGCGGTCGAGGCGCATGGCACCGGCACGCCGCTGGGTGATCCGGTGGAGGCCGGCGCGCTGGCCGAAGCCTATGGCGCTGCGCGCGCCGCGCCGCTGCTGGTGACGGCCGCCAAGGGCAATATCGGCCATGCCGAGGCGGCGGCGGGCATCGCCGGGCTGATCAAATGCGTATTGGCGCTGCGTGCGGGGCGGGTGCCGGGCATCGCGCATCTCGCGGTACCCAACCCGGCGCTGCGGCCGGTTTTGCAGGGCGCGCTGCGGCTGGCCGATGGCACGCAGCCCTGGCCTGGTGCCGGTGCGCGGCCGCGCCGCATGGCGGTCAGCGCCTTCGGCTTCAGCGGTACCAATGCCCATGCGGTGCTGGAACAGGCGCCGCCGCAGGGCTTCGCCGCGACCGGCCCGCTCGTGATGCCGCTCTCGGCGCGCGACGGCGCCGGGCTGCGGCGCCTCGCCGCCGCCTGGGCCGAGGGGCTGGACCGCGGCGCCGATGCAGCCGCGCTGTGTGCCGCTGCATCCCGGCGGCGCGTGCTGCCGGCGCGCGCGGCCGTCACCGGCGACAGCCCGCAGGCGCTGCGCGACGCGCTGGCCGCCTTGGCGGCACAGGCCACGCCGGTGACGGCGCCGGGCATGCCGCGCATCGGGTTCGTGTTCACCGGCCAGGGCAGCCAGCATCGCGGCATGGGCCTGGCGCTGGCCGGGCGCGAACCGCGCTTCCGTGCGGCGCTGGACCGTGCCGACGCGGTGCTGCGCCCGCTGCTGGGCCGCGGCATCGACGACCTGCTCGCGGCCGAGGACCTCGGCCTGACCGGCAATGCCCAGCCGGCGATCTGCGCGGTGCAGCTCGCGCTGATCGACCTGCTGGCCGCCTGGGGGATCCGGCCCGCGGCGGTGCTCGGCCATTCGGTGGGCGAGATCGCTGCTGCGCATGCCGCCGGCATCCTGTCCTTCGAGGATGCGCTGCGCCTGGCAGCGATGCGCGGGCGCATCATGCAGGCGCTGCCGGCCGGTGGTGCGATGGTTGCGCTGCGATGCGACGAGGCTGCGGCCGAACGGCTGCTCGACGGGCTGGAGGCCAGCGCCGGCCTCGCCGCGCTGAACGGCCCGCAGGCGAGCGTGGTGTCCGGCACGGGAGCGGCGATGGACGCCGTGTCGGCGCGTGCCGCCGCGGCCGGCATCCTCGCCATGCCGCTGCGCGTCAGCCACGCCTTCCACTCGCCGCTGATGGACGCGGCGCTGGCCCCCTTCGCGGCCGCCATGGATGCCGTCGCGCTGCATCCCGCGCGGCTGCCGGTGATCTCCACGCTGAGCGGCGACGGCTTCGCCGACATGACCGACCCGGACTACTGGGTGCGCCAGATCCGCGCGCCGGTGCGCTTCGCGCAGGCGCTGGCCGGGATGCCGGCCGACCTGCTGGTCGAGCTCGGACCGCTGCCGCTGCTGGCCGGCCTGGCCCGCGGCTGCGGCGCGCCACCTTGCGAGGCGACGCTGACCGCCGAGGGCGATGCGCTGGCGGCGATGCTGGCCGCCCTGCATGGCGCGGGCGCGGCGCTCGACTGGCGGGCCATCCATGGGGAGGCGCATCCGGGCGTGGACCTGCCGCCGGGCCCGTTGGAACGGCGGCGATTCTGGGTGGACTTGCCGGCAGCGGGTGCAGGGCGCGTGGCAGTGGCGTCCGATGGCGCGGCTGTGCGTCGCGCCGCGCCGGGCGCCGCGCACATCCCGCACAGCCCGCCCGGCGACGCGCCGTTCGCGGCGTCGGCGACGACCGCCACGCCGGCGCCCGGCCCGGGTGCCGCGTCGGCCGGCGTGCTCGGCCGGCGTATCGCCCTGCCGGGCGCGGAGGAGGCGCGCTTCGCCGCGCGCCTGACCGCCGCCTCGGCGCCCTGTTTCCAGGACCATCGCCTGCACGGCCGCGTGGTGGTGCCTGCCGCGAGCCACATCGCGGTCGCGCTCAGCGCATTGGCCCGGCTGGGCCGCCCGGCGGCGCTCGCCGACCTGGTGTTCCCCGAACCCTTCACGCTGGCGGATCACGAGGCGCGCGACGCGCAATGCGTGCTGGGCGCGCACGCCGTCCGCTATGTGACCGCCAGCGCCGATGCGACCGCCGACACAGCCTGGGCGACGCACATGGAAGCATGCCCCGCAGCGCTTGCCCCCGCGACGATGGCGCCGGCATTGCCCGGCGGCCTCGCGACGCGCTCCGGCGCGGAATTCTACGAAGGCTTCGCCGCCGCCGGCTACACCTTCGGCCCCGCCATGCGCGGCCTGGTCGCCATCCGGTCGGACACGGCCCTTGCCGCCGCAACCCTGGCCCCGGCTGTCGCGACCGACCTGCTGATCGACCCCGCGCTGCTCGACGCCGCCTTTCAGGTGCAGGGCGTGTGGTTCGACACCGCGGCACTGGCGCGCGACGGCGCGTTGTTCGTGCCGCATGGGGTCGAGTCCATCACGCTGCATGCCCCGCCGCAGGGCGCCTGCCGCGTGGTGGCGCGGCGTCGCGCCGCGGAGGAGCCCGACGCCGCGACGCGCATCGCCGATCTCTGGCTGCTGGACGGCGAGGGGCGCGTGGCCGTGGAGGCGCGGCGCTTCCGCTTCCGCCGCGTATCGCGCGCCGCGCTGCTGCAGGACCGGCCTGCAGTGCCGCCGGGGCTGCTGCATCGGGTCGATTGGCGTGTGCAGCCGGTCCGCGAGCCCGTGGCGCCGGGCGCGATCCTCGCGCGCTTCGCCGCGCCGGCGGCCATCGGCGACGACCTGGCGGAGGCCGCAGCGCATTGGGTGGCGCAGGCCTTCGCGCAGGCCGGCGCGCCGCTCGTGGTCGGCGGGGCCATCGCCGCGGCGTCGCTCGGCGCGCTGCCGGCGCGCGCCGTGTTGGCCGATGACATGGTCGCCGCGCTGCGCGGTGCCGGCGTGCTCGATGGCGCCGGCAGGGTGCTGCGCCTGCCTGCCGCGCCTGCGGCCAGCGACGACCCGGCCGCTGCGCTGCTGGCCCGCACGGGACCGCACCTGCTGGCCGTGGCGCAGGGGCGCGCCGATCCGCTGGCGCTGCTGTTCCCGCAGGGCGATGCCGCCGCCGTCGCGCGCCTGTATGCCGAGGCGCCGGCCTTCGCGGCGATGAACGCGCTGGCGGGCGATGTGGCGCGCGCCCTGGCGCGACCAGGCCTGGCGGTGCTGGAACTGGGCGGCGGGACCGGTGCGACCACCGCCGCGCTGCTGCCTGCTCTGACCGGCGCGGACTACCTGTTCACCGACGTCTCCGCCGGCTTCGCCGCCGCGGCGGCGCGGCGGTTTCCCGGCGTGGAAGCGGCGGCGCTGGATGTCGATGCCGATATGCCGCTGGATGCGCGGCGCTTCGACCTGGTGGTCGCGGCCAATGTGCTGCATGCGTTGCGCGACCTGCCGGCTGCGCTTCGGCGCATCGCTGCGCGGCTGCGCCCGGGCGGGATGCTGATGCTGGTCGAGGGCACCGCGCGGCGCGCCTGGGTGGACCTGACCTTCGGGCTGCTGGAGGGCTGGCAGCGCCATCGCGACGGCCCCGCGCCGCGTGCGGCGACGCTGATCGATGCGGCAGGCTGGGATGCGCTGCTGCGCGCGCAGGGGTTCGAGCCGTCCATCCTCGCTGCGCCGGATGCGGGGGGCTTTCCGCAGGCGCTGATCCTGGCGCGGCGCGCGGCATCCGCGCGCGTGGTGGTGGCCGGCGGCGGCGCCTGGCCCGGCGCGGCGCCGTTGGCGGACACCGATGCCGACGCGGTACTGGTCGTGGCGGATGACGCCGATCCGGCGGGCAGCGCGGTCGCGGCCTTGCAGGCGATCGCGGAACGCCCGCATCCGCCTGGCCCGGTCTGGCTGGTCACGCGCGGCGCCGTGGCGGCGGCCGCGGAGGATCGCGTCGCGGCACCGGCGCAGGCGGCGCTGTGGGGTCTGGGGCGGGTGATGCGCCTCGAACACCCGGAGCTGGATCTGCGGCTGGCGGATGTCGAGGACGCGGGCCAGCTCCATGCGCTGCTGGCCGACCCGGGTGCGGCGCGGGAGGTCGCGCTGCGCGGCGCGCGACGCTTGGCCGCGCGCGTGGTGCAGGATGCCGCGCCGCTGGCTGCGGCGCCGTGGCAGCCGCCATCGGACGGCGCGCTGCTGGTCACCGGCGGGCTGGGGGGCATCGGGCTGCTTCTGGCCGAACGCCTGGCCCAGCGCGGGGCACGCCGGCTGGTGCTCGTGGGGCGCAGCGCGCCGCGCGAAGTCGCCGCGATCGAGGCGATCCGACGCCAGGGAGCCGAGGTCGAGGTGGTTCGCGCCGATGTCGGCGATGCGGCGGCGCTGGCTGCGCTGCTCGCCCGCGTGGCGCCCGGCGCGGTGTTCCACTTGGCGGGCGTATTGGAGGATGCCGCGCTGCTGCGGCTGTCTCGCGATGCAGTGCGCCGCGCGATGGCGCCGAAGGCGGATGCCGCGGTGCTGCTCGACCGGCTGCTGCCGGGGGATGTGCCGCTGGTGCTGTTCGGCTCGGCGGCGGCGTTGATCGGCAATCCGGGCCAGGCGGCGCATGCCGCGGGCAATGCGGTGCTGGCGGCGGTCGCGGCGGCGCGGCGCGCGCGCGGGCAGCCGGGGTTGTGCATCGACTGGGGCGCCTGGGGCGAGGTCGGCACCGTGGCGCGGCACAACCCGTTCCGCGGCCTCGCGACCATGCCGCCTGAAGCGTGCTTCGAGGCGCTGTGGCGGCTGATGGGCGCGGGCGTGGCGCATGCGGCGGTGATGGATGTGGATTGGGGCGCGCTGGCGCGGGCGCGGCCTTCGCGAGCGGCCCCGGCAATGGCGGGCTTCACGCCCGAAGGCGGCACGCCAGCCGTGCGCCACGATGCCCTGGCGGCGCATATCATCGGCCATCTGCGGGAGGTGCTGGCGATCCCGCCGGACGATGGGGTGGACCGCCGCCAGGGCTTCTTCGCGATGGGGCTCGACAGCCTGACCAGCGTGGAGCTCCGCAACCGGCTGCAGCGCAGCCTGGGCCGGGCTTTGCCGGCGACGGTCACCTTCGACCATCCGAATGTGGAGGCGTTGGCGGCGCATCTGCTGGGCGAGGCGGCGGCGCAACCCGCGCCCGACGCGATGACCGAGGAAGAGGCGTTGGCGCTGATCGAGCGCGAGGCTGCTCGGCTCGGCATTCCGGACGCCGCGGAATGACTGCCGGCGCATTGCAGCGCGCGGCGCAGACGATCGGGGCGCTGCGCGCACGGCTCGATGCGGCGGAGGCGTCGGTCGGGCAGCGGCATCAACCGCTGCCAGTGCTTGGCCTGTCGCTGCGGCTTCCTGGTGGAGTGGTGGATGCGGGTGGCTTCTGGGGTGTGGTGCGTTCGGGAGTGGATGTGACGAGTGAGGTCCCGGATCACCGCTGGGGTGTGGAGCGGTCGGCGGTGCTGTCGCTGCGTGATGAGACGGGGTCGCGTGCGGGTTCGGTGCGGAGCCTGCGCGGAGGCTGGCTGGGTGCGGTGGATGGGTTCGACGCGGGGTTCTGGGGGATCAGCCCGCGGGAGGCGGCGGGGATGGATCCGCAGCAGCGGCTGCTGCTGGAATGCGCGTGGGAGGCGCTGGAGGATGCGGGCATCCCGCCGGAGCGGCTGCGCGGCCGCCGCGTCGGTGTGTATGTCGGCATCTGCGCGTCGGACTACGGTCAGATGGTGGCGTCGGGTGGGTTGTCGGGGATCGATGCCTACCATGCCTCGGGGACGCAGCATTCGGTGGCGTCGGGGCGGATAGCCTATGCGCTGGGGCTGCGGGGTGCGGCGGTGTCGGTGGACACGGCGTGCTCGTCGTCGCTGGTGGCGCTGCATCTGGCGTCGCGGGCGTTGCGCGGCGGCGAATGCGAGTTGGCGATCGTGGGGGGTGTGAACCTGATCCTGTCGCCGGTGCATTCGGTGGGGTTCTCGCGGGCGGGGATGCTGTCGCCGGATGGGCGGTGCAAGGCATTTTCGGCGGGTGCGGACGGGTATGGCCGGGCGGAAGGCTGCGCGGTGGTGGTGCTGGGGCGGCTGGCGGAGGCGCCGGCGGGGCGTGCCTGGGCGGTGCTGCGCGGCAGTGCGGTGGGGCAGGATGGTGCGTCGGGCGGGCTGACGGTGCCGAACGGTCCGGCGCAGGCGGAGGTGATCCGTGCGGCGCTGGCGGATGCCGGGGTGGGGCCGGAGGCGGTGGGCTACATCGAGGCGCATGGCACGGGCACGGCGCTGGGCGACCCGATCGAGGCGGGGGCGCTGGGGTCGGTGTTCGGGGCTGGTGGGGGTGCGGGGCTGCCGATCGGCTCGGCCAAGGCGAACCTGGGTCATGCGGAGGGCGCGGCGGGCCTGGTGGGCGTGGTCAAGGCGGTGCTGATGCGCCACCACGGCGAGGTGCCGCCGCACCCGTTCGCGGCCACGCCGAGCGAGCATGTGGACTGGGCGGGCAGCGGGCTGCGGCTGCCGGGCGGGGTGGAACCGCTGGGGTCGGATGCGCTGGTGGGGGTGAGTTCGTTCGGGTTCTCGGGGACGAACGCGCATGCGGTGATCGGGCCGGCGCCGGCGGGGCTGGGGCGGGTGTCGGAGGCGGTGCTGGCGGGCCAGGGGGCGGGCCAAGGGGCGAACCAGGCCGGCCCGGCGCGGCGGGCGGGGATCTACGTTGTGTCGGCGCGCAGCGCGGCGGCGCTGGAGGGCCTGGCGGCGGCGAGCGCGGCGCGGCTGGCGGTGCTGGGCGAAACCGATGCGGTGGCGGGTGGCGCGGGATGCTGGCTGGCGGCCTGCGGGACATCGGTGCGCGGGCGGTCGGCGATGGGGCATCGGCGCGCGGTGGTGGCGCGCGATGCGCTGGCGGCGGCGGCGGTGCTGCGGGGCGATGCGCGCGAGGATGCCTGGGGCGTGGCGGCGGTGGCGCAGGAGGGTCCTGGGCTGATCTGGCTGTTCACCGGGCAGGGTGCGCTGCGGCCTGGCGCGGGGCTGGGGCTGATGGGGTCGGAGCCGGACTTCGCGACGGCGTGGCGGGAGGTGTGCGCGGCCTTCGCGCCGTATCTGCCGGCGGGCGCGCCGGGGCTGGAGGCGGTGCTGCACGGGGCGGATGCGGCGCGGTGGCTGGCGATGCCATCCTTGGCGCAGCCGGCGCATGTGGCGCTGGGTGTGGCGCTGGCGCGGCTGTGGCGGGGGCGGGGCGTGGTGCCGTCGGTGGTGCTGGGGCATTCGCTGGGCGAATACGTGGCGGCGCATGTGGCGGGCGTGCTGGCGCTGGACGGGCTGGCGCGGCTGGTGGCGGGGCGCGGTGCGCTGTGCGAGGGGCTGGCGCCCGGCGGCATGGCGGCGACGACGGCGGGTGCGGCGGAGGTGGAGGCGGTGCTGGCGGGCTTGCCGGCGGGGCTGGCGGCCGAGGCGTCGGTGGCGGCGGACCATGGTGCGGCGGGAACGACGGTGGCGGGGAGCGCGGCGGCGTTGTCGGCGCTGTGCGGTGCGCTGCTGGAGCGCGGGCACGCGAGCGAGGCGCTGGCGGGGGGGCAGGGGTATCACTCGCCGCTGGTGGGGCCGGCGATTGCGGGGCTGGCGGCATTGGCGCGGGCGGTGGAGCACACGGCGCCGGAGGTGGCGCTGGTGTCGAGCTGGAGCGGTGCGGTGGTGGGCGGCGCGCCTGACCGGGCTGGGCAGGGCGGTGCCGGTGCGCGTGGCGATGCGGCGTACGACTGGGGGGCGCATTGGGCGGGGCATCTGCGCGGGCGGGTGCGGTATGCGGAGGCGGTGGCGACGGCGGTGGGGTTGCTGGGCGGGGCGGCTGGGCGTGGGTTGGGCTTTGGCGGACCTGCGGCGGGCGCGGGCGCGGGTTCACAGGCCGGCGGCACGCACAGCGCCCTGGCGCTGGAGATCGGCGCGCAGCCGGTCCTCGCCGGGCTGAACCGGCGCATCGTGCCGGGACTGACGACACTGCCCTCGATCGCACGCGATGCCGATGAGGGCGAAAGCATACAGCGCACCACGGCCAGCCTGTGGGCGCACGGCGCCAGCATCGACCTGGACCGCGCCACCGACAGCCAGCAGCATGTCGACCTGCCACGGTACGCTTGGGAACGGGTGCGGCAGTGGGTTGCGCCGCCGCCGCCGGCCGCGCCCGCCCAGGCCCATCCGCTGCTTGGCGACCGGCAGCCTGGGCCGGGTGGCACCATGCGCTTCCTCGCGCGGCTCGATACGGTGCAGGCGCCGATCCTTGCCGGGCACGGCATCGACGGCACGCCGGTGCTGCCGGCGGCGGCGATGCTGGCGATGGCGGCCGAGGCCGGCCGGCATTGGCGCTCCGGCGACGCGCTCTGCGTGCAGGACGCGCTGTTCGAATCGCCGCTGCCGTTGCGCGAACCGATGGCGCTGCAATTCAGCCTCGCGCCCGATGGCGCGGCGGCAGGCTGGGAGCTGCACGCGACGCCGCTCGCGCGATCCAGCGATATCGACGCACCCTGGACGCGACACGCCACGGGGCGGCTGGCTGCCGCGTCGCCGGTGAAGGGGGCGGGATCGCCACCGGCGGGGGCGTCGGGCGACGCTGCCGCCTTCCATGCCGGCCTGGCTGCCGCCGGACTTTCGCTGTCCGACGCGTTCCGCGGCCTGCGCCGCCATGGCCGCGACGGCGAAGGGGTGGTCGCCGAGATCGCGCTTGACGAAGCCGGCCCTCTCGCGCCGATGCTGCGGCTGGATGCCGCGATGCAGGCGGCGGCTCTGCTGGCAACCGACGGCGTGCTGCGGGTGCCGGCGATGGTCGGCTGCGCTGCTGTCGCCCAACTCCCTGCCGCGTTCCGCCTGCGCGCGCGCCGGCTGCCGGCCGAGGGCGACGATATCCTCGCCGATCTCGACCTGTGGTCCATGGAGGGCGCGCCGCTTGGCCGCATGTGCGGGGTCCGGCTGCGCCGGCGCGGCGCGGCGGATCCGCTCGCCGGCCTGGCCTGGACGCTGGCCTGGCAGGATGCGCCGGGCCGTCCCGCGCCGGACGCCGTCGCGGCCGCGCAGGCGGAAGGCTTCGCCGCGCGGCTTGACGGACTGCACGACCATGCGGTGCTGCTGGCATCACTGGATCGCCGCGCGGCGGCGTATGCCGGTGCCGCGCTGGCAGCGCTCGGCCTGCCCGGTGTGCCTGGCGCAGAGGTGCCCGACGCCGCCGCGCTCGGCATCGCGCCGCGTCACCACGCGCTGTTCGCGCGCATGCTGGCTATGCTGGAGGAAGACGGCGCACTGCACCGCGACACCGATGGTGGCCTGCGCGTCGTCGCGCTGCCGCACGCGCCGGCTGACGCCACGCCGGCGGGGCCGGAAGCGGCGTTGCTCGACCGCTGCGGTGCGGCGCTGCCCGCCGTGCTGCGCGGCGCGGCCGACCCGCTCGACCTGCTGTTCGCCGATGGCGCGGCGGGGCGGGTGCATCGCGAATCGCTGTGGTCGACGCCGCTTTCGGCGCAATTGGCGGAGGCCGCCGCCGCGCTGCTGGCCGGCCATGACGCGCCGCGCGTGATCGAGATCGGCGGCGGCACCGGCGGCACCACGGCGGCCCTTCTGCCGCGCCTGCCGGACACCGCGCGCTATCTTTTCACCGATGTCGCGGCAGCGCTGCTGGCCGAGGCCGCGCAGCGCTTCGGCCACGCCCGCTTCGCCACGCGACTGCTCGACATCGAACGCGCCCCGGCCGCGCAGGGCTTCGGCGCCGAGCGCTTCGACCTGGTGGTTGCCGCGAATGTCCTGCACGCCACGCGCGACCTGCGCGCCACGCTGCGCCATGTGCGCGGGTTGGTCGCGGATGGCGGCACGCTGGCGCTGGTCGAATGCACGGCCTCGCCGCGCTGGGGCGAACTCACCTTCGGCCTGACGGAAGGCTGGTGGCGCTTCGGCGATGCCGCGCTGCGGAGCGCGCCGCCGATGCTCGACCCCGCCGCCTGGCGCGCCCTGCTGCACGAAGCCGGGTTCGAAGCGGCCGGCGTGCTCGATGCCGGCGCCACGCCATGGCGCCAGGCGGTGATCCTGGCGCGCGCGGCGCCGGCGCAGGGCCAATGGCTGGTGATCGGGGGGCAGACCGCGCGTGGCCTCGCGCAGCAGCTGCGCGACGGCGGCGCGTCGGTGACGGCGTTGCCCATGCAGGCCGATGCCGCGGCCGCGCTGGCCGCCATGCCCGGCCCGCTGGCCGGCGTGGTGCTGGCCTGCCCCACCGAGGACCTGCCGGACCACCCGCTGGAGGCGCAGGACGCCATCTGCCTGCCGGCATTGCGCCTGGTGCGCGCGCTGGTCGCCGATGGCCGCGCCGCGCCGGTATGGCTGGTGACGCGCGGCGCGGTCGAGACCGGCGGCGACGGCCCGCCCTGCCCGGCGCAGGCGGCGCTCTGGGGCTTCGGGCGGACGCTGCGGCTCGAGCACCCGGAACTGACTCCGCGGCTGATCGACCTTGATGGCGAAGCCGATGCGGCGGCGCTTGCCGCGGCGATCCGCGCGCCGGATGCCGAGGCGCAGTTGGCCCTGCGCGGCGGGCGCCGTCGCGTGGCGCGCCTGCGGCCCGAGGTGACTCCGCCCGCCTTGCCCGCGCTGCCTGGTCCTGACGGCGCGCTGGACGACGACGCGGTCGAGATCGCCGTGCAGGCGACGGGCGTGAATTTCCGCGACGTGCTGATCGGCCTCGGCGCCTATCCCGAATCGACGGCGCTGCCGGGGGTCGAGGCGCTCGGGACCGTCACGGCGGTTGGGTCGTCGGTGGCGGGCGTTGCCCCGGGCGATACGGTGCTGGCGATCGCGCCGGGGGCCTTTGGCGCACGCATCCGCGCGACGGCGTCCTTGTGCGTGCCTGTCGATCCGTCAGGCAGCGATGACCGCGCGGGGCTGCCGGTGGCGTATCTGACGGCGGCCTGGACGCTGCGCGCGCTGGCCGGCCTCGCGCCGGGGCAGCGCGTGCTGGTCCATGCGGCCGCGGGCGGGACGGGATTGGCGGCGCTGCATGTGGCGCGCCTGGCGGGGGCGCAGGTCGTCGCGGCCGCGTCGCGCGGCAAGCACGCCTTCCTGCGCGGGCTGGGCGTGTCGCGCATCCTGGATTCGCGCGACGCTGCCGCATGGGCCGGATGCGGGCCGGTGGACGTGGTGCTGTCCTCGCTTGGCGCCGCGGCGGGGCGTGCGGCGCTGGCGGCGCTGGTGCCGGGCGGCTGCTTCCTGGAACTGGGCCGCGGCGATGCGCTGGACGCCGCCGAGGCGGCGCGGCTGCGCCCCGACATCCGCTTCCACACCATCGACCTGGCGCGCGAGATGCGCGAGGCCCCCGACCGACTGTCGCCGGTGCTGCGCGACGTGCTGGCCGAGGTCGCGCAGGGCGCGTTGCCGCCGCTGCCGGTCACGCGCATCGGCGCCGCCGCGACGGCGCTGAAGCGGCTGCAGGCGGCGCGCCATCCGGGGAAGCTTGTGGTGACACGACGCCTGACGGAAGGGGCGGTGCTGCTGACCGGCGCCTTCGGCGGGCTGGGGTTGCTGTTGGCGCGCGTGCTGGTGGCGCGTGGCGTGCGCCACCTGGTCCTGGCCGGCCGCCACCCGCCGACCCCCGCGCAGCATGATGCGATCGAGGCGTTGCGCGCGGCGGGTGCCAGTGTCCGCTCCGTGATGCTCGACGTGACCGACGCTGCCGCGGTGGCGCGCCTGCTGGACGAAGTCGATGCCGGGGCCGTGCCGATGCGCGGGATCGTGCATGCGGTGGGCGTGGTGGAGGATGCGCCGGTTGCGATGCTCGATGCTGCAGCGTTCGAGCGTGTGATGGCGCCGAAGCTGGCGGGTGCCTGGACGTTGCACGAGCTGACACGCGACCGGCGGCTCGACCTGTTCGTGCTGTGCAGCAGCGCGGCGGGCACGCTGGGCAATGCCGGGCAGGCGGCGCATGCGGCGGCGAATGCCGCGCTGGATGCGCTGGCGCAGCGGCGCCGCGCGATGGGGCTGCCGGGGATGAGCATCGCGTGGGGGCCCTGGGCGAGCATCGGCACGGCGGTGACGGCGGCGGTGGCACGGCACCTCGCGGCGCGCGGCATGCCGGGGCTGGCGCCTGATGCCGGCGCGGCGGCCTTCGACGCGGTGCTGGGCTCTGGCTTGGCGAGCCCGGTGGTGATGCGGATGGACACAGCCGGGCTGCGCGCGGCGCGCGGCCACGACCCGCTGCTGGCCGCGCTGCCGCAGGAGGATCCGGCCGTGCCGCCGCAGGAGGAAACGCCGGTGCGCGCCGTGCCCGGCGAGGCGCCGACGCGCGCCGCCATCGAGGCGGCGGTGCGCGGCGCGCTGGCCGCGGTGCTTGGCCTGGCCGGGCCGGGGGCGGCGGATCCGCGGCGGCTGTTCTTCGACCAGGGCATGGACAGCCTGACCAGCCTCGAATTCCGCAACCGCTTGCAGGCTGCGCTGGGGCGGCCCGTGGCAGCGGGCATTGCGCTCGACCACCCGACGATCGAGCGCCTGGTCGCGCACCTGGCGGGCGAGGATGCGGCGCCGGATATGGACGCCATGGATGACGAGCAGCTCGGCGCGCTGCTGGATGCGCGGCTGGACGGGGTGTTCGGGGCATGAGCGCGACGGTGCAGGCGGACCGCATGCGGCGGGCGATCGCGCGCATCGAGCAGCTCGAGGCCGAGGTCGCCTCGCTGCGCGGCGGCGCGAAGGCGCCGCTGGCCTTCCTGGGCCTGTCGCTGCGGCTTCCTGGTGGAGTGGTGGATGCGGGTGGCTTCTGGGGTGTGGTGCGTTCGGGAGTGGATGTGACGAGTGAGGTCCCGGATCACCGCTGGGGTGTGGAGCGGTCGGCGGTGCTGTCGCTGCGTGATGAGACGGGGTCGCGTGCGGGTTCGGTGCGGAGCCTGCGCGGAGGCTGGCTGGGTGCGGTGGATGGGTTCGACGCGGGGTTCTGGGGGATCAGCCCGCGGGAGGCGGCGGGGATGGATCCGCAGCAGCGGCTGCTGCTGGAATGCGCGTGGGAGGCGCTGGAGGATGCGGGCATCCCGCCGGAGCGGCTGCGCGGCCGCCGCGTCGGTGTGTATGTCGGCATCTGCGCGTCGGACTACGGTCAGATGGTGGCGTCGGGTGGGTTGTCGGGGATCGATGCCTACCATGCCTCGGGGACGCAGCATTCGGTGGCGTCGGGGCGGATAGCCTATGCGCTGGGGCTGCGGGGTGCGGCGGTGTCGGTGGACACGGCGTGCTCGTCGTCGCTGGTGGCGCTGCATCTGGCGTCGCGGGCGTTGCGCGGCGGCGAATGCGAGTTGGCGATCGTGGGGGGTGTGAACCTGATCCTGTCGCCGGTGCATTCGGTGGGGTTCTCGCGGGCGGGGATGCTGTCGCCGGATGGGCGGTGCAAGGCATTTTCGGCGGGTGCGGACGGGTATGGCCGGGCGGAAGGCTGCGCGGTGGTGGTGCTGGGGCGGCTGGCGGAGGCGCCGGCGGGGCGTGCCTGGGCGGTGCTGCGCGGCAGTGCGGTGGGGCAGGATGGTGCGTCGGGCGGGCTGACGGTGCCGAACGGTCCGGCGCAGGCGGAGGTGATCCGTGCGGCGCTGGCGGATGCCGGGGTGGGGCCGGAGGCGGTGGGCTACATCGAGGCGCATGGCACGGGCACGGCGCTGGGCGACCCGATCGAGGCGGGGGCGCTGGGGTCGGTGTTCGGGGCTGGTGGGGGTGCGGGGCTGCCGATCGGCTCGGCCAAGGCGAACCTGGGTCATGCGGAGGGCGCGGCGGGCCTGGTGGGCGTGGTCAAGGCGGTGCTGATGCGCCACCACGGCGAGGTGCCGCCGCACCCGTTCGCGGCCACGCCGAGCGAGCATGTGGACTGGGCGGGCAGCGGGCTGCGGCTGCCGGGCGGGGTGGAACCGCTGGGGTCGGATGCGCTGGTGGGGGTGAGTTCGTTCGGGTTCTCGGGGACGAACGCGCATGCGGTGATCGGGCCGGCGCCGGCGGGGCTGGGGCGGGTGTCGGAGGCGGTGCTGGCGGGCCAGGGGGCGGGCCAAGGGGCGAACCAGGCCGGCCCGGCGCGGCGGGCGGGGATCTACGTTGTGTCGGCGCGCAGCGCGGCGGCGCTGGAGGGCCTGGCGGCGGCGAGCGCGGCGCGGCTGGCGGTGCTGGGCGAAACCGATGCGGTGGCGGGTGGCGCGGGATGCTGGCTGGCGGCCTGCGGGACATCGGTGCGCGGGCGGTCGGCGATGGGGCATCGGCGCGCGGTGGTGGCGCGCGATGCGCTGGCGGCGGCGGCGGTGCTGCGGGGCGATGCGCGCGAGGATGCCTGGGGCGTGGCGGCGGTGGCGCAGGAGGGTCCTGGGCTGATCTGGCTGTTCACCGGGCAGGGTGCGCTGCGGCCTGGCGCGGGGCTGGGGCTGATGGGGTCGGAGCCGGACTTCGCGACGGCGTGGCGGGAGGTGTGCGCGGCCTTCGCGCCGTATCTGCCGGCGGGCGCGCCGGGGCTGGAGGCGGTGCTGCACGGGGCGGATGCGGCGCGGTGGCTGGCGATGCCATCCTTGGCGCAGCCGGCGCATGTGGCGCTGGGTGTGGCGCTGGCGCGGCTGTGGCGGGGGCGGGGCGTGGTGCCGTCGGTGGTGCTGGGGCATTCGCTGGGCGAATACGTGGCGGCGCATGTGGCGGGCGTGCTGGCGCTGGACGGGCTGGCGCGGCTGGTGGCGGGGCGCGGTGCGCTGTGCGAGGGGCTGGCGCCCGGCGGCATGGCGGCGACGACGGCGGGTGCGGCGGAGGTGGAGGCGGTGCTGGCGGGCTTGCCGGCGGGGCTGGCGGCCGAGGCGTCGGTGGCGGCGGACCATGGTGCGGCGGGAACGACGGTGGCGGGGAGCGCGGCGGCGTTGTCGGCGCTGTGCGGTGCGCTGCTGGAGCGCGGGCACGCGAGCGAGGCGCTGGCGGGGGGGCAGGGGTATCACTCGCCGCTGGTGGGGCCGGCGATTGCGGGGCTGGCGGCATTGGCGCGGGCGGTGGAGCACACGGCGCCGGAGGTGGCGCTGGTGTCGAGCTGGAGCGGTGCGGTGGTGGGCGGCGCGCCTGACCGGGCTGGGCAGGGCGGTGCCGGTGCGCGTGGCGATGCGGCGTACGACTGGGGGGCGCATTGGGCGGGGCATCTGCGCGGGCGGGTGCGGTATGCGGAGGCGGTGGCGACGGCGGTGGGGTTGCTGGGCGGGGCGGCTGGGCGTGGGTTGGGCTTTGGCGGACCTGCGGCGGGCGCGGGCGCGGGTTCACAGGCCGGCGGCACGCACAGCGCCCTGGCGCTGGAGATCGGCGCGCAGCCGGTCCTCGCCGGGCTGAACCGGCGCATCGTGCCGGGACTGACGACACTGCCCTCGATCGCACGCGATGCCGATGAGGGCGAAAGCATACAGCGCACCACGGCCAGCCTGTGGGCGCACGGCGCCAGCATCGACCTGGACCGCGCCACCGACAGCCAGCAGCATGTCGACCTGCCACGGTACGCTTGGGAACGGTCGCGGCAGTGGGACGACCGCGCCGACCCGTTCCGCGCGACCACCACCCGCGCCGAGGCGGTCGGCGCCTTCTACGACGACCTCGCGCAGACCTATGCCGCGCTGACCGAACGCGGGCTGGCCGACCCGTCGGTCGATCTTCACCTGACCTATGCGCCCTTCCCCGAGATCGTTCCTGGCTTCTCCTGGCTGGAGGCGATCCGCGACCCGGGTGCGAACCCGGCGCATGTCGACCTGATGCTTGACGCGCAGCGGCGCCTGCGCCGGCTCGCACTGCGGCGCGTGGACCTGCAGGCAGTGCGGCGTGTCTTCGATCTCGGCTGCGGCTATGGCGGCGACCTGGTCGCGCTGGCGTGGCGGTATCCGCAGATCGAAGGCGTCGGCCACACCGCCTCGGCGCGGCAGGCGGAGGTCGCGGCGCGCCTTGCCGAATCACGCGGCGTCGCCGATCGCATCGCCGTGCACCACCGCGATTCGACGCAGTTTGCGCCCGAGGGCCGCTTCGACCTCGCCCTCGGCTTCGAGGCGGTGCACCACATGGCCGACCCGGCCGCGCTGTTCGGCCATCTGCGCCAGGCGATCACGCCGGGCGGGCAACTCGTGCTGGCCGACCTGATGGCGACGGGTGCCGCGATCGCCGACGGCAAGACCCTGTCCGACCTGCCCGCCGCCGAGGACTGGGCCGCCTGGCTGGCCTCCGCCGGCCTGCGGCTGGAGGACGCCACCTGCGTCAGCCCCGCCATCGCCAACTTCCTGCACGACCCCGACATCGAGGCGCATATCGCCCGCATCGGCACTGGGCTGCCGGCGGCACGGCGCGATGCTGTGCAGGATGCCTTTCGCGGCTTCGTCCGCCTGGGCCGGCTGCTGCGCGAAGGCGGCGCGCGCTACCTGCTGTTCTGTGCCCGCCGCACCGACGAGGACGCCGCCACGCTGCGCCAGGTGGCGCGCGACATCCTCGCGACGCCGACGCGCTTCGACGCCGTGGCACCCGAGGCCTGGCTGTACGAACCGCGCTGGGTCGCCGCGCCTGTCGCGATGCTGCCTGCGCCGCGCACCATCGTGATGGCGCCGGCCGTCGACCCGGCCATGCCCGACCTCGCGCCGGCCCGCGCGGCGCTTGACCGCCTTGCGCGCGCCTACGCCGCCGAAGCCACCGCCACGCCGCCCGCCCCGGACCGCACCCGCGCCGCGCGGCGCATCGCCCAGCTTGCCGAAGCCGCGGAGCAACCCGCCGCGGCGCTGGCCGCGCGCTACGCCGCCGCGCATCCGCAAGCCGCGAAGGAATTCGCGCTGGTCGCCCGCTGCGGTGCCGCATTGCCGGCCATTCTGCGCGGCGAGGCCGATGCCCTGCCGCTGCTGTTCGCCGAGGACACCGCCGCGCATCTCTACGCCGAAGCGCCATCCGCCCGCCGCATGAACGGCCTGCTCGCGGGCCTGTTGCGATCCGCGACCGCGTCGTGGCCGCCCGCCCGCCGGCTGCGCGTGCTGGAGGTCGGCGCCGGCACCGGCGGCACCACCGCCGCGCTGCGCGACGCCCTGCCGTCCGACACCGACTACCTGTTCACCGATGTCTCGTCGGCGCTGCTCGCGCAGGGCGCCCAGCGCTTCCCCGGCATCCGCACCGCCGTGCTCGATGCCGAGCGCCCGCCGGCCGAACAGGGCCTGGGCGATGCGCGCTTCGACATCATCGTCGCCGCCAACGCGCTGCATGCCTGTCGCGACATCCCCGCCGCGCTCGCGAACCTGGCAGGGCTGTTGGCGCCAGGCGGGTGGATCGCGCTGCTGGAGGCCACCGCCCCCGCGCCCTGGGTCGATGCCACCTTCGGGCTGACGCCGGGGTGGTGGCGCTTCGACGACGCGCTGCGGCGCGACCATCCGCTGTTGTCCGCGCCTGAATGGGAAGCTGCGTTGCGCGCCGCCGGCCTGGCGGACCCCATGACGCTGTGCGCGCCCGAGGCGCTGCTGCTCGACCAGGCGGTGATCGTGGCGCGCCGTCCGCCGCCGGCCGTCGCCGTGCGCGTGCTTGGCGAAGGGCCGCTCGCACAGGCAGCGCGCGCGGCGTTCGGTACGTCGGAGGCGACGGCCACGCTGCTCGACCTGCGCGCGCTCGACCGCGATGCGGATGATGTCCATGGCGTGGCGGCCGATGCCCTCCCGCTGCTTCGCACTGCCGGCGAACGCCACGAGGCGGTCTGGCTGGTCACGCGCGGTGCGGTGGCGACGCGGCCGGGCGAAACCCTGCCGCACATTGCCGGCGCGCCGCTCTGGGGCCTCGGGCTGGTGGCCACCCTGGAACAGCCTGGCGCGCCCTGCTTCCTGGTCGACCTCGACCCGCGCGACGCCGACCCGGTCGCCACGCTGCGCGCCGCGCTGTCGCAGGCAGACGACGAAGACCGCACGGCCTGGCGGGATGGCGCGCGCCTCGCGCAGCGGCTGGTGCGCCGGCCCTGGCCGCAGGCCCCGACGGCGGAGCCTTCCGTCGACGGCGCCTGGCTCATCACCGGCGGCCGCGGCGGGCTCGGCCTGGCGGTGGCGGAACGCCTCGCCGCGCAGGGCGTGAAGGACCTGGTGCTGGCGTCGCGCTCGGCGCCGTCGCCCGAGGCGCTTGCGCTGGCCGAACGGCTGCGCGCGGTGGGCGCGACGGTCGCGCTGCCTGAGGCCGATGTCGCGCGCGCAGCCGACGTCGCGGCACTGGTCGCGTCCATCACCGCGCGCACGCGCCTCGCCGGCGTGGTGCATGCCGCGGGCGTGCTCGACGACGCCGCGATCCATGCCATGTCGCCCGAGGCCCTGGCCCGCGTGCTGGCGCCCAAGGCCCGCGGCGCGCTGCACCTGCATGCCGCGACGCGCGACCTGCCGGCGCATCGCTTCATCCTGTTCTCCTCGGTGGCCGGCGTGCTGGGCAATGCGGGGCAGGCGAACCACGCGGCGGCGAGCGCCACGCTCGACGCGCTGGCCTGGCACCGCCGCGCGCAGGGGCTGCATGCGCTGGCCATCGACTGGGGCGCCTGGGAGGCCACCGGCGCCGCCGCGGCGCGCGGTGCGACGCTGCCCGGCGTGACGGGTTTCATGGCGGCGGACGCGCTCGCGGTGTTGGATCGCCTCCTGGCGGAGGATGCGACGCAGGCGATGGTGCTGCCGATGGATTGGGCGGCCTTCACCGCGGCGCGCGGCGGCGTGGCACCGCTGCTGCGCGGGCTGGCGGCACCGCCGGCGGCGGCGGCGCCCGCCCTGCCGCAGGGTGCAGGCGTGCCGGAGACGATGGCTGCGCTGGCCGCTCAGGTGCTCGGCATGCCGGCGCTGCCCGACCCCACGGCGCCGTTGGCGGGCTACGGCTTCGACAGCCTGATGGCGATCGCGCTGCGAAACCGCATCCGCGAGGCCTTCGGCGTGGACCTGCCGCTGGCCCGCCTGGTCGGCGCCGCCAGCGCCGACGCGCTGGCCGCCGAGGTCGCGGCGCTGCGTGCGCCGAGCGGCGTCTCCGCCGACGTCGCCGCCATGTCGGACGAGGAGGTCGAGGCCGCGCTGCGCGCCTTCGCGGAGGCACCCGCATGAGCGCCGCCGAAGACCGCCGCGCGCTGCTCAGCCGACTGCTTCAGGCGCGAAGCAGCGCCGGCATCCCGACCGCCCCGCGCGACGCGCCGCTGCCGCTGTCCTTCGCGCAGCGGCGGCTGTGGTTCCTCGACCGGCTGGGGCATACCGGCAGCGGCTATGTCATCCCGCTGCTGGCGGTGATCGACGGCGCGCTGGACCCCGATGCGCTGCAAGGCGCAATCGAGGCGGTGGTGCGACGCCATGCCGTGCTGCGGACCCGCTTCCGCGAGATCGCGGGCGAACCGGTGCAGGAGGAAGGCGCGGCGTATCCGGTGCCGCTCGAGCGCAGCGACGCCGCGCAGGATGTCGCCGCCGCGCAGGCCGCCGCCTTCGCCGCCGAACCCATCCCGCTGGCGCAGGGCCGCCTGCTGCGCGCGCGGCTGTGGCGGACGGCGCCGCAGCGGCATGTGCTCGCCATGGCCGTGCACCACATCGCCTTCGATGGCTGGTCGATCGGCGTGCTGGGGCGCGAGTTGGCCGCGCTGTATCCGGCCTTCGCCGCAGGCCAGCCTTCCCCGCTGGCGCCGCTGCCGGTGCAATACGCCGACGTCGCGGCGTGGCAGCGCAGCCCCGCGCGGCTGGCGACGCAGGAGGCGCGGCTGGCGCAGCGCGCGCACCAGGTCGCCGGGCTGCCTGCCTTCCGCTTGCGCCCCGACCGCGTCGCGCCGGCCGGGCGCCCGCGCCAGGGCCGCGTCCTGCGCTTCGCCTTCGATGCCGGCCGCTCGGCGCGACTGGTCGCCTTCGCGCAGGCGCGCGGCACCACGCCCTTCACGCTGATGCTGGCCGGCTTCCTGCTGCTGGTCGCGCGCCACGGCGATGCGCCGCATCCGGTGGTGGGTTGCCCGATCGCCGGGCGCGACGGCGCGCAGACCGAGGCACTGGTCGGCTTCTTCGTGAACTCGCTGGTGATCGGCGCCGACCTGTCGGGCGGCCCCACCTTCGCGCAGGCGCTGGCCCGCGTGCAGCAGGCGGTGGCCGATGCGATGGCCGCGCAGGACATCCCGTTCGAGCGCATCGTCGAACGCGCCCAGCCGGAACGCCTGTTCGCGCGCAACCCGGTCTTCGAGGCGATGTTCGCCTGGCAGGCGCCATTCCGCCTGCCGGACCTCGCGCCGGGGCTGACCATCGGCGACCTGTCCATTGCTGAGACCGCCGCGCGCTTCGACCTGGAATGCCATGCCTGGCGCGACGGGGATCGCATCGCCGGCGGGCTGATATACGACGCCGACCGCTTCGATGCCGACCGCATCGCGGCGATGGCGGCGCATCTGGAGGCGCTGCTCGCGGCCGGCATCGCGACGCCCGACGCCGTGGCGGCGACGCTGCCGCTGGATGACGGCGCGGCGTGGAATCCGCCGGTGCCGACCTTCGCTCCGGCCACGCTGCCGGTGCTGTTCGCGCAGGCGCTGGCGCGCGACCCGGCGGCGACGGCGGTGCAGCATCGTGGCGAGGCCGTGTCCTACGCCACGGTGGACCGGCGCGCCAATGCGCTCGCCTGGCGGCTGCGCGAAGGCGGCGTCGGGCCGGAGACACCGGTGGCGATGGCGCTGCCGCGATCCATCGCCAGCATCGTCGCGACGCTGGCGGTGGCCAAGGCGGGCGGCGCGCTGCTGCCGCTCGACCCGGCCTGGCCGAGGGAACGGCGCGATGCGGCGCTGCGCGCAGCCGGCGCCACCATCCTGCTGGATGCGGTGGATGCCGCCGAGGCGGACGCCCCGCCGCCGGCCGATGCGTTCGGCGCCGATCGCCTGGCCTACCTGGCCTTCACCAGCGGATCGACTGGCGCGCCGAAATGCATCGCGGTGCGCCAGACGGCGGTGGCGCGGCTGGTGCTGGATGCCGACTATGTCGCGATCCGGCCGGGCGAGCGCATCGCGCATCTCGCCAGCCCCGCCTTCGATGCCACCACCTTCGAGGTCTGGGGCGCGCTGCTCAACAGCGCGACGGTGGTGATCGTGGACCACGACACGGTGCTGGACGCGCAGGCGCTGGCGACGGTGCTGCGCGATGGCGGCGTGACCACCGCCTTCGTCACCACCGCGCTGCTGCATCGCGCCGCGGAGGAGTCGCCCGACGCCTTCGCCACGCTGGAGACGCTGCTGTTCGGCGGCGAGGCCTGCGACCCGGCGCTGGTGCGGCGCATCCTGCACGTCGGCGCGCCACGCCGCCTGCTGCATGTCTATGGCCCGACGGAGACCACCACCTTCGCGTCATGGCAGGTGATCGGTTCCGTGCCGGAGGGCGCCGTCACCCTGCCCATCGGCCGGCCCTTGCGCGGCACGCGGCTGCATGTGGTCGAACGCGATGCGCCATGCAGCGAGGCGCCGGTGGATGTGCCCGGCGAATTGCTGGTGGCGGGCGATGGCGTCGCGCGCGGCTACCTCGGCGCGCCGGATGCAACGGCCGACCGCTTCCGCCCCGACCCCTTCGCCGCGTCGCCCGGTGCGCGGCTGTATCGCACCGGGGACCTGGTGCGGCGGCGGCCGGATGGCGCGGTGGAGTTTCTCGGCCGGCTCGACCGCCAGGCCAAGATCCGCGGCTTCCGCGTCGAACCCGCCGAGATCGAGGCCGCGCTGCGCCGCCACCCCGCCATCGCCGAGGCCGCCGTCGCGATCGAGGACGGCAAGGCGGGCAAGCGCCTTGTCGCCTATGCCGTGCCGCGCGCCGCGGCGGATGCGCGTGCGCGCGTGCAGGACTGGGCCGCGGTCTTTGACGAACGCATCTACGTGCCCGCGCAGGCCAGCGCCGACCCGCTGTTCAACACGGCCGGCTGGCGCGACAGCGCCACCGGCGCGCCGATCCCGGAAGCCGAGATGCGCGCCTGGGCCGCGGAGGTGGTGGGCCACGCGCTGGACGACTCGCCGCGCCGCGTGCTGGAGGTCGGCCACGGCACCGGCATGCTGCTCTACGCCATCGCGCCGCGCGTCGAGCAGTATGTCGGCATCGAGATCAGCGCAGCGGCGCAGGCGCAGGTGCGCGCGCAGGTGGATCGCCTCGGCTGGACGAATGTCGCGCTGGAGGCGCGCGCTGCCGATGCGCTGGACGGGCTGCCGGGCGGCTTCGATGTCGTGCTGCTGTCCTCGGTCGTGCAGTACTTTCCCGACGCGGCATATCTGCTGCGGGTGTTGCAACAGTCCATGGACCTGCTGCGCCCCGGCGGGCGCGTGGTGCTGGCCGACCTCCGCAACCTGCGCCGGCGCGACCTGCTGCATGCCGAGATCGCGCTGGCCCGCGCGGCGCCCGACGCGCGTGCCGATGACGTGCGCGCCGCCGCCGCTGCCATCGCGCGTGCCGATGCGGAACTGCACATCGACCCGTCCTTCTTCGCCGCGCTGCATGGGCGGCTGGCGGGCCTCGCGCAGGTCGCGGTCGCGGCGCAGGGTTTCGATGTCGCGAATGAACTCACGCGCACCCGCTTCACCGCGGTGCTGACCAAGGCCGGCGGCAATGCACCGGCCGCGCCGCCGGCCTGGCAGGATGGCGATGCGGCGGCCATCGCGCCGCTGCTTGAACGCGGCCAGCCCTTCGCGCTGCGCGGCCTGCCGGATGCACGCATGGCCGGTGCGCTGCAGCGCCGGGCCGCGCTGGCCGCCGGCGCCACCGCCGGCACGGCGCGCCAGGCTGAAGGCACGGACGGCGTCACGCCCGCCGGGCTGCGGGCGCTTCTGCCGCCGGGCTGGCATGTCGCCGTGGCACCGGGCGAGGGCGCCACGCTGGACGCCGCATTCGGCCGCGATCGCGCACCGCTGCTGCCGCTGGCGCCGCTCGATGCCGATCCCGCGCGGCTGGCCTCGGCGCCCGCCTCGCCGGCGTCCGAATGGGATGCCGCGGCGCTGCGCGCGCATCTCGCGGCTGTGTTGCCGGACTGGATGGTGCCGGCCGCCATTCACCGCGTGGAGGCATTGCCGCTGACCAGCGCCGGCAAGGTCGACTGGCGTGCCCTGGCGGCGTCCCTGCCCACAGCGGCGCCCACGCCCGCGCGCGCCATGAGCGAGAGCGAACAGGCCGTCGCCGCGCTGTTCGGCGAGTTGCTCGGCGCCGCCTCGCCCGGCCCGGAGGATGAGTTCTTCGCGCTGGGCGGGCATTCGCTTCTGGCCAGCCGCCTGGTGGCGCGGCTGCGTGCGCGCTTCGCGGTGGCGCTGCCGCTCGATGCCGTGTTCCGCGCGCCGTCTGTCGCGGGTCTCGCGGCCGAGATCGACGCGCTGCGCGCCGGCCTCGAAGAAGGCGAGATCTGACGCTCATGGACGGACAGCAGCCGCTGGCGGGCATCGCCGACCTTGTCCATGGCCTGGCAGCGCGCGGGATCAGCCTGCGCGTCGAGGATGGCCGGTTGCGCTACGGCGCCCCGCAGGGGGCGCTGGACGAAGCGACACGCGCCCTGTTGCGCGCGCGGCGCGAGGAGATCCTGGCCTTCCTGGCACGCCCCGCCGCGCGCCCGGCGGAAGGGCTGCCGGCCTCGCCGGCGCAGAAGCGGCTGTGGTTCCTGGAACGCGCCGGGCTGGCCGGGCATCGCTATGTCACGCCGGTGAACATCGCGATCGATGGCGCGCTCGATGCCGAGGCCCTGCGCGGCGCGCTGGAGGGGCTCGTGCATCGGCACGAGGCGCTGCGCACGGCCTTCGTCGAGCGCGACGGGCGGCCGATGCAACTGGTTCAGCCGCCCGCACCCTTCGCGCTGCCAATCGCCGACGTGCCGTCGGATCACGCCCTGGCGGCGCTGGTCGTGGCAGAGAACCGCCGTCCCTTCGACCTCGCCGCGCCGCCGCTGCTGCGCGCGCGCCTGGCCCGCATCGCGCCCGATCGCCATGCGCTGATCATGGCCGTTCATCACATCGCCTTCGACGGATGGTCGCTGACCGTGCTGCTGGAGGAGCTGGGCAGGCTTTATGGACGCCAGCCGCTGGCGGCGCTGCCTGTCCAGGTGCCTGACCTCGCGGCGGCACACGCCGCGCGTCAGGATGCGAAAGGCGTGCAGTTCTGGCGCAGTGCGCTGGAAGGGCTGGAGCGCACCGACCTGCCCACCGACCGCGCCGGCGCGGTCGCACCACGGGGCGAGGGCGCGCCGACGCCCTTCCGCCTGCCCGGCACCGCCATGGCATTGGCACGCGAGGAAGGCACCACCGCCTTCGTGCTGCTGCTGGCCGCCTTCCTGGCCACGCTGGGGCGCGAGGCGGGGCAGGCGCGCCCGGCGGTCGGCGTGCCGGTCGCCAACCGCACGGAACCCGGCAGCGAAGGGCTCATCGGCTTCCTGGTGAACACGCTGGTGATGCGGGGCGACCTGCGCGGCGACCCGTCCTTCCGCACGCTGCTGCGCCGGATGCGCGCGGGCTGGATGGCGGCGCTGCCGCACCAGGACGTTCCCTTCGACCATGTGGTGGAGGCGCTGCACCCGGCGCGCAGCCTGGACGCCACGCCCCTGTTCTCGACAATGTTCGCCATGCAGGACGGCGCCGCGGCCGCGGCGACGCTGCACCTGCCGGGCCTGCATGCGCGGATGATGGGCCACGCGGCGCTGGCCGCGCGGTTCGACCTGGAAGTGCATTGCTGGCCGGAGGGCGACGACTTCGCCGGTATCGCAGTGCATGACGTCGGCGTGCTGGAAACGGTCGACACGCAGCGCCTGCTGGCGCGCTGGACGGCGCTGCTGGACGCTGCCGCAGCCGCGCCGGACGCGCCGCTTTCGACGCTGATGGCGCCGTGTGCCGCCGACGCGGCCCGCCTTGCCGCGCTCAACGACACCGCGAGCGGCGACGACCCGCCGCTGCTGCATCCGCTGTTCGAGGCCACCGCCCGGCGCCTGCCCGATGCACCGGCGTTGCAGGCCGGCGACATCACGCTGACCTATGGCGCGCTCGATGACGCCTCGGCGCGCATCGCCCGTGCGCTGGCGGCGGCGGGCGCGGGGCCCGAGATGCCGGTCGCTCTGTGCCTGCACCGCGGGCCATGGCTGCACGCCGCGATGCTCGGCATCCTGCGAGCCGGCGCGGTGGTGGTGCCGCTCGACCCCGACGACGCGCCGGCGCGCCATGCCGCGATCCTGGCGGTGGCGCAGCCCATGCTGGGCCTGGTCGACCCGCGCCTGGCCGCGCGGCTGCCGGGCGTCACGCTGATCGATCCGGCGACGGCCGATGGCCCCGACGCACCGTGCGCGGCGCCACGGCCCGACAATCTTGCGGCGATCATCTTCACCTCGGGCTCCACCGGCACGCCCAAGGGTGTCGAGCTGCCGCATCGCGCCTTGGCGAATGTCGCGCGCTGGCATGCGACGCGGCTCGGCGACCGCGGCCGGCGCACGCTCGGCTTCACCCACCAGGCCTTCGACGTCTTCTTCCAGGAGGCCTTCACCACCTGGGCGCTGGGCGGCACGCTGGTGCTGCTCGACGGCGAGGCGCGGCGCGACGCGGACCGCATCGCCGATTGCATCGACGAGGCGCGGATCGAGCGCGTCTTCATGCCCTTCTCGCCGCTGTCGCTCGTGATCGAGGCACTGGCCGCGCGCCATGGCGGCCACGCGCTCACCGAGATCCACACCGCCGGCGAGGCGGTGCGCGCGACGCCCGCGCTGGCGGCCTTCCGCGCCGCCCGACCGACGCTGCGCCTGGTCAACCACTACGGTCCGACCGAGGCCTATGTCGTCACCACGCACGAGGTCGCGTCGCATGACGACCCCGTGCCGATCGGCCGGCCTGTCGGTGACCTCGCGGTGCGGCTGGTCGACGGCGCGGGCCGGCCGGTGCCGCCGGGTGCCATCGGCGAGATCGCCGCCGCCGGCTGGGGCCTCGCGCGCGGGTACCGCGGCGACCCGGCGCAGACGGCGGATCGCTTCCGCCCCGACCCCGACGGCGCGCCCGGCGCACGGCTGTATCGCACCGGCGACCAGGGGCGGCTCGGCGCCGATGGCGCGCTGCGCTACCTCGGCCGGCGCGACCACCAGCTGAAGCTGCGCGGCTTCCGCGTCGAGCCCGCCGAGATCGAGCGGGCGCTGCTCGCCGGCGGAGAACTGCGCGCCGCGACTGTGGGGCTGCTGCAGGGCCGCCTGGTCGCGCATGTCGTGGCCGCGCAGCCGGGCACCGACCCGTTGCCCGCGCTGCGCGAGCGCCTGCGGGATTCGCTGCCCGATCACATGCGTCCGGCGGCGATCGTGCTGCTGCCGGCACTGCCGCTGCTGGCCAACGGCAAGCTCGACCGCGGCGCGCTGCCCGTGCCCGATGCCCCGGTCGGCGACCAGCCGCGATCGCCCATCGAGGACGCCATGGCGGCGCTGTTCGCCGATACGCTCGGTGTCGCCGCCATCGGCATCCACGACGATTTCTTCGCCGCCGGCGGGCATTCGCTGCTGGCGACGCAGCTTGTCTCGCGCATCCGCGCGGCGCTTGGCGTCGAACTTCCGCTGCGCCGGCTGTTCGAGGCGCCCACCATCGCCGGGATCGCCGCCGCGCTGGAGGAGGCCGGCGCGCCGCCGCCGCCGCCGCGCGCCGGGACCGCGCCCCCCGGTGCCGCGCCGCTGTCCTTCGCGCAGGCGCGGCTGTGGCTGCTCGACCGGCTGGGGCTGGCGGGGCATGCCTATACCATGCCGGTGGCGCTGCGGCTGCGCGGTGCGCTGGACGTGGCGGCGCTGGCACGCGCGCTGGCCGGCCTGGCGGCGCGGCACGAACCGCTGCGGACCGCGTTTCGCGAGATCGACGGCGAACCGCGCCAGGTCGTGCTGCCGCCGCCCGCGCCATCCCTCGACGTCGGCGACGCGACCGAGGCGGAGCTTCCCGCGCTGCAGCAGGCCGAGATCGAACGGCCCTTCGACCTCGCCGCCGGGCGGCCGATGCGGATGCGCCTGCTGCGGATCGGTGCCGATGACCATGTGCTGCTCGGCGCCATCCATCACATCGCGGCGGATGGCTGGTCGCTGCAGGTGATCGTGCGGGAACTGGGCGCGCTCTACGCCCATGGCTCGGCGGGCGCGCCGCTGCCCTTGCGCTACGCCGACGTCGCCTGCTGGCAGCGCGAGACCATGCGCGGCGCGCGCGAGGATGCCGCCCTCGCGCATTGGCGCGCGCGCCTTGCGGGGGTGCCGGCGCTGGCGCTGCCGCTGGATCGGCCGCGGCCCGAACACGAGAGCTTCAACGGCGCCAGCCTGCCGCTGGACATCCCGCCGGCGCTTGCCGCGCGGCTCTCAACCTTCGGGCGGGCCATTGGCGCGACGCCCTTCATGACGCTGCTCGCCGGCTTCCAGGCGCTGCTGCACCGGTTGTCGGGCCAACCCCGCTTCGCCGTCGGCGCGCCCGTGGCCAACCGCAACCGGGGCGAGACCGAGGGCCTGGTCGGTTTCTTTGTGAACTCTCTGGCGCTCGATGCCGATTGCACGGACGACCCGGATTTCGCGACGCACCTCGCGCGGGTGAAAGCCGCCTGCCTTGGCGCCTTCGCGCATCAGGACCTGCCCTTCGAACGCGTGGTGCAGGACCTGGCCCCGGGGCGCGACCTGTCCGCCAACCCGGTCTTCAACACCATCTTCGCGGTGCAGGCCGGCGAGACCATGGCGCCGCGCTTCGACCTGCCGGGCCTCGGCGTCGAGGTGCTGCCGCCGCCGCGCATGACCGTGCGCTTCGATATGGAACTGCACCTGTGGCCGCAGGCGCAGGGCTTCACCGGCTTCCTGGCCTATAATCGCGACCTGTTCGACGCGACGACGGTCGCCGCCTGGATCGAAGGCTACCTCGCGCTGCTGGACGCGGCGGCGCGCGAGCCTGCCACGCGGCTGTCGGCGCTGCCGCTGATGCGCGCGGCCGCGAATGCCGCACCGCTGGCGGGTGCACTCGCGCAGCGCAGCGACATCCCTTCGCGCTTCGCGGTCGTCGCGGCGCGCAATCCGGACGCGCCGGCGCTGGTCGGCGATGGCTGGGCCATCAGCTACGGGGAACTGGATCAACGCTCCGCCGCGCTGGCCCATGCGATCGCGCGTGCCGGGATCGGCGCGGAGGATGTCGTCGCCCTCGACCTCGATCGCGGGGCGGAGGCCGTGGTCGCCATGCTGGCCACGCTGCGCGCCGGCGGGGCCTACCTGCCGCTCGACCCGGCCATGCCGGCGGCACGGCGCGCGGCGGTGCTGGCGCAGGCGCGCGCCGCGCTGGTCATCGGCCCCGGCCTGGTGGTCCAGGACGCCGGCGCGCCTGCACGCGCTCAGCCGATCGATCCCGACCGCCTCGCTGCGGTCATGGTCACCAGCGGCAGCACCGGCACGCCCAAGCTGGTGGGTGTCACGCATGCCAACATCGCCTCGCGCTGCATCGCGCCGGCCTTCATGGAGGCCGGCGCAGGCGAGGTGGTGCTGCTGCACGCGCCGCTCGCCTTCGATGCCTCGACGCTCGAGATCTGGGCGCCGTTGCTGAACGGCGGGGCGGTCGCCATCGCGCCACCGGGGCGGCTGTCGCTGGCCGATCTCGCCGAGTTCCTCGACCGCCATGGCGTGACGCGGCTGTGGCTGACAGCCGGGCTGTTCCGCGAAATGGCGCTGGCGCATCCCGCCGCGCTGCGCGGCCGGCGCCAGGTGCTCGCCGGCGGCGACGTGGTCGCGCCTGATGCGGTGCGCGCCATGCTGGGCGATGGCGCGGTCTTCACGAACGGCTACGGCCCGACCGAGACCACTATCTTCGCGCTGACGCACCGGGTCACCGAGGCCACGCGGGGGGCCGTGCCGATCGGCCTGCCCGTCAACGGCACCACGGTGCAGTTGCTCGATGCCGCGGGGCGCGTGGTGCCGCGCGGCGTGCCCGGCGAGATCAGCGTCGGCGGCGCCGGCGTGGCGCGCGGCTACCTCGGCAGCCCCGACCTGACCGCCGATCGCTTCCGCCCCGACCCATCCGCGACCACGCCGGGCGCGCGGCGTTACCGCACCGGCGACCGCGGCCGCGTCGGCAGCAGCGGCGCGGTGGCGTTCCTCGGCCGCATCGACCGCCAGGCGAAGATCCGCGGCTTCCGCGTCGAACCCGCCGAGGTCGAGGCCGCGCTGCTGGCCCAGCCAGGCGTCGCGCAGGCCGTTGCCGGCACGCCGGCGGGCCCGGATGGCGAACGCCGCCTGGTCGCCTGGGTGGTGCCGGCGGATGGCGAGCGCGAGGGCACGCTGCGCGGCTGGGCCGATCTGTTCGACCAGCGCATCTATGGCGCCGAGCGTGCCGCCGACGCGGCCTTCGACACCACCGGCTGGATCAGCACCTATACCGGCACGCCGATCCCGGATGCCGAGATGCGCGACTGGGTGACGGACACGGTGGACCAGGTGCTGGCGCGGCGACCGCGCGCGGTGCTGGAGCCGGGCTGCGGCACCGGCTTGCTGCTGCGGCGCATCGCGCCCTTCACGCAGAGCTATTGCGGCACCGATGCATCGCAGGTCGCGCTGGACCGCATCCGCACCGATCTCGACCTGCCGCAGGTGACGTTGCGCCGCCAGGACGCGGCGGATTTTTCCGGCATCGCACCGGGCAGCCTGGACTGCGTGCTGCTGAGTTCCGTGGTGCAGTATTTCCCCGGCCTCGCCTATCTGCGCGAGGTGATCGCCGGGGCGCTGCGCGCGTTGCGCCCCGACGGCGTGGTGCATCTGGCCGATATCCGCGACCTGCGGCATCAGCGCCGCCTCGCGGCCGCGGCGGAGCTGGCGCGCGCGGCGGATACCGCGACCGCCGCCACGCTGCTTGCCGCCGCCGAACGCCGCGTGGCGCAGGAGGCGGAGCTGCTGCTGGACCCCGCCGCCTTCGCCACCATGGATGGCGTCGCGGCAGTGGAACTGCGCCTGCAGCCCGGACCCGCGCACAACGAGCTCACGCGCTACCGCTACACCGCGGTGCTGCATCGCGTGGCGCCGGATTGGGCGCAGGTGCCTTGCGTGCCGGCGCCTGACCTCGCGGCCTTCGCCGCGCTCCTCGCGCGCGGAGAGCCTGTCATCGCGACGGGCCTGCCCAATGCGCGCCTGCTCGCCGATGGCGCCGCGCTACGCGTGCTGGGCTCCGCCGCCCCCGCCACGCCCGCCGCCACCTTGCGCGCCGCCGCGGCCGAACATGCCACGCAGGGCGTCGATCCGGCCGCCGTGCTGGCGCTCGCGCGGCAGCATGGCTGGGACTGCGTGCTTGCTCCGTCGGCCGATCCCGATCGCTTCGATGCCGGCCTGCATCGTCCGGGCGCGCCGGCGCCTTGCATGCCGGCCTGGGCACGCGGGGCGAGCCCGCCGGACGTCCTCGCCAATACGCCCTCGGGCAATGTCGCCGCGCTGGTGCCGGCACTGCGCGCCGCGCTCGAGGCCCTGCTGCCGCCGGCGATGGTGCCGTCTGCCTTCGTGCTGCTCCCGCGCCTGCCGCTGACCTTGACCGGCAAGGTGGATCGCGCCGCGCTGCCGCTGCCGGCACCCGAGGCCGCCGTCTTCGCCGTACCGCGCGACGGTGCGGAACAGGCGGTGGCGGAGGCCTTCGCGCAGGCGCTCGGCCTGCCGCGCGTCGGGCGCGACGATGATTTCTTCGCGCTGGGCGGGCATTCCCTGCTGGCCGCGCGCATCGCCGCGACGCTGCGCGAACGCCTGGCGCGCGACGTGCCGCTGCGCCTGTTCTTCGAGGCGCCGACCGTCGCCGCGCTGGCCGCGCGGCTCGATGCGCTCGACACCGCCGCACCGCAGGCCGCGCTGGCGCCCGACGCCGCCGCGCAGCACATCCCCTTCCCGTTGACCGACGTGCAGCAGGCCTACTGGATCGGCCGCGACAGCAGCTTCGCGGTCGGCGGCACCGCCGCGCATGTGTATTTCGAAGTCGACGCGCCGGGCCTCGACCTTGGTCGATTCGAGGCAGCCTGGAACGCCGTCGTGCAACGCCACGGCATGCTGCGCGCGGTGGTCGGCGCCGATGGCACGCAGCGCATCCTGGCCCAGGTGCCGCACTACGCCATTGCCCGCCACGACCGCGCCGAGGGCGTGCGCGAACGCCTGGCGGAGGAAATGCCGCCGCCCGACCGCTGGCCGCTGTTCCGGCTCGAGGCCTCGCGCCTGGCCGATGGCTGGCGCCTGCATGTCGGCATCGACACGCTGGTGATCGACGCGCACAGCCTGAACCTGATCTTCATCGAGCTGCGCGACCGCTACGACGGCAAGGCCACGCCGCCACCGCTCGCGCTGTCCTTTCGCGATGTCGTCATGGCCCGCATCGCGGAACAGGACAGCCCGGCCTATGCGGCGTCGCGCGCCTACTGGATGGCGCGGCTCGATACGCTGCCCGATGCGCCCGCGCTGCCGCAGGCGCCGCTGCGCCGCGACGGCCCGCCACGCTTTGCGCTGCTGTCGCATCGCATGGATCGCGGCGCCTGGGCGGCCATTCGCGCGCGCGCCGCGTCGCGCGGGCTCAGCCCGACCTCGATCGTGCTTGCGGCCTTCGCCGAGACGCTGGCCTTCTGGTCTCGCGAGCCGGACTTCACGCTGAACCTCACGCGTTTCGACCGCCCGCCGCTGCATCCCGAGATGGCGGAACTGGTCGGCGACTTCACCGCGCTGCTGCTTCTGGCGGTGCAGCGCAGCCCCGGGGCGAGCTTTGCCGAGGCCGCCGCACGCCTGCAACGCCGCCTGTGGGAAGACCTCGAGCATCCGCATCCCGGCGCGGTGGCGCTGATGCGCGAGATCTCGCGCCGCCGCGGCCGCCCGCCCGGAATGCTGTTCCCGGTGGTCTTCACCAGCCTGCTCGGCCTGCCGGGCAAGGAGGACGGCGCGGATGCGCTGCACCGCTTCGGGCCGGTCGGCTTCCGTGCGGCGCAGACGCCGCAGGTGTGGCTGGACCACGGCGTGGCCGAGATCGGCGGCGAACTCGCGCTGACCTGGAACGTGCTGGACGGCGCCTTCCCCGATGGTGTCGCGGAGGCGATGTTCGGCGCCTATCTGCGCCTGCTGACGGACCTCGCCGCGAGCGATGTTGCCTGGGAGCGGCCGGTGGTGCCGCTGCTGCCGGCCGCGCAGCAGGCGGAACGCCGTGCGATGAACGCGACGACCGTGCTGCGCGAGCCGACACTGCTGCATGCCGGGCTGCGCCGTGCGGCACAACGCCATGCCGGCCGCGCCGCGACCATCGCCGGCAGCCGGATGCTGGCGCATGGCGAACTGGCCGCGCGCGCGCGGGGCCTCGCGCAGCGCCTGGCCGCCATGGGTATCGGGCGCGGCAGCATCGTCGCCGTTGCGTTGCGGAAGGGCTGGGAACAGGCGGTCGCGACGTTGGCGGTGTTGGAATCCGGCGCGGCCTACCTGCCTGTCGATCCCGCGCTGCCCGCCGAAAGGCTGCGGCTGCTGTTCGCCGATGCCGGCGTGCGTGTCGCCCTGACCCATGCGGCGCTGGTCGATCGGGGCTGGCCCGATGGCAGCATCGCGCTGGCGGTCGAGGACGCGCCGCCGATGGAGGGCGCAGCAGGCGCCTGCGCCACGCCCGAGGACCTCGCCTACATCATCTACACCAGCGGCTCGACCGGGCGGCCGAAGGGTGTCGCGATGCAGCACGGCGCGACAGCCAATACCCTGGCCGACCTGGAAGGGCGCCTGGCGCTCACGCCGACCGACCGCGTGCTGGCGCTTTCGGCGCTGTCCTTCGACCTCTCGGTATGGGACCTGTTCGGCGTGCCCGGTGCCGGCGGTGCGGCGGTGATCCCGGTCGAAGGCGAGGAACGCGACCCGCAGGCCTGGGCGCGCCTGGCGGCCGAGCATGGCGTCACGATCTGGAATTCGGTGCCGCAGCTGCTGCAGATGCGCTTTGACGTGGCCGATGGCGCCGCGCCGCCGCCGCGCGCCGTGCTGCTCTCGGGCGACTGGATTGCCTTGCCGCTGGCCGATGCGGCGCGCCGCCGCTGGCCGTCTTCGCGCCTCGTGTCGATGGGCGGCGCGACGGAGGCCGCGATCTGGTCGATCCTGCACGAGATCGGCGCGCCGGATCCGTCCTGGCCTTCCATTCCCTATGGCCGCGCCATGGAGAACCAGACGATCCAGGTGCTCGGCCCCGATGGCGCGCCGCGGCCCGACTGGGCGGAAGGCGAGATCCATATCGGCGGGGTCGGCCTCGCGCAGGGCTATTGGGCCGACCCGGCGCGCACCGAGGCCGCCTTCATCCGCCATCCGCGCACCGGCGAAAGGCTGTACCGCACCGGCGATGCCGGGCGAGTGCGACCGGGCGGGCTGGTGGAGTTCCTCGGCCGCCGCGACGGGCAGGTGAAGGTCAACGGCTTCCGCATCGAGCTGGGCGAGGTCGAGGCCGCACTGTCCGCCGCGCCCGGCGTCGCGCAGGCGGCCGCCGCCGTGACGCAGGATGCGGCGGGCGGCAAGGCGCTGGCCGGCTTCGTGACAACGGCGGGCGGCGTCTCGGCGGCGCCCGTGCTGGCGCCCGACGCGTTGGCCGCCGCAGCCGACGCCGCGCTGTCCGCCGCACCCGCGGAGCCGGCCGACGACGCCTTCCGCCGCGCCTGGCAGGCCGAGGCGTCGCGCCATGCCCGGCTCGTGGAAGCCGCGCTTGCCGCCTTCGGCGTCTTCCAGGGCAGCGAGGAGCGCTGGGAGGCGCCGGCGCTGCTCGCGCGTTGCGGCATCGCGCCGCGCTATGCGGCCTGGCTCGACCGTGCGCTGGCGCGCCTTGCCGCGACGGGTGCGCTGGCACGCAGCGGGCCGGCCTGGGTGGCGCGCCGCCCGTTGCAGGCCAATGAGGGAGGCGCCGAGCTGGCGGCGATCCTGACCGAGCGTGTGCATTCGGCGCAGCTCTATTCCGACCCCGCCATCCCGGCACTGTATGAGCGTATCTTCGGCGGCTGCCATCGTGCGCTGGCCGGCGCCTTCGCCGCGATGCTGGCGCGCCTGCCGGCGGGACGGCCGGCGCGCGTGCTGGAAGTCGGCGCCGGCTACGGCACCGCGACGCGCCACCTGCTGCCGTTGCTGCCGGCCGGCGCCACCTACCGCTTCACCGACATCTCGCGCTTCTTCCTCGACCGCGCGGAGCGGGACTTCGCGACCGTGGCGGGGTTCGAGACCGCGCTGCTCGACCTCGACCGCCCGGCGGCGACGCAGGGCGTCGCGCCGGGTTCGGTGGACATCATCGTCGCGGCCAGCGTGCTGCACGATGCGCGCCGCATCGGGCCGACGCTGCGCGACCTGGCCGTCACGCTCGCCCCCGGCGGCATGCTGCTGGCGATCGAGGAAACCACCTTCCACCCGGTCTACGACCTCGGCATGGGCCTGCAGCAGGGCTTCGACCGCATGGCGGACCGGGACCTGCGTCCCGACCATCCGCTGCTGTCGCGCGATGCCTGGCGCATCGCCCTCGCGCAGGCCGGCTTCGCCGAAAGCCGCTGCGTGGCGCGGCCGGGCAGCATTCCCGATGCGCTCGGCCTCGATGTGCTGGTGGCGCAGGCGGGGGCGTCGGCGCGCGGGCCCTCGGCCGATGCCGTGCTGGACCACGCCCGCTCCCTGCTGCCCGAGCACATGCTGCCGCGCAGCGTCACCGTGCTGCCGGCGCTGCCGCTGTCGGCGAACGGCAAGCTCGATCGCGCCGCCCTCGCCGCGCTGGCGCCGACGCGCGCCGCGGCGCCCGGACTGCCGCCGCGCAACGCGCTGGAAGCCGAGCTGCTCGCGCTGTGGTCGCGCCTGCTGGCGCTGGACACGCTCGGTGTCGAATGCGACCTGTTCGTGCATGGCGCCGACAGCCTGGTGGCGACGCGCGCCGTCTCCCTGATGCGCGAGGCGACGGGCGTGGAACTGCCGCTGCGGACCATCTTCGAGCAGCCCAGCGTGGCCGCGCTGGCCGCCGCCGTGCAGGCGCGCCGCTGGGCCGCCGAGGATGCAGCGGGCGAAGGCGAGGCCGAGCTGCTGTGACCGCCGCCCTGACGCAGGCGCCGATCGAGGCGCTGATCGCCGCGCTGCGCGAACGCGGCATCCGCCTGCGCGCGCGCGACGGAGGCCAGCTGGCCGTGACCGCACCCGACGGCGCGCTGACCGCCGAGTTGCGCGCCCTGCTGCTGGCACGCAAGCCGGAACTGCTTGCCTTCCTGGACGCGGCGGCCGCGGCGAGCGCCGGCATCACCCGCTGCGCGCCCGAGGGCGAACGCGCCCCGGCCAGCTTCGCGCAGGCGCGGCTGTGGTTCCTCGAACGGCGTGGCGATGCGGGGGCGGGCTATATCGTGCCGCTGAACACGCGGCTGCGTGGGGCGCTCGATGTCGCGGCGCTGCGTGCGGCGCTCGACGGGCTCGCCATGCGGCACGAACCGCTGCGTACCATCTTCGCGCGCGGCGCCGAGGACGACACGCCCGTGCAGGTCGTGCTGCCGCCCGCCCCGGTGCCGCTGCCGTTCGAGGACCTGTCCGGCCACGACGACCCCGCGGCGGCGCTGCGCGCAGCAGCCGAGGCCGAGGCCGCGCAGCCCTTCGACCTCACGCGCGACAGGCCGCTGCGCGCCCGGCTGCTGCGCCTGGGCGCCGAGGAGCACGTGCTGCTGCTGGCGTTCCACCATATCGCCGTGGATGGCTGGTCCTTCGGCGTGATCCTCGCCGAGATCGCCGCCCTGCACGATGCGGCGCGCGCCGGGCGCGACGCCGCGCTGGCGCCGCTGCCGGTCCGCTACCGCGACTACGCCGTGTGGCAGCGCGATAGCGCGGGCCAGGACCGCTTCGCCGCCGCGCTTGCGCGGTGGACGGAACGCCTGGCCGACGCCCGCCCGCTGGCGCTGCCGCAGACCGGCGATGGGCCGCGCGGGCGCGGCGCGGCGCGGCGGCTGCGCCATCCGGTGCCGCATCTCGCTGCGGCCTGCGCGCGGCTGGACGCGACACCCTTCATGGTGCTCCTGGCGGCCTGGGCGGTGCTCCTGGCACGGCTGACACGCGAGGACGCGGTCACGCTCGGCTCGCCCGTAGCGAACCGGCAGCGCGGCGAGACCGAGGGGCTGGTCGGCTTCTTCACGAACGCCTTGGCGCTGCGGCTCGACCTCTCGGGCAGGCCCAGCTTCGCCGAGGCGGTGGCGCGCGCGCGCGCGACCTGCCTCGATGCCTTCGCCGACCAGGAGGTGCCGTTCGAACGCATCGTGCAGGCGTTGCGCCCGGCGCGCGGCGCCGGCGGCGCGACGCTGTTCGGCCAGGTATTCGCCCTGGTGCCCAGGCCCGCCGCGCCGCCGGCGCTGGCCGGGCTGGTGGCCGAACCGCTGGCCGACGGCCCGGTCTCGGCGCGCTTCGAGCTGGAACTGCATGCCAGCATCGAGGGCGGCGTGGCGGAGCTGCTGGCACCCTACGATACCGGCCGATTTTCCGCGGCGGCGGTCGATGCCATGCTGGCTCGCTATGCGCGGCTGCTCGATGCGCTGCTGGGCGACCCGTCGCTGCCGATCGACGCGCCATCGCTGCTGCTGCCGGGCGAGGATGCGCGCCTCGCCGCGCAGGAGAGCGGGCCGCCCGCGCCGCCACCCACGACCCTGACGGCGCTGGCCGATGCCGCCGCCGCGCGCTGGCCCGACGCGCCGGCGCTGCGCGACGCATCGGGCGGCATGACCCACGCCGAGCTGCGCGACGCATCGCGGCGCGCCGCGGCCGCGCTGCTGGCCATCGGCGTGCGGCCGGGCGAGGTGGTCGGCTGGCAGTTCGACCGCAGCGCGCCCGTGGTCGCCGCGCTGCTTGGCCTGCTGCGCATCGGTGCTGCGTGGCTGCCGCTGGACCCGGCGCTGCCGGCCGCACGGCGCGCGGAGCTGCGGCGGCTCGGCGGCGCGACGCGCGCGATCGGCGACGAGATCGACGTCGCCGCGCTCATGGCCGGCGCGGCGCGCGAGTGCGGGACGCCGCCCGGGCCGCAGGACCTCGCCTACCTGATCTTTACCTCCGGTTCGACCGGCACGCCGAAGGGCGTCGCGGTGACGCATGCCGGCGCGGCCAACCTCGCGATGGCGCAGGCGGCCGGTTTCGGCAGCGGGCCTGGCAGCCGCGTGCTGCAATTCGCCTCGCCCGGCTTCGATGCCAGCGTGTCGGAGATCTTCGCCACTCTGGCGGGCGGCGGCGAATTGCACCTGGCGCCGCGCGACGCGCTGCTGCCGGGGCCGGACCTGCTTGCCACGCTGCGTGCGCGGCGCATCACCCACGCCACCCTGCCGCCCGCCCTGCTGCGCGAGATGGCGCCCGCCGACCTGCCGGACCTGTGCACGGTCGTCACCGCGGGCGAGGCCTGCACGCCCGGCATCGTCGCCGCCTGGGCGCCCGGGCGGAGCCTCATCAATGCCTATGGTCCGACGGAAGCGTCCGTCTGCGCCGCGCAAGGCGTGCTGGACGATGCGGAGTCCGGCGCCGATGCCGTGCCGCATGTCGGCACGCCGATCGCCGGCGCGGCGGTGCGCGTGCTGGACGCGCAGGGCCGTCGCGTCCCGCCCGGCGCGACCGGCGAATTGTGCATCGGTGGCGCGGGCCTCGCGCGCGGCTACCACGACCGCCCGGACCTCACGGCGGATCGCTTCCGCCCGGACCCGCATGGCGCGCCGGGCGCACGGCTGTATCGCAGCGGCGACGCCGCGCGCCGGCGCGCGGATGGGCGGATCGAGGTGCTTGGCCGGCTCGACGCGCAGGTGAAGCTGCGCGGCGTGCGCGTCGAGCCCGGCGAGGTCGAGGCCGCGTTGCGCGCCATGCCGGGCATCGCCGATGCGGCGGTGGTGGCGCAGGATGGCGCGCTGGCCGCCTACGTCGTCGCGGCGCCGCCGGGAATCGAGCTGTGGCCCTCGATCGCCGAGTTCTTCGTCTATGACGAACTGCTCTATCATGCGCTGGCGGCGGATGAACGCCGGGCGGCGCCCTATCGCGCCGCGATCCGCGCTGCGGTGCCCGGCCGCGTCGTGCTCGATGTCGGCACGGGCGGGGAGGCGATCCTGGCGCGCGAATGCGTCGCCGCCGGCGCGCGGCACGTCTTCGCGGTGGAACTCCTGGAAGCGTCGTTCAGCCAGGCGCAGGCCACCATCGCGCGCCTCGGGCTGACCGACCGCATCACGCTGATCCGCGGCGATGCACGAAGCCTGGTGCTGCCCGAGACCCCGCATGGCGCGCCGGAGGTCTGCGTCAGCGAGATCGTCGGCTCGCTCGGCGGCGCGGAGGGCGCGGCGGCCATCCTCGATGCGGTGCGCGCGCGCCATCGGGGCATCCGCATGCTGCCGCGCCGCAGCCTGACGCTGGCGGCCCCGGTGGAACTGCCGGAGTCCGTGCTGGCAACGGCCGGCTTCGCCGCCACCGGCGCGCACTACGCCGAGCGCGTCTTCGCCGATGCCGGGCGGCGCTTCGACCTGCGGCTCTGCCTGCGCCGCGTCGGGCGCGAGGCGCTGCTGACCGACCCCGCCCCCTTCGAAACGCTGGACCACGAGGCGCCCGATGCCGGCCAGGGCACGCAGGCCAGCCGGCGCGTTGTCACGCGCGACGGCGCCATGGCCGGCATCCTCGCCTGGCTGACGCTGGATCTCGACGACACGACGCGGCTCGACACGCTGGAGGGCGAACACGCCTGGCTGCCGGTGCTGCTGCCGCTGCCCGGCGGTCCGCTGCCGCTGCGCGCCGGCGACGAGATCGAGATGCGCTGCGACTGGACGCGCTGCGCCAATGGCCTCAACCCGGACTATCGCGTTGCGCTGCGGGTGCTGCGCGGTGGCGCGGAGGTCGCGACCGCGCTGCTCGACAGCCCGCATGAGCCCGCCGGCGTCGGCGGCACCGCGCTGCATCGGCGGCTGTTCGGCGCGCCCGCGCTGCCGATCGCCCCCGCCGCGCGGGAGCCCGCCGCCTTGCGCGCCGCGCTGGCCGAACGCCTGCCCGAGGCGCTGGTGCCCGCCCGCATCGAGATGCTGCCCGCCCTGCCGCTGACGCCCGCCGGCAAGGTGGACCGCCGTGCCCTGGCAAAGCGGACCCCGCTGGACCACGCGCTGCGCGAGGCGGTTCTGGCGCTGCCCGGCGTGACCGGCTGCGCCGTGCGCCCCGGCAACCCGCCGCTGGCGCTGGTGACGCTGGCGCTGGATGCCGATGCCGCGCCGCATCTCGCGCAGGCGCAACTCGCCGAATGGCGCGGCCTGCATGAAGCCCTGCACGCCGAGGACGAGGCCGCCGCCGACCCCTTCCATGGCTGGCGCAGCGCGCTGACCGGGCAGCCCATCCCTGCCGCGCAGATGGCGGCGTGGCGCGATGCGACGCTCGCGCGCCTGCGCGCCCTCGCGCCGCGCCGCGTGCTCGAGGTCGGCGCGGGCACCGGCATGATCCTGCACGCGCTGGCGCCGCAGACCGAGCACTACCACGCGACCGACACCAGCGCGCCCGCGCTCGCGCGCATCGCCGCGCGCCTTGCCCCGGCCGACGCGGCGAAGGTGGTGCTGGAACGGCGCGACGCGGCGGATGTCGATGGCCTGCCCGGCGGCTTCGACCTGATCGTGCTGAATTCGGTGGTGCAGTATTTCCCCTCGCTCGACTACCTGGCGCGGGCGGTGGCGGGGCTGCGCGGCCGCCTCGCGCCGGGCGGCGTGCTGTTCCTGGGCGATCTGCGCCACCGCGGCCTCGCCGATGCCTTCGCCGCACAGGGCGGGCTGCCGGTGACCGACGACACCGAATTGCTGATCGACCCCGCCTGGCTCGGCACGCTGGGCATGGCTGCCACCGCCCTGCTGAAGCACGGCGATGCCGGCTGCGAACTGACCGACTGGCGCTTCGACGCGCTGCTGCGCGAGGCACCAGGCGCGCCTTGCCCCGCCCTGCCGTGGACCGGTGCGCTGCCGGCGGCCGGGACGCAGCCGCTGCGCATCACCAGCATCCCCAATGGCAGGCTGGGCGCGGGCGTGGACCTCGCGGCGCTGCGCGCGCAGGCACGCGGCTGGTCGCTCGAAGCCGGCTTCGCGGCGGATGACCCGGCCTGCATGGATGCGTTGCTGGTGCCGTGCGGCCTGGCGGTCGATCCCTTCGCCCTGCCGCTGCCCCGGCCCAGCGGCGCGCCCGCCAATGATCCGCTGCGCGCGCGCCGCCGGTCCGAGGCCGCGCGCGCCATCGCCGCCATCCTCGCCGAACGCGGCCTGGGCGCCGAGATCCGCGTGGTCGAGGTGCTGGCCGATTTCGACGCGCCCGACCAGCCACGCAACGAGACGGAGCGCGGGCTGGCCGCGCTGTGGTGCGACCTGCTCGGCCGTGCATCGGTGGGGCGCGAGGATGACTTCTTCGCCCTGGGTGGCCATTCGCTGCTCGGCATGACGCTGATGTCGCGCATCCGTGCGCGCTTCGGCGTGGAATTGCCGGTGAAGGCCCTGTTCGACGCGCCGCGCCTGGCGGACCTCGCTGCCGCGCTGCACGGCGCGACGAGCGCCCAGGCGCCGCCGCCCGACGACCGGCAGGGCGATTGGCCGCTCGCCCCCGCGCAGGAACGGTTGTGGTTCCTGGAGCGCCTTGCGCCCGGCAATGCGGCCTATGTCATGCCGCTGGCGCTGCGCTTCGCGGGTGGCGCGGATCCGGCGCGCCTGGAAGCCGCCATCGCCGCGGTGCTGGCGCGGCACGCCGCGTTGCGCGGGCGCGTGGTGCCCGGACCGGCGCTGCGGATCGACCCGCCCGCGCCGGTCACGCTGCCGGTCGTCGACGGCGATGCGGCCGATGTGCAGGCGCTGGCCCTCGCGCCCTTCGCGCTGGAGGGCATCGACAGCGGACCGCTGTGGCGCGCCACGCTCGTGCGGTCGGCGGACGGCGATGCGGTGCTGGTCTTCGTGCTGCACCACCTGGTCGCCGACGGGATCGGCATGGGCGTGGTGATGCGCGACCTCGCGGCCGCGCTGCGCGGCGAAGCCCTGCCGCCGCCGCCGCGTCCCTCCTATGGCGCGTTCGCGGCGGCGCGTCGCGCCGCGCTCGAGAGCCCGGGGATGCTGGCCGCGCTCGACACGGCGGCGGCGCGGCTGCGTGGCATCCCGCCGCTCGACCTGCCGACCGACCGCCCGCGCGCGCCGGTGCGCGATGCCGGCGGCGCCGCCGTGCCGCTCCGCATCCCGGCCGCCGCCGCCGACGCGATCCGCGCCCTTGCCCGCGCCGAGCGCACCACCCCCTTCGCCGTGCTGCTGGCCGGCTGGGCGGCGCTGCTGCACCGGCTGTGCAACCAGGACCGCCTCGCGATCGGCGTGCCGGTCGCCGGCAGGCCGGCGGGGGCGGAGGAGACGCTCGGCCTGTTCGTCGATACGGCGGTGGTCGCGGCGGATTGCGCGGGCGACACCGCCTTCCGCACGCTGCTGCGCCAGGTCGCGGCCGATGCGCGCGAGGCCATCGCCGCCGGCCTGCCCTTCGAACGCCTGGTCGGGGCCGTGCGGCCGGACCGCGACCCCTCCCGCACGCCGCTCGTCGAGACCACGCTGACGCTGCAGCCGCCCTTCGATGCGGCGATGCTCGATGGCACCGCAGCGGCGCCCTTCCCGTTGAACGCCACCGCCGCGCGCTTCGAACTCGAACCGAGCCTGTGGGAAGACGCCGATGGCTTCGGCGGCACGCTGACCTACGCAGCCGCGCTGTTCGATGCGGCCAGCGCGCGCAGCATCGCGGACGGCTTTGCCGCGTTGCTGGCGCATGCCGTCGCGGCGCCCGATACGCGGCTCGATGCGCTGCGCCTCCTCGCACCCGGCGAAGCGGCGGCGATCGGTGCCGCCGGGCGGCCGCACCGCGGCATCGCGGTGGCCGGCACGCTGCATGGCCGCTTCGCCGCGCAGGCCGCCGCGCGGCCCGATGCGCCGGCGCTCGGCGTGCCGGGACCGCAGGGCATCGCCTGGACCAGCCATGGCGCGCTGGCGGCGCGCGCGTGCGGCATAGCGGCGGCGCTGGCGGTGCGCGGCGTGGTGCGCGGCGACCGCGTCGGGCTGCTGGTGGACCGCGACGCGGATGGCATCGCCGCGCTGATCGGCATCCTGATGGCCGGCGCCGCCTATGTCCCGGTGGACCCGGCCACGCCGCCGGCCCGCGCCGCCGCGCTGCTGGCATCGGCGCGGCTGACGGTCACGTCGGCTCCGCTACCCTGGGATGCGCCGGCGCTGCTGCTGGCCGATGCGCCGGCCGATGGCCCGGCGCCGTCCGGCCAGGCCGGGCCGGACGACCTGGCCTATGTGATCCATACCTCGGGTTCGACGGGCACGCCCAAGCCGGTCGGCGTGCCGCACGCGGCCGTGCTGCGCCTGTTCCCCGCCAGCCATGGCGTGCTGCTGCCGGGGCCTGACGACGTCTGGTCCTGCCTGCATTCGCTCGCCTTCGATTTCTCCGTCTGGGAGGTCTGGGGCGCGCTGCTGCATGGTGGTCGTCTGGTGCTGGCGCCCGAAGACCTGCGTCGGTCGCCCGCCGCCGTGCTCGCCTTGCTGGCCGGCTCCGGCGTCACGGTGCTGAGCCAGACGCCCTCCGCCTTCGCGCAGCTCGATGCGGCGGATGCGGCGGCGGGCGGCCCGGCGCTGGCGCTGCGCCACCTGGTCTTCGGCGGCGAGGCGCTGGACTTCGCCGCGCTGCGCGGCTGGTTCGCCCGGCGTGGCGATGCCGCCCCGGTGGTGACCAACATGTACGGCATCACCGAGACGACCGTGCACGTCACGCATCGGCGCGTGCGCCCGGCGGATGCGGCGGCGGGCGGCGCCAGCCGGATCGGCATGCCGCTGGATGACCTCGGCCTGCATCTGCTCGGGCCTGAGGGCCGGCCGGTGCCACCCGGCTTCCCGGGCGAACTGCATGTCGCCGGCGCCGGCCTCGCCTGGGGCTATCTCGGCCAACCGGGGCTGACGGCGGAACGCTTCATCCCCGATCCCTTCGGCGCGCCGGGCGGGCGGCTCTATCGCACCGGGGACCGCGCGCGGCGCGCGGCGGATGGCGACCTCGACTACCTTGGCCGCGCCGATGCACAGGTAAAAATCCGCGGCCACCGCATCGAACCGGGTGAGGTGCGCGCCGCGCTGCTCGACTCGCCGGGCGTGGCGGATGCGGCGGTGGAGGCGCGCGACGGCGCGCTCATCGCCTGGGTGGTGGGGCGCGATGCGCCGCCCGATGCCGCCACGCTGCTGGCCGCGCTGCGCGCGCGCATGCCTGGCTACATGGTGCCGGCGCGGCTGGTGCCGATGGACCGCCTGCCGGTGACGGCGCAGGGCAAGCTCGATCGCGCCGCGCTGCCGGACCCGGCCGCCGTGGCGGTGACGGGCGCCGCGCCGGCAACGCCGCTGGAGGCCGCGCTGGCCGCCGCCTGGGCAGAGCGGCTGGGCCTCGCCGAGGTGCCGGTGGATGCCAACCTGTTCGACCTGGGCGGCCATTCGCTGATGGTGCCGGGGCTGGCGGAAGCCTGCGCCGCCGCCGCTGGCGCGCCGGTCGCGGTGCTCGACATCTTCCGCCATCCGACGGTGCGCGGCCTCGCCGCCGCGCTGGCGCAGGACAGCGCGCCGCCTGCCGACGCCGATGACGGCAGCGCCCGCCGCGCCGGTCGCGCCCGCCTGGCGCGCGCCCGCGCCGCGCGGGACGGCGCATGATGACCTCCGACGACACCGCCATCGCCATCATCGGCATGGCCGGCCGCTTCCCCGGCGCGCCCGACATCGACGCGCTGCGAGACCTGCTGCTGGCCGGCCGCTCGGGCATCGTCGCCATCGCGCCGCAGGACGACCCGACAGGCCAATCCGGCCAGCCCGGCTATGTCGCGGCGCGCGGCGTGCTCGATGGCGCCGACCTGTTCGACGCCGCGCTGTTCGGCATCGCGCCGCGCGACGCCGCGCTGATGGACCCGCAGCAGCGCGTCTTCCTGGAATGCTGCTGGGCGGCGCTGGAGGATGCCTCCATCGCGCCGCAGGGGGCGGGCTGCGCGGGGGCGGGGCTGTTCGCCTCGGCCTCGATGGCGACGCATTGGCTGGGTCATGCGGCGGCGTCAGGGCTGGCCGGGCTGGGCGGCATCGCCGCGGTGGACAAGGACATGCTGGCCGGGCGCGTGGCCTATCACCTCGGCCTCGATGGGCCGGCCGTGGGGGTACAGACGGCATGCAGCAGCAGCCTGGTCGGGGTGCACCTGGCGGTGCAGGCGCTGATCGGCGGCGAGTGCGACCTGGCGCTGGCCGGGGGCGTGTCCATCACCGTGCCGCTGCGCGCCGGCTACATCCATCAGCCGGGCGGGGTGATGAGCCCCGATGGTGCCTGCCGGCCTTACACCAGCCAGGGTGCGGGCACGGTGAAGGGCGATGGTGCCGGCGTCGTGGTGCTGCGCCGGCTGGCGGATGCGCTGGCCGCGGGCGACGCCATCCGCGCCGTGATCCTCGGTTCGGCCGTGACCAATGACGGGCGGCGGCGCGCCGGCTTCGCCGCGCCGGGGCTGGAGGGCCAGGCGCGCGCCATCCGCCAGGCCCTGCAGGTGGCGGGGCTGCCGCCTGACGCGATCGGCTTCGTCGAAGGCCACGGCACCGCCACGCAGGTCGGCGACGCCATCGAATTGCAGGCGCTGGCACACAGCTTCGGCCCGGCCCGAGCGGGGGCTGAACCACCGGTGCTGGGTGCGGCGAAGGCGCATCTGGGCCACCTGGATGCGGCGGCGGGTGTCACGGGCCTCATCAAGGCCGTGCTGGCGCTGGAGGAGGGCGTGATCCCGCCCGCCCTGCATCCCGGCCCGCCGCATCCCGAACTGGCCGCCAGCGGCTTCGTGCTGGCTGAGGCCGCGCGCGCCTGGCCGCGGCGCGACGGGCCGCGCCGGGCCGGCGTGTCGGCCTTCGGGCTGGGCGGCACCAACGCGCATGTGGTGATCGGGCAGGCGCCGGAATCGGGGCCGCGCAGGACGTTGCCGCGAACCATCTTCGCGCGCGTGCGCCATTGGATCGACGCACCGGGCGCTGCGGAATCCCTGCCCGAAGCGGACCGGCTGATGGTCGCCGGCTGGCGCAGCCTGCCGCCGCCGGCGCCGGCGCCGACCGGCCCCTGGCTCGTGATCGGCGCCGGGCGGCGCGGCGCCACGCTGGCCGACCAGCTGCGGCGCGCCGGCGCCGAGGTGCGGCTTGCCGAGACCCCTGCCGACATCGCCGCGCCCGGAATCCGTCCTGCCCATGTCGTCTATGCGATGGCCTTGGGCGACCCCCCGGCCGGCGGCTTCATCGCCGCCCAGGCGCAGGGCGCCGCCGGCCTGCCCGGCTGGGTGCAGGCGTTGGCGCAGGCGGGCTTCATCCCCGACGCCACGCTGCTGGTCGTCGCCAGCCACGCCACCAGCCTGGGCGGCGAGAAGCGGCTGCGGCCCGAACATGCCGGGCTGCTCGGCGCCCCCGCGACGCTGATGGCCGAATACCCCGGCCTGCGCGCTGCCTTGATCGACCTTGGCGAGACCGACGACGCCGTCGCCTGCCTGCTGGCCGAGGCCGCCGCACCCGAACCGGTCATCGCCTGGCGCCATGGCCGGCGCTGGGCGCGCGACTGGCAGGCGCTGCCCGCCGCGCCGCCCGCCGCCCTGCGCGACCAGGGCGTGTGGCTGATCACCGGGGGCACCGGCGGCGTCGGGCTGCTGCTGGCGGAACACTTGGCGCGCCGCGCCCGCGCCCGCCTGCTGCTGGCCGGGCGCGACACCACCCGCCCGGCGCTGGCCGACGCCATGGCGCGCATCGCTGCCGCCGGTGGCGAGGCCGAAGCCATGGCAGCCGACCTCGACGACCCCGCCGCGCCGGCGGCGCTGGTGGCGCGCGCGATCGACCGCTTCGGCGCCCTGCATGGCGTGGTCCATGCCGCCGGGCGCGGCGAGGGCGGCATGGTCCAGCGCCTGTCGGCGGAGGCGGTGCTGTCGCATCTCGCGGTGAAGCCCGCTGCCGCGCTGGGGCTCGCGGCGGCGCTGGCGGGGCGGCCGCTCGACCGCTTCGTGCTGTGCGGCTCGCATGCGGGTGTCTTCGGCGCCTTCGGGCAATACGGCTATGCGGTGGCCAACGCCGCCCTGGCCGGCGTGGCCGAGGCGCTGGTCGCCACCGGCCTGCGCTGCACGGTCGCGGTGCATTGGGACCGCTGGCAGGGCACCGGCATGGCCGTGTCCGGCGAAGCACGGCATCGCGACATGACGGGGGAGCACCTGCCCGGCGGCCTGTCGCCGGACGACGCGTTGGCGCTGTTCGACCGGGCGCTCGGGGCGCCGCCGGGCCTGGCCGGGCTGCTGGCGACCTCCCGCCCGGTCGCGGCGCTGGTCGCTGAACGCCACGGCCGCACCGCGGCACCGGCGCCCACCGCCCCGGCCCTGCGCCAGCCGCGTCCGGCCGGGCTGCCGCCGCCGGTGCGGCCCGTCACGCCGACCGAGGCGACGCTCGTCGCGTTGTGGGAGGCGGAGCTGGGCACCGCCCCGATCGGCACGGAGGATGCCTTCGTCGTGCTCGGCGGCGATTCGCTGAACGCGCTGCGCGTGGCCGGCGCCGCCCAGGCGCAGCACGGCATCGCCCTGCCGCTCGCGCTGCTGATGGAGGAAGGCACCATCGCGCGCATCGCCGCGCGGCTCGATGCCGGCGCGGTCCCCGCCGCGCCGCCCCCCACCTTCACGGAGGACTCGCTGTGACCGGCGCGCTGGAGGCGGCGCTCGCCGCCGGGATCATCCTGCGTGCGGAGGGCGACCGCCTGGCGCTGCGCGCACCCGGCCCGGTGGACCCCGCGCTGCGCGCGCGGCTGGCCGGGGCCAAGGCCGAGATCCTCGGCTTCCTCGGCCCCGGTCGGCGGATCGGGCCGGCCAGCCCGATCCAGCGCGCCATCTGGCTCGCGGATGCGGCAGGGCGCGGCTATGCGATCACCGCGGCGACGCGGCTGCGCGGCGCGGCAGCGCGCGACATGACCCCGGCGGTGCTCGGCGCGGCGTTGGATGCGCTCGCGGCGCGCCATCCGGCGCTGCGGTCGCGCCTGCTGCTGGTCGGGCAGGAAGCCGCGCAGCTGGTCGAGCCCGACGCCACGCTGCCGCTCGACATCCAGGACACGGCGGATGCACAGGCGGCGCTGGCGCAGTGGTGCGCCGCCGCGCCCGACCCCGCCGTCGCGCCACCCGGCCGCGCCCTGCTGCTGCGCCAGGGGCCGGAGCAGGCGGTGTTCGCGTTCAGCCTGCACCACGCCTTCTGCGATGCCGGTTCGCTCGACGTGCTGGGCGAGGAACTGGCGCTGCTGATCGGCGCGTCCGGCCCCGGCGGCCACCGCGCCGCGCTGCCGGCGCCCGGGGCCGATCCGCTGGATGCCGCCGCGGCAGCGCGGCTGGCGGCGGTGCATCCCGATCGCCTCGCGTGGTGGGAAGCAACGCTGCATGGCGTGCCGCCTGTGGCACTCGGTGCCGAACCGCTGCGCCGGGCCAGCGGGGCTGGGCGGCTCGGCGCGACCGTCCCGGCCGGGTGCTGGCAGGGGCTGGTGGGTGCCGGGCGGGCGCTGGGCGCCACGCCCTTCGCGACGCTGCTCGGCCTGTGCGGCATCGTGCTGCGCCGCCATGCCGGGGACGCACGGCTGCTGCTGCACATGCCCGCCACCACGCGCGGGACGGGCTTCGAACGCAGCGTCGGCTGCTTCGCGACCGTGGTGCCGGTGGTGCTCGACCTGTCCGACGCGCCGAGCGCCGAGGACGCGATCCGCCGTGCCGCCGCCGCCAGCGCCGGCGCGATCGCCCATGCCGACATCCCGCAGGATGCCTTGGCCGCGGTCGCCACCCAGGCCACGCGGCCGCGTATCCTGGTGACGCATCGCCGTGGCGCTCCGGGCCTGGGCGAGGCGATCGCGCTGCCCTCCCCGGCCGCCAAGGCCGACCTGGTGATCGAGACCTCCGAGGGGCCGGAGGGGCTGGCGATCAGCCTCGAATGGGATCGCGCGGCGGTCGATGACGGCATCGCCGGGGCGATCCTCGATGCGCTGGCGGCGGCGGTGGGGGATGTCGCGGCGGGCCGGGCGCCCGGCCTTCCGGCGGCGCAGCGCGCGCTGCATGCCGCGCTGGCCCCGGACTGGCCGGCCGAGGACCCCGCGCCGCTGCATGCGCGCTTCGCCGCGCAGGCCGCGGCGGCGCCCGCGCGCATCGCCGTGCGCGCCGCCGATGCCGTGCTGACCTACGCCGCACTGGATGCCTGGAGCGACGCCATCGCCGCCAGCCTCGGCCCGGCACGGGGCGCGGTGTTCGGCATTGCGCTGCCGCGCGGCGCGGCGATGGTCGCGGCCTGGCTCGGTTGCCTCAAGGCGGGGGCGGCGTATCTGCCGCTCGACCCCGCCTGGCCGCAGGCGCGCCGCGACGCGGTCCTGGCGGCGGCGGGCGCGCGCCGCGTGCTGGATGCGCCCGCGCTGCCGCCGAACGACGGTGCCCATCCTGGTTTCGTGGCGCCGCCGGTGCATCCGCTCGCCCTCGGCTGTGTCTTCGCCACCAGCGGCAGCACCGGCGTCCCCAAGCCGGTCGGCGTGCCGCACGGCGCCATCCCGCGCCTGGCGCTCGACCGCGCGCTGGCCGACATCGCGCCGGGCGACGTCGTGGCGCAGGCCGGCAGCGCCGCCTTCGACGCCGCCTCCTGGGAGGTCTGGGGCGCGCTGCTCAACGGCGCGACGCTGGCGGTGATCGACCTGGAGACGGTGCTCGACGCCGACCGCCTCGCCGCGGAGATCGCTGCCCTGCGGGTGCGCCACATGGTCATGACGCGCACCCTGTTCGACGCGGTGGCGGCAACGCGGCCCGACGCCTTCGCCGGCCTCGCCACGCTGATCGTCGGCGGCGAACCGCTCGACCCGCGCGCCTGCGGCGCGATCGCGCCGCCCGGGCGTTTCGTCAACGGCTACGGGCCGACCGAGGCGGCGACCTTCTCCGCGCGCTACGCCCTGCCGACGGATGTCGGCGCGTTGCGGCGGGTGCCGATCGGGCAGGCCGTGCGCGGCACGGTGCTGCGGGTGCTGGACGACGCCATGCGCCCGGCGGCGATCGGCGCGCCGGCGGAGTTGTGGATCGGCGGCGCTGCGCTGGCGCGCGGCTATCTCGGCCAGCCCGGCCTGACGGCCGACCGCTTCCGCCCGGACCCGTCCGGGCCGCCGGGCGCGCGGCTGTATCGCAGCGGCGACCGCGTTCGGCTGCTGCCGGACGGCATGGTGGACATGCTCGGCCGCACCGACGGGCAGGTGAAGATCCGCGGCTTTCGCGTCGAACCCGGCGAGGTGCGCGCCGCGCTGCACGCGATCCCGGGCGTGGCCGCCGCCCATGCCGCGGCGGTCCGCACCGCCGATGGCACCATGGCGCTGCGCGCGTGGGTGGTCGGCATCCCGGCGGAGCAGGCGCTGGACCGGTTGCGCGCGGTGCTGCCGGCGGCGATGGTCCCGGGCCGCGCCTGGCGGGTCGACCGGCTGCCGGTCACCACCAGCGGCAAGGTGGATGTCGCCGCCCTGCCGCAGGACGACACGCCGGATGCCGCGCGCCCCGGGGCGGCCCCGCAGGGTGGCGTGGAACAGGCCGTCGCGGCGCTGGTCTGCGACGTGCTGGGCCTGCCCGGCATCGGGCGCGACGACGACATCTTCGCGCTGGGCGCGCATTCGCTGTCGGCCATGCGGCTGCTGGCGCGGCTGCGCGCGCGCTTCGGCGCGGACCTGCCGCTGCGCGCGGTGTTCGAGGCCGGCAGCGTCGCCGGCCTCGCCGCGCGCCTGCCGGCGGCGCCGGCGCAGGGCGCGCAGCTGCCGCAGGGCGCACCGCCCACCCTGCTGCCGGCGCAGGAGCGGCTGTGGCTGCTGGAACGGCTCGGCGGCGGGGCGGCATGGCATGTGCCGGTGGCGGTGCGGCTGCGCGGGGCGGTCGATGTCGCGGCGCTGCGCGCTGCGCTGGATGCGCTGCCGCCACGCCACGCCGCGCTGCGGACCGGGATGGTGGAACGCGATGGCCGGCCGGTGGCCGTGGAGCACCCGGCCGCGCCGGTGCCCTTCGCGGTCCACGACGCGCCGGAGGATCTCGGCGCCGCGCTGGCGGCGGAAGCGGCGCGGCCCTTCGACCTCGCCGCCGGGCCGTTCCTGCGCGCGGCGCTGTGGCGGATCGGGACGGACGACCATGTGCTGATGCTGGTGCTGCATCACGCCGCGGCGGATGGCTGGTCGCTCGGCGTGCTGCTGCGCGAGGCGGCGGCGCTGTATGCCGGGCGGCCGCTGCCGCCGCCGCCGCGCAGCGTGCACGACTGGGCGGCGGCGCTGCGGGCGCAGGATGCCGGCGCCGACATCGCCTTCTGGCGCACGGCACTGGCCGGGGCGCAGCCGCTGCGCCTGCCGATGCGCGGGGCCGGCGGGCCGGGCTATGTTCGCGTCCGGCTGCCGACGGGCCTGGCGGAGGCCGCACGGCGGCTCGGCACCACGCCCTTCGTGCTCGGCCTGGCGGCATGGGCGGCCGTGCTGGCGCGGCGGGCGGATGCCACCGACCTGCTGGTCGGCACCGTGCTGGCCGGGCGCGACCACCCGGACACCGAGGCGATGGTGGGCATGCTGGTGCAGACCTTGCCGCTGCGTCTCGACATCGGCGGGGACCCGCCCGGCGCGACGGTGGTCGCGCGCGCCATGGCGGCGCTGGAGGCCGCGCACGCCCATCGCGCCGCGCCCTTCGAGCGCATCGTCGACGCGGCGGGCGCGGCCGGCGGCGGGCGCGATGCGCTGCTGCGCCACTTGGTGGTCCTGCAGAACCACCCATGGCCGGATAGCGGCCTCGGCGCGCTGGTCGGCGAGGAGGTGCCGGTCGCGCCGCCGGCCGCCAAGACCGACACGACGCTGGCGATGGATGCGGGGCTGGGTGCGGCGGCGCTGGAATATGCGGCGGAGGCGATGGGCGAGGCGGAGGCGGCGGAGCTGCTCGCCGCCTTCGGCCGGGTGCTCGCCGCGATCGCGGCGGATCCGGCGGGGCGCGTCTCGGCCCTGCCGGTGGTGGCTGACGCGGTGCTGCTGGACGGCCCGCCGGCCGGGGCGGTGCCGCCCTTGCTCGCGTGGGGCACGCAGGATCGCGCAGTGCCGGCGGACCGAACCACCGGCGCTCCTGCCCTGGTCGCGGCCGACGCGACGCTGGACAGCGACGCGCTGCGGGCGCGGGTGGAGCGGATGGCCGGCCGTCTCGCCGCGCTCGGTGCCGGGCCGGAGGTGCTGGTGGGCCTGTGCGCCGGGCGATCGGCCGCGCAGGTCGTCGCGCTGCTGGCGACGCTGCGCGCCGGGGCGGCCTGGCTGCCGCTCGAGCCCGGCCTGCCGGCGGCACGGCTGCGCGCCATCCTCGATGCGGCGCGCCCGGCGCTGATCCTGGCGGACGAGACCGGCAGGGCTGCACTCGCCGCGGCGGATGCGGCGGCGGTGCCGTTGCCGATCGACGGGGCAGGGCTGGCGGATGGCGCCGCGCCGGACCGCGACCCGCCGCCGCTCGTCGCGGCCTATGTGCTGTTCACCTCGGGGTCGACCGGCATGCCGAAGGCGGTCGTGGTGCCGCGCGTGGCGCTGGCGCGGCACATGGCCTGGATGGACCGCGCGCTGCCGCTCGGCCCGGGCGACCGGCTGCTGCTCAAGACGCCGATGGGCTTCGATGCGAGCGTCTGGGAATACCTTGCCGCATGGCGCGGCGACGCCGCGCTGCATGTGGCGCCCGAGGGCGCCCATGCCGATGCCGCGGCGCTGGTCGCCGCCATCGCGGCGGCCCGGGCCACCGTCGTGCAGCTGGTCCCGAGCGTGGCGGCCGCCCTGCTGCGCGAACCCGGCTTCGATGCCGCCTGCGCCAGCCTGCGGCGGCTGTGCCTGGGCGGCGAGGCGGTGCCGCGCAGCCTGGCGGAGGACCTCGCGCGCCGCCTGCCGGGATGCCGGCTGGTGAACCTCTATGGCCCGGCGGAGGCGACCATCCAGACCGTCGTGCAGGACGGCTTCGACCCGGCGGACGCCGGCGGGACCATGCCGATCGGCCAGCCCATCGAGGGCACGCGCGCGCGGCTGGTCGACCGCTGGGGGGCCGATGTCGCGCGCGGTGCGCCGGGGCGCCTGCTGCTGTCGGGCCAGGCGCTGGCGCGCGGGTATCTCGGCAGGCCGGACCTGACCGCCGAGCGCTTCCGCCCCGACCCGCTGGGGGCGCCCGGCGAGCGCACGCTGCACACCGGCGACCTTGCGCGGCTGCGCGGGGCGGGCGGGCCGCTCGAATGGCTCGGCCGCGCCGACCGCCAGGGCAAGATCCATGGGGTGCGGGTGGAGCCGGCCGAGGTCGAGGCCGCGCTGCGCGCCCTGCCCGGCGTCGCCGAGGCAGCCGCGGCGATTGTCGAAGGCCCATCGCTGGTCGCCTGGGTGGTCGCGCCGGGGCAGGATGCGGCGGCGCTGCGCGTCGCGCTGGCGGCGCGCCTGCCGCCGGCGCTGGTGCCCGCGCGGATCGTGCCGCTGGCCGTCCTGCCGCGCCTGCCTAGTGGGAAGACCGACTACCGGGCGCTGCCCGTGCCCGTGGACGCGCCCGACACATCCGATGGCGACCTGCTCGAACAGGCCGTCGCGGCCATCATGGCGAGCCTGCTCGGCATCGCGCAGGTCGCGCGCGACGCCGATTTCTTCGCCCTCGGCGGCCATTCGCTGCTGGCCGCGCAGCTGGCGGCCCGGCTGCGGGAGGCGACCGGGCGCGACCTGCCGCTCGACGCCCTGTTCGCCGCGCCGAGCCCGGCGGGGATCGCCGCGCTGCTCGGCGGCGCGGGCCGCTCGGGCGCGCTGCCGGTGCTGCCCGAGGATGTGGCGCTGCCGCTCGGTTCCGCGCAGCGGCGGCTCTGGGCGGAACTGCAGCTGCGCGGCGATGACGGGCGCTGGGTGATGGGCGGGCCGATGGTGTTGCGCGGCGCGCTGGACGCCGCCGCGCTGGAGGGTGCGCTGGCCGCCATCGTGGCGCGCCACGAACCGCTTCGCACGCGCATCCTGCTCGATCCCGACGACCTGCCCGTGCAGCGCATCGACCCGCCGCGCTTCCGGCTCGAACATGGCGCCGCGGCGTCGGTCGAGGCTGCCCTTGCCGAGGCGGCGGGCTGGATGGCGCGTCGCTTCGACCTCGCCGCCGAGCCGCCGTTCCGGGCACGGCTGATCCGCGTCGCGCCCGATGCGGCGGTGCTCGCGCTGGCGCTGCACCACATCGCGGGCGATGGCTGGTCGCTCGGCGTGCTGGTGCGCGAACTGGTCGGGCTGATGGACGACCCGCCGGCCGCGCTGCCGCCGGTGGCGCGCTATGCCGCCGTGGCGGCCTGGATGGACGCGCAGGACACCGGGGCCTCGCTGGGCTGGTGGCGCGCGCGCCTGGCTGGCCTGCCGCGGCTGCGCCTGCCCGGCGAGCGCGCCGCGCCGGGCGCGGATCCCGCGGCGTCGGTCCTGCCGCTACGCTTCGACGGCGCGGCCGCCCGCCTGGCGCGGGCCTGCGGCGCGACGGAGTTCATGGCGCTGATGGCCGCCCTGGCGGCGGCGTTGCACGAGGCGACGGGCCAGGTGGACCTCGCCCTCGCGACCGATGTGGCCGACCGCCGCCACGTCGCCGCCGAGGGGCTGATCGGCTTCTTCGCCAATCCGCTGCTGCTGCGGATCGACATGTCCGGCGTCGCGACGGGCCGCGCGGTGGTCGGGCGGGTGCGCGCCGCCTGCCTGGAAGCCTTCGCCCACCAACATGTGCCGGCCAACCTCGTGGCGGTGGGCGTGCCGCCGGTCCGCTGCAAGCTGTCGTGGCAGCCGTCGCCGCCGGTGCCCCCGCGGATCGGCCGCTGCACGGTGGAATGGGGTGCGGCAACGCCGCCCGGCCTGCCCTACGACCTGCTGTTCAACCTGTTTCGCGACGGCGATGGCGTGGCGGGCGCGGCGCTGCACCGGCCGGCGGCGCTGGATCGCGTCGCGGTCGAGGCGCTGGTGGCGCGCATGGCGGCGCTGCTGGGGACCATGGCGGCCGACCCGGACGCGACGCTCGGCACGCTGGCCGCCGGCGCGCTGCCGCCTGTCGCGACCGCCGCGATGCTGCGCCGAAGGACGTTTTCGTGAGCGAGACCTACGAGCTTTCCCCGGTGCAGCGCTGGATGTGGGATCAGGGGATCGGGCAGGGCGCGGCGGCCGAGGTGCAGGCAGTGTTCGCCCTGGATGGCGCGGCGCCCGAGGCGGTGCATCGTGCGCTCGCGGCGCTGGCCGGGCGCAACGAGATTTTGCGTACGCGCTTCCCCATCCTGCCCGGCCGCGCCGTGCCGGTGCAGCAGGTCGACGACACGCCGGGCTGGACGGCCGGCATCGCGCAGGACCGGCTCGTGCTGCGCCTGCCGGCGCTGGCGGCGGACCGGCCCGGCCTGGTCCTGCTGGGCGCCGCGCTGCGCCGGGAACTGGACGGCGTGCCGCCGGTCGAGGCGCCACAATACCCCGACATCGCCGGCTGGCTGTCCGACCTCGCGACCGGCGAGCAGGGCGAGGCGGGGCGCCGCTTCTGGGCCAGGCTGGCGCCTGCAGCCGCCGGGCCGGCGGTGCCGCCGCCGGGTGCACGCGACGCGATGGACGCGGCGCAGGCCGCGATGCCGCAGGGCATCGACGCCGCGGCCGCGGCGGCCGGCGTCGATCGCGATACGCTGCTGCTCGGCGCCTGGCACCTGGTGCTGCGGCGCCTCAGCGGGGCGGGCGCCAGCCATGTCGCGGTGGCGACGGATGGGCGCGACCAGGCGATGTTCGCGCAGGCGCTGGGGCCGCTGGCGCGGTGGCTGCCAGGGGTCTTTGCGCCCGACCTTCGCGCGCCGCTCGCGGCGGCGCTCCCGGGCCTGGCGGTGGCGGTCGCCGAACGCCGGCGCTGGCAGGATGTCACGCCCGGCGGCACCGCTGCCTTCGGCTTCCGGGTGGATGCCGGCGCCGCCGCGAACCTCGTGGCCTGTGACGTCCCGGACCCGGCCCATGCGCTGCGGCTTGTCGTCGCGGGGGAGGCGCTGCGCGTCGAGGGCCTTGGCGCGGCGCCGGTGCTGGACGGGCTGGTCGCGCTGCTCGAGGCGGTGGTGGCCCGGCCCGACGCCGCCTGCGAGGACCTGCCGAGTGGCGCCGTTGCGCCGCGCGCACCCGTGGCCGTTGCGCCGCGCGCACCCGTGGCCGTTGCGCCGCGCGCACCCGTCTCGGCGACGTTCGTCGCGACCGGCCCGGACGACGCGGCAACCGGCGACCGCCAACATGTGCTCCGCCAGAAGCCCATCCCGCTGCCCACCGGCCGGCCCGGCATCCCTGGCGAAGTGTCCGCCATGCTGGAGGGCCTTGCGACGGCGGGGACGCTTGCGGCGTTGCGGTCTGGGCCCGCGACGGTGGTGGAAGCTGGTGCGACGGTTGCACACCCTGTCGCGACCCCCCTGCATGCGCTGGTGCTGGCGCAGGCGGCGCGCACGCCTCAGGCGCCGGCGGTGGTGTGGGGTGATCGCACGCTGAGCTACGCGGTGCTGGTCGAACGTGCGCGCGGTGTGGCGGGAGCGCTGCAGGCGGCGGGTGTGGTGCGGGGCGATGTGGTGGGGCTTGCGGCGGAGCGTTGCGAGGCGCTGCTGCCGGCGCTGCTGGGCATCGTGCTGTCGGGTGCGGCGTGGTGCCCGCTGGAGCCTGGGCAGCCGTCGCGGCGGCTGGAGGCGATGGCGCAGGATGCGGGGCTGCGGGTGGTGGTCTGCGGGCCTGGCCTGGCGGCGCCTGCGGGCTGCCGGGCGGTGGCGATCGACGCGGCCGCGGCGGCGGGACCGCTGCCTGAACTGGGCGGTGCGGACGGTGCCTATGTGCTGTTCACCTCGGGATCGACCGGTCGGCCGAAGGGTGTTGCGGTGTCGCATGCGGCGATCGTCAACCGGCTGGGGTGGATGCAGCGGGCCTATCCGATAGGCCCGGGCGAGCGGGTGTTGCAGAAGACGCCGCTGGGCTTCGATGTGTGCGTGTGGGAGCTGTTCTGGCCGCTGGTGGTGGGTGCGGCGGTGGTGGTGGCGCCGCCGGGGGCGCATCGGGATCCCGAGGCGCTGGCGGAGCAGATGCGCCGGCACGACGTGGGCGTGCTGCACTTCGTGCCGTCGATGCTGCGGGCCTTCCTGGAGGCGGCGGGGATCGAGGATCGCTGCGGTCGGCCGCGGCTGGTGTTCGCGTCGGGGGAGGCGCTGACGGCGGACCTGGTGGCGGCGTGGCGGGGGCGTTTCGCGGTGCCGCTGCACAACCTGTACGGCCCGACCGAGGCGGCGGTGGACGTCACGGCCTGGACCTGCGGCGCGGCGGAGGAAGCGGGCGAGGTGCCGATCGGGCGGCCGGTCGACAATGTGGTGGCGCGGGTGCTGGACGGTGGGATGCGGCGGGTGCCGGTGGGGGTGCAGGGCGGGCTGTGGCTGGGGGGTGTGCAGCTGGCCAGGGGCTATGCGGGGGCGCCGGGGCTGACGGCGGAGGCGTTCCGGCCGGACCCGTTCGGTGCGCCGGGGGAGCGGCTGTATCGCACGGGGGATGTGGCGGCGTGGCGTGCGGATGGGGCGCTGGTGTATCGCGGCCGGGCGGATGCGCAGGTGAAGCTGCACGGGGTGCGGATCGAGACGGGGGAGGTGGAGGCGGCGCTGCTGGCGCATCCGGGGGTGCGCGAGGCGGCGGTGCGGCTGGTGGAGGACCGGCTGGTGGGCTGGGTGGCGCCGGGGGTGCCGGAGGATATCGAGGCGTTCCTGGCGGCGCGGCTGCCGGCGCCGATGCGCCCGGGCGTGCTGGTGGCGGTGGCGCGGATGCCGCTGACGGCAAGCGGCAAGCTCGACCGCAGGGCGCTCGTTTTGCCGGAGGCGGACCAGCGCGCCGGCATTGCCCCGCGCGATGCGCGCGAAGCCGCGCTGGCGGCCATCTGGGCCGGGGTGCTGGGGCGCGAGGCCGGCGTCACCGATGATTTCTTCCGCCTGGGCGGCGACAGCATCCGCGGCCTGCAGGTGGTGGCGCGCGCCAGGCGCGCCGGGCTGCTGCTGCCGGCCGACGCGGTGTTCCGTCACCCCACCATCGCCGAACAGGCGCTGGCGGCCGAGGGCGTCCCGCTGCACGAGCCGGCGCCGGAGGACGGTGCCTGGTTCCCGTTGCATGCGATCCAGGCGGAATTCCTCGACCGCGCCGGGGAGGAGGCGTTCCACGAGGTGCAATCCCTGTTGCTGCGCCCGGACCCGCGCCCGGACCCGGCGCAGCTGGCGCAGGCCCTGGCGGCGGTGCAGCGGCGCCACGGGATGCTGCGCGCGCGCTTCGAGCGCGGCCAGGACGGCAGCTGGCGGCAGCGCGTCGCGCCGGATGCGCCGGACCCTGTGCCCGAAGGCCACGACCTGCGCGCCGATCCGGCCGCGCTGGAGGCGGTCGGCGCGGCACTGAAGCGCAGCCTCGACATCGCGGCGGGGCCGGTCTGGCGCGCCGCGCTCGTGGATCTGCCCGACGGGCCGGCGCTGCTGGTCGTGGCGCATCACCTGGTCGTCGACCGGGTGTCGTGGGGGCCGCTGCTCGACGACCTGGCGCGGGCGCTCGCCGGCGCGCCGCTCGACCCGCCGCCGCCGGCCTTCGCGCAATGGGTCGCGGCGCTGCCCCCGCGCGCGGATGACGCGCCCGCGCTGCCGGCCGACCTGCCGCTCGACGACCCCGGCGCCGATCCGGCCGAGGGCGCCGGCGGACGGCTCGACCGCGCGGTCGTGGTCAGGCCGGAGATGGCGGGGCAGGCGCAGGTTCTTGCCGCCCTTGCCCGGGCACTGGCCGAATGGGCTGCACACGACGCGGTGGCCGTGGATGTCGAGCATCATGGCCGTGATGCCGGGGTGTCCGGCGCTGCGCTCGACACGTCGCAGATCGTCGGCTGGTTCACCGTGCTCGCGACGGTCCGGCTGCCGGCCGGCGCGGATGCCGCGGCGGCGCGCGCGGCGCTGGACGACGCGCTGCGCCGGCCGGGCGCGCGACCGCGGGCGCAGGTGCTGGCCAATCACCTCGGGACGATGGATGGCGGCGTCGAGGGCCTGGCGGTGCTGCACCACCCGACCGGGCCGGACCGCAGCCCCCTGCGGCCGCGCAGCCATCCCATCGAACTGGTGACCGCGCTGGCCGGCGGACGCCTGCATTGCACCTGGCGGCACGGCGCGCAGCTGCGCTCGGCGACGCTCGCGCGGCTGGCGGCGCTGTTCGAGCGGCACCTGGTCGAGGCCGGCGCGCCGCCGGTGCTGCTGCGCCGCCGCCTGCCGCCCGGCGCGCTGGCCGCCATCGAGGCGCAGCACGGCCCGGTCGAGGCCGTGCTGCCGACCACGCCGGCGCAGCAGGGCATGCTGTATCACTCCGCGCTCGACCCCGAGGGCGGCGCCTATGTCGAGCAGTCGGTGCTGCGCTTCGCGGGCGCGCTGGATGCCGAGGGGCTGCGCGCCGGCTGGACCGCGCTGGTGCAGCGCCACGCCGCGCTGCGGACGCTGTTCGTGCCGGACGCCGAGGGCATGCCGGCGCAGGTTGTGCTGCGCCGCGCCGCGCCCGCCTGGCGCTTCGAGGATTGGCGCGGCCGCGCCGGGGTCGAGGCCGCGCTGGCCGAGGTGATGGCACAGGACCGGCGCGCCGGGTTCGACGCCGCCGCCGCGCCGCCGCTGCGCTTCCGGCTGCTGCGGCTGGACGATGGCGACTGGTGGTTCCTCTGGACGCGGCATCACGCGCTGCTCGATGGCTGGTCGCATACCCCGCTGCTGGGGGAATTGATGGCGCAGGCGGATGGCCGCGCGCTGCCCTCGCCGCCCGACGCGGTGGCGATCGCCGACCACCTGACCGCGCGCGATGCCGCGGCTGACCGGGAATTCTGGCGCGGCCGGCTGGCCGGGGCGCAGCCGACGCCGCTCGGCGGGCGCGCCGCCGCCGGCCCGGCGCGCGCGACGGCGCGGTGCGACCGGCGCGTGCCGGCGGGGCCGCTGCTGGCCTTCGCGCGGCGCGCCGGCGTCACGCCTGCGTCGATGGTCGCCGCCGCCTGGGGGATCGTGCTGGCCGAGGGTGCGGGGCAGCGCGAGGCGCTGTTCGGCATGACCAGCAGCGGGCGTTCGGCGCTGCTGCCGGGCGCCGAGACCGCGGTCGGGATGTTCCTGGCGGTGCTGCCGGTGCGCCTCGTGATCGATCGCGCCGCGACGCCGGAGGCCTTCCTGCGGCGTCTGCAGGCGGAACTCGCGGCGCTGCGCGCGCATGAGCGCTGCCCGCCCGCGGAGATGCTCGCCGCCGCGGGGCTGCCGCCAGGGACGAACCTGGCGACCAGCCTGCTGACCTTCGAGAACTACCCGACCGATCCCTCGCTGGCCGCGCCGCGGGCGCAGGGGCCGCGCATCACGGCGGTCGAGACGGTCGAGCAATCCTCCTTCGCGCTGTCGCTGCTGGCGGGGCTGGAGGGCGAGGACATGCTGCTGTCGCTGCGCCATGACCCGGCGCGCGTCCCGTCGGAGGCGGCGGCACGGCGGCTCGATCGGGTGGCGGCGGTGCTGGAGGGCCTCGCGACGGCGGCGACGCTCGCGGCAGTGCTGCCCGCGCCCGCGACGGCCGTGGAAGGCGGTGCGACGGTTGCATACCCTGTCGCGACCCCCCTGCACGCGCTGGTGCTGGCGCAGGCGGCGCGCACGCCTCAGGCGCCGGCGGTGGTGTGGGGTGATCGCACGCTGAGCTACGCGGTGCTGGTCGAACGTGCGCGCGGTGTGGCGGGAGCGCTGCAGGCGGCGGGTGTGGTGCGGGGCGATGTGGTGGGGCTTGCGGCGGAGCGTTGCGAGGCGCTGCTGCCGGCGCTGCTGGGCATCGTGCTGTCGGGTGCGGCGTGGTGCCCGCTGGAGCCTGGGCAGCCGTCGCGGCGGCTGGAGGCGATGGCGCAGGATGCGGGGCTGCGGGTGGTGGTCTGCGGGCCTGGCCTGGCGGCGCCTGCGGGCTGCCGGGCGGTGGCGATCGACGCGGCCGCGGCGGCGGGACCGCTGCCTGAACTGGGCGGTGCGGACGGTGCCTATGTGCTGTTCACCTCGGGATCGACCGGTCGGCCGAAGGGTGTTGCGGTGTCGCATGCGGCGATCGTCAACCGGCTGGGGTGGATGCAGCGGGCCTATCCGATAGGCCCGGGCGAGCGGGTGTTGCAGAAGACGCCGCTGGGCTTCGATGTGTGCGTGTGGGAGCTGTTCTGGCCGCTGGTGGTGGGTGCGGCGGTGGTGGTGGCGCCGCCGGGGGCGCATCGGGATCCCGAGGCGCTGGCGGAGCAGATGCGCCGGCACGACGTGGGCGTGCTGCACTTCGTGCCGTCGATGCTGCGGGCCTTCCTGGAGGCGGCGGGGATCGAGGATCGCTGCGGTCGGCCGCGGCTGGTGTTCGCGTCGGGGGAGGCGCTGACGGCGGACCTGGTGGCGGCGTGGCGGGGGCGTTTCGCGGTGCCGCTGCACAACCTGTACGGCCCGACCGAGGCGGCGGTGGACGTCACGGCCTGGACCTGCGGCGCGGCGGAGGAAGCGGGCGAGGTGCCGATCGGGCGGCCGGTCGACAATGTGGTGGCGCGGGTGCTGGACGGTGGGATGCGGCGGGTGCCGGTGGGGGTGCAGGGCGGGCTGTGGCTGGGGGGTGTGCAGCTGGCCAGGGGCTATGCGGGGGCGCCGGGGCTGACGGCGGAGGCGTTCCGGCCGGACCCGTTCGGTGCGCCGGGGGAGCGGCTGTATCGCACGGGGGATGTGGCGGCGTGGCGTGCGGATGGGGCGCTGGTGTATCGCGGCCGGGCGGATGCGCAGGTGAAGCTGCACGGGGTGCGGATCGAGACGGGGGAGGTGGAGGCGGCGCTGCTGGCGCATCCGGGGGTGCGCGAGGCGGCGGTGCGGCTGGTGGAGGACCGGCTGGTGGGCTGGGTGGCGCCGGGGGTGCCGGAGGATATCGAGGCGTTCCTGGCGGCGCGGCTGCCGGCGCCGATGCGCCCGGGCGTGCTGGTGGCGGTGGCGCGGATGCCGCTGACGGCAAGCGGCAAGCTCGACCGCAGGGCGCTCGTTTTGCCGGAGGCGGACCAGCGCGCCACGGCCATGCCGCGCGGCGCGCTGGAACTGCGGGTCGCCGCCCTGGCCGGCCAGGTGCTGGGCCGTGTGCCGGGTCCGATGGACGACCTGCTGTCGCTCGGCCTGCATTCGCTGGCGGCGGTGCGGCTGGTGAACCTGCTGCGGCGGGAATTCGGGGCGGCGCCGGGCCTTGGCGCGCTGCACGCGGCGCCGAACGTCGCGGCGCTGGCGGCGGCGGTCGCGGGCACGGCGCAGGCGCCCTCGCCCTTGGTGCGGCTGCGCGGCGGCGCCGGACGGCCGCTCGTGCTGGTGCATCCGGTGGGCGGCGACGTCGCCTGCTTCCTGCGCCTGGCCGCGCGCTGCGAGCGGCCGGTGCTGGCGATGCAATCGCGCGGGCTGGTCGCCGGCGATCCCGCCGCCAGCATCGATGCCATGGCTGAGGACTACGTCGCCGCGCTGCGCGACGCGGTGGTGGGGCCGGTCACGCTGGCAGGCTATTCGATGGGCTGCGCGGTGGCCTTCGAGATGGCGCGGCGCCTGCAGGGCGAGGTGCACCGGCTGGTGCTGCTGGACGGTGCGGCCGGCGGCGCTGTGGATGCGATGCCCGAAGCGGCGATGTCGCTCGACCAGGCGCGCGCGCAGGGCCTGCTGCCCGACGGCTTCACGCCGGACCAGGCCGCGCGGCTGCGCGCCGTGGCGCAGGCGAACCAGCGGGCGCTGGCGTCGTGGCGGGCCACCCCGGCGGCGCTGTGCGCGACGCTGCTGCGGACCGACCCTGCGGCGGGCGACCTCGGCTGGGGCGCCGTGCTGGGCGGCGGGCTCGCCATCCACGACATCGCCGCGCCGCATGCCGCGCTGCTCGACGAACCCCATTGCGCGGTCGTGGCCGCCATCCTCGAGGAAGCAGCGGCATGAAGCGCGTGGTCATCGTGACATCCGGCACCACCGGGGATGTGCGGCCCTATGGCGTGCTGGCCGCCGGCTTCGCGCGCGCCGGCTGGGATGCCACGCTGGTGGCCAATGCCGGCTACGACGCGCTGGCCGCATCGCTGGGCGTGAGCCGGTATGCCGGCGCGCTGATGCATCTGGACGATGTCATCGCCCTGCAGTACCGGCAGAACGCGCAGGAGCGCGGGGTGTTCGGCAAGGCCGTCTGGGATGCCTGGTTCGCGGGATATCCGGCGCTGGTCGAGGCGCTGCGCGGCGCCGATGTCGTGCTCGGCCGAATTCCCTGGTTCGGCGATGCGGCGCGGATGCTCGGCATACCCTTCTTCCTCGCGCCGAACCTGCCGCGGCAGGGCATCCGGGCGGACCTGCCGCGCGTGCCGGTCGGCGCGCCGATCGGTGCCATGGTGCGCCGCCGCCGCGCCGCGGCGCGGCTGCCCGGCGCGCTCGAGGCGCTCAACGTCGCGAGCCACCTGGGCGCGCTGCCGGAGCGCATCGGCATGATCTGGCAGGAACGCGCGAATGTGCCGGCGCTGGTCGGGCTCGAACGCCGGCAGAAGGCGACCCTCGCGGCCTTGGCGGACGATGCCGGCCGCGCGCGCCTGGCCATGCCCCGCGCGGCGCTGGGCGAACTCGTCGGGCTCAGCGAACAGGTGCTGCCGGCGCGTGCGACGGAACGCTTCACCGGGAATTGGAAGGGCCCGGCCGCGCAGTACACGCCGCCGCCCGATCTCGTGCGGTTGCTCGACCATCCGCAGAAGGCGGTCTTCATCGGCTTCGGCTCGGTGCCCTGCATGCCGGACGGCAGCGATTTCACCGAGATGTCGCGCCGCGTGGCGGAGGCCATCCGCATCGCCGGAATCCGTGCCCTGGTCGCGCCGGGCTGGGGCGGGCTGGGCTGGCCCGCCGAGGCCGGCCCGCAGCCCGAGGGCGTGGTCGTGCTGGACGGTGTGCCGCATGAATGGCTGTTTCCGCGCCTTGGCGCGGTCGTGCACCATTGCGGGATCGGCACGGCCATGGCCGCGCTGGCCGCCGGCATTCCCAGCGTGCCGGTGCCCTTCCTGCAGGACGAGCCGTTCTGGGCGTGGCGCCTGCTCGACCTCGGTGTCGCGCCCGAGCCGATCGACCCCATGCGCCTGACCGCGGAGGGGTTGGCGGCGGCCATGCGCGCGGCGCTGGATGACGGCGCGATGCGCGCGCGCGCCGCCGCGATCGGCGCCGCGATGGCGCAGGAGGACGGGATCGGCACGACGGTGCGGCTGGTGGAGGAGGCCCTCGGGATGCCGGCGCGCGAAGCGGCCTGACGGCAGCAGGCACAGGGCAGCGCGAGTCGAACGCGGCTGCCGCCGGTCTCAGGCCGGCGCGCGCGCCGCCGCCGGGTAGAACTGGCTGTACCAGGCGCGGAACTGCCGGATCGGCCCGTCCACCGCGCTGAGCGGCGGGCGTTCGACGTACATCTTGTGCGCCCAGATCAGCCGGTCGAGGTGGAACTGCCGCTCCGTCTCGCGGCAGCCCTGTTCGGCGATCTGCGCGGCCATGGCCGGGTCCAGCGGCACGCCCGGGTCGGGCAGCACGTCGTAGGTGCAGCGCACATGGCAGATGCGGTCGTCCACCGGCGTCACGTACAGCAGGAGCTGCACGCGGAAGGGTGCGGGGCCGATGCGCGACAGGCCCTCGAGATAGCCGGGGCCGTGCAGGACGGTCTCGCCGCTGTAGGTGAAGTCGCCGGCGGTGCCGTGGCCGCGCAGGCGCAGGGACGCGCCATCGGCCTCGAGCAGTTCATGCGTCCAGGGGCCGAAGCTGTGCACGGCCTCGAGGTGGCGGAAATCGGTGTTGTTCTCCATCACCTCCTGCACATGGACGACCACGTCGTCCATGAAGAAGTGCGCGCCGATGGCGGGGCCGTCGGGCAGGGGGTGGGTCGAGGGCTGCCAGGATGGCGGCCCCTGCGCGGCGTCGTGCCAGGCGCAGATCACGCCATTGCGCTCGACCAGCGAAAAGGTTCCGACATCGACCTTCACCGGGCGGTCGGCCCAGGGGATGGCGGTGCAGGCACCGTCCGGCCCGAAGCGCCAATGGTGGAAGGGGCAACGGATCTCGTCGCCCTCGACTGTGCCGCCATGGCCCATATGGGCGCCCAGGTGCGGGCAATAGGCGTCCATCAGGACGGCGCGGCCGGACTGGCCGCGATAGAGCACCAGCTCGCGCCCGAAATACCGTAGCGGCCGCAATTCGCCGGGCGCGAGGTCGCGCGAGAAGGCCACGGCGAACCAGCCGGTGGGGTATCGTGGAAGCGGGTTTCGCACCGGCGGCCTGGTCCTTGCTGCGGGATCCTGCGTAGCTCGTGCGGCCAGGATAGAACAACCGCGCCGGCGCGACGATCAGGGCGTCGGTCAGGGTCGCGTGATCGCGGGTGCGCGATGGGTGCGGCGGGCGATCGGGCCATGGCGCATGGCCGACGGCCCGACTTTTGCTCGGTCGCCCGGGAAGCTCAGTGTTTTCGCGGCGTCGACAAGGCGGGCGCTTCCCACGCACCGGTCTTGCACGCAGGGGGAAACGCGCTGTGCATGATGGACCAAGGGAGGAAGCGAGGGATGCGCCTCAAGGACAGGATCGTCGTCGTCACCGGCGGTGCCTCGGGCATCGGCCGCGCCATTGCGGTCCTGTTCGCGCGGGAAGGTGCAACCGTCGCGATCGGTGACCTGACGGAGGATGTGAAGGAAGGCGGCGAGCCGACCCGCAAGCTGATCGAGGACGCCGGCGGCACGGTGCGCTTCCACCGCTGCGACGTATCGAAGTGGGATGACATCGACGCCCTGGTGACCAGCACGGTCGCGGAGTTCGGCAGGCTCGATGTTATCGTCAACAATGCGGCGACGCTGGGCAGCGGCACGAAGCTGCTGGAAACCAGCGAGGCCGACTGGGACCATGTGATGGCGGTGAACGCCAAGGGCGTGTTTTTCGGCTGCAAGCGCGCCGTCCAGCAGTTCCTGACGCAGCCGGTGGTCGGTGATGCGCGTGGACGGATCGTCAACATCTCCTCCCAGCACGGCATGGTCTGCGCGCCGGGCAAGATCGCCTACGGAACCGGCAAGGCAGCAGCGGTCTACATCACGCGCCAGGTCGCGGTGGACTACGCGGATGACAACATCATCTGCAACGCGGTCGCGCCGGGCCGCATCCTGACGGGCAAGCCGCTCGGCGGTCCGGGTTCGGACTCCCTCGACTATTCCAAGGCGCGCACCCCCATGCCGCGCCTCGGCCGTCCGGGCGACATCGCCAGCGCCGCGCTGTTCCTGGCGAGCGACGACGCCACCTACATCACCGGCCACAACCTCATGGTCGATGGCGGGTGGATGGCCTACTAGGCCATGGCGCTGCGCGCCACGCGGACCGTCGGCCTCAACGCCGTCCGGGCGAGCGTGTCGCGAGGGGCAGGTGGCGGGAGTCGGCCATGCCCCGGCGCCGGCAGCGGCCCTCGTGGCGCTGCCGGGGCACGACCGCGCGCCCGCCGTCAGGCGAAGCCGCGCGGGACGATGCCGCGGTCGCGCGCTTCGCGCGACAGCGCCTCGCGGAAATCCGGGTGCGCCAGGTCGATCAGCGCCGTCGCGCGTTCCGCCACCGACTTCCCCTTGAGGTTCGCGATGCCGTATTCGGTGACCACGTACATCATGTCCGACCGCGGCGTGGTGACGATGTTGCCTTGTGTCAGCGCCGGCACGATGCGGCTTTTCCGTACGCCCTTGCGTTCGTATGTCGAGGCCAGGCAGATGAACGACTTGCCGCCCTTCGACGCATAGGCGCCGCGCACGAACTGCAACTGCCCGCCGGTGCCCGAGATGTGCCGATGGCCGTCGCTCTCGCTCGCCGCCTGGCCTTGCAGGTCCATCTGCGTGGTGTTGTTGATCGCCACCACGCGGTCATTGGCGGCGATGATATCGGGCATGTTGGTCGCATCGACCACGCGGCACATGAAGTCGGCGTTGTTGTGCAGCGTGGCATAGGTGGATTGGCTGCCGAGCGCGAAGCTGTAGGTCACCAGCCCGCGGTCGGTCGCCTTGCGCGCGCCGCTGACACGCCCGGCGCGGTACAACTCGACCAGGCCGTCATTCAGCATTTCGGTATGGATGCCGAGATCCTTCACGCCGCTGTGCAGCAGCAGCGTGGTCACGGCATTGGGCATGCCGCCGATGCCGACCTGCAGGCAGGCGCCGTCCTCGACCTCGTTCGCGATCAGGCGCGCCACGGCGCGGTCCACCTCGCTGGCCTCGGCATTGGGGAGTTCGGGCATGGGCGCGTCCTCGCCCTCGATGACGAAATCCACATGGCTGCGATGCACGCGCACCTCGGGGCCGACCACGCAAGGCATCTGCGGCGCGGTCTCGATCACCAGGATTTTCGCGCGCTCGATCACCGCCGGGTGCCACAGGCACAGCGGGCCGAGGTTGAAGAAGCCCTCCGCATCCATCGGTGCCGCCTTCATCACGGCGATGTCCACGCGGTCGATGAAGCGGCGGTAGTAGTCCGGGATCTCGCCGAGGTTGCACGGGATGTAGCCGACCCGCCCGGCATCGTGCTGCCGGCGGTCATAGCCGGAGAAATGCCAGTTGAAGACGCGGAAAGCGCGCCCGTCGGGGTCGGATTCGAGCACCGCGCGCGGGCGCATCGACAGGCAGTTGCGGATGCTGACGTCGTGCAGGTCGCCGGCGCGGGCGGCGAGGGCGCGGTCGAACAGGTCGGGCTGGTTGAAGCCGGTGGTGTAGTCCAGCCAGTCGCCGGGCTTCACCAGCGCGGCGGCCTCGTCCGGCGAGACGTGGCGGGGCGTCTTGGCCCCCGTGGTGGTCTGCATGCGGCGCTCCCTGGCCCTTTGCGCGGGCGTGTGGCGCGCGGGGCCGGCCCTTGTGCCACAGAATTCCGCCGCCCGGGCGAGCCGCGCGTCGTCGGCTAATGGGCCGCCTGCGGAACGAACATCCGGCGCCGGTCATCGCCGTTACCTTGCGCTGCAATACTCCGCCGGGTTAGGGCTTGCAGATGGAAGGCCCCGCCTCCGACGACCACCGGCCGATGCCGGAAATTCCCCTGGCCGATCTGATCGCCGCCGTGCGGGCGCTCAAGCGCGCCTCCGTGCTGGTGGTCGGGGACGCCATGCTGGACCGCTACGTCTATGGCGTGGTGCGCCGCATCAGCCCCGAGGCGCCGGTGCCCGTGCTGGCGGTCGAGCGCGAGGTCGCGATGCCCGGCGGCGCCGGCAATGTGGTGCGGAACCTGACGGCCGTGGGTGCTGCGGTGGCCTTCGTCTCGGTGGTCGGCGACGACCAGGCGGGCAGCGACCTCACGGGCCTGATCGGCGGCCAGCCTGGTGTCGAGCCCTGGCTGCTGGTGCAGGGCGGCCGCCACACCACGACGAAAACGCGCTTCATCGCGAACGGCCAGCACATGCTGCGCGCCGATCAGGAAGTCGTGCAGGGCATCCATCCGCGCCTGGCCGACCGCATGGTCAAGATCGCCGCCGATGCCGTGGCCGCCACCGCGATCGTGGTGCTGTCGGATTACGGCAAGGGCGTGCTGGACGGCGTCACCGCCAAGCGCCTCATCGACGCCGCGCAGGCGGCCGGCCGCCGCGTGGTGGTGGACCCCAAGGGGCGCGACTACAGCCGCTATGCCGGTGCCGACATCGTGACCCCGAACCGTGCAGAACTCGCCGAGGCAACCGGCATGCCGGTCGACAGCGAGGAAGCGATCCTGGCCGCCATGCGCGCGCTGGCCGCCGCGCACGGCTTCGGCGCCGTGCTGGTGACGCGCAGCGAGGACGGCATGACGCTGCTGGACGGCGACCGCATGCATTATTTCCCGGCCGAGGCCGAGGAAGTCCACGACGTCTCCGGCGCCGGCGACACCGTGGTGGCGACGCTGGCGGCGGGGTTGGCCGGCGGCCTGCCGTTGCCGGTCGCCGCGCGGCTGGCGAACATCGCCGGCGGCATCGTGGTCGGCAAGGTCGGCACCGCCGTGGCGCGCGAGGAAGACCTGCTGGAGGCGCTGACCCCCGAGCGCGGCGCGCTGCGCAAGGTGATGTCGCGCACCGCTGCCTTCGAGCAGGTGGAACGCTGGCGCCGGCGCGGCTGGCGCGTCGGCTTCACCAATGGCTGCTTCGACCTGCTGCATCCGGGCCATGTGCATCTGCTGGAACAGGCGCGGTCGTGGTGCGACCGGCTGGTGGTGGGGCTGAATACCGATGCCTCGGTGAAACGCCTGAAGGGCGCGGCGCGCCCGATCCAGCACGAGGCCGCGCGCGCCGCGGTACTGGCATCGCTGGCGACAGTCGATTGCGTCACGCTGTTCGACGAGGACACGCCGATCGAGCTGATCCGTGCGCTGCGCCCCGAGGTGCTGGTGAAGGGCGCGGACTACACGGTGGAGCAGGTGGTGGGCGGCGACATCGTGCTGGACTACGGCGGCCAGGTGAAGCTGGCGCAGCTGCTGCCGGGCAATTCCACGACGGCGACGGTGGCGCGCATCAGGGGGTAGAGTCTTTGTGCCCCCTCAATCGCCGGGGGCCCGCTCCGCGACTTTAGTTTCGCCCTCAGTCGCCGGGCGCCCGCTTCGCGACTTTAGTTTCGCCCTCAGTCGCCGGGCGCCCGCTCCGCGGGCTTGGCTGCGCGCCATGCACTGATCCGCCCTGCGCGGCTGGCGGTCTGGGCGCGGTCGCGCCGTGCGCTCGCGGATCACGCCTCCGCGCGATCCGTTTTCTTGCGGTCAAGCGCCGGGCGCGGCCTCCGGCCCCTGGGCTGCGCGCCATGCACTGGCGCGCTGGCCGCGGCTGACAGTCTGGGCGCGGTCGCGCATTCGCGCGCTATAGCCGGCGCAGAATATCCGTGAAGGCCGGCGGCGCGCCGGGCACCGCCCGCGGCAGGGCTGCGCCGCGCTGCCCGGTCTGCGCCGCCGCCCGCAGGTCGCGTGGCGTGATGCCGAATTCGCGGCGGAAGGCGCGGCTGAACGACGACGCATCGTAGAAGCCCAGCCCCTCGGCGATGCGCGCGATGTCGCGGCGGTCGTCCGGGTTGGCGATGGCGCGTTCGGCCTGCCGCAGGCGTTCGGCCTGGATGTGGCGCGCCACGCCGCCCAGCGGCGCGAACATGCGGTAGAGCTGCGAGCGCGATACCTCTCCCATCTGGCACAGCCGCTTCGGCCCCAGCGAGGGCGAGGCGATGTTGCGCCGGATGATCGCCTTGATGCGCGCCAGGCGCGTCTGCTCGACCGCCTGCGCCGCGGCATGCAGCGGCCCGGCCGCGCCGGACAGGCAGGCGCCGATCATCGCGCGCGTGGCCTGTGCCGCGCCGGGCAATTCGGCCTCGGTCATGCGGGGCAGTTGCAGCGCCAGTTGTTCGACATGGCTGCCCAGCAGCCGGCCGAGCGCGCCATCGAGCGGCCGGTACATCGCGGCGTCGATGGCGGGTGCGAGGTCGGCCATGACGTCGCGCGAGACGAACAGCGCGATCCAGTCCATCTCCTCGCGCCGGCCCTCGATGGGTTCGTGCAGGGAGAAGACATAGGGATTGGTGGCCGGCGCGGTGCCGCCGGCGGTGGCGCTTCGCAGCACCTGCTCGCCGCCGCGCGAGATGCTGATCACCCAGTGGTCGACCGTATCGCGGCGGATCTGCGCGGCGCTGCGCCGCCAGGTGGCGGCCGGCGCCTGCACCCGGCTCAGCGCCATGCCGCCCAGTTGCCAGACACGATGCGCGGCGACGTAGCCGGAGGCGGCGGAGTCCGGCGCGACGATCTCGACCAGCGACGCGCATTGGTCGCGCCAGGCGGCGAACTGCCGTTCGGGCGGCAGGCCATGCGTGGAGAAGGCGGCGCTGGAGACCAGGCGCGCCGTCCCCGTCGTGGCCTGTGGTGCCATCGGGCCGTGCGCCGCGCTTGCGCCGCGCTTCTGGGCATCCATCCCCTTGACCTTTCTTCCTGTAACCACTCGGATACCATGATCGGCGGTCCCGGCGGAACCGCGGCATGCCGCGCATCGCGGGGCTTCGCGGTCATTTCCCGCGTGCACCATCCGCACGCCTGGTACGTCCCGCCCAAGGCCGGGACGCTGCGACGATCGGTGCTGGCGGTGGTGGGGCTAACATGTCCTGATGCGCGGGCCGTCGGGTCCGCCCCCGGGGAGGAACCAAGCGTGACGCAGGACCGCCGCCATGCATGAACGCCTTCACGATGAGGAGGCCTTCGGCCCGCCCCTCGTCTCCACCGGCCGCCTGCCGGCCAACGAGACCGTGGCCGCGCTGGTCGCCGAGGCGCGGGACCGCTTCGCGGATGTCAACGAAGGCGCCGTGGCGGACTATATCCCCGCCCTGGCCAAGGCCTCGCCCGATTGGTTCGGTGTCAGCATCTGCGGCGTCGGCGGGCAGATCCATTCGGTGGGCGATGCCGAACGGCCGTTTTCGATCCAGTCGATCTCCAAGCCCTTCGTCTTCGCGCTGGTCTGCCAGGCGCTGGGCGGCGGGCGGGCGCGTGCCGCGGTCGGCGTCAATGCCACCGGCCTGCCCTTCAACTCGATCATGGCGATCGAGCTGAACACCGGCCACACCATGAACCCGATGGTGAATGCCGGCGCCATCGCCACCACCAGCCTGGCGCCGGGCGCGAATGCCGAGGAACGCTGGCGCTTCATCCGCGACGGGCTGTCGCGCTTCGCCGGGCGCGAGCTGGAACTGGACCACGAGGTCTATGAATCCGAGGCCGCCACCAACCAGCGCAACCAGGGCATCGCGCGCCTGCTGCTGGCCTATGGCCGCATGCATTGCGACCCGGACGAGGCGACCGACGTCTACACCCGACAATGCGCGCTGAACGTGACGGCGCGCGACCTGGCGGTGATGGGCGCGACGCTGGCCGATGGCGGCGTGAACCCCGTGACCGGCGAACGCGTGGTCGATCCCGACCGCTGCCGCCGCGTGCTGGCGGTGATGGCGACGGCCGGGCTGTATGAGGAATCGGGCGACTGGCTCTACGAGGTCGGGCTGCCCGGCAAAAGCGGCGTGGCCGGCGGGCTGGTGACGATCGCGCCGGGCAAGGGCGGGCTCGGCACGTTTTCCCCGCCGCTGGATGCGGCCGGCAATTCGGTGCGCGGGCAATTGGTGACGCAGTTCCTGTCGGAACGGCTGGGTCTCAACCTCTTCGCCTCGGAGCCCGAGGCGTGATGCGGAGCACGCGATGAGCAGCACGACGGAACCGGCCCGCGAATCCTGGGTGCCGATGATCGCCATCGCCCTCGGGCAGATGCTGATGTCCTTCAACGTGGCGGCGCTGCCGGTCTCGCTGGCCGGCATGGTTTCGTCCTTCGGCGTGCCGCCGACCACCATCGCCACCGGCATCGTGATGTATTCGCTGTCCGTCGCCGGCTTCGTGATGCTGGGTGCGAAGCTGGTGCAGCGCTTCGGATCGACGCAGGTGTTCCGCGTCGTGATCGGGCTGTTCGCCATCGCGCAGGTGCTGATGGTGATCGCCCCCAGCGTGACCTTCATGCTGGCGGCGCAGTTGCTGGCGGGCCTCGCGGCGTCGGTGATCGTGCCCGCGCTGGTGGCGCTGATCGCGCATCATTATCGCGGGCAGCAGCAGGCGACGGCCGTGGGCGCGCTGGGTTCGGCGCGCGCGGCAGCCGGCGTGGCGGCCTTCATGATCGGCGGCATGCTCGGCACCTTCATCGGCTGGCGGCCCGTCTTCGGCATCCTGGTGGTGGCCGCCGCCGTGGTGTTCTGGCTGTCCTTCAAGCTGAAGCCAGAAGACTCGCGTCCCGAGGTGAAGATCGACATCGTCGGCGTCGCGCTGGCGGCGTGTGCGATCATCCTGGTGGTGTTCGGCTTCAACAACCTGAACCGCTGGGGCCTGGGCGTGGCGCGGCCGGGCGCGCCCTTCGACGTGATGGGCATGTCGCCCGCACCGATCATGATCGTCACCGGCATCATCCTGCTGCAGGTCTTCATCGCCTGGTGCAAGCGCGTCGCGGCGAAGGGCGGCACGCCGCTTCTGGACCTGCGCGTCATCACCTCGGGCGAGGAACGTGCGGCGGTCTATGCGATGTTCACCGTGGTCGGGCTCGAAGCCATGCTGAACTTCACCGTGCCGCTGTATATCCAGATCGTGCAGGGGCGCACGCCGATCGAGACCGCCATTGCGATGATGCCCTTCAACCTGACGGTGTTCTTCACCGCCATGCTGGTGGTGAAGCTGTATCCCAAGCTGCCGCCGCGGCGCATCGCGCAGGGCGGCTTCGCGCTGTGCGTGGTGGGGCTGCTGTGGCTCGCCTGGGTGGTCCGCAACGACTGGTCGGCGGTGCCGGTGATGCTGGGGCTGATCACCTTCGGCATCGGGCAGGGCGCGCTGGTGACGCTGGTGTTCAACGTGCTGGTCACCGCCGCGCCGAAGGAATTGGCGGGCGATGTGGGCTCGCTGCGCGGCACCACGCAGAACCTGGCGGCCGGCGTGGGCACGGCGGTGGCGGGCGCGCTGCTGGTCGGGTTGCTGTCGGCCGGCATCCTGTATCGCATCGCCGAGAACCCGTCGCTGCCGCCGGTGGTAGTGACGCAGATCGACCTCGACAGCATCAACTTCGTCAGCAACGACCGGCTGCTGTCCATCATGGAACGCACCGGCGCCGCACCCGAACAGGTGGCCGAGGCGGTGCGCGTGAACACCGAGGCGCGGTTGCAGGCGCTCAAGATCGGGTTGCTCATCATGGCGATCGTGGCCGCGCTCGCGATCATCCCGGCCTCGCGCCTGCCGGCCTACCGCCCGGGCGAGATCCCGGACGGGCTGCGCGCACCGCCGCCGGGCAGGCGCGAGGACGAGGCCGCGGCATGAAGCGGCTGCTGATGCTCTCGCTGGGCGGCACCATCACCATGGTGCCGTCCGCCGGCGGGGGCATCGCACCGAAACTGGGCGCGGCGGAACTGGTGGCGTCCGTGCCGGACCTCGCGACGGTCGCGCACATCGAGGCCGAGAGCGCGGCGCGCCTGCCCAGCCCGTCTCTGACCCCCGCCATCCTGGTGGAGGTCGCGCAGCGCATCGAGGCTGCCTTCGCGGACGGCGTGGACGGCGCCGTGGTCATCCAGGGCACCGACACGATCGAGGAAAGCGCCTTCATCCTCGATGCCCTTGTGCCCGGCGACAGGCCGGTGGTGATGACCGGCGCGATGCGCGGCGCCGATGCGCCGGGCGCGGACGGGCCGGCCAACCTGCTCGCCGCCGCGCGCGTGGCCGTGTCCGACACCGCGCGCGGGTTGGGTACGCTGGCGGTGCTGAACTACGACATCCACGCCGCGCGCTTCGTGCAGAAGACCCACACGACCCTGCCCTCCGCCTTCGCCTCGCCGCTGGTCGGGCCGATCGGCGCGGTGGCGGAAGGCCGCCCGCGCATCCATGCGCGTGTGGACCGCCTGCCGGTGCTGCCGGCTGCCGAGGGCCCGCCCGCCCCCGTCGCGCTGGTCACCTGGGCCATGGGCGATGACGGGCGGGTGCTGGCGGCGCTGCCCGGCCTGGGCTATGCGGGCGCCGTGATTGCCGGAATGGGCGCGGGCCATGTGCCGGCCGATGCCGCCGAGGCGGTCGGCGCGCTGGCGGCGCGCATTCCGGTGGTGCTGGCCTCGCGCTCCGCGGCGGGGCCGGTCTTCACCAGCACATACGGCTATGCGGGCGGAGAGATCGACCTGATGGGACGAGGCCTGATTTCGGCGGGGATGCTGACGGCGCTGAAGGCGCGGCTGCTGCTGGGCCTGGCGCTGCGCGGCGGCGGCGGCCGGGAAGCCGCCGCGCGCGCCTTCGCCCCCTACGCATGAGGGCGCTGCGCTTCGCCGCGATGGCGCTGGTCGCCGCCCTGCCCGCGATCGCCGATGACCGGGTCGAGGGCGAGCACTACGGCACCTGGACCTTCACCTACGAGAACGACCTGCTGGCCGGCACCGACCGCTACTACACCAGCGGCGTGCAGGCGGCCTGGCGCTCGCCGGTGTTCGTCCCGCCATCCTGGCTGGGCTTCCTGACCGACGGGCCGGGCATCATCTTTCCCAATGGCGGCACGCCACGCTGGGGCCTGTCCTTCGGCCAGAACATCTACACGCCGGCCGATACGCAGGTGCGCGATCCCGATCCGCTCGACCGGCCCTATGCCGGCTGGCTGTATGGGTCGATCGGGCTGGTCTCCTACACACCGCGCGAATACGGCAGCATCGAATTGCAGCTGGGCATCGTCGGGCCGGGGGCGCTGGGCGAGCAGACCCAGAACGGCGTGCACGACCTGATCAACGTCGACCGCGCGCTGGGCTGGGACTACCAGATCAAGGACGAACCCGGCGTCAACCTGATCGTGACCCGGCAGTGGCGCTGGAACACCGATCCGTTCCTGGGTGATGTGCGCGCGGGCGTTGTGCCGAGCATCACCGCCAGCCTCGGCAACGTGCAGACCTACGCCGCCGCGGGGCTGATGCTGCGCGTGGGCGACGAGCTGGATGCGGATTTCGGCCCGCCGCGCATGCGCCCGTCGATCTCCGGGTCGAATTTCTACCAGCCGGACGGGCGTTGGGGCTGGTATGCCTTCATCGGCGTCGATGGCCGCGCGGTGGCGCGCGATATCTTCCTCGACGGCAATACCTGGCGCGAAAGCCGCAGCGTGGACCGCGAGGTCTTCGTGGCCGACGCGAATGCGGGTGTTGCCGTCGTGATGCCCTTCGCGCGCCTGACGGTCAGCTATACGGCGCGGTCGCGGGAATTCGAGACGCAGCGCAACTCAGCGCAGTTCGGGTCGATCAGCCTGTCCTTCAGGTTCTGAGCGCGGCGCGCAGCCGCGTTCACCGCGCCGCCAGCGCGACGCCCAGCGCCAGCGTCAGCACCAGCAGCGCGAGCCCCGCCGCCGGCCAGGCGCGCAGCGCGGATTCCGCGCGCGCCAACGCATCGCTGATGCGCCCCGCCACCCCGCGCAGATGCCGCGCGAGCACGATGATGTCCCCCTCCGGCGGTACCGGCAGGCGATCGCCCCAGCGCGCCAGCGGCAGCAGCAGCGCCGCGCCGACCGCCACCGGCAGCAGCGCCTTCAACAGCGCATCCGGCGCCAGCACGGCGCCGAGCGACCCGGGGAACAACGCCCAAGGCAGCAGCACAGACGCCATTGCCAGCGCCAGCCACGGCAGCAGCACCGCGCGCATCGGCCGTGCCGCCGCATCCTCCGCAAAGGACAGCCGCCGCACGTAATGCAGCATCAGCAGCGTCGATCCCGCCGCCGAGACCGCCGCCAGAACGCCGACGACCCCGCTGCCGAGTTCGCCCTTCACCGCTTCCTTCGCCAGCCAGCCGCCGGTCAGCGGCAGCCCGCCGAAGCCCAGCGCCAGCACCACCGCCGGCCCCAGCACCAGCGCCCGTGCCGCCCCGCCGCTCGCCGCCGCGACACCCACCGCGAGGAACAGCCCGCCCTTCGCCAGCACATGGTGCAGCGCGTAGAACGCGACGGCCATCGGGGTCGCTGCCATTCCCCCCACGATGCCCATCCCGAAAGCCGCCGCCACCACGCCCATCTGCGACACGCTGGAATACGCGAGCACCGCCTTCGGATTGCGCTGCGCGAGCCCGAGCGCCACGCCCCAGAACGCCGTGACGAAGCCGATGACGACCAGCGCCTCGCCCCAGCCCGCCGGCGTGGCGCCGACCGGCAGGAAGCGCAGCAGCCCGATCACGCCGGCCTTGATAATGGCGCCGCTCAACACCGCGGAGGCCGGCATGGGTGCCGCCGGATGCGCGATGGGCAGCCAGACATGCAGCGGCACGAGCCCCGCCTTCAGCCCGAAGCCTGTCACCAGCAGCGCGATGGTCACGTCGCGCAACGGCGATGCGCCCACCGCGCGCAGCACATCGGCGATGGCAAGACTCTCGCCCGGCGACGTCGCCGCCAGCAGCGCGAAGGCGGCCAGCAACGCGGCCTCGCCCAGCACTGCCAGCAGCACATACAGCGCGCCGGCGCGCACCGCCTGCGCGCTGCGGTCCTGGATCACCAGCCCCCAGGCCGGCAGGCTGGCCAGCGCGAAGGCCAGATAGAAGCTGGCGAGGTCCGCCGCGACGAACACGCCCATGCTCCCGGCCAACGTCGCCAGCCACCAGGCTGCGAAGCGCGTGAAGCCCGGCCCCGCGAGATAGTCGCGCGCATAGACGCCCGCCGCGCACCACAGCAGCGAGGCGGCCCCCAGCAGCAGCGCTCCTGGTGCATCCAGCGCGAGGCCCAGCCGCAGCCGCGCATCCACCACCAGCGCGGCATCCGGTGCCACGAAGACCGCGCAGGCCAGCCCCGGCAGCGGCGCCGCCCAGACCAGCGACGCGGCGCGATCGCGCAGCCCGGGCCAGGCCATCGCCCCCAGCAGCAGCAGCGGCACCAGCGGCGCGGCCAGCAGCAGCAGCGCGGTCATGGCGCCAGGTCCAGTCGCCCGACCTGCACCAGCCCGAAGGCGCCGAGCGGCACCAGCCCCAGCGCCACCGAGACCACCGCCAGCGCCAGCACGATCTTCTCGCGCTTGTCCGGCCGGCGTAGCGCGGGCTGCGTGCCGTCGCCGGTCAGCGCCCCGGCCATCACCCGATACACATAGCCCCCGGTCAGCAGCCCGCCGCCCAGGATGACCAGCGCCCACCACCATTGCCCGGCCGCGATCGCCGAGGTCAGCAGCAGCCACTTCGCCGCGAAGCCACCCGATGGCGGCACCCCCATCAGCGACAGCCCCGCCAGCCCGAAGGCGAGCACCGGCACCGGCAGCAGCCGCCCCGCGCCGGCCAGCCCATCGATGCGGTCGGCCCCGAGCCGCGCCGCGATCAGCCCCGCCGCCAGGAACATCGCCGCCTTGGCGAAGGCGTGGCTGACCGCCTGCAACACCCCCCCGGTCCAGGCCTGGGCGGCATAGGCTTCATCGCCCGGAGCCGCGACCAGCAGCGGGAACATCAGGAACAGGTAGCCGATCTGCGCCACGGTCGAATACGCGACCAGCAGCTTCAGCCGTTCCTGCCGCAGCGCCGCGACCGACCCCAGCAGGATCGCCGCCGCCCCCAGCGCGCCCAGCAACTGCGCGGCCATCGGTGCCGCCAGCCCAGGCATGACGCCGAACCACAGCCGCACCAGGATCACGAAGGACCCCTTCACCACCAGCGCAGACAGGATCGCGCTGGCTGCCGGCGGCGCCCCTGCATGGGCGGGCGGCAGCCACAGGTGCAGCGGCAGCAGCGCGGTCTTGGCCAGCAGCCCCGCCGTCATCAGCGCGACGGCGACATAGGTCGGCACCTCGGCCCGCGCCTTGCCGGCCAGCAGCACGAAGTCGAGCGTGCCATAGGCGCCATAGATCAGCGCCACGCCCAGCAGATACAACACCGACCCCAGCAGCGCGAACATCAGGTAGCGCAGCGCCGCTTCCAGCGTGGCGCGCCTGCCGTCCAGGCAGACGATCGGCATCGCCGCGAAGGTCAGCAATTCCAGCGCGACATACAGCGTGAACAGGTCCGTCGCGACGACCACCAGGTTGGTCGCCCCCCACAACGCCAGCAGCAGCGGCCAGAAGGCGAAGGCGGCGCGCGTCTCCGGCGCGCCGGCCGCGGTGCCGAAGCCGGCGCGCGCGAACAGCGCCACCGCGGCCACGACCAGCGCCGCGGTCACCAGCATCGCCGCCGACAGCCCATCGGCGCGGAAGGCCAGCCCGAGCGGCGGCGCCCAATGCCCCAGCAGATGCACCACCGGCGCGCCGCTCGCCTGCACCGCCGCCGCCGTGCCCACGGCCAGCGCGATGCCCACCGGCAGCAGCGCCAGCGTGATGCGCTCCGCCCCGCGCGCGCCGGCCGGCAGCGCCAGCACCATTCCCAGCACCGGCAGCATCACCGCCAGCATGGGCAGCGCGCCCCAGGCGGTCATGGCTTGTCCTCGTGAGTGGCGATGCGGACCAGCAGCGCCACCGCCAGCGTGGTGGCCGCGAAGGCGACCACGATCCCGGTCAGGATGATCGCCTGCGGCACCGGGTCGCCGTCGAAGCCCGCGCCGGCGCCGCGCCGCGCCACCGCGCCGAACACCAGGAAGATGCCGCCGCCCAGCACGTTGAAGGCCAGGATCCGCAGCAGCGGCTCCGGCCGCGCCAGCAGCCCGAACAGCCCGATGCCCGTCAGCGCCGCGCCGAGCAATCCGAACACCGTCGCGCTCATGCCCGGCGCCCCGGCGGCCCCAGCACCAGCAGCGCCAACGCGATGGCGATGGAGCCGGTCAGCGCGACCTCCACCACCATGATGATCGGCAGCGCCAACCCTGGTGGATAGGCCAGGAAGGCGCCCTGCGTCACCCAGCCGACCAGCCCCACCGCGATGAACAGCACCGGCCCGGCGGCCACAGCCAAGCGCAGCCAACGCGCGGAGACCGGCGGCGCCGCCACGCGCCCGGCCATCCAGGCCAGCATCCACATCGCCGCCAGGATGGCCGCCGCCTGGAACTTGCCGCCCGGCGCGTCCTTGCCGATCCACAGGATATGCACCGCGACCAGGATGCCGAGCGGCGGCAGCAGCCGCGCCAGCAGCGCCAGCGGCCCGTCCGCCGGTGGCTGCACCTGGCCTGCCGCGCCGCCCCAGCCGTCATCCGGCGCCAGCGACCACGCCGCGACCACCGCCAGCACCAGCACTGCCGATTCCAGAAGCGTGTCGAGCCCTCGAAAGGACATCAGCACCGCCGCGACCGGGTTGCCGAGCCCGGTCGTGTGCATGTTGGCCGCGACCTGGGGCGCGAGGCTCGGCGCCGGGTCGGGCAGCAGCAGGATGGCGGCGGCCAGCGCGGCCGTCACGCCGGCGCAGCCCAGCCCGATCGCCACCGTCATGGCGCGCCCCGGGCGGCGTTCCGGCGCCGCCAGCCCGGACACCCGCGCCGCCGCACCCAGCAGCAGCGCGCCCGACAGTCCGGCGCCGATCGCCGCTTCCGTCAGCGCGACATCGACCGCCCCCAGCCGCACCCACGCGAATGACAACAGCAGGCCATACCCGATGAACAGCGCCACCGCGGTGAAGGCGCCGCGCGCCACGACGGTGGCAACCGCCACGGCCAGGATCGCGCCGGCGATCAACACATCGACAATCATCGCCGCCGCGCCAACCGCGCCAGCAGTGGCCCCGCCGCTGCGCTGGACACCATCACCAGCAGCCACACCGCGACCAGCCGCGACGCCCCGCCCACCGCCCCGGCATGCGGCAGCAGCCCGAGCACGATCAGCCCCAGCCCGAGATGATCCGCCTTGGTCAGCGCATGCAGGCGCGACGAGGCATCGGGAAAGCGCAGAAGCCCGGCCGTGCCGGCGGCGAAGAACACCAGCCCCGCGAGGATCGCGGCCAGCGAGAGCGCATCGACCAGCACGCTCACGGCGCGTCATCCCCGCGCGGCGCGGCGCGCGCCATCGCAACGGTCGCGAAGGCGGCGAGCAGCGCCAGCACCAGCGCGGCATCCACGAAAGCCGGCGTCGCGGTCGCCACCCCCGCCAGCAGCAGCGCCGCGATCCCCCCGGTGCCGAGCAACTGCGCCGCCATGATGCGGTCCACCACGCCTGGCCCGCGCAGCACGCGCGGCAGGCCGGCGACCACGCTCGCCAGCACGACGACGGCGGCGACCAGCAGCGCGTCAGACATCGGCGCCGATCGCGTGGGCGAAACGCGCTTCCTCCGCCGTCATCTCGCCAGCGACGCCAGCATCGGCGTTCAGCGCGTGGATGATGATGGTGTCGCCGGACGCACCGGCCGGCAGCGTGCCGGGCAGCAGGCTGGCATAGGCCAGGAAGGCATCGCGCACCGGGCCGGGCGGCAGGCGCGGCGTCCAGGCGACCTCGCCGGGATGGGGCGCGCGGCGCGGGTCGAGCGCGATGCGCGCGACGTCCACGCCCGCGCGCAGCGCCTGCCAGGGAAAACGCAGCAGCAGCAGCGCCAGCGCACCCGGCCGCACGCGATGCGGCCCCGGCGGCGCCAGCAGCAGCGAGCACCACGCCGCCACCGCCGCCACCAGCGCGCCGAGCAGCAGGTCGGCACCTCCCGTCATCGCCGCCCAGGCCAGCAGCAGCAGCGCGAAGCGGATCGCGCCCGCCGCCATGTCAGGCCTCCGGCGCCGGTTCAGGCTTCGGCGGCCGCCCGCCGAACACCGTGACGTACAGCGTCGGCAGGAAGACCAGCGTCAGCAGCGTGGCGACCATCAGCCCGCCCATGATGGCAAAGGCCATCGGCCCCCAGAACACCGTCGGCGCGATCGGGATCAGCCCCAGCACGGTCGACACCGCGGTCAGCAGCATCGGCCGCAGGCGCGACGACGCGGCGGCGATGACGGCGTTCCAGACATCCTTGCCTTCCTCGCGGTCGGTCTCGATCTGGCTGATCAGGATGATGGCGTTCTTCGCGATCATCCCCAGCAGCGACAGGATGCCCAGGATCGCGACGAAGCCGAGCGGCCTGTTGAACACCAGCAGCGCCACCACCACGCCGATGATGCCCAGCGGCAGCAGCGCGAGCACCAGCCCGAGCCGCCGGAACGACTTCAGCTGGAACATCAGCAGCGTCAGCATCAGCAGCAGCATCAGCGGCACCACGGCGAGGACGCTGGCCTGGCTGTCGGCGCTTTCCTCGGCGATGCCGCCGAGGTCCACGCGATAGGGTGCCTCCAGCCGGGCATTCAGCGCATCGATGCGCGGCTGCATCTGCGCCACCACCGTGTCGGGCAGCACGCCGGGATTCACATCGGCGCGCACGGTCAGCGTGGGGACGCGGTCGCGCCGCCAGATCAGCGGGAATTCCTGCGCGTAGTCGAAGCGCGCGAGCTGCGTCAGCGGCACCGTCCGCCCGCCGGGCAACGGCACCTGGATGGCGCGCAGCGTATCCAGCGACAGGCGCTGTTCGGCAGTGGCGCGCGCAATCACCGGGATCAGGTAGATGTCGTCGCGTACCTGCGTGACCGTGGTGCCGGTGATGGCGGCGTTCAGCGCCGTGGCCACCTGCGCGGATGACAGCCCCAGCAGCCGCGCCTGGTCCTGGTCCACCCGCACGCGCAGCTGGCGCGCCGGTTCCATCCAGTCGAAATGGACGTGCCGGGACCCGCGCGCATCGGCCATGATCTGCGCGACCTCCTGCGAAATCTCGCGCACGCGCTCGATGTCGGGGCCGTTGACGCGGTATTGCAGCGGCCAGCCGACCGGCGGGCCGAGTTCGAGCGGATAGACGCGCGAGACGGCAGACGGGAAATCCTCCGCCAGCAGGGCTTCCAGCCGGCGATGCAGGCGTTCGCGCCCCGGCAGGTCCTTCGCCACCACCACGGCCTGCGAGAAGAAGGGCAGGGCGAGCTGCACGTTCAGCGGCAGATAGAATCGGATGGCGCCGCGCCCGACATAGGTCGACCAGCGCTCCACATCCGGGTCGGCGGCCAGCGCGGCATCGAGGCGGCGCGCCACCTCCTCGCTGCCGAAGACCGAGGCGTTCTGCGGCAGCGTGATTTCCACCAGCAATTCGGTGCGGTCGGAGGCCGGGAAGAACTGCCGCGGCACCAGCGGCATCAGCAGGATGGCGGCCGCGAACATCGCGATAGTGATGCCGATGGTGACCCATTTCGCGCGCATCGCCAGCGACAGGAAGGCCGCGTAGCCGCGCAGGATGGCGCCGGGCTTCGGCGGCTCCACATCGCCCTTCGGCGCCTTCAGGATCGCCATGCCGAGCAGCGGCGCGAACAGCACCGCCACGAACCACGACACGATCAGCGCAATGCCCACCACCGCGAAGATCGAGAAGGTGTATTCGCCCGCCGAGGATTGCGCGAAGCCGATCGGCACGAAGCCCGCGATGGTCACCAGCGTGCCGATCAGCATCGACGACGCCAGCGCGGAATAGGCGAAGGTCGCCGCCTTCTCCTTGGTGTCGCCGGCCGCGAGCCGCCGGATCATGGCGTCGATGGTGGTCATCGCGTCATCGACCAGCAGCGTGAGTGCGATGATCAGCGCGCCCAGCGAGATGCGCTGCAAATCGATCCCCGCCAGCGACATCAGCGGGAAGACGATGGCGAGCGTGAGCGGAATGGACAGCGCCACGATCGCGCCGGCCCGCATGCCGAGCGCGATGAACGACACCACCATGATGATCAGGATCGCCTGCCACAGGCTTTCCATGAAGTCGCCGATGGCCTCGTCGACCGTCACCGCCTGGTCGGCCACCAGGATGGGCTCGATGCCGACCGGCAGCTCGGCGCGGATGCGCGCCATCTCGGCCCTGATGTTGCGGCCGAGCGCCAGGATATCGCCCGATTCGCGCATCGACACCGCAAGGCCGATGGCCGGCTGGCCGTTCACGCGGAACATCGGCTGCGGCGGGTCGGCGGTGCCGCGGCGCACCTCGGCGAGGTCGCCCAGGCGGAAAATGCGCTCGCCGATCACGAAGTTGACCGCGAGGATGTCGGCCTCGGTCTCGAAGGCGCCGGAGACGCGCACCACCAGGCGTTCCTGCCCGGTCTCGATCACGCCGGCCGGGCGCACCAGGTTCTGCGCCTGCAAGGCCGCCACCAGCGCGCCGTAGTTCAGCCCGAGGCCCGCCAGCCTTTCGGTCGAGAACTCGATGAAGATGCGTTCGTCCTGCGCGCCCAGGATCTCGACCTTCGAGACATCGGGCACCAGCAGCAGGCGGGATCGCGCGGCCTCCACCTGGTCGCGCAATTCGCGCTGCGTGAAGCCGTCCGCGGTGAAGCCGTAGATGATGCCGAAAGTGTCGCCGAAATCATCGTTGAAGAAGGGGCCGGCCACGCCCTGGGGCAGGGTGTGGCGCATGTCCGCGACGCGCCGGCGCACCTGGTACCACATGTCCGACACCACCGCGGGCGCTGTCGAACCCTTCAAATCCACGAAGATCGTGGTCTGCCCCGCCACGGTATAGGAGCGCAGGCGGTCGAGGTTCGGCGTCTCCTGCAGCGTGCGTTCCAGGCGTTCGGTCACCTGGAGGATGGTCTCCTCCACCGTCGCACCTGGCCAGGCGGCGGCGACGATCATGGTGCGGAAGGTGAAGGCCGGGTCCTCGTTGCGGCCGAGCTTCACGAAGGCGAAGGCGCCGGCGACCAGCGCCACGATCATGAAGTACAGCACGATCGACCGGCGGCTGATCGCCCATCCCGAAAGGTTCGGGCCGATCACCGTGCGACACCCAGCAGCCGCACCTTCTGCCCCGGCCGCAGCGTCTGCACGCCGGCGGTGACGATGATCTCGCCCGGCTCCAGCCCCTGGCCCACCACCACATGACCCGGATCGTGGCGCACCAGTTCCACCGTCCGCAGCGCCACCGTCTGGGTGTTCGGATCGACCACCCACACCGCCGGCTGCCGATCCGCGCGCGCCAGCGCCGAGGCCGGGATGGCGAAGCCCGCGCTGGCGCCGATCGTCATGCGCCCGGTCACGGTCGAGCCCAGCCGCATCCCTGCCGGCGGATCGGCGAGGCCCACGCGCACCTGGAAGGTGCCGGTCACCGCATCGGCGCGCGGCGCCACTTCGCGCACGCGGCCCATCGCGCGCACGGACGGGTCGGTGGTCAGCACCACCTCGATCACCGGGTTGGCCGGCGCCTGGTCCTTCACCGTGGGCGGCACGTCGAACACCGCGTCGCGGCCCTCGTCGCGCGCCACCTGCACGATCATGCGGCCGGGCTGCACCACCTCGCCGGGTTCCGCGCCGCGCTGCGTCACGCGGCCATCCACGTCGCTGACCAGCTCGGTATAGGACAGCCGCGTCTCGGCGATGCCAACCTGCGCCTGCGCGGCGTCCACCGCGGCCTGGGCGGTCTGGCGCGCCTGGGCGGCCTGGTCGTAGCGCACGCGCGTGGTCCAGCCGTCGCGCAGCAATTCGGATTGGCGCCAGTAGTTGTTGGCGGCCTCGGTCAGCTGGCCGCGCGCGGCGGTCAGCGATGCGCGGGCGGCGCGCAGGTTGTTTTCCTCATTGTCGCGGTTCAGCCGCGCGATCACCTGCCCGGCGCGCACCGCATCGCCCACATTGACCAGGCGTTCCACCATGCGGCCATCGATGCGGAACGCCAGGTTCACCTCGGTCTCGGCCTGCACGGTGCCCGTCAGCGACACTACCTCGCCGCCCGTGCTGCGTTCGACGGTCGCGACCCGGACGGGGCGGATTTCGGGCGCGGCCGGAGGCGGCCCGCTGTCGCAGCCGGCCAGCAGGCCGAAGGCGGCGGCGAGGGCCAGCGTGGCGCGGGGCAGGGGCCGTGGCTGCTTCATCGGGTGCGGGCTCGCTCGGTAAGGCGTGGTCGCAGGATGATGGCACATGCCGCGCGGCACGGGGCGCCGCAAGTGCGAAGGCGTGACACGGCGCGCCGTGATGGGCCGCGCATCCCGCGGCTTGCCATTCCGTCCCGGCCTCAGCGCGGCTGCGGCAGCGCCTCCGACAGGCGGTCGACGATGTAGGGAAAGAACGGATTCGACGTGACGCGCGCGAAGCTGTCGAGCCCGATCACCAGCACGCCGCGTTCGCCGCGCAGCGCCAGTGCGCCGAGGCGCAGCCCGAAATTGTCGCCCGGCTCGGGCTGCGCGCCATAGAGCCCGTCCTCAGGCGGAAAGGGCAGCGCGACATGCGACAGCGAGAAGACATCGCGCGGCCAGGCCATGCCGGTGGGGTGTATCGTGGGCTCGGTCTCGCCCGCCGCCATCTGCCGCAGCGCCACCTGGCCGGCCCCGTCGGTGCCGACCACGGTCAGCGCATAGGGCCGCGGCGCGGGTGTGACGATGCGGTCGAGCGCCGCATCCGCACCCGGCGCAAACAGCGGGCCGAAGCGGATGTCGCGGTTGAGGTCGAACAGCACCACCTGGTGCTCGCCCGCCGGCAGCCGCGCATAGAGCGCCGACAGCACGGCCGGCGTCGAGACCGTGGCGTCGACCACCGACTGGAAGGTCAGCACCTGCGGCAGCCCACCGAGCCGCCCGGCCACCGCCAACCTGTCGAGCTGCGCCTGCAAGGCCGCCGTCAGCCGATGCGTCTGCCGCGCCGCGTTCACCGGGAAGGAATTGTACTTGAACGGGTTGAATTCCGGCAGGATGTCGAGCCACGCGGTCTTGGCGAAACGCGGCAGCAGCGCCGGCAGCCCGGCGATGCCGGCGAAGCGCGCGAAGGCCGTGACCCCCACCATGGGCGACAGCAGCACGATGCGGTCTGCCTCCGCCAGGCGCGGATCCTCGATGGCATCCAGTGCGTGCTTCAGCGCCAGCGCGCCGCCATTGGAATAGCCCACAAGATGGAACGGCCCCTCCGCCACGCGCGCCCGCGCCGCGCGCACGGCCAGGCGGGTGGCGGCCATCCAGTCCTCCCACACCGCATCCGTCAGTCCGGCGGGCACGGACCCATGGCCGGGCATGCGGATGGCGATCGCGAGGAAACCGCGCGCGCGATAGGCCTCGGCCAAATGGCGCATGCTGAAGGGCGCATCGGTCAGCCCGTGCAGGAACACCGCGACGCCGACCGGCGGGCCGTCCGGCTCCAGGATGAAGGAGCGGTTCCAGTCCCGCGCGAAGCCGGGCGCATGCATCGGGCTGCCGGCGAAGTAGCGGTTCACCGGGACGCGCTCCGCGGGCTCCAGCGAATCGGTCACCTCGCGCCGCACGGTGTCCATCACGGCCTGCTCGGCGGCCAGCCAGGCGCGCCAGTCGGCGGTCTCCATCGTGTCGCGCGGCATCTCCTGCGGCACCACGGTATGCCAGGGGCCGAGCGGCGGGCCACGCTGCACATCGTAAATCCGCAGCACCAGCACGAGCGCGAGCAGCCCGAGCAGCGCGCCGGCGCCGCGAACCAGCCAGCGTCGAGTGAATGCGACCATGATGCCCGCGCCGCATGACGCGGCGTCCCTGTTCCTGTCCCGATGTGTCGCATGGAAGCGGTGGCGCGCCGAAGCCCTTGCGCGCGCGGCCGCGGCCAACCAGGGTTGCGGCCTCACCGCGGAATGGCCTGGACCGAGATGACCGTCGACAGCGGAACGCGCATCCTGCTTGGCCTGTGCACCGCCGTGCTGGTGGCGGCAGCCTTGCAGGCCGGGCAATCCATCTTCGCGCCGATCGTCTTCGCGCTGTTCGTCATCGGGCTCGCTTGGCCGCTGCAGCGCGCGGTGCAGGCGCGCGTCCCGGCGGGGCTCGCGATGATCGGCACCATCCTGGTGGCCTGCGCGGTGGTGGCGGTGATGGTGCTGTCCATCGCCTGGGCCTTCGGGCGCGTGGCGCAGTGGGTGATCGCCAATGCCGGGCAGTTCCAGGCGCTCTATGCCGCCAAGGTGGCGTGGCTCGAATCGCGCGGCGTGGAAGGGGCGGGTCTGCTCGCCGCGCAATTCGACACGCGCTGGCTGGTGGGGGTGGCGCAGGGCGTGCTGGCGCAGTTGCAGGGCGTCATCAGCTTCATGGTGGTGACGGCGGTCTTCGTGATCCTGGGGCTGCTGGAGGTGCGCCAGGTGGCCTCGCAGCTCGAAGCCAGGCCGGCGGCGCGGCGGGTGCTGGCGGGGCTGGTCTCCAGCGCCTCGAAGCTGCGCGTCTACATGATGGTGCGGACGGTCGCGAGCGTGCTGACCGGCGTGCTGGTCTGGGCCTTCGCGCGCTACATGGGGCTCGACCTTGCCGCCGAATGGGGCGTGATCGCCTTCGTGCTGAACTACATCCCCTTCATCGGGCCGCTGGTCGCGACCGTGTTCCCGACCGCGGTGGGGCTGCTGCAATTCGGGTCCTGGCAGGCGGTGGTGACCATCTTCGCGGTGCTGCAGGTGATCCAGTTCCTGATCGGGTCCTACCTGGAGCCGCGACTGACCGGGAACTACCTGGCGGTGTCGCCCTTCATGGTGCTGGTGGCGGTGTTCCTGGGCGCCTTCCTGTGGGGCATCCCGGGGGCCTTCATCGGCGTGCCGGTGCTGATCGCGATGCTGACGCTGTGCGACCAGTTCGACGGCAGCCGCTGGGTGGCGGACCTGCTGTCGGGCCGCCACGCCGCGAGGGAATAATCCCCTACGGCCAGGCGACCTCCGGCGGCAGGGACATCAGTATCGCCTCGACATTGCCGCCGGTGCGCAGGCCGAACAGCGTGCCGCGGTCGTGGATCAGGTTGAATTCCACATAGCGGCCGCGGCGGACGAGCTGGGCCTGGCGTTCATCGGCGGTCCAGGCTTCGTGCATCCGCCGGCGTACGATGTCCGGGTAGGCCGCCAGGAACGCCATGCCGACATCCTTCGTGAAGGCGAAGTCGGCCTCGATGCCGCGGCCCGGCGTGCGGTCGCCCAGCCAGTCGTAGAAGATGCCGCCAAGGCCGCGCGGTTCGTTGCGGTGCGGCAGGAAGAAGTATTCGTCGCACCACTTCTTGAAGCGTGGGTAGTAGGTCGGGTCGGCCTTGTCGCAGGCAGCCTTGTAGGCGGCGTGGAAGCCGGCCGCGTCTTCCTGGGCCTCGGCACTGTCGGGGAACATCGGCGTCAGGTCCCCGCCACCGCCGAACCAGGCGTTGCTGGTCACGATGAAGCGCGTGTTCATGTGCACCGCCGGCACGCGCGGGTTCCGCAGATGCGCCACCAGGGAAATGCCGGTCGCGAGGAACCGCGGGTCGGCCTCGGCGCCGGGGATCTGCTTGCGGAATTCCGGGCTGAATTCGCCGAACACGGTCGAGACATTGACGCCGGCCTTCTCGAAGACCCGCCCGCGCATCACCGACATCACGCCGCCGCCGCCCTCGGGCCGGTCCCAGGCGGTGCGCTGGAAGCGGCCCGCTTGCATGTCGCGATGCGGGCCGGCGGCGAGCTCATCCTCGATCATTTCGAAGGTGGCGCAGATGCGGTCGCGCAGCGTTTCGAACCAAGCGCGCGCCGGTGCTGTCATGGGGTGGTCGGCCGGCGCGGCGGCCCGCGGGGCTTGGGGTGTGTCGTCCTTCATGCAGCACTCCGCGAACTATGGTCGGGCCTTGGTCGTCGCAGCGGACCGCGGCGCCTGCGGCCAAACTGAGACACTGGGGGAATTGGCGGCCGGGTGCCATGGACACCCCGCGCGGCGCACCCTTATAACCAGCGCCGCGCAGGACGGGCAGCGGGCAGATGGGCTCGCGCCCTGTTCGCCTCGTGGGTGTCTTGGGCGGCGCCCGGTTGTGTTCGATGCGGTCGGCGGCGTCCCCACATTCCGGGGCGGCCCGGCGAAAAGGATGGTGTGGTATGGCGGAAGGTGCAGGTGCGGCCGCATCCGACGGGACGCCGCGGCGCGATTTTCTCACCCTGGTGACGACGGCCTTCGTGGGCGTGGGCGTGGGCGCCATCGCCTGGCCCTTCATCGCCTCGATGCAGCCGGCGCGCGACGTGCTCGCGCTGTCGAGCACCGATGTCGAACTCGGCCCGGTTGCCGAGGGCATGGCCGTGACCGTGATGTGGCGCGGCAAGCCGGTCTTCGTGCGCAACCGCACGCCCGCCGAGGTGCAGGAAGCGCGCACCGTGCCGCTGTCCCAGCTGCCCGACCCCGCGACCGACCAGTCCCGCGTGCAGAAGGACCAGTGGCTGATCGTGGTGGGCATCTGCACCCACCTGGGCTGCGTGCCGCTCGGCCAGAAGCCGACCGACCCGCGCGGCGAATACGGCGGCTGGTTCTGCCCCTGCCACGGCAGCCACTACGACACTTCGGGACGGATCCGGAAGGGACCTGCGCCGCGCAATCTTGACGTGCCGCAATACGCCTTCACCTCCGACACCAAGATCAGGATCGGTTGAGGAGCGCGACCATGGCGATCGGCCTTCACGACAGCGACATCAAGAACCCCGTCATCCGCTGGATCGACCAGCGGATGCCCGTCTTCACCATGATGCAGAAGGAGTACGGGTCCTTCCCGACTCCCCGGAATTTCAACTACTTCTGGAATTTCGGCGCGCTCGCCATGGTCAATCTGATGATCATGATCGCGACCGGCATCTTCCTCGCGATGCACTACACGCCGCATACCGCCATGGCCTTCGATTCCGTCGAGCGCATCATGCGCGACGTCAACTTCGGCTGGCTGATCCGCTACGTGCACATGAACGGCGCGTCGATGTTCTTCATCGTGGTGTTCATCCACATCTGGCGCGGCATGTATTACGGGTCCTACAAGGCACCGCGCGAACTGCTGTGGATCCTCGGCGTCGTCATCTTCCTGCTGATGATGGCCACCGCCTTCATGGGCTACGTGCTGCCCTGGGGCCAGATGTCGTTCTGGGGCGCCACCGTCATCACCAACCTGTTCAGCGCCTTCCCCTTCGTGGGCGACTGGATCGTGACGCTGCTGTGGGGTGGCTTCAGCGTGGACAACCCCACGCTCAACCGCTTCTTCTCGCTGCACTACCTGCTGCCCTTCGTGATCGTGGGCGTGGTGTTCCTGCATGTGGTGGCGCTGCACATCACGGGGTCGAACAACCCGCTCGGCGTGGAGCCGAAGGGCCCGCAGGATACGCTGCCCTTCCACCCGTACTACACGGCGAAGGACAGCTTCGGCCTGGTGATCTACTTCATCGTCTTCGCCTCCCTGGTGTTCTTCGCGCCGAACTTCCTCGGCCACCCGGACAACTACATCCCGGCGGACCCGCTGGTGACGCCCGCGCACATCGTGCCGGAATGGTACTTCCTGCCGTTCTACGCGATCCTGCGCGCGGTGCCGGACAAGCTCGGCGGCGTGCTGCTGATGTTCGGGTCGATCGCCGTGCTGTTCGTGCTGCCCTGGCTGGATGGGTCGCCGGTGCGCTCCATGCGGTTCCGCCCGATCGCGCGCGTCGCCTTCCTGTTGTGGACGGTGTGCTTCTTCGTGCTGATGTATTGCGGCGGCATGCCGGCCGAGGAGCCGTACGTGACCGTCAGCCGGATCGCCACCGCCTATTACTTCGGCTACTTCCTGGTGATCCTGCCGCTGCTGGCGCGGCTCGAGCGCCCGCTGCCCCTGCCCGAGAGCATCGCCCGCGCCGTGCTCGGCGGCGGCGGCCAGATGCCCGCCGGCGCCGCGGCGAAGCCGATGGACAAGGCCTGACCGTGATGAGGACGACCATGCTTCGCACTGCCCTCGGCGCCTTCGCCCTGGTCGGCTCCCTGATGGCCGCCACCCCCGCCCGCGCGGCGGGGGAGGCGATCGCCATCCCGAACCATCCCTTCTCCTTCGACGGGATCTTCGGCACCTATGACCGCGCCAGCGCGCAGCGCGGCTTCCAAGTCTACCAGGAGGTCTGCGCCAACTGCCACGCGGCGCGCCTGCTGCACTACCGCAACCTGCGCGAGCTCGGCCTGACCGAGGCGCAGGTGGCGGCCATCGCCTCCCAGGTGCAGGTGCAGGACGGCCCGAACGACGAGGGCCAGATGTTCGAGCGCAATGGCCGCCCGTCCGACCGCTTCCGCAGCCCCTTCCCGAACCCGCAGGCGGCGCGCGCGGCGAACAACGGCGCCTATCCGCCCGACCTGTCGGTCATCGCCAAGGCGCGCAATGGCGGCGCGGACTACCTGTATGCGCTGCTGACCGGCTATGCCGACCCGCCCGAGGGCGTGACCCTCGGCGACGGCATGAACTACAACCGGTACTTCCCCGGCCACCAGATCGCGATGGGCAATCCGCTCAACCCCGACCAGGTGGAATTCGCCGACGGCACGCCGGGCACGGTCGAGAACATGGCCCGCGACGTCACCACCTTCCTGCAATGGGCCGCCGAGCCCGAGCTGGAACAGCGCCGCGCGATGGGCGTGAAGATCATCATCTTCCTGACCATCCTGGGCGGTTTGGCCTATGCCGTGAAGCGCCGGGTCTGGGCCGACGTGCACTGACCTGCGCCGCAAGGCGAAGCGACCGACGGCCCGGGGCAATGCCTCGGGCCGTTTTGCGTTGGAGGGGGCCTATACGGAGCGCATCAGCGCTTGACCTTCGTGCCCCTCACACGCCAGGCGCCGCGCATCCGCGCGGCTGGGCCTCGCCGCACAAGCGACGGCGCTCCTTCGTGCCGGAAGTCGGAACGTCGTGCGCCCTGCCTTACGACCCCGCCAGCGTCAGGCCTTCGATTCGCACCGTCGGGCTGTCGGTGCCGCGGCGGAACACTAGGTCGTTGGCGGGCGTCATATTCAGGAAGATGTCGCGCAGGTTGCCGGCGATGGTCACCTCGCTGACCGCTTCCGCCAATTGCCCGTTGCGGATCATGAAGCCGGCCGCACCGCGGCTGTAGTCGCCGGTCAGGCCGTTCACGCCCATGCCGATCAGGTCGGTGACGAACAGCCCCTCGGTGATGTCGGCCATCAGCTCGGCGGGCGTCACCTTCCCCGGCTCCAGCCACAGGTTGGTGGCCGAGGGCCCGGGCGGCCCGCCGGTGCCGCGGCTGGCATGCCCGGTCGAGTCCAGGCCAAGCTGCCGCGCGCTGCGCCAATCCAGCAGCCAGGTGGTCAGCACGCCATCGTCGATGACCGCGCGTGCCGCGCCTGGCATGCCCTCCCCGTCGAAGGGGCGGGACCGCAGCCCGCGCGGGCGCAGCGGGTCGTCGCGCACCACCAGCCCGGCCGCGAGCACGCGTTCCCCCATGCGGTCCTTCAGGAAGGACGTGCCGCGCGCCACCGCCGCGCCATTGATCGCGCCCGACAGATGCCCGAGCAGGCTGCCCGCGACACGCGCATCGAACACCACCGGGATGCGCGCGGTCCTGGGCCGTGTCGGGTTCAGCCGGCGCACCGCCTGTTCCCCTGCGCGCCGCCCGATCGCCACCGGGTCGTCCAGGTCGGCCAGGTGGACGGTGGAGGACCAGTCGTAGTCGCGCTCCATCCCCGTGCCGGTGCCAGCCAAAGCGGTGGCGGAGATCGAATGGGACGTCCGCAGATACGTCCCGGCAAAGCCGTTGGAGGCCGCCAGCGCGACCTCGGTGCGACCCCAACCGGCATCGGCGCCCTCGCTATTGGTCACGCCGGGCACGGCCAACGCGGCTTCCTCGGCCAGCGCGGCGCGTTCCAGCAGCGCCTCGGCGGACGGCTCCTCGGCGTCATGCAGGTCCAGGGCGCGCGGCGGGATCGCCACCAGGGCCGGCAGGCCGGCGAAGGGGTCTTCGGGGACCACGCGCGCCATCGCCACGGCCCGTTCCGCCAGCGCGGCGAAGCCCCTGGGGTCGGGGTCGGTGGAGGCGACGATCGCCTGGCGCTGCCCCACGAAGACCCGCAGGCCGATATCGATGCCCTCGGAGCGTTCCAACTGCTCGATCGCCCGCATGCGGCGCTTCACCGACAGCGACGCGGAAGCCACCAGCAACGCATCGGCGGCATCGGCGCCGGCACGACGCGCGGCGGCGATCAGGTCGGACAGGAGATTGAGGCGATCCATCGAGGGTCCTCGCAAGGGAAAGAAAGGTCGGGGGAGGGAACTCCCCCGAGCCCCCTCCTTTTTTTGGAACCTGGGGACGGACGGCGAAGGGGCCGTCCCGGAATCACGCCGCCAGTTTTTCCATGATCGCGGCTACGCCCGGCACATGCTCGGCAGGGCCCATGGCCGCCAGCGTCGGCCGCGCGCGGAACATCGCGGCGGCCGCCTGCTGCACCTGATCGACCGTCACGGCGGCGATCTTGGCCTTGGTTTCCTCGACCGGGATGACGCGGCCGAAGACCTGGAGCTGCCGCGCCAACTGCTCGCACCGGCTGCCGGTGCTCTCCAGCGACATCAGCAGCGATGCACGAAGCTGCGCCTTGGCGCGGTTCAGCTCATCCTCGGTGACGTCGTGCTGCACGGCGCGCAGCGCCTCGATCGTCACGGGCATCAATTCGCCCGCTTCCTTCTCCCCGGTGCCGGCATAGATCTGGAACAGCCCGCCATCGCGAAACGGCGAGGCGAAGGAATAGATCGAATAGACCAGCCCGCGCTTCTCGCGGATCTCCTGGAACAGCCGCGACGACATGCCCCCGCCCAGCAGCGTGGACAGAAGCTGCGTCGGGTAGTGCATCGCATCGCCATGCTGCACCGACGGGAAGCCCAGCACGATGTGGACCTGGTCGAGCTCGCGCGTCTCGCGGAATTCCCCGCCGCCATAGCGCGCGGCCTCGGGCGTGGTGGCGTCCGTCGAAGGCAGGTCGGCGAAATGCGCCCGCACCAGGTCGAGCAGCGCATCGTGCTCCAGCGCTCCCGCGGCGGCCACCACCGTCGCCTTGGGGCCATAATGGCCGCGCATGTAGCCCATCAGCGCATCGCGGCTCATGGCCTTGATCGTGGCCTCGGTGCCAAGCACCGGGCGGCCCATCGCCTGGGACGGGAAGGCGGTCTCCTGGAAATGGTCGAAGACGATGTCGTCGGGCGTGTCGTTCGCCTGGCCGATTTCCTGCAGGATCACGCCGCGCTCGCGCTCCAGCTCCTCCGGGATGAAGGTGGAATGCGTCAGGATGTCGCCGATCACGTCCACCGCCAGCGCGGTGTCCTCCTTCAACACCTTGGCGTAGAAGGCGGTCTGCTCGCGCGCGGTATAGGCGTTCAGGTGGCCGCCGACATTCTCGACCTCCCGCGCGATGGCGGCGGCGTCGCGCCGCGCGGTGCCCTTGAAGGCCATGTGTTCCAGGAAGTGCGAGACGCCGTTCACCTCCGGCGCCTCGTGCCTGGTGCCCACGCCGATATAGGCGCCGACCGACACGGTCTCGACGCGCGGCATGGTCTCGGACACCACGGTCAGGCCGTTGGGCAGGCGGGTCAGGCGAATGGCGTCGGTCTGGGACAAGGGCGGGGTCCTGGATGCGGGGGTGTGACGCCTATGTAGCGTCTCGCCCCCGGTTCCGCATCGGGTCAGCTGTTGCGCCTGGCATGCGCGCGCACGGCGGCCTCGATGCCGGGAAGGTCGCCCGGCAGCGTCTCGAAGCGTTCCTCGCGCTGATAGAGATCGGCCAGGCGTGCGGGCAGCGGCGGGCGCAGGCCGGTCGCGCGTTCCACTGCATCCGGGAACTTCGCCGGATGCGCGGTGGCGGCGATGATCACCGGGATCGCGGCATCCTCTGGTGCCAGGGCGCGCGCGGCGGCGGTGCCCACGGCGGTATGCGGGTCGGCCAGGTATTGCACGCTGGTCCACAATTGCCGGATCTCCGACAGCGTGCCGGCATCGTCCAGGGTGAAGCCGCGGAACAGCGCGGTCGCCTCGCGCCAGGCGGCGTCGGGCACGGGCATGCGCCCCTCGGCGCGGAAGCGGGTCATGGCGTCCGCCGTGGCGGCGCCGTCGCGGCCCAGCAATTCGAACAGCAGGCGTTCGAAATTCGACGAGACCTGGATATCCATCGACGGGCTCAGCGAGGGTTCGACCGGCTGCGCGGACATGTCGTTGCCGGCCAGAAAGCGCGCCAGGATGTCGTTGCGGTTCGACCCGATGATGAAGTGGCTGATCGGCAGCCCCATCCGCCGCGCCACCCAGGCCGCCAGCACATTGCCGAAATTGCCGGTGGGCACGCTGACCGCGACCTCGCGGTCGGGCGCACCCAACGCCAGCGCGGCCGCCACGTAGTAGGGCACCTGGGCCGCGATGCGCGCCCAGTTGATGGAATTCACGGCCGACAGGCGCATCTCGGCGCGGAAGGGCGCGTCGTTGAACATCGCCTTCACCAGGTCCTGGCAGGCGTCGAAATCGCCCTTCACCGCGATGTTCTTGACGTTGGGCGCCAGCACCGAGGTCATTTGCCGGCGCTGGACTTCGGACGTCCGCCCTTCCGGGTGCAGGATGACGATGTCGATGGCGCTGCGGTCGCGGCAGGCCTCGATGGCGGCCGAACCGGTGTCGCCGGAGGTCGCGCCGACGATCGTCACGCGCTCCCCGCGCTTGTCCAGCACATGGTCGAACATGCGCCCGAGCAGTTGCAGCGCCATGTCCTTGAAGGCCAGCGTCGGCCCGTGGAACAGCTCCAGCGCGAAGCAGCGGTGGTCGAGCTGCACCAGCGGCACCACCGCCGGGTGGCCGAAGCCGGCATAGGCGTCGCGGCACATCGCTTCCAGCGGCATGTCCCCCGCGCCGAACAGGCCGAGGATGCGCGCCGCCAGCGCCGGGTACGGCAGGCCGCGCATCGCCCGCCATTCGGCCGGGGTCAGCACCGGCCAGGTCTCCGGCACGAACAGCCCGCCATCCTCGGCGAGCCCCGCCAGCAATACGGCTTCGAAATCGCGCGGGGCGGCCTGCCCGCGGGTGGAGATGTAACGCATGGGCGGTCTTTACCGGCTGTGGGGCGCGGCGGCGAGGGGCCACGGGCGTATCGCGCCGGCCAGGGGGGCGCGCAGCCCGCAGGCCCGCGCTATCGTCGCGGCGAGGGAGAACCGTCCATGACCACCGCACCGCCCCCGGCCTGGGAGGTCCGCTTGCTCGAGCTGCCCGCCGGCGCGCTCGAAATCTTCACAATGGGGGCGGGGCACCCGCTGGTGCTGCTGCCCTCGCTCGGCCGCGGGCAGGAGGACTTTGACGGTATCGCGCCGCTGCTGGTGGCCGGCGGGCTGCGGCTGATCCGCCCGGAACCGCGCGGCATCGGCCGGTCGGACCCGCTGCGCCCCGGCGCCACCCTGCACGACATGGCCGCCGACGTGATCGCCGCGATGGAGGCGGAGCGCATCGGCCCCGCCATCGTCGCCGGCCACGCCGCCGGCAATTGGGTGGCGCGCATCATCACCCACACGCGCCCCGACCTGGTGGCCGGCTGCGCCATGCTGGCCGCGGTGACCGGCACCACGGTCCGGCCCGAGATCAGCGCCGCCATCGCCGGCAGCTTCGACACCGACCTACCGGCCGCCGAGCGGTTGGAACACCTGCGCCGCGGCTATTTCGCGCCGGGCAATGATGCCTCGGTCTGGCTCGATGGCTGGCACAAGGATGTCGCGCTGGCGCAGCGTGCGGCGCGCAGCGCGACCACCGACCGTGACTGGCTGCGCGCGGCGGAGAATCGCCCGCTGCTCTATGTCGCCGCCGCCGAGGACGCCATCGCCGCGCCGCCGTCAGAGGACGAACTGCGCGAGGCGTTAGGCCCGCAGGTCACGCGCGTGGTGATCGACCGCGCCGGCCACGCCCTGCTGCCCGAACAGCCCGAGGCGACGGCGAAAGCGCTTGTCGATTTCGCGCGAAAGCTGTTCAGCGCAGCTTGATGTCGATCCGCACCAGGTCGCCGCGGTAGATCCCGTCGGCCACCAGCAGCAGCACGCCGCGCGCATCGACCGCCGCGCGGCGTACATGCGCGGTGGGGGCGTTCAGCGGGATATGCAGCGCGGCGGCGGTCTCGACATCGGCGCTGCCGATGGTCAGCACCTGGCGCGCATCCGCTACCCGCACGCCGGGAATCCCGGCGACCAGCTTCAGCGCCGTGCGGCTGCGAAGGTCGTCATCCGACACCTTCGGCCGCAGGCGTTCATCCAGGTAGACATCGGCCAGCAGGAATGGCGCGCCGTCGCGCCAGTGCCGGCGACGGATATGCGTGTAGCGCGCGGCGGGGCGGCCGAGATCGACCGGCGGCAGGTCCGCCGCGTCGATGCCGGGTGTCTCGCCCAGGGTTTCGATCTCGGCACCTTCGCGCGACCGCAGCAGGCCGGACCAGTCGGTCTCGACCTCGCACCACAGGCGGTTGGCCGCCGGCGCGGCGCGCACGAAGGTGCCCCGCGCGCGGAAGCGGTCGATCAGCCCGTCGGCTTCCAACTGGTCGAGCGCCTGGCGGATCGTGGCGCGCGCCACGCCGCATTCGGCGGCCAGTTCATCGACGGTCGGAATCCGCGCCCCCGGCCGCCAGGCGCCCTGGTCGATGCGCCGCCTGAACAGCGTGGCGAGCTGGATGTAGCGCGCCACCGCGCTGCGGCTGAAGTCGACCGCGGCGGTGCTAGGCGGCGGCATTGACGAAGGGGCGCCCGGCGCGGAAGGCCGCGATGTCGTCGATGATGCGCGCGACCAGCGCGGCGCGCGTCTCGATGGTCAGCGAGGCTGAATGCGGCGCCAACACCACGTTGTCCAGCGCAAGGAACCGCGCATCGAGCCCCGGTTCGCGCGCAAACACATCGAGCCCCGCGCCGGCGATGGCGCGCGATTCCAGCGCATCGAGCAGCGCGCCTTCATCCACCACCGACCCGCGCGCGATATTCACCAGCACGCCGCGCGCACCGAGCGCCGCCAGCACGCCCGCATCCACCATGCCGTTTGTCTCCGCGCCGCCTGGCGTCGCGAGGATCAGCACGTCGGAGCGTTCCGCCAGCGCGCGGATATCGGCGATATAGGGCCAGGGCTGGTCCGGCTTCACCCGCGGCCCGGACCAGGCCACATCCATGCCGAGCCCTGCGCAGCGCCGCGCAATGGCCTGCCCGATCCGCCCCAGCCCGACGATCCCCGCCGCCTTGCGATGCAGGCTGATGCCCAGCCCCATGCGTTCGGAATTCCAGCGCCCGGCGCGCACGAAGCGGTCGGCTTCCGCCACGCGCCGCGCCGCGGCGTACATCAGGCCGATCGCGGCATCGGCCACGTCCTCGGTCATCACGTCGGGCGTATAGGCCACGGCGATGCCGCGGCGCGCGGCGGCGGGCAGGTCGATGCGTTCCAGCCCCGCGCCCTGCGACGACAACAGGCCGAGGTCCGGCAGGCGCGCGAAATGCGCTTCGCCCGCGCCAGCCAGCGCCATCGTCACGGCGATGCGGATGCCGGGATGCGTGGCGTCGGGCGTGTCCTGCACCAGCGCGTAGCGGGCCTCCAGCGCGGCGCGCAGGTCGGCCGGGATGGCGGAGAGCAGCAGGATGGTCTCGGTCATTCGGCGCGGATCCCGGCGGCTTGGATCACTTGCTTCCAGCGCGCGCTTTCGGCGGCGATGGTGGCGGCGAGTTCCTCGGGCGTCGAGGGCGTCGCTTCCTCGCCCAGCGCCTCCATCCGCGCACGATAGGCGGGGTCGTTCAGGATGCCGACGATGGCCGCGTTCAGCCGCGCGATCGCCGGCGCCGGCGTGCCCGCGGTGGTCGATATGTAGTTGAACGGCGCGGCATCGAAGCCGGGCAGCGTTTCCGCCAGCGCCGGCAGGTCGGGGGCCAGCGCCGAACGCTGCGGCGTGGTGACGCCCAGCGCGCGCAGATTCCCCGCGCGCGCGGGCGGCAGCAGGATGGACAGCGTGTCCAGAGCCATGCTGACCGTGCCGCCCAGCAGGTCGGTCAGCGCCGGCCCGGTGCCGCGATAGGGCACATGCGTGATGTCCACCTGCGTCATGAACTTCAGCAACTCGCCCGCCAGATGCGAGGATGATCCGATGCCCGATGACGCGAAGGACAACCGCCCCGGCTGCGCCTTCGCCAGTGCGATGAGTTCCGCGACATCGCGCGCCGGGATCGACGGATGCACCGCGAACAGGTTCGGCGCGCGCTTGTAGCCCGACACCGGCGCGAAATCCCGCACCGGGTCGTAGGGCACCGACCGCATCAGCCACGGATTGATGATCTGCGGCCCCGGCGTGCCGTAGAGCAGCGTCAGCCCATCCGGCGCGGCGCGCGCCACCGCCTGCGCGCCGATGGTCGCACCGCCGCCGGGCCGGTTGTCCACCACCACCGGCTGGCCGAGCGCGGCCCCCAGCGGTTCGGCCAGCATCCGCGCCGAGGCATCGGCGGATCCGCCCGCGGCGAAGGGCACGACCAGGCGCAGCGGCCGGCTGGGATAGGCCGGTTGCGCCAGCGCGGGCAGCGGCAGCGCAGTGGCGGCCGCGAGAAGTGTGCGGCGATGCAGTCTCATTCGACGGTGATCCTCTGTGCCTCGATCACGCCGCGCCAGCGGGCGATCTCCTCCTGAACCATGGCCGCCAGCGCGGCCGGCGTGCCGCCGAGCGGCTCTGCGCCCAGCGATTCGAAGCGCGCGCGGATGGCCGGTTCCGCGAGTACGCGATCCACGGCGGCGTTCAGCGCGGCGATCGCCTCGGGCGGCGTGCGTGATGCCACGACCAGGTAGTTGAACGACGCGTCGTGGAAGCCCGGCACCGTCGCGGCGATGGTCGGCAGGTCGGGTGCGGCGCGCGCGGGGTCGCGCGTGCTGACCGCCAGCGCGCGCAGCCGTCCCTCGCGCACCAGCGGCAGCAGCGCGGCGGCGGTGTCCATCACCATGTCCACGCGCCCGGCCATGAGGTCCTGCACGCCCGGCGCGGTGCCGCGATAGGGGACGTGCAGCAATTCGATGCCCGCAAGCTGCGCGAACAACGCACCGGCCAGATGCGCTGACGAACCGATGCCCGAACTGGCAAAGGTGATGGCGCCCGGCCGCGCCTTCGCCATCGCCACCAGCCCCGCCACGTCGCGCGCGGGGAAGTCGGGCCGCACCACCAGCAGCTTCGGCGCGCGCATCAGCGCGACGACGGGCGCGAAGTCGGCCATCGCGTCGTAGGGGATGTTCCGCATCATCAGCGGATTCAGGATCTGGATCGGCGGCGGGCAATAGAGCAGCGTCAGCCCATCCGCCGGCCCGCGCGCCACCATGATGGCGGCGACGGTGCCGGTGCCGCCAGGGCGGTTCTCGACGATGACCGGCTGGCCGAGGATCGCGCCCATCGGGTCTGCGATGATGCGCGCGAGCGTATCCGCCGTGCCGCCGGGTGCGAGCGGCACGATGATCCGCACTGGCCGTGACGGCTGCCACGCCTGCGCGTGCGCGGGGCCGGCGGCGAGTGCCGCGGCCAGGAGCGTCCTGCGATGCATGGCGCGCTACTCCAGCCGCATGCCGGTTGCGCGCACCACTTCGCCCCAGGAATCATAGGCGCTGCGGATGAACGTCGCGAATTCCTCCGGCGTGCTGCCGACGATGCGCCCGCCCTGGCCGAGCAGCACGCGCCGCGTATCCGCATCCTCCAGCGCCGCCTTCGTCGCGGCGTGCAGGATCGCGACGCGATCGGCCGGGATGCCGGCGGGGCCGAGCACGCCATACCAGGTCTCGCTGACGAAGCCCGGCACGCCGGCCTCGACCGCCGTCGGCACGTCGGGCAGCAGGTCGAGCCGCTGCGGCGCGGTGATGGCCAGCGCCGGCACCGTACCCGCGCGGACATGCGTCAGCAGCGCCGGCACGTCGGCGGCCAGGATGTTGATGCGCCCGGCCAGCAATTCCGTCACCGCCGGCGCCGCGCCGCGGAAGGGCACATGCGTCAGGTCGATGCCCGCGCGCAGCTTGAACAATTCGCCCGCCAGATGCAGCGAGGAACCGATGCCCGCCGAACCGTAGGTGAGCTGCCCCGGCCGCGCCTTCGCCATGGCCACCAGCTCCGCCAGGTTGCGCGGCCTGAGGCCCGGCGCGGTCGCGACGATCTGCGGCACGCCCAACACCTGCGTGATGGGCGAGAGATCGCGCCGCGGGTCATAGGGCATGTTCGGCTGCAGATGCGGCAGGATCACCATCGCGCCGCTGCTGGCGAGCACCAGCGTCTGCCCATCCGGGCGCGACTTCGCGACATGATCCACGCCGATCAGGCCGGCCGCGCCCGCACGGGCTTCGACGATCACCGGCTTGCCGAGCCGTTCGCCCATGACTCGCCCGATGGTGCGCGCGATCAGGTCCGCCGGGCCGCCGGCGGCGAAGGGCACGACAAGCCGCACCGGCTGGTCGGGAAAGGCCTGGGCCCGCGCGCGCCCGGCAAGTGCCGGCAGCGCGAGGGCGGTGAGAGCGGTCCTTCTGCGGATCATCATTCTGTGCTTCCTCCCGTTATTGTCGGCATCAGCCTGGTGGTGGTTGGTCGAACAATCCTTCCTGCGGCGCGCTCAGTTGCGGCGCGGCGTCGTCGGGCAATGGGATCTCGTGCGCGTTCAGCGTCATCGCGACCATCGAGTAGTAGCCGACCAGCGCGGTCAGCTCGACCACGCCCTTGACGCCGAATCGCTGCGTGACCTGCGCGTGCAGCGCGGCGGGCACGGTGCCGTCGCGCAGCAGCAGGCGGGCGTAGTCATAGACCAGCGCATCGTCGGGCTGGGTGAGGCGCGGCGGCGTGCCGTCGCGGATTGCGGCGATGATGTCGGCTTCGACGCCCGCATCGCCGGCAGCCTGCGCGTGCACCGTCCATTCCACCTGCGCCGACCAGCGCCGGCCCGTCACGATGATGGCGAGTTCCGACAGCCGCTTGCCGAGCGAGGTGCCAAAGCGCAGCGATTCCCCCAGTGACGACCAGGCACGCGCGAGGTCCGGTGCATGGATCGCCGCGCGCAGCGGCCCCACCACGCGCCCGCGCGGGCCGGAGACCACGCGGTCCCAGACCTCGCGCTGCGCGTCCTCGGTCAGGTCGTCGCGCGAGGACGGCAGCGGGATGCGGGGCATGTCAGCCGTCCACCACGGGCGTCGCCTGCATGGATGGCCGTTCGCGGAACACCGCCTGCCAGGCGGCGTAGCGTGGCGCGCGTTCGCGCCAGCCGAGGTCGGCGAAGCGGAAATCCATGTAGTCGCCGGCGATGGCGAGCGTGATCTGCGCGATGCCGACGGGTGTCGCGGCAATGGCGTCGATCTCGGCATCGATGGCGCCGAGTGCGGAATCTGCCTTCTGCGCGAAGGCGTCCAGCAGCGCAGCCGGCGGCGCCTCTTTGCCGCGTTCGCTGCGCCACAGGATCAGCAGGTCGAGAAAGCCGGTCGCCAACGCATGGCGGCGCAGTTCCGTGAAGCGCGCTGGCCCTGCCGCCGGCACCATCCGCCCGCCGCCGCCCAGGCTGTCGAGGTATTCGATGATGACCGCGCTGTCGTACAGCACGGTGCCGTCCTCCAGCACCAGCGTCGGGATCTTGCCGAGCGGATTGTCCGGCAGCAGTTCCGGCGCAACCTTGTCCATCGCGACCACGGTGCGGATTGTGGTGATGCGATCCACGACGCCCAGCTCATGCGCGGCGACCATCACCTTCCGCACGAAGGGCGACCGCGGCGACCAGTGCAGCTTCATCATCCCCGACGCATCCCCCTTGTGTCGTTAGGTCATATGTATGACTTTAGCGCGGGCGTCGCGCACGTCCAGGGAGGAAGGAACGGCCGCACGGATGCCGATCACCTATGACGCCGTGAAGGCGCTCTCGGCGCAGTTGTACGACTGGTCGCTGCGACGTGTGCCGCCGGACACGCTGGGCGGCCTCGAAGCCGCACTCACGACCGAGACGCAGGATGGCGCGCGCCAGGTCCTGCGGATGATGCTGGGTTCCGCCCGCAAGGCCGAGGCGGAGGACCGCTTCGTCTGCTCCGATGCCGGCGTGCCGGTCTATCACGTGACGATCGGCACCGCGGCGCGCCTTGATGGCGACATCAAGGCCGCAATCTCCGACGGCTTCGACGAACTGGTCGAACGCATCAGCCCGCCCTTGCTCAAGCACGTGACGAATCCCCTGACCAACGAACGCGGCTACAAGGGCCGCGACATGCCGCTCATCACCTGGGACGTCGCCGGCGGCGCCGACTGGGTGGAAATCCTCTGCCAGCCCAAGGCGCTCGGATCGGGCCGCTGGGCGGCGCTGGAGACCTTCTCCTTCCCCACCCTCGCGCAGATCGAGTCCTACGTGATGAAGGTGGTGATGCAGGCGGGGTCGCAGCATTGCCCACCGGTCATCATCGGCGTGGGCATCGGCGGCAGTTTCGATGTCGCGGCGCGCATCGCGTCGAAAGCGACCATGCGCGCCATCGGCACCACCAACCCCGAACCCGTGCTGGCGTCGATGGAAGCCCGCCTGCTGCGCGCGGTGAACGCCACCGGCTTCGGCCCGATGGGGACCGGCGGCGATACCACGGCGTTGGCGGTGCATGTCGATTACGCGTCTGGCCACGGCTACACGCCCGTCGCCGTCTGCTTCAACTGCTGGATCAACCGCCGCACGCGCGCACGCATCCACAATGACGGCAGCGTGGAGCGCATGGAATGAGGACGCTACGCTTCCCGCTCTCGCGCGAGGACGCCCTCAGCCTGCGCGCCGGCGACATGATCCTGGCGGATGGCGAGATCGTCATCACCGCCGGCCTGCCCACCGTGCAGCGCCTGGTGGCCTGCGCGGATGAAGGGCGCGACCCGCCCATCGCGATCAACGGCGGATCGCTGTTCCACCTCGGCTCCTACTCGCGCGACACGGCGGATGGCGGGCTCGAGATCCTCTACATGAACCCGACCACAAGCACGCGCTTCAACCCGCTGATGCCGCGGCTGATCCGCCACTTCGGCCTGACCGCGGTGGGCGGCAAGGGCGGGCTGGATGCCGGCTGCGTGGAGGCGATGCGCGAAGTCGGCTGCGTCTACCTGTCCTTCCTCGGCGGCGGCGCACCGCTGCATTCCGCGGCGATCAGGGCGGTGCGCGCGGTCGCCTATCCCGACCTGGTCGCGCATTACCGCCTGGTGCGGCTTGCGGTGGAAGGGCTGGGCCCGCTGACCGTCGGCATCGACGCACATGGCAACAGCCTGTTCGACACGCTCCAGCAGCAGGCCGCCGAGAGAATGCCCGACATCCTCGCCCGCCTCGACGCCGACCGCGCCGCATCGTGAAGGACACCGCCATGCCCGACACCCCCTGGCCGCCCGGCATCGAACCCGTCGTGCCAGTGCCTGGCTACCCGAACACCTGGACCCATACGCCCGCGCGCGCGCCCATCCCGCGCGTGCCGGGCGCGACCGAAACCGCCGCGCCGGACGCGCTGCATCGCAAGCTGCCGGTCGGTGACGCGAACCTCGCCGAACGCAGCAAGGGCAAGCCCGCCATCGGCCAGTTGATGGAAATCAGCGGCCGCATCCTCGACGAAGCCGGCCGCCCCGTCCCCGGCGCCATCGTCGAGCTGTGGCAGGCGAACGCTGCCGGCCGCTACGCGCATGCCATCGACACCAGCGCCGCGCCGCTCGACCCGCATTTCGAAGGCCATGGCCGCATCCGCAGCGACGCTGATGGCCGCTACGCCTTCACAACCATCAAGCCCGGCGCCTATGCCGTGCCGGTGCAGGAGACCTGGTGGCGCCCGCCGCACCTGCATTTCGCGATCTTCGGCCCATCCTGCCTGTCGCGCCTGGTGACGCAGATGTACTTCCCCGGCGACCCCCTGAACGAGATCGACCGCATCCTGCAATCCATCCCGGATGAGGCGGCGCGGTCCCGCATGGTCGCGCGCATGCTGCCGCCCGCCTCGGTCGGTTCGCTGCATCTGGGCTTCGTGCACGACATCGTGCTGCGCGGCCGCTTCGCGACACCGGAAGGCTGAGACGATGCTGCCGACCTCCCAGCAGACCATCGGCCCCTTCTTCCCGCGGGGCTTCATCGGCCCGGCCGACCACGACCTGACGCGCATCAGCGCCGATGCCGCGCCGACCACGCAGGGCGAGGCCATCATCCTGCGCGGCACCGTCACGCGCGCCGGCGGCGTGCCCTGCGTCAACGCCATCCTGGAACTCTGGCAGGCCGATGCCGCCGGCCGCTTCGGCGCCGACCCGGCCTTCCTCGGCTGGGGCCGCACCTTCACCGATGCCGAGGGCCGCTACGAATTCCGCACCCTGCTCCCCGGCGGCTTCACCGATTCCACCGGCACGCGCGCCCCGCATGCGAACATCACCGTCATGGGCGCGGGGTTGATGCGCCGCCTGCTGACCACGGTGTTCTTCCCCGGCTTCGACACCGCGGCCGATCCGGTCATGGCGAGCGTGCCGACCGCGCTGCGGCCGCTGCTGCTGGCCGAGGAAGCGCGCAGCAATGACGGCCCGCGCGCATTCCGCTTCGATATCCGCCTGCGCGGCGAGGACGAGACGCCGTTCTTCGACCTTTAAGCCGCCGTCCAGCCCCCATCCACCACAACCGACGACCCGGTCATCAGCGCCGCGGCGTCGGAGCACAGGAAGACGATCGCTCCCATCAGATCCTCGACCTGCCCAAGCCGGCCGAGCCGGATCATCGACAGCACCTGCGCCTTGAACGCCGCATCCTCGAAGAACGGTTTTGTGAGCGGCGTCTCGATGAAGGTGGGGCACAGCGTATTCACGCGGATGCCGTGCGGCGCCAAATCCACCGCCATGGCGCGCGCCAGCCCCTCGATCGCCCATTTCGACGCGCAATAGACGCTGCGCCGCGCACCGCCCACATGCCCCATCTGCGACGACACATGCACGATGGCCCCGCCGATCCCCGCCGCGATCATCCCGCGCGCAACCGCCTGCGCCGCGAAGAACGCCGCTCGGACGTTCAGCTCCATGATGGCGTCGAAATCCGCGACGCTCACATCCTGGAATGGCGCAGGCCGGTTGGTGCCGGCATTGTTCACCAGCGCATGGAACGGCCCGGCGGCTTCGATCCCACGCGCGGTGGCGTCAATATCCGTCACATCCAGCACCAGCCCGCGCGCCTGCCCGCCCTCGGCGCGGATCGCGGCGGCGGCTTCCTCCACCTCGGTCGCGCTGCGCGCCGCCAGCACCACCTCGGCCCCCGCCTGTGCCAGCGCCGCGGCGGCGGCCAGCCCGATGCCGCGCCCCGCGCCTGTGACCAGCGCCCGCCGGCCATCCAGGCGGAAGGACGGCGTCCTCGGCAGCGCGGTCATTCCGCGGCAGCCCCATAGGGCACGTTGCGCCCGCCATAGCGCCGGAGCCGGATATTCGCCTGCTCCGCATGCCCGACGAATCCCTCCAGCATGCACAGCCGCGAGCAATAGGCGCCGATCATGGCGCTCGCCTCATCCGTCAGCACGCGCTGGTAGGTCACGGTCTTGAGGAACTTCCCCACCCACAGCCCGCCCGTGTAGCGCGCCGCCCCCATGGTCGGCAGCGTGTGGTTGGTGCCGATCACCTTGTCGCCATAGCTGACATTGGTGCGCGGCCCGAGGAACAGCGCGCCGTAATTGGTCATGTTCTTCAGGAAGAAATCATCGTCCGAGGTCATCACCTGCACATGCTCGCTGGCGATGCGGTCGGCCTCGCGCAGCATCTCGGCGCGGTCCTCGCAGACGATCACCTCGCCGTAGTCTTCCCATGCCTTGCGCGCCACCTCCCCGGTCGGCAGCACCGCCAGCAGGCGCTCGACCTGCGCCATGGTGTCGCGCGCCAGCTTCTCGGAATCGGTCAGCAGGATGGCGGGGCTGGTCGGGCCGTGCTCGGCCTGGCCGAGCAGGTCGGTGGCGCAGATCTCGCCATCCACCGTCTCGTCCGCGATCACCAGCGTCTCGGTCGGCCCGGCGAACAGGTCGATGCCGACGCGCCCGTACAATTGCCGCTTCGCCTCGGCCACATAGGCATTGCCCGGGCCGACCAGCATATCCACGGCCTTGATGCTTTCCGTGCCGATCGCCATCGCGCCGACAGCCTGTACGCCGCCGAGGCAATGGATCTCGTCCGCACCGGCCAAATGCTGCGCCGCCACGATTGCCGCAGCCGGCCGGCCATTGAACGGCGGCGCGCAGGTCACGATGCGCGGCACGCCGGCCACCTTCGCCGTCACCACCGACATATGCGCGGATGCCAGCAGCGGATACTTCCCGCCGGGCACATAGCAGCCCACCGAATTCACCGGGATGTTCTTGTGCCCCAGCACCACGCCGGGGAGCGTCTCGACCTCGATATCGCGCACCGATTCCCGCTGGTGCTGCGCGAAATTCCGCACCTGCTCCTGCGCGAAGCGGATGTCGTCCAGCGCGCGCGCCGGCAATTCGGCCAGGCAGTCGCGGATCTCGGCATCGGTCAGGCGGAAATCCGTGCGGTCCCATTTGTCGAAGCGCACCGACATCTCGCGCACGGCCGCGTCGCCGCGCGCACCGATATCGGCCAGCAGCCCCTCGACGGTCGCGCGCACCGCGCCCTGCGCCGCATCCTTCTCGGCCGCCGCAATCGACGTCTTCAACCAGCGCGCCATCGCGGCACCTCCTTTGTGTCAGGCGGCGGACCTTGCCCGCGCGAGCGCCACGCGACAACCGCTCACCCCGGCGCGGCCCATGCGATCCGCCCGACCGCGCCGCAGGCCGTGCATTCCGCCGTCCAGGCCGCATGGTCCACGCCGCAGGCGCCGCAGCGCCAACGCGGCGCGCCCGGCGCATTCGCCGCCGCGCGCAGCCACTTGGCCTGCGCGGCGCGCGCATCGGCGGTGTCGCCGTGCTCCACTTCCTCGAGTTCCGCCAGCATCAGGAAGGCGCGACGGTCGGCCGTGCGCGCCGCAACCAGCGCATCCAGTTCCGACCGCGCCCGCCCGGTCAGCCCGGCATCGATCGCCGCGCGCGCCATCAGCAGGCGGCTCTCGGGATGCTCGCGGTTGCGATGCACCAAGTCCTCCACCGCCTTCACGCGCGCCAGCCGGTCCTTCTCGCCGGCCAGCCAGGCGGCGCCGATATCGGGATGCGGCGCGGCCAGCCAGGATTGCTCCAGCACGCTGCGCGCCCGCCGCCCGCCGCCGGCATCGCCCAGCCGCCGCGCATGCGCCAGCGCGCCCGGCGCGAAGCCTGCATCGGCAGCCACGGCCTGCTTCTCGAATTCCGCCGCGCGCGCCGGGTCTTCCTCCTGCAGGGACGCCGCCAGCGCCAGCGCCGCGCGCGGCGCGTCGGGGGCGGCCAGCGCCAGCGCCTCGCGCCAGTCGCGCATCCGCAGCGCCAGCACCTGGCGTTCCTCGCGCAGCCAGGCGGCACCCGGCTGCGCCGCCTCGGCTTCCTTCGCCAGGCGCTGCGCCGCGGCCCAATCCTCGCGCTGCATCGCCTGGCGCAGCAGCCCGCGCAGTCCCAGGAAGCGCGCTTCCGGCCGTTCGGCCAGCGCCTTGAACGCGATGGCCGCGACCTCCTCGCGCCCCGCCAGCCGTTCCGCCTCGGCGGTCAGCAGCAGGGTCTGCGCGGTATCGCCCAGCAGGATGCGCGCGCGCCGCACCTCGACCCGCGCCACCTCCGCGGTGCCAGCCGCCAGCGCGACCAGCGCGCGCGTCACCGCCAGGTCTCCATCGGCGCGGCGCTGCGCGCGGCGCGCGGCGCGCTGGCGCCCCGGCACCGCCGCCATCCAGCGCAAACCCGACAGCACCGCCTGCACCAGCACGAAGGCCAGCACCAACCCCATCACCGCGATCGGGAAGGTGATGCCGACCCAGGTGTCGCCGACCTCGATCTCGACCGTGCCGCCGACCCGGCCAAGCCACAGCGCCAGCACCGTGACCGCAACCAGCCCCGCCAGCAGCAGAAGCGCGCGACGCATCGGCTCAGCCGTTGCCGAGCGCGGTCAGCGCGGCACGCGCCGCCGACAGCGCGCGCGCCTGCTCGGCCCAGTGGCGCATCGCCTCCTGCGCCGGCGCGGGCAGCCGCGCCAGCCGTGCCAGCGCGCCTTCCAGGTCGCCGGCATCCAGTGCCCGGCGCGCGCGTTCGATCTCCGCCGCGGCGGCATCGCCCCACACGACCTCCTGCCCGCGGCGCACCGTCACCAGGCCCGACAGCCGCGTCACCGCGGAATCCAGCACGCCCTGGCCGTCGCGCGAGGCCTCGCTGGCCGCGCGCGCGGCGCGGGCCGATTCCTCGAAGGACAGGCGCAGCGCCGGTTCGGTCGGCGGCGCGGCCTCGGTGAAGCGCACCAGCACGGGCGGCGCGGTCGGGAAGGCCGCCAGCGCCGGCCCCAGCGCCTGCCCGGCATCGAGCCGCTGGCGCAGCGCATCGAGCGCCGCGATCCGGGCCGCGCGTGCCTCCAGCGCCGCGATGCGCGCCTGCGCTGCCTCCAGCGCCACGATCCGCGCCACCAGCGCCGATTCCGCGCCGGTCACCCGCTGTTCCAGCGCGGCGCCGGCAGCGGCGAGGCGTTCCCCTTCCGCCCGATCCGCCGCGGCGAGGCGTTCGGCCAGGCTGCGCGCCAGGTCCTCGACGCGGCGGATTCCCTCCGCATCGGCAGCCTGCTGCCGCGCGGCGATGGCATCGAGCCGTTCCGACAGCCGTTCGGCGCGCGTCGCCAACCCCTCGGCGGCCGCGCGCGGGGCATAGGCCTGCGGGTCCAGCACCGGGCGCGCCAACGCCTCGGCAGCGCGCGCCTCGACCGCCGCGACCTGGGCGGCGACCGCCTCCAGCCGTTCCGCCAGCGGCGTCAGGTCGGGCGGCGGCGGGAGCGCGGCGATGCGCGCCTCGATGGGTGCAAGATCGACCGGCGGGCGGGCTTCCAGCGCGGCGATGCGCGCCTGGGTGGGCGCGATATCCACCGGTGGGCGCGCTTCCAGCGTGGCGATGCGTGTCTCGATCACCGTGAGGTCCGGCGGGCGGCGCTGCTCGACGCCCGCCAGGCGCGGCTCCAGCACGCCCAGCCGCACCTCCAGCGCCGCCAGCGCGGCCACCGAGGGATGCGCCGGCGCCACCGGGCGCGGCGTCAGCCACAGCCACCCCGCGGCCGCCACCAGCACCGCGCCCCCGGCAAACAGCGGGATCGCGGCCGGGTCCAGGAGACGGCGGGGGGGCGGCGTGGGTGCGTCGGTCATGCCCATCCTCATGCTGCGGCGGCGGGAGGTATAGCAACCACCGCGGCCGATGGCGCCAGCCGACGGCTCCGCAGGCCCATCGGGGCCGCCGGCACCCGCCCGATCAGGCCGGCGTGGCGGAGGCGCCTGGAGGTGCCGGGCCAAGCAGGGCCGGCAACAGCGCGGGATCGGGCCGCGTCGGCCAGGCCACCGCGGCGAAGGCCAGCGGTGCCAGCGCATCGGCGATGCGCGGGCTGAGCACCAGGGCGCGCATGCCGCGCGTGGCGCTGTCCAGCCCGGCGCGGCGCAGCAGCCCCGTCAGGATGCGCGCGCCGCGCGGCGAGGTGACCAGCACCGCCGCGACGCGCCCGGCGCCGATCGCCTCCAGCGCCGCATCGGGCAGCGCCGCAGCCTGGACGGCGCGATAGACGACGCGGCGGATGACGCGAAAGCCCTGCCCGCGCAGCGCCGCCGCGAGGTCCGCGCCATAGCCCTGCCCGACCGCCAACAGCAGCGGGCCGGCGGCGGGGTCGCGCCGGGCGGCGACCAGGCGCGCCAGGGCGGCGGCGTCGCCCTCGGCCGCGGTGACGTCGTTGAAGCCGCGGGCGCGGGCCTCGGCCGCGGTGCCCGCACCCACCGCCAGCACCGGCAGAGCGGCGGGCGGCAGGGCGCGCGCGGCAGCGCGGCTGGCCAGCAGCAGGGCCTGCGCGCGGGGCAGGGTAGCGGGCGGCGTGCCGTGCAGCACCAGCGCGGGCGCCGCCACCGGGTGCCAGCCCAGCGCTGCGAGAGCGGCGGCGGTCTCGGCATCGCCGGGTGCGGGGCGGGTGACCAGCACGCCGCGCGGCGTGGCGTCGCACAGCGATCCGCTGGCAAGGGTTCGCGTCACGCGCCCGGCCCTTCCGGCGGTTCGGTCACGCCGGTCGGCTCGAACGACCCTGCGTGGCTGGACCGCGCCTCTCGGTCGTGAGCCCGAATACCTGCTGCCGCCGTGCTCCGGCCACGGTTGCTGGTCCCGGCGGCCTGCCGATGCGCGATGAGGGCACATCCGGCAAAGGTCGCGGGCCGGACCCTAGGCAAACAGGTCCGCCGGGCTGTCGCGGCGCAGCGCCTGGCCCAGCGCATCGCCGAGTCGCACCGCGTCCGCCGCGTCCGCTTCCTCGGTCCGGCGCAGCAGGAAGGATCCGTCGGCGCGCGCCACCAGGCCGGTCAGGCGCACACGGCCATTGTCCATCAGCCGGGCATGGCCGCCGATCGGCGTGCGGCAGGACCCGTCCAGCGCCGCCAGCAGGGCGCGCTCGGCGGAGGAGACGGCGCGCGCCTCGGGGTCCTCGATGGCGGCCAGGAGTTCGTGCAATTCGGTGTCGTCGGCGCGCACCGTCACGCCGACGATGCCCTGGCCGGCGGCGGGGACCATGACCTCGGCGTCGATGGCGACGCTCCCGGGTGGGTCGAGCTCCATGCGCCGCAGCCCGGCCAGCGCCAGCAGCGTGGCGGCGGCTTGGCCTTCCGCCAGCTTCCGCAGGCGCGTCTGCACATTGCCGCGGAACATCACCACGTTCAGGTCCGGCCGTCGGTGCAGCAACTGCGATTGCCGCCGCACCGAGGACGTGCCGATCACCGCGCCCTGCGGCAGCGCCGCGAAAGGGTCGGCCGGGTCGGCGGCGGGCAGGGCAGGGCCGGGCAGAAGGCAGTCGCGCGCATCCTCGCGCTTCAGGGTGCAGGCCAGGACGATGCCGGGCGGCATCTCGGTCTCGAGGTCCTTCAGCGAATGCACCGCGAAATCCACCCGGCCATCCAGCAGCGCCTCGTGGATTTCCTTGGCAAACAGGCCCTTACCGCCGATCTCCGCGAGGCGGCGGTCCTGGATCAGGTCGCCGGAGGTCTCGATGCGCTGTTCCTCGAAGGCATTGGCGTCGCGCAGCACCGGGCAGAACTGCGTGATGCGGGCCAGGAAGTCGCGCGTCTGCCACAGCGCGAGGGGCGAGGCACGGGTGCCCACGCGCAAGGGCAGGGCGCGTCGGGCGGCGGCAGCAGGGTGGGCAAGGGCCATGCACCCGTCATAGAACCCTGCCCATGGGCGCGGAAGGTGGGATCATGCTGCGAGGGCCGGTGCTGGGGCTCGAAAGCAGCTGTGACGAAACGGCGGCCGCCGTGCTGGCCCCCGACGGCACCATCCTGGCCGAGGGCGTGCTGTCCCAGGAGGCAGAGCACGCGGCCTTCGGCGGCGTGGTGCCGGAGATCGCCGCGCGCGCACACCTGGCCGCGCTGCCGGGGCTGGCCGAGCGCGTGCTGGCGCGCGCCGGAGTGGGTTTCGCCGATTTGGGCGCGGTGGCGGCGACCTCCGGCCCCGGGCTGATCGGCGGGCTGATCGTGGGTGCGGGCTTCGGCAAGGGTGTCGCGATCTCGCAGGGCCTGCCCTTCGTGGCGGTGAACCACCTGGAGGCGCATGCGCTGACCGCCCGACTGCCGGGCCTGCTGCCCGAAGGCGCGCCGGCCTTTCCCTACCTTTTGCTGCTGGTCTCGGGCGGGCATTGCCAATGTGTCGCCGTGGAGGCGCTGGGGCGCTACCGCCGGCTCGGCACCACGTTGGACGACGCGGTGGGCGAGGCCTTCGACAAGGCCGCCAAGCTGATGGGCCTGCCCTGGCCCGGCGGGCCGCATCTGGAACGGCTGGCGGCGACCGGCGATGCGCGCGCGGTGGCGCTGCCGCGGCCGCTGTTCGGGCGGCCGGGCTGCGATTTCTCGTTCAGCGGGTTGAAGACGGCGGTGGCGCGGGCGGTGGCGCAGGGTGCGGCGCACCGGGACGTCGCGGCGGCGTTCCAGGCGTCCGTCGCGGCGGTGCTGGCGGATCGGGCGCGGAACGCGCTGGCGATGATGCCGGGCGCCACTGCGGTGGTTGTCGCCGGCGGCGTGGCGGCCAACCAGGCGGTCCGGACCGCGCTGGCCGGGGCCGCGGCGCAGGCCGGGGTGCCGATGCTGGCGCCGCCGCTGCGCCTGTGCACCGACAATGCGGTGATGGTCGCCTGGGCGGGCATCGAGCGCCTGCGCGCCGGCCTGACCGACGGCCTGGACCATGCGCCGCGCCCGCGCTGGCCTTTGGCGGAGCTGGCGCGGTGACGACCCGCCGGTTGCGTGCCATGACCGCGCCCGCATGAACTACCGCCACGCCTTCCATGCCGGCAACCACGCGGATTGCCTGAAGCACGCGCTGCTGTTGCTGCTGCTCGATGCGCTGCGGCGCAAGCCGGCGCCCTTCGCGGTGCTCGACACCCATGCCGGGCGGGGCGTGTACGATTTGTCGGCGGATGAGGCGGCGCGCACCGGGGAGGCCGCGCGCGGTGCGCTGCGCCTGGCCGATGTGGTGGATGGCCCGCTCGCGCCTTTCGTGGAGGCGTTGCGCGCGCAGGGCTTCCCGGCGCGCTATCCGGGATCCCCGGCGCTGGTGCGCGCGGCGTTGCGCGTCGGCGACCGGCTGGCCTGCTGCGAATTGCACCCCGAGGATCACGCCGCGCTGCGCGCGCATTTCGCCCGCGATGGCCAGGTGGCCGTGCATCGGCGCGATGCCTGGGAGGCGATTCGCGCGCTGACGCCGTTTCCCGAAAAGCGCGGCCTGGTGCTGATCGACCCGCCCTTCGAGCAGGAGGAGGAATTCGCCCGCCTGGTCGGCGCCGTGGCCGAGGTGAATCATCGCTTCCGTGCCGGCATCGTGGCCGCCTGGTACCCGGTGAAGCATCGCGCCCCGGTGCGCGACTTCCACGACGCGCTGCGCGCCACCGGCGTGCGCGATATGGTGGCCGCCGAATTGTGGCTGCGCGAACCGACCGACCCGCGTCGCCTGAATGGGAGTGGCCTGCTGGTGGTGAACCCCCCCTTCGGATTCGAGGCTGCTGCCGAGGCTATGCTGTCGCCCCTCTTGCCGCTGCTGGGCGCCGAGCCGGGTGCCGGCGTCGCGGTCTCGCGCGTGGCCCCCGAATGACGCCGTCTGTTTGCGAGGGCGGAGTCCCAAAGAAGGGAGGGGGATCGGGGGAGGTTCTCCTCCCCCGACCTGTCTGTTGATGAAGGTCGCCGTCTTCGGCGCCGGCGCCTGGGGCACTGCGCTGGCGATCCAGGCGGCGCGCGCCGGTCGCGAGGTGGCTTTGTGGGCGCGCGACCCGTCGCGTGCGCGGGAGATTGCCGCCGCGCGCGAGAATACCCGCTATTTGCCGGGCGCGGCGTTGCCCGGTGCGGTCGTGGTGGGTTCCGATGCCGCGGAGGCGCTGCGTGGGGCGGCGCTGGCGCTTCTGGTGGTGCCGGCGCAGGCGCTGCGCGGGGTTGTTTCCGCGCTGCCGGTGGCCGATGTCCCGATGCTGCTGTGCTGCAAGGGCGTCGAGGCGGGCAGCCTGCGCCTGCCGCTGGAAGTGCTGGCGGCGCTGCGCCCCGGCCAGGTGGCCGGCGTGCTGTCGGGGCCGAATTTCGCGCATGAGGTCGCGCGGGGCCTGCCTGCCGCCGCGGTGGTGGCCGCAGCCGATTCCGCGCTGCGCGAATCCGGCGTGGTGCTGCTGGGTTCGCCCAGCTTCCGCCTTTACGCCGGCGAGGACCCGGTCGGTGCCGAGGTGGGTGGTGCGGCCAAGAACGTGGTCGCGATCGCCGCCGGGGCGGTGATCGGCGCTGGCTTGGGCGAAAATGCCCGCGCCGCGCTGGTCACGCGCGGGCTGGCGGAATTGTCGCGCCTGGCGGTGGCGCTGGGTGGGCGGGCCGAGACGGCGGCCGGGCTGACCGGGCTGGGCGACCTGATGCTGACCTGCGCCGGCCCGGGCAGCCGCAACATGTCGCTGGGCCTGGCGCTGGGGCGCGGGGAGAGCCTGGCCGCGGTGCTGGCCGCGCGCGCCGGCGTGACCGAGGGCGTGGCGACGGCCCCGGCGCTGGTGGCGCGCGCTGCGTCGGTGGGCGTGGAATTGCCGGTGTGTGCCGCGGTGGCCGACCTGGTGGCCGAGCGGATCACGGTGGGCGAGGCGATGGCGCGGCTGCTGGCGCGCCCGCTGCGCGCCGAATAGCGTCAGCTGGCGCGGGAGAGTTCCGTCTCGTGCAGGTTCCGCACGGCGGCGACGTAGCCGGACTGGGTGCCGGTGACCAGCGCCTCGTTCAACTGGCGCAGCAGGCGTTCGAGGTCGTCGGTGCGGCAGATCTCGAGCGTGCCCATGCCGGCGCGGTGGGTGGCACGGTAGGACCCGTCGCGCAGGCGGTCGATCTCGATGGTGCTGGACCCGCCGGCAACCGGGCGCAGCGTGATGATCACGTCGTCCGGTGTCGGGGTCGCGGTGGCATCGGCCATGGGCGTCGTGTCCTTGCAGACGGTGGACACGGCGCCGCCTTCTGGCGGCGTCCGTACCGGCGGTGCGGGCGCGTCCTGCGCCTCGCCTGCCGAAGCCGTGATCATAACCGGATCAGGGAATCGCGACAGCGACCAATGGTAGAGTTGCGTAACGGTGATGCCCGGGTGGCGCTTTCCGGCCCGCGATGCGCGATCGAGGCCGGTGCGCGAGCGGACGTGAAAATGAACGTCTTTTGAATATCTTGCGACGACACGGTGGAATGCCCGCGTCGCAAGTGGCCGGTCGCGCCATGCGACATTACGAAATATTGAGACTAATCACGCTATTGTGATGGAAGAATTGGGTCGGCGGAGCCATGGCGAACCATGGCCCCGCCGCCCTGGGTCAGGCCTTCCGCGCCATGACCGAGGCCGGGACGCGCGCCGCGATGCGCGCCCGGATCGCCAGCAGCGCCGTGTCGTCCTCGCTGACCAGCGGCGCGCAGGCCGCGGCGGCGTAGCGACCATTGCCGCGCATGGCCTCGAAATCCACCACCAGCGCGGCGACCTTGGCGTTGTCGAACAGATGGCGGTTGCCGTCGTCGAAGTAGGTCTCGGTCACCGCGCCCTCGCTGACCACCAGGCCATGGGCCTCGAGTTCGACGTGGAAGTAGGTGACCGCGCGGACCCACAGTTCCTGCACGATCGAGGTGCCGTTCACCAGCAGGCGTGCCGGCACCAGGCGGCCATCGAGGAAGATGGCGTGCTCGGGGCTGACGCGCAGGTCGCGGAACGGCACGCCATCGGCCAGGGCACCGGCCTTGATGAGCACCGGCGCGGCCTTGGTCTTGTCACGCTGGCGCGCGACATCGACCTGCGTGCGACCGACCCACACCAGCGGCTGGAGCGGCGCGCCGCCATGGGCCGCCACCACCAGGTCGCCGGCGCGCAGCTGCTCGACCGGGACCTCGCCACGGGCGGTCGCGATGCGCGTGCCCTCGGCGAAGCAGGTGATGACGTCCTCATCCGGGTCGTAGCCATAGACCCAGAGGGTGTCGTCGCCGTCGCCACCGGGCATGGTGTTGACGAACTGCGTCGCGCCGTCGCCGCCATCGACCGTGTACCAGGGGTCGTCGTCGCCGCCGGTCCAGCCCTCGAGGTCGAGCGTGTCGACGCCACCGCCCAGGTCGACGGTGTCGTCGCCATCGCCCTGGTCCCAGACCAGGCTGTCGTCGCCTTCGCCGAGGTCGATGCTGTCGTCGCCCCCGCCGGAGATGACGGTATCGGCCTTGTCGGTCAGCTCGATGACCTCGAAGCCATCGATGGTGTCGGTGTCGCCATGCCCGTCCTGCACCGTGTCCGCGTCGAGGTCGACGAAGACCGGGCCGGGCGAGCCGGAGTAGTCGAGCGTGTCGGCACCCGCGCCGCCGACGATGCTGTCGTCGCCGGCCGAACCCTCGACCACGTCGTTGCCGTCGCCGGCGTTGACGGTCTCGGCGCCCGCGCCGCCCACGATGCTGTCGTTGTTGTCGCCCGCATCGACCGTGCCGCCGCCGTCGCCGACCACGACCGTGTCGTTGCCCTCGCCGGTGCTGATCGCCGCGGTGTCGTCGCCGCCGACCACGCTGTCATTGCCGCCGCCGGTCTGCACCACGCCGAAGCCGGAGATGGTGTCGTCGCCGATATCGTCGCCATTGGCGCGACCGTCGGCCAGGTCCACCGTCACCGGGGCGTCGGAGTCGCTGTAGTCCAGCGTGTTCGTGCCGCCGCCGCCGACCAGGCTGTCATCGCCGAGCGAACCCACCACGGTGTCGTTGCCGAGGCCGGTATCGACCGTCTCGGCACCGTCGCCGCCGACCACGCTGTCGGCACCTTCGCCGGTCGTGACCACGCCGAAGCCGACGATGGTGTCGTCGCCGATGTCGGCACCGTTCGCGCGCCCGGCATCCAGGTCCACCGTCACCGGCGCATCGGCATCGCTGTAGTCCAGCGTGTTGGTGCCGCCGCCGCCGACCAGGCTGTCATCGCCCAGCGAACCCACCACGGTGTCGTTGCCAAGGCCGGTATCGACCGTCTCGGCACCGTCGCCGCCGACCACGCTGTCGGCACCGTCGCCGGTCGCGACCACGCCGAAGCCGCTGATGGTGTCGGCCCCGATATCGGCGCCGTTCGCGCGCCCGGCATCCAGGTCCACCGTCACCGGCGCATCGGCATCGCTGTAGTCCAGCGTGTTCGTGCCGCTGCCGCCGACCAGGCTGTCATTGCCCAGCGAGCCGACAACGGTGTCGTCGTCGGTGCCGCCGTCGATCGTTTCGTTGCCCGCGCCGCCGACGATGCTGTCGTCGCCCGAGCCGGTGAGGATGACGTCGTTGCCGCCGCCGGCCACCACCACGTCATCACCGCCGCCGGACAGGATCGTCTCGGACCCCGCGCTGCCGACGATGCTGTCGTTGCCGGTGCCGGTCGCGACCTGCTCGAAGCCGACGATCGAGTCGGTCCCGATATCCGCGCCGTTCGCGGCGTTGTTCGCGAAGTCGACCGTCACCGGCGACGTGGCACCGGAGTAGTTCAGCCCGTCGCGGCCATCGCCGCCGATCAGCGTGTCGTTGCCCAGCGAGCCCGCCACGGTGTCGTTGTCGGCACCGCCATCGATGATCTCGTTGCCCGAACCGCCGACGATGCTGTCGTTGCCAGTGCCGCCCAGCAGGGTATCGGCGCCGCCGCCGCCGCTGAGGGTGTCGTTGCCGCCGGCGCCGTCGAGCACGTTGTTGGCCGAACCGCCGGCCAGGTTGTCGGCGTTGTCGCTGCCGAGCACGTTCTCGACACCCGACAGCACGTCGTTGCCGGCCGCGCCGGTGGCGCTGCCATTCCCGTTGCCATCCAGCGCGACCGTCACGCCGCCGCCGATGCCGGCATAGGTTGCCCAGTCATTGCCGGTGCCGCCCGCCAGCGTGTCGTCGCCGCCGCCGCCGCCCAGCGTGTCGTTGCCGCCGGCGCCGTTGAACAGGTTGGCCGTGGAACCGCCGGTGCTGACGATGCTGTCGTCGCCGCTGCCGCCGACGACGTTCTCGATGCTGGTCAGGCTGTCGGAGCCGACATCGGCGCCGCCGATGCCCGTGCCGTTGTCGCTGGCGTTCAGGGTGACGGTCACGCCCGAGGTCGCGGCGGAATAATCGGCCGTGTCGGTGTCGGCGCCGCCGAGCAGGCTGTCATTGCCGCCGCCGCCGCCCAGCGTGTCGTTGCCGGCCGCGCCGCTCAGCGTGTCGGCCGCATTGCCCGCGCCGCCCTGCAGGTTGTTGGCGCCCGCGCTGCCCAGGATGGTGTCGGCACCCGAACCGCCGATGGCGTTCTCGAAGCCATAGACCCGGTCGGACCCGGCGCCGCCGGTCACGTTCTGGCCGGTGGTCGCGCCGAGGTCGGCGGTCACCGCGTTGGTGATACCGGTGAAGTCGATCAGGTCGGTGCCGTCGCCGCCGACGATGCTGTCGTTGCCCAGCGAGGCGCGCACCGTGTCGTTGTCGGCGCCGGCGTTGATCGTCTCGTTGTTGACGCCGCCCAGGATGCTGTCGTTGCCGGCGCCGCCGAAGATGGTGTCGATGCCACCCTGGCCGTTGATGGTGTCGTTGTCGTCGCCGCCGTCGATGAGGTCGGCATCGGAGGCCTCGGTGCCGCTGCTGCCCAGGATCAGGTCGTCGCCGGCCCCGCCGAAGGCGCTGTCGCCCAGGTTGGTCTGGATGGTGTCGTTGCCGCCGCCGCCGAACAGCGCGTTGTCGTAGTTTGTGCTGCCGGTCAGGCTGTCATTGCCCGAGCCGCCGCGCAGGTTCTCGAAGACATTGCCGGAGAAGCTGTCGCCCTGCGCCTCGCCGCCGGAGGCGAAGCCGGTGGCCAGGTTGACCGTCACGCCCGTGGTGTCGTTGGCGTAGGAAAGTTCGTCGATGCCGCTCGAATCGGTGAAGGTGTCGGCGCCGGCGCCGCCCTCCAGGATGTCGTTGCCGCCGCCGCCGTTCAGCGAGTCGTTGCCGGTGCCGCCGACCAGCGAGTCGTTGTCGTCCTCGCCGCGCAGCGAATCGTTGCCCGTGCCGCCGATCAGCGTGTCGTCGCCGTCCCGGCCGCGCAGGTTGTCGTTGCCACCCAGGCCGTCGGCGAAATCGTTGGCGTTGTTGTCGCCGTTGAAGGTGTTGTCGTTGTTGTTCGGGCCGCTGGTCCAGGACATCGCTTTCTCCTCAGAAACGCGTCACGCCGGGCACGGCCCGGCGGAATGGGGTGGAAAATCGACACGCGGCGGCTTGGCGCGCCTGCGCGCCGTGCCGCATCGGTGAAAGGGGGCGTGTGGCGGCCGCCGGCCGCGCGCCTGGTCGGCCTGGCGTGGAGCCTGTGCGCCGGGCCGTGCCGCGGCGCGATGGGGGCCGCGGTGCGCGGGCCGCGGCGCGCCCTTGCGGCATGGCCGGGAAGGATGGTGTGGCAACGGGCTCGGCGCCGACGGCGCAGACCTCCGGCGGGAAGGTCGCCGCGACGGTGCGATGGGCGAGATCACGGCCGCGCCGGAGCAGCCGCACCAGGCGCCGCGCCAGGCGCGCAGCCGACCCGCGCGACGCCGCAGGCGCCGCAGCGCCCCGCATCAGCATCGTGTCGGTCAGGCCAGCGAGCATTCGCGAGAGCAATCCTGGAATTTGAGACGGCGCCTTGTAGCGCGGCGGCTCACCCTCCGAAATAAACAATCTATTAACAATCCCACGAGACAGGGATCGGCCATGACGTGCTGGGCACAAAAATTACACGCTCAAGTTGTGAGGTGGGGCGTCGCTGCGGCGGGTTTGGCGTAGCCGCGCCGTTCAGCATTTTGTGAACGGATCGACCTTACAGCCCTGAAGGCGAGCCGCAAGGCCGGCATGGCGGCGGACCGGAGCACGCGCTCCGCGTGTAGGCGTCTTGGCGCTACGGCCGCCCCGCGCCGGTCGGCCGGATCTGTGGGTCAAGTATCACAATGTCGCGAGCGCCGCCTGCGCGCGGCCGAGAGCCGCGGAATCGCCGTCAATCGACCGTCAGCGCCGCCCCCGCGGCCAGCGGTGCCAGCGGCGCGGCCAGCGACACCCCCGCGCCCAGCAGCAACAGGAAGGGCGCCGGCGACAACCCGGACGCCGCCGCCTCGATCGCCGCCGCGCCAAAGATCACCGCCGGGATCGCCAGCGGCAGCACCAGCAGCGGCAGCAGCACCGACCCGCGCCGTGCCCCCAGCGTCAGCGCCGCGCCCAGCGTGCCCAGCAGCGACAGCAGCGCGGTGGCCAGGCCCAGCGCGATAATCGCGGTGCCCCAGGCCTCGACCGGCAGGTTCAGCAGCGCCGCCGCGACCGGGGTCGCCGCGAGCAGGGGCAGGCCGGTGGTGATCCAGTGGCCCAGCGCCTTGGCCGCCGCGATCCCCCCGCGCGGCAGCCCCGACAGCAGCAGCTGGTCGAGCGTGCCATCCTCGGCATCCGCGCCGAACAGGCGGTCGAGCGGCAGCAGCGCGGCCAGCAGCGCCGCGGCGAACAGCGCGCCCGGGGCAAGCCGCGCCAGCAATTCCGGCGCCGGGCCGACGCCGAAGGGAAACAGCGCCGCCACCAGCACGAAGAACAGCACCGCCCCCAGCGTATCGGCCGGGTGGCGCAGCGCCAAGCGGATCTCGCGCCCCAGCAGCGCGGCGAAGGCGTTCACAGCCGCAGCTCCCGCGCGCCATCGAGCGGCAGCGGGATATGCGTGGCCGCGACCACGATCCCCCCGCGTGCCCGATGCGCCGCCAGCAACGGGCGCAGGCGCTCGACCGATGCCGCGTCCAGCCCGGTGGTGGGTTCGTCCAGCAGCCACAGCGGCGCGGGGCTGAGCGCCAGGCGCGCCAGCGCCAGCCGTCGCTTCTGCCCCGACGACAACACCCGCGCCGGCAGGTCTGCCAGCGGCGCCAGCGCCAGCGCGGCGAGCGCCGGCGCGACCTCGCCGCCATGCAGCCGCGCGAAGAAGGCGAGGTTCTCGGCCGCGCTGAGCGCCGGCTTCAGCGCATCCTGGTGCGACAGGTAGCGCAGGCGCATCGCATGCGCCGGCGCGTCCGCGGCGATGTCCTCGCCGCGCCACAGCACTATTCCTTCGGCCGGGCGAAGAAGTGAACTGAGAATGCGAAGCAATGTCGACTTGCCCGCGCCATTCGCGCCGGTCAGCAGCAGCGCCTCGCCGGCGTGCAGCGCGAAGGACAGGCCGGCGAAGACCACGCGGTCGCCGCGCAGGCAGGCGAGGTCGCGCGCTTCCAACACCACCCCGCCAGCCTCAGCCAAAACCGCCCCCAATCCATGGACCGTCGCCGGCCGCCATGCTTAAACCGCCCCATTCCGCGGCCGTCAGGGCCGCCGTGACGCTGAGGAAGGGCATCTCGACCATGCGGATGATCGGGCAGGACAGCCTGAAGACCCGCCGTACCCTCGATGTGGACGGCAAGACCTATCACTACTTCAGCCTGCCCGAGGCGGCCAAGAGCATCGGCGACATCTCCCGCCTGCCCTACAGCCTCAAGGTGCTGCTCGAGAACGTGCTGCGCTTCGAGGACGGGCGCTCCTATACCGTGGACGACGCCAAGAAGATCGCGGAGTGGCTGGTGCAGGGCCGCTCCACCAAGGAAGTGCCGTTCCGCCCCGCCCGCATCCTGCTGCAGGATTTTACGGGTGTGCCGGCCGTGGTGGACCTCGCCGCGATGCGCGATGCGCTGCTGAGCCTGAACGGCGACCCGCGCAAGGTGAACCCGCTGGTGCCGGTCGACCTGGTGATCGACCACTCGGTGATGGTGGACTACTCCGGCTCCGCCGCCGCGTTGCAGAAGAACGTGGATGTCGAGTTCGAGCGCAATGGCGAGCGCTACGAATTCCTCCGCTGGGGCCAGGAAGCCTTCAACAACTTCCGCGTCGTGCCGCCGGGCACCGGCATCTGCCACCAGGTGAACCTGGAATACCTGGCGCAGGTGGTCTGGACCGCGACCGACACCGGCGAAGTGTTTGCCTTCCCCGACAGCTGCTACGGCACCGACAGCCACACCACCATGGTGAATGGCCTGGGCGTGCTCGGCTGGGGCGTGGGCGGGATCGAGGCCGAGGCGGCGATGCTCGGCCAGCCGATCGCCATGCTCATCCCCGACGTGATCGGCTTCAAGCTGATCGGGTCGGTGCGCGAGGGTGTCACCGCCACCGACCTGGTGCTGACGGTCACGCAGATGCTCCGCAAGAAAGGCGTGGTCGGCAAGTTCGTCGAATTCTACGGCCCGGGCCTGGCGCACCTGCCCCTGGCCGACCGTGCGACCATCGGCAACATGGCGCCGGAATACGGTGCCACCTGCGGCTTCTTCCCGGTGGACGAGACCACGCTGAACTACCTGCGCCTGTCCGGCCGCGACGAGCACCGCATCAACCTGGTGCGCGACTACGCCAAGGCGCAGGGCATGTTCCGCGAGGCCGACAGCCCCGACCCGGTGTTCACCGACACGCTGGAACTGGACCTGTCCACGGTCGAACCCTCCATGGCCGGGCCGAAGCGCCCGCAGGACCGGGTCGCGCTGTCCAGCGCCGGCGCGTCCTTCCTGAAGGACCTCGCGGCCGGCACCATGGGCGTGCCGGGCGACAAGGCCGATTTGCGCGTGCCGGTGGCCGGTGCGAACTACGACCTCGGCCATGGCGACGTGGTGATCGCGGCGATCACGTCGTGTACCAATACGTCGAACCCCTATGTGCTGGTCGCCGCGGGGCTGGTGGCCAAGAAGGCGCATGAGAAGGGGCTGACGGCGAAGCCCTGGGTCAAGACCTCGCTCGCGCCGGGTTCGCAGGTGGTGACCGACTATCTGGACAAGGCGGGGCTGTCGCCGCACCTCGATGCGCTCGGCTTCCAGACGGTGGGCTATGGCTGCACCACCTGCATCGGCAATTCCGGCCCGCTGGCCGAACCGATCGTGGATGCGATCGAGACCAACAAGCTGGTCGGCGTGTCCGTGCTGTCGGGCAACCGCAACTTCGAAGGGCGCGTGCATGCGAATGTGCGCGCGAACTACCTGGCTTCCCCGCCGCTGGTCGTGGCCTATGCGCTGGCCGGCACCATCCGCCTGGACATGTCGAAGGACCCGATCGGCACCGGCCGCGACGGCCAGCCGGTCTACCTCAAGGACATCTGGCCGACGCAGAAGGAGGTGACCGACACCGTCCACTCCGTCGTCACGCGCGAGATGTTCCAGGAGCGCTACGGCGACGTCTTCAAGGGTCCGGCGCAGTGGCAGGCGATCCGCGTCGATGCGGACAGCGACACCTATCGCTGGAATTCCGGTTCCACCTACGTCCAGAACCCGCCCTATTTCGAGGGCATGACCATGGACCCGAAGCCGACCGGCGACGTGCGCGGCGCGCGCCTGCTCGCCCTGCTGGCGGACAGCATCACAACCGACCACATTTCCCCGGCGGGCAATATCCGCAAGGCGTCGCCGGCGGGCGAATACCTGGTGGAACACCAGGTGCGGCAGGACGACTTCAACTCCTACGGCGCGCGCCGCGGCAACCATGAAGTCATGATGCGCGGCACCTTCGCCAATATCCGCATCAAGAACGAGATGGTCCCCGGCGTGGAAGGCGGCGTGTCCAAGCACTACCCGTCGGGCGATGTCGCGCCGATCTACACCACGGCGATGCGCTACAAGCGTGAGGGCGTCCCGCTGGTGGTGATCGGCGGCAAGGAATACGGCACCGGTTCGTCGCGCGACTGGGCGGCGAAGGGCACCTTCCTGCTCGGCGTGAAGGCGGTCATCGCGGAATCCTTCGAGCGCATCCACCGGTCGAACCTGGTGGGCATGGGCGTGCTGCCGCTGGTGTTCAAGGAAGGCGAGAGCCGCGCCACGCTGGGCCTGAAGGGCGACGAGACCATCGACATCCTGGGCGTGGAACAGCTCTCCCCGCGCATGATGATGGACGTGATCATCACCCGCGCCGACGGCACGCAGGTGAAGACGCAGGTGATGTGCCGCGTCGATACCGCGGACGAGGTCGAGTACTACAAGAACGGCGGCATCCTGCACTACGTGCTGCGCGGGATGGCGAAGGCGGCCTGACGCCGCCTCGCTGACAGGCGTTTCGACAAGGGCGCGGTCCGAAGGGGCCGCGCCCTTCGCGCGTTCAGAGTTCGTCGTCAAAAAACGAAAGCAGCGCCGCCGCATGGGCGCGCAGTTGCGGCAGAGGTGCCGCGCGCCATCCCTCGATCATTCGGCGATACGTCAGGCCAACGAAGCGCACATGGTCGCCAACCACCGCCTCGCCGAAGCGCGCGACTTCTGCCGAGACGGCGTCATGCGTCACGAGATCGATCTCGCGACCGCGACGATCACGGCGCGGCTGCGCCCGCAGATGCACGAGGCAAGGCGAGCACGCCCCGTCAGCGGACACCTTCGCAGTGGCGGTCAGCAAACCGAGCGCGTGTTTCAGCAATTGCGCTTCTTCGAGGTGCTTGAAGCCGGCGTCCCCGGTGCGCGACCGGTCCCGCAGCGCCTGGTGGCGATCCATCGCCTCGCCCCAGACGGGGCGCCAATACGCGTCGCTCCAATCAGGATCGCGATGTGAACCGAAGGGCTCGTATCGCTTGCTCTCGATACCGATCAGGCCGCCGCCGGTCTCAATCAGAACGTCCATGTTGGGCCGCCGACCGCCCCGCCAGGGAAATGGCAGGATCGCCTCGATACGAACGCTGCGAGCGGGCCAGCCGAGATCCTCCGTACCCGGCAACGGCGGTAGCGCCTCGGGATGCTCGAGGAAGGGCGCGAAGGCATTGATGGCGAGCGCGGCCGATGAGGTAGGGCTGAGAATCTTTCCGCTTCCGAGTTCGTCGCCATCGGCCGTCTCCAGCGCTTCATGGATCGCGCGAAGCGGAAGCCCCCACATGAGCGCCCCGGCAAGCCGCCCGATCGCATCGTCCGCTTCCTGTCCCGGCATGGCCTTTTCCCCCCGTCACCGTTGCGGCGCCCATCGTGACGATGGCAGCCGTCGCAGGGCATGTCTTCCCCACGGCGTGGAGCGCAGGACCCGCCATCGTTCTCCGGGGGGATTGGCCATGCTTCAACCGGCCGGCGCGAACTCCCGGAACAACGCTTCCTGCAGCGCCTTCAGCCCCTCATCCGCCTGCGTCCCGGTGCGGTTGGTCGCCACCACCACCGCGAAATCCCGCGACGCCTGCACCATCACCATCGCCAGGTTCATGCTGTTGGACCCGGTGTGCAGCATCACCTCGCCGCGCGTGTAGGGCAGCGTCAGGAACCCCCAACCCAGCCCATAGGCCCCGCCCGAGGGCGTGCCCGGCGCCGCGTCGGGGCGCGCGGGCATCTCGATGACGCGCGTGTGCAGCCGTCGCAGTGTCTCCGCACCCACCAGCGCCGGCCCACGCTTGCCCGCGCCGGCATGCCAACCCGCCCAGGCCGCGAAATCCAGGATCGACAGATGCGCCGCGCCCGCCGGGCCATAGACCGGCGGCACGTCGCCATTCGGCCCCGCCAGCATCGGCAGCAGCGACCCATCCGGCAGCGTCGTGTGGCCGAGCGGCGCATCGATCCGCCCCATCGTCGATTGCGGCCCGATGCCCGCGCTGGCCAGGCCCATCGCGCCGAAGATGCGCGCAACCACCAGCTCCTCCCAGGTCGCGCCGCCGGCCGCCTCCAGCATCGCCCCGGCAATCATGTAGCCGAGGTTCGCGTAGGCGAAGCCTGCCCCCCGCGGCGCCGCCAGCGGCCGCGTGCGCCACTGCCCGAGCACCCAGCGCCGCAGCCCGTCCAGGTTGAGGCTGTCCTGCTCCGCCGAGGCAAACACCAGGCGGAGGATCTCGTCGGTGTCGGGCGGGATGCCGCCGGTATGCGACAGCAGTTGCACCATAGTCACGCCGGCGAGCCCGGCATCCATCCCGTCGCGCAACGCCGGAAACGCGCTGCCCACCGTGCTGTCCCAGCGGATGCGCCCGGCCTCGACCAGCATGCCGGCCAGCAGCGCGGTCATGGCCTTGGTGCAGGATCCGATATGGAAGCGGTCGGTCACCGCGACCGGGACCTGCGCGCCGGCGCGCCGCGTGCCGACCGCCCCGGCGGCGACGACCCGCCCCTCGCGCACCGCCGCCCCGGCGAGTGCCGGCAGCCCGTAGCGCGCCAGGTAGGGCGTGAGCATCGCATCCAGCCCGGCCGGCGCCGGCTGTGCCGATGCCGGCAGCGCGGCGCCAAGCACCGCCGTTGCAGCCCCCATCATCGCGGCCCTGCGCTGCATCGCGGAATCCTCCCTGAGCGGCAGAGTGTGGGCACGGCCGCGCCGAAGCCGCAACGATGCGGCGCGCGGCGGCGCGGATCGGGCAGGTCGGCCGGCCCTGCGTCGCGCCTGCGCCGCGTCACCGTGCGGCACGGCCAGGTTGGCAGCGCGCCGATCGCGATGTCTTCGGCCTTCGCCGTCCGTCCACCCGGCGCTGTCTCGGCGCGCCGGCCGGTCCGGTCCGCACCCCGCCTGGGCCAGGACGCTACCGCTTCGCCACTGCCTCGATCTCGATCAGCGCGCCGCGCACCAGGGCGGTGACGCCCACGCAGGTCCGCACCGGCCGCCCGCCTTCCGGCAGCGCCGCCGCATAGGCCGCGTTCATCGCCGCATAGTCGCGTTCGAAGGCGCTCAGATACACTCGCACCGACACCAGGTCCTGCAGGCCAAGCCCCAGCGCCCCCAGCGCGCGCGCCAGGTTGCCCATGGTGCGCGTGGTCTGGCGCGCGATGCCCTCGGGCAGTGGCGCGTCGGGGTTGTCGATGTCGCGCGGGAACTGCCCGGTCAGGAACACGAACCCATCCGCCTCGACGGCGTGCGACGACGGCGAGACCGAGGGCGGGAAGCCCGGCAGCATGTGGTGGATCATTCCTCGCGCTTCGCCCCGTCCAGCAATGCGCGCCGGCGTGCCTCGGCGCGCGCGTCATTCGCCTTCTCGCCCTTCGTGCGCCCATGCTTTGCCCGGTTGGCAACCGCCTGGTCGGCCTTGTCGGCCTGCGCCCGCGCCTTGCGCGCCTTGTTGAGGTTGACGATCTCGGCCATCCGCGGAGGATACGCGCCCAATCGCCCGAGGGAAGCCGCCCAATGCCCATGATCTCGCTGACCGCCGCCGACGGCCATCGCCTGGCGGCCTATCGCACCGGCCCGCAGAAGGCCGACCGCGCGCTGGTCGTGGTGCAGGAGATCTTCGGCGTGAACCGCCACATGCGGAATGTCGCCGACGCCTTCGCCGCCGAGGGCTACGCCGTCATCGCCCCAGCCCTGTTCGACCGCGTCGGCCCGGGGATCGAACTCGGCTACGACCCCGCCGACGTGGCCCGCGGGCGCGAACTGCGCGGCAAGATCGATGACGGGCTCACCGTGCTCGACATCCTTGCCGCCGCGGCCGCCCTGCCGCGGGGTGTGAAGCGCGGCATCGTGGGGTATTGCTGGGGCGGCACCGTCGCCTGGCATGGCGCGACGCGCACCAGCGCCTTCAGCGCAGCCTCCGGCTGGTATGGCGGCGGCGTGGCCGCGTCTAAGGATGCGCTCGCGCGCTGCCCGGTCCAGCTGCATTTCGGCGAGACCGATGCCTCCATCCCGATGACGGATGTCGAGGCCGTGCGCGCCGCCCAGCCCGGTGTCGAGGTCCACGTCTATCCCGGCGCCGGCCATGGCTTCGCCTGCGACGAACGCGGCTCCTACTCGGCCAAGGATGCCGCGCTGGCGCAGAAGCGCACGCTGGAATTCTTCGCGAAGCACCTCTGACACCAGCGGCCGGTCTCATCGACCGCGCGCATCGTCGTGCGCGGTCCCTCGGTCGCCGGGCGGAAACCTCCGGCTTGAACGGCTTTCGCCCGACGGCCGGCGGCGTTCATCCGGGCGCCCGGCACGAACGCCATGCGCGTGCCGCCGGGATCATCCGGCGCGCGCCTCAGCCGCCGGCCAACAGCTCCTCGACCATCGCGCGGGTCGGCGTCGCGCCATCGCGCGCCCGCAGCGCCCCGGCGGCGGCGGCGAAGCGCATGACCTGCGGGATCGCCATGCCCTCGGCCACCGCCAGCGCATAGGCGCCGTGGAACACATCGCCGGCGCCGGTGGTGTTGGTGGCCAGCACGTCGAAGGCGGGTGTGCGGGTGGGCTTCTCGTCACCGGCCGCCATCCACAGCACGCCCTTCTCGCCCTGCGTCACGGCCGCGACCTTCACCGGGCCGGAGTTCAGCGCCTGGCGCAGCCCTTCCTCCGGCCCGCGCCCGGGCGCGAAATTCGCCAGCCCCGGCACCGAGAACACCGCATGGTCCACCCGCGGCACCAGGTCGCGCAGGATGCGCGTCTCGCTGCGCTCGCCATCCAGCACCACTGGAACCCCCGCATCGCGCGCGGCGGCGGCGGCGGCGGCCACGCCCTCGGGCCAGCGCGGGTCGCAGCACAGCGCGCCGGCCTCGCGGATGCGCTCCAGCGGCAGCCAGTCGGGATCGGTGCCCAGCCCCGATCCGCGGAACGACACGATGGTGCGCTCGCCCTGCGGGTCCACCAGCACCGCGCCGACCGGCGTGCGCCCGCCCGGCACGCGCCGCAGGCCCGACACGTCAACGCCCTCGGCCGCCAGCGCCTCCGCCAGGGGCTCGCCGTTCATGTCGTCGCCGACGCGGCCCCAGAAGGCGGCGCGCCCGCCCAGGCGCAGCGCGGCGATCGCGGCATTGGCGGCCATGCCGCCAGGCCCGATGCTGTAGGACCGCGCGGCGATCTTCGCCGGCGGCGCGGGAACGTCCTCGACACGGAAGGTGTGGTCGGCCACCACATTGCCGAGGCAGATGACCAGGGGAGGGGATGCCATGATGCGACGCAGCGTCCCACGCCGCCCCGTGCCGCGCCAAACACCGCCCGCTGACATTGCCGCGCGCATAATCCTGCTGCGCGACGATGTGCTGGTGCTGGACAAGCCCGCGGGCCTGCCGGTGCATCGCGGACCACGCGGCGGCGCCTCGATCGAGGACTGGCTGGAACCGCTGCGGATGGGCAAGCGCCATGTGCCGCAGCCGGCGCATCGGCTGGACACCGACACCGCCGGCTGCCTGGTGCTCGGCCGCACCAAGCCGGCGCTGGCCGCAGTCGGGCGCATCTTCGCCGAGGGCCTGGCGCGCAAGACCTACTGGGCCGTGGTGCGCGGCGGCCCGGCCGAGGATGAGGGCATGATCGACGCCCCGCTGCTCAAGACCAGCACTGCCGCGCGCGGCTGGCGCATGCAGGTCGACCCGGCCGGGCAGAAGGCCGTCACGGGATGGCGCGTGCTGGGGCGCGGCGGCGGCATGGCTTGGCTGGAGCTGACGCCGCTGACCGGCCGCACGCATCAACTGCGCGTGCATTGCGCGGCGGCCGGCTTCCCGATCCTGGGCGACCCGGTCTATGGCGGCAAGGAGCCCGGCGGGCTGCACCTGCTGGCCCGAGCCATCGCCCTGCCGCTCGACCCGCCGCTCGCGGCGCAGGCACCGGTGCCGGCGCACATGCGCCAGGCGCTGGCCGGCCTTGGCCTGCACGACTGACCCGCCCTGCAACCGCGCGCCCGCGCCACCACATCCCGGCACATGCAGGCGCGGCATCCCTCCGCGCCACGGGAAAGCCGCCATGACCACGCCCAGCGACGTCGCCTTCTCCCCCGCCGTGAAGGCCATCCAATCCGCGCGCGGATCGCGCGAGGCCTTCGCCCGCCGCGAACGCCGCGGCGGCTGGCAGGCCGAGATCACCCCGGACATCGCCGCCTTCATCGCCGCCAGCCGCAGCCTCTACCTCGCGACCGCCAGCGCCGAGGGCCAGCCCTATATCCAGCACCGCGGCGGCCCGCCCGGCTTCCTGCGCGTGCTCGACCCCGAGACGCTGGCCTTCGCCGACCTGGCCGGCAACCGGCAATACATCACGCTCGGCAACCTTTCGGAGAACCCGCGCGCGCAGCTGTTCCTGATGGACTACGCGAACCGCCGGCGCGTGAAGATCTGGGGCACGGCGCGCGTGGTCGAGGACGACCCCGCCTTGCTCGCGCTGCTGGCGCCCGACGGCGCGCGCGCCGAACAGGCCATCGTGTTCCGCGTGACGGCCTGGGACGCCAATTGCCCGCAGCACATCCCGCAGCGATTCGAGGCTGAGGACGTCGCCACCGCCCTGGCGCGCAAGGATGCCCGCATCGCCGAGCTGGAGGCCGCGCTGCAACGCGCCACGCAGACCGGTGCCTGAACCGCCGCGTCGCAGCCCGTTGGCGCCGGCGCGCAAGCGGGTCTAGCCTTGCCGCAAAGGCCATCGCGGCCGGAGGACAACGCCATGATCACGCGACGCATCCTGGGTGCGGGAACCCTCGCGACCCTCGCCACGCCGGCCCTCGCCCAATGGCAGCCGACACGGCCGATCCGCATGCTGGTCGGCTTCGCGCCGGGCGGCGGCACCGACATCACCACCCGCACCATCGGCGCCAAGCTGCAGGCGCTGCTCGGCCAGCCCATCGTGGTGGAAAACCGCCCCGGCGCCGGCGGCAACCTGGCCTCCGAGGCCACCGTCAACGCGCCGGCCGACGGCTCCGCGCTGATGATGGGCACCATCGCCTCGCTGGTGATGAACCCGATCATGACCCGGCTGCCCTTCACCGTGCTGACCGACCTCACCGCCATCGGCCGGTCCGTCGAGGTGACCAATTTCCTGGTGGTCGCGCCCGAGAAGCCCTGGCGCACGTTGCCCGAACTCATCGCCGCGGCGAAGGCGAAGCCGGGCGAGCTCTCCTACGGGTCCTCGGGTGTGGGCGGCGCGGGGCATCTGGGCGGCGCGCTGCTCGATTCCATGGCGGGGATCGAGACCATCCACGTGCCCTATCGCGGCGGCGGGCAGCTCATCACGGACATCCTGTCGGGCAAGGTGGATTTCTCGGTGGCCACGGCAGCGACCGTGCTGCCGCATATCGAGGCCGGGCGGCTGCGCGCGCTGGCGGTGCCATCCGCGCGCCGCTCCGCCCTGCTGCCCGACGTGCCCACGGTGGCGGAAGCCGCCAACCTGCCGGGCTACGAGGTGGCCAACTGGTACGCCATGATGGGTCCGCGCGCCCTGCCGCGGCCGATCGTGGATCGCGTCAACGCCGCGCTGAACGAGGCGATGCGTGACCCCGACGTGGCATCCAACCTCGCCAAGCACGGGCTGGAGCCCGCCCCCTCCACGCCGGAGGAACTGGTTGGCTTCATCCGCGCCGAGACGGAGAAGTGGCGCCCGATCATCGCGCGCGCGGGCGCCTCGGCGAACTGACCGGCGTTGACTGGGCGCCGCCGTCCCGGCGGACGCCCACGCGCCAATCAACATGCGCCCGCATCCGTCGCGGCGCATTTCCTTGACGCTGCCGCGGCGCCGGTCGCAGCCTCCGCCTGGATGCAAGGGCTGCGTCCGGCACCCCCCTGCACCCGGTCGCCACATCGCCGGACGATGAGGGGCAGTCATGCGGCACGCATCGATGATCCGGCTGGCGCTTGCGGCATCCGTCGCGCTCGCGGCCCTCGTGCCCGGCGCCGCGCAGGCACAGCATCGCGTGCTGGGCACGGTGAACTTCCCGGTGCAATGCAGCGCCGAGGCGCAGGCCGAATTCAACCACGCGATGCTGCTGCAGCACTCCTTCTGGTACCAGGTCGCCGGCGAGGCCTTCCGCCAGGTGCGCCGCATGGATCCCGCCTGCACCATGGCCTTTTGGGGCGAGGCGCTGACGCTGCTGACCAACCCCTACAGCCCGCCGCCGCCGCAGAACCTGCGCGACGGCCGCGCGCTGCTGGCGGAGGCGAAGCGCATCGGCCCGCGCAACCCGCGCGAGGCGGCCTACATCGATGCGCTCGCGCTGGTCTTCGCCGGCGACGACGCGCCCGGTCACCGCGCCCGCCTGGTCGCCTATCGCGACGCCATGGGCCAGTTGCGCGAACGCTTCCCCGACGATGCCGAGGCCACCATCCTCTATGCGCTGCTGCTCGGCGTGGCCTCCTCGCCGGCCGACCGCAGCTACGCCGACCAGCTGCGCGGCGCCGAGATGCTGGAACGCGAACTGGTCCGCCAGCCGGACCATCCGGGCATCGTCCACTACCTGATCCACCTGCATGACTACCCGGCGCTGGCCGCCCGCGGCGTACGCGCCGCCGACCGCTACGGCACGCTGGCCGCCGACGCGCCGCATGCCCTGCACATGCCATCCCACATCTACACGCGGATCGGCCGGTGGGAGGATTCGATCGCGAGCAACCGCCGCTCCGCCGAGCTGGCGGCCCGCAGCCAGGAAGCCGACGATACGCTGCATGCCTACGACTACATGGTCTACGCCTATCTCCAGACCGGCCGCGACGCCGCCGCGCTGCAGGCCCTGCAGGAGGCACAGGCGCTGCGCTTCAGCGGGCCGTCGCGGCTGGCCTATGCCTTCGCGATGGCCGCCATGCCCGCGCGCTACGCGCTCGAGCGCGGCGCTTGGGCCGAGGCCGCGGCGCTGGCGCCACGGCCCATGCCGAACGCCGCCTTCACCGAGGCGCTGACCCATTTCGCCCGCGCCATCGGGCTGTCGCGGGCCGGGCGACCGCAGGAGGCGACGGCCGACATCGCCGCGCTGTCGCGCATCGCCGAATCCCTCGCCGGCCGCGATCCCTACTGGGCCGAGCAGGTGGCGATCCAGCGCGACGCGGCCGCCGGCTGGCAGGCCTTCGCGACCGGCCAGCGCGAGGACGGCCTGGTGGCGCTGCGCGGCGCGGCCGAACGCGAGGCGCGCACCGACAAGCACGCGATCACGCCGGGCCCGCTCGCCCCGGCGCGCGAATTGTATGCGGAAGCGCTGCTGGAAGCCGGTCGTCCCGACCTGGCGCTGACGGAATTCGAGGCGGTGCAACGCACCGAACCGCGCCGCCTGCGCGCCATTGCCGGCGCGGCACGCGCCGCCGATGCCGCGGGCAATCGCGACGAGGCACGCCGGCTGAATGCCACGCTGCTGGACGTGGCCGGCGGCGCCGATCCCACGCGCGCGGAGATCGTGGCGGCGCGGGCGTATCTCGCGCGGTGATGTCGTCAGCCGGCGGTGCGCGCAGGCCGCGCCGCCGCCGCCCTGCTGCAGCGGCCTCTCAGCGCCCCTTGAACACCGGCTTGCGTTTCTCGTTGAAGGACGCGATGCCCTCGTGCCGGTCCTCGGTGCCGACCAGCTGGTTGTAGCATTCGATCTCGAATCGCAGCGCGGTGCGAAGGTCCATCTGAAGGCCATAGTGCATCGACCGCTTGGCCTGGCGCACCGACAGCGGCGCGTTGCGCGCGATTGTGCGCGCGGTCTCCATCGCCGCCTCGTGCAAGGCCTCGCGCGTGTCGAACACCTGGTTGAGGATGCCCCATTCCTGCGCCTGCCCCGCGGTGAAGGGGCGCCCGGTCAGGATGATCTCCTTCGCACGGCGCTCGCCCACGATGCGCGGCAGCGTCTGCGTGCCGCCGGCACCAGGCATGATGCCGATGGTGACTTCCGTCAGCGCGAAGCGCGCCCCTGCCACGCCATAGGCGAAGTCCGCCGCCAGCACCATTTCCAGCCCGCCCGCATAGGCATGGCCCGTGACCGCCGCCACGATCGGGATCGGGCAGTCCAGCATGGTCCAGTAGGCGCGTTCGAAGATCTCGTGCTGGTGGCGCCACTGAGCGTCGGTCATGCCCAGGCGTTCCTTGAGGTCGCCGCCGCCGCAGAAGGCCTTCTCGCCGGCGGCGGTGAAGACAACGCAGCGCACATCCCCGGGCTCGGCGATCAGGTGCGACCACAGCGCATGCAGGTCGCGCCCCATCTGGGTGTTCAGTGCATTCGACACCTGCGGGCGGTTCAGCCGCACCACCAGCACATGCGGTTCGGGGGCATCGAGCGCGAGCGTGTCGTAGGTCGGCTGGGTCATGGTTGGCGTCCTCGGATTCGGCTGGCGCGCAGACTGCGCCGGGACGGGCGCGCTGTCAGGCCCGGCCTGCGGCGCGGTTGGCCCCGCGCTGCCGCCTCTGCCTCGGGCGTCGGCGCCAAGGCGCGGGCGGCCGTCGCCATCGTCGACGCGGCAGCCCGCGTCAGGCTGCTGCGCGCAACGGCCATCTCCAGGGGCCGTCCACAACCAGTGCGGGCATCAAGGCCGGGGCCACGCAACCGGAGCCGAGTTGCACCCCTCGGTCGCGACTCCTACCGTCGTAACGCGAGCGGAGCGAAGGCCGGCAGACCCGCCCGCCCGCCGCCGGCGGGGTCAAGGCCATGGCGAACATCACCGGCACCACCGGCAACGACACCATCGCGCCTGACCTGGTGACCCCTGGCGTGACCGGCGGCACGCCGGGCAACGGTCCCGACACCATCGCCGGCGGCAACGGCCACGACAGCCTGCTTGGCGGTCTGGGGGCCGATTCCCTGGACGGCGGCACCGGCGACGACACGCTGGAGGGCGGCGCCGGCGGCGACAACTTCACCGCCGGCGGCGGCATCGACTGGCTGTCCTACGCCTCCGACACCGAGGGCGTGACCGTCAGCCTGTTCACCGGCAGCGCGGCGTTCGGCGATGCCTCGGGCGACAGCTTCGGCGCGCGCCGCTTCCGCGGTCTGATCGGCGGCACCGGGAATGACGCGCTGTTCGGCGATGATTCGCTGGCGGATACGGTGCTGGGCGCCGGCGGCGACGACACCCTGGTGAGCCGGGGCGACGGCGGCGACAGCCTCTCCGGCGGCAGCGGCGACGATTCGCTGACGGAGACGTTCTTCGGTTCCGGCGTCGGGTCGACCCTCGATGGCGGCGAAGACGACGACGTGCTGGTGTCCGGAGACGGAGATTCCACGCTGTTGGGCGGCAGCGGCAACGACACGCTGGAAGGCGGCGGCGGCGCCGACCTGCTCGATGGCGGGACCGGCATCGACTGGCTGCGCTACACCGGCGACGCGGTCGGGGTCAGCGTCGACCTCGGGCTCGGCGCCGCGAGCGGCGGCGACGCCACCGGCGACACCCTGGCCGCGGGCGATTTCCGCGGCCTGGTCGGCGGCAGCGGCAACGATACGCTGTTCGGCAACGCCGGGCTGGACGACACGCTGGAAGGCGGCGCCGGCGCCGATACGCTCGATGGCCGCGGCGGCATCGACTGGCTGTCCTATGCGTCTGACACCGCGGGCGTCAGCATCGACCTGCAATTGAACCTGGCCAATGGCGGCGATGCCGCCGGCGACAGCTACGTCGGCGCGGCCTTCTCCGGCCTGATCGGCGGGGCGGGCGGCGATACGCTGGTCGGGCGGGACGACTTCACCGACACGGTGCTGGGCGGCGGCGGCGCCGACAGCCTGATGGCCTTCGGCGACGGCGCCGACGTGATGGCGGGCGGGCAGGGCGACGACACCATCGTCGGCAGCAACGGCGCCGACTTCCTGCGCGGCGACGAAGGCAGCGATTCGATCCTCGGCGGCGCCGGCGACGACACCATCGACCTGCGCGCCGACGGCTCCGCGCAGGAGACCGTCGATGCCGGCGACGACAACGACCTGATCATCCTCGGCGGCAGCTTCCACACGGTGGATGGCGGCGCGGGCATCGACACCGTGGACGCCACCTTCTTCGCCGACAACTACCTGCTCGACCTCGAGACCGGCGCGACGAATTTCAACGAGATCATCGCCAACATCGAGGCCTACATCTCCGGCGACGGCAACGACACCATCCTGGGGTCGACGGCGGCGAACCTGATCCGCGGCGGCGCCGGCGCCGACAGCCTGGACGGGCGCGCCGGCGACGACACGCTGGAGGGCGGTGCCGGCGCCGATACATTCTTCGACGACGGGGACGGCTTCAACTGGCTGTCCTACGCCGCCGACACCGCAGGCGTGTTCGTCGACCTGGACAACCGCAACCTGTCCGGTGGCGACGCGGCGGGCGATGTCATCCTGGATGAGCTGCGCTTCAAGGGGCTGCTCGGCGGCACCGGCCACGACACGCTGGAGGGCGACGATTCGCTCAGCGGCGACGTCATCCTGGGCGGCGGGGGCGACGACAGGATCTCCACCGGGTCTGGCATCGGCGACAGCCTGTTTGGCGAGGCGGGCAACGACACGCTGGCGCAGTTTGGCTTTGCCGCCGACAGTGGCTTCCTCGACGGCGGCGCCGACAATGACAGCCTGTTTTCGAGCGCGTCCGCGAACAACCTCGGCAGCACCCTGCTGGGTGGCGCCGGCGACGACACGCTGTCGGATTCCGCGGAATTCGCCGGCACCCTCCTCGATGGCGGCGCTGACAACGACCTTCTGCTCTCGACAGACCTTGCCGCCAGCACCCTGCTCGGCGGGGAGGGCGACGACACGCTCGTCGGCAATGGCGGACAGAACCTCCTGCGCGGTGGGGCCGGCAACGACAGCCTCGATGGCGGCGACGAGCGCGATCAGCTCAATGGCGGCGAGGATGCCGACCTGCTGCGTGGCGGCACGGGCGCCGACAACCTTGTCGGCGGCACCGGCGACGACACGCTGGAGGGCGGTGCGGACGGCGACAGCCTCGATGGCGGCGGCGGCATCGACTGGCTGTCCTACGCCTCCGACACCGCGGGCGTGCTTGTCCCCCTGAACTTCTTCGTCAACCAAGGCGGTGATGCCGAAGGCGATGTCCGGCTCAGCGCCTTCCTCGGCGTCATCGGCGGGTCGGGCAACGACACGCTGTATGATGGCGGCCCCGATGTGGTCACCCTGCTGGGCGGCGCCGGCGACGACAGCCTGCGCGCCGACAACGTCGCCAGCAGCGGCGACAGCCTGTCGGGCGGCATCGGCAACGACACGCTGATCGACGATTCCGGCGGTGCCACGCTCGATGGCGGCGAGAATGACGACCTGCTGCGCGGGTCTGCCGGTGCCTCCGTGATGCTGGGCGGCGATGGCAACGACACGATCGACGCCGGCGGCGGCGCCGACCGCCTGCTGGGCGGCAACGGAGTCGACAGCCTGCTGGGCGGTGAGGGCGAGGACACGCTCGATGGCGGCACCGGCGCCGACCGCATGGCCGGCGGCGAGGGCAACGACCGCTACGTCCTGACCGCCGGCGACGCCGTCATCGAGGCCGCGGACGGCGGCATCGATACCGCGGTGACGGGCGTGTTGACGCTCACGATGGCGGCGAACCTCGAATCGCTGCTGGCGGCGGGCGGCGGGGCGCGGCGCTTCACCGGCAACGGCCTGGACAATACCATCGTCGGCGGCACCTTCGCGGACACCATCACGGGCGGCGACGGCAACGACTGGCTGGGCGGTGCGGCCGGCGCCGACAGCATGGTCGGCGGCGCGGGCAACGACACCATCGTGGTGGACGATGCCGGCGACGTGGTGGTCGAAGCCGCGGATGGCGGCACCGACATGCTGCGGACCACGCTCGGGACCTACAGCCTCGCCGCGCATGTCGAATCGCTGGTCGCCCTGGGCGGCGGCACGCGCTTCTTCACCGGCAACGGGCTGGACAACGGCATCATCGGCGGCGGCCTCGCGGATACGCTGGTGGGTGGCGAGGGCAACGACACGCTTGACGGGCGCGGCGGTGCCGACCGCATGCTGGGCGGCGCCGGCGACGACCTGTTCCAGGTCAATGCCGCCGGCGATGTCGCGAGCGAACAGGCCGGCCAGGGCATCGACGCGGTCCGGACCACCCTCGCCACCTATACCCTCGCGGAGAATGTCGAGAACCTGTTCGGCTCGGTCCCCACCGGCCAGGCGCTGACCGGCAATGGGCTGGACAATGCCATCACCGGCGCCAATGGCGCGGATACGCTGGCGGGCGGCGATGGCAACGACACCCTGACCGGTGGCGCCGGCATCGACCGGCTGGAGGGCGGCACCGGCGACGACCGCTACGTCATCACCACCGGCGACGTGGTGGTCGAGGGGCTGGACATGGGCACCGACACCGTGGTCGCGAGCCAGGGCACGGCCCAGGCGCTGGCCGCCAATGTCGAGGTGCTGGTGATGTTGGGCAATTCGCTGGTGACCGGCACCGGCAACGCCATCGCCAACACCATCATCGGCAATGGGCGCGGCAACCTGCTGAACGGCCTGGCCGGCGATGATTCGATCGATGGCGGCATCGGCAACGACACGCTGGATGGCGGCGCGGGCGCCGATACGCTGGTCGGCGGGGCGGGTGCCGACCGCTTCCGCTTCTCGGACGCCGCGGACAGCGCGCCGCTGGCGACCGACCTGCTTTCCGACTTCACCTTCGGCGCGGGCGACCGCATCGACCTGTCGTCGATCGACGCCAATCCGCTGCTGGCGAACGACCAGGCCTTCGCCTTCATCGGCAGCGCGGCCTTCGGCGGCGCGGGCGCGGCCAGCGCGGGGCAATTGCGCGTGACGCTGACCTCGCCCGGCCAGTGGCGCGCGCAGGGCGACACCGATGGCGACGGCATCGCCGAGCTGCAGATCGACATCGTCAGCGCCACCGGGCCTGGCGCCGGCGGGTGGTTCATCCTGTAGCGCGGCTTGACTCGGCGGCGCGGGCTGCGAGCATCGTCGCGACCGCCGAGGATCACCACCGATGGCCCACACCACGCGCCGCGCGCTGTTCGCGGCACCCGCGCTGCTGGCCGCGCCCGCGCTGGCGCAGGGCCGCTTCCCCGACCGCCCGATCCGGCTGTTCATCCCCTGGCCGCCGGGCGCTTCCGCCGATGTCTTCCTGCGCGCCATCGCGGAGGCCGCCGGGCGACGGCTCGGCCAGCCGGTGGTGCCGGAGAACCGCCCCGGCGCATCCGGAACGCTGGGTGCCGCCGCGCTGAAGGATGCGCGCCCGGATGGCTACACGCTGGCGCAGCTGTTCAGCGGCGTGCATCGCTTCATGCTCTCGACCGAGCGCCCGGCTTTCAATTCCCTGACCGACTTCACCTGGATCGTGCAGCTCAGCGGGTCCGCGCACGGCATCGTGGTGCACGCCGACAGCCCCTGGCGCACGCTTGACGAGGTGCTGGCGGCGGCGCGCGCCGCACCGGGGCGACTGACCTACGGCACTCTGGGGCCGACCTCGATCCAGCACATGACGATGCTCGACATCATGCAGCGCGCCGGGGTGGAACTCACCCACGTGCCCTATCGCGGCGGCGGGGAGCTGACCACGGCGCTGCTGTCCAAGCAGGTCGATGTGGTGGCGGATGCCTCGGGCTGGGCGCCGCTGGTGGCCGATGGCCGCTTCCGCCTGCTGGTGGTTTGGGGTGCTGCGCGCATGCCACGCTTCCCCGATGTGCCGACGCTGCGCGAAGCGGGCATCGATGTCGTGGTGGACAGCCCCTATGGCATCGGCGGACCGCGCGGCATGGACCCCGCCGTGGTCGCCCGCCTGCACGACGCCTTCCGCGATGCGCTGGACGAAGCCGCGCCGCGCCTGGTGATGGAACGCTTCAACATGCCGCGGCTGTATCTCGACCACGCGGCGTTCGAGGCCGCCCAGCCCGCCTCCTTCGAAGCCGAACGCGCCGGGCTCAGGCGCGCCGGGCTGCTGCCCGCTGGGCGGTGACGTCTGCTTCCCGGCATTGTCCGAACCGCCCGGCGTGAAACCGCCGCGGCCAACCACGAGGAAACGACCCCATGCTGCATGAACTTCGTATCTATCGCTGCCTGCCCGGCCGCCTGCCGGCGCTGCTGAATCGCTTCGCGAATTCCACCCTGCCGATCTGGCAGCGCCACGGCATCCGCCAGGCCGGCTTCTGGACCACGGTGATCGGCGAATCGAATCTCGACCTGCACTACCTGCTGGCCTGGGAATCGCTCGCCGAGCGCGAGACCAAGTGGAACGCCTTCCAGGCCGACCCCGAATGGATCGCCAAGCGCGCCGAGAGCGAGAAGGACGGCCCGATCCTGGCCAATGTCAGCAGCGCGATCCTGCAGCCGACGGCGTTTTCCTCGGTGAAGTAGCGGCGTTCCCGCGGATCGTCGTCGGCCGTCCTTTACGGGCCCGCACATCGCGTGGTGCGGGCCGGACCCGATGATGGAAACGCGCCGATCGGCGCGTTTCCATGCAGCCTTCAGCGCGCCGCCGGCCGCGCGTTCTGCGCCACCATCTGTTCGTCCATGCGCGGCGTGTACACGATGCCGCGCCGCGCGGCCGCCACCACCACTTGGTTGTACAGCGGGATGAAGGGCAGTTGCTCGCCGGCCTCCCGCGCCACGCGGCGCAATTCCGCCTCGCGCCCTTCGCCTGCCGTGCCGATCACGCCGGCGATCAGCCCGTCGATCCGCGAATCCGAGAACCCGCCGCGATTGCCCTGCCCGAAGGCCAGCGCCGGCACGCGCGTATGCACCGCGGTGGACAGGATATAGGACGCATCGCGCGAGGACGACAGCGACAGCCCATACAGCATCAGCGGCAGGTCGTTGCGATGCGACTGCGTGCGCGGCGAAAACACGTTCCAGGGCATGGTCTCGACCCGCGCCTGGAAGCCGGCGCGCGTCAGCATCTGCCCGAGCGCCTGGCAGACCCGCGCATCATTGACGTAGCGATTGTTGGAACAGCCGATGGTCACGCCGAAGCCGTCCGGGTAGCCGGCCTCGGCCAGCAGCGCGCGGGCACGCCCAGGATCGGCGGCGGGCATGGCGATGGCCGGGTCGAAGCCGCCGAACTGCTCGGGCACCATTTGCACCGTCGGCACCGCCTGGCCGTCCAGCGCGCGGGCCGCCAGCGCCTGGCGGTCGATGGCGAGCGACAGCGCCTGGCGCACGCGGATGTCGCGCAGCGGGTTGCGCGGCAGGGGCGCGCCGGCCGTGTCGGTCAGCAGCGGGAACTGGTCGAGCCGGATGTTCGGCAGCATGTACATGATGCGGTCGGAATTGCGCCGGAACACGCTGACGCGCGCATCGCGTTGCAGGCGTTCGACATCGGTCGGCGGCACGCTCTCGACCAGGTCGACATCGCCGCTGAGCAGCGCGGCCAGCCGCGTCGAATCATTGCCGATGACGCGGATGTTGACGCGCTGCCAGGCCGGCGCCTCGCCCCAATAGGTCTCGTTGCGGGCCACCGTCATGCCCTCGGTGCCGCGCGTCTGTTCCACGCGGAACGGGCCGGTGCCGATGGCTGCGCGCCCGGCGTTCATCTCCGCCGTGGTGGCGGCTTCCGCCACGCGCTTCGACACCACGAAGATGTTCGTCAGCTGCCCCGGCAGCACGGGGTTCGGCTGGTCGGTATGCAGGCGCACGGTGTGCGGGTCCACCACCTCGACCCGCGCGATGGTCCGAAGGTTCGACGTATAGGGGCCGGGATTGTTCGGCACGTTCGGCACGCGCGCGATCGAGAAGGCCACGTCATCCGCCGTGAAGGCGCCGCCATCGTGGAAAGTCACGCCGCGGCGCAGGTGCAGCGTCCATTCCTGCGGTCCCGTCGCCTCCCAGCGTTCGACGATGCCGGGGACGAAGCGGCTCTCGGCATCGCGGTTGATGAGGCTGTCATAGACCTGGCGCGCGGCGGCCATGTTCGGCCCGGCGAACAGGAAATGCGGGTCGAGGCCAAAGGGCGCCTCCACCGCCATGGTCAGCGTTTGCGTGCGCGCCGGCGCGGCAAGCAGGATCAGGCCCAGGAGGGCGAGGCGAAGGTTTTTCATGTCACGATCTCCCGACGCGCAAGGCGGGCTGTCAACCCGGTGTCGCGCGCGGCACGCCGATGGTGCCGACCATCCATGCCAGGCGATGCTTCTGCGCGGCGCGGGCATGAGCACGTGCGGCGGCCTCGGCGGCATCGCCGTCGCGCCGGCCGATCGCCTTGAGGATGGCGCGATGTTCCGCATGCGCCGCCTTGGCACGGCCATCGCGCGTCAGCAGGCTGGGCAGCAGGGACATGGTGGCGGCGAGCTGTTCCAGGCTTCGCAGCAGGTAGCGGTTATGCGCGGCCAGATAGAGCAGCCCATGCAGGCGCTGGTTCACCTCGGCGAGCGCGGTGGCATCGCCGAAGGCGGCGGGTTCGCCCGCGACGATCTCGGCCATGGCGGCGAGTTCCGTCTCGCTGGCATGCTGCGCGGCGAGGCGCGCGGCGGCACCTTCCAGCACCTCGCGCATGACATAGAGTTCCACCACCTGCTGGTGGTCGGGCCGCGTGACGGACAGCCCGCGGCGCGCCTCATGCGTCAGCAGCCCCTCGGCCTCCAGCCGCGCGATGGCCTGGCGGACCGGGGTGCGGGAGACGCCGAAGCGGGCCGCGAGATCGACCTCGGTCAGGCGTTCGCCAGGTGCCAGCGACCCGTCGCGGATCGCCGCGCGGATGCGCCCATAGGCCGCTTCGCCGAGGTCGCGCACGGGGGTGGAGCCGTCCATGGCGCGTCCATAGCATGGCCTGGACATGCCTGCATACATCTGTATACATCGAGGGGAACGAGAGGACACGCCGCCATGGCGGATCTGAGCCAGACCTTCGACGTGCTGATCGCCGGCGGCGGCAATGCCGCACTGTGTGCCGCCATCACCGCGCGCCGCGCCGGCGCCTCCGTGGTGGTGGCCGAACACGCGCCGCGGCCGATGCGCGGCGGCAATTCGCGCCACACCCGCAACGTGCGCTCCCTGCACGCCGCGCCCACGGATGTGCTGACCGACAGCTACCTCGAGGACGAATACTGGGACGACCTGCTGCGCGTCACCGCCGGCAAGACCAACGAGCACCTGGCGCGCGTGTGCATCCGCGCCAGCGCCGAGGCACCGCAATTCCTGCAATCCTGCGGCGTGGTGTTCCAGCCCTCGCTGTCCGGCACGCTCTCGCTGAGCCGCACCAACGCGTTCTTCCTCGGCGGCGGCAAGGCGCTGATCAACGCGCTGTACCGCACGGCGGAGGCGCTCGGCATCACTATCCTGTACGACACCGAGGTCCAACATATCGAGGTGCAGGACGGCTTCGCGACCGAAGCGGTCGTCTCCCACCGCGGCTTCCCCGCGACGATCAAGTTCAAGGCGTTCATCGCCTCCGCCGGCGGCTTCCAGGCGAACCGCGAATGGCTGCGGCAATACTGGGGCGATGCCGCCGACAATTTCCAGATCCGCGGAACGCCCTACGCGCAGGGCCGCATCCTGAAGGATCTGCTGGCGCAGGGCGTGCAGGAGGTCGGCGACCCCACGCAGTTTCATGCGGTCGCGAACGACGCGCGCGCGCCCATGGAAGATGGCGGCCTGGCCATGCGGCTCGACTGCGTGCCGTTCTCGGTGGTGGTGAACCGCGACGTCGAACGCTTCTACGACGAGGGCGAGGATGTCTGGCCGAAGCGCTACGCCATCTGGGGCCGGTTGATCGCGCAGCAGCCGGGGCAAGTTGCCTTCGCCATCAATGATGTGAAGGCGCAGCACAACTACCTGCCGCCGGTCTTCAAGCCGTATGAGGCGAACAGCATCGCCGAGCTCGCCGGCATGATCGGCCTCGACGCCGCGAAGCTGGAAAAGGTCGTCGCCGACTACAACGCCGCCGTGCAGCCCGGGACCTTCAAGGCGCAGTCGCTCGACGATTGCCGCACGGAGGGCCTGACGCCACCCAAGTCGCACTGGGCGCGTCGCATCGACACGCCGCCCTACTACTGCCACCCGCTGCGCCCGGGCATCACCTTCACCTTCCTGTCGGTGAAGGTGAACGACCAGGCACGCGTGCTGATGGCCGACGGCAAGCCCTCCGCGAACATGTTCGCGAGCGGCGAGATCATGTCCGGCAATATCCTCGGTCAGGGCTACCTGGCCGGCTTCGGCATGGCGATCGGCACGGTGTTCGGCCGCATCGCCGGCGCGGAAGCGGCAAAGCTGGTGAGGAACTGACGCGATGGCCCAGGAATCCGAGACCATCGCCGAAGCCCGGCGCAACATGGATGTCTGCAATGCCTGCCGGTATTGCGAATCCTACTGCGCCGTCTTCCCCGCCATGACGATGCGCCGCGCCTTCTCCGAGGGCGACCTGACGCACCTCGCGAACCTCTGTCACGGCTGCAAGGGCTGCTACCACGCCTGCCAATACGCGCCGCCGCATGCCTTCGGCATCAACCTGCCTGCGACCTTCTCGGAGATCCGCCAGGAATCCTACGCGAAGCACGCCTGGCCGGCGCCGCTCGGCCGCGCCTTCGAACGCAACGGGACGGTGGTGTCGCTGCTGGGGGCGCTCGGCGTCACGTTGGCGCTGGTGCTGACGGTGGCGCTGCAGGACCCGGCGGTGCTGTGGTCGGCGCAGCGTGGCGTGGGCGCTTTCTTTCGCGTCATCCCGCATTGGCTGATGATCCTGCTGGGCGTCGGCACCTTCGGATTCGGGCTGTTCGCGATGGGCATGGGCGCGCGCAACTATCTGCGTGCCACCGGCGGCCTGGGTGGTGGCGGCGGCCTGCGCCCGGCCGCCGAGGCCGCGCACGACATCGCCACCATGCGCAACCTCGGCGGCGGCGGCCATGGCTGCAACGACCTGGACGAGGGCTTCTCGACGCGCCGCCGTTGGCTGCACCAGGCGCTGATGTACGGCTTCCTGCTGTGCTTCGCGGCGACCAGCACGGGCACCATCTACCACTACGTCTTCGGCTGGTATTCGCCGCATGCCTTCCTGTCCCTGCCGGTGCAGTTCGGCACCTGGGGCGGCGTGCTGATGATGGTCGGCGCGGCGGGCCTCATGCAGGTCAAGATCGTCACCGACCCCGGCCCGGTGTCGCGCAAGGTGCTGGGCGGCGAATTCGCCATGCTGGCGATGCTGTTCCTGATCGCCGCGACCGGCCTGTTGCTGCTGGTGGTGCGCCACACCGGCGCGATGGGCATCATGCTCGCCACGCATCTGGGCCTGGTCTTCGCCTTCTTCGTGATGATGCCGTATTCGAAGATGGTGCACGGCCTGTATCGCGGCATCGCGCTGCTGCGACACGCGCGGGAGAAGCGGGTGCTCAAGCCCTCCGCCGGCGGCGGCTGAACAGTTTCATCGCCGGAGCCACCGTTCACACGCATCCTGTCCCTGCCACCCGATCAAGGAAGGCAGAGACCGAGATGCACAAGACCTTCGCCGCCGCCGCCATCCTCGCCACGCTCGCGCTGGCGCCGCAGACCGGTGCGGCCCAGGGCGTGAAGGGCGCGGAACGCCAGGGCCCGGCGCTGAGCGCCACCGGCGCCTGCACCACCGAACAGCGCGCCACCATCCGCCGCGCCTTCGGCGATGCGCGGCAGATGACCAATGCCTCGATCGCGTCGCTCACGCTGGAGCCCGAGGCCACCCGCCCGCACCTCGAGCGCTTCTTCGGCACCAACCCCGCCGGCGCCATCGCCAAGAACTTCCGCGCCATCTCCCGCGGCCTGGACGAGCGCGAAAACCGCGTCGCCTACGAATGCAACCACGCCCGCGCCTGCCGCGGCGCGACCTTCGCCTATGTCCGCTGGGGCGGGAATGCGCGCGAGGTGATGGGCTTCTGCCCCACCTTCTTCAGCGCCGGGCGCACCGGCCAGGACAACCAGGGCGGCATCGTCGTGCACGAGATGAGCCACCTGGCGCTCGGCACGCGCGACCACGCCTACCAGCCCCGCGGCGCCGAGGCGCTGGCGAAGGACGACCCCGCCGCGGCGCAGATGAACGCCGACAGCTACGAATACTTCGCCGAGTTCCTGCCGCGCTGATATTGCCCCCCAGCCGGCAGCGAAGCCCCGCTGGTTCCCGCGCAAATGCGCGGGAACCAGCGGGTTATTTTTTTGCGTCCCTCAGACGGCGGGCGCCGCACATCCGTGCGGCTTGCCTTCGCGCCATGCGCTGGCGCACCGGGCACGACGGATGGGTTGGGCGCGGTCGCGCATTCGCGCTCGCGGATCGTGCCTCTGCACGATCCGTTTTTTGCGCCCTCAATCGCCGGGCGCAGCCTCCGGCCGCTTGGCTGCGCGCCGTGCACTGGCGCGCTGGCGGCGGCTGACGATCTGGGCGCGGTCGCGCATTCGCGCTCCCGGATCACGCATCCGCACGATCCGACGCAAGAGGCGGCGGTGCCCGCGCCCCCTCGACATACACGCCCCGCGCTGCTTCCCTGCGCCCGTCACACGCAGGAGGAAACAGCCCCGCCATGAGCATCAACGGCGCAGCCTATATCGTCGGGGCCTTCGAGCACCCGACGCGCAAGGCCGAGGGCCAGTCGGTCGCGCAACTCCATGCCGAGGTCGCCTACGGCGCCCTCCAGGATGCCGGCCTGTCCAAGGACGACGTCGACGGCTTCTTCTGCACCGGCGCCGCACCTGGCCTCGGCCCTCTGAACCAGGCCGACTACATGGGCCTGACCAAGCTCCGCCACGTCGATTCCACCGACATGGGCGGCTGCTCCTATGTCATGCATGTCGGCCACGCGGCGCAGGCCATCCGCGAAGGGCGCTGCAACATCGCGCTCATCACCCTGGCCGGCCGCCCGCGCGCGGAAGGCATGGCGACCGGCACCGTGCCGCGCTCCTGGGCGCCCAACATCCCGGACGATCCGTTCGAGATCCCGATGGCGCGCACCGTGGTCACCTCCTACGCGAACGTCGCGGCGCGCCACATGTACGAATACGGCACGACGTCGGAACAGCTCGCCTGGATCAAGGTCGCGGCATCCCAGCACGCGCAGCACAACCCGCATGCCATGCTGCCGAAGGTCGTGACGGTCGAGGATGTGGTGAATTCGCCCATGGTGGCGGACCCGCTGCATCGCCTCGACTGCTGCGTCATCTCCGATGGCGGCGGCGCGCTGATCGTCGCCCGGCCGGAGATCGCGAAGTCGCTCAAGCGCCCGCTGGTCAAGGTGCTCGGCTGCGCCGAGGCGACCAAGAACCAGGCCGGCGGCCAGGTCGACCTGACCTACTCGGCCGCGAAGCAATCCGGCGCCGCAGCCTTCGACGAAGCGAAGGTCAAGGCGACCGACATCCAATACGCCTCGATCTACGACAGCTTCACCATCACGGTGCTGATGCAGATCGAGGACCTGGGCTTCGCCGAGAAGGGCAAGGGCGGCGCCTTCGTCGCCGACGGCAACCTGATCTCCGGCGTCGGCAAGCTGCCCTTCAACACCGATGGCGGCGGGCTGTGCAACAATCACCCGGCCAATCGCGGCGGCATGACCAAGGTCATCGAGGCGGTGCGCCAGCTGCGCGGCGAAGCCCACGCCAAGGTGCAGGTGCCCGGCTGCAAGCTGGCGCTGGCCAACGGCATCGGCGGCCTGCTCGGCCACCGGCACGGCTCGGCCACCCTCATCATGGAACGGGAGTGATCACGATGGCCACGCAGGCTGCCAACCGCGCCCTCCCGGCGCCCAAGGAAGACCCTACCACCAAGCCGTTCTGGGATGCCGCGCGCGAGGGCCGCTTCCTGATCGGCCTGTGCAAGGATACCGGCAAGCACTTCTGGTATCCGCGCGGCTGCTCGCCCTTCACGCTGTCGAACAACGTGGAACTGGTGGAGGCCAAGGGCACCGGCACCATCTATTCCTTCACCGTGATGCGCTCGAAGGAACCGCACGCGCCGGCCTATGTCGAACTGGACGAAGGCCCGCGCATCTTCACCAATATCGTCGATTGCGACCTCGACACGGTGAAGATCGGCCAGAAGGTGAAGGTGGTGCTCAAGGCCACCGAGGAAGGCGGCGCCCCGGTGCCGATGTTCACGCCGGCCTGAGGAAACGGCACGGCGCCTCTTTGTTGGGCGCCGGCTCAGCCTGGGAACTGCCCTCCGCTGTCAGTTCCCAGGTTCCAGAAGAAGGGAGGGGGTTCGGGGGAGGTTCTCCTCCCCCGACCGTCTCCCCTGGCACGCCGATTGCGGCTCCCCATGCGAACAATCGCCCGGGGAGCCCTCCATGAACCGCCGCAAGCTGTTCGGCGCCGCAGCCGGTGGCGCTGTCGTCATGCCGGCCGTCGCCGTCGCCCAGACCGCCTTCAATTGGCGCATGACATCCTTCTACGGGCCGCAGGCTGCCTTCTATTCCACCGGCCCCGGCTCCGCGCGCGACCTGATCGACCGCATCCAGCGCATGTCGAACAACCGCATCCGCATCCAGTTCTTCGGCGCCGGCGAGCTGATCCCCGCAGCCGAGGGCTTCGATGCGGTGTCGTCCGGCATTGTCGAGATGAACTACGCCAACGCCTATTTCTGGACCGGCAAGACCTTCGCCGCGCAATACTTCACCGCCGTGCCCTTCGGCCTGAACTTCCAGGGCCTGAATGGCTGGATGTATGATGGCGGAGGGCTGGACCTGTGGCGCGAGGTCTACGACCGCTTCAACCTGGTGCCTTTCCTGTGCGGCAATACCGGCGTGCAGATGACCGGCTGGTTCCGCCGCCCGATCAACACGGTCGAGGATTTCCGCGGCCTCAAGATGCGCATCCCCGGGCTTGCGGGGCGCGTCTACCAGGCGCTTGGCGTCGATGTGCGGCTGCTGCCGGGCGGCGAGATCTTCCCCGCGCTGGAACGCGGCGTGATCGATGCCGCGGAATTCGTGGGTCCCTACCTCGACCGCCAGCTCGGCCTGCAGCGCGTGGCCAAGCACTACTACACGACCGGCTGGCACGAGACCGCGACGGCCTCCGAACTCATCATCAACAAGGCCGCCTGGGCGCGCCTGCCGCCCGACCTCAAGGCGATCGTCGAGAACGCGGTTGCCGCCTGCAACGTGATCTCCGAGGCCTGGTGCCAGAAGAACAACGCCGAGGCGATGGAGGACCTGGTCCGCAACCAGGGCGTGGAGGCGAAGGAACTGCCCGACGCGGTGCTCGCCCGCCTGCGCGAGGAGACGACGAAGGTGCTCGATGCCGCGGTGGCGCGTGATCCGGTGACCAAGCGCGTGCATGACAGCTACATGGCCTACAAGGCCAAGTTCGACGCCTGGTCGGCCTATTCCGAGGTTCCCTACCACACCAAGATCCGCCCGGCGTGAGCAGGGCGGCGTCGCTTACCGCGCTGAGCGCGCGCCTCGGCCGCGTGGCCGAGGCGACCGGGGCGCTGGCCGCGCTTGCCGTGCTCGCGTTGGTCGGGGTCATGTCGGCCAATGTGCTGCTGCGCTACGGCTTCTCGGCCGGCTCGGTCTGGGCGCAGGAACTCGAATGGCACCTGATGGCGCCGATCGCGCTGTTCGGCATGGTCTGGGCGCTCCGGCGCGGCGAGCACGTGCGCGTCGACGTGCTCTATGCCGGCTACTCCGACCGCACCAAGGCGGTGTCCGACATCGTCGCCTGCGTGCTGGGGCTGGTCATCGCCGCGGCCATCGTCTGGCTGTCCTGGAAGTATGTGGGGCAGTCCTTTGCCAACAACGAGGGCTCGGCCAATCCCGGCGGCATGCCGCTCCGCTGGGCGCTGAAGGCCCTGATCCCGGCGGGCTTCGTGCTGCTCGCCATGCAGTATGTCGCCGAGATCTGCGACGCCGCCGCGCGCTTCCTGCGCGCCTGACCGGACCTGACCATGCCGCTCACCGAAGTGCTCGCGATCGCGATGCTCGCCTCCTTCTTCGTGCTGCTGATGGCAGGCGTGCCGGTCGGTCTCACGCTGGCGATCTCCGGCTTCACCTTCGGGCTGATCGGGTTCGGGCCGCTGCTGTTCAACCTTTTGCCGCACCGCATCTTCGGCACGGTCACCAACTACACGCTGCTGGCGATCCCGCTGTTCGTCTTCATGGGCGTCATGCTCGAGAAATCGCGCATGGCGGAGGATCTGATGGAGGTGGTGGGGCGGCTGGCCGGTGGGTTGCGCGGGGGGCTGGGCATCGGTCTCGTGCTGGTGGGCGTGCTGATGGGGGCCACCACCGGCATCGTCGGCGCCACGGTGGTGACGCTCGCGCTGCTGACCATGCCGGCGCTGCTGCGGGCGGGCTACGACAAGGGCGTGGCATCCGGCATCATCTGTGCCTCCGGCACGCTCGGGCAGATCATCCCGCCGTCGTTGATCCTGATCCTGCTGGCCGACATCATGAATCTTTCGGTCGGCACGCTGTTCGCGGCGGCGGTGTTCCCGGGCCTGCTCCTGGCAGCCTTCTACGTGATCTACCTGCTGGTGCTGGGCATGGTGCGCCCGGCCATGGTGCCGGCCATCGCGTCGGAGCAACGCGCACTGATCTCGACCCGCGAATTGATGTTCCGCCTGGTCAAGGTGGTGGCGCCGCCCGTCGGCCTCGTGTTCGCGGTGCTGGGGTCGATCATCGGCGGCGTGGCCGCGCCCACGGAAGCCGCGGCGATGGGCGCGCTGGGGGCCGTGGTGGTGTGCGCCCTGGGCAGGCGGCTCAGCCTGAGCCTGGTGTGGGACACCGCAGGCACCACCGCGCGCATCACCGCCATGATGATGTTCATCCTGATCTGCGCGCAGGTCTTCGCCTTGGCCTTCCGCGGTTTGCAGGGCGAACAGCTCATCCACGACCTGTTCGAATTCCTGCCCGGCGGGGTGGGCGCCGACATCTGGTTCCTGATGCTGCTGATCTTCGTGCTCGGCTTCTTTCTGGAATGGATCGAGATTTCCTACATCGCCGTGCCCCTGTTCCTGCCGGTGTTTGCCAATGCCGGCGTCGACCCGGTGTGGCTGGCGATGCTGATCTGCGTGAACCTGCAGACGTCGTTCCTCACGCCGCCCTTCGGCTGGGCGCTGTTCTTCCTGCGCGGCGCGGCACCGGAGGAGGTCAGCACCGGCGACATCTACCGCGGCGTGATCCCCTTCGTGCTGTTGCAGATCCTGGGCGTGGTGGCGGTCTTCGCCTTCCCGGCTTTGGCCACCTGGTTGCCGCGCGCCATTGGATGGTGATCGAAACGCTCCACTTCCGCCGCAATCCCTGATAAACTGAATCCAGGGGAATCAGGGGGTTCGGGGTCATGCTTCGCATGATCGCGATGCTGGGTGCGCTTGCACTCGCAGCATGTGGCGGTTCAGGCGCCGCGCCGCGCAGCGGCGTGGCGGGCTATTCGGGGGGCGACAGCTCCTGCGTGCCCTATGCGCGCGCGCGCTCGGGCATCGACCTGCAAGGCGATGCCTGGCAGTGGTGGGATGCCGCCGCGCAATCGAGCCGCTACGACCGGTCGCGTCGGCCGCGCACCGGGTCGGTGCTGGTCTTCATGCGGACACAGCGCAACCGCAGCGGGCATCTTTCGGTGGTGACGCGCGTGGTCGGCCCGCGCGAGATCCGCGTGGACCACGCGAACTGGGCGTCAGGGCGCAACCGCGGGCGGGTGGCGCGCGACCAGCCGGTGATGGATGTCTCGCCCAACAACGACTGGTCGCTGGTGCGGGTGTGGTATCCGCCGGTGAACGGCCTCGGCCAGACGAATTTCCCGACCTTCGGCTTCATCCATGGCGGGCGGCTGGTGGCAGAGGCGCCCTGACCGGCCTTCCGCTCGCGCGTGGCGCCCGAGCATGACCGGCCGGGCGGAACCACCTGGCCGGGTCGAGGGCCGCACCGCCCCGAAGCAGGATGGCGGCGGCTATTGCGCGGGTTCGGCCGACGCCATCCGCAGCGCTGCGGCGCGCGCTATGGGCGCGCCCACCGGTGCGGCGGGCGCCGCTTGGGCCACCCGTGCCGCCCCGCGCAGCGCATCGAGCCGCGCCAAATCCTCATCCTGCTGCCGCTGCGCCACCAGCAGGGACGGGTCGCAACTGGTCTCGCGCTCGGCGCGGCAGCGTTCCTCGCCCAGCGCGATCTCGGCGGCGCGTGCCGCCAGCACCGCGGCGCGACGGCCGGCGAAGAAATCCTCGCGCGCGGCCTCGCTGGCGAAGGTGGCCGGCACCAGCGTGACCGTGACGTCCGACGGGTAGCGCATGGTTCGTGCCGAGGCGAGGCTGATCACCGTCGCGGTCGCGCCGATGATGCCGTTCGGCGCCATGCGGAACACCGCCGGGTCGTCGCGCGGGCGCAGCACCTCGGCGGTTTCCAGGTAGCCATCGGCGGCGCAGCGCACCTCGATGGTGTTGTAGGACCGCGCCAGGCGCACCACGCCCGGGGCGGCCGGAACCTCTGCCATCACCTCGCTGCCACGCGCGACGGTGCAGCGCGCGCCGGCGGGGTCGGAGGCGACCGCGACCTCCCCGTTCCAGGCCGGCTGCGGGTGGGCCGCGCGCAGGGCGGCATTCATCGCCACTGTCGCGCAGCCTGGCAGCGCCAGCAGCCCGGCCAAAAGGATCGTCACGCGGGGGATTGCAGTCATGGGTTGCGCTCCATGGGGGGGGAACCCGTCCAGAATGTATGACTCAGCATTAGGAAAAAGTGAAAGCGAATCCGCGATGGTTGCAGCCGCAGGGTGCGATGCCGCCGTGGGGCAGGCGGGCAGGCGGCATGGCGTTCCTCCCTGGCGGGCCGCATCGGCCGCCGGCTGCCGCGCGCCGCTGGACGGGCCGGCCGCGTCATGCTGCAAACGCCGCCCAGGCGGGTTTCTTCCGGCAGGCCGCCGGCGGCCCCCGCCCAAGGCTTGCCTGGCCGACGGGACCGCACCCGCCGCGCCGCCGGAGGAACCGCCATGACCATCACCCGCCGCGCCCTGGGCGCCGCGCTGCCCGCCCTGCCGCTGCTGACTGGCGCGGCCCGTGCCCAGGCCGCCTGGCCCGAACGCCCGCTGCGCTTCATCGTGCCCTTCCCGGGCGGCTCCAGCCCCGATTTGACCGGGCGCGTGGTGTCCGAACACCTGGCCCGCGCGCTGGGCCAGCCCGTGGTGGTGGACAACCGTGCGGGTGCGGGCGGCAACCTCGGCACCGACATCATCGCCAAGGCGAATGACGGGCATGTCATCGGCCTGTCGATCAACGGGCCGCTCTCCACCGCGCCGGCGCTCTACCCGAACCTGCCCTACGACCCGGTGAAGGACCTGACCGCGGTGTCGCTGCTGGTGCGCGGGCCGCAATTCCTGGTGGTGAACAAGGACCTGCCGGTCACCGACCTGGCCGGCTTCCTGGCGCATGTCCGCGCCAATCCGGGGCAGGTCCCCTTCGGGTCGGTGGGGTCGGGGTCGGGCGGGCACCTGGGCATGCTCGACCTGCTGGCGCGCAGCGGCGCGCCCGAGATGCTGCACGTGGCCTATCGCGGCTTCCCGCAGGCGACGCTCGACCTGGTGGCCGGGCGCATCCAGGCGATGATGGTCACCACGGCCGCGGTGCTGTCGCAGGTACAGGCGGGGCAGGTGCGCGCCATCGCGGTCACCTCGGCCGCGCGCTTCGCGCCGACGCCGGCGGTGCCGACGCTCGCCGAACAGGGCGTTGCGGGCGCGGAATCCTACGGCTGGCAGATCCTGGTGGTACCGGCCTCCACCCCGGCCGATCGCGTCGCGCGCCTGGCCGCCGAGGCGCAGCGCGGCCTGCGCGAACCCGCCGCGCGCCAGCGCCTGGAGGGCGCGGGCTTCGAGGTCATGGCCAGCACCCCCGCCGCGGCCGCCGCCTTCCTGGCGCAGGAGACCGAGCGCTGGGGCGGCATGATCCGGCGGCTGAACATCCGCCTGGATGCCTGATGCGATCGGGGCGCGGCATCCCTGCCGCGCCCCGCCGCCGTCACGCCGCCGGAACCGGCGCGTCCTTGCGCGTCTTCCACAGCGACCAGGCGATGCCGCCCAGGATCATCGCCAGCGTGACGCCCAGCGAGATGGCCGGATCGACCTTCCCCACGATCTGGTTCCAGAAGATCTTGCCGCCGATGAACACCAGCACCAGCGCCAGCGCATACTTCAGGTAGTGGAAGCGGTGCACCATGGCGGCCAGGGCGAAGTACAGCGCCCGCAGGCCCAGGATGGCCATGATGTTCGCGGTGTAGACGATGAAGGTGTCGGTGGTGATCGCGAAGATCGCCGGCACGGAATCCACCGCGAAGATCAGGTCGGCGATGTTGATCACCACCAGCGCCAGCAGCAGTGGCGTGGCGAACAGCGCCATCCTGCCGGTCGCCGGATCGACCTGCCGCACCACGAACTTCTGGCCGTGCAGCTCGTCCGAAACCCGCATGCGCTTGCGCATGAAGCGCACGATCGGGTTCTTCGCCATGTCCTGGTCGCCTTCGGGCACGAACAGCATCTTGATGCCGGTGCCGATCAGGAAGGCGCCGAAGATGTACAGCACCCAGGAGTATTCCTGCACCAGCGCCGCACCCAGCGCGATCATGATGCCGCGCAGCACGATCACGCCGATGATGCCCCAGACCAGCGCGCGATACTGGTAGGCGCGCGGGATGGCGAAATACCCGAAGATCAGGCTGATCACGAAGACGTTGTCGATCGACAGCGCCTTCTCGATGAAGAAGCCGGTGAAGAAGGCGACGCCGGCATGGGTGCCGTCGCTGGTGCTGATCTGCCCGGCCTCATAGGCCCACCAGATGCCCGCGCCATACAGCATGGCGAAGCCGATATAGAAGGCCGACAGCCACAGGCTCTGGGCGATCCCCATTTCCTTGTCCTTGCGGTTCAGCACGCCGAGGTCGAAGGCGAGCAGCACCACCACGACGGTCAGGAAGCCGCCCCACATCCACAGCGGCTTGTCGAGCCATTCGGCCGAAAGGAACTCCATCGATCGCATCCCCATTTCCTGGGCGCGACACACGGTCTCTCGGCATGCAATGCTGTCCGGGCCGTGATCGCGCGATTTCCCACGCGATCCGACATCACGGACGCCCCCCACGAATGGGCCGGCGGCCGCCAGAGGGGCCCGGATCTGCAACGACAGATGCTTTCGGGCCTCCTCGCTGTCAAGACCCGTTGCGGTGCGGCCCCCGATGGCCCATCTGGATTTGCATGGGCGCCGCCGGGACACTAGGTTGCGCCCCGCTCACACGGAGACCGCCGCGCCCGCGGGCGCGGCCATAACGGGATCGAGGCGTCGCCATGGGTTCGTTCAGCATCTGGCACTGGCTTGTCGTTCTGCTCGTCGTCCTCCTGCTGTTCGGCAGCGGGAAGATCAGCGGGCTGATGGGCGACCTCGCCAAGGGCATCAAGTCCTTCAAGCAGAACATCAAGGAAGACGAGAAGGACGCCTCCATGGAGGCGCAGGCCCCGGCCACGCCGCCGGCCGGCAACATCCAGGGCCCGGCCGCCGCGCAGGCCTCCGCGACCACCGCGCAGCCGCAGCCGGGCAGCCGCCCCGCCGCCTGAGGCCGCCCCTTCGGCAGACCGGCTGGCCCCGCCGCGCCTGATCGCGCGGCGGGGCCTTGCCGTTGTGCGGGACGCAAAGCCATGACTTTCGACGACGCCGCCACCGCCATCGCCGCCGCCGGCGCGCGGATGGACGCGATGGGCTGGGTGCCGGCCACGGCGGGCAATATCTCGGTGCGGCTGGCGCCCGAGCGGATCGCCATCACGCGGTCGGGCCGCCACAAGGGCCGGCTCTCACCCGCCGACGTCATGGCGGTGGACGCGCAAGGCGTGCCCGTCGACCTCGATGCCCGGCCGTCCTACGAGACGCTGCTCCATTGCGGCATCTACCGCCGCTTCGCCGATACGGGCGCGGTGCTGCACGGCCATTCGGTGGCCAATACCGTGCTGTCGCGCCGCGCCGGGGCGTCCATCCACCTCGCCGGATATGAATTGTTGAAGGCATTCCCGGGCGGGCCGACGCATGATGTCGCGGTCGATCTGCCGGTGCTCGACAACGACCAGGACATCGCGCGGCTCCAAGGCGCGCTGGACGCGCTGTGGACGGCGACGCCCGCTGCTCCGCCGGGCTATGTCATCCGCGGCCACGGCGTCTATGTCTGGGGCGCCGACATGCCGGCCGCGATGATGCGCCTCGAGGCGCTGGAATTCATGCTGCTCTGTGAACTCGAAGACGGGAGACGCACGCCATGAGCCTGCTGACCATCCGCGACGCCGCCACCGGCGCCGAGACCCTCCGCACCGACGACCCCGCCGCCATCGCGGCGGCCCTCGCACCCATCGGCGTGCGCTTCGAACGCTGGCCCGTCGCCGCCCTTCCCGAGGGCGCGGAACCCGACGTGGTGCTCGCTGCCTACCGCCCGCAGCTCGACGCCTTCCTGCAGGAGAGCAAGGCCGGCACCGCCGACGTCATCCGCCTGACCGCCGACCACCCGCAGAAGGACGCGATCCGCGCCAAGTTCCTGTCGGAACACATCCACACCGAGGACGAGGTCCGCTTCTTCCACGAAGGCGCGGGCAACTTCGTCATGCATGTGGACGGCCGCATCTACGACGCGCACTGCACCCGGGGCGACCTGATCTCCGTGCCCGCCAACACGAAGCACTGGTTCGATGCCGGCGCGGTGCCGCACGTCACGGCGCTGCGCGTCTTCACCGACACCACCGGCTGGACGCCGCACTACACAGGCAGCGACATCGCCGCGCGCATGCCGGTCACCGTCGATTGACCGCGCCCCCCGCCTGCATCCTGACCGACATCGAGGGCACCACCACCGCCATCGCCTTCGTGAAGGACACGCTATTCCCGTTCGCGGAGGCGGCGCTGGACGGCTTCCTCGACGCGCATGGCGATGACCCTCCGGTCGCCGCGATCCTGGACGAGGTGCGCGCCGCCGCGCCAGGCGACGACCCCCGCGCAACCCTGCGCCGCTGGATGGCCGAGGACGCCAAGGTCACGCCGCTGAAATCCCTCCAGGGCCTGATCTGGCGCGCCGGCTACGAGGATGGCCGCCTTCACGGCCACCTCTGGCCGGACGTCGCGCCCTGCCTGCGCGCCTGGTCGCGCGCGGGGTTGCGCCTGGCGGTCTATTCCTCGGGCTCGGTGCCGGCGCAGAAGCTGCTGTTCGGCCATTCCGTGGCGGGCGACCTGACCGGCCTGTTCACCGGCTTCTTCGACACCGCGGTCGGCGGCAAGCGCGACGCCGCCTCCTACGCGACCATCGCCGCCGGGATGCACCTGCCTGCGCGCGAGATCCTGTTCCTCTCCGACATTGCCGAGGAACTCGACGCCGCCGCCGCCGCCGGCCTGCAAACCTGCCAGCTGGTGCGCCAGGCCGATGGCACGCGCCCCTCCGCCCGCCACGCGCAGGCCACTGATTTCCCTGCCGTGGCGCGCCTGCACGGCCTGCCCGCTCCGGGCTGACGGCCCCGCTGGCGCGACGCCATGCCGGTCGCTAGAACCGAACCGCCGGTCCCGACCCATCCGTACAGGAGACCACCGCCATGCTGACGACCTGGACGGTGAATGACGGCCTATGCCGCGTGCGCGAGGGCGCGCTCTCCGACATCACGGCCTCGCTCCCCGCGCCCGAGCAGCGCGCCGCCGCCTCCGCCGTGGCGGAGCCCGAAAGCCTGCGCCACGCCGTCTGGATCGACCTGCTGAACCCCACCCCGCAGGAGGAAAAGGCGGTCCAGGATGCGCTCGGCATCGAGATCCCGACGCGCGAGGAAATGCAGGAGATCGAAAGCTCCTCCCGCCTGTACCGCGAGGACGACACGCTCTTCCTCACCGCCAATTTCCTCTATGGCATGGACGCCGGGGAGTTCGGCTCCACCGCCATCACCTTCGTGCTGACCAACACGACCCTGGTCACGGTGCGCTACGCCACGCCCAAGGCCTTCACCGCCTTCGGCGTACGGGCGCAGCGCCAGCCGGCCACGCTGCTATCGTCGCCGGATGCGGTGATGCTGCACCTGTTCGAACAGGTGGTGGACCGGCTCGCCGATATCCTGGAGCGCGTGGGCGCCGACATGGACCGCGCCTCGCAGCGCACCTTCCGTGCGGCGCGCGGCAACCTCAAGGCCAACCGCAAGGACGACCAGCTCAAGGCGACGCTGATCACGCTCGGCCAGGTCGGCGAAGTGACCAGCCGCGCGTCCGACACGCTGCTGGGCCTCACGCGCATCCTGACCTTCGTCGGCGCCGAGAAGGCCTCTGCTGTGCGCAAGGAGAACCAGCACCTCATCAAGACGCTGGTGCGCGACGTGCGATCCCTGGTCGAGCACGCGCATGTGCTGACCTCCAAGGCGCAGTTCCTGCTCGATGCGGTGCTGGGCGTCATCAACGCCGAGCAGAACAACATCATCAAGACGTTCACCGTCGCGTCCGTCGCGCTGATGCCCCCCACGCTGATCGCCAGCATCTACGGCATGAACTTCAAGTTCATGCCGGAGCTCGACTGGGCGGCGGGCTACCCGATCGCGCTGTGCCTGATGGTGGTCAGCGCCATCCTGCCGGTGCTGTATTTCCGCAGGAAGGGCTGGCTGTAGGCCCGAAGGGACCCCTGCGATGCAAATCCTGCTGGCCAACCCCAACACAACCGAGGGCATCACCGCGCTGATGGCCGCCGCCGCGCGCGCCACCGCCGCCCCGGGCACCGAGATCAAGCCGGTGACCGCCGGCTTCGGCGCCGCCGTGATCGGCAGCCGCATGGAGATGGTGGTGGGCGACTACGCCAGCCTCACCCTGGTCGCGCGCGAGGCCGAGGGCTGCGACGCCGTGATCGTCGCCGCCGCGATCGACAGCGGGCTGCGCGCCATCAAGCAGATGCTCCCGGTGCCGGTGGTGGGCCTGACGGAATCCGCCATCCACGCGGCGAACCTCACCGGCGGGCGCTTCGGCCTGGTCGTCTCCTCCACCCGCACCGGCGCGGTGATGCGCGAGATGGTGGAGGGCTATGGCCTGGGTTCGCGCCTGGCCGGTATCCGCGCGCTCGGCAGCGACGCCAGCGCCGTCTATGGCGACCTCGAGGGCAGTGCGCGCGCCATCACCACCGCGGCATGCCTATTGGCGGAGGAGGACCACGCCGAAGCCGTCGTGCTGATCGGCGCCGTGATGGCCGGCATGCCCGCACGCATCGCCGACCGTGTGCCCGTGCCGGTCATCGAGGGTGTCAGCGCCGCCGTCGTGCTGGCCGAGGGCCTGGCGCGCCTCAACCTCCGCAAGCCCGCGCTGGGCAGCTTCGCGTCGCCGGGCCGGCGCGCCGTGGCGGGCATCGACCCCGCGCTGGCCGCGCGCTTCGACGCCCCCGGCTGACGCGGGCCTCAGCCCGCGCGGATACGCGCGGCGAGTGGCGCCCAGCGCGCGATCTCGGCCCGCAGATGCGCCTCTGCGGCCTCCGGCGAAGTATCCGGCCACGTGTCCACGCCGATCCGCGCCAGGCGCTCCGCCGTGGCGGGATTCGCCAGCGCGGCGCGCGCCGCGGCGCGCAGCGTGGCGAGCACCGGCGCCGGCGTATCCGCCCGCACATAGATGATCTGCCAGGCGCTGACGTCGAAACCCGGCACGCCGCCCTCGATCATGGTCGGCAGCGACGGATCCGGCGCGCCGCGCGTTGCCCCGGTGGTCGCCAGCGCACGCACCGCGCCCGATTCCACCAGCGGCCGCAGCACGGTCGGCGTGTCGATCATCATCTGCGTGCGGCCGGTGATCAGGTCCTGCACGATATTCGCCATCGCCCGGTAAGGCACGATGGTGAAATCGAGGTTCAGCGTGGCCTTCAGCAATTCCCCCGCCATCGCATTCGTGGTGCCGGGCGTGCCGGCGCCGAGGTTCACCGCCGCCCCCTCCCGCCGCAGCCAGGCGATCAGCCCCGGCATGTCGGTGGCGGGCACATCCTTGTGCACCACCAGCATGAAGGTCTGCCGCGCCGCCAGCGCGACCGGCGCGAATGCCGTCGCCGGATCATGCTGAAAGCTCGGATAGAGCAGGTTCATCACGGGATGGTTGTTGGTCGCCGTCATCAGCGTCATGCCGTCGGGGGCCGCGCGCAGCAGCGCCAGCGCGCCGAGCGTGCTGCCCGCGCCCCCGGCATTCTCCGGCACCACCGTGCGCCCGAGCGCCGCGCCCATCTGGTCCGCCAGGATGCGCCCGACCGCATCGGTCAGGCCGCCCGGGCCGACCGGCAGGATCATCCGCAGCGGGCGGTCGGGCAGGGCGGTCTGGGCGAGCGCGGGCGCGGCGGCGAGCAGCGCACCGGCGCCCAACAAGGCACGGCGGGTCGTGGGATGCATGGAGCCCCCTGGCTGGTGTCCCGGTGAACCGTGCGGCGGCGCGTTGGAGCCACGTTACGCGCCCCGCCGGCAGCCGCAAGCCGGCATTGGGCGGTTTGCGCGGCGCGGCATTCCTGCTTGGATCGTGGGGACCTGAAGGAGCCCCGCATGAGCGAACCCACCCGCGTTGCCGCATCGCTGGACACCATCCGCTGGGGCGCCTTCGACGCCTCCTTCCCGCCCGTCGCCACCATCGACCCGGGCCAGGTGGTGATCCTGGAATGCCTCTCCGGCGGGCCGGAGGTGATGCCGCCGCAGGAGAAGATGATGGCGGTGCATCCCGTGCTGCGCGAGGTCCACGCCAAGCTCCCGCGCCTGGGCGCCCACGTCATCACCGGCCCCGTCGCGGTGCGCGGCGCCGAGCCTGGCGACGCCCTTCGCATCGACATCGAGAAGATCGAGCTCGGCGCCGATTGGGGCTTCTGCGGCTTCCGCCCCCTGTTCGGCACGCTGCCCGAAGATTTTCCCTACCGGCGCACGCTGCACATCCCCGTCGACCGCGCGGCGATGACCTGCAAACTGCCCTTCGGCCCGAAGGAAGGCGGCATGGACCTGCCGCTCGCCCCCTTCTTCGGCGTGATGGGCGTCGCACCCCCGCCCGACTGGGGCATGATCAACACCAAGGAGCCGCGTGCCATCGGCGGCAACCTCGACAACAAGGAACTGACCGAAGGCAGCACGCTGTACCTGCCCGTGTTCAACGAGGGCGCGCTGTTCTCCGCCGGCGACGGCCACGGCGTGCAGGGCGATGGCGAGGTCTGCATCAACGCGCTGGAAATCTGCCTGACCGGGCATTTCCGCCTGTCGCTGGTGAAGGGCGGCGGCCCGCGCGACCCGGCCCTGAAATTCCCCCGCGCCGAGACCAAGACCCACTTCATCACCATGGGGATGAACGAGGACCTCGACCTCGCGATGAAGCAGGCGCTCCGCGAGATGATCGCCTTCATCTGCGCGCGAACCAACCTGTCGGACGCCGACGCGTATCAGTTCTGCTCGCTCGCGGTGGACTTCCACGTCACGCAGACGGTGAACGGGGAAAAAGGGGTGCATGGGATGCTGAAGAAGGGGCTCCTGTTCTGATCTGGACACCGGGAGGGCGCCGCCCTCCCGGACCCACCCGCCAGGGGGCTGCGGCCCCCTGGACCGCGGATCATCAGCTGCGATGAACACGCTGCTCGACGCCAATTTTCGCCGGACCGACACAGCCACGGCGCGGCACCTTTGGTCCTGCGACGACAAGACATTCCTGGCGGCCGCTCGCCCCAACCCCGACTGGCCACGGCAGTATTTCGGCCCAGCCTATGCCGCACTCGCCGACCGCTTCACCGGCGACGCCGCGGCGCGCACGCAACGCGACATCGACACCATCCAACGCATCGCCGCCGACCACCTGCCGCTGTGGCCACGCATCCTCGACATCCCCTGCGGTACCGGCCGCCACGCCAATGCCCTGGCGCGCGAGGGCTTCGACGTCATCGGCCTCGACCTCCAGCCCGCCTACCTCCACACCGCCCGCGCCGAGGGCGCCGCGACCTACGCCGCCGCCGACATGCGCACCCTGCCCATCGCCACCGGCAGCATCGACCTGGTGCTGAACATGTGGAATTCGCTCGGCTACTTCCTCGACACCGCCGACGAAGCCGCAACACTGGCCGAGTTCCGCCGAACCCTGCGCCCGGGCGGCATCCTGCTGGTGCAACAGGACCTCGACGCCCCGGCCGCGCTGGAAGGCCGCTGGGTGCAGCACATGAAGGCGCCGCTGGGCGACGGCGCCTTGCTGCTGGTGCGCCAGGTGCCCGATGCGGCGCTCTGCGGGCTGTGCTGCCTGTCCTGGGTCGTGCTGCCGAACCAGGAACCCTTCCAGGGTCCGGCCTTCTTCCTGCGCCTGCGCGACGACGCCGCCTGGGCGCGGGACGCCGAGGCGGCGGGATTCGCGAAGGTCTCGATCGCGCGGACGCCACCCGGCGTGGCGCCGCATGAGACCCTCGTGCTGCTGCACGCCTGACCGCTGGCGCAAGGGATGCGCCTGCCCCCGTCGTGACGGCGCGCCCGGCGCGATTCTGGTTGATTGCGGCGGCCGGACCGGCTATAGGAAATAAATCAAGTCCCCGGACTCGGTTTCTGCCGCGACTTCACGATCCGCAGCGCCTCCACCAGCACGTCGCGCGTGATGCCTTGCTTGGCGAAGATCGCTTCGGCCTCGTCGAGCGTGGCGGACATGGCGGGCCGAAGCATCAGTGTCCCGTCCTCGACCCAGGCTTCCAGGGACCGCGGATGCCGCAGCGCGGCCATCACATCCTTCCGCAGCGTGACCTGCCCCTGCGGAGAGACTTTCAGGATCGAGCGTTCCGCCATGATGTCCCTCCATTGCCTGGGCCATCATTAAAGGACTAAAAACCTAAAATGTCAAGGTGTCCAGAGGCCCTTGGGCCTTTGGCGGGAGGGTCCGGGAGGGCAGGGCCCTCCCGGTGTGCCCGTCATCGCGCGCTGCAACTTAGCGAGCGTCACCGCTCGTGGTGCGCAGCGAGCGTTACCGCTCGTGGTGCGCAGCGAGCGTTACCGCTCGTGTTGCATGGCGAGCGTTACCGCTCGACGCACATCGCCACACCCATCCCGCCCCCAATGCACAGCGTCGCGAGCCCCTTCTTGGCCCCGCGCTTCTGCATCTCGAACAGCAGCGTGGTCAGAACGCGTGCGCCCGAGGCGCCGATCGGGTGCCCCAGCGCGATCGCCCCACCATTCACATTGACCTTCGACGTATCCCAGCCGAGGTCCTTGTTCACCGCCAGCGCCTGCGCGGCAAAAGCCTCGTTGGCCTCGATCAGGTCCAGTTCCTCGTGCTTCCAGCCGGCCTTCGCCAGGGCCTTGCGCGAGGCCGGGATCGGCCCGGTCCCCATGATCGACGGGTCAACACCCGCGGTCGCCCAGGAGACGATGCGCGCCATTGGCGTGATGCCGCGCTTGGCCGCCTCGTCCGCGCTCATCACCACCAGCGCCGCGGCGCCGTCGTTGATGCCGGACGCATTCCCCGCGGTCACCGTGCCGTCCTTGTTGAAGGCGGCGCGCAGCTTGGCGAGGATTTCGCGCGTGGTGTCGGGCTTGGGGTATTCGTCGTCGCTCACCACCACGTCGCCCTTGCGGCCCTTCACGGTGACGGCGGCGATCTCATCGGCGAAGCGGCCGGCCTTCATCGCCTCGCCGGCCTTGCGCTGGCTGTGGAAGGCGAATTCATCCTGCTCGTCGCGGGTGATCTGGAATTTCTGCGCCACGTTCTCGGCGGTATTGCCCATGTGGTAGCCGTGGAAGGCGTCCATTAGCCCGTCGCGCAGCATGGTGTCGATCAGCGCCAGGTCGCCCATCTTCTGGCCGGCGCGCAGCTGCTGGGCGTGCGGCGCCTGGGTCATGCTCTCCTGCCCGCCGGCGACGACGATGCGCGCATCGCCAGTGGCGATCTGCTGCGCCGCCAGCGCCACGGCGCGCAGCCCGGACCCGCAAAGCTGGTTGATGCCAAAGGCGGTGTGCTCGACCGGGATGCCGGCGTTCACGCTCGCCTGCCGCGCCGGGTTCTGCCCCGCGCCCGCTGACAGGATCTGGCCGAGGATCACCTCGTCAACATCACCGCCCTCGATGCCCGCGCGCTCCATCGCGGCCTTGATGGCGATGGTGCCGAGCGCATGCGCGGACATGGAGGCAAAGGCGCCGTTGAAGGCACCGACCGGCGTGCGGGCGGCCGAGGCGATGACGATGTCAGTCATGACTGGTTGAACTCCCTTGGGGCTTTGCAGCGCAACATGCGCCCTGCGCCCGGCCCATTACAAGCCGCGCAGCCATGCAAGCAGCGGCTGCCAGAGCGCCTTCTGCGCCCCGGCGCCCGCGACCATGCCGATATGCCCGCCGGCTGCGATATGCGTCGTCGCGCCGCGCAGCCGCAATGCCGCGGCCGCCGCGCTGGCCGGCGGCACGATGCGGTCGCGCTCCGGGATCGCCACGAAGGCCGGTCCCGCCCAGGCCGCCGGGTCCATCACTTGGCCGGCGATCCGCCAGGCCAGCCGCCCGGGTTCGTTGCGCCCATACCAGCCGGCCAGGCATTGCCGCGCCACCGGGGCGGGCAGGGGGATGCCGTCATTCAGCCAATCCTCCAGCGCCACGAACAGCCGCGCCCGCTCACTGTCCGGGTCGAGGCGCGCAAAGGCCCGGAATTTCTGCGCCACGCCAAAGGGGTCGAGCATCGCGAACAGCGACTGGATGGCATCGACCGGCAGCGCGCCGGTGGGTTCCATCAGCGTCTCGAGCCCCGGCACCAGCGCCGCGGCGGTGCGCGCGCGCCGCGGCCCGTCCGGCCCGGCGTGGAAATCCCAAGGCGTGGCCAGCAGCGCCAGCGCCCGCACCCGGTCCGGCCGGCGCAGGGCGGCGGCGATCGCCAGCAGCCCGCCCATGCAATACCCCGCCAGCACCACCGGCCCGGGGGCGGCGGCCAGCGCGCGTTCCAGCCGCCCGGCCACGTAGTCGGTCAGGGTAAAGTGCCGCTCCGCCTCGCCCGGCCAGCCCCAGTCGAGCAATAAAGTGCGAAAGCCCATCCCCGGCAGCCAGCGCATCAGCGAGCGTTCCGGCACCAAATCCAGCACATAGGCGCGATTGACCAGCGAGGGCACGAACAGCACCGCCGGCCCATCCCCGCCGAAATCGAGCAGCCGCGATCCGCCCTCGGCCCAAATGGCCGGCGGGTCGGGTGCCTCGCGGCTGTAGGGGTGGCGGCGATACCCCGCCATGCCGGCGATCAGCGCACGGTCCGCCCGCAGCAGGCGCGTGACGACGGCACGCGCCAGCGCGTCAGGCGCGTGGCCGGCGGCCGCGAGGTCGGCGAGGATCCTTGCCCGTTCCGCCTGGCCCGCCTTCGAGATCGGCCAGCCGGCGTTCCAGCTCGGCCAGCCGATCGGCCATGGCGGCGCGGCCGGGCTGGTCGTCGGCGGAGCCGCGCCCGGGATGGTCGTCGGCGGAGCCGCGTCCGGGCTGGCCAGCGCCGGCAGGCCCAGGCTGGTCGTGGCCGCCAACGCCCGAATGCCCGCCAGCCCCAGGTGCAGGGGCAGCGGGCGGGGACCACGGCGGCGCAGCGGGCCGGTCATGCGCGGCGGTCCGCGGCGCCATGGCCGTGGCCGCGCGCATCCATGCCGCGCCGAGCGCAGCCCAGGCGGCCCATTGCTCGGCCAGTTCCGGATCGGCCGCCAGCCCGGCGATCTCGCTCTGCCACAGCGCGATCCAGTCCTCCGCGAGGCGGTCCAGGTCCGCAGGGTCGTCCATAAGGGGGTTCCTCGCGGGGCGGACCATAGCCTTGGCCGGCCTGGGACGGAACGGGCAAGGCGGCTATCGTGAAAAACGCGACCTGGGTCACCTGCGGGGCGCCGTGTTGCACTTTGCGGCTTTCGCAGTTGCGCTCAGTGCATGCTAGACTTGCACCTTGAAGATAGGGCAGGGCGTTATGTCGATGGCTGGCAGTACCGCCGCTGGCGCGGCCAAGGGCGGGGATGCCTCGGCGTCGACCGTCGTCGTCAAGAAATACGCGAATCGTCGACTCTACAACACCGAGGCGTCGACCTACGTCACGCTCGAGGATCTCGCGAAAATGGTGCGCGATGGGCGCGACTTCGTGGTCTACGACGCCAAGTCCGGCGACGACATCACGCGGTCGGTGCTCACGCAGATCATCGTCGAGGAAGAAAGCAAGGTCGGGCAGTCCATGCTGCCCACGGCGTTCCTGCGGCAGCTGATCGGCTATTACGGGGACAACCTGCAGGGCCTGGTGCCGCGCTACCTGGAATTCGCCATGGCGTCGTTCGGGCGCCAGCAGGACCAGATGAAGCGGACCATGGAATCCACCATGACGGGTTTCATACCCTTCCCGCCGAATTTCGGGAATCTTGAGGAACTGGGCAAGCAGAACATGGCGATGATGGAACGCGCCATGACCCTGTTCGCCCCCTTCGCCCGGCGCGAGGACGGCAGTGCCGCGCCTCAGACGGACGTCGAGGCCCTCAAGGCCGAGGTCGAGGCGCTGCGAGGAGAGCTTGCGCGCCTGCGTGGCGTGCGGGCAAAGTCCCCTTCAGGATAACGTTTGCGTGATTCGCGCATAGGTAGAGAAACTTGTTTTCCGATACACCTTTTCCGCGTTAGGGTGTGCAACGACGCCATGACATTGACCCCAAGCCCCGAAATGTCGCCGCCCGATGTGATCGGTGAGGACGACGCCTCGATCCAGCGCGCAAGCCTGGTCGATCACCATGTCGGCGCCCGCATCCGGGAACGGCGGACCATGCTCGGCCTGTCGCAGCAGCAGCTCGCGAAGATGATCGGCGTGACCTACCAGCAGGCGCACAAGTATGAGCGCGGGCTGAACAGGATCTCCGCCGGCCGCCTGTTCGAGATCGCGCAGGTGCTCGACGTGCCGGTCTCCTATTTCTTCGAAGGCCTGCAGCCCGGCGCGGAGGCCCAGCCGGTCTCGACACGCCAGCGCATGTTCCTCGAACTGGCGCGCAACTTCGCGCTGATCGACAACGACAAGCACCAGGAAGCGCTCAGCCAGATGGCGCGCGCCCTGGCCGCGCAGTCCCAGGCGGCGCAGCGCGACCGCGACGACTGAACGGCGCCCGCCGCACTACCACAAACAAGCCGCCCTTCGTTGGCGGCTTTTTTGTCGCCGGAAACGGGGTATGTTTTGGGCATTGCTAAGAATCTTCGCCCGTAACTGCGTCAATTGCAGTCTTGCTGCACAGCCCGTGTGCGAATCTGCCTAGGCTCCGGCGTCCTTAACGCTCCCGGAGTCTTCGATGCATCCCTCCCTCAGCCGCCGCATGCTGCTCGGCGGCAGCGCCACGCTCGGCATGGCCGCTTCCCTGCCCTACGACCTCGCGATGGCGCAGGCCGCGCCGGGCGGCACATTGCGCGTGGGCATGACCGCGTCTGCCGTGCCCTTGTCGAACGGCGTGCCGGACCAGGGGGCGGAAGGGCACCGCTTCATGGGCATCACGCTCTATGACCAGCTGGCGATGTGGGACCTGTCGTCTTTCGACAAGCCGCCGGTGATCCGCCCGGGCCTCGCCACCGCCTGGCGGCCCGACCCGGCCGAGCCGAAGCGCTGGATCATCACCCTGCGCGAGGGCGTGAAGTTCCACGACGGCAAGGTGATGACGGCCGAGGACGTCGCCTTCTCCTTCGACCGCGCCTTCAAGGGCGATGCGCCGCATTTCGACAATCGCGCCGCGGCCCAGGCGCGCATCCGCATGCCCACCATCGCCACCTGGCGTGCCGAGGGCGCAAACACCTTCATCGTCGAGACCCGCACGCCCGACAGCCTGGTGCCTTTCGGCCTGACCTGGATCGGCATCACGCATCGCGGCGCCTGGGAAGCCGCGGGACGCAACTGGGACACCTTCCTGAACCGCGCCGTCGGCACCGGTCCCTACAAGCTGGAAGCCTTCTCCATCCGCGAACGCGCGGTACTGGTCCGCAACCCCGACTACTGGGACGCCGCGCGCATCCCCAAGCACGAACGCCTGGTGCTGCTGCCCCTGCCCGAGGCCAATACGCGCGTCGCCGCGCTGCGATCCAACCAGGTCGATTTCATCGAGGCCCCTCCGCCCGACGCGGTGCCCTCGCTGCGCCAGGCCGGCTTCCAGATCGTCACCAACACCTACCCGCATACCTGGACCTGGCATTTCTCCATGGTCGACGGATCGCCCTGGCGCGACATCCGGGTGCGCCGAGCGGCGAACCTGGCGATCGACCGGTCGGGCATGAAGACCATGCTGGGCGACCTGATGGTGGAAGGTGCCGGGCTGCTGCCGCCTGGCCACCAGTGGCACGGCCGCCCGACCGATCCGGTCCGCACCGATGTCGCGCAGGCGCGCCGCCTGCTGGCTGAGGCCGGCTTCACCGCGCGCAATCCGCTGCGGACCAAGGTGGCGATCTCGCCGTCGGGTTCGGGCCAGATGCAGCCGTTGCCGATGAACGAGGCGGTGCAGCAGAACCTCAAGGAGGTCGGCATCGAGATCGACTTCGAGGTGGTGGAATGGAACGCGCTGCTCGGCCTGTGGCGCGAGGGTGCGCGCGCGCTCGCCCCGCGCGGCATCACCGCGATCAACGTGTCCTATTCGGTGCACGATCCCTTCGCCGCGCTGGTGCGCTTCCTCAAGACCGAGATGGCGCCGCCGGCGTCGAACAATTGGGGCTTCTTCAGCGACGCCGGCTACGACGCCCTTATGGATCGCCTGTTCATCACCTTCGAGCCGGCGGCGCAGGACGCGCTGCTGGCGGAACTGCACGCGAAAGCGGTCGATGACCGGCTGTTCCTGTTCGTCGCGCACGACCTGAACCCGCGCGCGATGAGCCGCCGCGTGCAGGGCTTCGTGCAGGCGCAATCCTGGTTCCAGGACCTGACGCCGATCAGCATGCGGGCGTGACCGGAGGTCGGACTGCGCGGTGGGGCGCAGTCCGACCCGCTGTCCCGGGTTCAGGCGACGCTGCCCGTCCCATCGGATGACCTGCGGCGTGCGGCACGCTGCTGGCCTTGATCTGCATCGCGCGAAACCTTGGCAGGCGACCGGCGTTGCACAGCCATGGCAAGACCCCGCAAGCCTTCGACGACGCGCGACCTTCGCACGGGCACGCCCGTCTGGCTCGCCGATGGCGCGGCCGCGCCGCGGGCCCAGGCGGTGCCGGACGGATTGTCCGTCGATGTCGCCATCATCGGCGGCGGGATTTCCGGCGCGCTGATCGCCGATGCGGTGTTGCAGGCGGGGCGCGGCGTGGCGGTGTTCGACCGCCGCGGACTGGTGGTCGGCTCCACCCCCGCCAGCACGGCGCTGCTGCAATCCGAGATCGACCAGCCGCTGACCATCCTGGCGCGCAAGATCGGTCGCGAACGCGCGGCGCGCGCCTGGTGGCGGTCGGCGGCCGCGGTGGACCAGCTGCGCGCGCGCGTTGCGGATCTCGGCCTGCGCTGCGGCATGCAGGAACGCAGCACGATCTACCTGCCCGGCAATGTGCTGAACGGCGAGGCTTTGCGCGAGGAAGCCGAGGCGCGCGCACGCATCGGGTTGCGGTCCGAATATATCGGGCGCGACGCGCTGCACGCCGTCAGCGGCATCGCGCGGCCCGGCGCGATCGTCTCGCAGGGTGCGGCGGAGGCCGATCCGGCGCGCCTGACGCGCGGGCTGTGGCGTTCGGCGCTGGCGCGCGGCGCGCAGGCTTTCGCGCCGGTCGAGATCACCGACATCGCGCCGCGCCGTGGCGGGCTGCGCCTGACCACCGCCGAGGGCGGCACCATCCGCGCGCGCGCCGTGGTGCATGCGACGGGATATGAAGTATCTAAGGCGCTGCGCCCGCGCGGGTATTCCATCATCTCGACCTGGGCGCTGGCCACGCGCCCGCAGCCCGATGCGATCTGGCCCGGGCGGTCGCTGATCTGGGAAGCCGCCGACCCGTATCTGTACATCCGCAGCACGCCCGACGGGCGCATCATCCTGGGCGGCGAGGACGAGGAATTTTCCGACGACGAGCGCCGCGACCGGCTGATCCCGCGCAAGGTCGCGCGGTTGCAGGCCAAGGCGGCGAAGCTGATGCCGTGGGTGGACTGGACGCCCGACTTCACCTGGGCCGGCTGCTTCGGCCAGAGCAGCACCGGGCTGCCCGCGATCGGCGCACTGCCGGACATGCCGGGCTGTTATGCCGCGCTGGGGTATGGCGGCAATGGCATCACCTTCAGCATGATCGCGGCGCAGATGATCAGCCGGGCGTTGCAGGGCCTTGCCGACCCGGATGCGGATATCTTCGGCTTCGCGAAGTAGCGCTCAACGCGCGTCGCCGATCAGCCGCCGGCGCACGCGCCCGGAGATGAAGTCGATCACCGCCACGGTCGCGATCATCAGCAGGATGATGAAGGCGACTTCGTCCCAGTGGCGCACGCGGATGCGCTCGGCGATCTGCAAGCCGATCCCGCCGGCGCCGACGACGCCGAGGATGGTGGCGGAGCGCGTGTTGCTCTCGAAGAAATACAGCGCCTGCGCGAGCATCACGGGTGCCACCTGCGGCAGGATGCCGAAGCGGATGGAAGCGAGGCGCCCGCCGCCGGCGGCGACCACGCCCTCGGCCTGCTTCTTCTCGGCATTCTCGATGGCCTCTGCGTACAACTTGGCCAGCACCGCGATGTCCGCGGTGAAGATGGCGAGCACGCCGGCCAGCGGCCCGAGCCCGACCGCGCGCACATAGGCCAGCGCCCAGATGAGCTGGTCCACGCCGCGGAAGCCATCGAGCACGCGGCGCAGCGAGAAGCGCCACAGCGTGGCCGTGACGATGTTGCGCGCCCCCAGGAAGCCCAGCGGAATCGCCACGATGGCGGCCATGAAGGTGCCCACGAACGCCATGGCGACGCTCTCGGCCATGCCCTTCAGGATCTCGACCCATTGCTCGCCGGGCGAGGGCGGCACCATCAGCACGATGATGGTGCCCAGGCCCGACAGCCCGTTCCAGATCCGCGTGGGCGAGAAGTCGAACCACCACAGCGCGCCGGCCAGCCAGGCGGCGAAGAGTGTCCAGCCGACCACGCGCAGCGCGCGTTGCGCCGGCGCGGCGCCGAACGCCGCGGGCATGCGGGCGCGCCAGGTCGCGACATCGCCGCTCATCGCGCAGCCTCCAGCCGGCCGATGGCCGCGTGGCGCAGCCGTTCGGACAGCAGGTCCACGCAGGCGACGGTGAGGATGATCAGCAGCACGATGGCGCTGATCTCCTCGTAGTAGTTGAAGGAGATCACCTTATACAGCTCCTCGCCCACGCCGCCGGCGCCGACGAAGCCGATCACGCTGGCGGAGCGGATGTTCACCTCGAAGCGCAGCAGCACGTAGGACAGGATATTGGGCAGCACCTGCGGCAGGATCGCGTAGCGGCAGCCCATCGCCCAGGACCCGCCGGCGGCGCGCACCGCGTCCCAGGCGCGCAGGTCCGCGTTCTCGATGGCTTCCGCGAACAGCTTGCCGTTGGCGCCCGCGCTGTGCAGCGCGATGGCCAGGATGCCGGCCAGCGGGCCGATGCCGAAGGCCCAGACGAAGATCAGCGCATAGACGATCTCGGGCACCGTCCGCAGCGCTTCCAGGAAGCGGCGCGTGGCATGGTAGGCGAAGGACCCCGGCGCGATGCTGCGCGCCGCGGGGAAGGCCAACAGCAGCGCGGCGGCCGATCCCATCAGCGTGGCGAGCGCTGCCATGTTCGCCGTCTCGAAGATCAGCCAGGCCCATTCCGGCAGGCGGTACATCCAGAAGGCGAGCGAGCCTTCGGTCTGGGCATCGGCAAACAGCGCGTCCCAACGCAGCTCGGGCAGGATGCGGGCGAAGTATTCGCCGATGCGCGGCAGCCCGGCCCAGAGCGTGGCGGGATGCACCTCGCTGACCCAGCCGGCGGTGAGCAGGCAGGCCACCAGAATGGCGCCGCCCAGCAGCGTCTGCATGCGCTTCGCGCGACGCGCGACGAGGAAGGCTTCCTCGCCGCGGATCACCGCCGGCAGGCCGGTGGCGTAGGCGGCGCCCTGGCTCATGCGGCACGGCCGGACAAGGCGCGCGCGGTGTCCGGCCGCGGCATCGTCACGACCGGCGGCGGCGCGCGGCCATTTCCTCGCGGCGGATCTCGACGATCAGCTCGTAGTCGGCATGGCGCACTTCGCGGTAGCCGGTGCCCGACCCGCGCTCGACCTGACGGTAGATCTCGGCATGGGCCTTGGGCAGCGCCAGGTGGAAGCGCTTCCAGTCTTCCTTGAAGGCGGCGGGCAGGTCGCTGCGCGAGGCATGCGGGCCGTTCACGATCGGCTCGCTGGTCCAGATGATCCGCAGGTCGGACATGTTCAGCATGCCCTTCTGCACCATCGCGCGCAGGTTGCCGCGCGTGAAGCCCTGCGCCACGTCGCCCTGGCCCGAGGCCCAGGTCACCGCGCCGTCGTACTGGCGCTGGAGCACCGACACCACGCCCTGCTCGTGCCCGCCGGCGAAGCCGGTGCGCGAGAAATACGCCGTGCCGTCCACCGCGATGCCGCCGCGGCGCAGCGCGAAGCGCGGGATCAGGTAGCCCGAGGTCGAGTTCGGGTCGGCCCAGGCGAGCGACTTGCCGCGCATCTGCTCGAGGTTGGTGATGCCGGAATCCGCGCGCACCACCATCACCGCGACGTAGGAGATGGTGCCGTCGGCTTCCTCGGCGGTCAGCAGGGGTTCGACGCCGCCATTGGTGTCAAGCCACGCGCCGGCATAGCCCGACGGACCGAGGGCCGCGACTTCGATCTGCTTCGCGCTGAAGGCCTGGAGCACGCCGGCATAGTCGCTGGCGGGGAACAGGCGCGTGGGGACGCCGAAGGTGCGCTCCAGCAGCTCGCGATAGGGGCCGAAGCGGCCCATGCGGTCGGCCTCGTTCTCGCCGCCCAGCAGGCCGACGCGCAGCTGCGGCACCTGCTCCGCCCAGGGGCGGCGGCCGGCGGCGGGGAAGCCTTCGGTGAAGGTCTCGGTGCGGCGGGGCGTCCAGGCCTGGGCGCGCGCGGCGGCGGGAAGCAGGGCGGTGCCGGCGGCGAGGCCGGCAAGCGTGCGGCGGGTGATCATGGGGTGTCTCCTTCGCGGGGGGATCAGGCGGGAACGGCCAGGCGGGGCGGGGGCGCGCCGACCGCGGCGGCGGCTTCCTCGGCGAATTCGGCCTCGCTCACGCCATACACGTCGCGGATGCGCTGCGCGGTCAGCGCCTCGGGCGGGCCGTCGAACACCACGCGCCCGGCATTGAGCGCGACGATGCGGTCGCAATAGTCGCGCGCGGTGGTCAGGTCGTGCAGGTTGACCAGCACGGTGATGCCGTCGCGGTTCACGCCGCGCAGCGCGTCCATCACGGTGCGCGCGTTGCGTGGGTCGAGGCTCGCGATCGGCTCGTCCGCCAGGATGATGCGCGGTTCCTGCAACAGCGCGCGCGCGATCGCCACGCGCTGCTGCTGCCCGCCCGAGAGGGTGTCGGCGCGCTGCAAGGCGGTCTCGGCCAGGTCGAAGCGGTCGAGCGCGGCGAGCGCCATCGCGCGTTCCTCGGCGGTGAACATGCGAAGCAGCGACGACAGCAGCGGCCGCCGGTTCAGCCGCCCGACCAGCACGTTGGTCAGCACATCGAGCCGCTGCACCAGGTTGAACTGCTGGAAAATCATCGCGCAGCGCATGCGCCAGTCGCGCAGCGCCTGGCCGCGCAGCGCCGTCACGTCGGTGCCGTCGAAGCGCACGCGGCCTTCCGACGGGTCGGTCAGGCGGTTGATCATCCGCAGCATGGTGGACTTGCCCGCGCCGGAACGGCCGATCACGCCCACCATCTGCCCGGGCCGGATCGACAGCGTCACGCCGTCCACGGCTGTCTTCGCGCCGAAGCGGCGCGTCAGTCCCTCGATTTCGAGCATCCCGGCCCCGCAGTATTGCGCCGCGGGATTACCAGCGGGGGATGACGAACGGATGACGGACACATGACCAACGCATGTCGCCAGGCGGTTGCCGCGCCGCGCCGCGGGCGGCACGATGGGCGCAACCAGAACCGGAGGAATGCCATGACCACCCGCCGCGCGCTTCTCGCCGCCCCGCTCGCGTTGCCTGCCCTGGCCGGGCGCGCCCAGGCGCAGGATGCCTGGCCGAACCGCACCATCGCGGTGCTGCTGGGCTATCCGCCGGGCGGCGTGACCGACTTCGCCGCGCGCGCCGTGTGCGAACGCCTGGGGCGCGCGCTGGGCCAGACCGTCGTGCTGGAGAATCGCCCCGGTGCCGCGACCGCGGTGGCGAACAGCGCCGTCGCGCAGGCCCGCCCCGATGGCTACACGCTGCTGATGGGCACCTCGACGCTCGCCATCAACCCGGCCTTGCAGCCGAACCTGACGCCGCGCGATCCGATGCGCGAACTCACGCCGATCGGCACGGTGTTCCGCACCGCCTTCGTGCTGCATGTGCATCCGTCCGTGCCGGCGCGCAACGCCGCCGAGCTGATCGCCTATGCCAAGGCCAATCCGGGGAAGATGAATTTCGGGTCGTCGGGCACCGGCGCGGTGAACCATTTGTGCCTGGAGCTGTTCCGCGCGCGGGCGGGGATCGACGTGGTGCACGTGCCCTACCGCGGCGGCGCGGCGGCGCTGCTCGACCTGCGGGCGGGGCGCATCCAGGGCATGTTCAATGCGGTGCAGGAGGCGCTGCCGGCTGTGCGCGAAGGCGCCACGCGCGCGCTGGCGATTTCGTCGAAGGAGCGCGCCGCGGCGATGCCCGACCTGCCGCCGCTGGCCGATACGCTGGCCGATTTCGACGGCGTGTTCTGGCAGGGGCTGTTCGGCCCGGCTGGCCTGCCGGCGCCGATCGTGGCGCGCGCCGGCGCCGCGCTGCGCGAGGCCACGACCGACCCGACGCTGGTCGCGCGCATGGCCGAGCAGGGCGTCGCACTCACCCCCGGCGACGATGCCGCGCTGCGCCGCACGCTGTCGGAGGAGACGCAGATGTGGGGCCGCCTGATCCGCGAGCAGAACATCCGGCCTGAATAGTCCGGGGTCTTCGCGCAGGCGCGTTCCTTGCTACGCTTTCCTTTCGCGGGTGCCGCACCCGCGCAATGGGAGAGGCCTATGAAACCGACTTCACGCCTGGCGACCGGCGTTGTCGCCGCCGCCTTCGCGCTGGGCGCGGGTGCCGCGATGGCGCAGCAGCCGCGCACGCTTCGCATCGCCATGACGGCGACCGACGTGCCCACCACCACGGGCATGCCGAACAACGGGTTCGAGGGGGTGCGCTTCCTCGGCTATCCGGTGTTCGAATCGCTGGTGCTGTGGGACCTGTCGCGCGGCGACCAGGTGGCGGGGCTGCGGCCCGGCCTGGCGGAGCGCTGGGAACAGGATGCCGCCGACCCCAAGGTGTGGCGCTTCCACCTGCGCCGCGGCGTGACCTTCCATGACGGCACGGCGTTCAACGCCGATGCGGTAGTGTGGAACCTCGACCGGTACTTCCGCAATGACAGCCCGCAATTTGACGCGACCGGCAGCGCCATCGCGCGCGGACGCATCCCGGTGCTGGAATCCTACCGCAAGGTCGATGATTTCACGGTGGAACTGACCACGTCGCGGCCGGTGTCCTACTGGCCCTACCTGGTCACCTACATCATGCTGACCTCGCCGCAATCCTTCGAGGCCGGCGGGCGCGACTGGGGCCGCGTGGCGGCGCTGCCGCCGGCGGGGACCGGGCCGTTCCGGCTGAGCCGCTTCGTACCGCGGCAATCGGCGGAGCTGTCGCGCAACGATACCTACTGGAACGCCGAGGGCCGCGCGCAGCTCGAGCGCGTCATCCTGCTGCCGATGCCCGAGGCGAATACGCGCCTGGCCGCGCTGCGATCCAACCAGGTGGACTGGATCGAGGTGCCGCCGCCCGATGCCATCCCGTCGCTGCGCCAGGCCGGCTTCAACGTCGTGACCGGGTCGTACCCGCATGTCTGGCCGTGGGTGTTCGCGGTCGGGCGTGATGGCAGCCCGGTGGCCGATGTGCGCGTGCGCCAGGCGCTGAACTACTGCTTCGACCGCGACGGCATGGTCACGCTGCTGAACGGCACGGCGGAGCCCTCGGTCGGCTTCTTCAAGCCGAATGATCCCAATTTCGGCAATCCGACGCACCGCTACCGGCTGGACCCGGCACGCGGGCGCGCGCTGCTGGCCGAGGCCGGGCACACCGCCGCGCGGCCGCTGACCATCCGCATCGCGATCTCGAATTCCGGGTCCGGCCAGATGCTGCCGCTGCCGATGAACGAGTTCCTGCAGCAGTCGCTGCAGGAGAACTGCGGCGTGCGCGTGAACTTCGAGGTGGTGGAGTGGAACACGCTGCTGGGCGGCCTGCGCGTCGCGCCCGACCAGCCGCAATGGCTGCGTGCGGATGCGCTGAACATCTCGCTGGTTTCGTCGGATCCGTCGCAGATGGCGCGCTGGTTCCTCGGCGCCAATGTCTCCCCGCGCGGGTCGAATGCAGGGCATTGGCGCGACGAGGCCTTCGACCGCGCCTTCGCCGCGCTGGAGACCGAACGCGACCCGGCGCGCCAGGCGGCGTTGCTGCGCACGGCGCATGAGCGGCTGGTGGACAATCCGCCGTGGCTCTGGATCGTCCACGACCTCAACCCGCGCGCGATGAGCCGGCGCGTGACGGGCTTCACCCCGGTGCAGTCCTGGTTCGTGGACCTGACGCGGGTGAACGTGCAGTAGGGCATATCCCGATCAGGTGGCTTCACCTGATCGGGTGAAGATGCTCGCGCAAGCTCAGGCTGAAGCTGTTGTCGTGAGCCTGGGGCGAACGGCAGCGGCTCCCGCGGCACGGGTCTTGCGATCCCCCGGGGCGAAGGGCGACCCACGCCCCGGGGAGACCGATTCATGAGCAGATTCCGGCGGGCCACCGCCTATGCCTTGGGCGCCGCCTTGCTGGCCGGCGCCGGGACCGCGCTGGCGCAACAGCCGCGCACGCTCCGCATCGCGATGACGGCATCCGACGTGCCGACCACGACCGGCATGCCGAACAACGGCTTCGAGGGCATGCGCTTCCTCGGCTACCCGTCCTTCGAGGCGCTGACGCTGTGGGATCTGTCGGACCCGTCCAAGCCCGCGGGGCTGCGCCCTGGCCTGGCTGAATCCTGGGAACAGGATGCCGCCGACCCGAAGATCTGGCGCTTCCGCCTGCGGTCCGGCGTGACCTTCCATGACGGCGCGCCGTTCAACGCGGATGCGGTGATCTGGAACCTCGACCGCTATTTCCGCAACGACAGCCCGCAATTCGAGCCGGGCGGCAGCGGGATCTCGCGCGCGCGCGTCACCATCCTGGGCAGCTACCGCAAGATCGACGACATGACGGTGGAGATGACGACGACGCGCGTCGCCTCCTACTTCCCCTACATGGTCGTCTACCTGCTGATGACCTCGCCGCAATCCTTCGAGACCGCCGGGCGCGACTGGGCGCGCACCGCGGCGATGCCGCCGGCCGGCACCGGGCCGTTCCGCCTGTCGCGGTTTGCGCCGCGCGTGTCGGCGGAGCTGACGCGCCACGACGGCTACTGGGACAGCGCGCGGCGCGCGCGGCTGGATCGCATCCTGCTGCTGCCGATGCCCGAGGCGAATACGCGCCTGGCCGCGCTGCGATCGGGCCAGGTGGATTGGATCGAGGTGCCGCCGCCGGACGCCATCGCGTCGCTCCGCACGGCGGGCTTCAACGTGACCACCGGTTCGTATCCGCATGTCTGGCCGTGGTTCTTCCAGATGAACGGGGAGAACACGCCCTTCCGCGACGTGCGCGTGCGCCAGGCGCTGAACTACTGCGTCGATCGCGAGGGGCTTGTGCAGTTGCTGAACGGCACGGCGGAGCCGTCGGTGGGTTGGCTGAAGCCGTCCGACCCGGCCTTCGGCGCGCCGGCAAACCGTTACCGGTTTGACGCGGCGCGCGGGCGGGCGATGCTGGCGGAGGCCGGCTTCAACGCGCAGCGGCCGCTGCGCTTCCGGGTGATGATCTCGACCTCGGGCTCGGGCCAGATGCTGCCGCTGCCGATGAACGAATTCCTCCAGCAGAACCTGCGCGAGTCCTGCGGCGTGCAGGTGGATTTCGAGGTCACGGACTGGTCGAACCTGCTGGTCGCGACGCGCTCCGCGGCGAATGCGCCGGTTGTGGCGAATGTGCAGTCGCTGAACCCGTCCTCGCCATCGTCGGACCCGTCGGTGATGGCGCGGTACTTCCTGCGCGCCTTCGCCCCGCCCAACGGCTTCAACTGGGCGGGCATGAGCGACGATGCCTTCGAAGCCGCCTTCACGCGGCTGGAGGCGGCGCGCACGCCGGCCGAAGCGAATGCCGCCTATGCCGAGGCGCATGCGCGCGTGGTGGATCAGGCACCCTGGCTGTTCATCGTGCACGACCTGAACCCCAGGGCGATGAGCCGGCGGGTGACGGGGTTCACCTCGGCGCAGTCGTGGTTCCAGGACCTCGTTCCGGTGAATCTTCAGTAGTCCCTCAAACGGCGGGCGCCGAGTCTTGACGTGCCCTCAAGCGCCGGGCGCCCGCATCCGCGGGCTTGGCTTGCGCGCCCCGCACTGTTGCGTGGGGTGCGTCTGACGGTCTGGGCGCGGTCGCGCATTCGCGCTCCCGGCCCGAGGCAAGCGCCTCGGGCCGATTCGGCTGCGTGTTGCCGCGCGTCGCGGCGCGTTCAGCGCCCGAGCAGCACCAGCACCACGCCGCCTACCACCACCAGCGCGCCGATCACGTCGCTGCGCTTCATGCGTTCGCGCAGGAAGAAGCGGCTGAACAGCAGGGTGAACAGGATCTCGACCTGCCCCACCGCGCGCACCAGCGCGACCGGCGCATAGGCGAAGCCGGTGAACCAGCAGGCCGACCCCATCGCCGACAGCGCGCCCACCTGCGCCGAGGATCGCCAGGTGCGGAACAGGTCCGGGATCGACCGGCGTTCGGTCAGCAGCAGCCACGACCCCTGCATCAGCGTCTGCATGGTGTTGATGACGACCAGCGTCTCCAGCGCGCGCAGCGTGGCGTCTGCGCCGTCCAGCGCCAGCGTCGCCTCGCGGATCGCCAGCGCACACAGCGCGAAGGAGAAGCCGGCGCCGAGGCCATACAGCGCGCTCGGCTGCATGGTGGCGGTCGCGACATCGCGCAGCGACGCCACGCGCCCGGCCAGCGACAGATACAGCGTGCCCCCCACCGATACCGCGATACCCGTCCAGGACAGCAGGCCGAAGGACTCGCCCAGGAACACCAGCGCGATCAGCGCCGCCTGCACGGCCTCGGTCTTGGAATACGCCGTGCCCACCGCGAAGCCGCGCTGCCCGAAGGACATGATGAGCAGGTTCGTCCCGATGATCTGCCCAAGCCCGCCCAGCGCGCAGAACAGCAGGTAGGTCGGCGTCGGCGCCGAGAGGCTGCCGCCGAAAATCGCGAGGTACAGCGCCACCAGCGCCACGCCGACCGGCACGCCGTACAGGTATCGCACCACCGCCGCCGCATTGACGCTGAGCTGCCCGCGCAGCCTCTGCTGCAACGCCGTCCGCCAGGTCTGGAACAACCCCGCGAGCAGCGTCGCGGCAACCCAGATGGGCATCAGCCAAGCCTCGGGTCGAGCCAGGGCTTCGGCATGGGCTGCCAGGGCGTCAGCCGAGCACCGCCTTCGTCTATCGCGCTGCCCAGGCCCGGCGCCGTCGGCAGCGTGGCGCGGCCGGCGTCGAAGCGCAGCTCGTGGCCGCTGACCAGCGTGAAGAAGCGATCCGTCTCGCCGAACTGCACTTCCAGCGGCAGCAGGTTGGGCAGCGTCGCGCAGAGATGCACCGAATGCGCGTGGCAGACCGGCCCGGTCGGGTTGTGCGGCGCGACTTCGATGCCGGCAGTCTGCGCCAGCGCCGCGATGCGGCGGATTTCCTCGTGCCCGCCGGCGTATTTGATGTCGGGCATCAGCACGTCGTAGCAGCCGGCATCGATGATGCTGCGATAGGCGCCGAGGCCCGCCAGCGTCTCCGCGCCCGCCAGCCGCATCCCAAGGTCATTCGCCATCGACCGGATGGCACGGATGGCAGGGTGGTTTGCTTCGGACACCGGGCATTCCAGCCAGAACAGGCCGAATTCCGCGACATCGCGCACCAGCCGTGCTGCGCCGCCGGGCGAGAAGCGCCAATGCGCGTCCACCATCACGTCGATGCCCGGCCCGACTGCATCGCGCACCGCGGCGATGCGCGCGAGGCCTTGCGCGTAGGCCGCGCGCTGCGATGCATCGGCGGCGTCCTCCCACACCAGCGGTTCGAAGGGAGCCAGCTTCACCGCACGGAAGCCATCGGCCACGGCGCGCGTCGCGGCCGCGGCGAAGCCTTCCGGCGTGCGTGGGTTCGCCCCGCGATTGATGTTGGCATAGAGCGGCACCGCATCGCGCAGCGCGCCACCCAGCAGCGCGTGGATCGGCCGTTGCGCGTCCTGCCCCGCCAGATCCCACAGCGCCTGTTCGAAGGCGGACAGCACGCTGTGCGCGACCAGCCCGCCCGGTGCATGCGGGATGAGGCGCGCGATGCGGTTGCGGCTGCCGGCATCCTCGCCGACCACATTGGCGGCGAGGCGCGCGGCCTCGGCCGCCAGCAGCGCTTCCTGGTTGGACAGCGTGCATTCGCCGATGCCGGTGCGACCGCATGCGGTCCGCACCAGCAGGAAGGACCAGTTGGTTTTCGGCGTCACATTGACGCCGAGGAAGTCGAGCGCGGCGATCCTCATGCTACTGCGCCGAGATGTTCGCGGCGGTGGCGAGCTGCTTCCACTTGGCGATGTCGCTGTCGATCCGCGCCTGGAATTCGGCGGGCGTCGAGACGACGAAGGTCCCGCCCAGCAGCCGCACGCGGTCCAGCAAGGTGGCGTTGGATTTCAGCGCATGCAGCGCCTCCCACAGCCGCTGGCGGATCGGCGCCGGCGCGCCCTTGGGTGCGAGGATGCCGTTCCAGGCCACCGTCTCGAAACCCCGCAGCCCGCTTTCGTGGACCGTGGGCGTATCGGGCAGGTCAGGGTGGCGGGTCAGTGTCGTCACCGCCAGCAGCTTCATCTCGCCGCGCGCGATATAGGGCATGACGTTCACCAGGTTGGCGAAGGCGACCGGGGCCTCGCCCGAGATCACCGCCTGCGCCAGCGCGGGCGTGCCGCGATAGGGCACGTGCTGGATGTCCAGCCGCGCCGCGTGCTTGAACAACTCCATCGACATATGCGCCGACGACCCGATACCGCCCGAGGCATAGTTCAGCGCGCCCGGCCGTGCCCGGATGGCGGCGATCAGCCCCGCCACGTCACTCACCGGCAGCGCGCGGCTGTTCACCACCAGCGCGTTCGGCCCGACCACCAGAAGTGCGACGGGATCGAAGGCGTTGGTGAGGTCGTAAGGAAGGTCACGGTAGATCGCCGCGTTGATGCCGTTCGACCCGGCATTGCCGAGCAGGAAGTTGTAGCCGTCGGGCGCGGCACGGAAGGCGGCCTCGACGCCGATGCGCCCGCCGGCGCCGCCGCGGTTGTCCGGCACGAAGGGCTGGCCGAGAGCACCCTCCAGCAGTGGTGCAACCAGGCGCGCCGTGGTGTCGTTGCCGCTGCCCGGCGTGTCGGGAAGAATCAGGCGCACCGGCCGCGTCGGCCATGGCGCCTGGGCCAGCGCCGGCAGGGCCAGGCCGGCTGCGGCCGCGGCGAACAGCGTGCGTCGGTGCGTCATGTCTCGTTCCTCCCGAGGCGACGCAGCGTGGCCCGAAGTGCTGCGGCGTTCAATGCGCGCTGCCCCGCTGGTCTTGCGGAGCATGCATGCATCGGGAGGTGGCGGTTCAGCCGCGGCGCGTGCGGCCCCAGCCCGGGTCTTCCTGCACCATCGCCGAAAGCCCGGCCTGCGCCAGCATCGCGCTCGTGGCGGCGTTCGCGTCGTCGCGCACCGCGGCCTCGTCCACATGCGGCACGACGCGGTCGCGCATCAGGATCTCGCCGGCCACCACCACGTCGCGGACGTCGGCGCCGCCCGCGAAATACACCACGCGATGCACCGGCATGTTGGCCGGCAGCATGTGCGGCGCGGTCAGGTCCACGGTGATGATGTCGGCCTGCTTGCCGACCTCCAGGCTGCCGATGCGATCCGCCATGCCGAGGCCCTTCGCGGCGTCGATGGTGATCATCTCCAGCGCCTTGCCCGGCGGCAGCACCGCTTCATCGCGCGCCGCGCGCTGGTGGTAGCGCATGGCCTGGAACATGTGGCGGAACATGTCGGTGGAGCGATCCGGCGCGGTGCCGTCGCTACCCAGCATGACGGTCACGCCCGCATCCATCATCGCGATCGCCGGGCAGAATCCGCGCACGGCGGCGATGGCGGAAGGGTTGTGCACCACGCTCGTGCCGGTCTTCACCAGCGTCGCGATGTCGTCCTCGGTCAGGTCGGTGCAATGCGACAGCCAGGCATCGGGGCCGAGCAGGCCGAACATGCGATCCGCCATCTCGATGGATCCGCCGCGATGGCCGTCCTGGTGGAACAGCGTGCCGGCCTTCTTGCCGATGTCGCGGATGACGCGGCCCTGCTTTTCGATCTCGGCGACCTTGGCGGCGTCGTGCTTGGCTTCGCGATAGACCGGCATCAGCGTGGCGCAGGTGATGCGTCCCTTGCCGTGATGGCGTTCGACCAGCGCGGCGATGGTCTCGGCCTGCTGTTCGAAGGACACGTCGCGCAGCGTGCCGTCCACGCCGCGATAGGGGCGCGGGAAGGGCGGGCGGGTCGGGCCCAGCACCATGATGCGGCGGATGCCGATGGCCTCGATGCCGGCCACATGCGCGTCGCCATGCGCGGGGTCGTCCACGCGGCCGATGGAATCGCCGCCGCCCAGCAGCATGACCGATGTGGTGATGCCGAATTTCAGCTGTTCCAGGCCGGCCAGCGCCGCCTCCGCCCGCCAGAATTCCGGCGGCGAGGCCAGGGTGTAGATGATGCGGCAGGCCTCGGACCAGGCTGCGGAATCGCCGCTGCCCATGGTCTTGACCAGCCCGTGCCCGGCATGGGCGTGGCCGTCGATCAGCCCGGGCAGGATCGCCTTGCCGCGCGCGTCGATGCGCTTGGGCGCGGCGTGCGCGGCCTCGACCTCCGCACGCGGACCCACCGCGACGATCACACCGTCCGCCACCGCCACCGCGCCATCCGGGATCACCCGGCGCGCCCCGTCCATCGAGATGACGGTGCCGCCGGAAACGATCAGATCAGCCATTCAGTTCACCCGCACATGGCGCAGCCTCAGCCGATTATCCGGCGACTGCGCGAGATCGATATTCCGCCGCGCCGCCCAGACCACCGGCTGCTGGTGCAGCGGCACGTGGGCGACCTCGCGCTTTTCCACCAGCAGCGCCTCGCGGATCAGCGCGCGGCGGCGCGTCTCGTCGCCCTCCTGCGCCACGCGATCGACCAGCGCGTCGAATTCGGCATTGGACCAGCGCCCGACATTCAGCCCGGCGGTATTCGCGGTGCGCGTCCGCAGCACCTCCGACAGGGTCGAGTAGCTGTCGGCCAGCGGCAGCCCCGCATGGCCCAGCATGAACATCGACACGTCCAGCGCATTGATGCGCCGCGACCAGACGTTCAGCGTCTCGAATTGCGGGGTGATGCGGATGCCCACGCGGCTCAGCATGCCCGAGATCGCGATGCACAGCCGCTCATCGTACACGTACCGGTCATTCGGGCAGGCCAGGCCGATCGAGAAGCCGTCCGGGTAGCCGGCTTCCGTCAGAAGGCGGCGCGAGGCGTCGGGGTCGAAGGGGAAGGTCCGGGTGTTGATGTCGGCCGGCGCGCCATTGAGGAAGGGGCTCGCCATGGTGCCGGCCACCCAGGAATTGTTCCGCATCACGGACCGCCGCAGCGCCTCGACGTCGATCGCCTGGTAGATCGCCTGGCGCACGCGGATGTCGCGCAGCGGGTTGCGGCCGCGCACGTCGGAATAGACCAGCTCGTCGCGATGATGGTCGAAGCCGAGGTAGATGGTCCGCAGCTCCGGCCCCTGCACGACCTGCAAGCCGGCATTCGATTCGACGCGCGGGATGTCCTGGATGGGCAATTCGACCAGCGCGTCGATCTGCCCGCCCAGCAGGGCCGCAGTGCGCGTGGCGGCGTTGCGGATCGGGCGGAAGGTGACCTCGGTCAGGTTGTGCTGCGGCGTGTCCCACCAGGCGGCGTGCGGCACCAGGACCGTGGCACCCTCGACCTCGCGCGATCGCACGCGGAAGGGGCCGGTGCCGTTGGGCGTGCGCGTCGCCGCCCCTTCCTCGCGCTGGGACAGGTTGGTCGCGGCCGTCGCGTTGTTCGCCTGCGCCCAGCCGCTGTCCATGACATGCATCTGGGTCAGCGCATTGAGCAGGATGGGGAAGGGGCGCTGCGTCTCGATCTCGACCGTCAGCGGGCCGGTGGCGCGGACCTCCTTGATGACGCCGCCCAACACGCCGCGCGCCAGCGCGCCCGGCGTGTTCAGCCGCTGCCAGGAGAACACCACATCCTCGGCCCCGAAGGTTTCGCCGCCGTGGAAGCGGACATTCTCGCGCAGCTGGAAGCGCCAGACGGTCGGCGACACCACCTCCCAGCGCGTTGCCAGCGAGGGCTCCAGTTCCAGCCGCGGATTGTGCCGCACCAGCGACTCGAACACGTTGTCGAGGAAGGCGTTGGTGAAGGTGTTGTTCGACGAATGCGGATCCAGCGTCAGGATATCCGCGGCGAAGGACCAGGTGAAGCTGCGCGCCACGGCAGCGGGGGCGGCGGCCAGTATCAGGGACGCGGCGGCGGCGGGGATCAGGCGCATGGTCATGGCCTCCGGCAGGGTGCGGCGCGAAGGCTCGCGCCGCACACGCTCCGGCGTCAACCGGCCTTGTCAGCCGGCATCGAGCTGCAGGCCCTCCTTGCGGATGACCTCTGCCCATTTGGTGGTCTCGTTGCGAACGAAAGTGGCGAAGTCCTCGGCGCTGCCGGGGGCGGGCACGCCGCCCATCTGGGCGAAGCGCGCCTGGGTGTCGGGCGCGCCGAGCAGCGCCTGCACCTCGGCATTCACGCTGCGGACGACGTCCGGCGCGACGCCGGCCGGCATGAACACGCCGAACCAGGTCGAGACGTCATAGGGTGCCAGTTCGGGCATCGTCTCGCGCAGCGCCGGCAGGTCGGGCAGCTGGGGGGACCGGTCCGCGCTGGTCACGCCCAGCGCGCGCAGCCGGCCGCCGCGGATATGTTCCATCGACGTCGTCAGGTTGTCGTAGGCGAATTGCACATTGCCCGCGATCAGGTCGATCAGCAGCGGTCCGGCGCCGCGGAAATGCACGGCTTCGGAGCGCGTGGCGGTCAGCTGGTTGAACCACACGCCCGACAGATGCGGCGACTGCCCCATGCCCGAGGTGCCGTACGACGCCCGCCCATCCTGCTGCTTCAGCCAGGCGACGAATTCCGGCACGGTCCGCGCCGGCACCGACGGATGCAGCACCAGCACATTCGGCCCGCGAATGACATTGGCGACCGGCGTCAGGCTGTCGGGCCGGTATTGCAGGTTGCGGAACAGCGAATGGCCGATCGCCTGCGGGCCGATATTGCCCATCAGCATGTGGCGGCCATCGGGGGCGGAGCGCACCACCTCCATGGTGCCGATGGTGCCGCCGCCGCCCGAGCGGTTCTCGACCACCACCGGCGTGCCCCAGCGCGTCTGCAGGAAGGCGCCGAGCAGGCGCGCCATGATGTCGGTGGTGCCGCCGGGTGCGGCCGGCACGACGATGCGCGCCTGCTGGCCCGGGCGCCAATCCTGCGCGAAGGCGGTGGCGGGGATGGCGAGGGGCAGGGCGAGCGCGGCGCGGCGCGTCAGGCGGGTCATGGGCGGAATCCTCCGGTTGGTCTTGCCCCTATCATCGCGCGGCGGGCGCGCGGCGTCACCTGCCGGCGTGGTGCGCTATTCCTCCATGCGGTAGCGGAAGTCGCAATGCGTGGCGCCACCCATGATGGTCTGCGTCCGTTCGAGCTTCAGCTTCGGGTCGTAGCCCTCGCAGAAGGCGCCGTCGCGGTTGCAGGACAGCACCGCGCCCAGTTCGGCGATGCCCATCGCCTTGTACATCTCGGCATAGCGGCAGCGCGTGACGTTGAAGTCGTAGCGTGTGTCGTCGTGGTGCAGCGTCTCGATCCGCAGCGCGTCGCCCTTGGTCCAGAGCGGCTGGAGCGCGATGAAATGCGCCAGCGAAGGCTGCCCACCCGGGCCTTCCTTCGCCATCTCGGCGGCGGTGGACTTGGCCAGCTTGACCACGGCGCTCGACAGGATGGCCTTGGCGCGGTCCTTGCCGAGTTCGGCCGCCATTTCCTCATAGATGCCCTTGGCGAAGGCGGCCTCGATGCGGCGCTGCTCGAGGATCCCCAGGCGTTCGTCGGACATGAAAAAGCCTCCCCGTCGGTGATGCCGGCGGGGAGGCTATATCGGCTGAACGCGGTCGGCGAGCGTGCTACTGCGCGCGCAGGCCGCCATTGGTGACGATGATCCGGCTGGCGCGGCAGATATCCACCCGGCGCAGTTCGGCGGCACGCCCGTTCTGCCACACGATCCGGAAGTCGTAGGCGCCGGCATTGGCGGCGGTGTAGTTCCACACGCGGCCCGGCGGCAGCACGTTCTGCCCGAGCTGGTCCACGCCCCAGTCGTTGCGGCTGGCATGGCTGAAGAACAGCTGCATGACCGTCAGGCCCGAGTTGTTCACCACCTGGAAGCGCGTGTCGCAGGACGGCACCACCGGCGCGGCGACATAGCCGGGCGTAGGCACATAGACCGTCTGCGGCGCGCAGGCCGAGACGGCGGCGGCGCCCATCAGCGCGAACAGGGCGAGGATCTTGCGGCGGAACATGGACGACAGTCTCCCGGTGCGACAGGGCGCGCCGTCGGGCGCGCCTGAGGTTCGATGGCGTTACGGTATGCAACCGGGGTTACATCGGCAAGGTGTCCCGGGCTTGCGCTGCGCCCTGCCGCCATGGTGCTGTGAAGCCGTTCGGCGGCGGGGATGCGCGGATGACGTTCGGCCAGTGGTTCAGCTTCAGCGGGCGCATCGGGCGCAAGACCTTCTGGCTCGGCTATGTGCTGCCGATGTTCGTGGCCAGCATCGTGGCGAATGTGCTGGACACGGCGCTGGGCCTGGCGCCGTCGCCGATGGCCGATGCGGCGCCGGCGGATGCGACGCAGGTCGGGCCGATCAATACGGTGGTCTCGATCCTGGCCTTCTGGCCGATGCTGGCGGGCAGCATCAAGCGCCTGCATGACCGCGACCGGACGGGCTGGTGGATCGGCGGCTTCTACCTGGTCAGCGCGGTGGCCGGCGTGGTGGCCTTCGTGACCCTGGCGACGGCGACGGGGGGGATGTTCCTGAACCGCGACAGGCCGGTGACCGAGGGCGATGTGCAGGGCATGCTGCTCGTGGTGATCGCAGCCGGGCTGGTGATCGCCGCCTACGGCATCTGGCTGCTGGTGGAGACCGGCTTCCTGCGGGGCACCGCCGGGCCGAACCGCTACGGGCCGGACCCGCTGGGGCCGCATGGGGCGCCGCAATGGCAGCCCGGCGCGCCGCCGCAGGGCTGGCCGCCCCAGGGGGCGCAGCAGGGGGCGCAGCAGGGGCCGCCGCCGGGCTGGCAGCAGCCGCAATGGCAGCCGCCGCCGCAGCAAGGCTGGCCGCCGCCACAGGGTGCGCCGCCGCCGGGCTATGGCGCACCTCCTCCGGGGTATGGGCAGCCTCCGCCCGGCTATGGCCAGCCGCCGCCGGGATATGGGCAGCCTCCGCCAGGCTACGGGCAGCCGCCACCCGGATACGGCCAGCCACCGCCTGCGCCGCCGGGCCAGTGGACCGGCCCGGGCCAGGGCGGCAGCGTGCCGCCGGTGCGGCGCGACTGACGCGCTACGCCGGGTCGACCGGAGATGGCGGCGTGCCGGCAGCCTCGATCAGCGCGCCGGCATGCAGCAACAGGTCTTCCCGGTAGCGGCCGGCCAGCAGTTGCACGCCGACCGGCACGGTGCCCACCAGGCCGGTGGTCACGGTCAGGCCCGGCAAGCCCATCAGCGGCAGGCCGACCTGCGTCAGTTGCGCGTCGATGATGCGGCGGAAGGCTTCGGGGCTTTCGACGTCCTCGTTGTCGCGGAAGGGCAATTCGCCTGAGACCGGGGTGATGGCGACCGGGAACCGTTCGAAGAATTCCATCCACTGGCGCACGAAGGTGGCGCGCTTCTGCAAGCCGTCCATGAAGGCGTTGAGGTCGGGCTGCGGGCAGAGGGATTCCATCTGCGCGAAGACGAAGCTGGCGTCGGGGTCGGCCTCGTGGTGCAGGGCGGCGTTCATGCCGCGGCGGGATTCCGCCAGCCATAGCATGGCCTGAAGCGCGGCGGGTTCGCGCAGCGGCGGGGTGTCGGCTTCCTCGATGGTCCAGCCGGCGGCTTCGAGGCGGCGGGCGGCATCGCGCAGGGCGTCGGTGACGGCGGGCTCCACCTCCATGCCGTCGGGGTTCAGGCACAGCGCGGCGCGCCTGGGTGCGGGCGGACCGTCCATCGGCACGCCAACCCACCAGGGGTCGCGGATGTCGCGCCCGCACATGGCGGCGAAGCCGGCGCGCACATCGCCGATGGTGCGGGCGATGGGACCGCTGACCGCCATGAGCTGTCCGCCGATATGGCGTTCCGCGCCGGAGGCATTCCAGGCCGGGATGCGCCCGAGCGTGGGCCGCAGCCCATGCACGCCGCAGGCATAGGCCGGGTAGCGGACGGAGCCGCCGATATCGGTGCCATGCGCTATCGCGCCAATGCCCGCGGTGACCGCCGCCGCCGCGCCGCCGGACGATCCACCCGGCGTGATCGAAGGGTCCCGCGGGTTTCTCGTGTGCCCGTGCAGCGTGTTGCGGGTGAACCAGCGTAGCGAGAAGGCCGGCGTATTGGTGCGCCCGAGCAGCACCGCGCCAGCGCGCCGCAGGTTGGCCACGACCGGGCTGTCCTGCTGAGCGACCAGGTCCTTCTGCAGCCGCAGCCCGTTGGTGGTGGCGTAGCCCTGCTGGTCGGTATTCACCTTGATGGTGACGGGCACGCCGGCGAGCGGGCCGGGGTCGTCGCCGCGCGCGAAGGCGGCGTCGATGGCGGCGGCCTGGGCCAGCACGTCATCGGGGCGGTGGTCTACCACGGCGTTGATGCGCGGGTTCGCGGTGTCGAGGCGAGCGAGGGCGTCTTTCGCGACCTCGGTCGCGGAGACCTGGCGGGCGCGGATGCGGGCCGCGATGTCGGTGGCGGGCAGGCGCCAGAGGTCGGTCATGGGGCGGTTCCGCGGCTGGTGGCGCGCGGATGGTCCCGCGCGCCACCGTCGTGGTCAATTCAGCCCGGCAGGCCCAGCACGTTCTTGCTCAGGATGTTCCGCTGAATCTCGTTCGACCCGCCATAGATCGTCGCCGGCCGCGCCTGGATGTATTGCCCGGTCGGGTTGAGGTTGCGGTTGCCTTCCATCGGTTCCAGCAGCCCGGCGTTCTCGCCCGCAATCTCGAGCATGGTGTCGGTGATGCGCTGGAACAGCTCGGTCTGGAACAGCTTCAGCATCGAGACATCGGGGCCGAGCGTCTCGCCGCGCCGCAGCTTGTCCACGAAGGACCCATAGAGCGACTTCAGGTCCTCGAGGTCCATCCGCAGCCGGCCGTAGGTTTCCTGGAAGGCCGGTTCCTCCCACACGCCCATGCGTTCCGCGAGCTGCCGCAGCCGCGCGAAGGCATAGGCCGACAGGCGCGGCGAACCGAGGTAGATGCGCTCGAAGGACAGCAGCGCCTTCGCCATGTCCCAGCCGCGGTTCGGCGTGCCCACCAGGTTGCGCGCCGGCACGCGGACATTGTCGAAGAACACCTCGCAGAATTCGTCATGGTATTCGAGGTTGATGATCGGCTTCACCGTGATGCCCGGCGTTGCCATATCGACCAGCAGGAAGGAGATGCCCTCCTGCTTCTTCGCGTTCTTGTCGGTGCGGACCAGCAGGAAGCACCAGTTGGCGTCCATCGCCAGGGTGGTCCAGGTCTTCTGGCCGTTGACGATGTATGTGTCGCCTTCCAGCACCGCTTCCGTGCGAAGCGCGGCCAGGTCGGACCCGGCATTGGGTTCGGAATAGCCCTGGCACCAGATGTGTTCGCCGCTAAGGATCTTCGGCAGGAATTCCTGCTGCTGTTCGGCCGTGCCGTGGTTGATCAGCAGCGGGCCGACCATGACGATGCCGTGGTCGTTGGTGCGCGCGCAGCCGTGGCGCTCGACCTCCTCGGTGAAGATGATCTGCTTGGCGGGCGACAGGCCAAGGCCGCCGAACTGGCGCGGCCAGCCGGGGCACAGCCAGCCCTTCTCGGCGAGCTTGAAGTACCAGGGCTTGTTGTCGTGCCAATGCAGGCGCTTGGGCGGGTTGCGGAGCTCGGCCGGGTAGTTGGATTCGATCCAGCGGCGCACATGCGTGCGGAAGGTCTCGTCATCCAGCAGGTTGAGGTCCTGCGGTTCGTTCGGGGTGATGGCGACCATCGGTTCAGCCTCCGGCGAAATTCGGCTTGCGCTTTTCCAGGAACGCCGCGCGGCCCTCCTGGAAGTCAGCGGTGGTGAACAGCAGGCCCTGGAAGGTGGCCTCATCGGCGAGCGCTTCGTCCAGGCCCTCGGACAGGATCTTCTTGGTCAGCGCGATCGGCCCGGCGGCTTCGGCGGCGAGGAAGCGCGCCTTCTCCAGCGCGACCTCCAGCGCCTTGCCCGGCGGGGCGACGTAATCCACCAGGCCGATGCGCTCGCCTTCGGCCGCGCCGGTGACCTCGTGGTAGAACAGGATACGGCGCGCACGGCCGACGCCGACGCGGCGCGGCAGGAACCACGGCAGGCCCATGTCGGACATCAGACCGATCTTGTGGAAGCCGGCGACGAAGCGCGCGTCCTCGGCGGCGACGACGGTGTCGCAGGCGCAGGCCACGGCCATGCCCGCACCCGCCGCCCAGCCTTCCACCGCGGCGACCAGCGGCTTCGCCCCGCGTGCCATCAGCCGCACCAGGCGATGCGTGCGGCGCATCCGGTCGCGCCCATCCAGCGCGGTGCCGACATTCATGTTGGAGATGTCGCCGCCGGCGCAGAAGGTGCCGCCCGCGCCGGTGATGACGATGGCGCGCACCGCCTTGTCGTCATGCCCGCGCTCGATCGCTTCCTCCAGCGCCTGGCGCACGCCGGGGCCGATCGCGTTCTTGCGCGACGGGTAGTCGATGGTGAGGATCAGGACGTTGCCGTCCATCTCCTCGCGGACTTTGGCGGCGTCGCTCATTCCACATCCTCCGGCGCCAGCGCCATGAATCGCCGGCGATGCAGCGTGGCCGACCCGAACTGGTTCATGATGACCATGCCGCGGCGCAGATACAGCCCGACATCGTATTCGTCGGTGTAGCCGATGCCGCCATGCAACTGGATGCATTGGCGCAGCACCAGCATCCCGGATTCCGCCGCGCGGTGCTTGGCCTTGGAAACCGCCGCCTGGCGCACATCGCCGGTCGCACCGGCATCCAGCACGGCGGCCGCGGATTCCACCGCCGCGCGCGTCAGCGCGATATGCACCTTCAGGTCCGCCGCACGATGCTGCAGCGACTGGAAGGTGCCGATGATGCGGCCGAATTGCTGGCGCGTGCGCAGATAGCCCAGCGTCATGTCGAAGGCGCGTTCCATCAGGCCGAGCATCAGGCCCGATGTCGCCAGCGCGGCCTCGTCCAGCGCCTGTTCGATGATGGCGCCGACATCGTCGGCTACGCGCGTGGCGCGCGACAGGTCGGCGCGCAGCGTGCCGATGTTGCCGCCATCCATCGCCTTCTCCAGCGTGATGTCGGCACCGGCGGCGGGCAGCGCATGCAGCGCGATGCGGTTCGCCTCGCGCACCGGCAGCAGGAAGGTGTCCGCACCCGCCGCCATCGGGATGAAAACGCGCGGCGCATCCGGCGTGCCGGGCACCGCCAGCGTATCGGCGCGTTCCTGCCAGGCGGTCAGCACGACCTTCTCGCCCGCCAGCAGCGAAGCGATCAGCGCGGCATCGTCGCCGGCCGCCAGCAACCGTGCGGAGAGCATCGCCGGCACCAGCGGCTCCGGCGCCAGGCCGGCGCCTATCTCCTCCGCCAGCGCCACCGCCTCGCTCATGCCGAGGCCCGCACCGCCGGCATCCTCGCCGACCGCCAGGCCGATCCAGCCCAGCGCGCCCATTTCGGCGAAGACCGCGCGGTCGAAACCCGGCGAGGTGAACCGCAGCGCGCGCACGCGCTTGCTGTCGCCGCCACGCGGCGCGACCGCGCCGGCGCTGTCGCGGATCATGCGTATGGATTCGGTGCGGTCGTCAGTCGCTGCGCTCATCGTTTCCTCGGGTCGCCCTTGGGCTCGGTCTTGGCGCCATTCTGCCCATTGAGACGCGAAACACCATGGGGCTTGTGCGAGGCCAGCGTCGGTGGAACCGATCCGCCCCGAGCGCGTTGCACCCGTTGGAGGATGGACCATGCGCGAAGCCCCCGGGGGTGCCCGCCCCACCGATACGGCCTCTGCCTTCGAGACCGACGTGCCGGCGCGGCTCGATCGCCTGCCCTGGTCGCGCTTTCACTGGCGCGTGATCCTGGCCCTGGGCATCACCTGGATCCTGGATGGGCTGGAGGTCACGCTGGCCGGCAGCCTGGCCTCGGCGATCAGCGAGAGCCCCTCGCTGGGGCTGAGCGCGACGCAGGTGGGGCTTGCCGCCTCCGCCTATTTGGTCGGCGCGGTGGTGGGCGCGCTCGGCTTCGGCTGGCTGGCCGACCGGTTCGGGCGCAGGCGGCTGTTTTTCATCACGCTGCTGCTCTACATGTTCGCCTCCGTCGCGACCGGCCTGTCGTGGGATTTCTGGTCCTTCGCCTTCTTCCGCATGCTGACCGGCGCGGGCATTGGCGGCGAATATGCGGCGGTGAATTCCGCGATCCACGAATTGATGCCCGCGCGCTATCGCGGCCGCGTGGACCTGGCGGTGAATGGCAGCTTCTGGGCGGGCGCGGCGCTGGCCGCGGTGGTGTCGCTGGTGGTACTGCACCCGACGGTGCTCGACCTCGAACTCGGCTGGCGCGCCGCCTTCGTCATCGGCGGGCTGCTCGCCGTCATCGTGCTGTTCCTGCGCCGCTTCCTGCCCGAGAGCCCACGCTGGCTGATGCTGCACGGCAAGCCCGGCGAGGCCGAGGCCGTGCTCGCCGCGATCGAGGCCGATGTCGAGGCCCGCCACGGCCCGTTGCCGCCGCTGGATGGCGCCAAGGCGCGGCTGTGGCGGCTCGGTCATGCGACGATGGGCGACGTGGCGCGGTCGATGCTGCACACGCACCGGCGCCGCAGCGTGCTCGGCCTCGTGCTGATGACCTGCCAGGCCTTCTGCTACAACGCCTTCAGCTTCACCTACGCGCTGGTGCTGACGCGCTTCTATGGCGTGCCGGCGGCCGAGGTCGGCTGGTTCATCCTGCCCTTCGCACTGGGCAATCTGTGCGGGCCGCTGCTGCTCGGCCCGTTCTTCGACACCATCGGGCGACGGCCGATGATCACCGCCACCTACGCGATCTCGGGCCTGCTGATGGCGGCGACCGGCGTCGCCTTCGCGGCGGATGCGCTGACCGCCTGGCAGCTCACGGCCGCCTGGTCGGCGACCTTCTTCTTCGCCTCGGCCGCCGCCTCGGCCGCGTATCTGACGGTGGGCGAGAGCTTCCCGCTGGAGATGCGCGCGCTGGCCATTGCGCTGTTCTTCGCGATCGGCACCGGCATGGGGGGCGTGGCGGCGCCGGCGGTGTTCGGTGCGCTGATCGACAGCGGCAGCCGCTACGCAATTCTGGGCGGCTACCTGCTCGCCGCCGTGCTCATGCTGGCGGCGTCCGTCACCGCCTGGCGGCTCGGCTTCGCGGCGGAACGGCGGTCGCTGGAGGAGGTAGCGCCGCCGCTCGCGGCCGGGCCGCGCTGAGCCCCTACTGCGTGTGCAGCGTGGCGCCCGACGCCGCCTGCACCTGCTCCAACGACAGCCCCGGCGCGAGGTCCACCACCACGAAGCCCTTCTCCGCCACCACGTCGAAGACGCCGAGGTTGGTGTAGACGCGCTTCACCGCCCCCGGCGTGGTCAGCGGATAGCCGCATTTCTCGACCAGCTTCGGGCGGCCATCCTTGGTGGTGTGCTCCATGATGACCCACAGGCGCTTCGCCCCGGCGCCGAGGTCCATCGCGCCGCCCACCGCCGGCGCGGTGTCGTTCTCGCTGGTCGCCCAGTTCGCGATGTCGCCGTTCTGCGCGACCTCGAAGGCGCCGAGCACGCACAGGTCGATATGCCCGCCGCGGATCATCGCGAAGCTGTCGGCGTGGTGGCAGTACGACCCGCCGGCGCGCAGCGTCACCGCCTGCTTGCCGGCATTGACCAGCCAGGGGTCCACCTTGTCCTTCGCAGGCGCGGGACCCATGCCGAGGATGCCGTTCTCGGAATGCAGGATCACCTCGCGATCCAGCGGCACGAAGTCGCCCACCATGGTGGGGATGCCAATGCCGAGGTTCACGTACCAGCCCTCGGGAATGTCCTGCGCCAGGCGGGCGGCCATGGCCTTGCGGTCGAAGCCCTGCATGTCGGTGTCCTCCCTAGATCCAAGCCGGCCCGCGATCCACCTGGATCACGCGCTTCACGAAAATGCCCGGCGTATGCACGTTCTCCGGCACGATCTCGCCCAGTTCCCTGATGTGCGAGACCTGCGCGATGGTCATGTCGGCGGCCATCGCCATCACCGGGTTGAAGTTCCGCCCGGAGGCGCGATAGGTCAGGTTGCCCCAGCGGTCGCCTTCCCAGCCTTCGACCAGCGCGACGTCGCCGCGCAGCGCGTGCTCCATCACATAGGTGCGGCCACCGAACTCCCGCTGTTCCTTGCCCGCCGCCAGCAGCGTGCCGACCGAGGTCGCGGTGAAGAAGGCCGGCACGCCGGCACCGGCGGCGCGCATGCGCTCGGCCATGGTGCCTTGCGGGACGATCTCGAGTTCGATCTTGCCGGCACGATACAGTTCCTCGAACACCACCGAACCGGCGGAGCGCGGGAAGGAGCAGATGATCTTCCGCACCCGCCCGAGCTCCATCAGCCGCGCTAGGCCCACCCGCCCATTGCCGGCGTTGTTCGCCACGCAGACCAGGTCCTTCGCACCCTGTTCGATCAGCGCCTCGATCAGTTCGTCGGGTTGGCCGACGGAGCCGAAGCCGCCGATCAGCACGGTCGATCCGTCCTTGATACCGGCCATGGCGTCGGCCATGGACTGCACGATCTTGTTGATCACGTCGAAGGCTTTCCTTGCTGCATGCCCTGGGCCTGCGTCACCAGGTCGGTGACCTCGCGGCTGGTCACCGCGCCGCCCATGAAGTCGAATTCGCCGGCCTTGAGCCGTTCCGCCGCCTGCACCAGCGCGCCCATGGCGTGGCGATACAGCGCACCGCCCAGGCTGACGCGCCGCACCCCGGCGGCCGCCAGCACGGCGAGCGGCACCGGTCCGCTGCGCGGCCCGAACACCACGTTCAGCGGCACGGGTGCGACCGCGCGCGCGACCTTCCCGATGGCGTCCATGTCGGGCAGGCCGGGCGCATAGAGCGCCTCGGCGCCACATTCCGCGAAGGCCACCAGCCGGCGGATGGTGTCGTCCAGGTCGGGCCGGCCCTGCAGGAAATTGTCGGTGCGCGCGGTCAGCAGGATGCGCCCGCGCGCTGCCTTCGCCGCGGCGCGGATGCGCGCCACCGCATGGTCGAACTGATGGATCGGCTCGTCGGGATTGGCCGTCGTGTCCTCGATGCCGAGGCCGGCCAAGCCGGCGGCGATGGACGCCTCGACCGTGGCCACGCAGTCCTCGGGCGAGGGGCCGAAGCCGTCCTCCAGGTCGCCATTCACCGGCAGGCCGGTCATGTCGATGACCAGCCGGGCGTTGTCGATCGCCTCGGCGCGGCTGATCTGCGCCGCGCCATCGGGCCGCCCCATCGCGAAGGCGATGCCCAGCGAAGTCGTGGCCAGCGCCTGGAACCCCGCGCGTTTCAGCAGCAGCGCCGAGGCGCCATCCCACGGGTTGGGCATGACGAAGGCGCCGGGCCCCTGGTGCAGCGCGCGGAAGGCTTCGTAGGCGGCGCTCATGCGGCCGCGAACCGGAACAGCCCGTTGCTGACCACCACCTTGTCACGTTCCACCACGCGCGCACGGAAGGCCGCGCCGCCATCCTCGTGCCAGATCTCGGTGCGGATGGTCTCGCCCGGAAACACCGGCGAGGAGAAGCGCAGATCCATCCGCCCGAAGCGTGCCGGGTCATAGCCGCACAGCGCCTTCATCAGCGCATGGCAGACCACGCCGAAGGTGCAGAGCCCATGCAGGATCGGCTGCTTGAAGCCGGCCTGCGCGGCGACCTCCGGGTCGATGTGCAGCGGGTTGTGGTCGCCGTTCAGGCGATAGACGATGGCTTGTTCGGGCCGCGTGGCCAGATCCACGGTCACGTCCGGCGCGCGGTCCGGTTCGGGATGCGGGCGCTTGATCGGCCCCGTCGGCCCGCCGAAGCCGCCATCGCCGCGCGCGAAGGTGGTGCCTTCCAGCGTGGCCAGCTTCTCGCCGGTGCGCGCATCGGTCACCACGCGCTCGTTATACAGCATCGCACCCTTGCCGGCGCCGCGATCGACGATGCTGGTGATGCGCGACTTGCCGATGATCTCGCCTTCCGCCGGCAGCGGCTTGTGCAGGATGATCGACTGTTCGCCATGCAGCACCTGCGTCCAGTCCACGCCGGTATCGGGGTTGCGGATCCAGAAGCCCGGATAACCCAGCACCACCGCCATGGACGGCATCGCCTTCAGCCGCGGCTCGTACAGGAAGTCGAGCTGCTTCTGATCCATCGGGTCCTGGCCGAGTCCGATCGAGAAATTGTACAGCGCCGTATCCTGCCAGCGGATGGTCTGGCGGATTTCTGGGATCGGGTAGTTCAGCAGGTGGTCGTGGTTGATGGTCACTTCGCTTCCTCCACCTCGATCACCGCATCGGCCGCGAAGGCGCCCTGGCCCTCGGGCAGCACCAGCAGCGGGTTCACATCGACCGACAGCAGGCGTTCATCCGCGCCGGCGGCGAAACGCGACAGCGCGGCCAGCGCGGAAGCCAGCGCCTTCACATCCGCCTTCGGCCGCCCGCGCGCGCCATCGAGCAGCGGGAAGCCCTTCAGCGAACGCACCATCGCCTCGGCCTGCGTCTCGTCGAAGGGGCAGCGGCGGAAGGAGACATCCTTCAGGATCTCGATGAACACGCCGCCGAGGCCGACCATCGCCACCGGCCCGAAGACCGGGTCGCGGGCGATGCCCAGCGCCATTTCCACCGCGCCCTTGATCTGCCTGGCGATCAGCACACCCTCGATGCGCGCGCCCGGTGCGCGTTCGGCCGCGCGCTGCAGCAGCGTCGCATGCGCGGCGCGCACCGCATCCGCATCGTTGAGGTCGAGCAGCACGCCGCCGATCTCGCTCTTGTGCAGGATGTCGGGCGAGAGAATCTTCGCCACCACCGGGAAGCCGAAGGACTGCGCCGCGGCGACGGCTTCATCCGCCGAAATGCACGCCTTTTCGGGCACCGCGGGGATGCCGGCGCGCGCCAGGATGCGCTTGCCCTCGGCCTCGCTGGGCGTGGTTGCCGGCAGCTTCACATCCGGCACCACGATCTCCTCGGGCGCCTGCGCGGCGAAGGCGTCGCCGTAGCGGCCCATCGCCTCGATCACGCCGACCGCGCGCGTCGGGTCCTCGAATACCAGGAAGCCGTCCTGTTCGTATTCGCGCACCTTCTCCGGCGGGGCGATGCCGCACAGCACCCACAGCCGGTCGGCATACTTCTCCCGCGCCGCGCGCATATAGGGGCGCAGCTTCGGCGACAGCGTGGTCGACCCCGCCGTCTGCGTCAGGAAGATCATCATCGACCCGTAGCCGCCATCGGCCGCCGTGGTCTCCAGGAATTGCGGGAACAGCTCGGTCTGGTTCACCGCCTGCGCGGTGCAGTCCACCGGGTTGCGCGGCGCGCAGAAGGAAATCAGCGACCGCAAATGCGCCTGCGATGCCTCGGGCAGCGGCGGCATCGGCACGCCAGCGGTCTCCGCCGCATCCGAGATCAGCACGCCCGCGCCACCGCTGACCGTGATGACACCCAGGCTGTTGCCCACCGGATAGATGCGCCTGGTGGCCGCATAGGCGATGTCGAGCATCTGCTCGGTCGTGGATGCGCGCACCACGCCGAATTCATCCAGCACCGCCTGGGTGATGGTGTCGTCGCCGGCGATCGACGCGGTATGCGACTTCGCCGCATGCCCGCCCAGTTCCGACCGCCCGACTTTCATCAGCACCACCGGCTTGCGGTTGCGCCGCGCCAGGTCGAGTGCTGCCGTGAAGCGCGCGCTCTCGCGGATGCCTTCGGCATAGGCGCAGATCACCTCGACCTCCGGCGCCTGCGCCATCCAGCCGATCGCCTCGCCGACCGACACATCGGCCTCGTTGCCGGTGGTGATGCAGACCGGCGTGCCGATGCCCCGCATGCGCGAGACCGAGAACACATGCGTCCCATAGGCGCCCGACTGCGACGCGATGCCGACATTGCCCGGCAGCGGCCAGCCCTGTTCGAAGGACAGCGAGAACATCGGGTAGAAATTCACCGCCGCATTGAACAGGCCGAGGCAATTCGGCCCCAGCAGCCGCATCCGGTGCTTGCGCGCGGCCGCCACCAGGCGGTCCTGCATGGCGGCGCCGGCCTCGTCGACCTCGGCGAAGCCGGCGGTGAAGACCACCGCGGCGCGGCAGCCCTTCGCACCCAGGTCGTCCACCGCCTGCACGGCGGATTCGCCGGGCACTGCCACGATCGCGACGTCAGGGACCTGCGGCAGCGCGCCGACGCTGGAGAAGGCCGTGAGACCCTGCACCATCGCGCGGTTCGGATTCACCGGCAGGATGGCGCCGGCAAAGCCCTGCTTCTGCATGTAGGCGATCGGCCGCCCACCGATGCGTGTCGCATCGTCCGAGGCACCCACCACGGCAACCGAACGCGGCCGCACCATGGCGTCGAGTGCGGCGAATCCGCCGACGAAATCTGCGCGCGCGTGTCCGCCCTCGGCTGGCATGGACGTCTCCTTCCCGGTACCGGGCGGAGGGTGACGCCACGCGCCGAGGGCGGCAAGGGGGGGTCAGGAAGCGGTCGGCTCCTCGCCCTCGTCCTCGTCGTCGTCATCCTCGGCCGCATCGCTGTCCGACGCGGCATCGAAGCCGACCACCGCGGCGAGGCAACGGCTGTAGGTGGACAGGATCCAGTCGGCGTTGGCGCCGCCCTCGTCCTTGCCTTCCGCGCGCATGACGATCTTCAGCAGGGCCAGGGCCACCGCCGGTTCGCTGTCGCCTTCGATCTCGATATCCAAGCCGTCCATCGCTGCCTCCTGTGTCGGGAGGCACGGTCATCGCCCGGCTGGCCGCGCGCTTCCATCACGCGCGGATGACGGCACCGAACTTCATCGGCGCGACGCAATCGCGCCGGATCAGGCGCCCGGCGCCACCACGGTGCAGGCGGACCGACCGCGCATCCGCGCGCAGGCCTGCTCGGCGCCGCTGCGCGACAGCCCCGTGACGCGCGCGCGGTACAGCGTGGTCCGGCCCTGCCGGACCGGCGTGACGGCAGTGCGCGTGCCCAGGGTCTGCACCACGTCCCGCGCCTGGTTCGCCGTTGTCCGCGCCAGGTTCTCCGACGCGAAGGCGCCGACCTGCACCGACCAGCCATTGCCGCCGGCCGTTGGCGCCGAGGGCGTGGGCTGCGGCGCGCGGGGCAGGGTGCTGGCCTGCGCGGTGCCGACGATCCCGCCCAGGCTGCGGAAGGGCGAGCCCGCCGGCGCGCGGCGTTCCGGCGCGGCGAGCGCGCTGGCCACGACTGCCGGCGCGCGGGCCTGGCCGGATTCCTCGTCGGCCTGCTGGGCGCGCTCGATCGCGGATTCGCGGGCCGCCTCGGCCAGCGCGGCGCGGGCGGAGGGCGTCAGGGTCGGATTCTCGATGCCCTGCATGTAGGTGGGCGCCGCGGCCGGAGCGCGGGGCGGCGGGGCGACCAGCGCGGCGGTCGCGAGGCTGGCCACCTGCACGCGCGGCGCGGCGGGCGGCGGCGGCGGCGCGGCGGCGACCTGCACGGGCGGCGCGGCGTCGCGCTGCTGGCGCAGTGCCAGCATGGTGCCACCGCCGATCGGGCGCGGCCCGGCGGGGATGTCCATGCCGATCTCGGCGGCGGCATAGACCTCGGCCGGGGCACGCCGGCCGGGCGCGGCGGTCTGGATGCGCGGCCCGATGCGCCGGACATAGTTGCGGGTTTCGTTGGGCAGGCCACGGCCGCCCCACAGGTAGTCCTCGAGGCGGCGCGGGCCGGCATTGTAGGCCGCCAGGAAGGCGGGGTTGCCGTACAGCTCGTACATCTCGCGCAGATAGGCCGTACCGGCCTGGATGCTGTCATACGGGTGATACGGGTCGGAGCCGAGGTTGTAGCGTGCCTGCAGCTCCCGGTAGGTGCCCGGCATGACCTGCATGAGCCCCATGGCACCGGCATGCGAGGTGGCATTGGCGCGCCCGCCGCTTTCCTGGCGCATCACCTCGCGGATCCAGAGCTCCGGGATGTCGAAGCGGCGCGAGGCGTCGCGGATCCACGGCCCCCAAGGGTCGCCGGCCGGTCCGGGCGCGGCTGGACTGTCGGGCCTGTTGTAGTACGGGCCATTGCCCGCGCTGCGCTGCCCCTCGGTCTGGGCACAGGCGGCGAGCATGGCAAAGGCGCAGAAGGCCAAGGCCATCCTGGCACCGCGCAAGCGAGTTCCGGTCATTCCCCCAGGTCCCCAACAGGCCCGGCCCCGGCATTGCCGTTGATGCGGATGGTGCGGAATCCCCCTCCGACCCATCCCGGCAGCACCGCCACCCTGGCGTTAAGCGCTGTACTCTGAAAACTTGCGTAGTCCGGCGTGAGCCGCCGGGTCAAGTATTGCAGGCATGCCACCGCATCTGGGGGTGCTTGCAACGCGCCCGGCGCCACGTGTAGCGATGGTGCATCCGATTGTGGCCGTAGCGCGGCGGCGTGCGTCGCCGCGGTACGTGGCGCACTGCGGATCGCTGGCGGCGCACGCATTCAATTGCTGGCGGCGCACGGCGCGAGTTGCCGGCGGCGCCCGCCGCGAATCGAAGGAGTATGCGACGCATGTCCCAACCACGCCGCCTCGCGCCGATCTGCGCCGTCCTCGCGCTCGGTGCCGGCCTGACGGCCTGCGCGCCGGCCACCAATTCCACGGTGGACCGCGGCGCGCTGGGGTCGTCCGGCTATGTCTCCCAGGGCACCATCGTGGGCATGCGCCCGGTCGCGGTCAGCGGCACGCGCAGCGGCATCGGCGCGGGCGCCGGCGCGGTGGGCGGCGGGCTGATCGGCAGCACCATCGGCGGGGACTGGCGCGCCCGCACGGTGGCCGGCGTGGTGGGCGCGCTGGCCGGCGGCCTGGCCGGCGCGGCCATCGAGGAAGGTGCGACCCGCGGCAATGCAATGGAATTCATCATCCGCGACGATGACGGCCAGACCCGTTCGGTCATCCAGACCAACGAGCTCGGCCTGACCGTCGGCGACCGGGTGCTGGTCACCCAGAGCGACCGGGTGCGGCTGTCGCGCGCCGGGGGGGCAGCGCCGGTGGGCTATGGCGGGGGTTACGGCGGCGGGCCGGTGGACGCGCGCGGCGGCAAGTAGCCCCCGGCCTTCCTGCGCGGGCGCGGGGCGTGTAGAAGCGCCCGCCCATGCTGCACGCCACCAGCCCGATCCATGATTTCGACGCTGCCGCCCCGCGGCGGCGCGAACGCGCGCTCGAGGACCTGCGCGGCGGCTTCGCGCGCTGGCGCCTGGCCTGGGCGCTGGCGCGCAGCGACATCACGCATCGCTACCGCGGGTCGGTGCTCGGGCCGTTCTGGCTGACGCTGTCCACCGCGGTGATGCTGGTCGCGCTCGGCATCCTGTACGCCAAGTTGTTCCGCATGGACATCGCGGCCTACCTGCCGTGGCTCGGCGCCAGCCTGATCGTGTGGACCATGATCTCGCAGATCGTCACCGACGCCACCACCAGCCTGACCGCGGCCGAGGGCGTGATCCGCCAGATGCCGCTGCCCTATTCGGTGCATGCGCTGCGCGTGGTGTTCCGCAACGCGGTGATCGCGGCGCACAACCTGCCGCTGATCGCCGTGGTCTTCGCCTGGTTCGGGGTGATGCCGGGCTGGGGGGCGCTGGCGGCGATACCCGGCTTCGTGCTGGTCGCGCTCGCGTCCTTCGCGGCGTCGATGTTCCTCGGCATGGTCTGCGCGCGGTTCCGCGACATTCCGCCGATCGTGGCCTCGGTCATGCAGATCGCGTTCTTCGTCTCGCCCATCATCTGGAAGCCCGAGATGGTCGGGCATTGGCAGCCCTATCTGGCGCTGAACCCCTTCTTCGCAGTGATGGAGACGATCCGCGCACCGCTGCTGGGCGAAAGCGCCGGCCTGCTGGTCTGGGCCTCGGCGCTGGCCTGGACGGCGGCGCTGATGGCCGGTGCCTGGGCCTTCTTCGTCCGCTTCCGCGGACGCATCGCCTTCTGGGTCTGACGCCATGGCCACGATCGATGCCGCGGGGATGGCGATCGAATTTCCCCTGTACCACCACAATGCGCGGTCGCTGAAGCAGCGGCTGCTGTCGGCCACGCCGCTGCGCCTCAAGCGCGACGACGACAACCGGATCGTGGTGGCGGCGCTGCGCGACCTGACGTTCAGCATCGGCGATGGCGAGCGCATCGCGCTGGTCGGCCCCAATGGCGCGGGCAAGACCACGCTGCTGCGGACCATCGCGGGGGTCTATGAACCCGTGGCGGGCAGCCTGCGCGTGGTGGGCGGGATCGGCTCGCTGATCGACCCTGCCGCGGGGATGGACCTGCTGCTGACCGGGCGCGAGAACGTGGTGCTGCGCGCGCTGTATCGCGGCATGACCGAGGCCGATGGCCGCGCCCTGGCCGACGAGGTGCAGGGCTTCGCGGGCCTGGGTGAATTCTTCGACGTGCCGGTCCGCGGCTATTCCGCGGGCATGAATGTGCGCCTGTCCTTCGCCATGGCCACGGCGATGACGCCCGAGATCCTGCTGATGGACGAATGGTTCCTCGCCGGCGATGCCGACTTCATGGCGCGCGCCGACGAACGCCTGTCGCGGCTGGTGACGAATGCCGAGATCCTGATGATCGCCACCCACGACATGGCGATCGTGCGGAAATGGTGCACCCGGGCGATCCGGCTCGAGGGCGGGCGCATCCTGGATGACGGTCCGGTGGAGACGGTGCTGGAGGCGGCCGGGTTCTAGCGGCGGCGTCGGCGCGCGCCGTTGCCGCGATGGCGCCACGCGGCAGGGCAGGCCGCCTGCGCGGCGCCCGGCGGCGACAGCGCTCTGCCGCACCGCGTCGTGGCGCCACCGTGGCCGCGCATCACCGCGGTTCGCCGCACCCTACCGCACGAGAGTGGCGTGCCAGCGCAGCAGCCTCAGCCGTCCCTCCTGCAACAGGCGCAGTCGCAGCAGCCACGCCTCGGCCTCGGTCACCATGTCGGCCGCTTCGGCCGGCGGCGGGCGCACCGCCTGGTCGCGCAGAGCCAGTAACAGGGCCTTCCAGCCGGCCATCACCGCTTCGGCATGGCGGCGCCCGGCATCCTCGACGACATGCACATCGAAGCCGGCACGCTGCAGGGCGGCGGGCAGCGCGTCCTCGGCCGGCGGCAGGCAGCGGCCCTCGGCGGCGAGCCAGCGCCGCTCGGCCGCTCCGGCCGACATCCCGCATGCCACCAGGTCGAGCATGACCACCTGGCCGCCGGGCCGCAGCCCGGACGCCGCCGCGGCCAGCAGGGCGTGCGGCGACGCGCCCGCGCGCATCGGTTCCAGCAGCAGCGCGTGGTGGTGGTAGCGGGCACGGAAGACGGGGGCGCCGGAGTCGAGGGGCTCGGTGCTGACGCGCCCGCGCGGCGCCCCGCGCGGCGGCGCGGGCGCGCCCGGCTCGAAGGCGGCGACGAAGGTTCCGCGCCCGCCCGCCACCACGCCCCCCGCCGCGGCGGCGCCATGGCCGGCGAGCAGCAGGGTGGTCTCGGGCGAGAGAGGCAGCAGTGCGGCCAGGCGCAGCACCTCCTGCGCGCCGCCCGGCAGGGCCATCCCTTCGCCCCATAGCCGGTCTGCCCAGAGCCGGCGGTGGCAAGGGCGTGGGGTCGGTGCCGGGGCATCGATGGCCGGTGGTGCGGGCGCCGGCGCCACGGGTTCTGACGGGGTGGGCGTGCTCTGGCCGGGGCCGACGCCGAGCATCCTGGCACCGGTCTCGATCGTGCGCCGGATCAACCCGCCCTGCGGCGCCCAGGGGATGGCACCCTGGTCGCGTCCGGCGCTGTGGCGGGACATGCCTGGCCTCCTTTCGCGCCCAGCAAAGCCGGGAAGGATGAAGGAAGCGTGTGGCCGGCCCCGCCGGCGGCGTTCAGGGCGCCGGGCGGGGGCCGCGCGCCATGGCCGGCGCCACGCGGCGCGCATAGACGTCGGTGGTGGTGACCGGGTTGTTCAGGAAGAATTCGTCGCGCGGGAAGATGTCGGTCAGCGGCGGCTCCTCGCGCGGGGTGCCAGGGCTCCAGGCCAGCGGCGGGTTGGCGAACAGCAGCCGCCAGTCCTGGAAGGACGGGTTGCCGCGGCGCAGGTGCTCGGCCGTGGCGGGCGCTTCCAGCGCCTGGGCCAGGCGCGCGGCATCGAAGGGGATCGGGTCGTTCGAGCCGACCAGCACCCCGACCGGCATCAGCAGCAGCGTGTGCGGGAACACGCTGGCGAAGGTCTCGGCGGTGCGCTGCGTCGGCGCCCACTGCACGTAGATGCCGCCCGGCGCCAGGCGTTCGCGCACCTGTTCGAGGAACTCGACGCTGTAGAGCAGGCCCGAATGCGAGGCCTGCGGCAGGATTGCGTCGGCCTCGATGATGTCATAGAGCCGGTCCTCCTTGGCCAGGGTGCGCCGGCCGTCGCCGTATTCCAGGGTCCAGCGCGGGTCGCCGAACATCTGCGCCATCGGGCTGCCGGGATGGCGGCGGCCGACTTCCTCGAGCGCGGTGAGCACCGGGGCCACCAGCTCGATCGCGCGGACCCGGCTTTCCGGGCGCACGCCCGCGGCCCAGGGCGTGCCACCCGAGCCCACGCCGATCACCAGCACCTCGCGCGGGTTGGGGTGGATCAGCGGGCCGATCGCGCCGAGGAACTGGTGGATCGGCAGGAAGGGGATGCGCCCCTGGGCGAAGCCCTGAATGAAGAAGCGGCCCTCCGCGCGGTCGTCATCCGCCCTGTCGTCGCGGAAATACGCGATCCCCGACCGGTCCTCGGCCCAGGCCGCCGCCTGGCCGGAGCGTTCGACATGCAGGCGCGTCCAGAAGGCGGCATTGCCCGGCAGCACGAAGAACAGCACCGCGCAGCAGACCGCCAGGGCGGCTTCCACCGGTCGCTTTGCCACGCCCGCCCGCCACAGCCAGAACCCCACCAGCAGCAGCGACAGCACCGCCAGCAGCTTCAGCGTCCCGGACGTGCCCAGCACATGGAAGGTGACCAGCCCGGTCAGGATCGATCCCGCCGCATTGCCGGCGATGTTCGCCAGCTGCACCCAGCCCACGCGCGCGCCGACGCTCGACAGGTCGCGCTGCACCGCGCGCTGCACGAAGGGGAAGGTCATGCCGATGAGGAAGGACGGCGGCGCGACCACCAGCACGGTCAGGCCGATCGTGATCAGAAGCGGGCCGCCGCTGATCCGGTTGTGGTCGACCGCCATCAGATCCGCCAGCGGCCAGAGCGGCAGCGCGTACCACAGCGCCAGCAGCAGCACCGTGGCCAGCACAAAGCCGGCCGATTGCGTGATGAAGAAGGCTGGGCGCGGGTCCTCGATCCGCCGCAGCATGCGAGACGCCACCGCGATGCCCGCGCCATCGGCCAGCAGGAAGATGCCGAGCACGGTGGGGAACAGGTAGGCATGGTATTGCCCCACCTGGCCCATCATGCGGACCCACACGATCTCCAGCGCCACGATCACGTAGCCCGACAGGAACACCAGCAGGCACCACAGCGGCAGGCCGCCATAGCGCGCGTCATCGGCCGGGTCGCGGGCGGAGGCGACCGGCGCGGGGGCGTCGCGCAATTGCCGCAGCAGCGTGACCGACAGCGCCGCGGCGAAGAATTCCAGCCCCGCCGCCAGCCACAGCGCGCCCACGAAGCCGAGCTGCCCGACCAGCACCCAGCCGCCCAGCAGCGCCCCCAGCCCCGCCCCCAGCGTGTTCAGCCCGTACAGCGTGCCGATGCGCTCGGCGATGTTCTCGCGCGAGGTCGCGACCGCGCGCGCCAGCAGCGGCAGCGACGCGCCCATCAGCGTGGTCGGCAGCACCAGCCCCGCGAAGCACAGCGCGAAGATCGCCGGCGCCGCATCGACCACCCCGGCGAGGTCGGTGGCGAGCCAGTCGTAGAGGAAGACCTTGGACAGCAGGGCGAAGACGCCGACGCCGATCTCGGCCAGCGCAAAGCCCGCCAGCGCCCGCGCGGGGCTCAGCCGGTCGGCCACCTTCGCACCGATGATCGACCCCAGGCCCAGCCCCGCGAGGAAGGCGCCCACCACCAGCGCGGCGGAAATCGTGTCGGAGCCGGCAAAGATGCCCAGCATGCGCTGCCAAACGATCTGGCAAAGCAGCGCGGCGAAGCCCGTCGCGAAGAAGGCAACGGCGAGACGCGACATCATCGCGATGTCCCCCTGAAATCCCGGCGCCGCCCCCCTGGCTGGCCGATCACTATTCTGAGAAGCATGGCGGCCGAATTGCGGCAAGGTCATCCTGCGGGCGGTTCAGACCCGAAACGCCCGCCGCGCCGCCAGCAGCAGCAGCCCCACCCCCCAGCCGAAGGCGCCGTTGATCAGCAGGCTGCGCCACCAGCGCCCGGGGTCGAGGCCCCCCAGCAGCGGCTGACCGCGCAGCGCCGCCACCACCGTGAAGCCGACCAGCGAGCAGCACACCCCCATCAGCAGTCCCGTCAGCAGCGGCGACCAGCGCCGCCGGCTCGACGCCAGGAACAGCCCGAGCCCGCTGCCCCAGACCCCGCCCCAGAAGGCGATCGAGACCAGTTGCGGCACGCCGAGCGGCGGCACCGGGTGAAGCCGGAAGGGCGCGTTCGGCACCAGCCCCGCGGCATGCAGCAGCGCGACGGTGCCCTGGTGGAACACCAGCACGGACAGCACGCCGGCAGCGAAGCCGACCAGCGCGGGGCGCAACAGGGTCACGGCCAGGCATCCCTACGTTCCATGCGCGGGCAGGATGCGGGAGGCTCGGCACCCCGGCAATGCCGGCCCCGGGCGTGACCTTGCCGACGCGCGCGGTCCCGCGCAGGGTGCGCCGTCCATCAATCTGCGGGAGAGACGCGGTGAACGGTGCCGAGAGCCTTGTGCATACACTTCTGGGTTGCGGCGTGGAGGTCTGCTTCGCCAACCCCGGCACCAGCGAGATGCATTTCGTCGCAGCACTCGACCGCATCCCCGGGATGCGCTGCGTGCTCGGCCTGCAGGAGAATGTCGTCACCGGCATGGCCGACGGCTATTGGCGCATGACCGAGAAGCCGGCCGCGACGCTGCTGCATTGCGGCCCTGGCCTCGCGAACGGGCTGTCCAACCTGCACAACGCGCGGCGCGCGCGCTCGGGCATCGTGAATTGCGTGGGTGACCAGGCGACATACCATCGTCCTTTCGACGCACCCCTGACCGCGGATACGGAGGGTTGGGCGCGCGGCGTGTCGCAATGGATGCGGACCTCGACCAAGGCGACTGACGTCGGCGCGGATGCGGCGGCCGCGGTGCAGGCGGCGCGCACCTCGCCGGGGCAGATCGCGACCATGATCCTGCCGTCGGATACCTGCTGGGACGAGGGCGGCGTGGTGGCTGACCCGCTGCCCGTGCCGCAGCCGCAGGCGGCCGATCCGCTGGCGATCCGCAACGCCGCGCGCATCCTGCGCGAGAAGAAGAACGTGCTGATCCTGCTCGGCGGGACCGCGCTGCGCGAGGGCGCGCAGGCACTGGCCTGGCGAGTTTCGCAGGCCACCGGCGCGAAGCTGCTGGCGGAAGGGTCGAACGGGCGCGTGCAGCGCGGCCAGGGGCGCCTGCCGCTCGAGCGCGTGCCCTATCCGGCCGATGTCGCGATCAAGGCGCTGGAGTGGGTCGAGCACATCATCCTGGTGAATTCCCGTGGGCCGGTCGGCTTCTTCGCCTATCCGGGCAAGCCCTCGCTGCATTACCCCGCGACGGCGGAAGTGCATGTGCTGACGCGCTACGAACAGGATCCCGCGGCGGCGCTCGGCGCGCTGTGCGACGAACTGGGCGCGCCGGCCGTCGCGATGCCGGATGTCGGCAAGCGCCCGGACGCCGCGCGCGGTGCACCGACGCCCGAGGGCCTGGCGCGCACCGTGGCGGCGCTGATGCCCGAACACGCGATCATCGCCGACGAGAGCGTCTCCTTCGGGCGCGGCTTCTACAACGAGACCTTCGCGGCGCCGCAGCACGACTGGCTGCACATCACGGGTGGCGCGATCGGCTGCGGCCTGCCGCTGGCCACGGGTGCCGCGATCGGCGGCGGCGGGCGGCGGGTAATCAACCTGCAGGCCGATGGCAGCGCGATGTACACGGTGCAGGCGCTGTGGACCCAGGCGCGCGAGAAGCTGCCGGTGACCACCGTCATCCTGTCCAACCGCAAGTACCAGATCCTGCTGGGCGAATATCAGAACGTGGGCGCCAATCCCGGGCCGACGGCGATGAACATGCTCGACCTGGGCAACCCCGACATCGGCTGGGTCAAGATGGCCGAGGCGATGGGCGTGGCAGCGGCCCAGGCGACGACGCTCGACCAGGTGGGCGACCTGATGGCGCAGTCCTTCGCGCAGCCGGGGCCATTCCTGATTGAACTCGTTATCTGACCCTCAGGCGGCGGGCGCCGGCCATCCGGCCGGCTTGCCTTCGCGCCACGCACTGGTGCGCCAGGCGCGGCTGATGGTCTGGACGCGGTCGCGCTGTGCGCTCCCGGCCCGATGCACGGCATCGGGCCGCAGGGCGTGCCGGCAGCGGCAGGGTTTTCTGAATGCGGCAGGCGCTTGGCCTGCACGCTTCCAAAGGGGGGTAGCGACATGGACATGCAGCTTCAGGGCAAGCGCGTGCTGGTCACTGGCGGATCGAAGGGCATCGGCCTCGCCTGCGCCGAGGCCTTCGCCGCCGAGGGCTGCGACGTGGTGCTGGCATCGCGCGATGCCGCCGCGCTGGACGCCGCCGCCGACACGCTGCGCGCCAAGCGCCAGGTGCGCGTCGAGACCTTCGCCGCCGATCTCTCGCAGGATGCCGAGCGCGAACGCCTGCACGCCACCCATGGCAGCGTCGACATCCTGGTGAACAATGCCGGCGCCATCCCGGCGGGGCGGCTGGCCGACATCTCGATGGCGCGCTGGAAGCAGGCCTGGGACCTCAAGGTCTTCGGCTACATCCACATGTGCCAGATGTTCCTGCCGACGATGGAGGCGCGCCGCGCAGGCGCCATCGTCAACATCATCGGCATGGCGGGGCGCGCGCCGCGCGCGGGCTACATCGCCGGCGGCGCGGGCAATGCGGCGCTGATCGCCTTCACTTCCGCCATCGGCGCCGCGGCGCAGGCCTCCGGCGTGAAGGTGGTCGGCATCAATCCCGCGACGACCAAGACCGACCGCATGCTGACCCAGGCGCGCACCCACGCGAAGAACCAGTTCGGCGACGAGGAACGCTGGGCCGACACGCTCACCGGCCTGCCCTTCGGCCGCCCGATCGAGGCCGGCGAGATCGCCGACCTGGCGGTGTTCCTGGCCTCGCCGCGCGGGCACTACGTCAATGGCACGGTGGTCGATGTCGATGGCGGGGGGATGTTCCGCGCCTGATCACCGCCGCCAGGGGCTGCTGCGCCACAGCTCGCCATAGTCGCGCGCATTCTGCTCGACGAAGGCGGTCATGGTGGGGCGGTCCATGTGGCGCACGATCAGGAAGTCGCGCTCTGCCATGGCACGGAATTCCGGGTCGTTGGCGGTGCGGCGGATCGCTTCCTCCCAGCGTTGCGTGATCGCCGCCGGTGTCGCCGCCGGCATGGCGAAGCCGCGCGCCGAACCGGCGGCGACGTTCACCCCCTGCTCGATGCCGGTGGGCAGGTCGGGGGCGCGCTCCCAGCGCTCGCGCTCCATGATGGCGATGACGCGGTGCGTGCCCTGGATATGCCCGCGCACCGTCAGGCTGACGGTCGAGATCGACCCCGCGACGTGCCCGCCCTGCACCAGCTGCATCGCCTGGCCCGCGCCCTGCGTCGGCACCCAGGTGAATTTCGCGCCCGATGCGCGTTCGATCGCCATCAGCGCCAGATGCGGCGCACCGCCCACGCCCGCACCGGCGATGTTGATCGTCTCCGGCCGCGCGCGCGCCGCATCCACCAGTTCGCGCAGGCTGCGATAGGGCGTGTCGGTGCCGACGAAGACCGTATAGGGCTCGTCGGTCAGCAGCCCGACATAGGCGAAGGACTCCACGCGGTAGCGCGGCGTGTTGTCGTACAGCGCGGTGACCAGCGCGGGGAATGACACCAGCGCGACATGCCGCCCATCGGGCGCGGCCGCCGCGACCTCGTTCAGCATCAGCATCCCGCCGGCGCCGGGCTTGTTCACCACGATGATCTGCGTGCCGCCGCCCAGGTGCTTTTCCAGGAAAGGCGCGGCCATGCGCGCTGCCAGGTCGATGTTCCCGCCCGGCGCGAAGCCGACATAGATCTGCACCGGCCGGTCCTGCGCGCGCGCGGCGATGGCGGGCATGGCGAGCCCGCCGGCAAGGAGGATGCGACGCGTCGTCATCACACGAAATCTCCCGGCATTGTCATCGCGAGGCTGCATGCGCCCGCGATTGCGTGCAAGTGCGAAGGTTGCGCGATCGCGCTGTTCGATTACCTTCGTGCAAGCCACGGCGGAGAAGCCCGGATGCTGCGCTTCAGCAATTTCCTGTTCCCCGAAAGCCGCGACCCCGACCGCGACGCCGACGTGATCGCCGATTGCGTCGCCGAGGCGAAGCTGTGCGACGAGCTCGGCGTGGAAGTGATCTGGCTGGCCGAACACCATTTCGACGGCAATTGCGCCTATGTGGATCCGGTCACCTTCGCCGCGGCGATCCTGGCGGCGACCAAGCGCATCAAGGTCGGCTTCGCGGTGGCGCAGGTCTCGCTTCACCATCCCATGCGCCTGGCCGAGCAGATGTCGCTGCTCGACAACCTGGGCAAGGGCCGCGTCATCGTCGGGCTGGGCCGCGGCACCGCCTACAACGTCTACGAATACCAGGGCTACGGCATCCCGCACGAGGAAGCCGCCGAGCGTTACGAGGAAGCCGAGGGCATCATGCTCAAGGCCTGGACCAGCCCGCAGGGCTTCCGGCACGAGGGCAAGCACTGGACGCTGAACGTGCCGCGCCTGCGGCCCACGCCCTTCACCAAGCCGCACCCCTATCTGATCCGCGCGGCGTCTTCGGAGGATGGCGCGCAGCATCTCGCGCGCCGCGGCCTGCCCTTCCTGATGAACGTGCAGTCGAACGAGACCACCGCGAAGCGCCTCGCCGCCTATCGCGCCACCATGACGGAATCGGGCTTCGACGCCGCCCACATCGCGCGCTGCATGGATGAATCCTGGGTCTGGCGGAACGTCGTGGTGGCCGAGACCGACGAGGAAGCGCGCCGCATCGGCATCCCCGCCTTCGAGGCGATGCAGGAACACCGCAAGAAGCTGCGCGAACGCATCTATGCCGAACAGGGCATCATCATGAAGAAGGAGAGCGCGCCGCCGGCCCGCGTGAACCCCGACCTCGCGCTGTTCGCCGGATCGCCCGACACCGTCGCGGCGCGCATGGCCGAGATCGAGGCGACCGGCGTGGGCGGCGTGATCTGCTCCTTCCGCCTCGGCCCGATGCCGGCCGAATTCGCGGCGCGCTCGATCCGGCTGTTCATGGAGCAGGTGGCGCCGCGCTTCGCCGCCGCGCGCGTGCAGGTCGCCGCGGAATAGGCGGCGCTACCCCGGCCCGGCGCGCATCCGCGCCAGCGGCAGGGCCATGTCGCAGGCCAGCCCCTCGGTGGGCCAGCGGCGTTCGACGCTGCCGCCGAGCTGCCCCGTGATGGTCGCCTCGATCACCCGCGACCCCACGCCGCGCGGCATGGGGAAGGTTGGCGCCGGGCCGCCCGTCTCGGCCCAGCGGATGTGCAGCAGGCCGGATTGCTCATCCGTCCGCCAGGTCACCGCCACGCGGCCCTCTGGCTTCGACAGTGCGCCATGCTTGGCGGCGTTGGTCGCCAGTTCGTGCACCACCATGCCGAGCGGCTGCACCGCCTCGGCGCGCAGGCGCAGCGGCGGGCCCGACAGCGCGAAGCGCGCGCCGGCCTCCGCGGTGCCGCCGAAGGGGGCGAGCTCCTCGGCCAGCAGCGTGCCGAGCGGCGCGCCGGTCCAGCGTTCCGCCGCCAACAGGGATTGCGCGCGCGCCAGCGCGGCGATGCGCCCTTCGATCAGCCGGGCATAGCCGGCCGCATCCTCGGCGCGCGTCAGCCGCAGGATGGCCTGCACGATGGCGAGCGTGTTGCGCGCGCGGTGGTTGACCTCCTTGGTCAGCAGGTCACGGCGTTCCTCGGCCTCGCGGCGTTCGGTGATGTCGCGGTTGGTGCCGGCCAGGCGCATCGGCAGGCCGGTGGCGGGGTCGGTGGCGACGACCGCGGCGGTGCTCTCGATCCAGCGCCAGGTCCCGTCGGGGCGGAGGAAGCGGTATTCGATGCGGTAGCCCGGCATCCGGCCGGTCGCCACATCGTCCCAGGCCGCGCGCATGCGGGCGCGATCGGCCTGGTGCAGATGCGCCTCCCACGCCGCGAAGGGCAGCGCCGGCCCGTCCACAGCCAGGCCGAACATGTCGAGGGTGCGCTGCGATCGCGTGGTGATGCCGGTCGCGAGATCGGTCTCCCAGGTGCCGATCTGCCCGGCGTCGAGCGCCAGGCGAAGCCGGTCCTCGCCTTCGCGCAGCGATGCGGTGCGCTCCGCGACGCGGTGTTCGAGGCTGGCCAGCGTCACCTCCAGCGCGCGCCGCTGGCGCAGCGCCATCCAGGCGAAGACCCAGAGCGCGATGGCCGCCGGCAGCGCCACGGCCAGCAGCGGCGCCAGCGACTCGATCCACCGCGCGACGACATGCGCGCGCGGCTGCGCCACCGCGACCGCGAGGTCGGCCCGCCCCTCGATCCGGCGGTAGGCGATGCGGTGTGCGTCGCCCTCGCGCAGCCGCGCGACATGCACCACCCCGCGATCCCGCCCGGCATCGAGCGCCGCCACGACAGGATGCGTCGGCTCGAGGCGCGCCACGGCGTCGCGCAGGGGGGGGTGCTGGGCGACCACCTGCCCATCCGCGCGCAGCAGGGTCAGCGCGACGCCCGGCCCCGGCATCATCCGCGCCATGCGCGCGCCGGTGCGGTGTGCCGGCAGCAGCAGGATGATCGCGCCGCCGCCCTCGCGCCGGCGGGCGATGCTGAAGGCGTGCTCGGGCGTGGCGGTGTCGCGCCGCGCCGCGCCCACCGCCACGCCCGGCGCGCCGGCGCCGTCCAGCATGGCGATGAAGGGGCGCCCGAATTCGGCACCGATCGCGGCCGGCGCGGCGGCGGCGCGCAGCAGGACGCGCCCTTCGGCATCCGCCACCAGCGCATCCGTCACCAGCGGCGCATCGGCCAGCAGGCGGCCCAGGCGGTCCTGGAGCTGCGTCTCGTTGGCGCGGATGGCGTCGCCGTCGGCGCCGTCGAGTACGTCGGCGATGCGCTCGGCCAGGCGTGCGTGCGTATCAACCATGCGCTGGGCGAAGTCGGCCGCCTGTTCCGTCGCGACGGACAATTCGCGGTCGGCATCCGCCCAGGCGCTGCGCCAGGCGGCCCAGGCGCCGGCGCCCAGGATCGCGGCCGGCACCAGCAGCGCGGCGGCCACCAGCGCCACCGCGCCCAGCCGGCCGGTCCGCGGCACGACAGGGCGCGGCTCCGCCATATGCTGATCCGGCATGCTGCGGTCCGCCCCGGCCGCGTCAGTCCACGCGCACCACCAGCTTGCCGAAATTCTCGCCCTTCAGCAGGCCGATGAAGGCGCGCGGCGCATTCGCCAGGCCATCCACCACATCCTCGCGCCAGCGCAGATGGCCTGAGCGGATCCAGCCCTCGGCCTCGGCGCGGAAGGTGCCGTAGCGCGCCCAGCCGGTGTCGGAGACGATGAAGCCCTGGATCCGCAGCCGCTTCCGCACGACCGGGCCGAGGTTGGGGCCCGCCGGCGCGCCGGCGGCGTCCGCGCCCGGCGCCTCGTTGTATTGCGCGATCATGCCGCACATCACCATGCGTCCGAAGTCGCGCAGGCGCGGGAAGACCGCCGCCTGGGTCTTGCCGCCGACATTCTCCCAATAGACATCGATGCCCTCGGGTGCCGCGGCATCCAGCTGCGCGTCAAGATCGCCATGGTGGTCGAGGCAGGCATCGAAGCCCAGTTCCTTGACAACGAAGTCGCACTTCTTCGCGCCGCCGGCCACGCCGACCACCTTGCAGCCGCGGATCTTCGCGATCTGCCCGACCACCTGGCCGACCGCGCCGGAGGCGGCCGAGACCACCACCGTCTCGCCGGCCTTGGGCTGGCCGATATCCTCGAGGCCCGTCCAGGCAGTGAGCCCGGGCATGCCCAGCACGCCGAGGCTGGCCGACAGCGGCGGGTCGGCCGCCGGCACCTTGAACAGGCGTTCGGGCCCGACGACCGAGAAACGCTGCCAGCCGAAGCCGCCCAGCACGGTGTCGCCAGGCTTGAAGTCCGGGTGGCGGGAGGCGACGACCTCGCCCGCCGTCTGGCCTTCCATGACGGCGCCGAGCGCCACCGGCTTGGCATAGGATTTCACATCCGCCATCCGCCCGCGCATGTAGGGGTCGAGCGACAGGAAGCGCGCGCGCACCAGCACCTGGCCCTCGCCCGGTTCGGGCACCGCAGTCTCGACGATGTCGAAATCCTCGGGCACGGGCGCGCCCACGGGGCGGCGCTTGAGCAGGATCTGCAGGTTGGTGTCGGTCATGTGGCGTTCTCCGGCTGCGGTCAGGATGCCATGGGTCGCGCCACGCGGCGAGGCGCCGGGCCGCCAGCGGAGCGCTTCTCGCCGGCCGTCATGCGCGCGGCAGTGACGCGCGCTCGCCGGAGCCTGTTCCCATGCGCGCCGGCGTCACGGGGCGCCAGCGGTCGAACCCATGCCTGCGGCCGCGCGGCGGCGCGGCAACTCGCATGCTGCCACGGGCATGACGCAGCGCCGGAACACGCATTTCGGGATGCGGTACGTGTCCGCGCCATGGCGCGACGGTGTCCCGGTGTGGCGTCGGCCGGCGTGAGCCGCGCGCAGGACCGCTCAGCGGCGGGCCTTGCCCTTTTCGATCTCGCGCTCGATCGACGACCGCTCGGTCGCGCCGGACCGGCGGATGATCTCGCGCACGATGGCGGGCGAGACGCGGTGGCGCTTGGCCAGGTAGGCGATGTCGTCCTCGATGTTCGCCTCTGGCTTCTGGGCGGTGGCATCGGTGGCTTGGGGAAGTGCCATGGTGGGGCTCCTGTCGCGCGGCCGGCGCCCCCGGGGCGCCGCCGCAGAAGTGAAGGCGGATGGCCCCTCCCGATGGACGGGATGGGCGGCGCCGGGGCTGGCCCGGCGCGCGCCCGGTCGGGCGATTACTTGCGGCGCGCCTTGCGTGCGGCGTAGCGGGCGTCGCGCAGCGCCTTCTGCTCGGCGGCCAGCGCCAGGGCGCGGGCCTTTTTCTCGGCGTCGAGCAGCACGGCGCGTTCCTCGGCCTCCATCGCGGCCGCGGCGGCCTCGCGGGCGGCCTCGGCGTCGCGCTTGGCCTGTTCGGCGGCCTCGCGGGCCAGTTCGGCCTGGCGGGCGGCGTCGGCGATGGCGCGGCGCTCGGCTTCCTCGGCTTCGGCGCGGGCCTGGGCGGCGCGCTCCTCCTCGCGGGCGAGGCGTCGGGCCTCGCGGGCCTCGGCCACGGCGCGCTGGGCGGCGAGGCGTTCCTGCACCGCGGGATCATCCGGGCCGGGCTGGGCGCGGAAGCGCTCCATCATGGCCTTGCGAGCCTTGTCCGCGGCTTCGCGGCGGGAATTGTGGTCGTCGCGCTTCAGGCCTTGCATCGTGTCTTTCTGCTGTCCCTGTGTTGTGGGGCCGTCTGTGTGGCCGGGTCAGCCAAGGATGTCGAGCACGATCCGGCGGATTTCGGCGGCGGTGAGGCTGCCTTGCTCGGGAAGGCCGGCGGCAGGCGCCGGGGTGGACGGGGTCGCGCGCGGCGTGCGCCGGGCGGCGAGGTCATGGGTATGCATTCTGGTATCTCGTTGATTCTTGGGCGGCGCCGCCCTTGGCGGGCGGCGCGCACCTGTCGTTGTAGGCACGGCCTGGGCGCGGGCGGTCTGGCCGCCCGGCGCGGGCCGGGTCGCGGGGCGCTTTAGGCCCGGCGCAGATTGGTGGCCGAGGTCTTGCCCTGCTGGCCCTTCTGGAGGTCGAATTCCAGCTTGTCGCCTTCCTGCGGCGTGCCGATGCCCGAACGCTCGACGTCCGAGATGTGCAGGAAGACGTCCTTGGAGCCGTCGTCGGGCTGGATGAAGCCGTAGCCCTTGGTCGCGTTGAACCACTTGATGGTGCCGGTGGACATGGAGAAATTCCGTCTGAACGTGTTGCCGCCGCCGCACGAAAGCCGTGCGCCGGATCAATCATCTGTAGGGAGCGGGCGGCGGGCTCGGGCTCGGTGACGATGCACGAGCATGGAGAGCGCAGCAGGACCAAACAAAGCTGACGGCGACTACATAGGGGATCGCCACCGGAATTGGAAGGAATGATTTGTGACGGCGTGTCGCATCCGGTCGTCCATGGCTGGATTCCCGCGGCCGGTGGCCCGAAACTCGTGGCATACTTCCCAGGGGGGCGAGACATGGATGCAATGCCGCGCGCCGAGGATGGATGCTGGACGCCGCTGCGGCTGATCGAGGCTCTCGCGGCCCGCGGCGATGCGCCGGCCGTGCTCGCGATGCGGGGCGAGGCCGCGGTGCCGCTGCCCGCGGCGCAGCTTGCCGAGGATGCGCGGCGCCTGGCGTGTGGCCTGGTCGCCGCCGGGATGGCGCCGGGCGACCCGGTCGCGCTGCATGCCCCCAATTCGCCGGACTGGATCGCGGTGCGCCTGGCCATCGGCGCCACCGGCGCGCTGCCCATGGCGATCGACGACCTGACCGAGACCGCGGCGGCCGAGGCGATCATCGCCGGTGCCGGCTGCCGCTGGGTCTTTGCCTCGGCGGCCCATGCGGCGGAATTGTCGTCGCGCGACGGGCTGCGCGTGGTGCTGGTGGACCGGCCCGGGGACGCCGCCGGCTGGCATGCCCTGCGCGCCGACACCGCCGCCCCGCTGCCCGCGCCACCGCCGGACGCGCCCGCGCTGATCGTCGCGACCTCCGGCACCACCGGCGCGCCGAAGCTGTTCACCCTGACGCATGCGAACCTGACCGCGAACCTGCAGGGCGTGCTGGCGCAGGGGCTGATCGGCGCCGGCGACCGCATGCTGGTGCCGCTGCCGCTGCACCATGTCTATCCCTTCCTGGTCGGGCTGATGACGCCGGTTGCGGCCGGCGCGACCATCATCTTGCCCGAGGCGGTGACGGGGCCGCTGCTGGTGCAGGCGCTCAAGGGCGGGCGGGCGACCATCATGATCGGCGTGCCGAGGCTGTATGTGGCGCTGCTGGCCGGGCTGCAGGCGCGGGTGGCGTCGCGCGGGCGGGCGGCGCGGCTGGTGTTTGCCGGGCTGCTGGAAGTGGCGACCGCGCTGCGGAAGGGTGGGGTCGATGTCGGGCGGCGGCTGTTCGGCACGCTGCACGCGCAGATGGCGCCCGACCTGCGGCTGATGGTCTCGGGCGGCGCGAAACTCGATGCCGAGAGCACCTGGATGCTGGAGGCGCTGGGCTGGCGCGTCGCCAGCGGCTACGGCCTGGCCGAGACCGCATCCCTGTTCACCGGCAACACCCCCGCCGCGCAGCGCGTCGGCTCCGAAGGCCGGCCGATCGCCGCCGGCACCCGCATCCGCATCGCCACCCCCGATGCGCTGGGCATCGGCGAGATCGAGTTGCACGGCCCCAACGTGTTCGACGGCTATCGCGACAACCCCGAGGCCAATGCCGCCGCTTTCACGGAAGACGGCTGGTTCCGCACCGGTGACCTCGGGCGGCTCGACACCGACGGCTTCCTGCATGTGACCGGCCGCAGCAAGGAATTGATCGTGCTCGGCGGCGGCAAGAACGTGATGCCGGAGGAAGTCGAGGCCGCCTATGCCGCCGACCCCGCGGTGGCCGAGATCGCGGTGCTGGAACGCGCCGGCGCGCTGGTGGCGGTGGTGCTGCCCGATGCCGCGGCGCTGCGCGCGACCGGCAATACGCGGCCGGAGGATGTGGTCCGCGTCGCGCTGGCGGCCGCGGGGCAGGACCTGCCCTCGTATCAGCGCCTGGCCGGCTATGTGCTGGCGCGCGAAGCGCTGCCGCGCACGCGGCTGGGCAAGATCCAGCGCTTCCTGCTGCCGGCGCTGTATGACGACCTGCTGTCGGGCCGCGCCATCGCCGCGCCGCCACCGCTGACCGAGGTCGATGCCGCGCTGGTCGCCCTCCCTGGCGCGCGCGAGGTCTGGGACATCCTGAAGGCGCGCTACCCCGGCAAGCCGGTGACGCCGGATGCCAGCCCGTCGCTCGACCTCGGCATCGACAGCCTGGAATGGATGTCGCTGGCGGTGGAGATCGAATCGCGCATTGGCCTGCGCCTCACGGAGGAGGAGATGGCCGGGATGTCGACCATCCGCGCCCTGCTGGAACGCGCGAGCGATGGCGCGCCCGCACCGCCCGCCCGCGACCCGGCGGCGCTGGCGGCCGAGGTCGCGGCCGGCACGGCGTCGCCCTCGCCGCTGCTGCTGCCGTTGCGCGCCGCCGGCTGGGGCCTCGCACGCGGCATCGGGCGGGTGATGTTCGACCTGCGCGCGACCGGCACCGACCACGTCCCGCGCAGCGGTGCCTTCGTGATCGTGGCGAACCATGTCAGCGACCTCGACCCCGGCCTGGTCGCGGCCGCGCTGCCGTTCCGCTCCGCGCGGCGGCTGTGGTGGTCGGGCGCGGTGGAGCGGCTGTTCGTCAACCGCGCGGCGCGCGCCTTCTCCCGCACCTTCCAGGTGTTCCCGGTGGAGGAGCGCGCGCCCGGCCAGGCGATCGCGATGGCGCGGGCGGTGCTGGCGCGTGGCGATGGGCTGGTGTGGTTCCCGGAGTCCTGGCGGTCCCCGGACGGCCAGTTGCAGCGCTTCCTGCCAGGGATCGGCCTGGTGCTGGACGGGATGAACGACGTCACGGTGCTCCCCGCCCATATCAGCGGCGCCTTCGAGGCCATGCCGCGCGATGCGCGCCTGCCGCGCCGGCATCCGGTGCGCTTGGCCTTCGGTGCGCCGGTGAAGGCGGCGTCGCTGGCGGGCGAGGCCGCCGATCCGCGCCAGCGCGCCGAACACCTGGCGGCGGCGCTCCATGACCGGGTGGCCGCACTGGCACCGGCGCCGCCATCCGCGCCGTGACGTGAGGCCCGGCTGCGGGAGGGCGGGCCGCGGCTACGAAACGGGGTGGCGGAGCGCTCCATGGGGCGAGCCGTCCCGGCGCCTCGGAAGCGATGCCCGGCCGGCGCGGCGGACCGGCGTCTGCCCACGAACGGCGCGCTGCGTCATCCGGTCGGATGCGGGTGTTGAATGTCTGGTGCCGGGCGATGCGAAGCCCGGCCCGGCCCGGCGCGCGTCCAGCGCCGCCACGCAGCGGTTCCACCGCACCGGGCGCTGATCTAGCCTGTCGTCCAAGAACCAGAACACCCGGAGGAACGCCATGACCATCGCCCGAATCGGCGCATCGCGCCGCGGCATCGTGCTTGCTGGCGCGACCGCGCTGCTCGCTGCCCCGCGCCTGGCCCACGCCGCCTGGCCGGAACGCCCGATCCGCCTGGTCGTGCCCTATGGCGGGGGCGGGCAGACCGACATCGTCTCGCGCGTCACGGCCGAGGCGATGTCGCAGCGGCTCGGCCAGCCGGTCGTGGCCGACAACCGTCCGGGCGGGGCGGGCAACATGGCCGCGGAGTCGGTCGCGCGCGCGCCGGCCGATGGCTACACCATGCTGGTCGCGACGCTGGGCACCAACAGCGGGCTGAATGCGCTGCTCTATCGCAACATCGGCTACGACGCGCTGCGCGACTTCGCCCCGGTCGGGATGTTCTGCACCACCTCGAACCTGCTCATCGTGCACAATTCGGTGCCCGGCCGGGACTTCGGAGAGGTGGTGGCCTGGATCCGCGCCAATCCGGGGAAGTTCAACTTCGCCTCGGCCGGCGTGGGCGCCATCACGCATCTCATCATGGAGGATGTCGGCGCGCGGCTGAACCTCGACATGGTGCATGTGCCCTATCGCCAGACCACCAACGCCATGACCGACCTGATGGCCGGGCGGGTGCAGGCGCGCTGCCTCGGCCTGCCCGAAGGCGAGGCGCTGCGCCGCGCCGAGAGCGTGCGGCCGGTGGCCCTGACCACGCCCGGGCCGCGCGCGGAATGGCCGGGTGTCCCGCCCATGAGCGAAACCATCCCGGGCTTCGAGGCATCGTCCTATTTCGGCCTGGCGGTGCCGGCGCGCACGCCGCCCGAGATCGTCGCCCGCCTCAATGCCGCGCTGCAGGAGGCGCTGGGCGACGAACGCGTGCGGGCGGCATTTGCCCGGGTCGGCGCCGACCCGGCCGACCCGCACCCGCCCGAGGTCTTCGCCGCCCGCGCCCGCCGGGAGGGCGAGCGCTGGGCCGCGCTGATCCGCCGGCTGAACCTGGTGGCGGAATAGCCCCGCGCCGCCGGCTGGTGTATGGGCGGCCCAGTGCGGTCGCCGCCCGCCCGGTCCGGGCAACGCAGCGGCGCGCCGCGCGTTCCAAGGCAAGGCCTCGGCAGGAGCACGGGCGGATGCGCCGTCGCGTCAAGTGGATCATCGTCGTGGTGCTGGCGCTGCCCGTTTTGGCGGCGGTCGCGCTGGTCGTGGTGCTGCCGCGCATCGACCTGGCGGCGATGGCGGCGGGTCGCGCCACCGCTTCGCTCGGCCGTGGCCTGACCATCGAGAGCCTGCGCGTGACACCCGGGCGCAGCATCGGCATCGTGGTGCGCGGCGTGCGGCTGGAGAATATCGAGGGCGGCAGCGCGCCGGCGATGATGGAACTGGCCTCCGCCGAGGCGGAGCTCGACCTGGGTGCGCTGCTGCGCGGCACCATCCTGGTGCGGCGGCTGCATGCCGACCGCTTCACGCTGCTGCTGGAACGCACCGCCGACCGTCGCGCCAACTGGCATTTCGGCCCGCGCCCGGCCACGCCGTCGCCGCCCGGCCCGCCGGATCGCGACCTGCCCGCCATCCTCGACTTCCGCATGACCGGCAGCGAGGTGGTGTTCCGCACGACCAGCGGGGCGCGGCTGACGACACGGCTCGACACCGCCGGCTTCAGCACGCCCGATGCCGCGTCACCGGTCAGTCTGCGCGCCGAGGGCAGCTACAACGCCGTGCCGGTGGTGCTGGAGGGCGCGCTGGGCAGCTTCGCGCAGCTGCACGATGCCGCCACGCCCTTCCCGATGCGCCTGCGCGCCACCGCGCGCGACACCGCCATGCTGTTCGAGGGTACCGGCACCGATCCGCTGAACTTCGACGGGCTGGACGGGAGGCTGACGCTGGCGGCGTCCAACCCACATGCCATCCTGGCGATGGCCGGGGCAGGCGAGAATGCCGGGCCGGACGTGCCGGTGGACCTGGCGGGCCATTTCACGCGGCAGGGCGATCTGTGGCGGCTGCGCGACGCGACCGGCACGCTGGATGGCGCCGAGGTCACGGCACGGCTGCTCGAACTGCACGAGGGCACGCCCGGCCAGCCCGACCGCATCGTCGCTCGGGTGGATTTCGCGCGGATGGATGTAAACCGGCTGCTCGGCCCGGATGACGGCGCGCAGGGCCGTGGCGATGCCGATATCCCGCTGGTGGTGCCCGAGCATCCCGACCCGGTCTTCGACATCGAGGCCTCGGCGCGCGAACTGACCTATGCGCGGCTGCGCGGAACCGATGCGCGGGCGCGCCTGGAAGTGGCACCGGGCCGCATGACGCTGCACGAGGCACGGGTGAACGCCTTCGGCGCGCGCCTGGCCGGTTCGGCCGAACTGCTGCCGGCCGCGCGTGGGGCGCGCGTGCGCGCCGATATCACGATGCGCGAGGGCGACATCGACACGCTGCGCCGCGCCATCGGGCTGCGCGCGCTGCCGGTGACCGGGCGGATCAACGCCGACATCGCCGCGGGTGGCGAGGCCGCCAGCATCAACGCCGTGACGCGCCAGGCGCGCATCTCCGCCGTGGTCGCCATGTCCGGCGGGACCATCGACCGCGAGGTGATCGAGATGGCCTCCACCGATGTGCGCGCGCTGTTCCGCACCTCGCGCGGGACCACGCCGATCACCTGCCTGCTGGCGGCGGTGGACATCAATGCCGGCGTGGGGCGCGCCGCACCGCTTCGCATCCGCGCGGGCACCGGCACGATCAGCGGGATCGCGACCTTCGACCTGAACCGGCAGACGCTGGACCTGATCATCGGCAGCCAATCCGACACGACGGATTTCTTCGCGCTCGATATCCCGGTGCAGGTGCGCGGGTCGTTCGACAATCCGTCGATCGCGCCGGCGGACTGGTCGCGCGCCGCGCGTGACCGGATGGCGCGCAACGAGATGGCGCCGCTGCCGGCCAACCTGCGCGCCATCGCGCAGCGCAACCCGTGCTTCCGGGGGCAGGGCCCGGGGCGCTGACGATCCGATGCTGTTCAATTCCCAGGCGCTGATCCTCGGCCTGCTGCCGCTTGCGCTGGCGGGCTGGTATTTCGCGCCCACGCGCGTGCTGCGGCAGTGGTGGGTGGTGGGGGCGTCGCTGGTCTTCTACGCCTTCTGGGACCTGCGCTTCGTGCCGGTGCTGGTGGGCCTCACGCTGGTCAATTGGCTGCTGGCGCGCGCGCATGCGGCGCGCCCGCGTGGCTGGTGGGCGGATGCCGGCATCGTGCTGAACCTGGGCGTGCTGGGGTGGGTGAAATACGCCAACTTCATCGCCGACAACGTGGCCTGGGTGCTGGGCGGGCGGCATGATGCCTGGAGCATCATCCTGCCGCTGGGTGTCTCCTTCTACGTGTTCCAGAAGGTGTCCTACCTGGTGGATCTGAAGCGCGGGCAGGCTGGCACCTACAGCCTGTCCGACTTCTTCCTGTTCGTGTGCTTCTTCCCGCAATTGGTCGCCGGGCCGCTGGTGCGCCACAACGAGGTGATCGGGCAGTTCGCGCTCGACCCGCGGCGGCCGGAGATGGCGGAGAACCTCTCGCGCGGCTTCGTGCTGTTCACCATCGGGCTGGTGAAGAAGGTGGCGATCGCGGACACGCTCGCACCGGTGGCCGATGCAGCCTTCGCGCGCGTCGCGGCGGGTCAGGCGATGGCGGCGTCGGATGCTTGGCTGGGCACGCTGGCCTATACGCTGCAGATCTATTTCGACTTCTCGGGCTATTCCGACATGGCGCTGGGGCTGGCGCTGATGTTCGGGCTGCGACTGCCGGTGAATTTCGATGGGCCCTATCGCGCGGCGTCCATCCGCGAGTTCTGGCGACGGTGGCACATGACGCTGTCGCGCTTCCTGCGCGACTATTTGTACATCCCGCTGGGCGGCAATCGCGGTGGCGCAGCGCGCCAGGCGGTGAACGTGGTGGTGACCATGCTGCTGGCCGGGCTGTGGCATGGCGCGGCCTGGACCTTCGTGGTCTGGGGCGGGATGCACGGCGTCGCGCTGGCGGTGAATGCGGCGTGGAACCGCACCGGGCTGCGGCTGCCCTGGGTGGTCGGCTGGGTGCTGACGCTGCTGTTCGTGATGGCCGGGTGGGTGCTGTTCCGTGCGCCGGATTTCCCCTCGGCGGCGCGCATGTTCGAGGCCCTGGCCGGGCTGCCGCTGGCGCGCGGCGCGGTGGTGACGGACACCACGCAGACGGTCGCGCTGGTCGCGGGGTGCCTGGCCGCCGTGCTGGGGCCGACCTCGCAGGGCTTCGCGCTGGAGCGCCTGCGCGCGGTGCCGGCCCTTGGTGCCGCGGCGGGGGTGGTGCTGTTCCTGATGCTGCTGCTGATCGGCGGTCGGATCCCGAATGAGTTCATCTACTTCCAGTTCTGACGATCCGGCGCGCTGGGCGCTGTTCCTGAAACGGCTGCTGGCCTTCGCCGGCACGCTGCTGGTGGTGGCCTATGCCTTCATTGCGCTGGTCGATCCCTGGGGGATGCTGCCGGCATCGCTGCCATTGCCGCGCGAGACGGTGACCACCAACCAGCGCTTCTCCTACCCGATGCTGGCGCGTGACCCGCGCTTCGATTCCGTCGTGATCGGCACATCGGCGTCGCGGCTGCTGCGGCCGCCGCTGCTCGACGAGACCCTGGGCGGGCGCTTCGCCAACCTGTCGATGAACAGCGGCACGGCGTGGGAGCAGTCACAACTGCTGGCGCTGTTCTCGCGCGCACACCCGTCGCCGCGCAACGTGCTGGTCGGCCTGGACATGGTGTGGTGCGAGAGCGGGCCGCTGCGCCGCCTGACGCCGCGGCCCTTCCCGGACTGGATGTATGGCGCGAATCTCTGGCGCGGCTACGCCGAGATCCTGAACCCCTTCGCCGCCGAGGAAGCCGGCAAGCAGGCGCTGGCGATGCTGGGTTTCGCGCGGCCGCGCTACGGGCGCGACGGCTGGGCGGATTTCCTGCCCGACGATGCGCGCTATGACGCGCCGCGCGCCGCGGCCGGGCTGGTGCCGCCGGCCTCCGACCCCGCACCGGCCGTCCCGCCAGTGTTCGACTTCCCGCAGCATGCGCTGCTGGCGGAACGGCTGGCGGCGCTGCCTGGCTCGACGCGCGCGCTGCTGTTCTTCGTCCCCTACCATGTGTCGCTGCAGCCGCGTCCGGGCACGGTGGATGCGCTGCGCTGGGCGGCGTGTCGCGACTCCATCGCCGCCATCGCGCGCGCGCGGCCGGGCACCATCCTGGCCGACTTCATGGTCCCGAGCAGCATCACGCGCGAGGACACGAATTACTGGGACCCCCAGCACTACCGCATCGGCATCGCCGACCGGCTGGTGCGCGACCTGGCGGAAGCGGCGGCGGGGCGAGGGACGGCCGACCTGCGGCTGATCGTGCCGGAGGCGCGTTGAGCACAGGCGTGCCGGAGGCGCGTTGAGCACAGGCGTGCCGGAGGCGCGTTGAGCACAGTGTCGCCGGAGGCGCGTTGAGCACAGGCGTCCCCCCGCCCGTTGATCCCGCGCCGAACGCGGCCCACCCTGCGCCGCCTTTTCCTCAGGAGCACACGTCCATGGCCGACACCGTCCTGTTCCCCGGCACCGTCGAATGGTCCGGCGAGAATCCGGGCATCTCCCTGAAGGAGGACCCCGCCGGCCCCTTCACCACGCTCGCCTCCTTCTTCCGCGTCGTGCTCTCCCCGCATGGGCGCGGGCATGCGCTGGTGCTCCTGCAGGACCCGCAAACGGCCGATGGGCAGAACATCTGCCTGACCGACAACGAGCCGCTGGCCCGCTGGCTGGTCGCCGAATACGTCAGCCATTTCGGCGCCTGGCGGACCCTGCCGGGCCTCGCTGGCCTGCGCTACGCCAAGATGGACAGCGTGCGGACCAGCGGCGACGCCATCACCACCTATTCCGAGACGGTGCGCGGTGCGGACCTGACCGTGGCGCTGACCTGGTCGGGCCTCGGCACGCCGTTCTGCTTCGCGCTGACGCCGGGCAATTCGGCCACCGGCAAGCATCACATGCCGTCGCTGTTCGTCGGCTGCGCCAATGCCACCGTCACGGTGAACGGCAAGGTCCGGCCGGGCACGCCGATCCCGCGCGAGATCGCGGGGCAGTCGATCTCGACCGCCATGCTGGCCTTCTCGGAGACCTGGATCCGCGCGTAACCGCTTGGCAGCGGCGGGTGCGCCCGCGCAACAATGGGCGATGACCGATTCGCCCCTGCCGCGCGCGGCGCGCCTGCTTGGCTTCGCTGGCCTGATCCCGACCCTGGCCATGGTCGCCGTCCTGGCGCTGTGGCCGGAGATGAGCGCCAGCGCAGCGAAGGCGGGCGCGGCCTATGGCGCGGTGATTGCCAGCTTCGTGGGCGGTGCCTGGTGGGGCCTGGCGGCGCGCGCCGAGCCGGTGCAGCCGCGCCTGCTGGTGCTGTCGGTGGTGCCCTCGCTCACCGCCTGGGCCGCGGTGCTGGTGCCGCCGGCGACCGGGCTGCTGCTGCTGGCGGTGGTGTTCGCCACGCTGCTGCCGACCGACCGCCGGCTGGTGGCGGACGGCACGGCGCCGGGCTGGTGGGTGGCGCTGCGGCGCCCGCTGTCCTGGGGGATGGCGCTGCTGCACCTGGCCGCGGCGGCGATCCTCGTCTTCGGTGCCCAGCATGCCTCGCTGCTGCCCTGAGCAGGGGCGCGGACGGATCATGCGGTGAAGGGGAAAGTCTCGCGGGTGGTGGAGCTGAGCGGGATCGAACCGCTGACCTCGTCATTGCGAACGACGCGCTCTCCCAACTGAGCTACAGCCCCGACCCGCGAGAGGCCGGCTGAGTGCCCCAGGGCACGCACGAAGTCAAGGCACCTTCCGAGGGACCGGCCGCCTTGCCCGCGCCCTGGCCCGTCACTAGGTTGCAGCGCGGTCGAGCCGACCGAGGCAGGGAGCTGACGCAGGACCGATGCAAGCATTGTTCTGGCTGCTGGACACGGCGCTCAGCCTGTATGTCTGGGCGCTGATCATTTCCGCCGTCCTGTCGATGCTGCTGGCCTTCAACGTGCTCGACAGCCGCAACCGCTTCGTCTGGACGGTGGCGGATTTCTTCTACCGCGTGACCGAACCCGTGCTGCGGCCGATCCGCCGGCGCCTGCCGAACCTCGGTGGCGTCGACCTGTCGCCGCTGGTGGTGATCATCGTGCTGCAGGCGCTGCGGATCCTGCTCGCGACATCGATCGCGCCGGCCTTCGGCGTCTATCGCATCTGATGGCGTTCTGGCGGGCCGAATCCGCGGGGGTGGCGGTGCGCGTGAAGGTGCAGCCCAAGGCGCGGCGGCCCGGTCTGGGCGGGGTGAAGCCGGCGGCCGACGGGCCGCGCCTGGCCCTCGCGGTGGCCGACCCGCCGGAGGATGGGCGCGCCAATCGCGCGGCCTGCGCCGCGCTGGCCGCGGCGCTGGGCGTCGCATCCTCGGCGGTCGAGGTCGCGCAGGGTGCGACCAGCCGCGAGAAGCTGCTGCGCGTGGCGGGCGAACCCGCGCTGCTCGGCCCGCGCCTGGAAGCCCTGGCATGAGCGCGCGCATCCTGGATGGCAAGGCGATCGCCGAACGGCTGCGTGCGCGCCTGGCCGAACGCATCGCCGCGCTGCCATTCCGCCCCGGCCTGCGCGTGGTGCGGGTGGGCGACGACCCGGCCTCGGGCGTTTACGTCCGCAACAAGGACAAGGCCGCGAACGCCGCCGGCTTCGACAGCGCCACCATCCACCTCCCGGCCGACACGACGCAGGCCGCGCTGCTCGACACCATCGCGCGCCTGAATGCCGACCCGGCTGTGGACGGCATCCTGGTGCAGCTGCCGCTGCCGCCGCAGATCAGCACGGACGCCGCCATCGCCGCGGTCGATCCGGCCAAGGACGTGGACGGCTTTCACCCGCTGAATGCCGGGCGGCTCGCTGCCGGCCAGCCCGGCCTCGTGCCCTGCACGCCGCGCGGGGTGATGCATATCCTGGCCGAATCGGGCGTGGCGCTGCGCGGGGCGCGCGCGGTGGTGCTGGGGCGTTCGCAGATCGTAGGGCGGCCGATGGCGCAGCTGCTGCTGTCGGCCGATTGCACCGTGACGGTCGCGCATTCCCGCACGCGCGACCTCGCCGCCGAATGCGCGCGCGCCGATGTGCTGGTCGCCGCCGTGGGCCGGCCGGAGATGGTGCGCGGCGACTGGATCGCGCCCGGCGCCGTGGTGGTCGATGTCGGCATCAACCGCCTGCCCGATGGCCGGCTGGTCGGCGACGTGGCCTTTGCGGAGGCCGTGGCGGTCGCCGCTGCCATCACGCCGGTGCCCGGCGGTGTCGGCCCCATGACCATCGCCTGCCTGCTCGAGAACACGCTGGAGGCGGCGCTGGCGCGCCGGGGGTCGTGATGGTGGTGTTCTTCCGCGCCTTGCAGGTGATCGGCGGCGCGGGCGTGATCGCCTGCCTGGTGCTGGCGCTGCAGGCGACGCCGCTGCTGGGCGCGGGGTGGAACCGCGCGCGGCTGCTCTATGGCCTGGCGGGCGCGCTGCCGGCGCTGACGCTGATCGCGATCGGCGAGATCGGCTACATGCTACGGCGCGTCCGCATCACGCTGGCGCGCAGCGAGGCGGCGCTGGCGCGAATCGAGAAGCGGCTCGAGGGCTGATCGGCGGCGCGCTCCATGCCAGGCCCGGGACATGTCGCCGGGACGATACGTCGAACACCGCGCGCCTGCTGAATGATCCGTGGCGACAGCGCGCCGCCGCCAGACCTTTGACGACAGCGCGCCCGCGCAACGATTCACGCGCCGGGCGCGGCCGCCATCGCCTGCGCCAGGGCGCGGTCTGCCGCATCGTCGCTCGCGCCCAAGCCGCGCTCGACGCCCGCGCGATCCGCCTCGCTGCGGTTCTGGCTGAGCTTGCGCTTGCCGATCAGCGTCTCGATCCGCAGCACGATGCCGACGATGCCCTTCAACTGCCCCGCGACGAAGCTCTCCGGCGCATCCGTCACCGCCCAGGGGTCGGCGCGCGGCGCCTCGTGGTGGTCGGTCAGGCGCGACACCAGGGCATGCAGGCGGGCGGCGTCCTCGATCACCTCGACCGGGCCGATGGCGTGGACCGCCACGTAGTTCCAGGTCGGCACGACCTTCCCGTGCTCCGCCTTGCTGGCGTAGTGCGACGGCGAGACGTACGCCTCCGGCCCCGGGAAGATGGCGCGTGCCGGCCCGCCGGCCGCCAGCGACCGCCAGTGCGGGTTGGCCTTCGCGACATGGCCGTACAGCGTGCCGTGCGGGCCTTCGGCGGCTTCCAGCAGCAGCGGCAGGTGGGTGGCGTCCGGCGGCCCGCCATCCGGCGCGGCGCTGACCAGGAGTGCGAGGCGCGCCGCGCGCATCACCGCGTGCAGAACCTCGGGGCGGTCCTCGCGGAAGGCGGGCGGGGTGTACATGGCGCGATGCTCCTTGCCGGTGCAGGGTATCCTGGCGCCGGCCCCGCCGGGAACCGGCGCGACAGCGCAGGAGGCATGCCATGGACGAGGACCGCTTCAACATGGAACTTCGGAAGTTCCTCAAGCAGGTGGGCGTCACGTCCCAGCGCGAGATCGAGAAGGTCGCGCGCGAAAGTGCAGGCGGGGCGCGCGTGCTGCGCCTTCGCATGGCGCTGAGCTCGCCCGACGCGCCGGGCCTGGATCACGTCGTCGAAGCCGAACTCCCGCTGGATTGACCGCGCCATGTCCGATGAATTGATCCGCCTGACGGCAACCGAGGCGGTGGCGAAGCTGCGCGCGCGCGAGATCACGCCGCTCGACCTGATCGACGCCGCCGCCGCGCGAATCGAGCAGGTGGAACCGGCGGTGAATGCGCTGCCCACGCTGTGCCTCGACCGCGCGCGCGACCACGCCAAGGCTCTGATGCGCGGCGACAGGCGCGAGGCGGAGGGCGAACCGGGCTGGCTCGCCGGCCTGCCCGTCGCGATCAAGGACCTGACCGAGGTGGCGGGCGTGCGCACCACCTTCGGCAGCCCGATCTTCGCCGACCACATCCCCGACCGCAGCCACCCGGTGGTCGAGCGCATCGAGCGCCGCGGCGGCATCGTCATCGCCAAGTCGAACACGCCGGAATTCGGCGCGGGGGGCTCCACCTTCAACGAGGTGTTCGGGCGCACGCGCAACCCGTGGAACACATCGCTGACCTGCGGCGGGTCCACCGGCGGCGGCGCGGTGGCGCTGGCGACCGGGGAGGTCTGGCTGGCGCATGGCTCCGACCATGGCGGGTCGTTGCGCCGGCCCGCGACCTATTGTTCCGTGGTGGGGTTGCGGCCTTCGCCGGGGCGGGTGACGCGCGGCGCGCAGGAGGACCTGTGGTCGCCGCTGTCGGTGCAGGGGCCGATGGCGCGCAACATCGCCGACCTGGCGCTGTTCCTCGACACCATGGCGGGCTGGGACATCGACGACCCGATGACCTATGACGCGCCGGCGCGCTCCTACGTCGACGCGGTCGCGGCGGCGGAGGCGGAGAAGCCGCTCCGCATCGCCTTCACCGCCGATTTCGGCGGCACCCTGCCGATGGACCGCGAGATGCGCGAGATCTGCACGCGCGAGGTCCGCCGCTTCGAAGACCTGGGGATCGCGGTGGAGGAGGTGTATCCCGACCTCGGCGCGCTGAACGACGCCTTCCTGGTGCTCCGCAGCCAGCATTTCGTGGTGGACCGCGAGGAATTGCTGGCCACGCAGCGCGACAAGCTGAAGCCCGACATCATCTGGCAGACCGAGCGCGGCCTGGCCGAGACGCCCTCGCGCCTGGCCTGGGCGGAGCATGAGCGGGCGCGCTTCTATCGCGCCATGCGCGACGTGTTTGCGGGGTGCGACGTGCTGGTGACGCCGGGTGCGTCGACGCCGGCCTTCGACGTGAATTTGCGCGCCCCGGAGAAGATCGCCGGCCAGGTGCTCGACAACTACATGGGCGGGTCGCTTATCAACGCCTTTGCGACGCTGGCGTCCTGCCCGGCGGTGGCGGTGCCCTGCGGCTTCGACCAATACGGGCGGCCGGTCGGGCTGCAGGTGGTGGCGCCGCCGCGGCAGGATGCGCGTGCCTTGCAGGTGGCCGCGTTGTTTGAACGCCTGTCCGGCCTCGACCGCATGCTGCCGATCGACCCGCGGCCGGGCGAGGTGCCGCCCTACGAATGACGCGGGGGGCGCGCGCGGGCGCCCGGCTCAGTCCTCCATCACGCCGCGGCGGCGGTGGGCCATGCGGGTATAGCCCTCGATCCCGCAGGCGGCGGCGCGGGCGATCTCGGCGGCGGCGGCCTGCTGCGACGCATGCGGCCCGGAGACGACCAGGTACACGCCCGGGCGCAGCCCGATATAGGCCATCGAGGAATCCTGCTCGTGCCGGATGCCGCAGCGTGTCAGCGCGCCCTGCACGCGCCGCAGCGTCGCCTGGTCGGGCGCATCGGGGTCGAGCGAGGCATAGATGTTGTAGGGTCGCAGGGTCTGCTGCTGCGCCGCCGCAGGCGCGGCGAAGGCGGCAAGGAGCACGAGGGCGAGGAAACGCAAGCGGGGCCTCCGGTTGAACGCGCGCCAGCATGGCACGCGGCGCGCGTGCGGGCGACGGCCGGCGCCGCCCGCGATCGCCCGCGCGTCTATTGCGGCTGGATGCCCGCCGAGCGCGCCGCCGCCACCCACTTCTCCATCTCGCTCTGCACGAAGGCGCGCATCTGGTCGGGCGTGTTCGACAAGATTTCCGCACCCAGCGTCTTGTGGCGGTCCACCACCGTCTGGTTGGTCAGTGCCGCGCGGATATCGGTGTTGAGCTTCTCCAGCACTGCCGGGGGCAGGTTGGCGGGTGCGATGATCATGCCCCAGGTGGCGGCCTCGAAGCCCGGCAGCAAGGCCTCGGCCATGGTGGGCACGTCGGGCAGTTGCGGGCTGCGGCGCGCGCCGGTGGTGGCGAGCGCCTTCAGCGCGCCGGACTGGATGTGCGGCAGCGCGGCGGGCACCGTGTCGAACATGATGTTCACGCGGTTGGCGATCAGGTCGGGGTGGGCCTGGGTGCTGCCGCGATAGGGCACGTATTCCAGGGTGATGCCGGTGCGCTGCGCGAACAGCACGGGCGCGAGGCGCACCACGCCGCCGGTCCCGGCGAAGGTCACGCCGGGGTTGCGCTTTGCGTGCTCCACTAGCTCGGCCGGCGTGTTCGGCGCGAAGGCGCGCGGCGCACACAGGACCAGCGGCGTGGCGGTGGTCTGGGTGACGAAGGTGAAGTCGCGCATGGTGTCGAAGGGCAGGCGGTAGAAGGCGGCGTTCACCGGGTGCCCGACCGAGACCAGGCCCAGGGTGTAGCCATCCGCCGGGCTGCGCGCGACGACCTCGGTGCCGATCACGCCATCGGCGCCGGCGCGGTTCTCGACCGGCACGGGCTGGCGCCAGGTGGCGGAGAGCGGTTCGGACAGCAGCCGCGCCGTGATGTCCGACACGCCGCCGGGCGTATAGGGCACGACGATCCGCACCGCGCGGGAAGGGAAGGCGGCCTGCGCGCCCGCGCCGCGCGCGGCAAGCAGGGCAGGGGTGGCGAGCGCGACGGCGCCGAGGCCGCGGCGGGTGATGGTCATGGTGTTTCCTTCCCTTCGGGCTCGGTGGCCCGAGGCGCATCCTGGCGACGAAGCGCGCGCGGTGGAAGCCGTCCATTCCGCCGCCGCGGGAAGTGCCGTAAAGCCGCGCGCATGAGGATCCTGGCCATCGAGGGCGCGCTGGCGCGCTGTTCCGCCGCGGTGTGGGCGGATGGCGCGGTGGTGGTCGCGTGCGCGACGGATGCGCCGCGCGGCCAGCCCGCGCTGCTGCCGCCGATGGTGGCCGATGTGCTGGCCCGCGCGGGCGGCGCGCCGGACGCGGTGGCGGTGGGTGTGGGCCCTGGCGGCTTCACCGGGCTGCGCGCCGCCATCGCGCTGGCCGAGGGCGTCGCGCGCGGTGCCGGCTGCCCGCTGGCCGGCATCACCACCGGCGAGGCGCTGCTGGCCGCCCTGCCGCCCGGGATGCGGGCCGGGCGGGCGGTCTGGGCCGCCATCGACAACCGGCGCGGCCGCGTGGTGCTCGAAATCTTCGCGCCGGGCGAGGCGACGCCGGCGCCGCCGCTGGTCGCGGCGCTGGATGCGCTGCCGCCGGCACACGGCCCTGTGCTGGTGCTGGGGGATGCCGCCGAGGCCGTCGCCGCCCTGCTGTGCGCGCGCGGTGATGCGGCGCAGTCCCATCCCGGTCTGCCGGATGCTGCCGACCTCGCGCGGCTGGCGGCGCAGCGGCTGCTGGCCGGCGTGCCGCCGCGGCCGGCCGCGCCGCTCTATGCCGAGCCGCCGGCGGTGACCGCGGCGCGCCCGGTGCCGCCCTGAGCCCGCCGGCCATCCTGCCCGTGGGCGTCGAGGCGGCCGCGCTGCTCGCGGCGCTGCACGAAGCGGCCTTCGCGCCGGCCGACCGCTGGTCGGCGCAGGCGATCGGGATGCTGGTCGTGCTGCCCGGCCATTTCGCCCTGCTGGCGGAATGCGACGGCACCCCGGCCGGATTCGCCCTGGGCCGCGTGGCGGCGGAGGAGGCCGAGGTGCTGACCCTGGCCGTGCACCCGGCAGCCCGGCGCGGCGGGATCGGGGCGGCGCTGATGCGGGCGCTGATGGAGGAATCGGCGTGCCGGGGCGCCGGCGAGGTCTTCCTGGAAGTATCGGCAGGCAATGATGCGGCGCGCGCCCTGTATGCCGGGCTTGGCGCGGCCGAGGCCGGGCGGCGGCGGCGCTATTACCCGGACGGCTCGGATGCGCTGGTGCTGCGCCTGCCGCTCAGCCCTTGCGACGCAGCACCAAGCGTGTGATTCCGCCCGGCAATTCGTCCTGCGACAATACTGAATGACCCTGCTCGGCGGCGGTGCGCGGAACATTGCGGCGCGGTTCGTCGCCCTTCATCAGGACCGCAAGCAGCGCGCCGGGCGGCAGTCGATCGAGCGCGAGGCGAACCCGCACGAAGGTCATCGGGCAAGTCTCATGCGTGATGTCGAGGGCGGAAGGCTCCGACACTTCTTCGCTTGCCGGTGGAGTGGATGTTACTGACAAGAAATTTGCTCCTTTCATCATTGCGGTTACGCGAGTCGGGTTCTAGAACACCCCGGCAATTCGACCACAAGGAGGCCCTGTCATGGCCGAATCCAATCCCAGCAGCGAACTTCTCGGCCTGACGGCACAAATCGTGTCGGCGCATGTCTCCCACAACCCGGTTCCCGCGCAGGAACTTCCGAACCTGATCCAGGAAGTGTTCCGCACCCTGTCGGGCGTGGGCAGCGCGCCGCCGCCCGAGCCCGAGCGCCCGCAGCCGGCCGTGCCGATCAAGAAGTCGATCACGCCGGGCTACCTCATCTGCCTCGAGGACGGGAAGAAGCTGAAGATGCTGAAGCGGCATCTCAAGACCTCCTACAATCTTTCGCCGGAACAGTATCGCGAGCGCTGGGGCCTGCCGAACGACTACCCGATGGTCGCGCCGGACTACGCGAAGCATCGCTCCTCGCTGGCCAAGAAGATCGGCCTGGGCACCACGCCGCGTGCGCGCGGCAAGGTCAAGGCGGGCTGAAGGGCGGTGGCAGGATGCCGGGGGCCCTGAAGGCGCCTTGCCGCGCATTCATCCGACGTTCCTGACCCCGCGCCCGCGGCGGGATTGGCCCGCGGGCGCGCGCCGGACTATGGTCCCGGCCCGTGCCGCCCGCGGCGCACCCCTCTGCCGGATGCTGACCCCGTGATCGAGACCCGGACCCGCCCGAGCCCGTCCGCGACCGAAGCGCCCTCGCGAATCGAGCGGCTGTGCATCGAGCGCGGCCTCAAGATGACCGGGCAGCGCCGCTTGATCGCGCGCGTCCTCAGCGATGCCGAGGACCACCCGGATGTCGAGGACGTCTATCGCCGCGCGCTCGCGCTCGACAGCAAGGTGTCGATCGCGACGGTCTATCGCACCGTGCGGCTGCTCGAGGAGAACGGCATCCTCGAGAAGCGCGACTTCGGCGGTGGGCGCGCGCGCTACGACCTCGCGGACCGCGGCCACCACCACCACCTGATCGACGTCGACAGCGGCCGCGTCATCGAGTTCGCCGACGAGGAATTCGACGCGCTGGCCAAGCGGCTCGCCGCGCGGCTCGGCTTCGACCTGGTCGGGCAGCGGCTGGAATTGTTCGGCCGCAAGCCGATCCCCGAGACCTCCCGCCCGGCGCCGCGCCGGCGCCCGCCCGGGACGACTTCGTGAGCCAGGACGACCCCGGCTTCGGGGAACTGCGATCCGGCAATCTGGGCGTCAGGCTCGCGGTCGATGCCGACGAGATCGATGCCGTGCAGGCGCTGCGCTACCAAGTATTCTACACGGAGATGGGCGCGCAGGCCGACGCGCAGACCGCCGCCACGCAGCGCGACCGCGACGATTTCGACGCGGTGGCCGACCACCTGCTGGTGGTGGACCACGACCGGGGCGAGGGCGCGCAGTCGGTGGTCGGCACCTATCGCCTGATCCGCCGGCCGGCGGCGGCGAAGCTCGGCCGCTGGTATTCGGCCGCAGAATACGACATCTCGCGCATCGTCGGCTTCGATGGGCCGGTCCTGGAACTCGGCCGGTCCTGCGTCGATGCGGCGTACCGGACGCGCGGCACGCTGCAACTGCTGTGGGGCGGCATCGCGGCCTATGTCTTCAAGCACGAGATCGCGGTGATGTTCGGCTGCGCGTCGCTGCCGGGCACCGACCTCGATGCGCTGGCGGATGAACTCACCTACCTGGCGGCGCACCACATGGCGCCGGAGGCGATCCGCCCGGTGGCGCTGCCCGACCGCTACGTGCCGATGCTGCGCCGCGACCCGGCGGGGATCGACGTGAAGCGCACGCTGGTCTCGCTGCCGCCGCTGGTGAAGGGCTACCTGCGCCTGGGCGGCTTCGTGGGCGACGGCGCGGTGCTGGACCACCAGTTCAACACCACGGATGTCGCCGTGGTGGTCAAGACCGACCAGGTCACCGACAAGTATTATCGCCACTACGAACGCAAGCGGCGCGAGGCGTAGGCCAGCGGGCGGCCGTCGATCGCCGCCAGCCCCAGCCCGATCAGCGCCATGCCCGCCAGGTGCCGCGGTGCCAGCGTTTCGCCCAGGAACAGTGTGCCGAGGACAATCGCGCTGACCGGGATCAGGAAGGTCACCAGCGCCAGGTTCACCGCCCCGGCCAGCGCCAGGATGCGGAAATACAGGACATAGGCCAGCGCGGTGGACAGCGCCGCCAGCCCCAGCACGGCCCCGATCGCGCCGGCCGAAGGCGCCGCCAGCCGCCAGGGCGCATCGATGGCCAGCGCAACCGGCGCCAGCGCCAGCGCCGCGACGCTGACCTGGCCGACCGCCGCCTGCATCGGCGCGACCCCCGCGGCCCGCAGGCGCCGCCCCCACACCCCAGCAAAGCCGTAGGACAGCGTGGCCGCCAGCATCGCGAGCGTGGCCAGCCCGGCCGCCGCCGCCCCGCCCCAAACCTCCGGCCCCATCATCGCCGCCACACCGCCGAAGCCCAGCGCGACCCCCGCGACCCGTCCCGGCGTCGCGCGTTCCTCGGCCGTCAGCGCATGAGCCACCAGCACGGTCCACAGCGGCGTGGTGGCGTTCAGGATCGCGGCGAGCCCCGAGGGCAACGTCTGCTGCGCCCAGACGATCAGCGTGAAGGGGATGATGTTGTTCAGCACCGCCATCACCGCGATTGCGCCCCAGGCCCGTGCCCCGCGCGGCGGCGCGACGCCCAGCAGCGGCAGCGCCGCCCACAACAGCCCCGCCGCGATGCCCACGCGCAGCACCACCAGCGTCAGCGGCGGCATCTCCGCCACCGCGACGGCGACGAAGAAGAACGACCCGCCCCACAGGACGGACAGCGCGAGCAGCAGGCACCAGGCGAGGGCAGACATCGCGGGGGGCGTATCACGGCCGGCGCGGTCCGGCCTCCCGCGCGTTGCGGCGGTGCTGCCGGGCCGATGCCGCCCGAACGGTCGCGCCTGCCAACCGCCGCCACGGATGCGGTCCGTCGGGAGGGCGAGAAGGCGTGGGTGACGCCTTCCTCCGCTCGATATCAATGCAGCGTGGCGGGTTCCGGCAGCAGGTGCAGGCCGGCATCGACCATGCCGGCGGCGAAGGCGCGGGCCCCGTTCAGCGCCGGGCCGACCGCCTCGGCGGGCAGCCAACCGGCCAGCACGCCGATCGCGTCGGGAATGGCGCCGGCCTGGATGGCGGCGACCAGGCGCAGCATGCCGCGCTCATCCTCGCCGAGCGTCGGGCAGGCGCAGCAATGCACGTCGATCAGGCGCTGGGCATGGGTGCCGATGATGGTCATCAGCACCTCGAACCCCACCAGGCCCTGCGGGGCGAGGCGCGCGAGCGCGAACAGGTGGCGCCAATCCGGGTGCGGCGCGTCGGGGCGCATCAGCGGCGCGGCCCAGGCGCGCATCCCCGCCACGGCGAACAGCGCGGCCGGGCCGAGCGCCATCATGTCCGACACACCCGGGCGCGGCGTGTGTTCGGCGCAGGGCGTCGCGCGCCGCGGGGCGGGCGGCGCGGTGTCATTGGCCGGGAACAGGAAGGGGGAGAGCGGGGGCCTACGCATGGCGGCTTGATACTGCGATTGAGAATAATTCGCAATTAGATTCGTCGGCGTCGCCGCCCTGCCTTGCAGCCTTCACGGCCCTGACGCCAGGGCTTCATTGCTCCGCCATGATCGGCGCGCTACCCCGTGCGGATGGAAGCAGTCGCACGATCGCCCGAGGAAGCGCTGAAGCCGCGCCGGCTGCTGCGCCGCAACCCGCTCCGCTTCAGCCCCTGGATGCCCGGCGAAGTCTGGGGCGACGTGATGGAGCCGCGGCCTCTGGGCGGACGCTTCCGCGCCATCCGCCGCATGACGGGCGCGGCGATCTGGACGCTGCTGTGCATCCCGGTCCAGGCGGTGCTGCTGCAGGTCGCGCCGCGCGCCGCTCAGCGCTTTGCGCGCACCTACCACGCCATGCTGTGCCGGCTGATCGGCATCAAGGTGCAGGTGGTGGGCACGCCCAGCGCCTCGCCCTCGGTGCTGTATGTGTCGAACCATTCCTCCTGGCTCGACATCCTGGTGCTGGGTGGGGTGATCGAGGCCGCCTTCGTCTCCAAGGCCGAGATCGCCAGCTGGCCGCTGGTGGGCACGGTGGCGCGGCTCGGCCGCACGGTCTTCGTCAGCCGCACCCGCAGCGGCACCGGCAAGGAGGCCGGGGACATCCAGCAGCGCCTCGCGGCCGGGGACAGCATCATCCTGTTCCCCGAGGGCACGTCGAATGACGGGACGCGGGTGCTGCCCTTCCGGTCGTCCTTCCTGTCGGTGGCGCAGGATGCGAAGCAGGTGCAGCCGGTCTCGCTGGTCTATGACCGCCTCGGCGGGCTGCCGGCCTGCCGGCGCGACCGGCCGTTCTTTGCCTGGTATGGCGACATGGACATCATGACGCATTTCTGGCGGATTGCCCGGCGGTCCGGCGCGCGCGCCACGGTGCTGCTGCACGAACCGGGCGACCCGGCGGCCTTCCCCGACCGCAAGGCGCTGACGGCCGCGACCAGCGAGGTGGTGGCCGAGGGTGCGGCGCTGCTGCGGCAGAACCGCCCGGTGGTACCGCTGCGGCTGCGCCCGGTCGGCGGCTGATTTGGGCGGCGGCGCACCGTTCCGCATCGCGCGCCGGGGCAACCCGCGATCCGCCCCCGATGCAGCGCCGCGGCGTCATCATCATCGAGACGACGCTTGACCCGGCGCGACGCGCCCAGCCACGCTGCCAACCATGTCGATCCGCTTCGGGCCGAAGGTCGCTTGACCCGCACCGCCCAGGTGCGCATGTCCCCCGCCGATCCCTGCCGCGGCCGCGCGGCGGGGCGAGCGGAGCCTGATCGCGAATGACCGAGACCAACGCCCCCCGCAAGCGCCTGCTGATCCGCACCTGGGGCTGCCAGATGAACGTGTACGACAGCGCCCGCATGGCGGATGTGCTGGCGCCGCTCGGCTATGCGCCCACCGACCAGGTGGAGGAGGCCGACATGGTCATCCTCAACACCTGCCACATCCGGGAGAAGGCGACGGAGAAGGTGTTCTCCGACCTCGGCCGCCTGCGGGATGCCAAGCGCGAGCGCGGTGGCGAGATGGTCATCGCGGTCGCCGGCTGCGTCGCCCAGGCCGAGGGGGCCGAGATCACCGCCCGCGCGCCGTGGGTGGACATCGTGCTCGGCCCGCAATCCTACCACCGCCTGCCGGAGATGGTGGCCCGTGCCTCCCGCGCCGCCGGCGCCATCATCGAGACCGACTTCCCCGCCGAGGACAAGTTCGACCACCTGCCCGAGACCGTGGCCCCGCAGGGCGTCACGGCCTTCCTCACGGTGCAGGAGGGCTGCGACAAGTTCTGTTCCTTCTGCGTTGTGCCCTACACCCGCGGGTCGGAATATTCCCGCCCGGTCGCCGCCATCCTGGCCGAGGCGCAGCGCCTGATCGCGCTGGGCGCGCGCGAACTCACGCTGCTCGGCCAGAACGTCAATGCCTGGCATGGCGAGGGGCCGGGCGGGGACGCCTGGACGCTCGGGCGGCTGGCGCGGCGGCTGGCGGAGATCCCGGGGCTGGCGCGCATCCGCTACACCACGTCCCACCCGCGCGACATGGATGACGACCTGGTCGCCGCGCATCGCGACACGCCGGCGCTGATGCCCTTCCTGCATTTGCCGGTGCAGTCGGGCTCCGACCGCGTTCTGAAGATGATGAACCGCGGCCACACGGCGGATGACTACCGGCGGCTGGTGGACCGGTTGCGCGCCGCCCGGCCTGACCTCGCGCTGTCCACCGACATCATCGCCGGCCATCCGGGCGAATCGGATGCCGACCACGCCGCGACCCTGGCGCTGATTCGCGACATCGGCTTCGCCCAGGCCTTCTCCTTCAAGTATTCCGCGCGCCCCGGCACGCCGGCCGCCACCATGGCCGGGCCGGTGGACGAGGCTGTGAAGGATGCGCGCCTCGCCGAAATCCAGGCCCTGCTGCGCGACCAGCAGGCGGCGTTCAACCGCTCCCGCGCCGGCATGGTCGCGCAGGTGCTGGTCACCGGCCCCGGCCGCCACCCCGGCCAGATGGCCGGGCGCACCCCCTGGCTGAACCCGGTGCATTTCGATGGCCCGGACAGCCTGACGGGCCAGGTGGTGCCGGTGACGATCACGGCGGGGCATCCCAATTCACTTTCGGGCGTTCTGCCCATGCCGGCCCATGCCGCAACCAGGGAGAGACCAGCCGCTTGACCGCCACCCCCAGCCTCGCCCTCCGCACCACCCCATCCCGCAGCCCGGCCGAACAGAGATCGGTCACGCTGCAATTCGACGACAACGTCCTGCTGGCCGCCCTGCATGGGGAACACGACCGGCACCTCGCCCGCATCGAACAGGTGTTGGGCGTGCGGCTCGCCTCGCGGGGCAACCGCATCGCCATCTCGGGCGGGGCCGGGCGGACGGAAATGGCGGAGGCGGCGCTGCTGGCGCTGTGGAAACGGCTCGAACAGGGCCAGCATGTCGGCACCGCGGAGGTCGAGGCCGCGCTGCGACTCGCCGAGGGCAGCGCCGAGCAAGGTGAACCCCGCCTTCCGCTCGCCGACCTGCCGGCGATCCGCACCCGCAAGGGCGCCATTGCCCCGAGGTCACCGGCCCAGGCCGCCTATATCGAGATGCTGGCGCAGCGCGAGATGGTGTTCGGCGTCGGCCCGGCCGGCACCGGCAAGACGTATCTCGCGGTGGCGCAGGGCGTGGCGCTGCTGCAATCGGGCCGGGTGGACCGCATCGTGCTGTCCCGCCCCGCCGTGGAGGCCGGCGAGCGCCTGGGCTTCCTGCCCGGCGACATGAAGGAGAAGGTCGATCCCTACCTTCGCCCCCTTTACGACGCACTGCACGACATGCTGCCCGGCGAACAGGTCGCGCGCAGGATCGCCGCCGGCGAGATCGAGATCGCACCGCTCGCCTTCATGCGCGGCCGCACCCTGGCCCATGCCTACTGCATCCTGGACGAAGCCCAGAACACCACGCCGGCTCAGATAAAAATGTTCCTGACCCGGATGGGGGAGGGGTCGCGCATGGTCATCACCGGCGACCCGACCCAGGTGGACCTGCCCGGCGGCCAGCCCTCGGGCCTGACGGAGGCGCTGCGGATCCTCGACGGGGTCGATGGGATCGGAGTCGCGAGATTCGCGGAACGGGATGTGGTAAGGCATCCGCTGGTGGCCCGGATCGTCGCCGCCTATGGGCGGGCCGACGACCAGACGCGGGCAAAAAAGGAGAGGTATGGAACCGGGAAGTAGCCGTCCTGGCCCTCGTCAGCGTGACGGGGCCGGGCTTCGGAACGGATCGCAGGAGATGGACGACATCTCGGTGATCCTGGCGGCGCCAGGGTGGCGCGCCGCCGTCAAGCGGCCCGAGGCGCTGGCGCGCCGGGCCGCCCAGGCCGCCCTGCGCGAAGCGGGGGCATCCGGTGCGATCACCGTGCTGCTGACGGACGACGCCGCTGTGAAGCGCCTGAACGGCACCCATCGGGGCAAGGTGAAGCCGACCAACGTGCTGTCCTTCCCGGCCGGCGCGCCGGGGCAGCTTGGCGATGTCGCGCTGGCGCTGGGCGTGGTGCGGCGCGAAGCCCGCGACGCCGGCCGCCGCGCCGCCGCCCACCTGGCGCACCTGGTCGCCCATGGCGCGCTGCACCTGGCCGGCCACGACCACATCGAGGCCGGCGAAGCCCGCCGCATGGAACAGGCCGAGGCGCGCGTGATGCGCCGGCTGGGCCTGCCCAACCCCTGGCGCGGGGTATCGTGATGGACCCGCCCCCCCCTGCGGATCGCGCCCCGCGCGATCCGGGAGCGCATGGCGCGACCGCGCCCAACCCAATAGCCGCCGCCTGCGCGCCAGTGCGTGGCGCGAAGGCAAGCCGGCCGGACGGCTGGCGCCCGCCGTTTGAGGGCGCAAACCAATGAGCGACCTCTCGTCGCGCACAGGGCTGTTCTGGAAACTCCAAGCCCTGATGCGCCGCAAGGAGGCGGAATCCGTCCGCGACCGCGTCGGCGAACTGATCGGCGGCAGCGAGGACAAGGGCGACACGGACGGCAGCGAGCCGGACACCTCCGACCTCGACACCCATGAACGCGCCCTGCTGTCCAACGTGCTGCGCCTGCGCGGCATCACCGCCTACGACGTCATGGTGCCGCGCGCCGACATCATGGCGATGCCGGAGGACCACACCCTCGACCAGGCGATCGCGCTGATCCAGCGCGACGGGCACAGCCGCTACCCGGTGTATCGCGAAAGCCTCGATGACATCGCCGGCATGGTCCACATCAAGGATGTCTTCGCCGCGGTCGGCCAATCCGGCCCGTTCAGCCTGAAATCCATCGAGCGCAAGCCGCTGTTCGTGGTGCCGTCCATCCCGGTGCTCGACCTGCTGCTGCAGATGCGCCAGGCGCGCACCCACATGGCGCTGGTGGTCGACGAATACGGAGGCATCGACGGGCTGGTGACCATCGAGGACCTGGTGGAGACCATCGTCGGCGACATCTCCGACGAACACGACGAGGACGCCGAACCGCACATGACGGAACGGCCCGACGGGACCATCGAACTCGACGCCCGCATGCCGGTCGAAACCTTCGAAGCCCGCCTGGGCCAAATCCTGACCGACGAGGAACGCGCCGCCGACATCGACACCGTCGGCGGCCTGGTCTTCACCCTGGCCGGCCGCGTGCCCGCCAAGGGTGAACTGGTCTCCCACCCCTCAGGCCTCGAATTCCGCATCCTCGACGCCGACCCCCGCCGCATCCGCCGCCTGCGCGTGCGACCACCCGGGAGCAATCCCACACGCGCGGCAGCCGAGTAGGCGCTGGGTGGTGCTGGGGTGGCGTAGGGCGACCGGGGGGCCAGCCCCCCGGACCCCCCGCTGGGAGGCAACCGCCTCCCAGACCCTGGGTCAAAGGGCTGGTGGGGAGGAGGGGCATGTCGTGGCCTTCGCGTCGGGCCCACCGATGAGCCCCTCCTCCCCACCAGCCCTTCTGTTTCCGCGGGTCCGGGGGCACGTATGCCCCCGGCGGGAGGGTTCGGGAGGGCAGAGCCCTCCCGGTTCGCCATCTGCCATTCCAACCCCACCCCTCGCCTGACTAGGACTGCCGCGCATGTTGGATCGTTTCCTGGGTCATCTCGCCGCGCGGCGGGGGTGGCGGATGTGGGTCACGGTGGTGGGGTTGGGGGCTTTGGCGGCCTTGGCCTTGCCGCCGGTGCATGCGGTGCCGGTGTTGCTGCTGGCGGTGCCGGGGTTGCTGGTGATGCTGGGCGAGGGGGGGTGGCGCCGCGCCTTCTGGCTTGGGTTTGCCTGGGGATGGGGGTTTTTCGCGGCCGGGCTGTATTGGATCACGCATGCCATCCTGACCGAGGTGGAGCGTTTCTGGTGGCTGGTGCCGGTGGCGGTGCCGGCGCTGGCCTTGCCCCTGGCGGTGTTCGTGGCGGTGCCGGCGGCGCTGGCGGTGCAGGTTCGGGCGGGTTGGCCGCGCGTGCTGGTGTTCTCGGGCGGGTTCGTGCTGTTCGAATTGCTGCGGGGGTGGGTGTTCACGGGTTTCCCGTGGAACCTGCTGGGCACGGTCTGGGCGTTCGACGCGCTGCCGCTGCAGGGGGCGGCCTGGATCGGGGTGCATGGGCTGTCGCTGGTGACCGTGCTGGTGGCAGCGACACCGGTGCTGGGGCGCCGCGCGATGGCGGGCGGTGCGGCGGTGCTGGCGGGCTTCGCGCTGTTCGGCGTGCTGCGCCTGTGGCCGGCGGAGCCGGAGCCGCAACCCGTCGGCGTCCTGATCGTTCAGGGGAACGTGGCGCAGGAGGTGAAATGGCGCGAGGACCAGAGGATCCCGATCCTGCGCCGCTACATCGAGGGCACGCGGGAGGCCGCGCTGGCGGCCCTGCGCGAATTGCCGCCGGAGCATGGGTTGGTGGTGATCTGGCCCGAGACGGCGGTGCCCTTCCTGCTGGCCGAGGACGTGGAGGTGCGCCAATTGATCGCCGGTGCCTTGCCGCAGCGGGCGATGCTGCTGACCGGCACGGTGCGGGCGGAGCGCGGGTCCGACGGGCGGGCGCGCCGGGTGTTCAATTCCCTGGTGGCGATCGACCCGGCGGGCGAGGTGCGCGGCCTGCAGGACAAGATGTTCCTGGTGCCCTTCGGCGAATACATGCCGCTGTCGGGCCTGCTGCCGGTGCGCCTGGTGCAGGGGGGCATGGACTTCACGCCGGGCGATTCGCGCCGCGCTGTGCGCGCGGGATGGGTGCCGCCCTTCGGCGCGCTGATCTGCTACGAGGTTATTTTCCCCGCAATGGTTGTGCCCTCGGAGCGTCCCGCCTGGCTGGTGAATGTGACGAATGACGCCTGGTTCGGCGTATCGGCGGGGCCATGGCAGCATCTGGCGGCGGCGCGGCTGCGCGCGGTCGAGGAAGGCCTGCCGCTGGCGCGTGCGGCGCAGACCGGTGTCTCGGCCGTGTTCGATGCACGCGGGCGGATGGTGGCGCGGACAGAATTGGGCGAAACGGGGGTGTTGCAGGCGCCCTTGCCCGCGCCGGGCGAGGTGACGGTCTTCGCGCGCCTTGGTCTTGTGATCCCGATCACATTTGCGACCGGACTATTCGCCCTGGGGTGGTGGTTTGGCCGACGTGCACCGCGCGTCGGGCGAGGCTGAGCCGCGGGTCTGGCGCAAAAAAGTCTCAAAAAGTGAGAATGTGAAAAAGAGTTGACGAAAGATGAACTCCCGCCTATTCCTGCGACACTCTTTGGGCGTTAATGCCTGACTTACCGTTTTGCGAAGGGCGCGTGTAGAAATGCGGGGCGCGGAGGGCCGGATGGCTAGTGACGAGACCGTGGAGCGCGTCGAGCGCGAACATCGGGCCAGCCCGATCGACGTGCATGTGGGGACGCGTGTCCGCCTGCGTCGGACCCTCCTGGGCATGAGCCAGGAGAAGCTCGGCGAGGCGCTGGGACTGACCTTCCAGCAGATCCAAAAGTATGAACGCGGCGTTAACCGTATCGGCGCCAGCCGTTTGTTCGACCTGGCGCGCGTGCTGGATGTGCCGATCGGCTTCTTCTTCGACGACATGTCGCCCGAACTGGGTGGCAATGCCGCCAACCGTTCGCGCGGCGCTGCCTTCGGCTTCGCCGAGGGGCAGGAAGGCTTCGAGGACGACACGCTGCACCGGCGCGAGACACTGGAGTTGGTGCGCGCCTACTACCGCATCACCGACCCGTCGGTTCGCAAGCGCGTCTTCGACCTGATCAAGACCCTGTCGCCGAACGAATAGCGGCAGGGCGCGCGGCGGGTCACACCCCGCGCGCGCAGTGCAGCAGCACCGCCGGGCGGCCCGGGGCGAGGTGCAGGTCGATCTCGTCAGGCCTTGCCCAGCCGAGCGTCGTGGCCCCGCTGGTGGGGTCCTGGCCGCGTTCCTGCGGGGCGCCGAACAGGCGTTCCATACGCGCCCGCAGCGCGTCGGCCTGATCGGCCTCCGCCTGCGCCGAGACGCATACCAACCCACCATTGCGCGCATCGAAGGCAAACGCGACCGTCAGGCGCAGCGTGCCGGACCGGAAGGTGCCGGCGGCGCGGTATTCCATGCGCGCATTGGGCACCGGCCGGCGTTGCGCCAGCGGCAGGACCTGTACCGCCCCGCGCGAAGCTGCGACCACCTGCTGCTGGGTCATGCCCCAGCGGGTATTTTCCCAATGCGCCTGCGCGGGGCCGGCAAGGCAGGCCAGCGCGGCGGCCAGCGCCAGGGCGCACCGCCCCATCACGCCCGCCCGTGGCAGACCTTGAACTTCTTGCCCGACCCGCAGGGGCAGGGCGCATTGCGCGGCGTGCGGTGCCAGGTGGCCGGATCGTCCGGGTCCACGCCCTCGGCGATCGGGCGCGGCGCGGCGGTGCCGATCGCCATCGGCACTGCCTCGTAGGTCGTGCCGCCGCCATGGGCCATTTCCAGCTCCGCCGCGGCCATGGCCGGGTCCGGGTGGCGCATGTCCAGGAACCCGATTCCCTCCGGGGAGGGCGGCGGCGCATCCGGGCGCAGTTCGATACGCAGCAGCAGCGACGTCACGCGCTCGCGCAGGTCCGACAGCATGCTGTTGAACAGCGCGAAGGCCTCGGACTTGTACTCGTTCAGCGGGTCGCGCTGGCCATAGGCGCGCAGCCCGATCCCCTGGCGCAGGTGGTCCAGCGCCAGCAGGTGTTCCTTCCACACCTGGTCGAACACCTGGAGCAGAAGCGATTTCTCGACCTGGCGCATGATCTCCGGGCCGACATTGGCGGCGCGCGCGGCGTAGGAACGGTCGGCCGCTTCCTCCAGCCGGTCTCGCACCGCGTCGTCGTCGATGCCTTCCTCTTTCGCCCAATCGGCGACCGGGACATCGAGGTTCAGCACGTCCTGCACCTGGCGCTGCAGCGTCTCCAGGTCCCACTGTTCCGGGTAGGCGTTCTCGGGGATGCAGCGGGCAACGAGTTCCGCGATGGTCTCGCGGCGCATCTCCTGCACCGTCTCGGCGACGTCGTCGGCCATCATGAAGGCGCGGCGCTGGGAATACACTTCCTTGCGCTGGTCGTTCATCACGTCGTCGTACTTCAGGAGGTTCTTCCGCATGTCGAAGTTGCGCGCCTCGACCTTCTTCTGAGCCTTCTCCAGCGCCTTGTTGATCCAGGGATGGACGATCGCCTCGCCATCCTTCAGGCCCAGCTTCTGCAACATCCCGCCCATGCGGTCGGAGCCGAAGATCCGCATCAGGTCGTCTTCCAGCGACAGGAAGAAGCGCGAGGCGCCGGGGTCGCCCTGGCGGCCCGAGCGGCCGCGCAGCTGGTTGTCGATGCGCCGCGATTCGTGGCGTTCCGTGCCGATCACGAACAGCCCGCCGGAGGCCTTCACCGCCGGGCGGACCGCCTCGACCTCGGCCTTGTGCTTGATGACGGCGGCCTCGTAGGCCTCGCCCTCATTGGTGCCGGCCTCGTGGCGGGCCAGCATCTCGTAGTTGCCGCCCAGCTGGATGTCGGTGCCGCGGCCGGCCATGTTGGTGGCGATGGTCACCGCGCCCGGCCGGCCGGCCTGGGCGACGATGCCGGCCTCCTGCTCGTGGTAGCGGGCGTTCAGCACCTGGTGCGGCACGTTCTTCTGCTTCAGCAGGGTCGAGATGAGTTCCGACTTCTCGATGCTGGTGGTGCCGACGAGCACGGGCTGGCCGCGGTCGCGCGCCTCGGCGATCAGCACCGCCACGGCCTCGTACTTCTCGGCGGCGGAGCGATACACCTCGTCGTCGGAATCCTCGCGCGCCACCGGCACGTTGGTCGGGATCTCGACCACTTCCAGCTTGTAGATCTCGGCGAATTCATCGGCCTCGGTCGATGCCGTGCCGGTCATGCCCGCGAGCTTCGGGTACAGGCGGAAATAGTTCTGGAAGGTGATGGAGGCGAGCGTCTGGTTCTCCGGCTGGACGGTCACATATTCCTTGGCTTCCAGCGCCTGGTGCAGCCCGTCCGAATAGCGCCGGCCCTCCATCATGCGGCCGGTGAATTCGTCGATGATGACGATCTTGTCGTTGCGGACGACGTATTCGACATCGCGCTTGAACAGCGCATGCGCGCGCAGGCTCTGGTTCAGGTGGTGCACGACCGAGACATTGCCGATGTCGTACAGGTCGCCTTCGGTGACCAGCCCGCCATCCTTCAGCATCTGCTCGACACGTTCGCTGCCGGCCTCGGTCAGGGTGACGGTGCGCTGCTTCTCGTCCTTCTCGAAGGTGGTCTCGTCCTTGACGAGTTCCTTCACCACCTCGTTCACGGTGCGATACAGGTCCGAGGAATCATCCGTCGGCCCGCTGATGATGAGCGGCGTGCGCGCCTCATCCACCAGGATGGAGTCGACCTCGTCCACGATGCCGTAGGCGAAGTCGCGCTGGACCATGTCCTCCAGCCGGTACTTCATGTTGTCGCGCAGGTAGTCGAAGCCGTATTCGTTGTTGGTGCCATAGGTGATGTCGCAGGCGTAGGAGGCGCGGCGTTCATCATCCGTCAGGCCATGCACGATGGTGCCGACCGTCAGCCCCAGGAAGGTATAGAGCCGCCCCATCCATTCCGCATCGCGGGTGGCCAGGTAGTCGTTCACCGTCACCACATGCAGGCCCTTGGCGGGCAGGGCATTCAGGTACACCGGCAGGGTCGCGACCAGGGTCTTGCCCTCGCCGGTCTTCATCTCGGCGATCTTGCCCTCGTGCAGCACCATGCCGCCGATCATCTGCACGTCGAAGTGCCGCAGGCCGAGGACACGCCGCGCGGCCTCGCGCACCGTCGCGAAGGCTTCGGGCAGGAGGTCGTCGAGGCTCTCGCCCTTCTCCAGGCGTTCGCGGAACAGAACGGTCTGGTTGGCCAGCGCTTCGTCGGACAGCGCTTCCATCTGCGGCTCGAGCGCGTTGATGGCCGGCACGCGCGCCTGGTAGCGCTTCAGCGCACGGTCGTTGGAAGTACCGAAGATGGCGGCAGCGAGGCGGGCGAACATCGGGGGTTTCGGTCTCCGTCGGGCGGGCGACCCGGTCGGGCATCGCCCCACAGCAGGGGTGCCGACTCGGATCGCGCCGCGCCCGGCCGGACCGAGGCGGTCCAGGCGGGTCGCGGCGCGGCCCCGGCAGAGATAGGCGGGCACTCCCCCCGGGTCAACGCCGAGCGGCCCGCGGGCGCCTTGTAGGGGCGGGGTGGTTCGGCCATCTTCCGGTCTTCCCCGGACCAGAAAACGCATGACCCTTCGCCCTCGCCCCGCCCATCCGCTTCGCGCGGGCCTTGCCCTGGCGCTTGCGGTCGGCCTTGCCCCCGGCGCCCTGGCCCAGCCGGCTCCGGCTCCGGCCGCGCCGGCCGCCGCCGCACCCGCCGACCCGGTGGTGGCGCGCGTCGATGGCGAACCCATCCTGCTGTCCGACCTGACCGCCGCGATGCGCGACCTGCCCGAGGAAGTGCGCGGCGCGCCGCCGCAGGTGGTGCTGCCCCTGTTGCTCGACCAGATGATCGCCGGGCGTGCGGTGACCGCCGCCGCGCGGCGCGCCCGCCTGGACCAGGATGCCGAGGTCCGCGCGCGCATCCGCCGCGCCGAGGAACAGGAGCTCCAGCAGGCCTGGCTGTCTCGCGAGATTTCATCCCGCGTCAACGATGCTGCCGTGCGCGCCCGCTACGACCGCGAGGTCGCCGGCCGCCCGGCCGAGGAGGAGGTCCGCGCCCGCCACATCCTGGTGCCGACCGAGACCGAGGCGCGCGCCGCCCTGGCCGAGGTGCGCGGCGGTGCGGACTTCACGGCCGTCGCGCAGCGCCGTTCGACCGGCCCGGGGTCGCGCGAGGGCGGGGATCTCGGCTTCTTCCGCCGCGGCGACATGGTGCCGGAATTCGCCACCGCCGCCTTCGCCCTGCAGGCGGGCCAGGTCAGCGAGAACCCGGTGCAGTCCCCCTTCGGCTGGCACGTCATCAAGGTCGAGGAACGCCGCACCGCCGCCCCCCCGCCCTTCGAGGAAGTGGCCCAGGCGATCCGCCAGCAGCTGATGGAGGCCGAGGTGACGGCCGCAGTCGAGCGCGCGCGCGGCGAGGCGCGGGTCGAACGTTTCAACCTGGATGGGACCGCCCCGCGCGCCATCGACGCGGCGGAACCGCCGGCCCCGGCCGCCCCGCCGGCACGGCCTGGCGCCCCCGCCCGCCGCTGAACGACCATTGAGGCTGCCGGCGCCCCCGGGCACCGGCGCCGCACCGCGTATGGCACGCGCCTTCCGCTGACCACGACACCGAGCAAGACGAACGAGGAACCGCCATGGCCGGCAAGGACCACCCCGTCTCCCCCCTCGCGCTGCCCATGCCCGAGATGCCGCCGGTGCCCGGCGTGCAGGTGGCCACCGGCATGGCCGAGATCCGCTACCGCGCGCGCGAGGACGTGATGGCCATGGCCTTCCCGGCCGGCACCACGGCGGCGGGCGTGTTCACCAAGAACCGCTGCCCCGGCGCGCCGGTCGAATGGTCGCGCGCCGCGCTGAAGGGCGGCAAGGCGCGCGGCCTGGTGGTGACCTCCGGCAATTCCAACGTCTTCACCGGCAAGGCCGGGCGCGAGACCTGCGCGCGCACCGCCGAGGAAGCCGCGCGCATCCTCGGCTGCAAGCCGAAGGAGATCTTCCTCGCCAGCACCGGCGTGATCGGCGAGCGCCTGCCGACCGAAAAGCTGGTCGGCGCGCTGCCCAAGGTGTTCGGCGCGGTGGCCGAGGCCGGCTTCGACCACGCCGCGCGCGCCATCATGACGACCGACACCTTCCCCAAGGCGGCGACGCGCACGGCCATGATCGGCGAGACAACCGTCACCATCGGCGGCATCGCCAAGGGGTCGGGCATGATCGCCCCCGACATGGCGACGATGCTGTCCTTCCTCGCGACCGATGCGAAGATCCCGGCGGGTGCCTTGCAGGCGCTGCTGAAGAAGGGCTGCGACAAGTCCTTCAACTGCATAACGGTCGATTCCGACACGTCCACGTCGGACACCGTGATGCTGTTCGCCACCGGCGTCGCCAAGCACCCGCGCGTGCCGGCCGAGGGCGGCCCGGTCCTGAAGGACTTCGCCCGCGCGCTGAACGAGGTCCTGATGGAGCTGGCACTGATGGTCGCGCGCGATGGCGAGGGCGCGCAGAAGCTAATCCGCATCGACGTGACCGGCGCGGTGACGGCGCGGTCCGCACACCGCATCGGCATGTGCATCGCCAATTCGCCGCTGGTGAAGACCGCCATCGCCGGCGAGGACGCCAATTGGGGCCGCATCGTCATGGCCGTTGGCAAGGCGGGCGAACCGGCCGACCGCGACAAGCTGTCCATCGCCGTGGGCGGCACCTGGATGGCGCGCGAGGGTGGCGTGGTGGATGGCTACGACGAGACGCCGGTGGTGGCGCACATGAAGGGGCGCGAGGTCGAGATCACGGTCGATATCGGGTTGGGCCGCGGGAAGGCCACGGTGTGGACCTGCGACCTGACGCATGGATACATCGACATCAACGGGTCGTATCGGAGCTGACCGACCCGCTGCCCGGATCGCGGCCGTGCCGCGATCCGGTGGACCGCTACGCCACCGCGATGCAGTCGATCGACACCATGAAGTCCGGATGCGCCAGCCGCACCGATTCCGTGGTCTGCCGCGCCGGGTAGTTGCCGTCCTGGAAGAAGGTCTTGAAGGTCGCGTCGAATTCCGCGTAGCGGCCCATGTCGGTCAGCGCGACGTTCATCTTCACCGCCTTCTCCAGCGATGTGCCGGCTTCCTCCAGGATCGCCTGCATGTTCGCCATGACCTGGCGGACCTGCGCGACCAGGTCGCCCTTGTCGATCGTGGCCGCCATGCGCTCGGCGCCGCGGAAGGGCGTCACGCCGGTCACGAAGACGAAGCCGCCCGCCTTCACCGCGTGGTTCACCCCCGAACGCATCGGCGTCACGCGGGGGGAGGTGATGATCTGTCGGTCCATGGGTGATCCAGTCTTTGGTTGCGCCGCAGTGGCGGGTCGTCTGCCCGGCGTGACGTCGCGTCAGTCCTGCGCGAGGCCGAGTGCGGAGATCAGCCGGCCGAGCCGCTCATTCTCCGACCGGATGCGGTCGGTCAGCCCGGCCGGCGTCAGCACCAGCGGCGAGGCGCCCAACGGCAGCTTCTCGGCGAAGGCCGGGTCGTTTGCCGTCGCGTGGAAGGCCTCGGCGGCGCGCGCGACGATCGCCGCGGGCGTGCGCCGGGGGAAGAAGAAGCCGGCCCAGGCATTGAGCATCTGCGCGTCCGGCGCCGCCTCGCGGAAGGTCGGCACGTCGGGGAATTCGGCGCTGCGCGTCGGGCCGCTATAGGCCAGCGGCCGCAACCGGCCCGTCTGCATGTGCGGCACGGTGATGGAGGCGGAATCCATCGTCACCTGCACGCGGTTCGCCAGCAGGTCGGTATTGGCCGCGGCGCTGGTGCGGTACGGCACGTGCTGCATGGTGAAGCCGAAGGCGCGGCTGATCGTCTCGATGTTCAGGTGCGGCACCGTCGCATTGCCGGGCGAGCAGTAGAAGATCGGGTTGTCCGCCGGGCGCGCCTTCGCGTAGGCCACCAGCTCGGCCAGCGTATGCACCGGCAGAGTCGCGTTCACCGCCAGGTAGGTGCTGGAGAGATACGCACCACCGACCGGCGCGAAGTCGTTGACGGGGTCGTAGCGCACAGCCTGCTTGTTGGCATGCGGCGCGATGGTCAGCGCGGCCGCCGCGATCATGCCCATCACCGATCCATCGGCGGCGCTCTGCGCGATGTTGAAGGCGCCGAGCGTGCCGCCGGCCGCCGGCTGGTTCTCCACGACGAAGGTGCCGCCGCCGCGCGCGGCGTGGCGGTCGAGGAAGACGCGCGCCACCTGGTCGGTGATGTTGCCCGCGCCATAGGGCACGATCATCTTCACCACGTCGCCGCGGCCCTGCGCCCGGGCGCCGCCGATGGCGGCGGCGGCTGCCGGGATACCGAGCAAAGCGCGGCTGCCCGCCGCGATACCGAGCAAAGCGCGGCTGCCCGCCGCGACACCAAGCAGCGACCGGCGCCGCAGCCCCGGGAACAGCGGCGGAAGTTCGCGCGTCATGGCCTGGAATGCCTCGGATGTTGCATCGCACACTCAAGGCAGCTCGCGGGCGCCTGTCAACGCGGCGCACCGGCATCATGGGTCGCCGGCGCGCCGCCGGCCCGGTAGCCTGCGCGCGATGCCGGGATGCGCCCGGCGGTGCGGGGTGCTGGCAATGGCGGTGGGCGGTTTGGCAGGCGAGGTCGCGTGACGATACTGCTCGGCATGATCGCCCTGCTGGCGACCTGCGCCTGGCTGGCCGGGGTGGTGTGGTTCCTGCGTTTCTTCCGTGCGCCGTCGGTGGAGGTGCTGGGCCGCGTCACGCTGCTGCTGGCGGTGACCGGCCGTACCGATGGGCTGCCGCCCTTGTTCGCCGCGCTGGCGCGCCAGACGCTGCGCCCACGACGGATGCTGGTGGCGATCGAAGCCGAGACCGACCCAGCGCTCGCCCAGGTGCGCGAACTGCAACACCTGTTGCCCTTCCCGATCGAGGTCGTGGTCGCCGGCCTCGATGACACGCGCAGCCAGAAGGCGACGAACATGATCGCCGCGCTCGCGCGGGTGGATGCGGATGATGATGCGCTGGTGCTGCTCGATGCCGATATCCTGCCGCAGGATCATTGGCTGTCCTGGCTGGCAACACCCGCGCTGAATGGTGCTGCGGATGTGGTCACGGGCTATCGCTGGCATGCGCTGGACGGCGCGGGGCCGGGGCGCCATGTGGTGGCCTGGCTGGATCGCTCGCTGGCGCTGGGGCCGCGGTTCCTCGCGTCGGGGCTGGTGTGGGGCGGGTCGGTTGCGGTCTCGCGCGATGCGCTGGCGCGCATGGACATGGCCGATGCGCTGGGCCGCACTTTCTCGACCGATGGCGCGATCAGCAGGCGCGCGCGTGCGCTCGGCCTGCGCGTGCTGACGCGCCGCGCGGTGCTGCTGCCCACCCCGCCCGAGGGCGGCGACCGCGAGGCCATCGCCTTCAAGACGCGGCAATTGCAGATCGTGCATGTCTATGTGCCGTCGTTGTGGGTGTGGCTGGGTGTGGCGCTGCATGCCGAGGCGCTGGTGCTGCCGCTCGCACTTCTGGGCCTGGGCGGCAGCGGGCTGGCGCTGGGCTTCGTGGGCGCGGTGGGCGCGGTGGGCGTGGCGCGCGCGGTGCTGCATGACCGCGTGACGCGCGCCGTGGGCATCCACGAACGCCTGCCCGCACGCGCCGCGCAGGTGGCGCTGGGCGCGCTGGCGCCGCTCACCGCGCCGGCGGTGGTCGCGCTGTTCTGGACCAGCGCGCGCACGCGCGTCATCCGCTGGCGGCACATCGAATACGAGGTGCGCGGACCGGAGGATGTCCGCGTGCTGCGCCGCCATAAGCCGGGCGCTGCGGCGTGAGCGCGGCGACGCGCCGGTGCGGCGCGACCGCGCATCGTGGCGGTGCGCGGTGACGCCCGGCATCTGCCCCATCACCGGCGAGGCCGCGACGCTGCTGCAGGACATCTCGCCCGCCCTGCTGCGCGGGCTGTGGCGCCGCGCCTTCAAGGTGGACCCGACGCCGCTGCCGGCCGCGCGCATCGGGGTGTATCGCAGCCCCTGTGGCCTGGTGTTCTTCGCCCCCGCCTTCGAAGGCGACGGCGCCTTCTACGATGCGCTGTACCGGCGCCTCGATGCCGGGGGACGGGTGCGCGCGGCGGGGCGCGACCGCGCCGAATACCCGCATGCGGCCGCGCGCATCCGCGACGGCGATGCGGTGCTGGAAGTCGGCGCCGGCGCGGGCGCCTTCGCGCGGCTGGTGCCGGGTGCGCGGTATGTCGGGCTCGACCCCAACCCCGGCGCCTATGCCGACCCCGCGGCCGATATCCGCGCCGAAAGCCTGGCCGACCATGCCGCGGCACATCCCGGCGCCTACGACGCCGCCGTCGCCTTCCAGGTGATCGAGCATGTGGCGGATCCGCTGGCCTTCGCCACGGACATGGTTCGCTGCCTGAAGCCGGGCGGGGTGCTGATGCTGGGCGCGCCGGTCTGGCCCTCGGCCATGACGGCGATACCGGATTTCGTTTTCAACGCGCCGCCGCACCACCTGTCGTGGTGGAACGCGGATGCCATGCGCGCGCTGGCCGGACGCCTGCGGCTTTCGGTGGAGGAGATCCGCCCGCTGCCCCCCGTCGCGGCCCAGCCACTGATCCACTGGATGGGCCGGATGGCGCCGGTGAAGACACGCCCGGACGGCCCGTGGTTCGCGCCGCGGCGGTCCTGGTATGCGTCGCTGGCGGTGGCGTTCCTGCTCGGGCGCATCGCCGCCGCCCTGCTGCCGCTTCCGCGCAACGCCGCGCCGATGTTCGTGCTGCTGGTGGCGCGCAAGCCTTGACGACGGGCGTGCCGGCGCCGTTCCTGGCGTGCCAATGCCCGAATCCGACGTGACCTTCGCGCCGCTCGAGACCGCGCGGTTCCTGCTGCGCCCGCTGCGCGCCACCGATGCCGCCGAACTGCACCGCCTCGTGAATGACTGGGAGGTGGCGAAGACCCTGGCCCGCGTGCCCTTCCCCTATTCGCGCGACCTGGCGGATGACTGGATCGCCTCCACCGCCGAACGCATCGCCGAGGGCGAGGCCTATCACCTCGCGATCGCCCGGCGCGAGGACGACGTGCTGGTGGGCTGCTGCGGCCTGACGCGCGACCGCGAGGACCGCTCTGCCGACCTCGGCTACTGGATCGGCCGGCGGCACTGGGGGCAGGGGATCGCGCCGGAGGCCGCCGGGCGGCTGGCGCGCTGGGCGCTGGCGAACCTCGATCTCAACCGCATCACGGCGTCTGCGCTGACCGACAATGCGCGATCGGCCGCGGTGCTGGCGCGGATCGGGTTTCGCGAGACCGGGGCGGGGGCGCAGGATTTCCTCTCGCGCGGGCGGGCCATGGCGGTGCGGCTGTTCGAGGCCGGGCGCGCCGACCTGGCACCTGCGCCCGCCGCCGCGGCGCCGGTGCGCCAGGCCGCGCCGGGCGGCAAGCCGATCCTGCTGGTCGCAGCCATCGGCCTGATCGACCCCGATGGTCGCGTGCTGCTGGCCCGCCGCCCCGAGGGCAAGCCGATGGCCGGCCTGTGGGAGTTTCCCGGCGGCAAGGTGCATGCGGGGGAGACGCCGGAAGCCGCGCTGATCCGCGAAGTGAAGGAAGAACTCGGCATCGACGTGACCGAGGCGTGCCTTGCCCCGTTCGCCTTTGCCTCGCATGGCTACGAGGCGTTCCATCTGCTGATGCCGCTGTTCCTGTGCCGGCGCTGGGTGGGGAATGTCACGCCGATGGAAGGCCAGGCGCTCGCCTGGGTGCGGCCGCAGAAGCTCGCGGACTATGCGATGCCACCGGCGGATGTGCCGCTGGTGGCGTTGCTGCGGGATTTTCTCTGACGATGGCGGCGCGGCGTGGCGGCGGAGGGCGGCACGAAGCCGATCGGGCGCCAAAGGCGCCGGTCCTGCTGTCGGGCGGCAATCCGCAGATCCCCATGGGCTTCGGGGACGCGCCTGTGCAGGCCTATATCGCTGCCGTGCCCGGCTGGAAGCAGGCGGTTTGCCGGGCCATCGACGAGACGATCACCGCCGAGGTGCCGGGCGTGATGAAGGCGGTGAAGTGGAACTCGCCGCTCTACGGTGTCGAGGCCGGCCGCTACTTCCTCGGCTATCACTGCTTCGCGCGCTACGTGAAGGTGAGCTTCTTCAAGGGCCAGCTGCTCGACCCCCCGCCGCCAGGCGCGTCGAAGCAGCCGCAGGTCCGCTACCTCGATATCCGCGAGAACGACGCGCTCGGCGCGCAGTTTGCCGCCTGGGTACGGGAGGCCAGCCGGCTTCCCGGCGAGGCGATGTAGAGCGGATCGGACGCGGCTTTATTCCGCGGCCTTGGTTTCCTCGGCCAGCCAGGGCCAGCGCAGCTTCACCACCGGGCTGTCGGGGTGATAGGCGTGGCAGGTGCCGATGATGCTCGGGCGCTTGCGTACCCCGGTGGCTTCCTCGCGCACCAGTTCCTTCGCGCGGCGCACCGGGTACAGCGTCTGGTAGGCGACGGTCGCCATCTGGGCGAGTACCTCGCGCAGATGCGTGCAGCCCATCACGCCGCCGACGCGCTCGTTCACCGCGCGGTTGAAGCCTGGGCCGATCGTCAGCCCTGCCAGCCGCGCGAAGTTCGGCGCCGCCTGCGGGCAGACGGCGTAGGGCGTGTGGTCGGACACGGCCTCGCAGGCGTGGATCAGGAGGTCTTCGTCGACGGTCAGGCGGATCCACATGCCGTGCAGGGGCGTACCTGGGGGCAGGAAGCCGCGTTCCTCGTTGTCGAAGCCGTAGGTTTTGGTGTCGAGCAGGTGGGCTTCGATGTCGAACAGCCCGTCGGCGCGGCGGTAGCCGTGCATGTCGATCTGGCGGCGGTGCAGCGGTTCGCGCGCGGCGGCTTCGGACAGTGGCATGACGCCCCCGGGTGCAGTGCACCATTGGGTTATCCCACCCCGTCCAGGCGGTCCAGGTGGCACTGCCACCTGGCGGGAGGGTCCGGGAGGGCGGCGCCCTCCCGGGGGCTTACTGCGCCCCTTCGTCGCGCAGAAGTGTTGCGACGGTATCGGCCGGAACGTCGCTGCTGGTAAAGCAGTCGCCCGCCCCGCGCATCAGCACGAAGCGCATGGTCCCGTCGCGGTTCTTCTTGTCCTTGGCCATGCGCCCCAGCAGGGCATCGGTGGCGAAGCGCCGCGGCAGGTCCGTGATGCGCGCCGGCAGCCCGCACTCCGCCAGATGCGCCATGACGCGCGATGGCCATTCCTGGCTGCAATGCCCGAGCCGCGCCGACAGCGCCGCCGCCAGGCCGAGCCCGACGGCCACGGCCTCGCCATGCAGCAGGGAGCCGTCGAAGCCGGCCTCGGCCTCCAGCGCATGGCCGAAGGTGTGGCCGAGGTTGAGCAGCGCCCGCCCGCCCTCGGCCGATTCCTCGCGCTCGTCGGCGGCGACGATGGCGGATTTCAGCCGGCAGGATTCCACCACCGCATGGGTCAGGGCGGCGGTGTCGCCGGCGACCACGGCGGCGCCATGCGCCTCGCACCAATCCCACAGCGGGCCTTGCAGCAGGCCGTGCTTGGCGACCTCGGCGTAGCCGGCGCGCAATTCGCGCGGGGGCAGGGTGGCCAGGGTGTCGGTATCGGCCAGCACGATGCGCGGCTGGTGGAAGGCGCCGGCCAGGTTCTTGCCGGCCTTCAGGTTCACGCCGGTCTTGCCGCCGACGGAACTGTCCACCTGCGCCAACAAGGTGGTCGGCACCTGCACGAAGGGCACGCCGCGCATGGCGATGGCGGCCGCGAAGCCGGCCAGGTCGCCGACCACTCCGCCGCCCAGCGCCACCACCGCCGTGCGGCGGTCGAAACCCGCCGCCAGCATGCGTTCCAGCACGTCGGACAGGCGGGAGAAGTCCTTGGACGCCTCGCCGGGCGGGACCGCGATCTCGGCCAGCACGGAAAGCCCCGCGGCCTCCAGCCCGTCGCGCAGCGCCGGCAAATGCAGCGGGCCGACGGCTGCGTCGGTGATGACCACCACCTTGCGCGAGGGCAGCAGCGCCGCGACCAGCCCGCCGGCGCGCGCCAGCAGCCCGGGGCCGACCAGCACCTCGTAGCCGCGATCGCCCAGGCCGACCGGCAGGCGCTGCGGCGCGACGGCGGCGGCCAGCGCATCCTGCACGCGGCGCGTGGTCGCCTCGGGGCTTTCGTCGGTGCAGGTCACGGTCACATCGGCCTCGGCATAGAACGGGTGGCGCGCGGCCATCAGGCGCGTCAGCACCTCGACCGGGTCGGCGTTGAGGAACATCGGGCGGTGCTCGCGCCCCGCCACGCGGCGGGTCAGCGTGGGCAGGGTGCAGCGCAGCCACAGCGTCGCCGCGCCCGAGGCCTTGACGGCGGCGCGCGTCGCGGCATCGGCGAAGGCGCCGCCGCCGGTCGCGAGCACCAGCGGCGGGCCGGCCAGCAGGCGGGTGATGACGCGGCGCTCGCCGTCGCGGAAATGCGGTTCGCCGTAGCGGGCGAAAATCTCGGTGATGGGCATGCCGGCGGCCGATTCGATCTCGGCATCCGCGTCGCGGAAGGGCAGGCCGAGCCGCGTGGCCAGGCGCTTGCCGATGGCGGTCTTGCCCGCACCCGGCATGCCGACCAGCACGACCGAACGCGCCGCCGCCTCGGGCGGGGCGTCGTGCAGGGGGGGGTTCAGGCGGTCTTCGTCGGGAAGATCGAGGGCGGAGTTGCGCGACACGGGGGCGGAGGCTAGAGCAATACCCGGCCGGATGAAATCATCCGGTCGGAAATTGCTCTGGAAAACGCAGATTCTAGAGCATCTTATGTCCGGTCGGCCGAAGCCGGGCCGGCCCGCAGCGCCATGCCGCACCAACAGGGGAGACGCCGCGCCCGATGTCCCGCAGTCCGTTCCTGACGATCCTGCTCCTGGTGCTGGGCGCGGTGGCGGTGGGGTTGCTGGTGCTGGGCGCCTTCCCGCCGGAGGTCCCGCCGCAGCCGGTGGAACGCCCGGTGCCGAACGAACGGTTCAACTCCGGGCGGTGAGGGGCGCGGCCCGTCCTGCCGGGAGCGCCCGGCCCGAAAGCAGGCTGGCGCGTCAGCACAGCAGGGTGACGCGCCATCACATGCACCCCGGCGGATCGCGCGCCGCGCGATCCGGGAGCGCAACGCGCGACCGCGCCCACCCCGCCCGCCGTCGCCAACGCGCCAGCGCACGGCGCGAAGGCAAGCCGGCCGGACGGCCGGCGCCCGCCGCCTGAGGGCGTACAGAATGCATACGATCGAGGCCTTCCTGGAAATGCTGGTCGCCGAGCGCGGCGCGGCGCGCAACACCATCGCCGCCTATACGGCGGACCTCGGGGATTTCGCCGCCTTCGCCGCCAGCCGCGGCACCGCCGTGCATGGCGCCGATGCCGATACCCTGCGTGCCTGGGTGGAACGCCTGGCCGCCGCGGGCTTCGCGGCACGCACCCAGGCCCGGCGCCTGTCCGCCATTCGCCAGTATCACCGCTTCCTGGCGCGCGAGGGCATCCGCGCCGACGACCCGACCGAATTGCTCGAAAGCCCGCGCCTGCCCGCCAGCCTGCCGCGCGCCCTCAGCGAGGCCGAGGTCGAATCGCTGATCGCCGCCGCCGCCGCGCTGCCGGGCCGCCGCGGGCCGGTCGCGGCGGCGGCGGTGGAACTGCTCTACTGCTCGGGCCTGCGCGCCAGCGAGCTGGTGTCCCTGCCCGCCGGCGCGCTGCGCGAGACCGAGGGGCTTGTGGCCGTGCGCGGCAAGGGCGGCAAGGAGCGCCTGGTGCCGGTCTCGGCCCGCGCGCGCGCCCTGGCCCTGGCCGCGCGCAGCGAGGCCGCGGAACGCGCCGGCCCGCGCGCCGCGCGCTGGCTGTTTCCCTCCCGCGCCGCCTCCGGCCACCTGACGCGCCAATCCCTGGCGCTGCTGCTGAAGGAGGCGGCGCTGGTGGCTGGCCTGGACCCCGCCCGGGTCAGCCCGCATGTGCTGCGCCATTCCTTCGCGTCCCACCTGCTGGGGCGGGGCGCGGACCTGCGGAGCCTGCAGCTGCTGCTGGGCCATGCCGACATCGCCACCACGCAGATCTACACCAAGGTCCTGGAGGAACGGCTGAAGGCGCTGGTCGAGGCGCATCACCCGCTGGCCGGCGACGCCGCGCCCCCCGCCCCCGCCCCCGCCGCTGCCGCGCAGGAAGTCGCCCCGGCGCCAACCAAGCCTCTCGCGCGTCGCGCGGAATTCGGCTAACCCCCCGGCCCGATGCGACACTTTCTGGACTTCGAGAAGCCTATCGCCGAGCTGGAAGGCAAGATCGAGGAGCTGCGCCGGACCACCGACGCCGGCGGGATCGACGTTGCCGACGAGGTCGGCAAGCTGCGCGACAAGGCGCAGACCATGCTCCGCACCACCTACGCGAAGCTGACGCCCTGGCAGAAGGCGCAGGTGGCCCGCCACCCCGACCGCCCGCATGCCGGCGACTACATCACCGCGCTGATCGAGGATTTCACGCCGCTGGCCGGCGACCGCGCCTTCGCCGACGACCTGGCGGTGCTGGGCGGCATGGGCCGCTTCCGCGGCCGATCCGTGATGGTGCTGGGCACCGAGCGCGGCCACGACACCGACAGCCGCGTGAAGCACAATTTCGGCATGGCGCGGCCCGAGGGCTACCGCAAGGCCAGGCGCCTGATGGAACTGGCCGGCCGCTTCGGCCTGCCCATCCTGTCCTTCGTGGACACCGCCGGCGCCTTCCCCGGCATCGAGGCCGAGGCGCGCGGCCAGGCTGAAGCCATCGCCCGGTCGATCGAGGCCGGTCTCGACGCCCCCGTGCCCTTCATCGCGACCATCATCGGCGAGGGCGGTTCGGGTGGTGCGATCGCGCTGGCCGCGGCCGACCGCATCGTGATGCTGGAACACGCGATCTATTCGGTGATCTCGCCCGAGGGCTGCGCCTCCATCCTGTGGCGCGATTCCGCCCAGGCGGCGACGGCGGCCGAGGCGCTGAAGCTCACCGCCGACGACCTGCGGAAGCTGAGCCTGGTGGATGCCGTGGTGCCGGAACCGCTGGGCGGCGCACATCGCGACGCGGAAGGCACCATCGCGGCGCTGGGCGAACGCATCTCGGAACTGCTGGAACCGCTGGTGGAACTCGACGGCGCCACGCTGCGCGCGCGGCGGCGCGAGAAATTCCTGGAAATGGGGCGCAGCGGGGTCATCTGACGCCAGCGCCTGCAACACCGGACGCTGATCGGATTCGATGCGCTCAAGCCTGAAGGGCCATGCCGACGGTTGCCGCGGACTGCGCGCCGGGCCGCGGCGACGCCCGTGACGGGCATCGCGGACCGGGCCGACCCATGACCGACCATGCGCGCGCTCAGGCGTGGAAGGCTGTTCTGCCGTTGCGGCGGATGGCGCCGTGGCGCGATGGGCCTGCCTGCCGGTGCGGCAGGCGGCGCGCAGGGTGGCGGGGGTGACAAGGATGGGCGCCGCCGGCCTGCCAGCGCCATGAGCGACGACGTCCGCGCGCGCTTCATGCGCGCCTTCCCGGGCATTGCGCTGACCATCTTCCTGTCGGCCATCGACCAGACCATCGTCGCCACCGCGCTGCCGGCCATCGCGGCTGAGATGGGCGGGATCGAGCGGGTCTCCTGGATCCTGGTCGCCTACCTGGTGGCCGCCACCTGCGCCGCCCCGGTCTTCGGGCAATTGGGCGATGTCTTCGGGAGACGGCGACTGCTGTTCGTCGCCCTCGCCATCTTCGCGGCTGGCTGCCTGGGCTGCGCGCTGGCGCCGAACCTGTCGATGCTGCTGGCCGCGCGCATCGTCCAGGGCTTCGGCGGCGGCGCGCTGCTCACGCTGGCCCAGGCGCTGATCGGCGAGGCGCTGCCGCCGCGCGAACGCGGCCGCTACCAGGCCTGGATCGCCGGGTCCTTCGCCTTCGCCTCCGCCAGCGGGCCGGTGATCGGCGGCTATGTCACGCAATTCCTGGGCTGGCGGTCGGTCTTCCTGGTGCTGCTGCCGGTGGCGGCGGCCTGCGCGGTGATGGCGCGGCGCCTTGCGGTGGTGCCGCCGGCCAGGCGCGACGCGCCGCTGCGCTTCGACTGGGCGGGGCTGGCTGTCTTCATGGTGGCTGTCGGCTGCGCGCTGGTGGCGCTGGACCATGCGCGCCGGCTGGACCCGGCGCGCCTGCCGGCCGCGGCCGCGCTGGCGGTGATCGCGGTGGCGGCGGTGCTGGCGCTGCTGCGGATCGAACGCGCCGCACGCGACCCGCTGCTGCCGCTGGCCGTCTTCGGCGAGCCTTCGATCTGGCGCGCCTACCTGCTTTCGGCCTGCGTGGTGGGGGCGCAGGTGGGCATGATCTCCTTCCTGCCGGCCTGGTTGCAGACGGTGCGCGGCATGGCGCCGGGGCCGTCGGGGCTGATGCTGGTGGCGATGTCGGTGGGCGGGGCCTCCGGTGCTTTCTTCTCGGGGCGGATGGTGGCGCGCAGTGGGCATGCGATGCGCTGGCCGACTCTGTTCCTGCCGGTCGGTGCGATGCTCTGGGCGGTGCTGGCGGTGGTGGCGGCCGACCTGCCGCTGGCCGCCTTCCTGCCGCTGCTGGCGGCGGCCGGCTTCTGCGCCGGCACCTCCTTCCCCATCGTGCAGGTCACGGCGCAGGCGGCGGCGGGGCGCGAGAGGCTGGGCGCGGCCTCGGCTGGCGTGGCCTTCTCGCGCAATATCGGCGCGGCGACCGGCACGGCGGTGGTGGCGGCGGTGGTGTTCATGGCGCTGGGTGCGAGCGGTTCCGGCGCCGCCTTCCAGCGGCTGGTGGCGGAAGGGCCAGGGTATCTTGCGGCCATCGGCCCTGATGCGGCGGCCATGCTGCGCGGCGAATTGGCGGAGGCCTTCCGCGGGCTGTTCGCCACGGCCTCGGTGCTGACGGCGGCCGGCGCGGTGCTGGCCTGGCGGGTGCCGCTGCGGCGGTTCTGACGCGCCCGCCCCGCGCATTGATCCCCGCCGGCCACTCCCCCACTCTGCACCCCGCGCACGACATCGAGGGACACCACCACCCATGGCCTCCGACGCCGCCGAAGCCATCATCGAGGCCCGCCGCGCCCGGCGCATCCTCGCCCCGCTCGGTGCCCTCGCCCCAGCCACGCCCGAGGCCGGCTACGCGCTGCAGAAGGAAATCGCCCTGCGCCTGGGCGGCCTGCCACCCGCCGGCTTCAAGATCGGCGCCACCACCCGGCAGATGCAGGCCTATCTCGGCCTCTCCGGCCCCGCCGGAGGCTTCGTGCCCAAGGCCGGCGTGAAGCCCACCCCAGCCCGCCTGCGCCACGCCGACTACGTCGACCCCGGCATCGAATGCGAAATCGGCCTGCGCCTCGCCCGCGATATCCCCGCCGGCCCCTGCACCCGCGACCAGGCCGAGGACGCCGTCGGCGAAGTCTTCGCCGCCATGGAGATCGTCGACCGCCGCTACGGCGACCTGTCCGTGCTCGGCACGCCGACGCTGATCGCCGACCAGGTCTTCCACGCCGGCGGGGTGCTCGGGCCGCCGGTGGCCGGCTGGCGCGCGATGGGGCTCGACCTCGCCGCCACGCGCGGGCGCGTCAGCGTGAACGGGGAAGTCCGCGGCGAAGGGGTCGGCGCCGACCTGCTCGGGCATCCCTTCGAAGCCCTCGCCTGGCTGGCATCCTCGCCCTGCGCCGCGACCTTCGGCGGGCTCAGGGCAGGGCAGGTGGTGTTCCTGGGGTCGGTCACGCCACCGATCTGGCTCGACAGGCCCTGCCAGGCGGTCGTGGAATTCGATACGCTGGGGCGGGTTGAAGTCACCTTCGCCTGAACGCGACCCGGGAGGGCGCTGCCCTCCCGGACCCTCCCGCCAGGTGGCAGTGCCACCTGGACCGCCGTCAGACAGCAGTCCAACCGACCACAAGCGACTCGCGGAAGGCGAAGCGTTCCAGGTGGCGGGACAGGACGCCGGACAGGCGCTCCACGCCGGCAGGCTCCGCCGCCGAAACGCGCATCACGAGCATGCCACCCTCGGTCACGAGGTCCACCACGCCATCAGGGAACTCCACCCTGCCCACGCCGTCATCGAAGCTCGCCGGCACGCGGTGGCCGAAATGCTTGCACAACTGCACCAGGTAGCGACCCGCATGCTCCGTCGGTACCCGCGCCTCGGCGCGCATCAGCTGCGCTCCACTTGCACGGCGGCGGCATCCAGCGCAGCCGCCACGGCATCCGCCTGCGCGACATCCAGCGGCCCACGCTCCAGCCGCATCCGCAGCGCCAGCTTCAGGTTCTCCATGGCGCGCACCACCTGCGGCGCCGGCGCATCGGCGCGCGTGCGCCCGGCCTCCGCCATGCGCGCCAACAGCGGATCGAGCGTGGCGCGATTGGCATCAAGGAAGGCACGCCCCTGGTCCGTGATGCCGTGCCGCTTGCGCCCGCCCTCCTCGGCCTCGACCGTGACATGGCCGAGTTCCTCGAGCAGCGTCAGCGTCGGGTAGATCACCCCGGGGCTGGGGGAATAGGCACCGGCGACGGACTCCTCGATCGCCTTGATGATCTCGTAGCCATGGCGCGGCTTCTCGGCGATGAGGTTGAGAATGACCAGGCGCAGGTCGCCATGGGCGAAGAAGCGGCCGAGGCCGGACCGCCCGCCGCGTCCGCCGCCGCGACGATGGTCCTCATGGGCGCCCTCGCCACGGGCGAAACGGCGGCCATGAGGATGGTGGGAATGACAGTGACGATGATGCATGCAAACTCCGAGTGTGTTTCGATATGACGAAATGTCAGATATATCGAAACTCACTCGGAAACAATGCTGACGGCATCACATTCCCGTGCGGCGTGCCCGGCGCCAGAGCCGAAGCCAGGCGCCGGGCGGTCGGGATCAGTAGTAGCCGCGGCGCTGGCGCGGCGCGGTCACGGCGCCGACCGCCGCCCCGCCGGCGCCGCCGATCGCCGCGCCTGCCAGCGGCGAACCGCCGGTCAGCGCGGCGATGCCGGCACCGCCCGCCGCGCCGATGCCGCCGCCGATCAGCGCGCGCTGCCCCACCGGGTCGGAGCAGGCGGCCGCACCCAGCGCCAGCAGCGCAACGCCAACCACGCGGATCGAGGACCAGGACATCTCGTGTCTCCTTGAGTTGTGTTCCATGGCCGCCAACACACCCCTCGCGTGTGGCGGCCATCGGGCCAAACCGGGGCAATCGCTGCCCCTGGAGTCACGAACGCATCAGCCCGGCGAAGCCTTCCCGGGGATGCTACGGGCCGCGGCGCTTGCGCCCGCCCTTGGCCTTGTTGGGGTCGTAGCCGCCGCCGCCCGGTCCCATCGGCTTGGGCTTCCAGTCGGCCTTGGGCGTCGCCTCGCGCAGCGACCGCCCGGCCAGGTTGGGCTCCAGGCCGAGGTCGAGCGCCTCCAGCCGCTTGATCTCGTCGCGCAGCCGCGCGGCGGTCTCGAATTCCAGTTCGGCGGCGGCCGCGCGCATCTTGCGTTCCAGCTCGGCGATGGCGGCGCGCAGATCCTTGCCGACGAAATTCGCCGCGCTGTCGTCCTCGACCGCCTCGACCGTGACGTAGTCGCCCTGGCTGACGTCGCGCAGCACGTCGGCGATCTCGCGCCGGATGCTGGTGGGCGTGATGCCGTGCGCGGTGTTCCATTCGGTCTGCTTCGTGCGGCGGCGCTCGGTCTCCTCCAGCGCGCGCTTGAGGCTGTTGGTCATGACATCGGCGTAGAGCACCACGCGGCCCTCCACGTTGCGCGCCGCACGCCCGATGGTCTGGATCAGCGCGGTGGCCGATCGCAGGAAGCCTTCCTTGTCGGCATCCAGGATCGCCACCAGCGCACATTCGGGAATGTCGAGCCCCTCGCGCAGCAGGTTGATGCCGACCAGGACATCGAACACGCCTTTCCGCAGGTCGCGGATGATCTCGATGCGCTCCAGAGTGTCGACGTCGCTGTGCAGGTAGCGCACGCGGATGCCGGCCTCGGTCATGTATTCCGTGAGGTCCTCCGCCATGCGCTTGGTCAGCGTGGTGACCAGCACGCGCCCGCCCTTGCTGCAGACGCTGCGACATTCCGCCAGCAGGTCGTCCACCTGGCCCTCGACCGGGCGGATTTCGCAGACCGGGTCCACCAGGCCGGTCGGGCGGATCACCTGCTCGGCGAAGGCGCCGCCGGTGCGTTCCATCTCCCACGGCCCTGGGGTGGCGCTGACGAACACCGTCTGCGGGCGATAGGCCTCCCATTCCTCGAACTTCAGCGGCCGGTTGTCGGTGCAGGAGGGCAGGCGGAAGCCGAATTCGCTCAGCACCGCCTTGCGCGCAAAGTCGCCGCGATACATGCCGCCGATCTGCGGCACCGTGACGTGACTTTCATCGACCACCAGCACGGCGTTTTCGGGAAGGTATTCGAACAGCGTCGGCGGCGGGTCGCCCGGATTGCGGCCGGTCAGGTAGCGCGAGTAGTTCTCGATGCCTTTGCAGGAACCGGTCGTCTCCATCATCTCGATGTCGAAGATGGTGCGCTGTTCCAGGCGCTGGCGTTCCAGCAGCTTCCCTTCGGCCTCGAGTTCCGCGAGGCGTTCCTTCAGCTCCACCTTGATGCGCGAGATCGCCTGGGTGAGCGTCGGCCGCGGCGTGACGTAGTGGCTGTTGGCGTAGATCGCGACGCGTTCCATCTCGGACGTCACTTCGCCGGTCAGCGGGTCGAATTCGCGGATGCCGTCGATGTCGTCGCCGAACAGGGAGATGCGCCAGGCGCGGTCATCGAGGTGCGACGGCCAGATATCCACGCTCTCGCCGCGCACGCGGAAGGTGCCGCGGGCGAAGAAGCTGTCGTTGCGGCGGTATTGCTGTTCGACCAGGCCCTTCACCAGCGCGTCGCGGTCGATCCGCCCGCCGCGTTCGAGCTTCACCACCATGCGGCTGTAGGTCTCGACCGACCCGATGCCGTAGATGCACGACACCGAGGCCACGATCACCACGTCGTTACGTTCGAGCAGCGCCTGCGTCGCGGAATGCCGCATGCGGTCGATCTGCTCGTTGATCTGCGAATCCTTCTCGATGTAGGTGTCTGTGCGGGGCACATACGCTTCCGGCTGGAAGTAATCATAGTAGCTGACGAAGTATTCCACCGCATTGTCCGGGAAGAACGACTTCATCTCGCCATACAGCTGCGCGGCCAGCGTCTTGTTGGGCGCGAGCACCAGCGCGGGGCGCTGCAGGTTCTCGATGACCTTGGCCATGGTGAAGGTCTTGCCGGAGCCGGTCACGCCCAGCAGCACCTGGTCGCGCTCGCCCTGCTGCAGCCCCGCGGTCAGCTCGCGGATGGCCGCGGGCTGGTCGCCATTGGGCTCGAAGGGCGAGACCACCTTCAGGCGGTTCGCCGAAGGCGGCGCGGGCCGCTTCTGCGGCATGAACATCACGGGGCCGGCGGCGATCAGGTTCATGGCGCCAAAGATGGGGCGGCGCGTGCGGCCGCGCCAGCGGTCGTGCGGCGCGGCCGTCAGCCCGGCTTCTTGCCCGCCAGCGCGGCCATGCGCGCGGCATCCGGCACCTGGCCTTCGAACCACAGCGCGGCGCATACCTGCGACATGGCGTGCCCGTCATGGCCGATGCCCGGCGCGGTCTCGAGCCGCCAGTGGCAGGGCACGCCGCGGCGCACCGCCTCGGCCCGCGCGAAGGCCATCAGGTGCTTCGCGCGGGCGAAGCGGTTGGCCCCCTGCGCCAGCGCCGCCGGCTGCGTGGGCACCGACGGGCCGGTGGTGTCGAGGTCGGCCTCGCCGGCCAGGATCGTCAGCGGCCAGGCGAGCCGCGCCTCGACATCCACATCTGTCAGGCCAAGCCCGCCGATGCCCTCGGGGAAGGGCCGCAGCAGCGAGGGCAGGGCGTACCAGTTGGCATTCGCCGCCACCACGGCACAGTAGGGCGAACGGTCGGTCAGCAGCATCATGCGCTGGGCGAAGTCGGCCCCGGCGGAATGGCCGAACAGGAAGGCCTGGCGGCGCCGGGTGATGCCGGCGCGCTGCACCAGCGCCAGCATGCGCGCCGGCACCTGGTAGGCCCATCGGCGCGGCGGCGTGGGCTCGCCATGCTGGTCCAGCACGCCGCCCTCGTCATAGGCGCGCGCACCCGGATGGGTTTCCTGCGGAAAGCCGGGGGCCAGGACCAGCACGCGGTGGCGTTCGGCGATATCGACCCAGTGGTCGCGGTATTCCTCGCCATTGCGGGCCATGCCGTGCAGCACCACCACCACCGGGCAGTCCGGCGTATGGCTTTCCGGGCGATACGCGTGCAGCCAGAGCGCGCGGTCGGGGTCGTGGATCGCATCCATGAAGGGGAAGCTGATGCGGCCCGGCGCTGCGAAGGCGCGGGCGAGGGCCTCGACCTCGTTCATGGGCGGCATGGCGCCGTGGTGCGAAGGGCCGCGTGCGGGTGTGCCGCGACGCCAACGGGGTTGCGCGCCACGCGATTGACGCGCCGGGGCACCGCGCGGCGGCGCGAAGCGGTGCGGGGCAGGGCGGTTCGCACCCGGGGGCAATCGTCTGGCGCAGTCATCACGGGCCATGTGTCGCCCCGTCGTCGCGGCGGCGCAAGCGTGCCAGGATCACGAAATCGATTCTGGAGTGACCGATGCGTGCCGCCTGGCTGAGCCTTGTCCTGATGCCGATCCTCGCCGCTGCGCCCGCCGAGGCGGCAGAGCGCCGCTGCGGCTGGCTGCACAACCCGTCGCCCGGCAACTACTGGCTGGACGACCGCGACGGCCAGTGGATCATGGCGACGCAGGGCGCGCCGGGCACGACGCCCGGCATGGACCGCATGCCAGACATGACCGTGCGCGAATGGGTCCGCACCAATGGCTATTACGGTTATGGCTGCGCCTGCGTGGTGATGGACGCCACAGCGCGCCGCGACGTGACCCGCATCCATTCCGCCGAGCAATTGCCGCTGGCGCGCTGCCGGAACGACCGGTCGCTGCCGCGGCCGTGAGGGCGGTTATTCCGGCCTGATGCCGAGGCTCTGCGAGACCTGGCGCCAGGTCGCGAGCTCGGTGCGGATGCGCGTGGTGAAGGCCTCGGGGCCGGAGAAATCCGGCACCGCAGCCTGGGTCGCGAGCTTGGTGCGGGTGTCCTCGGTGCGGCTGACCGCCTCGATGTCGCGGGCGATGCGCGCAACGAGCTCCGGCGGCGTGCGCGCCGGCGCCATGACGCCGAACCACACGCCGGAATCAGGCACCGGATGGCCGAGCTCGGCCATGGTCGGCACATCGGGCAGTTCGGCGGCGCGCCGCGGGCCGAGCACCGCCAGCGGACGGATGTGCCCCGCCTGCCAAGGGCCCACCGCGCCGGCCATGCCATGCGCCAGCAGCGGCACGCGCCCGCCGATCACGTCCTGCATCAAGGGCGCCGTGCCGCGATAGGGCACATGGCTGAGCTGGATGCCGAGCGCACGCGACATCGTCTCCCCGCCGAAATGCCCGGTGCCGCCGACACCGGTGCTGCCGAAGGCGAGCGTGCCGGGCGCGGCGCGCGCCGCGGCGGTGACGGCGGCCAGGTCGCGCCATGGCTGGCCCGCCGCGCACCAGAACACATTGGGCGCCGAGCAGAAGGTGCCGACCGGCGCGAAGCCCTCGGGTAGGGCATAGGGGAGGCTGGGATGGATCGCCGCGTTCAGCACGACCGAGTTGGACGCGAAGAACAGCGTGAGCCCGTCCGGCGCGGCACGCGAGACGACCTCCGCCGCGACCGAGGAGGAGGCGCCGGCGCGGTTCTCGACCACCACGGTCTGGCCCCAGGCGGCCTGCAGGCCGTTGGCCGCGATGCGGCCGATGAAGTCGGTCGGCCCGCCAGGCGGGAAACCGAGCAGCAGGCGGACCGGGCGGTCGGGCCAGGCCGGCTGTGCGCGGGCGGCGGTGGCGGGGACCAGGGCTGGCAGCGCAAGCAGCGCGCGGCGCGGCGTGGCGATGGTGGGCATGGTGCGGTCCTCCCGGCCTGTCCGGGCGCTGGCGCGCCGGCGGCCATTGCGGGGACGGTAGCCTGCGGATCGGCGCGGGGCGAGAGGGGCGGTATGCCGGGTGAGGGATTCGAACCCCCGACCTTCGGTTTACAAAACCCAAGGACTAAACCGCCAGTAACCGCCACCGACTGACGCGGACCCCACAAAACCCTTCCAATCGGCCAAATTTCCTGAGATATACCGAAGGCCATCCGCCAAGCGCCGCCACCGGGGTCCGCAAGACAGGGTCCGCTAGGGGTCCGCAGGGCGGTGGGAGAGGGGTCCGCCGATGAAACTCACCGACGCCACCGTGTCCGCGCTTCGCTGCCCCGAGGGCCGCAAGGATGCGCTGGTGTTCGACAGCGCCACGAAGGGCTTTGGCGTCCGGGTGCAGGCGAAGGGCGCCCCGGTCTTCCTGTTCCGCTACAAGCTGGCCGGCCTGTCGCGCCGCATCCCGCTCGGTGTGTTCGGAGAAGTCACGACGGCGAAGGCCCGGAAGGAAGCCGAGCGGCTGCGCGGCGAGGTATTGGCCGGCCGCGATCCCTGGGGGGAGCGGAAGAATGATGCTGCGGCGGTGGTGGTGGCCGAGAAGGCCGCACGCGCCAAACGTCAGGAAGCCGCCTTCACCGTCTCCGCGCTGATCGAACTCTATGCCGCCAAGCATGTCGCGGCGCTGCGGCCGGCCACCCAGCGGGACGTGCTGTCGCGCCTGCGGCTGCATCTTGCGCCGATCAAGGACAAGCCGGCGGGCGAGATTGGCCGCCGCGAGGCTGCGGACGTAGTGGACCGGGCCGCCAAGGCTGGGGAGACGACCGCCCGGCGTGTGCGGGACTACGCCCGCGCCATGTGGACCTGGGGGCGCCTGCGCGGTTCGCTGCCGGATGGGCCGAGCAATCCATGGGAAGCGGCCCCTGCACCCGGCCGGGATGTGCCGCGCGAGCGCGTTCTGTCTGCTGACGAACTCGGGTTCGTGTGGCGCGCAGCCGATGGCATGGCTGCCCCCTTCGGGTCGATGGTCCGCTTCCTCATGCTGACCTTGGCGCGGCGCGAGGAAGTGAGTGCGATGACGTGGGGGGAGGTTGCTGGCGACCTCTCGACATGGACCCAGCCCGGCGCCCGGACGAAGAACGGAAAGCCGCACCTTGTCCATCTGAGCGAACCGGCGCGGGTGATCCTGCGCGCTGCGCTCGGTGCTGAGGAAGGCAAGCCGCTGCCGGCGTTTCCAAAGGCGGATCGGCTGGTGTTCGGCGCGCCGGGGAACAAAGTCGTTTCTTCGCATTCCTGGGTGAAGCGCCGGCTGGGCGTCTCGATTGCCGCAGCGCGAGCGAAGGCCGCCGCCGAGGCTGGGGAGCCGGAACCGCCGCCCATGCCGGCTTGGGTGCTGCATGATTTCCGCCGGTCGGGTGTCACCTGGTTGGCCGGCGCAGGTTTCGCGCCGCACGTCGCGGACCGCCTGCTGAACCATGTGCAGGGGACCATCCGCGGTGTAGCCGCGATTTATCAGCGCGGGGAGTTTTTGGAGGAACGCGAGGCGGCGTTGAAGGCGTGGGCCGCGCATGTGGCACGCTGCGCGGCGGGCAAGGACGACGGCGCCGAGAATGTCGCGGACCTCGCCGCGGCGCGTGCGACCCGCGCTAAGGCCGCCGGATGACGCGCGCAATGCAAACCACGCTGTTTCCGCCGGATACGGTGGCAACGGTGGAAACAACCGCAGAAATGCGCCGCTTTGCTGGCGTTTCCACCGCGTTTCCGGTGGTGGCAACGGTGGCAACGGTAGGCATCCGCGCCGGGGCGGTTCCCCGGCATTAAGGGCGCCCCGTCCCGGTGATTGCAGCACCGGGCGGGGCTAACCCCGAACATGGAGGGTTGATCCCCATGACCGAGGCTGAGACGGCCGATAGCACGAACCCGGAAACGGCACTGTGCGAGGCGGCGGATATGCTCAAGGAAATGCGCGAGATTCTCGATTGCGGCGGGCCGGTCCCGCGCCGCGTGTTCATCGGCGCGTTGGAAGCGGTCGAGGCGCGCGTTATGGCGGCGGTGGACTGGGTTGACGCGCGAGAAGGCGTGAAGGGCGGTGCAGCATGAGCGCCCCCGTGAAGGCCAGCCGGCGGGCGATTCTCGCGGCCGGCGCTGTCGCGCCCGCCGCCGCGCTTGGCGCCGCCCCCGCTGTGGCGGCGAACCCGGATGCGGCCCTGATCCGCATGGTGGACGACTTCATCGCCCGCCACATGGCGGCCGATGCCGCGGCTGATCCGCTGAACGAGAAACCGATGCGCGACTGGACGGCCGAAGATCGGGCCGCGTGGGAAGCAAGCTGCGCCTGGAATACCGGCTACCACGAGACGATGGCTGAGATCGCCGCGGCAGTCCCAACGACCGTTGAAGGTCTGGCGGCGCAAGCCTTGGCGGTGGTCTATCACCTGCGGTTTGAGGGTGATGGCGGCTACGATGCGGCGCTACCGCTGGTGGTGGCGCATGGCGTCCTGGTGCTCGCTGGCAGGCCGCTGCCGACCTGGGCGGTCGCTGCGTTGCAGGCCGCACGAGAGGCGCAGGACGCCGAGGCCGCGTAATCGGCTAGGCTTAGAATCGGCGGGGCTAGGCTGGCCCCCGAACGCCCGGACCCTCCGCGCCGGGCTGCCCCGCCGACCTGTTTCGCGGAGCGCGCTGCGGGGTGCGCTGTAGATGGTTGCCAAGCCTGAATCAGTCTCGCGAGAGACGGTAGCATCGCTATTTCGCGTGGCGCTTCCTGATGGGCCGATGCCGCCAGATTGGGCGATTGCCACCGCTGCGGGGCAGTTGGAAATGGTGCCGCTTGTCTTCGCCACGCACTCGGAAACCGAGCCGTGGGGCATTCCGGTGCGAATGCGAGGGATCAAGGCGGCACGGGAACTGAAGGCCGCCCTACAGGACTGGATTGATACGGGCGGCGAGGTTCGGAAGGTGGGTGCCGACGGGCGTTCCTCCGCGCTCCGTCCTGGTGGGGTAAGGCATGGCGAAACTTGGGAGAGGTTCAACGAACTCGCGCGGGCGCTCGACGCGGCAATGCCGCATATCGAGCGGCGCCTTGCTCCTACTACGAGCCGCCGACCGGCGACCAAACCCCGCACACGCATGATCTTGGACTTGCGCGACGTTTTCTTGAACGCACTACGGAACATCTATCCCACACCGACGTTGCCCGGCATCAGCGCCGACGGACCGGTTGTGCGCTTCATCGCCGCGTCGGTTGAGGTGCTGAAGTTGCCAACGATGGAGCGTGCCGCCATCGCCCAAGCCCTACGGCGGCACGGCTAAGCGCGACAAAGCGCGGCGCTCGGATTTGTCGCGGGACGCACCGAATTTCATGCGGCTAATGGGTAGCCCCGGCGGCGCATGGCGCGCTGCTTCGCTAGGGGGCGGCGCTTCGCCCCGAGGATCGGGCTTTGACCCTTTGGGACACCAAGGAAACCGCTGATCGGATCGGATGGTCCGAACGTAGCTTGGAGCGTGCGCGCGTGACGGGCGACGGGCCTCCGTTCATCCGCGTAAGCGCGCGCGTCGTGAGGTATTCCCCGGAAGCCGTGACGCAGTGGCTGGCCGAACGGACCTACCCACACCGCGCGGCCGAACTCGCTGGCAAGGTGGCCGCGTGATGCGCGCCGCCCTGGCCCTCGCCGGCCCGTCCGCCGCCTTGGTGATCGCGCTCGCGGTCGCCGGGCTGATCCGCTTCACCACCACGAATTGAAACCGCCCGGCGCTTGGGGAAGCGACCGGGCGGGTGAGAACTACAGGCGCGATGGGACACCCTGAATATAGGGATTCGCGCGGTTCACTGCCACTGCTTCCTGAGCGTCCGGCCAGCCTCGAAAGGGCCGCGACATGGAACCTACAACCGAACCGCAGCCGCCGTTGCGCGCGCTGCTGAGTGAAGCCGCCGAGCATCGCCGCCGGGGTGACCTGGCAGCCGCAACGGTGCTGGAGAACGACGCCGCGCGCGCCATCCGCGCCAGCGTCGCCATCGCCCGCGCGGAGGTGCGGGCATGACCTTGCACATCGCACCGAACGGCCTGCCGCCTGCTGCCCAGCGTGACGCAGCGAGCGAAGCCGCCGAGGCGGATCGCCGCTGGTTCCTCGCGCATCCCGAGCGCCGCCACCGCATCCGGCGCGCCCTTCCAGGCGAGACGCAGACCGACCCCGGCCTGACGGCCTTCGTCGTCATCCGGCAGGAACGGACCGGCTTCCGCGTGCGGATCGCCTTTGGCGTGAAGCACCCGCCGGAAGGCGAGGCGCCCGAGGAAGCCGCGCGCATGATCTTCGACCGGTTCGTTGCCACCGACGCGGACACCCGCCGCGGCTACGGGGCGATCCTCTCGATCGCGAAGCAGGCGGAGGCGCGCACATGAGCGTCCCTGAATTGCTGACCGCTGCACTTGCGCGCGCCGACCTCCCCGCGGACCTCCGCACCTTCCTCCGGGACGTGCAGCGTGCCGCGCGGCGCGGGCCGCTGACCGCGCGTCAGATGGCGGCAGTGGAGCGGATCGCGCGAGCGGAGCCGCCGCCCGACTTCGGCGCGGTCAATGCAGCCGCGCTTGCACGCCTGCCGGACGTGCTGGCGCGCCTGCTGCCGGCGGGGCGAAGGGTGGGCAAGGAATGGCTCGCTGGCAGCCTGCACGGAGACGCGGGCGAAAGCCTGCGCGTGCGCTTGGAGGGCGAGCGAGCCGGCCGGTGGTGCGACTTCGCCACGGGGGACAAGGGCGGCGATCCCGTTTCCCTCGCCGCCGCCGTCGCGCGCATGTCGCAGGGCGAGGCCGCCCGCAACCTGGCGCGGATGCTGGGCATGGAGGGCGGCCGATGAACGCCGATCCCTTTGCGCCGCTGCCGGATGGACCACAGCACGCTTCGCCCGGTGCAGGCGCCAAGCAGGCGCCGGCCTGGACCCCCGAACTGCCGGCGCCCGAGGAACCGCCCGCGGCGCCGCACCACCGCGGGCACGGCACGCCCGCGGCGACCTGGGTCTATCGCGACGCGCAGGGCCGGCCGCTGTTCATGGCGTGCCGGTTCAACGCCGCCGATGGCAGCAAGGAAATCAAGCCGCACACGTTCGGCACGCTCGGAGGGCGGCGCGGCTGGCATTGGAGGGGACCGCCGCAGCCTTCGCCGCTCTACCGGCTGCCGGACCTGGCCGCGCGCCCCGACGCGCCTGCGCTGGTGGTGGAAGGCGAGAAGGCCGCGGACGCCGCTGCGGCGCTGTTCCCGTCACACGTCGCCACGACTTGGCAGGGTGGCGCGCAGATGGCCGCCAAAGCCGACTGGAGCCCGTTGCGCGGTCGGGCGGTGGTGGTGTGGCCGGACAACGACGCGCCCGGCCTGGACGCCGCCGCAGCGGTCGCGAAGGCCGCGCAGTCTGCCGGAGCGGTGTCGGTCGCGGTGGTGAAGATCCCCACCGGCTGGCCCGACAAGTGGGACGTGGCGGACCCGCTGCCGGAAGGCGTCACGGCGGACATGCTGCGCGACATGCTCGCCAGCGCGAAACCGGATGCGCGGGAGGAAGGCGGCGAGCTGCCGCCGGGATTCCGCATGACGCGGGAAGGTCTGTTCTACGCGCCACCGGATGATGGGGACGCTACGCCCGTCCACGTTTGCGGCCGGCTGGTGGTGCAGGCCGCGACGCATGACGGCAACGGGCAGGCGTGGGGCGCGCTGCTGTCGTGGTTGGATGCTGACGGGCGGGAGCATGGTTGGGCGATGCCTCGCGCCATGCTGGCCGGTGACGGGCAGGACGTGCGCGCTCGGCTGCTGGATGGCGGATTGTTCCTCGCGCCCGGCCGAAAGGCTCGCGACCGCCTGGCGGAATACCTGACGCGCGCTAACCCGCCGGAGCGCGTGCGCGTGGTGTCGCGGCTGGGCTGGCACGGCAGCGGCGCGGGTCGGGTTTTCGTGCTGCCCGATGGCGCGCTGGGGCCGCCCGGCGGCGAGCGCGTCATGCTGCAAACCGAGAGGCCGGATGCGCTGCCTCCGCTGCGCGAGGCTGGCACGCTGGCGGACTGGCAACGCGACGTGGCGGCGCTGGCGGTGGGGAATAGCCGACTGGCGTTCGCAATTTCGGCTGCCTTCGCTGCGCCGCTGCTTGGGCTGGTCAATGGCGAGGGCGGCGGGTTCCACCTGCGCGGCCCGTCATCGGTGGGGAAATCGACGGCCCTGCATGTCGCGGGATCGGTATGGGGCGGCGGTGGGGTGCGCGGCTGGTGCCGATCCTGGCGCAACACGGACAACGCCCTGGAATCCGTGGCGGCGGCGCATTGCGACTTGCTGTTGTGCCTGGACGAAATGGGCGAGGCCGGCGCCGAGACGGTGGCCGCTGCCGCCTACATGCTGGCGAACGGCGCAGGCAAGGGGCGCGCGTCCCGCGACGGTGGTGCGCGGCGCGTTGCGGAATGGCGGGTGCTGTTCCTCTCGACCGGCGAGGAAGGCATTGCGGACAGAATGACCGAGGCGCGCGGCGGACCGCGCAGCGCGCGAGCGGGGCAGGAAATCCGCGTGCTCGATATACCGGCCGAGGCTGGCCCGCACGGCCTGTTTGAGGCCCTGAACGGGCACGCTGCGGCCGGTGGCCTGGCCGATGCGCTGAAAGCCGCTGCGGGGCGCTACTACGGCACGGCGGGGCGCGCTTGGCTCGATTACCTGGCCGCCGACCCCGAGGCGGCAGCGGCAGCCGCGCGGGAAACTGTCGCCGCCTTCCTGGCGGATCATGCCGGCGGCAACGCGGCGGGGCAGGTTCGCCGCGCGGCGGGGCGCTTTGCGCTGGTGGCGGCAGCCGGGGAGATTGCGGCCGGCGCGGGCATATTGCCGTGGCAACCCGGTGAGGCCGAGCGCGCGGCGGCGGCGTGCTTCACGGCATGGCGGGCGCGGCGCGTGGGCGGCAACGGCGCGGCCGAGGATGCGGCAGCGCTGGCGGCGGTGCGGGCGTTCCTGGGCGCGCACGGTGCCTCGCGCTTCGAGGCGTTACCCGAGCCCGCGCATGGCCGCGACCAGTCCGACGCCGAGCCTGCGCCCGATCCTCGCGTGGTGGTCAACCGGGCAGGCTGGCGCAAGCGCGACGGTGACGGCTGGCGGTTCTTCATCCTGCCCGAGACATGGCGGCGCGAGGTGGTGGCGGGCATGGACCCTGAGGCCGCAGCACGGGCGCTGCGCGCGGCGGGGCACCTGGTGCCGCAGTCCGGCACCGAAGCCCGGCTGTCGCGCATGGAGCGCGTCGGGCTGTCCGCGCCGGTGCGGGTGCTGGTGGTGAAGGACACCATCCTCACCGGCGGCAATGCGGCGGGCGCGGCATGAGCGCGACCCGCCGCGATCCGCTGGCAGGCTGGCGGGCGGCGCGTGCGGCCCGCGCTTCCGAGGCCGCTCCCGTTGCCGGCACCGTTTCCACCGTTTCCACCGCGTTGCCGGTAGTGGAAACGCCCGGAGAGGCGCAGGAAACCGCCAATGTTTCCACCGTTTCCATCGTATCCAGCCAAAATGGCGAGGAAACGACGGCAGCGGCGGCGCGCGACCCCTGGGGGCTAAGCGAAGCCGACAAGGCCCAAGCTGCGGCGCGCCTGTCGCGAGTGGGTGAGCGCGCCCAGCCCGCACCCATGGACCATGACGCAGGCGAGCGCACTGCGATGGCGGCGCACTACGCCGAGGAAGCCGCAGCACAGCCCTACCAGCCCCGCGGCCCGGACCCGCTGCGGGACGGACTGCATCGGGGCTTCCACGCCCACCGTGCGGCTTGGGAGGCCCTTCCTCCCGGCCCGGAGCGCGGGCGCGCCTTTGCCGAGGTTCGCAGGGAGCCCGGCGCCTGCCCGACCTGCGCCGGGCTCCGCTGGTGGTGCGAAGTCGGCGAGCCGGTGACGGCGCGGCGCTGCACCACCTGCCATCCGCCCGACCACCTGCCTACCAACGCCATCCATGAGGTAACGACATGACACCCGAACGCGCCATGATCCTCGCCCGAGCCATCGCGGACCTTGGGCACCTGGACGATGCGCAAGCGCTTATCGCGGCGCGTGCGACAGCAAACCTGATAGCCGCAGAAGGCATCAAGCCGAACGCGCTGGCATCCGGCATTGCCACCCTATTCCAAAGCATGACGCGACCGCTGCCTGCACGCGGGTTTGCTGAACTCGGTCCTCGCGGTGGGCAGAAGCGCATGGCGGCACTCGCCCGTAAGCGCAGCCTGACCGACGACGACAGGGCGCGGGTCGCAATGCTGCGCGAGCGCCTGGCGGGCTGGCCGCGTGACGATTTCAGCACCGAGGAAATTGCGTGGCTCGATGCGCTTTGGGCCGCAGCGGAAACCGCGCGCGCGAGGAAGGCGGGTTAGCCAAACGATTTCGGATAATCCGGCGAGCGGAGGCGAGGCATGGGCGGGTTTGGATCGGGGCGGCGCGGGTGGAAGGTCACGGTAGAGGGCTGCCGCACGCTGAAGCTAGACGTGAACCGCGTGACAAAGGCGCTGCGCGGTGCGGTGGGGCGCGCGGACCTGGCAGCGCTTCCGATGGTCGAGCGCGCTGTCTGGTCGTGGAAGACGGAAGGGGCCGCCGAGCCGCGCGCCCATGTGCTGGTGACGCTCACGCTGTATGCCGACCACGGGACGGCTCGCCTGCAATTCGACATTGCCCAGCCGAGCCGCCGCACGGGCCGGCGCGATCAATTCGTGAACCTCGAAACCACGCCCTGCCGATTCGGCGGGGTGCGGTGGTGGTGGGTGTGTCCGGCGACGGGGCGGCGCTGCGCGGCGCTGTATCTGCCGAACGGCGGGCATCTGTTCCTGAGCGGGGGGCGCGGCGCGTATCGGCTGGCCTATGCGTCGCAGAACGAAGATGCGATGGGCCGCAGCCATGGCCGCTTGCGGCGGATGCATCGTAGGCTGGGCGGCGCCTATACCCATGCGGACGACGTTTTGCCGCGCCGGCCGAAGTGGATGCGCCAGCGGACCTACGAGCGCGCTTGGGCCGAATGGGAAGGCGCCATGGAACGGCACGAGGCGATATGGATGGAAGGCGTGGAGCGGATGCTTCACCGTGGGTGAGCGGCATTCTCTCGCGCTGAGCGGTGCTACGTCGTGTGGTTCTTCGGTCGCCTTCCGTTGAACGGTCGCTGGCCGGACGGCGGCGCACTCCCACGAAATTCAGGCAACCGCACGGCTTCCATACCGTTTACCGCACATCCTGCTACACTCGATTCGCCAACCCATGGGAGGCAGCATGCAGCGGTCGAAATCAGATTTGGATGAGTTTGTGCCCGCTTGGGAGCGCAAACTCCCGGACTTCGTGCACGATGCCCCATTGGAGCGCCTGCTCAGCCGGGATGTGCACATCACGCACGCGCCGCGCTCCGAGAACGTCGTCCGGGATGGTTGTGTTCTCGCGCAGGATATTTTCAGTGCGCGTGTCGTCCGCCAAAGCACCTTGCTGAAAAGCGGTGAGCCGCTCCCAAGTCATGTTTTCCGTCGTGCCGATTGACGTCGGGTGGATTAGAAAAACGGCGTGTGCGGAGCAATAACGCGTCGATGCCGCAACAAAAGAAGATACAGCGATAGACGCCACGGTGCCTAAGTTATGAATCGTGAACTTTATCGGAAGTCCTCTGGCGTGATTATAAAGATAAATTCCATCTGCGACGTAGCCCCCTAAAGAACTAATGCAAAGATAGACTTCATCATACCCAGAATTCACTGCGCTATTGAGGGCAGAAGTAATGCGGGTTACGCCATCAGAATTGATGGGGCCGGTGTATCCAAAATACGCGATATTCCAAGGTGTGCCGATTTCCAAATTTGGCTGAATGCCGCTTTGGCCTAGGTCGTCACTCATGCCGTCCGGTCCCTGATTTCTCAAATGACCTTAGCGACGGTCGGAGTGGTTGAAGCTATGGAGGATCGAGGCGTGCGCCACGGCGCGGTGCTGTGGTGGCATAAGCGACACACTTTCCGATTCCGAGCATTAGTCAGCGCGTCTCCGTGCCGCCTTACGGAGCGCAGTCAAAAGGGTCCGCTGGGGGTCCGCTGGGCATCCGCCCAAGGGGCCAATGTCTGAAAGGCATGCCGGGTGAGGGATTCGAACCCCCGACCTTCGGTTTACAAAACCGCTGCACTACCACTGTGCTAACCCGGCGCCGTCCTTTGGTGTAGCAGAGCGACCTTCCGCGGCAACCGGTCCCGACTCCGATTCGGTCCGCCCGCCCCCATCTCCCGAGGGCCCCCGGACCCGTCGATGCGCCTTTCGCCCCGAGACCGCCGCCCACCGCACGCCCCGGCCGCCGCCTCCGCGCCCCAGTTCTGGGGGCCGATGGCGCGGCGCCGGCCGCGCCGCGGCGGTCTGGGCGTCGGCGCCATCGCCTCGGTGCTGCTGCACGCGCTGTTCATCGCCGCGGTGGTGCTGGACATCGACCCGCGCAGCCGCCGCCAGCCCGAGGAATTGCCGCCGCCCAGCTTCGCCGTGGTGTTCCAGGGCGGGTCCGACCAGGCGCCGCGCGCCGCCGAGGCGCCCGAGGAAGCCCCCACCCCGGACCCCGGCGCGCTGCCGGAACCGCCGCCACCGCCGCCCTCGCCGCAGGTGGCCGAGGCACCGCCTGCCGTCGCGCCGCCGCCCGCACCCGCCCCGCAGCCGCCGCCCCCGCCCACCCAGGCGCCGCCGGCACCGGCCCAGCCCCCCGCGCCGTCGGCGGCGACCCCGCCCCCGCCGGCCCCACCAGCACCCGCCCCACCACCACCCGCCCCGCCCGCGCCGACGCGCCTGGCCGAAGCGCCCCCGCCCCCCCCACCCGCGCCGCCACCGCCCGAGCCAGCACCCGCGCCGGCTGCCAGCGCCCCTCCGCTGCCCGCGCCGCTGCCTGGCCGGCCGACGCCCTCGGCCCCGCCACCGCCGCCGCTGGCTGCCGCGCCACCACCACCGTCCGCGCCGCCGCCGCAGGCCAGCGTGTCGCCGCCGCTCGCGCCATCGGTGCCGCCGCAGACTGCGCTGGCGCCGCCGCCCCCGCCGCCACCACCCGCGCCGCGCCCGGCCCCGGCGGCGCCGACACCGACCACGCCCGACCGGCCGGTCCCGCCCACGCCGCCGCAGGTCGCGGCGCTGCCGCTGCCCCCGCCCGCCCCGCCGCCGCCCCCGCCAGTCGAGGTGACGCCCGGGCGCGAGCCGCTCGACCTCACCAGCCGCCCGCCGATCCGGCTGGGCCAGCCGGCCGCGCCGCAGCGCGGGCTGGACATGCGGCCCGGCGCCAGCCTGCCCGGGCCCGGCGATGTCGAGAATTTGCGCGTGCGCGGCGCCCAGGCCGGGCCGGATTGGCGCAACGCCTTCCGGCAATGGCTCGACCGCACGCTGCGCTACCCGCGCGAGGCGGCGGAGCTGGGCGAACAGGGGCCGGTGCTGGTCCGCATCACCACCGGCGCCGATGGCCGCGTGCGGCGGGTCGAGCTGCGCCAGGGCGCGCGCTCGATTTTCCTGAACCACTATTCCCAGGCGGTGTTCCGCGGCGCGACGCTGCCCGCCTTCCCGCCCGGCACGGCCGAGGAGGAGGTCACCATCGACCTCACGATCAACTACATCCTGCACCGGCGCTGAACGACCGCACGCGGCTGCGCCGGGCGGCGCACCCCTGGGACCGGCAACGGCATGCTCCGAGGCAGTTCGGCACAGCGCCGTTCAGCGCATGCCGCGGGCCGGCGCCGGCCCGCCCGCCAAACCGACCGTGTCAGCCGGGATAGCGTTGTGGGGGGGCTGGCAGGGGCCGCGGGCCGGTGCCGGCAGTGGGGGAGGGTCGGTGCGGCGCGCCAGGTCAGGCGTGCCCCACCGTGCCGAAGGCCTCGCGGTTGGTGGTGCGGACCACCGCGGCGAACAGCCGCAGCGCGTCTGGCCCGCCGCGGTCGAGCAGCGCGCCGTGCTCCATCTCCTTCGCCAGGATCTCGGCGTGGTCGGCAAGGGTCTCCGCGGCGCGGCGGAGTGCCTCGCGAGAGAGGACCAACTGCTGGTCCTCGGACAACAGATTCCACTCGGCTGGCCGCACGGTGTTTCCATCCGGATCATCCGCCGTCCTGGCGCGGTTCGCGGCTCTGGGGGCCACGGGACGCAACCTCGCACGCAGCGGTTAACGCCCCGTCACTTCGCCGGCGGCGCGGCGGGCTTGTCCGGCGCGCCGGGCCTGGGCGCCGGCGGTCGGGGCGGCGTTGAGGGACCGGAGATCACGTCGAAGTCATAATCGGTGCGGTGCATGGCAGGGCTTCCTCTGGCTGGGTCCGCCGGGAGCCTGGTGCCTTTGCGGGGAGCGGGTGCCGAATGCCCCGAAACACAAAAGCCGCCAGGTCCTGGCGGCTTTTCGGGTGGAACGATGCAGACACGTTTCCCTAGGCCGCCGGATTATACCAGCGGTACCAAAATCGAGCGGTCGGGATGCGGTCATGCACCATACTTTGCAGGCTACGGCGTGAAGCGCGGGCATGGCAAGGGAGCAATGCCCGCCCGGCGCGCAGCCCGCCGGCCCTGTTGCCGGAAAGTCGAGCAGCGCCGCACCCGCGCCCGCCGCCGCCCGCCACAGGCTGCTTGCGCGAGCCATGTCCTTCAAGCAGGGTCGGCGGCCTGCGTCATCGGAGCGAGACAGATGGACCGCCGTATCCTCCTTGGGGCCGCTGCCGGCCTGCTGGCCGCGCCAGCCGCCCTGCGCGCCCAGGCCATGCCCAAGATCACCATCGGCATGTCCGGCTGGACCGGCTTCGCGCCGCTGACGCTGGCCGAGCAGGCCGGGCTGTTCCGCGCCAACGGGATCGAGGTCGAGACCCGCTTCGTGCCGCAGCGCGAACGCAACCTCGCCCTGGTCGGCGGCGCGCTGAACTGCGTGGTGACCACGGTCGACACCATGATCCTGTGGGCCTCGGCCGCGCCACTGGTGCAGGTGCTGGTGCTGGACCGCTCGCGCGGCGGGGATGGCATCGCGGTACGCCCGGCGATCAATTCCTGGGCCGACCTGAAGGGCAAGACCATCGCCGTCGATGGCGCCGGCACCACCCCGTATTTCGTGCTGGCCTACATGATGCGCGAGAACGGCATGTCGATCCGCGACATCACCGCCGCGACGCTGGCGCCGCAGCCCGCCGCGCAGGCCTTCGTCGCCGGGCAGTTCGATGGGTGTTCGACCTACGAGCCCTACCTGTCGCAGGTGCGCGGCATGGGCGCGGACAAGGGCAAGATCCTGGCGACCACGGTCGACTACGCCTGCGTGGTCGATACGCTGGCCTTCCAGCCGGCCTTCATCCAGGCGAACCCCGAGGCGGTGCGCCGCGTGGTGAAATCCTGGTGGGATGCGCTGGCGATGATCGCGCGCGAACCGGATCGGTCGAACGAGATCATGGGGCGCCGCGTCAACCAGACCGCCGCGCAATTCGCCGCCAGCTCGCAATACATCGAATGGCTCGACCAGGCGAAGAACCGCGAATACATGGCCAGCGGCCTGCCGGCCTTCATGCAGAAGGCGCATACCGTGCAGCGCGAGGCCGGCGTGGTGCGCCAGGATGTCAACCTCGGCGCGCTGCTGAACACATCCTTCGTCGCATGATGCGGCCGGCGCTTTCACCGGACGCGTTCGCGCGGCCTCGACGCGTGGCCGCCGCTGGAGGATGAAGCCGCTCACCCCCGTCTCGGCCGGTGCCCGCGTGGTGCTGGGCGCCGGCTTCTTCGTGCTGTTCGTGCTGGGCTGGGGGGCGGCCACCTGGTCGGGCTGGGTGCCGCCGCTGTTCCTCGCGAGCCCGGAGAAGACGCTGGTCGCCGGCTGGTCGCTGCTGACCGAATTCGGCTTCGCGGGGGATATCGCCATCACCATCTGGCGGGTCTTCGGCGGCTTCGCCATCGCCGCACTACTGGGTGTGCCGCTCGGGCTGATGATGGGGGCGTTCAAGCCGGTCGAGGCCTTCTTCGAACCCTTCATCTCCTTCGCGCGCTACCTGCCCGCATCCGCCTTCATCCCGCTGCTGATCCTCTGGGCCGGGGTGGGCGAGGCGCAGAAGCTGTCGGTCATCTTCATCGGGTCGTTCTTCCAGGTGGTCATCATGGTCGCGGTGATCGCGGGTGCGACGCGCATGGACCTGGTGGAGGCCGCCTATACGCTGGGTGCGCGCGCCGGCGGCGTGGTGAAGCGCGTCATCATCCCCTCGGCCGCGCCGCAGGTGATGGAGACGCTGCGCCTGGTGCTCGGCTGGGCCTGGACCTATGTGATCGTGGCCGAACTGATCGGCGCGACATCGGGCATCGGCCACATGATCATGGACAGCCAGCGGCTGCTCGACACGGGGCAGATGATCTTCGGCATCGTGGTGATCGGCGTGATCGGGCTGGTCACCGATTTCCTGTTCAAGGCGCTGAATCGCCGGCTGTTTCCCTGGGCGGCGATATGAGCGCCAAGACCCTGCGCGTCGCCGGCGTGACGCGCACCTTTCCCGGGCAGCGGCGCAATGCGCCCACCCTAGCGCTGCAGCCCACCGACCTCGTGGTGAGCCCCGGCGAATTCGTCGCCATCCTCGGCCCCTCGGGCTGCGGGAAATCCACGCTGCTGCGGATCGTCGCGGGGCTCGACCAGCCGACCGGCGGGACCGTCACGCTGGATGGCGCGCCGGTCACCGCGCCTGGCCCCGACCGCGGCATGGTGTTCCAATCCTACACGCTGTTCCCCTGGCTGACCGTCGCGCAGAACATCCGCTTCGGCCTGGCCGAGCGCGGCGTGCCGGACGCCGAGCAGCGCGCCATCGTCGACCGCTTCATCGCCCGCACCGGGCTCAAGGGCTTCGAGAACCACTGGCCGCGGCAACTCTCCGGCGGCATGCAGCAACGCTGCGCGCTGGCGCGCGCGCTCGCCAATGATCCCGAAATCCTGCTGCTGGATGAACCCTTCGGCGCGCTGGACCACCAGACGCGCGAGCTGATGCAGGAACTGCTGCTGGAAATCTGGGAAGCGGACCGCAAGACCGTCCTGTTCGTCACCCACGACATCGACGAGGCGATCTTCCTCGCGAACCGCGTCGTCGTGATGTCCGCCCGCCCCGGCCGCATCAAGGCGGAGGTCACGGTCCCGCTGCCCTATCCGCGCGACTGGACCATGAAGACCACGCCCGACTTCGCCGCCCTCAAGGCCCGGCTGATGGGCGAGATCCGCGAGGAAGTCCGCAAGGCCGCCGTGGCCTGACGCGCTACGTCCGGCGCCCCGCCGCCGCGCCCACCGCATGCCCTTCGCGCGCCATGGCATCGAGCCGCGCAGGCAGCGCCGCAACGATCGCCGCGCGATACCCCGGCACGCGCTTCCACGCCTTGCGTTCCGGCTTCGTCATGCCGCAGCCGCGGCACCAACCGCTGTCGTCGTCGTAGTCGCAGATCTTCACGCAGGGCTTGTCCATGGCGGCGCAGATGGGCGTTGCCCTGCGCGATGGGAAGCGCCATTCAGTCGCGCATGGCGATTCCCCACAGCATTCCCCGCGCCGCGCTGGTGACCGGCGGCGCGAAGCGCCTCGGCCGCGCCATGGCGCTCGCGCTCGCCGAAGCCGGCTTCGACGTCGCGATCCACTACGCCACCAGCGAGGCCGAGGCGGAAGCGACCGCCGACGACGTCGTAGCACTCGGCCGCCGCGCCATCACGCTGCGCGCCGACCTGGCCGACGAAGCCGTGGTGACGCGCCTGCTGCCCGATGCCACGGCGGCGCTGGGTCCGATCGGCGTGCTGGTGAACAACGCCTCGGTGTTCGAGCGCGACGAATGGCACGACGCCACGCGCGAATCCTGGGACCGCCATGTCGAACCCAACCTGCGCGCGCCCTTCGTGCTGGCGCAGGCTTTCGCGCAGGCATTGCCGGCCGGGCACGAGGGCGTGGTTGTCAACATGCTCGACCAGCGCGTCTGGTCGCTGACGCCGCATTTCATGTCCTACACGCTGTCCAAGGCCGGGCTGTGGTCACTGACGCAGACCCTGGCGCTGGCGTTGGCGCCGCGCATCCGCGTCAACGGCATAGGCCCCGGCCCCGCGGTGCCGAGCCCGCGCCAGACGCCCGAGCAATTCGCCCGGCAATGCGCGTCGGTGCCGCTGAAGCACGGCACTTCGCCGGCGGAGGTGGCGCAGGCGCTGCTGGCGATCCTGGCGCTGCCGTCGATGACCGGGCAGATGATCGCGCTGGATGGCGGCCAGCACCTGCAATGGGCGCCGCATCAGGGCGGGATGCCGGAGGAATGAGCATCGCGCCCGATGCGGCCCGCGGGCTGCGCCATGTCTTCGTGCGCGGGTTGACGATGCAGGCGCTGCTCGGCGTGCACGCACACGAAGCCGTGCAGCCGCAGCGTGTAGTCATCGGCATCGATCTTTCGGTCACCGATGAATCCGCGCCGTCGCGCGAAGGCGCGGATGTATTGTCGCGCGTGGTGGACTACGGCGCCGTTGCCGCAACGGCCCGGCGCATCGCCCTGGCGGGGCATGTCCGGCTGGCCGAAACATTGGCCGAACGCATCGCCATCGCGCTGCTGGAGGATGCCCGCGTGCAACGTGCGCGGGTGTCGATCGAGAAGCCGGATGTGTTGCCGGATGTGACCAGCGTCGGCGTTGTCGTTGAAAGGACGCGATTTTGAAACACCGGCCCGGCGCGTTTTGTCCACCGCGCGCCGTCCGCCGCCGGACGGGGGGCGGCGTCAAGCGAATAATCGCGCTTGACCCAGTCCCATGGCGGGGGCAGCCAAAAAAATATGTTTTGAATCAATGGTCTGGTGAAAGCATCCGCGACCGCCCAATTCTGCGGCATGTTGACGAATCCTCACTGTAACAAGGCGCGGGCACCGTTGGCCCGGACTTCCCCCACAGACTTATCCACACGACTCGTGGACAATCGACACGCACGATCATCCCCATGAGCAGCACGGAAGCAGACCCCCCGCCGACCGACGGCCTGGCCGTGATCGAGACCGCATTGGCCACGCTGCCGCTCGCGCCAGGCGTGTATCGGATGCTCGATGGCAAGGGCGATGCGCTCTATGTCGGCAAGGCGCGGTCGCTTCGCAAACGCGTGACCTCCTACACGCAGGTCTCGCGCCTGTCCGAACGCCTGCGGCGGATGGTGTTCGAAACCCGCAGCCTCGAAATCGTGACCACCGCGTCCGAAGCCGAGGCGCTGCTGCTCGAGGCGAATTTCATCAAGCGCCTGCGGCCACGCTTCAACATCGTGCTGCGCGACGACAAATCCTATCCGTGGCTCATGCTGAGCGACGACCACCCTTATCCGCAGATCGCCAAGCATCGCGGGGAACGCCGCAAGGGCGCGACCTACTATGGCCCCTTCGCATCGGTCTGGGCGGTGAACCAGACCATCACGGCGCTGCAGCGCGTGTTCCTGCTGCGGTCCTGCCGCGACACCGTGTTCGACCAGCGCACGCGGCCCTGCCTGTTGTTCCAGATCAAGCGCTGCTCCGCACCCTGCGTGGAGCGTGTCTCGCAGCCCGACTACGCCGCCCTGGTGCGCGAGGCGAAGGAGTTCCTGTCGGGCGGAACGCCCTCCATCCAGAAGCGCCTGGCGTCGGAAATGGAATCCGCCGCGGAGAATCTGGAATTCGAGCGCGCGGCCGCGCTGCGCGACCGCATTCGTGGCCTGACGCATGTGCAGGGCCATGACCGCGTGAACCTCGATGGCGTCGGCGATGCCGATGTGGTCGCGCTGCACCAGGCGGCGGGCCAGGCCTGCGTGCAGGTCTTCTTCTTCCGCGGTGGGCGCAACAACGGCAACCGGCCGTATTTCCTGTCCACCGCGAAGCAGGAGCAATCGGCCGAGGAGGTGATGGGCACCTTCCTCGCGCAACTGTACGACGACCTGCCGCCGCCGCCGCTCGTGCTGCTCTCCCACGAACCGGCCGAGGCGCCGCTGATCGCCGAGGCGCTGGCGCTCAAGGCCGGCCGGCGCGTCGAACTCCACCGCCCGCAGCGCGGCGACAAGAAATCCGTGGTGGACCACGCCGCGACCAATGCGCGCGAGGCGCTGGAACGCCGCCTGGCCGAAGGCACCGCCCAGGCGCAGCTGCTGGACGGGGTGGGCGCCATGTTCGGCCTGCCGGGCACGCCCGAACGCGTCGAGATCTACGACAACAGCCACATTCAGGGTGCGAACCCCTATGGCGTCATGGTGGTGGCCGGCCCGTCGGGCTTCATGAAGCAGGCGTACCGGAAATTCTCGATCAAGACCGCCCAGGGCAATGACGACTTCGCCATGATGCGCGAGGTCTTCGAGCGCCGCTTCGGCCGCGCCCTGCGCGAGGATCCCGGCCGTGACTCCGACACCTGGCCCGACCTGGTGCTGATCGATGGCGGCGCCGGGCAGCTCTCGGCCGCGCAATCCGTCATGGCGGAGCTGGGGGTCGAGGACGTCCCGCTGGTCGCGGTGGCGAAGGGCCCCGACCGCGATGCCGGGCGCGAATGGTTCCACATGGCCGGGCGGGAGCCGGTGCAGCTGCCGCCGCGCGACCCGGTGCTGTATTACCTCCAGCGCCTGCGCGACGAGGCGCACCGCTTCGCGATTTCCGCCCATCGCGCCGGGCGGTCGAAGGCTCTGACCAAGTCGGAGCTGGACGACATCCCCGGCGTGGGCAGCGCCATCAAGCGGCGGCTGCTCAACCATTTCGGCTCGGCGCGCGGGGTGCGGCAGGCCGGGCTGGCGGACCTCGAGGCCTGTCCCGGTATCGGCCCGGCGGTGGCGCGGCGCATCCATGAACATTTCCACCCCGGCGCGGCGGCGCCACGCTCAGGCGGCGCGCCCGCCGCGCGCCAGGCCGTGGCAACCCCCGCCGACCCCGCCGCAACGGTGGCCCCGGGCGAAAGGACCGGCTAAGCAGGCAGCGCGCCATGCCGACCGACCTTCCCAACCTGCTGACCGTCTCGCGCATCGCCGCCATACCGGTGCTGGTGGCCTTTGCCGCGATCGGCGAGCCCTGGGCCGACATGGCGGCCTGCGTGGTCTTCGGCGCCGCCGGCATCACCGACTATTTCGACGGCAAGATCGCCCGCGACCGCGGCGTGACCTCGTCCTTCGGGCGCATGCTGGACCCGATCGCCGACAAGCTGCTGGTGGGCGCGGCGCTGATGATGCTGGTCGGGCTCGACCGGATCACCCATGCCGCGCTCTATCCCGCCATCGTGATCATGCTGCGCGAGATCGCGGTATCGGGCCTGCGCGAATACCTGGCGGAACTGCGCGTCGGGCTGCCGGTGACGAAGCTGGCCAAGTGGAAGACCGGCTTCCAGATGGGCGCGGTCGGCACGCTGCTGGCCGGTGATACCGGCGCGGCCACGATCGGCCTGGGTTTCCTGCCGGTCTCGCTGATCGGCGAGGTCGGGCTGTGGGTGGCAGCCGCGCTGACGCTCGCGACCGGCTGGGACTACCTCCAGGCCGGTCTGAACCATGCCGGCCAGGCCGATGCCGCAGCGAGCGCGGCCGCCGCGACCGAGGAGACGCCCGCGCGCCCTTGAGCGGCGCGCGCGGCGGGATCATCTTGCACACCATGATGGCGGGGCGGACAGCGATGCGACGCGCAATGGCGGGCGGAACCCTGGGGTTGGCTTTGGCGCTGGCCGGCTGCGGGCCGGATTGGCAGCCCTCCTGGGATGTATCCAGCAGGCCCGAGGTGCAGGGCGACAGCCTGACCATCCAGCGCGTCACCGGCGGCGACCCGCCCTTCACGCCATTGCGTAGCGAGAGCGCGGCGCAGCTTCGCCAATCCGCCAGCGCGCTGATCTCCTCGCGCCCCAATTCGCCGGAAGCGGCGCTGACCGCGATCCCGAGCTACGCGCCGGTGGCGCGCCCGGGGATCGACGCCGCGGTGGCGCCGCCGTCTGACGGCGCCACGCGCTGCCGCGGCGATGGCTGTGCCGATCGGGTGCGGCCGCCTGGCAGCTCTACGCCGCCGTCGATCGTGGCGCCCATTCCGCCGCCGGAGCGCGCGCGCGTCTCGGCCCCGCTGCCGCCCGTGACGGCGCCTTCCCCGCCCACCAGCCCGGCGCGCGTGGTGACGGTGCCGGGCGAACCGCCGGGCGTGGTCTCCGGCACCGGGCGCATCCAGACCTTCACCCAGCCCGGCAACCCGGCCGGCGGCGTCGCCATCCAGGATGGCGGCAACACCACCATCATCCAGCCTGGCGGGCGCGTGACCACCGTGCCGACGCCGCGATAGCCCCCATGCGCGTGCTGTATTTCGCCTGGGTGCGGCAGAAGGTCGGCATCGCCGAGGAGGAGGTCTCCCCGCCGGCCGAGGTGCGCGACGTGGCCGGGCTGGTCGCCTGGCTGGCCGCCCGCACGCCCGGGCACGCGGCGGCCTTCGCCGACCGCAAGCAGGTGCGCGCCGCGGTGAACCAGGATTTCGCGACACCCGACCACCCGGTCGCGGCGAATGACGAGGTCGCCTTCTTCCCCCCCGTCACCGGCGGCTGACATGGCCCGGGTCCTGGTGCAGGACGCCCCCTTCGACATCGCCGCCGAGACCGCGGCGCTGACGGCGGGGCGGACGGATGTGGGCGGCGTCGGGTCGTTCCTGGGCGTGTGCCGGGCCGATGACGGGCTGCAGGCGCTGGTGCTGGAACATTATCCCGGCATGACCGAACGCGCGATCGGGCGCATCGTGGAACAGGCGCAGGCGCGCTGGCCGCTGACCGGCTGCACGGTCATTCATCGCGTCGGCCGCATCCTGCCGGGCGAGGGCATCGTACTGGTCCTGACCGCCTCCGCCCATCGCGCCGCCGCGCTGGAATCCTGCGCCTTCCTGATCGACTGGCTGAAGACCCGCGCGCCGTTCTGGAAGCGCGAGGAATTCACCGAAGGCTCGCATCGCTGGGTCGAGGCCCGCGCCGAGGACGACGCGGCGACGGCGCGCTGGGACGCCGCAGCACCGACGCGCCTTCGCGACGCCAACGAAGCACCGACGCGCCTTCGCGGCGTCAACGAAGCACAGACGCGCCTTCGCGGCGATGACGCAGCGACGCCCCCCCCCCGGCGCGACGGCGCATGACGCCCACCCTCAGCCTCGCTGCCGTCGTCATCCCCTGCCGCGACATCGCGCGGCTGCGCGGCTTCTACGAACGCATCCTGGAACGCCCCGCCACCGAGGTGCGCGCCGGGCTGGTGCGCTTCGACCTCGGCACCGTCAGCCTGGTGCTGCGCGCGCGCGGCGATGCGCTGTTCCCGCGCGAGGGCACGCCCGGGGTCATGCTGACCTTCCGCCTGCCCTCGCGCGACGAGGTCGAGCGCTGGCACCGCCGGCTGCTGATGTCCCATGCCGCGGTGCTGGAAGCCCCCGCGCTGCGCCCCTGCGGCGATGTCGAGATGCACGTGGCCGACCCCGAGGGCAATGTGCTGGCGCTGGTGGCGGCGGGGTGAACCGCGGCGCGGCGTGGCGCTGGCTCGCCATCCTCGGCGGCGCGCCGCTGCTCGCCTGGCCGGCGCTGGTCAATGGCTACCCGCTGGTGTTCAGCGATACCGGCGGGTTCCTGCACCAGACGCTCGGCCCGCTGATGCTGTGGGACAAGCCCTGGGTCTATGGGCCGTTCCTGCATCTGTTCCATTGGCGCGTATCGCTGTGGCTGCCGCTGGCGGCGCAGGCGCTGGTGGTGTCGCACCTTCTGTGGGTCACGCAGCGCGTGCTGCGCGGCGGCGCAACCCCGGGCGCGCATGTCCTGGTCTGCGCGGTGGCGGCGCTGACCACGGCACCCTTCACCGTCGCGCTGCTGATGCCCGATGTCTTCGCGCCGGTGGTGGTGCTGGCGCTGGCCCTGCTGGGCTTCGCAAGCGCGGCGCTGTCGCGCGGCGAGGTCGCATGGCTTGTGCTGTTGGGGACGGTCGGCATCGCCGCGCACCTGTCGCATGTGCCCCTTGCGCTGGCGCTCGCGCTGCTGCCGCTGCTGGGGTTGCGCTGGCGCGGCGCGCTGCTGGCATCGGTGCCGCTCGCGCTGGCCGTGGCACTGCTGCTGGGCACCAACGCGGTCGGCCATGGGCGCGCGGTGCTCTCGCCGCATGGTGCGACCTTCCTGCTGGCGCGGCTCCAGGCCGATGGCCCGGCGGCCGCGGTGATCCGCGCACGCTGCCCCGATGCGGGCTGGTACCTGTGTGCCTTCGTCGACCGGCTGCCGATGGATGCCAACGACTTCCTCTGGCTGCCCGACAGCCCGGTGAACCGCACGCCGGACGGCACGCCGCGGTTCCTGGGCGGCGCGCTGCTGTCCGACGAAGCCGGGCGGATCGTGGCCGAGACGCTGCGCGCCGACCCGGTCGCCGTGGCGCGCGCGATCCTGCACAATACGGTCATGCAACTTGTGACGCCCGGCCTCGGCGACACGCTCGGCGCCGAAAACCTGGCCGCCGCGCTGCGCCCGCGCGTCGCCGAGGGCTTCGGCCCGCGCGAACTGGCCGCCTATGACGCGGCGCTGCAACCGCGCGGGGCATTGCGCGCGGCCGTGATGCCCATCGCGCCGGTGACCATCGCGCTGCTGCTGGCCGCACTGCCGCTGCTGGTCGTCGCGGCCTGGCGGGCGCTGCGCGCGCGCGACGGGCTGCGGGCCGGGCTGCTGGCGGCGATCATCGTCGGCGTGGTCGGCAATGCGGCGGCGACGGGCGGGCTGTCCGGCGTTTTCCCGCGCTACCAGGCGCGCATCGCCTGGCTGCTGCCGGTGGGCGCGGTGCTGCTGCTGCCGCGCCGCATCGCCGCACCGATGCGTGAGGCCCGCCGGTGATCGGCGAATCCGGCCGGCCGGACCGCGCCGCCAGCACCACCGGCCTGCCGCCGAGCCTCGCGGATCTCGCGCGCCGCGACGCCCTCGCCGCCGAAGCCGCAGCCCGCCGCGCCGAGCAGGCGCGGGCACGCGCCGAGAACGACGACGCCGCGCCCGACGCGAACGCCTCGCCCGCCACCGGCGCGGCCGGACCAGCGGCCCGGCGCCTCGCACCCCCGCTGCGCCGCGCCCTGGCCTTCGCCGCCATCCTGCTCGGCGCCGCGCTGCTGGCCTGGCCGGCCTTCCTGAACGGCTATCCGCTGGTCTTCATCGACAGCGTCTCCTACCTCGGCCAGACGCTGTTTCCCGAATGGCCGTGGGACAAGTCGCCGGCCTATGGGGCGTTCCTGCACGCCTTCCACTGGGGCTGGTCGCTGTGGCTGGCGCTGGCGGGACAGGTGCTGGTGGTCTCGCATCTGTTGTGGGTGGCGCAGCGCGCGGCGCGGGGCGGCGTGTCGCCCGGCACGCACCTGCTGCTGTGCGCCGTGATGGCGGGGCTGACCGCGCTGCCCTGGTTCGCCGCGACGCTGATGCCGGATGTCTTCGCCGGCGTCGCGCCGCTCTGCCTGCTGCTGCTCGGCCTGGCGCGGGACAGGCTGTCGCGTGCGGAAGCCGCCTGGTTGACGCTGCTCGGCGCCTTCGCGGTGGCGGCGCATCTGTCGCACCTGCCGACGGCGCTGGTGCTGGTGGTGTTCGTCGCGCTGGCGACGCGCCGCTTCCTGCCGCCGCTGCGGGCCGGGCTGCCGGTGGCGATCGCTGCTGGCGCCCTGGTCGCGGCAAACGCCTGGGCCTTCGGCAAGCCGACCCTCTCGCCGCACGGCGCGGTCTTCCTGCTGGCGCGGCTGCAGGCCGACGGCCCGGCCGCGGAGACCATCCGCCGCGCCTGCCCGCGCGCCGGATGGCACCTCTGCGGCTTCGCCGCCCGCATGCCGATGGACAGCGACCATTTCCTCTGGAGCGCCGAGGGCCCGCCCAATCGCCGCCCGAACGGCACGCCCATCCCGATGGGTGCGATGCGCCTCGCGCCCGAGGCCAGCGAGATCGTCGCACGCACCTTGCGCGAACGCCCCGGCGCGGTGGCCGCCGCCATGGCGCGCAACACCCTCGCGCAGGCGCGGATGGTCGCCGTCGGCGACACGCTCGGCAACCGGCACCTGGCGGCCTCCGCCCGCCGCGCCATCGAGCGCCTTCCGCCACGCGAACTCGCCGCCTTCGATGCCGGCGCGCAGATGCGCGGCGCATTGCCGGCGCTGGCGGCGCCCTTCCTGCTGCCGCATCGCCCCGTGCTGCTGGCCAGCCTGCTCCTTGCCCTCGCCGCCCTGGCCCTGGCGCTGTGGCGCGGCGACCGCACGCGCGCGGCACTGGTCGCCGGGCTGCTGATCGCGGTGGCGGTGAACGCCTTCGCCACCGGCGCACTCTCGGCCCCCGTCGACCGCTACGGCGCCCGCATCATCTGGCTGCTGCCCCTGGCCGCCCTGCTGGGCCTGGCCCCCCGCACCGGCAACGCCCTGACCGACGCCGAACACCTGCGCGCGCGCGTGGCACGGCTGGCGGCGCGAAGCGGGTGAGGGCGCGGCGGGGGGCCAGCCCCCCGGACCCCCCGCTGGGAGGCGACCGCCTCCCAGACCCAGGGTCAAATGGTCAGGATGGGGGAGGGGCATGATGCACCCGTCGCGTCAGTGCTGCCGATGAGCCCCTCCCCCATCCTGACCATTCACTCACCGCGGGTCCGGGGGCACGTATGCCCCCGGCGGGTGGGTTCGGGAGGGCAGAGCCCTCCCGAGGCGCCACCACCTGCCGGTGCTTCGGCCGCGGCCGCAGCGTCGTCCGCGCGTGGCGTGTCAGGGTCGTGGCATGGCTGATTTGCTGTTGATCCTTCCGATTTTCCTTTTGGCCGGCTTGGTGAAGGGGGTCGCGGGCTTTGGCCTGCCGACCGTAAGCATTGCCTTGCTCGCGTTGTTCCGCCCCTTGCCCGAGGCGATGGCGTTGATGCTGGTGCCCTCGCTCGCGACCAATGTGTGGCAGGCGCTGGCGGGCGGGCAGTTGCGCGCGGTGGCGCCGCGGATCGGGGTGTTCCTGGGGTGCGCGGCGATCGCGTGCTTCGCGGCGGCGGGGCAGTTGGCGCGGACGGATGCGCTGCTGCTGTCAGGGGCGCTGGGGGTGATTTTGGTGGCGTCCTCGGCGCTGGCGCTGGCGGCGCCGACGCTGCCGGCGCCCTCGCCCGCCATGGAGCGCTGGCTGGGGCCGCCGATGGGGGTGGTGTCGGGGGCTATCACTGGGCTGACCGGCAGCTTCCTGGTCCCGGCCGCGCCCTGGTTGCAGGCGATCCGGCTGCCGCGGGAGCAGTTCGTGCAGGGCTTCGGGCTGGGTGTGGTGCTGGTGAACGGGGCGCTGGCGGTGGCGCTGGCGGGGGGTGGGATGCTGCCGGTTGGCATTGGGCTGGTGTCGCTGGCCGGGCTGCTGCCGGCCTTCGCGGGGATGGAGATCGGGCGGCGGTTGCGCTCGCGGCTGGACGAGGCGGCGTTCCGCAAGGTGGTGCAGGTGGCGCTGGGGTTGCTCGGCGCCTGGCTGGCAGCGCGGGCCCTTGGCTGAGGCGCGGGCGGGTCAGGCGACCGCGCGCCAGCCTTCGACCGGGCGGACGGTGGCGCAGGCCGGGCCTCCATCCTTGGCCTTGCCCGGCAGGACAGCCTCGAGCACCGCGCCGCCCATGGCCTTGTCCAGCAATGCGGCGGGCAGCGTGTGGATATCGATCTTGGCGCGCCGGCTCCAGGGGCAGGGGCGCTGCCCGGCTGCTTCGCCGATGGCGATGTAGACGAAGCGCCTGGCGGGACCTTCGCTGCGGACGAAATCGCCCAGGAAGCGCGGCCCCGGCGCGACCCGCACCGGCACGTCGAAGGCGATTGGCCCGTCGCCGGCGATGACCTGGCCGACCGGCTGGCTTTTCTTGTCCTGCAGGCTGTAGGCCACGCCGGGGCAAGGGTCCGGGATGGTGAGCCGCAAGGTGATGACCTGACCCGCCATGTGCCCTCCTGTCTCGCCGATCGCGTAGCCGGGCCGGGCGGGCCGGCGCAACACCGGCGCGTTTGCCGCTGGGCAAGGACGCGGCCGCAGGCTGGAATGGCGCCATGGAACGAATCGCGCTGGACGGGCATGGGTGGCAGGCATGGCTGGCTCCGGAGGATGGCGGGGGCATCACCGCGCTGCGCTTCCGCGGCCAGGACATCCTGGTGCCGGCGCCCGAGGGCGCGCGCCTCGGCGGGCCGTTCGGGGCCTTCTGGATGATCCCCTGGACGAACCGGCTGGATGGCGGGCGGCTGGGCGAGCACCGCCTGCCGGTCAATCGCCCGGCCGATGGCACCGCGATCCATGGCCTGTCGCGCGACCGCCCCTGGACGGTGGCTGACGTCGCGCCGGGCCGCGTCCTGCTGACCCAGGCAGTGGAGTCCGGTCCCTACCGCTACGAGGCGCGGCTGCTGCATGGCGCGGCGGAGGATGGCTTCAGCCTGGACCTGGCGCTGACCAATACCGGCGAGGCCCCGTTGCCCTTCGGCGCCGGCTGGCACCCCTGGTTCGTCCGCCCGGCGGGCACGCGGCTCGCCTTCCGCGCGGCCACGCGCTTCACCCATGACGATCGCTGCCTGCCGGTCTCGGCCGCCGCGACCACGGGGCTGGAGGGCGACGAGAGCGCCTTCCTCGGCCTCGACACTCACTTCGCCGGCTGGGACGGGGCGGCGCGAATCGCCTGGCCGGGGCTGGCGTTGACCATCGCCGCGACCGGGGCGCTGGCCACCAACCTCCAGGTCTATGCGCCGCCGGACAAGGCGGTGCTGTGCGTCGAGCCATCCTCGCATGTGTCCGACGTTGCGAACCGGCCGGGCTTCGCGGCGCTGGGGGCGATGCGGGTGCTGGCGCCGGGCGAAAACCTGGCTGGACGCATCACACTGTCAGCAAACGGTTCACACTTGCCTCATGGCGGGGCATAGGATGGGGCGATGGCTTCCTCTCCCTCCGCGCTGGTGCTCGGTGCCGGCATCATGGGGCTCAGCACCGCCTGGGGGCTGGCGCGGCGCGGCTTCGCCGTGCGCGTGGTCGACCAGGATGCGGTGCCGAATCCGCGCGGGGCGTCGGTCGACCATCATCGGCTGATCCGCCACGCCTATGGCGCGCAGGCCGGCTACATGCGGATGGTGGACCCGGCCTACGCCGCCTGGGACCAGGTCTGGCGCGACATCGGCGAGGTGCTGCACATCGGCACCGGCGTGCTGGCGGTCTCGGGCAGTGCGGCCGGCTGGCTGGGCGAAAGCCGCGCGGCGCTGGCGGCCGACGGGCTGGCCTTCACCGACCTGACGGCGGGCGATGTCGCCGCCCGCTTCCCGATCTTCACCGAGGCCGGCATCGGTGCCGCCTTCCACATGGAACCCGGCGGCGTGCTGCTGGCCGAACGCATCGTCGCCGGGCTGGCGCGGCATTTGGCGGAGCGCGGCGTGGTCTTCGAACGCGCCCGCGCCGCCGCGGTGGACCCGGCGCGCGCCGCGCTGCGGCTGGCGGATGGCGGTGAGCGCAGCGCCGAACTGCTGGTGGTCGCCGCCGGCCCCTGGGCGCCGCGCCTGCTGCCCGATGCGCTGGCGCCGCGCGTGGTGGCGTCCCGCCAGGTGCTGGTCCTGCTGGACCCCCCGGCGCAGCACCGCGCGGGCTGGGCGCGTGCGCCCATGCTGCTGGACCTGGCCGAGGATGGCGGCTTCTACGCCGTGCCGCCGGTGGCCGGCACGCCGCTCAAGATCGGCGACCATCGCTTCTCGCGCAGCGGCGACGCCGAGGCCGACCCCCGCGACGCCACGCCCGCCGAGGCGGAGGAAATCCTGGCCTTCGCCCGCCCGCGCATCCGCGACTTGGCGGCCTATCGCGTGATCGGCGCCCGCGCCTGCTACTATGATGTCGAGGATGGAGAACGTTTCGTAATCGAACCCATCGCGCCGCGCTGCCTGGTGATGTCCGGTTTTTCCGGCCATGGCTTCAAGTTCGGCCCGGTGCTGGGGCTCGCGGTCGCCGCGGCCGCCGCCGATCCGGCGCTGCTGGCGGGCTTGCCCGGCTGGGCTGCGGGTGACACACCCCCCGTCCCCGGCCTGCTCGCCGCGCTGGAGAGCATTCCCGCATGACATCCACCGCCGCCGCCGACCTGATCTTCGGCCTGACCCGCGTGGTCGGGCTGCCGGCGCTGACCGAGGCCGCCGGCGCGCCGCTGTCGGCCGCCGATATCGCGCAGATCGTGGGCGAGGCCGACCGCTTCTGCACCGAGGTCCTGCTGCCCGGTGCCCAGGCCGCCGACCGTGCCGGCGCGATCTACGCGAATGGCGTGGTCACCACGCCCTATCGCGACGCCTATGCGCGCTGGATCGAGGGCGGGTGGCAGTCCCTCGCGGCGCCGGTGGAGCATGGCGGGCAGGGGCTGCCGGCGTCGTTGTGGACCGCCATGACCGAACTGGGCATGGCGGCGGATACGTCGTTCATGTTGGGGCCGCTGCTGACCGCCGGCGCGATCGACTGCCTGGTGCACCACGCCACGCCCGACCAGGCGGCGCGCTGGCTGCCCAGCATGGTCTCCGGCGAATGGACCGGCGCGATGTGCCTGACCGAACCGGGCGCGGGCAGCGACCTGGGCGTGCTGCGGACCCGCGCCGAGCCGCTCGGCAATGGCCGCTACGCGCTGCATGGCGAGAAGATCTTCATCACCTGGGGCGACCACGACTGCACCGACAACATCCTGTACCTGGTGCTGGCGCGCCTGCCGGATGCGCCGCCGGGGTCGAAGGGCATCTCCCTGTTCGCCTGCACCAAGGTGAAGGATGACGGCAGCCGCAACGCGCTGCGCGCCGGCGGGATCGAGCGCAAGATGGGCATCCATGCCAGCCCCACCTGCGTCATGCTGTTCGAGGGCGCGGAGGCCGAGCTGGTCGGCGAACCCCATCGCGGCCTGCCGGCGATGTTCGCCATGATGAACAATGCGCGCCTCGGCGTCGGCACGCAGGGTGTGGCGCATGGCGCGGCCGCGCTGCGCTTGGCGGAAGCCTATGCCGAGCAGCGCGTGCAGGGCGGAAGGCCGATCGCGCGCCACCCCGATGTCGCGCGCATGCTGATGGAAATGCGCGCCACCACGCTGGCCGCGCGGCTGCTGGCGCTGGAGACCGCGCTGTGTGTCGATCGCCACGCCCTGACCGGCGATCCGGCGGCGCTGGAGCGCCTCGCGCTGCTGACGCCGATCCTGAAGGCCTGGTGCACCGATCGCGGGGTCGAGACGGCATCGACCGGCATCCAGGTCCATGGCGGCATGGGCTTCGTCGAGGATGCCGGCGCGGCGCAGGTGCTGCGCGACGCGCGCATCGCGCCGATCTACGAGGGCACCAACGGCATCCAGGCGATCGACCTGCTGGTCCGCAAGCTGGCCAAGGATGGCGGCGCGGGCATGCGCCTGCTGATCGCGGAGGTGCAGCGCCTGCCCGACGCCAGGTTGCGCGCCGCGGCCAGCATGCTGGCGGAGGCGACCGCCGCCGTGCTCGACGCCCAGGGGCGCGATGCCGATGCCGCGCAGTCGGTGGCGGTGGCCTACCTGGATGCCGCCGGCTGGGTGCTGGGCGGCTGGATGGTGGCGCGCGCCGCCGCCGAGGACCCCGCCGCCTATGGCCCCGTCGCCGATTTCTACCTCCGCCGCCTGCTGCCGCGCGCCGGCGGGCGGGCCGCCGAGATCGCCGGGGCGCTCGCCGCGTGACGCCGCAACCCTTGCAGGAGCGGCATCCGGGGCAATCTGCGCTGTCGCCCAACTGCCACGAACGAACCGGATGAACGCCCCGTTGCCTGCCATCTCCCGGACCCGACCGCGCGTTTCCATCGTGGGCGCGGGCCCAGGCGGCCTTGCCGCCGCCATGATCCTGGCCGCCGCCGGCGCGCGGGTGACCGTATTCGAACGCGATTCCGTGGTGGGCGGGCGCACCCGCACCGTCACCGCGCCGGGCGGCTACCGCTTCGACATCGGGCCGACCTTCTTCCTGTATCCGCGCATCCTGCGCGAGATTTTTGCCGGTTGCGGCGCCGATTTCGACGATGAGGTGGACCTCATCCGCCTCGACCCGCAATACCGGCTGGTGTTCGAGGGATCGAACCCGGTCACGCTCGACGCATCCCCCGACATGGCGCGGATGGAAGCCGAGATCGCCAAGCTGAACCCGGCCGATGCCAAGGGCCTGCGGTCCTTCATGACCGACAACCGGGTGAAGCTCGACGCCTTCCGCCCGGTGCTGGAACGGCCCTTCCATGGGCTGATGACCTACCTGGCGCCGGAGGTGATGAAGGGGCTGCGCTACCTGCGGCCGTGGTCGTCGCTGGATACGGACCTCAAGCGGCATTTCGCCGATCCGCGCACGCGCCTGGCCTTCACCTTCCAGTCGAAATACCTGGGCATGAGCCCGTTCCGCTGCCCTTCGATGTTCTCGATCCTGTCCTTCCTGGAATACGAGCACGGCATCTTCCACCCGCGCGGTGGCTGCGGCGCCGTCAGCGAGGCGATGGCGCGCGTCGCCGAACGCCTCGGCGTGGAATTCCGTTTCGACACGCCGGTGGAGCGCATCGCCTTCGAGGGCCGGCGCGCCGCCGGCATCGAGTCCGGTGGGGTGCGCCACGCCGCCGACGCCGTGGTGGTGAATGCCGATTTCGCCCACGCCATCCCCGGCCTGATGCCCGAGGCGCTGCGCCCGCAATGGCCCGACGCCAAGATCGCGAAGGCGCGGTATTCCTGCTCTACCTTCATGCTGTATCTCGGCATCGAGGGGCCGCTCGACCTCGCGCATCATTCCGTGCTGCTGGCCGAGGATTACGAACGCAACCTCCAGCAGATCGAGGGCGGCATCATTCCGCCGAACCCGTCGCTGTATGTGCAGGCGGCCGCGGGCACCGACCCGTCGCTGGCGCCGCCGGGCCATTCCACGCTCTACATGCTGGTGCCGGTGCCCAACCTGCATGGCGGGCAGGACTGGGCCGCCGAGGCACCGCGCTACCGGCGCCTCGCACTCGACCGGCTGAAGGCGCTGGGGCTGCACGACCTCGAATCGCGCATTCGCTACGAACGCGTCGTCACCCCGCAGGACTGGCAGGATGAATACGCGGTGGGCTACGGCGCGACCTTCAACCTGGCGCATAATGTCCGGCAGATGATGCACTTCCGCCCGCGCAACCGCTTCGGCAAGGCGGAGGGCGTCTACCTGGTGGGTGGCGGCACGCATCCGGGCAGCGGGCTGCCGGTGATCTACGAAGGGGCGCGCATCAGCGCGAAGCTGCTGATGGACGACCTCGGCATGCGGCCGAGCACGGTCGCGCATGACAGGGTCGGCGCCGCGCAGCCTGCGCTCGGCGACTGACCGGGAGGATACTGCGATGGGTTCAAAGGTCGTCGTCATCGGCAGCGGCTTGGGTGGCCTCGCCGCGGCCGCGGTCGCGCAGGCGCGCGGGCACCAGGTCACGCTGCTGGAACGCAACCCCTGGCTGGGCGGCAAGGCTGCCGTGCTGCATTTGGACAACCCCGCCGGGCCGGGGCGCTTCCGCTTCGACATGGGCCCGACCATCCTGACCGTGCCGCGCGTGCTGCGGCGCATCTTCGCCGAGGCCGGGCGCGACCAGGCCAAGGAGCTGCCGCTGATCCGGCTCGACCCGCAATGGCGCTGCTTCTTCGACGACAATTCGCGCATCGACCTGATGGCGGATGTCGACGTGATGGCGCAGGCGATGGACCGCTACGCGCCGGGCAAGGGCAATGGCGAGGGCTATCGGAAGTTCCAGGGCGTCTCGCGCCACCTGCACGAAGTCAGTGAAAAGTTCTTCTTCTGGAAGCCGGTCGAGGGGATCGGCGACACGCTGGACTTCAGCACGAGCTTCAACACCGAGGTGCTGCGCGACGTGCTGGCGCTGCGGATGGGCCGCACGGTGGCGAAGGTGATCCGCGGGCATGTGCCCGATGCGCGGCTGGCGCAGATGCTGGATCACTTCGTGCAGTATGTGGGGTCGAACCCGTATCTCGCGCCGGCGGTGCTGTGCGGCATCGGCGACATGCAGGCGGCCGAGGGCGTGTGGTACCCCGAGGGTGGCACGCGCGCCGTGGCGGAGGGGCTGGCGAAGCTGGCGACGGACCTCGGCGCCGACCTGCGGACCGATTCCGAAGTCACCGCCATCGAGATCGAGAACGGCGCCGTGCGATCGGTCACCGCGAATGGCGAGCGCATCGCCTGCGATGCGCTGATCTCGAACATGGACGCCGTGCGGACCTACACCGAGCTCGTGAAGGGCGACGCGGCGCGCAAGATCGAACGCAAGGGCTACGAACCCGCCTGTTCCGGGGTGGTGCTCTATCTCGGCCTGAACAAGCGCTACGACCACCTCGCGCACCACTGCTTCGTCTTCTCCCGCGATGCCGAGGAAGAATTCGACGCGATCTACAAGAAGGGCGTGCCGGCACCGGACCCGACCGCGTATCTCGCCGCGACATCGGCCACCGACCCCACCACCGCGCCCGAGGGCGGCGAGGCGCTGTACGTGCTGGTGCATGCCCCGCATCTGCGCCCGGGGCAGGATTGGTCGAAGATGTTCGCGCCCTACCGCCAGACCATCCTCGACAAGCTGAAGCGCACCGCGGGCCTCGAGGACATCGAAAGCCGCATCGTGGTGGAACGCGCGCTGACGCCGCAGGACATCCACGAACGCTACAAGGTGCTGGACGGCGCGATCTACGGGCTGGCGTCGCACGGCGCCTTCCTCGGCGCCTTCAAGCCGTCGAACAAGTCGAAGACGATCAAGGGGCTGTACCTGTGCGGGGGCGCGGCGCATCCGGGTCCCGGCATGCCCATGGTGATGATGTCGGGCTGGATCGCGGCGGATGCGATGGACCGCGACGCGGGCGGGCGCGGCATGTCGGAGGCGGCGGAACGCGCGGGGCTCAGGGACGCGCTCCTCGCCGCCGAATGACCAGCCGGGCCGGGACGCCAGGGCCTGATCCTGTGGCGCTCCGTTCGGAGCGCCACATCGCCTTCTTCGACGTCATGTTCACGCGCTTCACGCGCAAGCACATGCGCGCGGTGCGGATCGCGCGCTGGGGCCTGCCCGAGGTGCCGCGGGGTGCGCCGGCGGTGATCTTCGCCAACCACCCGTCCTGGTGGGACGGCGTGGCCTTCATGCTGCTGTATCGCCGGCTGCTGCGCGACCGCCCGCTGTTCACGCCGATGGCCGAATGGGCGCTGAACAAATACGGCTTCATGCGGCGCCTGGGCGTGTTCGGCATCGAGACCGGCACGCCGCGCGGCACCATCGCCTTCCTGCGTACCGCCCGCCAGGTGCTGCAGGACCCGTCGCATATCCTGTGGATCAACGCGCCCGGTCGCTTCGCCGACCCGCGCGAGCGACCCATCCCGATGGCGCCGGGCCTGAGCCGGCTGGCCGAACTGGCGCCCGGCGCATCCTTCGTGCCGCTGGCCTTCGACTACCCCTTCTGGGGCGAGCGCAAGGCAGAGATGCTGGTCGCCTTCGGCCCGCCCATCCCGGCGGCCGAATTGCTGGCGCTGGACCGCGATGCGCGTCTCGCGCGGCTGGCGGCAGCGCTGGAGGCCACCTGCGACCGCCTGGCCGAGGACGCCATCGCCCGCGATCCCGAACGCTTCGAAACGCTGGTGCAGGGCCAGGAGGGCATGGGCGGCATCTACCAGATGTGGCGCCGGCTCGGCGCGCTGCTGCGCGGCCGGCGCTTCGACCCCCGCCACGACCACCAGCCGGAGCGCGCGCCGTGATCGACGACTACGCCTGGATCGCGCTGCTGCTCGCCGTATTTCCGGCGGTGAACGGCGTGATCAACCTGTTCCTGCTGCGCGCGCCCACCGGAGCAGTGCCGGCGGGCACGCTGGTCTCGATCCTGGTGCCCGCGCGCGACGAGGCGGCGAACATCGCCGACTGCATCGAGGCCGCGCTGGCGCAGATGGGTGTCGCGGTCGAGGTCGTGGTGATGGATGACGGGTCGACCGACGGCACGCCGGACATCGTCCGCCGCATCGCCGCGCGCGACCCGCGCGTGCGGCTGGTGAGCGCGCCGCCACTGCCCGAGGGCTGGTCGGGCAAGATGCACGCCTGCGCGCGCCTGGCCGAGGCCGCGCGCGGCACGCATTTCCTGTTCATCGACGCCGATGTGCGCCTGCTGCCGGGCGCGGCGGCGGGGCTGGCGGGCCACGCGGTGCGCCGGCGGCTGGGGTTGGTCAGCACCGTGCCGCGCCAGATCATCGGGACGCTCGGCGAAGGGCTGACCGTGCCCATGATCAACCTGCTGCTGGTGGGCTACCTGCCGGGTGGCGGGCGTGCCTTCACACGCCACCCGGGCTTCGCGGCCGGCTGCGGGCAGCTGATGATGCTCGAACGCGGCGCCTATGAGACGAGCGGCGGGCATGGCGCGGTGCGGACCACGCTGCATGACGGGCTGAAGCTCACGCGCCGGCTGCGCGCGCATGGCTTCCGCACCGAGATCGTCGCCGGCGCCGAGGTCGCGACCTGCCGGATGTATCGCGGCTTCGCGGAATCCTGGCGCGGCTTCCTCAAGAATGCGCGCGAGGGCATGGCCACGCCGGTCGGCCTGCCGGTCTGGTCGGTGGTGCTGGCAGGCGCGCATCTGTGGCCCTTCTTCCTGCTGCCGGACATGCAGGCGGTGATGGCGCTGGCGCTGGTGTTCGCGCTGCGCGCCGCGATCACGCTGCGCAGCGGGGAACCGGCCTGGACGATCGTGCTGCACCCGGCGGCCGTCATCGTCGCGCTGGCCATTCAATGGACCGCGCTGGTGCGCGTCCTGATGGGGCGCAAGGAAGGCTGGAAGGGCCGCGCCTACGCCGCGCCCGAGGCGCCGTGACCGGGACGGCCGCCATCGGCCCAGCGACGCGCGACGCGGGGGGCGAGAACTTCCCCGTCGCCTCGCTGCTGCTGTCGCGTGCGCTGCGGCCGAAGGTGATGGGCTTCTACCGCTTCGTCCGCACGGCCGACGACATCGCCGACAGCGCCGACCTTGAACCGGGGGAAAAGCTTGCGCGGCTCGATGCGCTGGAACGCGCGTTGGACGATGTCGCCACCACCGAACCCGCCGCGGCGCTGCTGCACGCGGCCGGCAGCGGCACCGATGAGGCGCGCGCGATGCTGGCGGCCTTTCGCCAGGATGCGACGCAGCGGCGCTATGCGGATTGGGCCGCGCTGGAAGGCTATTGCGCGGCCTCGGCCAATCCGGTCGGGCGCATGCTGCTGCGGCTGCATGGCGTCGATGCGCCGGATGCGGTGGCGGCGTCGGATGCGCTGTGCACCGCCTTGCAGGTGCTGAACCACCTGCAGGATTTGGCGCCGGACCGCGCGGCGCTGGACCGCATCTACCTGCCGGAAGCCTGGATGGCGCTGGCCGGCGGCGAGGCCGGCTTCTTCGACCCCGCCAATGCCGCGGCGCGGCGCGCGGTGCTGGATGCCGCGCTGGACCGGGTGGAGGAACGGCTCGATGCCGCGGCCGGGCTGCCACGCATGATCGGTTCGCGCCGGCTCGCGATGGAAGCGACCGTCACCATCGCGCTGGCGCGACGGCTGCTGGCGCGGCTGCGCGTGCACGACCCCATCACGCAGCGCGTCTCGGTCGGCCGCGCGGATTTCGCCCGCGCCTTCGCCGCCAGCCCGTTCCGTGGGCCATCGGATGCCGCGCTGGTGCGCGCGCGCGTGGCCGCGGCCGGGTCGTCCTTCGCGAAGGGCATGTCGGCGCTGCGGGGCGACCGGCGGCGCGCGCTCTGGGCGGTCTATGCCTTCTGCCGCGTGGTCGACGACATCGCCGACGGCGCCATGCCCGAATCCGAGAAGCGCCGCTTCCTCGATGACTGGCGCGGCAAGCTGGCGCGGCCCGATTGCGCGCTGTCGCGCGAGCTGGCCCGCGCGCGCCACGGCTACGCGCTGCCCATCGAGGAATGCGAGGCGATGATCGCCGGCATGCAGACCGACGCCGCGCCGCGCCTGCGGATCGCCGACGAGGCCGCGCTCGACCTCTATTGCCGCCGCGTCGCCGGCAGCGTGGGCGCCATGGCGGTGCGGATTTTCGGCGCGCCGCAGGCGGCCGGGTTCGGCCTGGCACTCGGTCGCACGCTGCAACTGGTGAACATCCTGCGCGACATGGACGAGGACGCGGCGCGCGATCGCGTCTACCTGCCCGCCGACCTGCTCGCCGCGCATGGCGTGGCGGCGCCGGACGCCACCGCGATGATGGCGCACCCCGGCGTGGCGGCCGCGGCGCACGCCATCGCCGCGCAGGCCGAGGCCGGCTTCGCCCGCGCCGAGGCCGAACTGCGCGGCTTCGACACGCCGGCGCTGCTCCCCGCGCGCATCATGATGTGGGGCTACCGGCGCATCTTCGACCGGCTGGTCGCGCGCGGCTTCGGCCTGCCGCGCGCCCGCCCGCGCCTGACCGCCGGGGAGAAGGCGCGGATGGCCGCCTTTGCGCTGCGCCTGGCGCCCGTGGCGGCGCGATGACCGGGCAGGTGCATGTGGTCGGCGCCGGCGTGGCCGGGCTGGTCGCCGCGCTGGCGCTGGCGCGCGCGGGCCAGGGTGTCACGCTGCACGAGGCCACCCCGGTCGCCGGCGGCCGCTGCCGCGCCCTGCCGGACGGCACCGACAACGGCACGCATGCGCTGATGGGCGCGAACCGCGCGGCGCTGCGCTTCCTCGATGCCATTGGCGCGCGCGCCGGCTGGGTGGAACCGGAACCGGGCGGGCTGCCGATGCTCGACCTGGCCGATGGCAGCGCGCGGTGCATCGCGGCGGCGCCGCTGGCCTGGCGCGACCCGGCGCGGCGCCCGCCCGGCCTGACCGCGCGCGGCGCGCTGGCGCTGGCCGGCATGGTGCTGCCCATCCTCGACCGCCCGGTCGGCGTGGCGTTGGCGAAGCACCCCGCCTTGCTGCGCGGCTTCGTCGAACCGCTGACTGTCGCGGCGCTGAACACGCCGGTGGCGGAGGCGTCCTCGGCACGGCTGGGGCAGGTGCTGCGGCGGCTGGGTTCGGCCGATGCGGCGCGGCTGCTGGTGGCGCGGGAGGGCCTGGGGCCGGACCTGGTGGCGCCGGCGCTGGCCGCGCTGCGCGATGCCGGCGCCGCCATCCGCCTCGGCAGCCGCCTGCGTGCGCTGACAGTGGCGGAACAGCGCATCACCGCGCTGCACATGACCGAGGAGACGGTCATGCTCGACGCTGGCGATGCCGTGGTGCTGGCGCTGCCGCCCTGGGAGGCCGCGCGCCTGGTCCCTGGGCTGCGCGTGCCGGAGCGCCATGCGCCCATCCTCAACCTGCATTTCGCGCGGCGCGGGGATGGGCCGGTGCGCTTCATCGGCGTGGTCGGCGGGCTGGTGCAATGGGTGCTGGTGCGCCCGGCGGGCGTCAGCGTGACCGTCAGCGCCGCCGATGCCGAGACCGAGGACAGCGCCGAGGCCCTCGCGCCGCGCGCCTGGGCGGAAATCCTGCGCGCCGCCGCCGCCTTCGCCCTTCCCGGCGAATGGCCCGAGGCACCGCCCCCCTGTCGCGCGGTGAAGGAACGCCGCGCCACGCCGCGCCATGGCGTGGGCATCGCGCCGATCGCGCCGCGCATGGTGATGCGGAACGCGGCGCTGGCCGGCGACTGGACCTGGCCCGGCCTGCCCGCGACGATCGAGGCCGCGGCGCTGTCCGGCGAGGCGGCGGCGAAGGCCATCGCGGCGCGGCAAGCGGCGCCGCGCGTGGCGCGCGCATGAGCGCCCGTCGGGAAAGGCCCTGCGTGGCCAGGCGGGTAGTGCCGTGACGCCCGCCGACGCCCTCGCCGCCCTGCGCGACGCCGAACGCCGAGACGGCGCGCCCGACCTCGCGCGCCGCCGCGACCTTCTGGCCCGCCTGGCCGCCGAGCTGAAGCGCCGCGCCGAGGACATCGCCGCGGCCGCCGCCGCCGATTTCGGCGCCCGGTCGCGCATCGAGACGCTGCTCGCCGATGTGCTGCTGGTGGCCGACTTCGCCCTGCATGCGCGCCGCAGGCTGCGCGGCTGGGCCAGGCCGCGGCGCGCCGGCGTGCCCTATCCCTTCTGGCCGGCGCGCGCCGTGCTGGAACCGGTGCCCAAGGGCGTGGTGGGCATCATGGCGCCGTGGAACTACCCGGTGCAGCTGGCCCTCGCGCCCGCCGTCGACGCCATCGCCGCGGGCAACCGCGTCGTGGTGAAGCCGTCCGAGCACGCGCCGCGCTGCGCCGCGCTGATCGGGCAGGTGCTGGAAGCCGCGCTCGGCCCCGACATGGCGCGCTGCGTCACCGGCGATGCGGCGGTGGCGACTGACTTCGCCGCGCAGCCCTGGGACCATCTGGTGTTCACCGGCGGCACGCAGACCGGCCGGCGCGTGGCGGCGGCGGCGGCGGCGAACCTGACGCCCGTCACGCTGGAACTCGGCGGCAAATGCGCCGCGCTGGTGCTGCCCGGCGCCGACCTGGCCGCCGCCGCGCGCGCCATCCTGGTGGGCAAGGTGTTGAATGGCGGGCAGACCTGCGTGGCCCCCGACACCGTGCTGCTGGTGGGCCACGACGTCGCGGCCTTCACCGCTGCCTGCCGCGCCACCGGCATCGCGCTTCCGGAGACCGCCGTGCTGGACGAAGCGCAGGCGGCACGGCTGGACCGGCTGTCGGCGGGCGCGACGCTGGTGCCGCTGGGGCTGGACGGACCCGGGCGCCGGCGCGCCATCGCGCTGGCCACCGCCCCCGACGATGCGCCCCTGATGACCGAGGAAGTGTTCGGCCCGATCCTGCCGCTGCGCCCCTGCGCCGACCTGGCGGAGGCCATCGCCTGGGTCGCCACCCGCGCGCCCGCGCTGGCGCTGTATCTGTTCGGCGCGACGGCGGCGGAGGAGGCGGCGGTGGCCGCCGGCACGCGCTCGGGCGCCATCGTGCACGGGCGCTGCGTCGAGCATGTCGGCTTCTCGGACCTCGGCTTCGGCGGCGTGGGTGCGTCGGGGCATGGGCGCACGCATGGCGAGGAAGGCTTCCGCGCCCTGTCGAACCTGCGCGCACGGGTCCGGCATGGGCGGTTCTCGCTCGCGAGAATGTTTGACCCGCCGCACGGTTCGATGGCCGATCGCATCACGAAGCGGCTGTTGCGTTAATCATTCCAGTTTATGCTATCGCCATGGTTGTGGATGCGCCCAGTTTGCCCGCGGTGGAGACGCCACGCCTGCGCCTGCGCTGCGCCGAACCGCGCGATGCCGACGCCCTCGCCGCCATGATGACCGAGGCGATCAGCCGCCGCCTGGCTTCCTGGCCGGTGCCCTATACCGCGCCGATGGCGGCCGACCGGATCGCCGGGGTGCGGATGGCCGCGGCCGAGCGGCGGTCCCTGCCTCTGGTCATCGAACGCCGGTCGGATGGCGCGGTGGTGGGCTGGATCAGCATCTCCCGCGCGCCGGGCGATGGCACGACGGCGCTGATCACCTATTGGCTCGGCGACGGCTTCCAGGGGCAGGGGCTGATGCGGGAGGCCGCGCCGGCCGCACTGGCCGAAGCATTCCGCAGCATGGACATCGCCCGGGTGCGTGCGGCGGTGCAGGCGGACAACGCGGCCTCGCTGGCGGTGTCGCGGCTGCTGGGCATGGCGCCGCTGGGCGAGGGGCGCATCTGGTGCCCGGCGCGCGGGCGCGACGAACCCTGCCTGTGGTTCGAGGTGACGCGCGCAGCGATGGTGGGTGCCTCGGCAGGCGTCGCATCCGGGGCGGTGTAGACGCGCGGCACTCGACGCATCCAACCCGGTCTGGACGGCGCAGGCGCGGTGCCGCTTTGCGCGCGCCGGTCCGTTGCAGGTCAGGCGCCGATGCCGATGCCCATGCCGGCGCCCGCCGCCAGCTCCGCGCCATCGACCTCCCGCAGCGCGAACCGCATCGCCACGACCGGCGCGGCGAGCCCGATCCAATGCGCGCCGGATCGCGCGGTGTGCAGCGACCAGCCTTCTGCCGGCCCGCAGGCCGCCGGCAGCGAGGCGATGCGCGGTGGCTCGCCCGCCAGCACCACCTGCTGGATCGGCAGCGCCAGCCCGAGGCCTGCCGCCTTGGCGATCGCCTCCTTCGCGACCCACAGCCGCAGCAGCCGGGCACGGGGATCGGCCATGCCATCCAGCTCCGCGATTTCCGGCGCCGCCAGGGCGAGCGCGCGCAGCGCCGCCTCATCGGGGTCGCGCGCGGCGGCCTCCGCATCCACGCCGACCTCGTGCCCGTCGGCGATGGCCACGGCCACCAGCCCGTCCGTATGCGTCAGGCTGAAGCGCGGCGTACCGTCGCGCGGGTCGAGCCGCGGCTTGCCATGGGCATCCGGCGCGATGCGCGCATCCCACCGCACGCCCTGCGTCGCCAGCGCGAAGCGCAGCAGCGCATGCGCGACCACGTAGGCGCGCCGGTCCCGCGCGAAGACGAAGCGGGCGGCCCGCGCGCGCTCCTGCTCATCAAGGCGCGGCAGCAGTGCTGTGGCCAGCGCGTCGTCCTGCGCCGCGCCGCGACAGGCCAGCACCGTGATCATGCCGGCCGGGCCACGCGGTTCGGGGGCATCACGGGGCGCAGCCTCCACGGCTGTCGGCCAGGCGACCGGCGCGATCCGCCGACGCTCGCCGACCTTGCGGCCGGCGCGCTGGCCGATCCTTCCGTCGGCGTGCTGGCCGACCTTCCGGTCTGGGCGCTGGCCCGGCCTCGGCGCCCGCGCGTCAGCGCCGCACGATCTCGTAGAGCGCCACCGCAGCGGCCGAGGCGACGTTCAGGCTCTCGACCCCCTCGGCCATCGGCAGGCGCACCAGCTCGTCGACGGTCTCGCGCTGGAGGCGGCGCAGGCCGTGCTCCTCCGCACCCATCACGAGTGCGACGCGGCGGTCGCGGGGCGCGGCCTCGGCCAGGGTGCGCTTGCCCTCGCCGGCCAGGCCCAGCACCCAGAAGCCGGCGCGCTGCAGTGCCGAGATGGCCCGCGACAGGTTCACCTCCCGCACCACCGGCACGATGTCGAGCGCGCCGGAGGCCGCGCGGGCCAGGGTGCCGGTCTCATGCGGGGCGTGGCGGTCCTGCAGCACCACGCAGGCGGCGCCGAAGGCGGCGGCGGCGCGCAGCGCAGCGCCCACGTTGCGCGGATCGGTCACCTGGTCGAGCAGCAGCACGGGGCCGTCGGCGGCGGCGATGGCGTCTTCCAGCTGCACCGGTTCCAGCGGTTCGGCCAGCAGGGCGATGCCCTGGTGCACGGCGTCCTCGGTCAGGAAGGTGGCGAAGCGGGCGCGGTCGGCGCGTTCGGGGGTGACGCGCCAGCGGCCGTCGAAGCCGTCGCGCAGCGCGAGTTCGGCGTCGGTGGTGGTGAGCAGCCGGCGCGGCTTGCGGCGCGGGTTGGACAACGCGGCGAGCACGGCGTGATGGCCGTAGATCCAGTACGCGCCGGAACCCGCGCCGGCGCCGGGGCGCGGCGGGGGTGGGGTGTCGTCGATCGGCTCGGCGGGGGGGGCGGCCTGGGGGCGGGCGGGCTTGCCGCGGCTGGGCGGGCGGGTGTCGCGGGGGGCGTGGGGGGCGTCGCCGCGGGCGGCGCGGGGGCCATCGCCGCGGGCGGCGCGGGGGCCATCGCCGCGGGCGGCGTGGGGGCCATCGCCGCGGGCGGCGCGGGGGCTATCGCCGCGGGCGGCGCGGGGGCTTTCGCCGCGGGCGTCGCGCGGGCCTTCGCCACGGGCGTCGCGGGCGGGGCGGGGCCTGTCGGAGCGGGCGCTGCGGACGGCATCACCGCGCGCCGCGCGGGGTGCCTCGCCACGCGCGGTACGGGGCGCGCCGGCGTCCCGGAACCCCTCGCTGCGGGCAGCGCGGGGCGAATCGCCGCGGGCGGCACGCGGCTTTTCCTCGCGCGGGCCGCCCGCATCGGGGCGATAGGCGGCCTTCGGCGCATCCTCCCGCTTGCGCCGCGGCGGGCGCTCGGCCTTGCCGGTGTCGCCACGGGGGGCAGGCGTCGCCTCGCCCTCGGCGCGGCGGGGCGTGCGGCCGGCCGGGCGCTGGGCGCCCGTCGGGCGGGGGGGGGTGCGGCCTTCCGGCCGCCTCGGGGGGCGTGGCATGGCCCCATCCAGCGTTTCGCGGCGGTTTTGTCCAGCCTTCCTGCGGCAACTCGCCCGGCGGCGGCACGTTCATGGTCCCGACAATCCCCGCATGCGGAGGCAGCACACCATGGCCAAGACGGACGGACGGGCGCGCGCCCAGGGCTTCAAGGCAAAGCATCCCGATGGGGTGCTGCACCAGACTGCCGATGCGCCGGATGCGCGCATCACCACCAATCACGGCGTGCCGGTCAGCGACAACCAGAACTCGCTGAAGGCCGGTGCGCGCGGCCCGACGCTGCTCGAGGATTTCGTGCTGCGCGAGAAGATCCAGCACTTCGACCACGAACGCATCCCCGAGCGCATCGTGCATGCGCGCGGTTCGGCCGCGCATGGGTATTTCGAGCTGACCGACAGCCTGGCCGAAGTGACCACCGCGCGCATCCTGACCGAAATGGGCAAGCGGACGGAGGTCTTCGTGCGCTTCTCGACCGTCGCCGGCGGAGCGGGGTCGGTCGATACACCGCGCGACGTGCGCGGCTTCGCGGTGAAGTTCTACACGTCAGAGGGCAACTGGGACCTGGTCGGCAACAACATCCCGGTCTTCTTCATCCAGGACGCCATCAAGTTCCCCGACCTGATCCATGCGGTGAAGATGGAGGCCGATCGCGGTTACCCCCAGGCCGCCAGCGCGCACGACACCTTCTGGGACTTCATCGGCCTGATGCCGGAAGCCACCCACATGGTCATGTGGGCGATGTCCGACCGCACCATCCCGCGCTCGCTGCGGATGATGGAGGGTTTCGGCGTCAACACCTTCCGGCTGCTCGATGCCGAGGGCAATGCCACCTTCGTGAAGTTTCACTGGCGCCCGAAGCTTGGCACGCAATCCACCTGCTGGGACGAGGCGGTGAAGATCGCCGGTGCCGATCCCGACTACCACCGCCGCGACCTGTACGAAGCCATCGCCGCCGGCGACTTCCCCGAATGGGAGCTGTCGGTGCAGCTGCTGACGCAGGACCAGGCCGATGCGCTGCCCTTCGACATCCTGGACGCGACCAAGCTGATCCCGGAGGAGACGCATCCGCTGCGCGTGGTCGGGCGCATGGTGCTCGACCGCAACCCCGACAATTTCTTCGCCGAGACCGAGCAGGTGGCCTTCCTGCCGTCCAACCTGCCGCCGGGGATCGATGTTTCGGAGGACCCGCTGTTGCAGGGGCGGCTATTCTCCTACCAGGACACGCAGCTGTCGCGGCTGGGCACGGTGAATTTCCACCAGATCCCGGTCAATCGCGCCAAGGGCTGCCCGTTCCAGAACTTCCAGCGCGACGGCCAGATGCAGACGCAGGTCTTCCAGGGCCGCGCCAACTACGAACCCAACAGCCTGGCCGAGGCCGGCGAGGCCGCCGGCCCGCGCGAGGACCCCAAGGGCGGCTTCCGCAGCTTCCGCCAGCAGCCCGACGGTCCCAAGCAGCGCCTGCGCGCCAAGAGCTTCGCCGACCACTACAGCCAGGCGCGGCTGTTCTACCTCTCGCAGAGCGAGGTCGAGCAGGCGCACATGGCCAGCGCGCTGGTCTTCGAACTCTCGAAGGTGACGCTGGAGCATGTCCGCACGCGCGTGCTGGCGAACCTTCGCAACGTGGACGAGGACCTCGCCGCGCGCGTCGCCGCGGGGCTGAACATGGATCTCCCCAAGCCGAGCCAGGCCGCCGCGCCGGTGATCGACATGGACGCCTCGCCCGCGCTGCGGATCATCGGGAAATACCCCGAGACGCTGGAGGGCCGCGCCATCGCCTTGCTGGTGACCGACGGCGCCGATGCCGAGGTGGTGGACGCCATCGCCAAGGCGGCGGAGCAGGCGGGCGCCACGGTGAAGATCGTCGCGCCGCGCATCGGCGGCGTGAAACTCAAGGGCGGGCGGGTGTTGAAGGCCGACGGGCAGCTTGCGGGCACGCCTTCGGTGCTGTTCGACGCGGTGGCGCTGGCGGTCTCGGCCAAGGGCGTGGAGGCGCTGCTGGCCGACCATGCCGCGGTCGAATTCGTCGCCGCCGCCTTCGCGCACCTCAAGGCGATCGGCTTCACGGCGGCGGCACGCCCGCTGCTGGACAAGGCCGGCGTCGCGCCCGACGAACGCGTCGTGCCGATCGACGAGGAGGAGGCAGCCTTCATCCGCCTCGCCGCCGGCCGGCAATGGGACCGCGAGCCGACCCTGCGCCCGCTGCCGTGACGTGCCGCAGGGCGTTGACACCGCGACCCCCATGCGGTTAACCCCGCGCGCTCCCGCCGGCCCGCAAGGCCGCGCGGCTGTGGAGGGGTGCCCGAGTGGCTAAAGGGGGCGGACTGTAAATCCGCTGGCTCACGCCTACGTTGGTTCGAATCCAACCCCCTCCATATCCCCCGCAAGGCCGGGTTTCAGCGGCGAGCGGGGCGGAACGTTGGTCGATCTGCGCCTGACGGCGCGGGTGTAGCTCAATGGTAGAGCCCCAGCCTTCCAAGCTGGTTATGCGGGTTCGATTCCCGTCACCCGCTCCAGGCCGGCGCGGGGCTTGGCTCCCCAGGGGCCGCGGTTTTCCGGGTTCCGTCGCAGCGGCGGCGCCCCTGTTTTGGCAGACACCGTTCGGACACGAGGACGCGGGACAGAACCATGGCGAAGGCGAAATTCGAGCGTAACAAGCCGCATGTGAACATCGGCACGATCGGGCATGTGGACCATGGCAAGACGTCGCTGACGGCGGCGATCACCAAGATCCTGGCGAAGGCCGGTGGTGCGACGTTCACGGCGTATGACCAGATCGACAAGGCGCCGGAGGAGCGCGCTCGTGGCATCACGATCTCGACCGCGCATGTCGAGTACGAGACCGCGAACCGCCACTACGCGCATGTGGACTGCCCCGGCCACGCCGACTACGTGAAGAACATGATCACGGGTGCGGCGCAGATGGACGGCGCGATCCTGGTCGTGTCCGCCGCCGACGGCCCGATGCCGCAGACGCGCGAGCACATCCTGCTGGCGCGCCAGGTCGGCGTTCCGGCGCTGGTGGTGTTCCTGAACAAGTGCGACATGGCGGACCCCGACCTGCTCGAGCTGGTCGAGATGGAAGTGCGCGAGCTGCTGAGCAGCTACCAGTTCCCGGGCGACGACATTCCGATCATCCACGGCTCGGCGCTGATGGCGCTGGAGGACAAGTCGCCGGAGCTCGGTGAGCAGGCGATCATGAAGCTGATGGATGCGGTGGATGCGTATATCCCGCAGCCGGCGCGCGACATCGACAAGCCCTTCCTGATGCCGGTGGAAGACGTGTTCTCGATCTCCGGCCGCGGCACGGTGGTGACGGGTCGTGTCGAGCGCGGCATCGTGAAGGTGGGCGAGGAAGTCGAGATCGTTGGCCTGAAGGCGACGGTGAAGACGGTCGTCACGGGTGTGGAGATGTTCCGCAAGCTGCTGGACCAGGGCCAGGCGGGCGACAACATCGGCGCGCTGCTGCGTGGCACAAAGCGCGAGGATGTGGAGCGCGGGCAGGTTCTGGCGGCGCCGGGTTCGATCACGCCGCATACGAAGTTCAAGGCTGAGGCGTATGTGCTGACGAAGGAGGAGGGCGGGCGTCATACGCCGTTCTTCACGAATTATCGTCCGCAGTTCTACTTCCGCACGACGGACGTGACGGGTGTGGTGTCGCTGCCTGAGGGTGTCGAGATGGTGATGCCGGGCGACAACGTGTCGATGGACGTGGAGCTGATCGCGCCGATCGCGATGGATGAGGGGCTTCGCTTCGCCATCCGCGAGGGTGGCCGCACGGTCGGCGCCGGCGTCGTCGCGTCGATTTCGAAGTAAGCATCGCCCCGACAGGCGAATGGCAGGGGCGGCGTCCGGGGAACCGGGCGCCGCCCTTCGCGTTTCAGCGCCGCCGGTCGCGCAGCACGCAGGCGATGGTGGCCGCGGCCAGCGCCGGGACCACAGTGGTCCAGGCGGGGGCCACCGCCGGGCGTGCGTGGCGCCGCGGCACGGGAGCAGGCGCGGCTTCCTCTATGGCGGCCACCAGCCGCGCTGTGACGCCCTGCGGCGCGTCGCTCTGCGCGGGCACCGGCGCGGCCTGCTGCGATCCTTCCAGCCCTGCCCAGGCGCGGGTGAATTCCGCCCCCAGCAGGAAGATCACCGCCGAGTAGTAGATCCACACCAGCACCGCCGCGAGCGCACCTGCCGCCCCATACGCGCTGGCAACGCCCCCGCCGCCCACATAGGCGCCGATCGCCGACTTGCCGAGCGTGAACAATACCGCTGTCGCGAAGGCGCCAATGCCCACATCCCGCCAGGCGATCCGCCGGTCCGGCAGCACGCGATAGATCGCTGCGAACAGCGCCGTGATGATGGCCAGCGACACCGCCACATTCACCACGCTCAGCAGCAATTCCGTGCCCGGCAGCAGCCTGCCGATCCAGGCACCCAGGAAGGCGATGGCGGTGCTCGCTATCAGCGATGTCAGCAGCAGGAAGCCTGTGGCGGCCACCAGCCCGATCGCCGCCGCCTTGGCGCGCAGCAGGCGCGGGATCGACACCTCGGGCGGCGTCGCGGTCTTCCAGATGGCGTTCAGCGCTGCCTGCAATTCGCCGAAGGTGCCGCTCGCGGTCAGCAGCAGCATCCCGATGCCAAGCGCGCCCGCCAGCGTGCCCGCGCCGATATCGGCCGCACTCGCGATGGCGGCCTCGATGGTGGCCGCGGCATCGGTGCCGAACAGCCCGCGCAGCTGCTCCTGCACCGCGCCGCGCGCCGCCTCCTCGCCGAAGGCGAGCCCGGCGATCGCCATCGCCACGATCAGCAGCGGCCCCAGCGAGAACAGGGTGAAATACGCGATCGACGCCGCCCGACTCAGGCATTCATCGGCGAAGAAGCCCTTGACCGTATCGATCGCCAACAGGCGAATCCTGGTCCACGCCATGTGCGCTCCGGCAGCAATGTCCATCGCGCACAACGCGTGGGGCGGGCGGTGGTTGCTTCTGCGCGGCAAGCCTCGACAGGCTCTGGCCGCCGCATTATAGGACGGCCCCTCCGCCGCATGCGCGTCGAGGGGCGTAGCTCAATTGGCTAGAGCGCCGGTCTCCAAAACCGGAGGTTGGGGGTTCGAGACCCTCCGCCCCTGCCACGCCGCGCCGGTGGACACGACAGCGGCAGCGTCCGGCAGTCCCGCCGCCCGCCGCCAATCCAGAGGGTATCGCAGTTGGCCAAGCTCGATCCGGCACAGTTCGTCCGGGAAGTCCGCCAGGAGGTCTCCAGGGTCACCTGGCCCTCACGCAAGGAGACGCTCGTCACCACCGGCCTGGTGCTGGCGATGTCGGCGCTCGCCGCGGTCTTCTTCCTGGTGGTGGACCAGCTGATCCAGCTGGCCATGCGGCTCGTGTTCGGCATCGGCTGAGGAGGAACGGCACCGTGGCCGACAAGAAGTGGTACGTGGTCCATGTCTATTCGGGCTTCGAGAAGAAGATCGCCGAGCAGATCCAGCAGCAGGCCGCCCAGAAGGGCCTGGCCGACAAATTCGACGAAGTGCTGGTCCCGACCGAGCAGATCACCGAGGTTCGCCGCGGCCAGAAGGTCGACACCGACCGCAAGTACTTCCCCGGCTACGTGCTGGTGAAGATGGAAATGACCGACGACGCCTGGCACCTGGTGAAGGACACGCCGAAGGTCACCGGCTTCCTGGGCGCGCGCAACAAGCCCCAGCCGGTGCCGGCATCCGAGGCCGAGCGCCTGCTCAAGCAGGTCCAGGACGGCGTCGAGAAGCCGCGCAAGCCAGCCATCCTGTTCGAAGTGGGCGAGCAGATCCGCGTGGCGGACGGGCCGTTCACGTCATTCAACGGCGTGGTCGAGGAAGTCGACGAGGAGAAGGGGCGCGTGAAGGTGTCCGTCAGCATCTTCGGGCGGTCGACGCCGGTTGATCTGGAATACGGGCAGGTCGAGAAGCTGTAAGGGCGGGGGCGCCGCCCCCGAACCCCCGCCGGAACCGTATCCGCGGCTAGCCCTGGGCGGCCGCGCCCGCCCCGACCGGGCGCGACCGGCGCCGCGTGCCACGCAGACCGGCCAACAGGCGCGCCACCACCGCGCCCAACCCGGCCACCCCGACCCACAGCGCCGGCCGCAACCCGAACGCCACGTCCAGGTTCGCCTCCAGCACCCGCCACGGGTCGATGCCGGTGGCCAGCGCATACCAGCCGAATTCCACCGCCGCCGTCACTGCCGCGGCGAACGCCGCCAGGCCCAGCAGCGCCATCACCCCCGGCGCACCACCCGCCGGCGCCACCAGCCGATACCCCATCAGCCACGCGAAAAGCCCGGCCATCAGCATGGGCTCCGTCACATCGGCCTTGGACTGCAGGGTGAAATGCACCAGCGCCAGCGCCGTGAGCGGATACACGGCGCGATGCAGCCGCCGCCACGACGCCCCACCCATCCGCCTCAGCGTCGCATCCGTGCTGGTCGCGGCCAGCACCGCCAACCCCGCCAGCGCGACGAAGCCGATGGTCAGGTAGACGCGCTGGACGATCTCCGACGCCACCTTCACCAGGTCGAAGGCATTGTCGCCGGCATACAGCCCCAGGTGCAGCAGCGTGTAGGCGAAGCACGCCACGCCCACCATGCGCCGCACCTCGGCGATGCGCGCCTGACGCAGCACCTGCCGTGCCGGCGTGACCAGCAGCGAGACCAGCAGCAGGCGGATGGCCCAGGTGCCGGTGTCATGCGTAGCGGCCTGCCAGGGCTTGGGGCCGAGCGCATCCTGCCATGCGGTCTGCGCCAGCAGCAGGGCGGGCACGAACAGCGCGGCGAGGACAAGCGCCTTGAAGGGCGAAAAGGCGCCGGTGCGGTCGCGCCAGGGCATGGGGGAGGGGCCTCTCTGTGTGCGGAAGGCATATACGTTGCGGGCGGGGATTTTGTTACCGGGCGCATGCCCCCAACCATGAAGCTGATCGCGCCCTCGCCCGACCGGCCCTGCCAATGTCGCCCCCGGTATCGGTTTCCAAAGGCCTCCCGGCCTTTGGTGGGGGAGGTCCGGAGGGGGCAAAGCCCTCTCCGGTTCCCTATGGACAAAGCGCGCCGCCCCTCCTATACGCCGCCCCTCGCCGACCAACCGGGGTCTCTTGCCCCGGTCTTCGGCGTTCCAGGGAACGCGGGAGATCGCCTTGCGGCGGTCGCATGCACCGCGGGCCTCTGACGCAACAGAGGACTGCCACAGTGGCGAAGAAGATCGCAGGCTACATCAAGCTGCAGATTCCGGCCGGGAAGGCCAATCCCTCCCCGCCGGTGGGGCCCGCGCTCGGTCAGCGCGGCCTGAACATCATGCAGTTCGTGAAGGAATTCAACGCGGCGACGCAGCAGATGGAGCCCGGCACCCCGACGCCGGTCGTCATCACGGCGTATACCGACCGCACCTTCGCCTTCATCACCAAGACCCCGCCGAACACCTACTTCCTGCTCAAGGCCGCGAAGCTCGAGAAGGGCTCCACCACGCCGGGCAAGGGGGCGTCGATCGGGCGCGTGACCAAGTCGCAGCTGGCCGAGATCGCCGCGACCAAGATGCAGCACATGAACGCGAACGACGTCGACGCGGCCGTGCGGATGCTCGCGGGCTCCGCGCGCTCCATGGGCCTCACCGTGGTGGAGGGCTGATCCGATGGCCAAGCAGGGAAAGCGCCTCAAGGCCGTCTATGCCGGCTTCGACCGCGAGCAGGCGGTTGCGCTGGATGAGGCGGTGAAGCTCGCCAAGACCAACGCCAAGGCGAAATTCGACGAGACGATCGAGATCTCGATGAACCTCGGCATCGACCCGCGCCATGCCGACCAGATGGTCCGTGGCGTGGTTGGCCTGCCGCATGGCACCGGCAAGACCGTGCGCGTGGGCGTGTTTGCCCGCGGCCCGAAGGCCGAGGAAGCCAAGGCCGCCGGCGCCGACGTGGTGGGTGCGGACGACCTCGCCGCCCTGGTGCAGGAAGGCAAGATCGAATTCGACCGCTGCATCGCCACGCCGGACATGATGGCGCTGGTGGGTCGGCTCGGTAAGGTGCTCGGCCCGCGCGGACTGATGCCGAACCCGAAGCTCGGCACCGTCACGATGGACGTGAAGGGCGCGGTCACCGCCGCCAAGGCCGGCCAGGTCGAATTCCGCGCCGAGAAGGCGGGCATCGTGCATGCCGGCATCGGCAAGGCGTCGTTCGGCGAGGACCAGCTTCTGGCCAATGCCCGCGCCTTCGTGGATGCGATCCAGCGCGCCAAGCCGACCGGGTCGAAGGGCACCTATGTGAAGAAGGTCGCCGTGTCGTCCTCGATGGGGCCTGGCGTGAAGGTGGATGTCGCCAGCCTTTCGGCCGGCGGCTGACGAGATACGCCCGGCCCTGCAAGGGGCCTGGGCGGGCAGGGAGCGGCTTCGGCCGCGCCCGATACCTGTCGGAGACCTCCTGTGGCCCCCCGGGGCCTTGATGCGGCGCAAGCCAAGCAGGGGAGAGACGGTATGCCGATGTTTTGCCTGGATCGCGCTTTGGCGCGGCTTGGCTTGACGTGGTGTTCCGGCCTGACAGGCGAACCGGGGTGCGCGGCAAACCCGCCGCACGCCCCCGTGTGAACCGGCCGGCGCCCTTCCAAAAGGCCCCGGCCACCGACGGAGACGTGGAGTGGACCGTACGGAGAAGCGTGAGTTCGTCGCTTCGCTCGCGGCCGTCTTCGCAGAGACCTCCTTCGTGCTCGTCGCCCAGAACAAGGGGCTGACGGTCGCGGATGTGAGCGAACTGCGTCGCCGGATGCGCGCGGCGGGTGCGACGTACAAGGTCGCGAAGAACCGCCTGGCCACCCTCGCCCTCGACGGCACCCGTTTCGACGGCGTCAAGCCGCTGCTGAAGGGTCCGACGGCCATTGCATGGTCGACGGATCCCGTGGCGGTGGCGAAGACCGCGGTCGAGTTCGCCAAGACGAACGACAAGTTCGTTGTCCTGGGCGGCGCGCTCGGAACCCAGACCCTCGATGCCACCGGCATCAAGGCGCTGGCCGAGCTGCCGTCCCTGGAGACGCTGCGGGCGCAGCTGGTTGGTCTGATCCAGACCCCGGCGACGCGCATCGCGGGCATCCTCCAGGCCCCCGGTGGGCAGGTGGCACGGGTCCTGGCGGCTTACGCCAAGAAGGACGAGGCCCAGGCGGCCTGAGGGCCGCAGGAACAGTGTCCCCGTCGGCCATCTGGCCACGGGGGAGTTGCACAACCGAAGTCAAGCCATTAGATCGAGGAGCACATACATATGGCCGATCTCGCAAAGCTGGTCGACGAGCTGTCGACCCTGACCGTCCTGGAGGCTGCCGAGCTCTCCAAGATGCTCGAGGAAAAGTGGGGCGTCTCCGCCGCGGCGCCGGTCGCCGTGGCGGCCGCCGCCCCGGCTGCGGCTGCCGCGCCGGCGGAAGTCCAGACCGAGTTCACCGTGATCCTTGCCGCCGCCGGCGACAAGAAGATCAACGTGATCAAGGAGATCCGCACCATCACCGGCCTGGGCCTCAAGGAAGCCAAGGACCTGGTCGAAGGCGCCCCGAAGACCGTGAAGGAAGCGGTCAGCAAGGACGAGGCGGAGAAGATCAAGAAGGTGCTGGAAGAGAACGGCGCCAAGGTCGAGGTCAAGTGATCTCGACCCCCGCCCCCGTCCGGCAACGGGCGGGGATGGGGGGACAGTAACGACAGGGTGCGGGTGGTGCTGCCGGAAGGGTCCGTCAGCGCCGCCCCATCCTGCGTTGTCCGGTCAGGGCAGCGCGAAACGACCCCGCCGGCTGGGGCGTATCCGCCGGAGAAGAAGGGAAGCAGAGCAGGCATGAACGCTATCACGAAGTCGTTCACGGGGCGCAAGCGGATCCGCAAGTCGTTCGGGCGTCTGCCCGAAGTGGCGCCGATGCCGAACCTCATCGACGTGCAGCGCGCCTCCTACGAGGCCTTCCTGCAGATGGAGGTGAGCCCGGACAGCCGGACGCATACCGGCCTCCAGGAAGTGTTCAAGTCCGTCTTCCCGATCGACGACTTCGCCGGGCGTGGCCGCCTGGAGTTCGTGCAGTACGAACTCGAAGAGCCGAAGTACGACGTCGAGGAATGCATCCAGCGCGGCCTGACCTTCGCCGCCCCGCTCAAGGTGCGCCTGCGCCTGATCGTGTGGGATGTCGATGAGGACACGGGCTCGCGCTCCGTCCGCGACATCAAGGAGCAGGATGTCTACATGGGCGACATGCCGCTCATGACCGACAACGGCACCTTCATCATCAACGGCACCGAGCGCGTCATCGTCAGCCAGATGCACCGCAGCCCGGGCGTGTTCTTCGACCACGACAAGGGCAAGACCCATTCGTCGGGCAAGTACCTGTTCGCGGCGCGCGTCATCCCGTATCGCGGGTCGTGGCTCGACTTCGAATTCGACGCGAAGGACATCTGCTACGTCCGCATCGATCGCAAGCGCAAGCTGCCGACCACCACGCTGTTGCTGGCGCTGGATGGCACGCGCACCGAGGGGCTGCGCGCCCAGGCCGTGGCCGATGGTCGCGAGCTGGAGCCCTCCGAGATCCGCGGCATGGATGCCGAGGAAATCCTGAACGCCTTCTACGGCCAGGTGGTCTTCTCGCGCGGGCCCAAGGGCTGGTCGCGCGCCTTCGATCCCGAGGCCTTCCGCGGCGTGAAGCTTATGGAGCCGCTGATCGACGCCCAGACCGGCCTGGTCGTGGCGGACAAGGAAGCCAAGCTGACGCCGCGTTCGGCGCGCAAGATCGCCGAGGCCGGCACGACGGAAGTGCTGGTCGGCCGCGCCGACCTGCTCGGCCGCTTCGTCGCCGAGGACCTGGTGGACACGCAGACCGGCGAGATCTGGGCCGAGGCCGGCGACGAGCTGACCGAACCCAAGCTGGCCGCCATCGAGGCTGCGGGCCTTGATCGCCTGCCGACGCTGGCGGTGGACCAGTCGGTCGGCCCGTGGATCCGCAACACGCTCGCGGTGGACAAGAACGCCAATCGCGACGAAGCGCTGATGGACATCTACCGGGTCATGCGCCCGGGCGAGCCGCCGACGCCCGACACCGCCGAAGCCCTGTTCAAGGGCCTGTTCTTCGACTCCGAGCGCTACGACCTGTCGGCCGTCGGTCGCGTGAAGATGAACATGCGCCTGGGCTTCTCGATCGAGGAAGTGCCCGACCACGTCCGCACGCTCCGCAAGCACGACATCGTCGCCGCGCTGCGCGTGCTGATGGACCTGAAGGACGGCCGCGGGCAGATCGACGACATTGACAATCTCGGCAATCGCCGGGTGCGTTCGGTCGGCGAGCTGATGGAGAACCAGTACCGCGTCGGCCTGCTGCGGATGGAGCGCGCCATCAAGGAGCGCATGGGGTCGGTCGATATCGACACCGTCATGCCGCATGACCTGATCAACGCGAAGCCGGCCGCGGCTGCCGTGCGCGAGTTCTTCGGTTCGTCGCAGCTGTCGCAGTTCATGGACCAGACCAATCCGCTGTCCGAGGTGACGCACAAGCGCCGCCTCTCGGCGCTTGGCCCGGGAGGTCTCACGCGCGAGCGCGCCGGCTTCGAGGTGCGCGACGTGCACGCGACGCATTACGGCCGCATCTGCCCGATCGAGACGCCCGAAGGGCCGAATATCGGCCTGATCAACTCGCTGGCGACCTTCGCCAAGGTGAACAAGTACGGCTTCATCGAGACGCCGTATCGCCTGGTGAAGGATGGCCGCATCGTCGGCCAGCCGCGCTACCTCTCCGCCATGGAGGAGGAGCGCCTGGTCGTTGCGCAGGCCGACGCCGAGGTCGACGCCGAGACCGGCGAGTTCAAGTCGGAACTGGTAAGCGTGCGCCAGGGCGGCGACTTCCGCCTGGTGAAGCCCGAGGAAGTGACGGCGATCGACGTGTCGCCGAAGCAGCTCGTCTCGGTCGCAGCGGCGCTCATCCCGTTCCTCGAGAACGACGACGCCAACCGTGCGCTGATGGGCTCGAACATGCAGCGCCAGGCGGTGCCGCTGATCCGCGCCGATGCGCCGCTGGTGGGCACCGGCATGGAGGCGGCGGTGGCGCGTGACTCCGGCGCGACCATCGTGGCGAAGCGCGACGGCGTGATCGACAGCATCGACGGCGCGCGCATCGTGGTGCGCGCGTCCGGCGAGGATGGCACGACGCGCGGCGTCGACATCTATCGCCTGCGGAAGTTCATGCGGTCGAACCAGTCCACCTGCATCAACCAGCGCCCGCTGGTGCGCGTGGGTGACAAGGTGCAGGCCGGCGACATCATCGCCGACGGTCCTTCGACCGAGCTCGGCGAGCTGGCGCTGGGGCGGAACGTGCTCGTCGCGTTCATGCCATGGAATGGCTACAACTTCGAGGACTCCATCCTCATCAGCGAGCGTATCGCGAAGGACGACGTCTTCACCTCGATCCACATCGAGGAATTCGAAGTCATGGCCCGCGACACCAAGCTGGGCCAGGAAGAAATCACCCGCGACATTCCGAATGTGGGTGAGGAAGCGCTGCGGAATCTCGACGAAGCAGGCATCGTCTACGTCGGCGCCGAGGTGAATCCTGGCGACATCCTGGTCGGCAAGGTGACGCCGAAGGGCGAGAGCCCGATGACGCCCGAGGAGAAGCTGCTGCGCGCCATCTTCGGCGAGAAGGCCTCGGATGTCCGCGACACCTCGCTGAAGCTGCCGCCGGGTGTCACCGGCACCATCGTGGATGTGCGCGTCTTCTCCCGCCGCGGCGTGGACAAGGACGAGCGCGCCATGGCGATCGACCGCGCCGAGATCGAACGCCTGGCCAAGGACCGCGACGACGAGAAGGCGATCCAGGAGCGGTCCTTCTACGGCCGGCTGCGTGAGCGGCTGCTGAACAAGAAGGCCTCGGGCGGCTTCAAGGGTGTGAAGGCCGGCACGGTGATCGACGATGCCGTGCTCGACCAGTTCGCCAAGGCGACCTGGCGGCAGATCGGCGTGGTGGATGATGCCGCCATGGCCGAGATCGAGGCGCTGAAGCGCGAATTCGACGCCGCCGTCGAGCGCCTGCAGAAGCGCTTCGAAAGCAAGGTCGAGAAGCTGCAGCGCGGCGACGAGCTTCCGCCCGGCGTGATGAAGATGGTCAAGGTCTTCGTCGCGGTGAAGCGCAAGCTGCAGCCCGGCGACAAGATGGCCGGCCGGCACGGCAACAAGGGCGTGGTCTCGCGCGTCGTGCCGATCGAGGACATGCCGTTCCTCGAAGACGGCGGCCATGTCGACATCGTGCTGAACCCGCTGGGCGTGCCCTCGCGCATGAATGTCGGGCAGATCCTGGAGACGCATCTGGGGTGGGCCTGCGCGTCGCTCGGCAAGCAGGTCGGCGAGCTGGTGGAGGAATACCGCCATCGCGGCGGCCGCCGGTCGGAACTGGAAGCCAAGCTGAAGGAAGTCTACGGCGACGAGATCTTCGCCAACGACATCGCGCCGATGTCCGACGCGCAGCTGGTCGAACTGGGCGAGAACCTTCGCAAGGGCATCCCGATCGCCACGCCGGTCTTCGACGGCGCGCGCATGAAGGATATCGAGGACATGCTGACGCAGGCAGGTCTCGATACCTCCGGCCAGGTGTGGCTGCATGATGGGCGCACGGGTGAGAAGTTCGAGCGCAAGGTGACCGTCGGCTACATCTACATGCTGAAGCTGCATCACCTGGTGGACGACAAGATCCACGCGCGCTCGATCGGCCCGTATTCGCTGGTCACGCAGCAGCCGCTGGGCGGTAAGGCGCAGTTCGGCGGACAGCGCTTCGGCGAAATGGAGGTCTGGGCGCTCGAAGCCTACGGCGCCGCCTACACCCTGCAGGAGATGCTGACGGTGAAGTCGGACGACGTCTCGGGCCGCACCAAGGTCTATGAGGCGATCGTCCGCGACCAGGACAATTTCGAGGCGGGCATTCCGGAATCCTTCAACGTGCTCGTGAAGGAGCTGAAGTCGCTCGGCCTCAATGTCGACCTGGAGAACCGCCCGACGTGATGCGTCGGCGTCTCCGCTTTCCTTTCCTAACGCTCAGCCGCCGTGGGTCGTCCACGGCGGCGGCCTCATCCACGAGGACCGCATGAACGAGCTGATGAAGATCCTTGGCCAGACCGGCCAGGCCGCCACCTTCGACCAGATCAAGATCACGATCGCTTCCCCCGAGCAGATCCGGTCCTGGTCCTATGGCGAGATCAAGAAGCCCGAGACCATCAACTACCGCACCTTCAAGCCGGAGCGGGACGGGCTGTTCTGCGCGCGCATCTTCGGGCCGATCAAGGACTACGAGTGCCTGTGCGGCAAGTACAAGCGCATGAAGTTCCGCGGCATCATCTGCGAGAAGTGCGGCGTCGAGGTCACCCTCGCGAAGGTGCGCCGCGAGCGGATGGGGCATATCGAACTGGCCTCCCCGGTCGCGCATATCTGGTTCCTGAAGTCGCTGCCGAGCCGCGTCGGCCTGATGGTCGACATGACCCTGAAGGAGCTGGAGAAGGTCCTGTACTTCGAGTCCTACGTGGTGCTCGAACCCGGCCTGACGGACCTCAAGCTCCATCAGCTGCTGAACGAGGACCAGTACCAGCAGAAGATGGACGAGTTCGGCGAGGACGCCTTCAGCGTCGGCATCGGCGCGGAAGCCGTAAAGCAGATGCTGGGCGGGATCGACCTGCAGGCCGAGGGCGTGAAGCTGCGCGCCGACCTGAAGGAGACGACGTCCGAAGCCAAGCGCAAGAAGCTCGTGAAGCGCCTGAAGCTGATCGAGAGCTTCGGCGAATCCGGCGCACATCCGCAGTGGATGATCCTGGACGTGATCCCGGTCATCCCGCCGGAACTGCGCCCGCTGGTTCCTCTGGATGGCGGCCGCTTCGCGACGTCGGACCTGAACGACCTCTATCGTCGCGTCATCAACCGCAACAACCGCCTCAAGCGGCTGATCGAACTGCGCGCGCCGGACATCATCGTCCGCAACGAGAAGCGCATGCTGCAGGAAGCGGTCGATGCGCTGTTCGACAACGGCCGTCGCGGCCGCGCCATCACGGGGGCCAACAAGCGCCCGCTGAAGTCGCTGTCCGACATGCTGAAGGGCAAGCAGGGGCGCTTCCGCCAAAACCTGCTCGGCAAGCGCGTGGACTATTCCGGTCGTTCGGTGATCGTGGTGGGCCCCGAGCTGAAGCTGCACCAGTGCGGCCTGCCGAAGAAGATGGCGCTCGAGCTGTTCAAGCCGTTCATCTACAGCAAGCTCGAGAAGTACGGGCACGCCACTACCATCAAGGCCGCCAAGCGGATGGTGGAGAAGGAGCGTCCCGAAGTGTGGGACATCCTCGAGGAAGTGATCCGCGAGCACCCGGTCATGCTGAACCGGGCGCCGACGCTGCACCGCCTGGGCATCCAGGCCTTCGAGCCCGTGCTGATCGAAGGCAAGGCGATCCAGCTGCACCCGCTGGTCTGCACCGCCTTCAACGCCGACTTCGACGGCGACCAGATGGCCGTGCACGTTCCGCTGTCGCTTGAGGCGCAGCTGGAAGCGCGCGTGCTGATGATGTCGACCAACAACATCCTCAGCCCGGCGAACGGCAAGCCGATCATCGTGCCCTCGCAGGACATCGTGCTCGGCCTGTACTACCTGTCGCTGGAGACGCCGGAGTTCCTCGTGACCGAGGAGAAGGACACGCCATCCTTCGCATCGGTCGGCGAGATCGAGCTGGCGCTCGAGGCGCAGGCCATGACGCTGCACAGCAAGATCCGTGCGCGCCGCAAGACCATGAACGCCGATGGCGAAGTGGTGACCGAGCGCGTGGTGACCACCGCGGGCCGCATGATGATCGGCGCGCTGCTGCCGCTGCATCCGCAGCTGCCGTATTCGCTGGTCAACCGCATGCTGACCAAGAAGAACGTGTCGGACGTGATCGACGCGGTCTACCGCCATTGCGGCCAGAAGGAATCGGTAATCTTCGCCGACCGGATGATGGCGCTGGGCTTCCGCCAGGCGGCCAAGGCCGGCATCTCCTTCGGCAAGAACGACATGGTGGTGCCGGACAGCAAGGTCGCATCTATCGCCAAGACCAAGGCCGAGGTGAAGGAGTTCGAGCAGCAATACCTCGACGGCCTCATCACGGCGGGCGAGCGCTACAACAAGGTGGTCGACGCCTGGTCGCGCTGCACCGACGAAGTCGCCGGCGCGATGATGAAGGAGATCCAGAAGCAGGAAGTCGGCAAGCCTACCAACTCCGTCTGGATGATGTCGCATTCGGGTGCGCGTGGTTCGCCGGCGCAGATGCGCCAGCTGGCCGGCATGCGCGGCCTGATGGCCAAGCCGTCGGGCGAGATCATCGAGCAGCCGATCATCGCGAACTTCAAGGAGGGCCTGTCCGTCCTTGAGTACTTCAACTCCACCCACGGCGCCCGCAAGGGCCTCGCGGACACGGCGCTGAAGACCGCAAACTCCGGCTACCTGACGCGGCGTCTGGTGGACGTGGCGCAGGACTGCATCATCGTCGAGCAGGATTGCGGCACGGAACGCGGCCTGACCGTCGCCGCCGTGATGGATGGCGCCGAGGTGGTGTCCTCGCTGTCCGAGCGGATCCTCGGGCGGACGTCGCAGGAAGACGTGCTCGACCCCACGAATGGCGAGATGATCGTCAAGCGCCTCGACCTCATCGACGAGGTCGCCGCGGAGCGCATCGAGAAGTCCGGCGTGGAACAGGTAAAAATCCGCTCCGTGCTGACCTGCGATGCGCGCCAGGGCGTGTGCGGCCGCTGCTACGGCCGTGACCTTGCGCGCGGCACGCCGGTGAATATCGGCGAGGCTGTCGGCGTCATCGCCGCGCAGTCGATCGGTGAGCCGGGCACGCAGCTGACCATGCGTACCTTCCACATCGGTGGCGCGGCGCAGCGTGGTGCCGAGCAGTCGGCGGTCGAGGCGTCGGGCGACGGCACCATCAAGGTGCTGAACCGCGTCGTGGTCACGAACAGCCAGAACCACCCGATCGTGATGTCGCGCAATTGCGAAATCATCCTGATCGACGCGCAGGGCCGCGAGCGTGCCCGCCAGCGCGTGCCCTACGGCGCGCGCCTGCTGACCGAGGACGAGGCGACGGTGACCCGCGGCCAGAAGCTGGCCGAATGGGACCCCTTCACCCTTCCCATCATCACCGAGCGCGCCGGTAAGCTTGAGTTCGTCGACCTGATCGAGAACGTCACCCTGGTCGATCGCCAGGACGACGTGACCGGTCTCTCGTTCAAGGAGGTCGTCGAATACAAGGCGCCGGGCAAGGCGGTCGACCTGCGCCCGCGCCTGATCCTGCGCGACGAGAAGAACAGCGTCGTGAAGCGCGAGAACGGGACCGAGGCGATCTACTTCCTCACCCCTGGCACGATTCTGTCGATCGACAACGGCGCGGCCGTAGCCGCCGGCGACGTGCTGGCCCGCCTGCCGCGCGAATCGTCCAAGACCCGCGACATCACGGGCGGCCTGCCGCGCGTGGCGGAGCTGTTCGAGGCGCGGCGCCCGAAGGACCACGCGATCATCAGCGAGATCGACGGCCGCGTGGAATTCGGCAAGGACTACAAGGCCAAGCGCCGCATCCTGGTGGTGCCGGAAGCCGCCGGCGACGAGCAGCCGCCGCCGCGCGAATACCTGGTGCCCAAGGGCAAGCACGTGTCCGTGCAGGAAGGCGACTACGTGAAGCGCGGCGACCCGCTGGTCGATGGCCCGCGCGTGCCGCACGACATCCTGCGCGTGCTGGGCGTGGAGAAGCTGGCCGACTACCTGGTCGAGCAGATCCAGGAGGTCTATCGGCTCCAGGGCGTGAAGATCAACGACAAGCACATCGAGGTGATCGTTCGCCAGATGCTGCAGAAGGTCGAGGTCACCGACCCGGGCGACACCACCTACCTGATCGGCGAGACGGTGGACCGCATCGAGTTCGAGATCGAGAACGAGAAGCGCGTCGAGGCCAAGGAGCGTCCCGCGGTGGCGGAACCGGTGCTGCAGGGCATCACCAAGGCGTCGCTGCAGACGACCTCGTTCATCTCGGCCGCGTCGTTCCAGGAGACGACTCGCGTGCTGACCGAGGCCGCCACGGCGGGCAAGGTCGACTACCTGGCCGGCCTCAAGGAGAACGTGATCGTGGGCCGCCTGATCCCGGCCGGCACGGGCTCGGTGATGAATCGTCTGCGTGCCCTGGCTGCCCAGCGCGACAAGGGGCGGCTGCCCTCCAACGCGCCGGCTCTGCCGGAGCCGCACGCGGCGGAATAAGCGCCGCGCCATTGCAACGCCCGAAGGGGCCGGCATCCGCGAGGGTGCCGGCCCCTTCGTCCGTGAGGGGGGTACCGTGATCCGAATCCTGTTTGTGGCGCTGCTGGCCGCATCGCCGGCCCTGGCGCAGGACTGGCCGGCGGAGAAGTGCCGGCGCTATTCCGAGGCCTGGGACACCGCCACCCAGCACCGTGGCACTGCGGGCCTGTCGCCCGCCTTCCTGGCCGCCCACGCGGCCTTCCTGGGCAGCGGATGCCGCGAACGGGCGGCCTGCCCACGCAGCCTGGAGGACATCGCGATGGCCGACACGATGACGCTGCTGGCGCTGAATGCCGGCATGTCCGGCACCTTCCTGCCTTTCATCTGCCGTGCGCCATGAATCGGTCATTGATGCGCTTGACTCACCCGAGGGTGGCGCGTAGTAAGCGGCCCCTCGGCAGGGCTCCGGCAACGGTGCTCAGCCAAGTTTTGGTCCACAACGCTGCGCAGCCGACGCCGCCCCAATCGGGGCTGAGGCCGGCCGCGGAAGGCAAGCCCCCGGGTGGCGCGTTTCTGCGCGTGCCCGGCAGTCGTGCTTTTGGCGTGGTGTTGGGACAGGAAGGTCACGAAGGGGCGTCATGCCGACGATCAACCAGCTCATCGCCACGGGGCGTGAGACGAAGCCGACCCGGAACAAGGTTCCGGCGCTGAAGGGCAGCCCCCAGAAGCGCGGCGTCTGCACGCGCGTCTATACGACCACGCCGAAGAAGCCGAACTCGGCGCTTCGTAAGGTCGCGAAGGTGCGCCTCACCAACGGCTTCGAAGTGGTGAGCTACATCCCCGGCGAAGGCCAT